>Ga0335085_10000393_pt1 | contig 126526 bp, 80 predicted proteins | sample Lox_Sample_45_FD_206712 | JGI IMG/M metagenome (GOLD analysis project Ga0335085, IMG submission 206712) | Soil microbial communities from Loxahatchee National Wildlife Refuge, Florida, United States - Lox_Sample_4.5 | ecosystem: Environmental > Terrestrial > Soil > Wetlands | place: USA...
ATGCTGAGAGGACACTCGGCAAACAGGTATGTGGCCTAGTCCGTGAAATGACTCCCCACGAGCCTTACTTCGCCGAGAACCAAAACAGCTTGGAGGCGCTCACTAGGAACATTTTGGGTTCGCTTGACAACGCAGTCGGACTCATCGCCATCATGCACCCTCGCGGTGTCGTGACCTTTCCAGACAATCACCAAGAGGTTCGTGCTTCTGTCTGGATTGAGCAGGAGATTGCTATGGCTGCTTACATCACTCAGACACTCGGGCGACCATTAAGGATTGCGCCGTACATCCATCGAAGCATCCGCCGCGAGGGGATGCGCGAACAGTTACTCTTAAATCCGGTTGCGTTCACACAAGACTCGGAAGTCCTGAGCCATTTGCGTGATGTTCTCCCGAATTGGAAAGACCTACCCCGATCTCTGAGAATGTCGGCACCGCCAAAGGTACGAGTTGCCCTGAAACGCGGACACGTTTCCAATTTTCTTATCGAATACACCAACGACGAGGATGAGCCAATCTTCATCCGCGAGGCCCGGCTCTTTGGCGGAGAGGACGGAAAAATCGAACTCACTGAGCCGCTGAGGCCGGACGATGCGAGCGCGTGGCGAGTGGCTCCGTGCTCAGCTATGACGTTCGGAAAGACTATCGTTCATCACAGAAACCCTGCGGCCAGTCTGGTCAAGATGAACTCGAACGCAGGAATTTTCTTCGAGACACAAATTGATGTCGTTGTGAGTTGCGAGATGAGGGATCAGCTTTTTGAGATTCGCCAGCCCCTATATGTCAAAGTCAATGCGACAAGCAACGAGATTGTACCTTTGGTTTAAGTGGAAGGGGCGGCAGAGCGGAACTGGAAGACGAATGATACATTCGAACTGGGGGAGGCTCGAAAAAATGGAAAAACGTCAATCTCCACCCCCAGAACTCATCGAAAAAGCGCGACGTCTTTTCCAACAAAAGATGGAAGCAGATCGCAGGTGGGTCGAGCGCTACGGGCAAGTGCCCCAGCCGATCACAACCGAGAACTTCGGAAAGCGCCTGATTGCCGTCCGCAATACGATTTATGCGCAAGCGCCTCGCAATTATTTTGGAGATTTCCTACGTGACTATGCTTTGATCGTGTTTGGCGAAGAATGGTGGAAGGTAGAGATGGCTAGGGCTGAGTCTCGAACGCCACCCGGTCGTGCAGTGGTGGGCAGAAAGCACACGATACATGAGCATGCAGTCTTTGCAACCGGATGGTTCGCGCAGAGGTGTGCCGAGCGCGATTGTGGCGGCGTTCATGGCTTTCGCATATGACCTCTATGTTGTGTCAAATGTAAATGGGCTTGACGATCTGCTTCTGAATCGCCTGAAAATCACCGGACTGTTTCAAGGTGCGCGTCACGAACTTTTTGCCGAAGCGGCCTGCATTCGCGCAGGTTTCACAATCGAGCGTGAAGATGAGCAAGACGGCTCAAGACGGCATGCGGAGTTCACCACTCTGCACAAGGCTACCGGACAACGAATGTCGGTCGAGGCAAAAAGTAGGCATCGACCGGGGCTGCTGGGGCAGCCCGGACAGCCTGAACCGCACGACAGGATACGGTTGAGATTTGGAGAACTGATCAACAAAGCAGTTCGGAAGAATCCGCCTTACCCCCTCGTGATTTTCCTTGATACGAATTTGCCTTTTCGCGCTGCGGATCGCTTGTTCACGCCTCAGTCTGGCAACGCGCCGTCTCGACTCCTGAATAAGCTGCTTGACCAAGTCAAGAAGGAGCATGGCGGCAAGGACCCATACAGCATGATCGTGTTCACGAATCATCCGCATCAGTATGCCGCCAAGGACGAGAAAGACCCGCAGAAGCATCTCTACTCCATCGTGTCGGACGGTACTTATGTTCCAAACGTCGAAGCTCTTTCAAACCTGCATCGAGCAGTGACGCTGTACGGAAATATTCCTAACAAGTTTCCAGAGAGCGAAGCAGTGCAGGCTAAATGAACTGGATCAGATAGTGCGTGCTCTCGACACGAATCTCCCAATCTAGGTTGGTCATTGGAGTTGCTGAGTCAATTGCAGGTAGCCCAAGTAGCCCAACTGAGGGACTGAAAATCGGTCGTGTTTCCCGGTAAGCGACACACGATAAAGCATTTAGGATTTCAACCACTTTGGCTGTTAACCGAAGGGTTGCAAGTTCGAATCTTGCCCGGGGAGCCATTTTCCAATAACTTACAGGCACTCGAAAAATGGGTTTGGGTAGATTTAAGTCTACGCCCGATAAGCTCTCCCGCGCCGATCTCTACTATACGACCAATCTGTTTAGCGTTCAGGCGGTACGCTTGAAGAACGAGTACCTCTGCCGGTAGGTCCGGCACCGCTCATCCGAAGGTGGATTATGAGCGACTGCTGATAGTCGGAACGCCTGTGTGATCGGTCTAGCGCGGAAGTCTATCCTTGGGGTGAAGACGCTGGCGGCCTACTCCGCTTTGCCCAGCAGGAGTGCCGGGAGCGACGCGTCACGGTCGCCTCTACGGATTGACCCGAGGCGGCATCTTCGCCGACAGGAGGCGGGCCGTCAGGCAAACAGAATTTCCTTGAAGGATTATTCCATTCGAGTCTAACGTCAGGCGAGCGAATTGCAGAGCTGTTCCCGCCGCCGCCGGCGGTAGAGGCACTGCCCCCGAGGCCGCTTGCCCCGACCTGTCATCTAAAGTGACTATATTGATTCTTAAGCCTAATAAGTAATTTGTTTATGTGTTGAATCAGAATTCGTCATTCATACTGTCTTCAGCCCAATCCGCATGGGATTTCGAGATCCGGAATCCGGACCCAACAGAGAAAGCTCCAGGGTGCCCGAACATGATGAACAGAGACGATTCCAACGACAGTCTCCGGCGCCTCCAAGAACTCGCCGTGCTACTTGCTGCAGACGACATCGATGGTGCGGAACTCTGTTTGCAGGTTTTGAAGCGGGCTAAGATGAACGTTCGTTGCGACGTGGTGAAGACGCGTTTGGAATTCGCCAGCCGTCTGCACACCGGACATTATGACGTCATACTGTACGATCAGGCCTTCCGCGATTGGAGCGCCACTGATGCCTTGGCGCTGCTGCAAAGCGAACATCGCGACATCCCCTTCATTCTGATAACCGGCGCCCTTGGCGACGAGAAGGCCGTTGAATGCATTCAAAAAGGGATGGCGGACTATGTTTTGAGAGACCATCTGGAGCGTTTGCCGCTCGCCATCTTCCGCTGCGTGGAATTGAGAACGACGCGTGGCGAACGTAAAGCGGCCGTGGGGGAAAACGAGGGAAGTTTTCGCACGATATTAGAAACAGTTCCGGCCGCCGTTTTTATGGAGGGAGACGCCCGTTGTTGCTATGTGAATCGCGCTGCGGAAGATATTACGGGCTACAACAGGGACGAACTCCTGGCCATGAACTTCGCGCAGATGCTTCATGAAGATTGCAAAGAAGCCGTGCTGGAACAGGTCAAAAGGTCATCGAATGATCCACGGCGTGAAAGCTCCGAGTCTCACGCTGAGATCAAGCTGCTTACCAAGAGTGGTGAGGTGCGATGGCTGGACGTGACGGTTGCCAGGTTACCGATCAGCCGGAATTCGGCGATCCTGATTGTTGCCTTTGACATTACCGATCGGAAACGCGCGGAGCAAGAAAGCGCTCAGCGGCGGGATCTGTTGACCGGCTTGGCTACTCACACTCGCATGAACGAGGTGTTCGATATAGAAGCTGCCCGAAGCGCCCGCACTGGCAGACCATTCGCGGTGCTCCTTGTAGCACTGGACGGACTAAAGCAGATCAAAGTCAAGTACGGGCATTTGGTCGCCCAGCGAGCGCTGTGCAGACTCGCGCGCGTCATGTCTGTGCACTCGCGATCTCTCGACACTGCCGTTCGCCTGACCGAAGACGAGTTTGCGTTCATCCTTCCCGAAACGGGATCTGAAGGGGCTCCGGTCTTGGGCCGCAGAATTGCTGCGCGGCTTGCCAAGGATCCCGAGCAGCCGGCGCTTGCATGCCGCTTCGTAGCGGCTGTCTATCCGGACGATGGGAAAACGCTCGAAGAGGCGCTCAAAGCGGCACGCCATAGACTGAGCACTGCGATTCCCGGCGGTGTCCCGGTCAGCACCGTCTACTCATCTTAAATCAGGATCCAGAAGCCGGTTTCCACGACGGTACAGGCAACATACCCTGAAGATTGCCCACATCAAAAACTCAGAACTCTACGCGCGCTTGGATGGCAACCATACGCGGCGAGCTGTCCCCACCCAAGCCAACTCCGAGGAGACCCGTGGGCGGAGCAGTAGAGTAGGTAAGCGCTCCGAATCCCGTTTGCGTCGTGGGTTTTCCCGGAATGCCGGCAAACACGATGCTCGGCAAACCAAAATTTGGATGGTTGAACACGTTGAAGAACTGGCCCTCGAGACGAACCTTTACGCGCTCAGTCAGAGGAAACCATTTCGTGATGTAGAAATCGCTCCAAAAAAACTGAGGGCCGCGCAATGCGTTGCGGCCCAAATTCCCAAACTGACAGTTCTGCTCGCCGTCTCCGCCATAGCAGGATCCGGTGCTCGGATCCACGGTGGAGACGAACGCGTCGGGGTTCAGCCACTGGATCGTGCCGGGTTGCGTCACGCCCGGAATGGGGTTGTGTTCATACAAAGGCACGCCGGGCACGACGCTTGCAAATTGCGGCCCGCGCCTTGCACGATTCCGCTTCCATTTGCCGAATAGGGCGTGCTCAGCACCGAAAACGGAATTCCGCTGTGCCAAAAGACGGTACCGGAAACTTGCCATCCGTTCAACGCGTACCCGAGCCCGTGCCTTTGTGTCTTGATGGGCAGCTGATACAAGTATTCCGCGGTGAGATTGTGACGGATGTCGTAGTCGCAGGGTCCGTAGTTGCGGGCCAGCTCCCCCGGTAACGGGGAAAGAATCGCTCCTGCCGAGAATTGAAGAAAACCACCGTTCGAGACTTCGTCCATGCAGCGGCTGAACGTGTAATTGATTTGCCCCTGCAAGCCGTGTCCAAGCTGCTTCATCGCGGTCACTTGAAGGCCGTTGTAGTGGCTGTTCGCACCAGTCGAAAGCTGCGTCACCGCGCCGAATCGGGGATCGGCCGGCTGGAGATACGGAAACGGGGCAAAGCATCCCTGGCAGGCGGTTTGATAACCGTTTACTTGCGTGAGATAAGGCTGGTTGACGGCCCGTGTGCCAACATACTGCGCACGCACGCTGGCCGTGCTTCCAAACTGATGCTCGATCCCGAAGCTCCACTGCATGAAGTACGGAGCGTGGATTTCGCCGCTGGGCACCGCGGTTATCGCAACCGGAGGGAGGCACGCGGAGGGATTTGCTTGCGGGGAAGCGCAGGATAGCCAACCCTGCGCAAAGCCAGTGCCGAACGCCCGATTCGCGGCGACGGTTGCGTCGATCGCGCTGCCCGGCACGCCCGGCGCGATGGCTGTCCCGCCAACCGTTCCGAGAAGTCCGCCTTGGAACGTTCGGACGTACCGCGGGTTGACGCCCACAATGTCCGCGATGCTGCCGGGGAGGATGTCGCTGAACAGCCCGAATCCGGTTCGGAGCACAGTGCTCGGCGCGAACTGCCATGCGATCGCGGTTCGCGGCTGCAAAATCGCGATCGGCGTGGAATCGAACAGTTTCGCGAGATGCGTTTGGATGACCGTGTTCAGCGGCTGATTCACGTCATGAGAAATCGAATTGAAGGAGCTGGCGAGCCGCGCGATTTCGTCATGCGGACTCAGCGGATTCGAGTTGAGCGTGTCGCGAATGCCGATCGTCCACGTCAGCGTTGGCTTGAGCTTCCACGTATCCTGCGCGTACAGATCGAGATTCAGGAAGTTGAACGGCTCGTTCGCGGAAAGCGGGAACGTCTTCGATGCCGTCGACGCGACGCCGTAGATGAATTGCGGCAGCGTCGTGTACGTGACGGTCGGAACGCTACCCTCGCCGAAATCGTAGTCATTCAGGCGAAATATTCTGGTGTTCGTTCCAAACCGGATTTCGTGCGCGCCGTGGCTCCAGGCCAGATTGTCGTTGATGAACAAGCGTGAGACGCGCCTGCCCTGCACCCAGGTATTGTCCAGCCCTCCGATTGTCGTGAAGGGAGCGTTGGCTCCGCTCCCTTGCAGCACAATAGGGAGCGCGGCAAGTGTCTTCTGAAATCGCTTGGCGCAAACAAGCTTTCGTACCAGGAAAAGCCGGGATTGAAATAATTCACGAGGTTCTGTGAAAAAACATGGGTATAGCCCGCCGCAAAGGAGTAGAGCGGCTGCGAAGAAATTGAATCGAAGAGCGGATTGATCGGATCGGTGTAAGCGGCCTGCAGGCCGGTGTCGGCCTGAAACCGAAACCAAGCCGTATTGTTTGCGTCGATGTTGTAATCGATGCGGGCGGTCTGAACCTGTTCGTGATCGTCGCTCGAATGGGAAACGATTTGCCGGTTGGCACAGCCGTTTCCGTTGGGCGGCGCGCCGGTTGCCGGTCCGCCGCCCGCGTTGAAGGGGCAGCCGAGCACGGCGAGCGGCGTCCCGGCCACATTTCCGTAGAGTGAAAACATTTTTTGGTAGAACGGTGCCATCTGGGGCGCCGCGGGATAGACGGCGCCGCTCACGGCGTCTGTGCCGCCCAGCGGGAGTTGCTCAAGCACATAATTCTGGAACGCAGCGGTTGGCACGGTCGCGGGCGTGACGATCGGAAGCGCGATCCGCACCCATTCGCTGTCGAAGAAAAAAAAACAGCTTGTTGTGAAGAATGGGCCCGCCCAAACTGCCGCCGAAATGATTCACGTCGGATCGAGGCTTTTGGTTTCCCGGCGTAGCGTTTGTAAAAAAGTTCGCTGCGTTCAATATCGACCCGTTCCAAATCTCGTAGAGATTCCCGTGAAATTCGTTTGTGCCGGATTTGGTGACGTAGTTGACCTGCGAAGCTCCATATCGCCCTTGATCCACGGCGTAGGAGAGCGTGTTGACCGTCACTTCGGAAATTGAATTCAAGCCCAGCACGAGGTTGGTTGATAGGCCGCTGTTGAGGTTCGTCAGCGGGTCATTCGTTTCGAGCCCGTCCACAATATAGCCATTCGAGAGGGCCGGAAGGCCGTTGAACTGCACGTTGCCGTAGCCGTTCGTGCCGCCAACGAAATCGTTGCCGCTGCCTGCCGTGTTGATGAGCGCGCCCGCCGCGAACTGTAGCGGGTACGTGAGGTCGCCGCCCGGATTCGGAAGATTTTCCAATGCCGGCGCGTTCAGATTTGTGGAGGTGTTCGCATTTCCGGGATTGACGAGTGGCTGCGCGCCGCTGACCTCGATGGCTTCTGTCGATTCGGCCACTGGTAGGGTGAAATTGACCGTTTGTTTCTGGCCCAGACCCGCAAAGACGGTGTCGTTCTGTTGCGCGTCGAAGCCATCCGCTTCGGCCTTGACCGCGTAGGTTCCCGGCTTGAGCTGCGGAAAATTGAAGCGGCCTTCTTCATCGCTTTTGAGAGACCGTTGCAGGCCAGTCTCACGGTTCGTGATGCTGACGATTGCGCCGGGGATCGCGCCACCCGTTGCGTCAAAAATCTGGCCTACGATGGCGCTGGTGGTTTCTCGCTGCGCCGAAGTCCAGACCGGCGAGCAGAGGGACGATACCGCCACCATCAAAATGGAGAGGTTTTTGCGTCGCATCGCGTTAAGTCTCCGTGCTTGAAACTTGCGGCTAACGAAACAAGTCGGCCGAATCGGCGTTCACGGCTCCCTGTCTTCCGCTTGGCACATGTTAATCTAGTTTAATATAACAAGTTAATTCAAGTGCATAATTATGATGGACGCCGTTGAATAAACGAAGGAAACTGCCACTACCGCCGGCGATAAAAAAGCCGGGCCCAAGGCCCGGCTCGCTGCCGCGTTTCCTTATGCTTTGGGGTTTGTGCGATTGGGCAGGATCAGCCCCAGTCCCTGCCGCGCTTAAACGCTGGTTGATTTTCCGCGGAGGCCGAGTTGCAGGGCTTCCGCGAGATGAATTGCCCGCCGCCCGGTGGAGTGGAAGATTTGCTCGCGGCAACTGAATCCGTCAGAAACGATCAGCGTGTCCGAAGGAGTATTTCGTACTGCTGGCAATAACACCCGCTCGCCCACCGCCTGCGATACGGCGAACTTGTCCTTGTCGAAGCCAAACGGTCCCGCCATCCCGCAGCAACCGGAGTCGACAGATCGCAGCTCCGCGCCCGTTTTGCGGAGCAAAGATTCCTCATCGCCGAGGCGCATGAGTGCTTTGTGATGGCAGTGTCCGTGCAAAAACACTTTTCGAGAAAGCGGCGGCGGCTTATAACTCGGGGCGTGATGTTCGAGGAACTCACTGAGCAGAAACACCTGGCCGCGCATGCGATCCGCACGCGGATTCGCGGGAAAGAGGTTTCGCAATTCATCGCGAAAGACGGAAGCGCAGCTCGGCTCGAGCACGACGAACGGAATGCCCGCGTCAATTTGCGCGCCGAGCAGGCCCAGGATTCGTTCCAGGTACTGCTTGGCTTTGTCGAGCATACCGAAATCGTACAGCGGCCTGCCGCAGCAAAAATGAGCCTGCGAAACGGCGACCTGGAAGCCCGCGCTTTGAAGCACTTCGAGCGCCGCACGGCTCGTTTCCGGATAAAAATAATTATTGAACGTGTCGGCCCACAATAACACTTCGGGCTTGGCGAGCGCCGCATCCGATTCACGCGCCGTCGTTTCGCCGGGCGCCGGGATGCGATGTTTTCGAGCCCAATTCTGAAACGAAGAGGTAGCCAGCCGGGGCGAGCGCCGCTCGGGCGCGAGGCGCAGAGTTGACTGCATGACGTGGCGAAAACCCGGGGCCTGACTGAAAAAGTTGGCAAGCCACGGCGCGGCCGATCCAATTTGCGCCCACCGGTCGATCCTGCCAAATACGTATGCATGCAGCGGACGCCGTTTACCCTCGTAGTAATGGGCCAGAAACTCGGCCTTGTACGTGGCCACATCCACGTTAGTCGGGCATTCCGATTTGCACGCTTTGCAGGAGAGGCACAAATCGAGCGCCTTCTTGACGTGCTCGTCCCTCCACCCGTCGCGCACGACCTCGCCCTGCAACACTTCGAAAAGCATGTGCGCGCGACCGCGCGTGCTGTGTTCTTCTTCGAGTGTCACCATGTAACTGGGGCACATGGTCCCGGAATCGTGCTTGCGGCATTCGCCGAGTCCAATGCATCTCACCGTAGCCTTGGCAAACGATCCGCCGTCATCGGGAAACCGAAAATAGGTCTTGGGATCGAGCGGCTTATAGTCCGCGCCCAGGCGCAAATTCTCGGTGGGCAGGTAGGCGTTGATCACCTTGTTTGGGTTCATTTTGTTGTCCGGGTCCCAAGCGGACTTGAATTCACCGAATGCCCTGACGAGTTCGGGACCGAACATCTTGGGAAGCAGAGCGCCGCGGGATTGCCCGTCGCCGTGCTCTCCGGAAAGTGAGCCGCCGTAATGGACCACCAGATCGGCAGCGCGCTCGACGAACTCACCATACTTCCGAATTCCGTTTTCGCTCTCCAAGTCAAAATTCACGCGCATGTGGATGCAGCCGTGCCCAAAATGGCCGTAGAAGGCGGCCTGATAGTTGTATTCGTCGAGCAGCTTCCGGATGTCGCGCAGGTAGCCGCCCAGATTTTCGGGAGCGACGGCCGCATCGTCCCATCCCTCCCATTCAGGCGGCGAGCCGGGCGCGGCGGCGGCCGCGCGCGGGCCGGACTCGCGCAGCTTCCAAACGTGAGGGGCTTCGCTCTTTGTGTAAAGCCGGATCGTGGGAGGGTTCTGCGCGCGTTTTAATCGCTCCATGAGACGGTGCGCGGTCTCTTGCGCCTCATTCGGATCATTCGATCCGAATTCCACGAGCAGGAAACCTCTTCCCTCTGGAATCAGCTCGAGGTGAGGGGCTTTTTTCTTTTTTAGGCCGTCGACGATGCTGCCCTCAAAGCCTTCCAGTCCGATGGGGCCGAAAGGCAGAATCTCCGGAACGTGGTCCGCTGCGGTGAACGTATCGCTGTAACCGAGGCACAGAAGGGTTCTGTGCTGCGGGCTTTCGATCAGCCGTAATTTGGCTTCGAGCACAATCATGCAGGTGCCTTCCGTGCCGACGAGGGCTCGGGCCACATGGAATCCGTTTTCCGGTAATAGTTGATCGAGGTTGTAGCCGGAAACTCGCCTCGGAATGTTCGGGTATTTTGCACGGATCAATCCGGCGTACTCGTCCCGAATAGTTCGCAGCTCGGAATAAATGGCGCCGCGGCGTCCTCCCTGCGCAATGATGGAATTGAGCTCGGCCTCGCCGGCTGTGGCTCTCACCGTCATCTGCGTGCCGTCATAGAGCAAAATGCGCAACTCTTCGACGTTGTCGACCGTTTTGCCAGCGAGCAGAGAATGCGTTCCACAGGAATTGTTCCCGATCATGCCGCCAAGTGTGCAGCGGCTGTGCGTGGACGGATCGGGTCCGAATGTCAGGTGGTGCTTCTCCGCCTGGCCGCGCAGCGTGTCCAGAACGACGCCAGGCTGAACGCGCGCGAATTTTCCGGCCGCGTCGATCTCCAGGATTTGGTTCATGAATTTCGTGAAATCGAGGATCACGGCGACGTTGCAGCTTTGCCCGGCGAGGCTCGTGCCCGCTCCCCGCGGCAAGACGGGAGCGCCGAATTTCCTGCAGGCGGCTACCGTTGCGATTACATCGGCGTCATCGCGCGGAACGACCAGGCCGATGGGAATCTGCCGGTAATTCGAGCCGTCCGCTGCGTACAAGGCGCGGCTTCCGGGGTCGAAACGCACTTCGCCCTTTACGGCGCGTTTCAGCTCTTTCTCCAGCTCGGCGGCCTGCGGGAAAGAATCAACGGGTTTTCCGTGCGAACTCCGCGGCAAGGGAGCGGCGATTCGCACCATGTCGTTCGCGTTCATAATGTGATGAGAAAGTGTACGAGAGAGCCGCGGCCTTGTACACAGTGAAACGGAGTTCCACCGCCCGAACCTTTTTTGGTCTACACGCTTTTCTCCGCTCGATTTCCGGCGCTTTCGCGAAAATACACGCGTCAAATAGACTCGAGAAAACTAGGTCGTTTCCTCCGGGCGACCTCGGGTGTATAAATACGTCCAATCATGCCCACACGCAGGGAATTCCTAAGGAAAGCATCCGGCACAGCTGCCGGAATCTTTTTCACAGGCTGTTGCTGCGCAGATTCCGTATGGGGACTCGCGCGGAATCTGCAGGAAGCTGCTGCGCAGTCAGCGGCGGCCCACAAGCGCAAGCAAATTTCCATCGGCGGGCGCCGCGTGCCGGTGATTGACGTTCACTCTCACGTCCGTGTGCCGGAGGCTTGGGACCTTGTGAAGGACCGCATCGGGTCCGAGGGCCGCCCGTTCGACGCGCAACAAGCAAACCCGAATGATCCGGGCAACATGCACAATGATGTGAGCCTGCGCCTGGCCGATCTGGACGAGATGGGAATCGATGTGCAGGTCCTGTCGATCAACCCCTTTTGGTACTGGGCGGATGAAGACCTGGCCCGCAAAGTGGTCCAGCTTCAAAACGAGAAAATGGCCGAATTCTGCGCCGCTCACCCCGATCGTTTCGTTGGCTTCGGCGCCGTGGCCTTGCAGCATCCGTCCCTTGCCGCCGAGCAGTTGGAAGAGGCCGTGAAGAAGCTTGGGATGCGAGGCGCAGCCATTGGCGGCAGCGTGAATGGAGAAGATTTGTCCGCCGCCAAGTTTCACCCGTTTTGGGCGAAGGCCGAGGAGCTGGACACGCTCATTTTCATTCATCCGCAAGCCGTGGGCGTGCCCATCGATGCGCGAAGGCTACAGGGAAACGGGTTTTTGCAGAATGTCGTTGGAAACCCATTGGAAACGACCCTTGCGCTCACCCACTTGATTCAGGACGGAACGCTGGATCTTTTCCCTAAGCTGAAAATTTGCGCGGCGCACGGTGGCGGCTACTTGCCTTCGTACTCGGGCCGCAACAACCGATGCCTGACAGCGTTTCCTCAATATTGCAAGCCGCTCAAGAAGCTCCCGACCGAGTACCTAAAGCAGCTTTACTACGATTCGATCCTATTCACTCCAGAGGATATGAGGCATCTCGTCGCCGTTGCTGGCGCAAGCCAGGTCGTTGTCGGGACGGACTATCCCACCAAGTGGAATCGCAATCCCGCCGACGGGGTCCTGGCTACTCCAGGCCTCAGCGAAGACGAGCAAGTCGCGATCCTCGGCGGCACCTTGACCAAGCTGCTCAAGATTCGCTCGTGATCCCTGTTCGAGCACGTCTAACCTGACGCTCGCCGATAAACTCGTGGCGCGTCCCGCGCCATCCTTGCTGTTGTCTGGTAAGGGATGCGGGGTGTATACCTGATTCACGGAAACCTTGAAATCGCAGAACTGAACTAGGTCTTCCGCGGCAGAAAGCCGCAGGGATTCGCGCGGGCGCTTCGGCCATCGGGGAGGATGCAGGCAAATGGACCATTCAAACGAGCCCAGAGGCAGTCATGCGCGCTGGGTGGTGCTTCTCCTTCTGTGCTTGATGTACCTCATCACCTATTTGGACCGCGTCAGTCTCGCCAACACCGCGCCGCTCATCAGCAAGGAATACGGCTTCAGCAAAGTCACCATGGGAGTTATTTTCAGCGCCTTCATTTGGGCCTACGCACTCTTCCAAGTGCCCGGCGGCTGGCTGGGGGATCGATTTGGGCCTCGAAAAGTGCTGTCGACGATCATGGCCTACCGGACGGGAATCGCCGTGCTCACGACGAGAGCGATGGGCCTGCCCTCATTCTGGATCATTCGCTTCATGCTCGGCGTCGGTGAAGCGGGTGCGTTTCCCACGGCGACTCGCGGCATGCAGATGTGGTTTCCGCGAAATGAACGCGGTTTCGTGCAGGGCGTCAGCCACTCCGCGAGCCGCCTGGGCGCGGCGATCGGCCCGCCCTTTGCCGTTTGGATCATGATTCATTACGGGTGGCGATCCGTTTTCTACGGCATCGGCGTCTTGAGTTTGCTGTGGTGCGTTTTGTATGCCGTGGCGTACCGCAACATGCCGGAGGAGGACGCCAAAGTAAGCCGCCAGGAACTCGCCCTCATTCGCGGTGTCGATGACAGGGGAGAGATCAAGCAAGTGAGTGTTCAGAAGCGGCCGAGAGTGCCGTGGAGTATCCTGCTGAGGCATTCGAACATGTGGGCGGTAATGTGCGCCTATGCGGCGTACATTTATTCGCTGTGGATTTTCCTGTCGTGGCTGCCGTCCTATCTGGTCGAGTACCGAAAATTTACGCTGATCAAGATGGGTATGTTCGCTTCGCTGCCGCTGCTGGCGGGCGTGGTGGGCGATACCGTCGGCGGCTGGCTGACCGATTGGCTGTTCGTGAAAACAGGCAACCTCAAATTTTCGCGGCGGTCGGTTGCCATCGTGGCCATGCTGGGCTGCGGCGCGTCCACGCTGCCGGCCGCGCTGACGTCGAAGCCTTACACGGCGGTCGCTTGCCTGACGTTTGCGATGTTCTTCCTCGAGATGACGATCGGGCCGGCATGGGCCGTGCCGATGGATATCGGCGGCGAATTCTCCGGAACGGTTTCCGGAATGATGAACATGGGGGGGCAAATTGTGGGCGCGCTGTCGCCTACGGTATTCGGATTGTTAGTGGCCAAGGGCTCGTGGGTCGCGCCATTTATTGTTTCGTCGGGCCTGCTCTTTGTAGGCGCGGCCATCTGGGCGTTCTGGATCGATCCCGATCAATCCGTGATCGATCGGGGCGAAGGCTCGGCAACTCCCGCGACGGGAATCGTCGGCACGCCTGTTCCCTCCGCAAATGCATAAGGCGCGAACTTCGTTGGGAAAATCCTGATTTCTCTGCACCGATTTGGCGAAGCTGCGCCATGGCGGCTAACGTCCGGGCGCCGATGCCGTCGCCTCAATCACCGGCTGTTCGGGGTTGATCAGGAACGTCCAGATCAGCGCGCCGCCGACGAGCACCACCGCCGTGACAATGAACGGCGCAATCCAGAATCCCCTCTGCGCAAAAAATCCGAAGACTGCGGGCGAAATAGACGCTCCCAAGGCGCCTGCGGTGTTCATGACGCTGCTCACCGTGCCGCTCGATTCTCCGCCCACGTCCATCGGTACGGCCCACGCGGGACCAATGACCAGCTCCAGGAAGAAAAAGGAGATAGCCAGGCAGATGACGGCCGTCCACGCATTGTGGGTGATCGCCGTCGGAACCAGCAGCGCCCCGGAAACGAGCAGTCCAGGCACCGCGACGACGCGCCGAGCAAGCTTGAGCTTGCCGGTCCTGCGATAAACCATGTCGCTGATCGATCCGCCCACGAGGTCTCCAATCATTCCGGCGAACAAAGGAAGCGATGCCACCATACCCAGCGATTTCAGCGCGAAATGGCGGTACTCCTGAAGGTACGTCGGATACCAGGTGAGGAAAAAATAGGTTCCGTAGAAAAAACAGCCATAGGCAACGGCGATGTACCACATGTTCGGCGAACGCAAAATCAATTTCCAGGACGCATTCCGCCCGTTCTTCACGTCCAGCTCTTGGATCGAGCCATCCGCGTTGCGTCCGCGAATGTACGCTAGCTCGGAGCGATTGACGCCCCTGTGGTCCTCGGGGCGGTTGAGGTAGATCACGTAAAAGACGGCGGCCCAAACCGCGCCCAGCGATCCAAAGATGTAAAAAATGGCGCGCCATCCGAAAGCGCTCATGATTCCCACCGCGACAAACGGCGTGACCGCCACCGCGAACCGGCTGAAGCAATGCGTGATGCCCTGAATTCGGCCTCGTTCCACTTTAGGAAACCACAACTGCATGCCGCGCGTGGCCACTGGGAATGCGCCGGCCTCGCCGAGTCCCAGCAGAAACCGCGCGCCCAGCAGAGTCACGAAGCCGGCTGCGGCGCCGGTCAGCACCGCCGCGGCGGCCCACCAGAACATGATCGCCGTGAGCACTTTTCGCGGGCCAATGCGGTCCCCCAGCCATCCGCCAGGAAACTGCCCCAGCGCATAGGCCCAGGCAAACGCGCTGAAGACCAGTCCCATCGCCGTCTTACTCAGCCCAAATTCTTTCGTGATCGCGGACGCGGTGACGGAAATATTGCTGCGATCCATGTACGTGATCAGGTACATGAAACTGATGAGGATCAGGACCAGCCAGCGGGTGCCAGTTGGTTTGGGGGTAGCGTTCTCTTGGATGGCGGCGCTTTCTGTGGCGAGCGTGGGATTCGAGTCCGGCATTCTTGTTTACCCTGAGCCTCGAAGGGGCAGCCCGCCGCAGAAATTAATCTTGGTTTCGCGCAGGCGCAGTCGTGCCGGCCGAAACGTAATCCGTTTTCGCAGCACGGCGGTGGCCCGCCACCGGCCAGACGATGTCGACGGGACGCCCTTCCTCGGCCGACTGGTCCGCCGCTTGGTAGACCTGCATGACCATCCGGGCGTGCTCGGGCGTGACGAGCGGTTGCTTGCCCCGTGCGACGCAGTCGAGAAAGTGGAGGGTCTCGGCCTCCATGGGCCCCGCATAGACGTGCTCCACCTTTTCGCCGGGCATGGTGGAGATCGGGAATTCGATGCCGCGCTTCATCGTGTTGAGGCTGACGTCGCGGTGCGTGTCGTCCACCATGATCGCGCCTTCGCTGCCGACCATCTCAATCCATGTGGACGAAAAATTCGGATACGCCGGCGGAAGCACCCAGCCTGCGCCGATCGTGAAAACGCAGCCGTCGTCCAGCGTCACAACGATCCAAACGCAATCCGGCACGCCGTGTGTCGGCTGCATGATCTTATTGACGAGCTGCGCATACACGCGCACCGGTCTTCGCGGCTCGAAGCACCACAGCACAAAGTCGATGTCGTGCGTCGCTTCCATGGCAGCCGGCGAAAGCTTGATGCGCCCTCCAATCTTGTTGCCGAGGTTGCGCGTGATGTGGCGGCTGACGAGCGCGCTCACCGGCTCCCCGATCGTGCCGTCCGCGATGGAGCGCTTCACGTAGGCAAATTTCGGATTGAAACGCTGCGAGTATCCGATCGTGAACAGAAGAGACTTCGACCGCGCCAGAGCAATCAATTCGTCCGCTTCCGCCAGCGTGAGCGAAATCGGCTTTTCGAGCAGCACGTGCTTGCCGGCGAGAAGAGCTTCTTTTGCCATCGGGTAGTGAACGGTTTCCGGCGTGGCGGAGACGATGATGGAATTGATGTCGGGGTTCTGCAGAAGAGTGCGGTAGTCCGTGGTCGCCGTGGCCGGCTTCGTCTTGTCCGCCACCTCCTTCAGGCGCGTCTCTTTGATTTCGGCGAGGTGCAATTCACTGACATAGGGGCTCGCTGCGCACGCCTCCGCGCGAATGCCTCCGCACCACCCTGTTCCAATAATTCCAATATTGACCTTCTGCATGTTTCCTCCGCCCAGGGACCCCGATCCGGGAATCTACGATGCTTCTGTGGGCGCGCACCAGCGGTCCAGCCCGGCAAGTCGATGAACTGCGATCTCCACTTTGACTGCGGCTCAAATTAATATACAGCCGACTGCCCGAGACCGCATTACGCTTTTTTCTTTAGCTGGAGAACGGATTGGAGAAGATTGTTCACAGGAAACGGCTAGGGTTCGTGGATTTTGCGGAGTAACTGTGGCAGGCCTTGCACATATTCCTGTGAGTCGTGCGGGACGCTGTTGAAGAACGTGTCGATCAAAGTCATGATTCGCTTGCGATCTTCCTCGGAAAGATGCGACATCGACGCCAAATGCTCGCGCAATAGAATGGGGCGTTCGGCCGACGGCTTTGTCGCGAGCTCCGCGAAAACAGAACAAGCAGTGAACCCAGCATGCCAACGCATAAATTTTAGGATCTGCCCGTCGACGATGACTTCCGCCTTCGGAATCTCATCTCTCCTGGCCTTCTTGTTTTGCTCGACGATTTCCGTCAGGCCATCGATATCGTACAAGTAAACGTTATAAAGGCCCGCGGCGTTTGCCGCGACGTTCCTCGGAACGCCCAGATCGATGATCAACAGGGGACGATTCTGGCGGGCCGTCATTGCTTGTTCGAGAGTCTCTCGCTTCAGTACCGCGTCCCGGCTCGAAACCGAAGTGACAATCAAATCTGCCCAGCTGAGTGAGGCGGAAAAGTCTTCCCAGGGTGTGACTTCCCCTCCGAAGCGCTCAGCGAGGTCCTTTGCCTTCTCGGCGGTTCGGTTCGACACGCGCAAATAACGCGTCCCGCGATCGCACAAGTGGCGGGCGACTTGCTCGCTCGTTGTGCCCGCCCCCAGAATCAGCGCCCGGTGCTGATCGAGAGATCCAAAAATCTGTTCCGCTACCTTGACTCCGGCGAATGCAACGGACATGGGGCGCACGCTGATTCCCGTTTCCGTTCGGACGCGTTTGCCCACTTCGAGGGCACTCTGGAACAGGCGATTGAGAACGGAGCCTGTCGTGCCGCTTTCGAGAGCATTGCGATAGGACTCACGAACTTGTCCCAGGATCTCCGCCTCGCCCAGGAGCATGGAGTCGAGGCCCGATGTGACGCGGAACAGATGGCGCACAGCATCCCGGCCGCCGTGCCTGTACAGTGCTGTGCCCAATTGTTCGGAGGGCAGGTGGTGAAAGGAAGCGATAAACCGCCCAACCGCTTCCACAGTTTCTGCGTTGGGGTTTTTTGGAACTCCGTACACTTCACTCCGGTTGCAGGTTGATAGGACCAGCGCTTCCTTCAGAATTCCTTGTTCCTGTAGTTGGGCGGCGGCCTCGCGACTCTCCGCCGCGGTGAAGGCGACCCGCTCACGCAGCTCGACCATCGCGGTTTGGTGATTTAGTCCGACGAGGAAGGCTTCCATCGCGTGGTCACATCCAATCTATTCTTAACCGTCGTCTGTTAGAGCCGCGGTTCCATGGCCGGCTCCAGATCGGTTTCCCGTTCAAGAGGCGTAGCGGATGACCGCGCTCCCTGCAGGCACTTTGCCGCTCGCTTGGCTGCGTAGGTGATGATGATGTCCGCCCCCGCGCGCTTCATGCTTGCCAGAGCCTCGAAAAAAATCGCGTCCCGGTTCAGGCGTCCGAGCCTCGCCGCGGCGTCGATCATGGCGTACACTCCGCTCACGTTGTAGGTAGCAATAGGCATATGAAATTGCTGTTTGGCGCGGTAGACGATGTCCAGGCAGAACAGTCCGGGCTTCACAATGATGATGTCCGCGCCCTCTTCCACATCCAGAGCAATTTCGCGCATGGCCTCATCGGAGTTGGAGATCGGCATTTGGTGAGTGCGTTTGTCGCCCTTCATCAGGGCGGATTGCGTTCCGTCATGAAAGAAAGGGTCATACAACTTGGAAGCGTACTTGGCCGAATACGCCATGATGGGCAAATTCAAGAATCCGTTCTGATCGAGAGCTTGGCGCAGCGTATGGATTTGCCCGTCAAGCATGGCCGCGGGCGCCACCATGTCGGAACCTGCTTCTGCGTGAGAAACGGCCGTCTTGGCCAAAAGTTCGAGCGATGGATCGTTCACCAGGTAGCCGTCTTTTAGCACGCCGCAGTGGCCATGCGGGGTGTATTCGCAAAGGCACACGTCGGTAATGACGAGAAGTTCCGGCACCGCGCTCTTGAGAGCTCGAAGCGCCCGCTGAACCAGTCCGTCCGGAGAATAAGCTCCGGAGGCGTGTTCATCCTTGTCACTGCGATCGGGAACGCCGAACAGAAGAATCGCGGAGATACCCAGGTCGTATACCTTTTTCGCCTCTTCGATCAGGCAGTCGATGGACAAGTGGTAGTTTTCCGGCAGTGAGCTGATTTCTTCCTTGACTCCCTGGCCTGGCACAACAAATAGCGGCAGGATCAAGTCATCGACTGAGAGGCTCGTTTCACGAACGAGCTTCCGAAAAGATTGATTCTGACGAAGCCTTCTGAGGCGAGTTGCTGGAAATGACATAGGAACGTCTCCGGCTTGGCGAGAGAGGCCAAGCAATTTCATGATTTAATCAAGTGAAACGGCATCACCTTTCCGCTTGCCGTGGGCACTGGATCGTCGCGAACGATTTGTAACATTCCCGACTGATTCCACATCTCTGTCCCGGTCTTCGCCCACCCGCGATCTTCCGCGCCTTCAAGCGCCCGCAGAAAGGTGCTGGTGAGCTGCGTCTCGTTGACGCTACCAACCCGCGGGCTGACCATCAGCCGCAGGCGAGTCAGGCTGCTCTCGTCTTCTTGTTCGATGACCTGATAGTCCGCGCTCTTTCCGCCAAACGTTTCCGGAAGGAGCTTTTCGATAATCCAGACGAAGTCCGTTCCCACAAACGTCACGCCCTCGCCCGTGAGTTTCTCGTAACTGCCGAGATTGCTGAGGTGCACGTCAAAACCGACCTGCTCGAAGCCGCAGTCACATCCATCGGAATCGAGATCGCCGCAGTCTCCCATGCCGATATTCAAAAGCAGCTTCGGAGATTCATAGAGAATGCTGGTGAAAAGCAGAGCGTCCACGGTCATGTCCGTGTGCGGAACGCTGGTCTTGTGCGTGATAATCGCGGTTGTGTCCTTATAGAGGTGGCAATGATCGCTCTGCGCGTGCGGCTTGTCGCATCCCGCCGCGATTACGCCTGCCTCCGAAATTCCGTACACTGTAATCGCCGAGGCGCCTACGGCCTCAATCTCGCTCTTCTTTTGCGCGGTGAGAGGCTCGCCGGTCACCAGGAATTTCGCGCCCTTCAAATTCAAGTTCGCATTTGCCGCAGCCATGCACACTCTCACGGCAGAGGACGCGAACGTATAGATGACGCAGTGGGCGTTTTCTTCGAGCACCTGCGAGGCCCACGATGCGACCTTATGCGCGTCGCTCAATCCCACGTATTCAGCCTCGGCGAGCGGACAGCCGCACCATTTGGTCATGGTATGAACGAGCTGCATGGCCAGTTTTCTTTCCCAGCTCGCGTTGCCCTTGTCGACCTGGGAAAACCACCGGCGCGCCGCATTCCCGATGTGAGCGAATCGCAGACTGGAGTTGATTCCCGGCGCACCGGGGAAGACGGGAAACCAGTTCGCCACAGGCGCGGTCAGGCATCCATGGGTGTCAAGTAGCAGCGCGTCGTACAAAGATCGTTGGTGCAGGTAATCGAAATCAATCCGAATCCTTGTCCCAATGCTTCGGGTTGCTCCGCTTCTCACTTCGTACACATAGGACAGGAACGGATTGTCAAACATGCTCGGTTTGCATTCGAACTTCATGCCGTCGCGGATGACGGGGACTCTGCCTTTGAATTCATCAACGGTAAAATAGATTCCTTCGCGTTCCAGGGTGCGGAGGCTGTCCTCGATGCCGTCTTTCTTCACCCACGACTTGACGTCGTCGAAGCGAATGTTCCTATGCGCGAGGAGTTTCCTGTAAGGACTCTTGGAATACTGGAAGATCCCTTTTTCGATGAGGTTCAGAAAATTTTCATCGCGGGCCTGCACCCGTTTTCGAATGAACGTATGCGCCAAGGCGATTGCCTGCTCCGGTTCCATCCGTTCCTTGCTGAATTTCCGGAGCCCGTCGATAAATCGGAAATACTTCATCATGGTCGTATTGGGGGGCCTTCAGCCTCCGTTAGAAAGCAGGTAAACGTCTCCTGCCGCGTCAACTGTTCAAAAAAGGAGCAAGGGGGTTGCCATCCCCATTGATTTCCGTGCCGGGCGTTATTGCGGATTTCTAACCAACACATATGAAAGGAGATAGGAACTCTTCGTGAGTCGATCAGGCGATGGTCTTTATTAAATCTTTATGTCTCAACGGCCCTTCAGTACCAATTTCTGGTAATCCATTTCCAGGGGTACCGGATTGCTCGACCGGTGCCCCGGGCCCCTACAGTGGCAATTGGCCAGGAGCTGCGACAGCATACATATCGTGTCACGATAAAATGGAACCCTTCTGCAGTGGTGGAGTTTATGGGTCGAGCTGTTTCCATTCTTCCGTCGGCCCAGATCCGCTCAAACCATTCAAGGGTTACGCAACGCCGAAGCCTTTGCTTGGGAGACTGCAAGGTCAAACCGAGGCGCGATCTTGGGCTCGAATGCGTAATAGCCCCCATTGACGGACCCATACACCCAGTTGTAGCGGTACGTCCGAAGCAGAAGTTCCAGGTAGGGTTCCAGATCCTCGACGGTCGCTGCGGAAGAGGTCGCGCAATTGCCTTGAGCCACCCAGGACCGCTTCGCCGCTCGATCGCTCCAGAGCGTCATGGTTCCCGCTAGTTCTAGGATGCCGGCATACTTCCGCAATATGGATGAAAAGATGCTCGCCCGTTTGTCTATCGCTTGGTGGAGATCTTCGACGGAATTGTGACAGTAACCGAGGCCCACCTCTCCACCTGACAAAACGCGAGGTGGCCTGGGATGCTGCTGAATCTCGTCGAGCAGCCCTTCGACGATGTAAGTAGCTGCCAAATAAAACGGCCGGCCATCGAACACACGGTATCTGGGCCGAGTGAACCCCGTGAAAAAGAACCACAGTGTGGCGCCGGGATACTCGTCATCGGCAATGTCGGCCATGCGCGCCCCAAGCTGTTTTAACAATTTCACCGCGTCCTGTAGCGGCTTGCCCGTCATCCGCGCAAGTTCGCCTGGGTCGGATGCCCTATAGTTGTTGTAGAACTCGAGATCGCAAACAATTCCGGGAACTCCTGTGTCCCGGGCGGTGCGGAGCGCGTTCCGCCAGCTTTCGAGGAAATCTTTTTGTGCGCCTGCTTTGTCGTCGAGATCCGCTCCCTGAAATCGCAGGAAATAGGGGGCCTGGGAATATTCATTTCCCTCCGCGGCGTTTGCGCCAATCATGCGGTTCAGATAGACCCACGGCCAAATGTCTTTCGCCGTAACCTTGTTCCAATTGGCAATCTGCGCTTCCATTGCAGCTGCCGAGGGCACGGGAGCGGTGTCGTACGCGTCCACGAAAGAGACCGCCAATCCGTCGTAAGGCGAGCGAGCGAACTGCGTCATTTTTTGCGCATCCATTTGGGCGGCGACCGCCGAGTTCACGAGCAACAAATAATGATTGCCCATGCGATCGGCTTTTGCCCTTGCGGTACCGGCGGCGGACTTGGACCGCGGAACCCTTTGCCCCGGCGGCTGGCGCCGTGAGGCCGCGTGCACAGTCGCATTCATCTCCTTTCTGAAGCCTGCGGGGAACGCGAGCGCTAGCAGAATCAAGGTTGGCAGCATGCCCAACCGAGAGCGCGGCCGCAGCGCGGCTCTCTGGCGCGTGGCTGGCGAGCAGCTGCGAGCACGAGCGGAACGGCGGTCCATACAATTTCTCCTACGATCGCACCGTTGCTTGCATTGCGTTATTCGAATTTCGCCTTCGCAGCTCTTTTCCGGTGATGTAACATTGGCTTCTGCTTGAGACACTGGCTGTTGCCCCCGGCAAGTTTTCGGCCGCCATCATGATTCAGCTGACGAACGTCTCCAAAACCTATGGAGACAGCGGGGCCGTGCAGGCTTTGCTCCATTTGAGCCTGACGGTCGAGCAAGGCGAGCGGGTGGCGGTCATGGGGCCGTCCGGCTCGGGCAAGTCGACACTCCTCAATCTCATTTGCGGTTTGGACAAACCCACGTCTGGCTCGATTCGTCTGGAAGGCATTGAACTTTCCGAGCTGAGCGACGACGAACGCACCCGCCTGCGCCGCGAAAAAATCGGAATGATTTTCCAAACCTTTAATCTTCTTCCTACGCTCACCGCACTTGAAAATGTCGCTCTTCCCCTCCGGTTGCAGGCCGTGCGAAGGCGCGAGGCCGACGACCGGGCGCTTGCCACGCTCGCGCGCGTGGGTCTCAAAGAGCGCTCGCATCATCGCCCCGACGAACTTTCCGGCGGCGAACGCCAGCGCGTGGCCATCGCCCGCGCGCTCGTGTTTCGCCCCCCCATTCTGCTCGGCGACGAACCAACCGGCAACCTCGATTCCGGCACGGGCGAGGAGATTCTTTGCCTCCTCGATGATTTGCATCGGGAATACGACAATACGGTGTTATTGGTCACGCACAATGAGCTTGCCGCCGCGTTCTGCGATCGAATTCTGATGCTCCGCGACGGCCAGTTTGTGAAGGAATTGCGGACCGGCCGGGCACGAACCGCGCTGCGAGGAGAACCTTGATGCTCGGCGCCCTGTGGCTGATTACGTTCCGGCAGTGGCGGGCGCACCGGCTGCGCGTCGCACTGACCACGCTCGGCATCGCTCTCGGCGTTGCGGTTTTTTTCGCGATTCGCACCGGGAATGCAACCTTGCTCGACTCCCTGAGTGCGACCGTGGAAAAGCTGGCGGGCAAGGCGACGCTCGAGATCACCGCCGGAGAAGCCAGCTTCTCCGAAAAGGTTCTCGACGCCGTGCGTGCCACACCCGGCGTGAAGCTGGCTGAGCCGGTGATCGAATCCATCGTGCAAACTTCCTTCGCGAATGACGGCGCCCTGTTGGTTTTGGGAGTCGACACGACGGGAGATCAGCAGCTTCGAGACTATCAATTTGACCGCGCACAGACCCGGATCGCCGACCCACTGGTGTTCCTTGCGCAACCGAATTCGATCCTGCTTTCGCGCGCTTTCGCCGAGCGTCACGGCCTGAAAGTCGGTGACAAGCTGCTGATTTTTGCTTCCGACGGCCGCGAGGAATTCACGGTCCAGGGAACGTTCAACCCGGTTGGCGTCGGGGAAGTCTTCGGCGGCAACATCGCGGTGATGGACGTCTATTCGGCCCAAGTCGTCTTCCATCGCGGGCGCAAATTCGATCGCATCGACTTGATGAACGCGCCAAATGTGCCGGTGGCAGTCTTGCAGGAGCGATTGCGCGGGACGTTGCCGCTGGGACTCGATGTGGCGCGGCCGGAAGTTCGCGGGCAGGCCCTTGAAAACGTCGTTACGGCGATGCGCATGGGAATCCTGATTACGAGTTTCGTCGCGTTGTTGGTGGGCGTGTACATTATCTTTAATTCCTTCACGATCGCAGTGAATCAGCGTTGGAAAGAGATCGGCGTTCTGCGCGCCGTCGGCGTCGAGCAGAGAAATGTGAGCGGGATGTTTTTGTGCGAGGCCCTGCTGATGGGGGTGATGGGCTCGCTCCTGGGCATCGCGGGAGGATTCCTGCTTGCATCGGCGGCGAATCGGGTGATGCGGGGCATGGTCGCGGCGGTGTATGGCGTAGTGGCCACGGCCACGCTTCCGAAATTACATCCCGATCAATGCATCATCGCCTTCGTGTTGGGCGTCGTCGCGTCGCTCCTTGGCGCCTGGTTCCCGGCGCGCGGCGCGGCAGGCCTGGACCCCGCCCTCGCGTTGCACAATATCGAAGCGCGCCATCGCGAATCCGTGCTGGGATGGCGGCGCGTCGGCGCGGGCGCGTTGTTCATCGCGATGGGCGGCGCCCTCGTGCTCCGGTCGCCGGCGCGTCTTGGTCTCGTGATTCAATTCGGTTTCGCCGCGATCGTTTTGCTCGGCCTGACGATTGTACTGCCCAAAATGGTGCTATGGTCGGCGCGCCTATTGCGCCCACTGATGAACGCACTTGGAGGTTCGGAAGGAGCCCTGGCGGTCGACGCCATGATTCAGTCGCCCCGTCGGTGCTCCGCGACCGTCGGAGCGCTGATGGTCGGGCTGATGTTCGTTTTTTCCACCGCGGCGTACATCCAGAGCTACCGGCAAATGATTGACCGCTGGATGAATCAGGTGCTCAACGCCGATCTGTTCGTCGCGACATCTGCGCTGCTTCGCTCGACAAGCTACCATTTGACCGAGGATCTCGGTCGGCGGATCGCTGCCCTTCCCGGCGTCGAGCGCGTCGAGAACATTCGTTTTACAACCATTCCATTCCAGGGCGACACGGCGGCCCTAATCGCAATCGAAATGAATGGATTCTTGGCGCGCGCGGGAAACGCGGTTGAGGGCGCGAATATGCGCATTGTAGGGGATCGGCTAATCCGCGGGGAGGGCGTGCTGGTCTCGCGAAATTTTGCGCGGCGCTGGGGTGTCATCTCCGGCGGCGCGCTGCATCTCGACACGCCGGTCGGCGCGCTGGATCGGCCGATTCTCGGCTATCTTGACGACTACCGGTCGGAGAAAGGCACGATCTTCATGGACCGTGCCTTGTACAAGGAGTATTGGGCGGACGACGCGGTGGATTTTGTCGACGTCTCCCTCCAGCCCGGCGTGGATCAGTTGACGATGAAACGCGAGATCGAACACCTCACTGCCGGTTCTTTTCATGCATTCGTGTATACGAATGCCGAATTTAAGCGGTGGATATCCGGCCTCGTGGATCAGTTTTTTACGCTCAATTACATGCAGCTCGTCGTGGCCGTGCTGATCGCAATCCTCGGGATTGTGAACACGCTACTGATTTCGGTGTCGGAGCGGCGGCATGAGATCGGCATTGTCCGGGCAATCGGCGGGCTGCGTTCGCAAATCCGCAAGCTGGTGCTGCTCGAAGCCGTCGCGGTAGCTATCGTCGGGGTGATCGTCGGGGCGGTGGCTGGCATCTTAAATACGGAGTTCATGTCGCACACCGTATCGCTCGTGCTGGCGGGCTATTCCGTACCGTTTTATTTTCCGTGGAAGATCGTGTTGCTCTCGCTACCCGTGGTGTCGGCGGTGTCGCTGGCGGCCGGCTGGTGGCCGGCGCGAAACGCGGCGCGCATGGAGGTCATCGAGGCGATCGGATATGAATAGCGCCGCGCCAATACGAATGCCCCGGCGGGACGCACACCCGAGCGTTGCGCTGCTTTCCCTGGTGCTCTGGGTGTTTTTCGCGCTCTCTGCATTCGGTGCGCCCGATGCCAAATCGATTCTGGCCGGCGTCTATCAGCAAGATACCAGCCAAGACGCGACGTTGCGGGCCACGCTCGACGTCATGGACAAGGATGGCCGCGCGGCGCGGAAGCGCTTCACCCTTCTCAGAGTGGGGCCGTTCGGGGGCAGAAAGACGCTCGTTCGCTTCACCGATCCGCCGGAGCTTCGCGGCGTCTCGTTGCTGTCTATCAACCAGCTGGGCGTGCCTGCCCGCCTGTGGATTTACACGCCGGAAACCGAACGTGTGCGCAGCATAGCGCCGCGCGAGAATTCGGAGCGTTTTGCCGGCAGCGACTTCACCTATGAGGATATCGTCGAGCGCCCGCTGGATGACTTTTCCTACCGTCTCTTGCCCGAGGAAGACATCATCGAAAATCGTAAGACATCCAAGGTCGAAGCCACGCCGACCGCACCTGACAGCTCGCAATACAAATTCATTTATTACTGGGTCGCGCAGGATGTACCCTGCATCCTTTACGAGGAGATGTACGATCAGGACGGACGCAAGGTGCGCGCCATGCACGCAAGTGGACTGCGAAAAGTGTCCGGGATCTGGGGCGCGCGGAAGACGGAAATGAGTTCGCTGATCGAAGGCACGAAGACCGTGTTGACGATCGATGAGATCCATTTGAACACCGGGCTCCACGACTCGCTGTTCACTCCGGAGGCGCTAGAGAAACTCCCTTAGACTGGGCGGAGAACGGACGCGTAACTCTCAAAATCTGCTCGCCGCTCGGCTCCTGTCCGGCCCAGCTGATTTGTTCCAGGAGGCACGGATTTTGGCGACCCCTGCACACGATTCGGAAGCGCAATTTGCCAGCTTGGTTGAATTGCTCCGCGCGAGAGCGGAGGAGCACACTTCGCGCATCGCCTTTCGGTTTCTTGCCGATGGCGAATCCGAAGACTCGCGCCTGTCCTACGGAGAGCTGGAAGTACATGCCCGCGCCATTGCGGCGACTCTCGCGCCACACGCGGCAGCAGGACAACGTGCGCTGCTCTTCTATCCGGCTGGGCTCGAATTCGTCGCCGCATTCTGGGGTTGCCTGTACGCGGGCGCGGTCGCAGTTCCAGTGTTTCCCGCGCGCCTTCACCGCCATCTTCCGCGGCTGCTGGCCATTGCCGCGGATTCTGAACCGAAGTTCGTGTTGACGACGGCAAAGATTCGCGGCCAGGTGAAAGAGCTGCTCAAGCGGGCGCCGGACCTGAAGAAGTTGCAATGGCTCTCGACCGACGACGTTGCCGCGGAGCTCGCGGACGCGTGGCGCGGTCCCGCCGCGAGCCTTGAGACGCTCGCGCTCCTCCAATACACCTCCGGCTCGACGGCGGCGCCGCGCGGCGCCATGGTGACGCATGGAAATTTGCTGCACAACCTCGCCTGCCTGCGGGAAATCTTCCAGTTTTCGCCGATGAGCGTCGGTGTCACCTGGCTCCCGCATTATCACGACATGGGCCTCGTTGGGGGATTGCTCCAACCGATTTACGCGGGCGGCGAAATGATCGTGATGCCGCCGTCTTCGTTTTTGCAGCGGCCGGTCCGTTGGCTCGAGGCTGTGACGCGCCACCGGGCAACCACGATGGCCGCACCCAATTTCGCCTACGACTTGTGCGTGCGAAAGATTTCCGCCAGCGAACGCGCTCGGCTCGATCTCTCCGCCGTGAACGTCGCATTGTGCGGAGCCGAGCCGGTGCGTTCGGACACACTCGCGCAGTTCGCCAAGGCATTCCGGCCCCGCGGATTCCGGCGAGAGGTGTTCCGCCCGGCGTACGGCCTGGCCGAAGCGACGTTGATGGTTTCGGGCCGTTCGAATGGCGGCGCACCGCTCGCGCGCTCTCTCTTGGCGGACGAATTACAACGAAACCGTGTCCGCCCCGCAGAGGAAGGTGTCGCGGGCCGCCGCGTTTTGATGGGCTGCGGCGGGATTGCGCCGGGCCTCACGGTGACGATTGTCGATCCTGAGACTTTTTTGGCCTGCACTCCGGACCGCGTAGGGGAGATCTGGGTTTCGGGCGCGAGCGTGGCGCGCGGCTATTGGCGCAAGCCGCAAGAGAGCAAGCAAGTGTTCGGCGCGTATCTTGCCAACGGCGAAGGACCCTTCCTTCGCACAGGCGACTTGGGATTTCTGGACGAAGGGCAACTGTTCGTCACTGGGCGATGGAAGGACCTCATCATCCTTCGCGGCTCGAACCACTATCCGCAGGATTTGGAGCGCACCGTCGAGCAAAGCCACCGCGCTTTGCGGCCCGCTTGCGGGGCCGCATTCTCGACGGAAGTGGATGGGGAGGAGCGGCTCGTCATCGTGCAAGAAGTGAATGATCGCGCCTCCCCTGCAAGCGAAGAGATTGTCGCCGTGATCCGCAGAGCGCTCACCGAATCGCACGAAGTGCAGCCCGATGCTGTTGCGCTCATCGGTCCGCGAAGCATTCCGCGAACGTCGAGCGGCAAAATCCAGCGCTACGCCTGCCGCGAAGCGTTTCTTGCCGGCACGCTCGACGTGGTCCACGAGTGGCGCGGCAGCGAAGAGCGCGACGATTACGAGAACAGCGGCGCGGGCCGGCGGCGCAGCGGTCTCGTTTGGGATTACCTCGGCAGGTCGTCCTCCTCGCAGCGCCTCTTTGGCCATGCGAGCGCTAGCGTGCGGACGCAACGACATGGCAGGCGCCTGGGCCGCGTCGCACGCCGGCCGGAAGCCGTCGCGGAGCCCATCGCGATGGTGGGCATCGGTTGCCGGTTCCCTGGTGCGGAGAACCTCGACGAATTTTGGCGTTCGTTGCGCGACGGCGTCGACCCCATCATGGAAGTTCCCCGTGACCGTTGGGATGTCGACGCGCTCTACGATCCAATCCCTGGAACCACCGGCAAGATGAGCACGCGGTGGGGCGGATTTCTCTCTGGACTCGATCGATTCGATCCACACTTCTTCGGCATATCCCCACGCGAAGCGGCCGGCATGGATCCGCAACAGCGCCTGTTGCTGGAAGTGACGTGGGACGCTCTCGAGAATGCCGGTCAGCCGCCGGACAAACTAGCAGGCACGAGAACCGGCGTTTACGTCGGAATCGGCGGATTTGACTACACGAATGTGATCATGAACTATTCGGATCACTTGCAGATGATCAACGCGTACTTGGGAACAGGCAATGCGCATAGCATCGCGGCGAACCGCATTTCTTATCTGCTCGACTTGCGGGGTCCGAGCGTCGCGATCGACACCGCGTGCTCATCCTCTCTGGTGGCCATCCACATGGCCTGCGAAGGCCTGCGCGGCGTCCAGACCGATTTGGCGATCGCCGGAGCCGTCAATTTGATTCTTTCTCCGGAAGTCACCATCGCGTTTTCTCACGCGCGCATGATGGCTGCGGACGGCCGTTGTAAGACGTTCGACGCCCGGGCGGACGGCTACGTTCGTTCCGAGGGCTGCGGCGTGGTTGTGCTCAAGAGGCTTTCCGACGCTCTGCGTGATCGCGACCATATTCTTGCGCTCGTGAGGGGATCGGCCGTGAATCAAGACGGTCGAACGGCGGGTATCGCTGCTCCGAATGGCACGGCGCAGCAATCCGTCATCCGCGAGGCGCTGGCGAAGGCAGGCGTCGCTCCGCGCGAACTGACCTACATCGAAGCTCATGGCACCGGCACTTCGATCGGAGATCCTATCGAGCTCGAAGCGGTCAAGAAGGTGCTGGGAAAGGCAGGCCCCCGGGACCCACCTTGCTTCGTGGGCTCCGTGAAGGCCAACATTGGACACCTCGAAAACGCGTCGGGCATGGCCGGCCTCGCAAAGGTGCTCGCTTGCCTTCAACACGGCGAGATTCCGGGCCAGTTGCATTTCGCCAGACTCAATCCACGCGTGTCTCTCTCCGGCACGCGAATCGTTATTCCGAGCAAATCGCAGCCGTGGCCGCGCGTGCCTCGGCGTCTCGCAGGCGTGAGCAGCTTCGGATTCGGCGGGACGAACGCGCACCTCGTGATTGAGGAAGCTCCCGCCGTGGCGCATCGGCAAGAAAATCTTCCTGTCCGTCTCTGGCATGTTTTCACGCTTTCCGCCCGGACAGAGAGCGCTCTCAAAAACCTTGCGAAACGAATGGAAAAGCATCTTGCGGAGCATCCCCAAGACGGCCTTGCGGACATTTGCTTCACCGCAAACGCTGGGAGGTCGCACTTCGCCCATCGCCTGGCGGCGGTGGTCAAGAGCAAAGAGCAACTTCGCACGGCGCTGGCTGACTTTGCAGCGGGAGAGCCGCCCGGCCCCGCGGCGGTGAGGCTGCGCTCCGGACACTCTTCAAGAAGAGACGGCCCACGCGTTGCATTTCTGTTTGGTGCGCAGCCTGCCGATTCCTCCGCCGCGTTCGAGCTTTACGACACGCAACCCGTGTTTCGTTCTGTGATGGACCGCTGCTCGCAGTTTCTCGGTGTGCATTCCGATCTCCACGATGGGCCGCTTCTCGCCGGACTGTCATCCGGGCTAAGGAACGTAGAGCGCCGTGACTGGGCGCTATTTGCTCTGGAATATGCACTCGCGGAACTTTGGCGATCCTGGGGCATCGAACCGGACGCAGTGCTGGGTATGGGAGTCGGGGAGTACGCGGCAGCAGTGGTCTCAGGAGTCATGGCCTGCGAGGACGCGCTCAAGCTCATCGCCGGGCGCGCTCGTATCTTGCGCCTTGCTCATCGCGGCGGTAAAGAGATTCGTGCGCTCGACGACTTCGAGGGGGCGGCCTCGGCCGTCCAGTTTCGATTGCCGCGAGTGCCTTTTGTTTCCGGCGCCACAGGCGAGCTTGCGGACGGCAAGATCCCGGGGGCAGCCTACTGGCGCCGCCACGTATCGCGGGGCGCGCCGTTCGAACAGGGAATCGAGACGCTTGCAACGCTGGGCCGCGATCTTTTCCTTGAAGTAGGAGCGTCCGGCGGTTTCTCCGCAGCATCGCGCCGCGACGGAACGGGAGCGTCGGCAACATGGCTCTCTTCGCTCGAACGAAATAGCGGCGCGACGGAGAGCCTGCTCGCGAACCTTGCTTCGTTGTACGTTCGCGGCGCAAACGTCGATTGGCTTTCCTTTGACAAACCCTGCGCGGCGCGGAGATTGCCCCTGCCAACGTATCCCTTCGAGCGCGAGCGTTGCTGGGAAGATCCGCGCTCTGCTTCTGGCTTCCAGGCGCCGGCGAAACGTGCGCACGCTCTGCTCGGGGAGCGACTGAGCTCCGCTTTGCCCACGGCGCAATTTCAGAGCAAGATCGGCCTCCATTCTCTTCGCTATTTGAATGACCATCGAGTTCAAGGCTCCGTCGTTTTTCCGGCCGCTGCCTACCTTGAAATGGCGCGCGCGGCTTCGGCGGAACTATTCGGAGATGGTTTCCACGCGTTATCGAACGTAACGTTCCAGGAAGCGATGATTCTTCTTGACTCGGGGACGCGCACCGTTCAGTTCGTTGCCTCGCCGGTATCGAACGGCAGCGCGTCGTTCCAGATCTACAGTTCCAGCTCCAGCCAGAACGGCAACCACAATAGCGCTGTGTGGACCTTGCACGCTTCGGGCGACATGCGCGTGGAAACCGAGGCGGAATTCACTCGTTCCGCGGAGCAGCCACTCTGCCTGGATGAAATCCGCGCCCGGTGCCCGCAGCGCAAAACGGCCGCGGAGCTGTACGACTCGATGAAGGATGCCGGCCTGGAGTACGGCCCGAGTTTCCGGGGCGTCCAACAATTGTGGTGCGGGCCGCGCGAAGCGCTCGGAGAGGTGCGGTTTTCATCCGCCGTGAACTCGAATGGCCAGGCCGGTGGAAAATCGGATGACTACTACATTCATCCCACGCTGCTCGATTCCTGCGCGCAGGTGTTGGCGGCCGCATTCTCGGAAGAGAACAATCGATCCAGCCAAAAGCGAATATATCTTCCCTTCGGCGTCGCGGATCTCCGATTTTTCGCGCGCCCGGGCGTGCGGCTCTACAGCCACTGCGTCGTTCGGCCGGAGGGAAACCTCGGCAACGAGTTCTTTGACGCAGACATCCGTGTGCTTGACGAAGAGGGCCGCATTACCTGCAAGCTCCTCGGTTTCCGAGTGAAGCTGGTCGCTGGCGAGGCAGACCGAGACGCGCAAGGCAATCCCGGCGATTTGTTGTACGACCAGACTTGGGTAATGAAGCGACACACACCGTCACAAATTTCGGATCGCCCGGAGCCGCGTTCCTGGCTCATCGTCGCCGATGATGGCGGCGTTGGGCAGGCGCTTGCAGCAGAACTTCAATCGCGCGGCGGCAATTGTTCTGTCGTCGATTCGGTCGATCTTCGAGATGTGGCGTTTTCGGCGGGCGATCGCAACGTCGTCCATCTTTCAAGCCTGGACTTGCGTCCGCTCGCGGATCGCCCCGATGCGATCGCCGAAGCGCAAGCCCAATGGATTGAAACGTTGCAATTGGTGCAAAGGCTTCTTCGCAATGCGAACGGCGAAAAGAGGCGCCTCTGGATTGTGACCCGCGGTGCTCAGGCCGTCGGGTCCGCGCCCGTGTCAGTCTCGCTCTCCCAGACTCCTTCGTGGGGGCTGGCGAAGTCGATGGATCTGGAGTACCCGGAACTGGACTGCACGCGGATCGACCTCGATCCATCGGGCGGCACCGATGAAATTGCAGCGCTCGCCGAAGAAATGTCGCTCGCTTCTTGGGAGCACGAGGTCGCTTTCCGCGAAGGGACGCGGTATGTGGCCCGGCTCGTCGCGCGAGCGCCCAAACGCTTGCGCGGCGCACTTCTTGGGATTCCAGACGCCGATTCATTTCGCCTGGACGTTTCGCGTCTCGGAAATCTTGAGAGCCTCGTGTTGCGCGCCGTTGCTCGTTCGGAGCCGCGGCCCGGTGAAGTCGAAATTCGCGTGCACGCCGCGAGCCTCAATTTTCGGGATGTCATGAATGCCGCGGGCGTGTATCCCGGCGGTCCAATCCCGTTTGGAGCCGAATGCGCCGGAACAGTCTCCGCAGTCGGCTCCGGCGTGGCGGATTTACGCTTGGGCGACGAAGTGATTGCTGTGGCCTCCGGCAGCTTCGGCGCATACGCCACCGCGGATGCGCGCGCCGTCGTTTCTAAGCCTCGCGCCTTCAGCTTTGGCCAGGCGGCCACGATTCCGATCGCTTTCCTTACGGCCTACTATTCTCTCCATCATCTTGCAAAGCTTTCCCGTGGAGAGCGTGTCCTGATTCATGCTGCCGCCGGCGGCGTGGGGCTCGCCGCCGTGCAGCTTGCTCAGCACGCGGGCGCGGAAATCTTCGCGACGGCCGGTTCGCCGGAGAAACGCGCGTTTCTGAAATCGATGCGTGTTCCGCACGTCTTCGATTCGCGCTCCCTCGCTTTCGCAGACGAAGTGGCGAAGAGGACCGGCGGTTCTGGCATCGACGTAGTTCTCAACTCGCTCCCCGGCGAATACGTGGCGCGCAGTCTTTCCATTCTGGCCGCCTACGGCCGGTTCGTCGAAATTGGAAAGACGGATATCTATCAGAACAAGCCGCTGGGACTATTCCCGTTCCGCAACAACCTCTCCTATTTTGCTTTCGATCTCGAGCGCGCATGCCGCGAGCGGCCGGATCTCGTCCGCTCTCTGCTTCTCGAGCTGATGGCGATGTTTCGCGAGGGTAGCCTGAGCCCGCTCCCGCACCATATTTTCCCCATCGAAGACGCGGTCAACGCGTTTCGCTACATGACCAGACGAAAAAACATCGGTAAAGTCGTCCTTTCATTTCCCACGGTGGAATCCAAAGCCCGCTCGGATCGCTCTCTCGCCCTTCGATCGGATGCCACCTATCTGGTGACCGGAGGTCACGGAGGCCTGGGGCTCGCCGTCGCGCGCTGGCTAGTGGGAAAAGGCGCTCGGCATTTGGTCCTCCTCAGCCGTGGCGGAGCTTCCGTTGCTGGCGAGCAATTGGCTGTTGAGGTTGCGGCTCAAGGCGCCAAGATCGAGACGATTCAAGCGGACGTTTCCAGTGAAAGCGACTTGGCCCGCGCGCTGTCCGAAATCCGCAGCTCAATGCCCCCGTTACGCGGCGTGATTCATGCGGCGGGAGTGCTTGACGACCGCTTACTCCTCGACCTGGACCCGGAAAGTGTTCGCCGCGTTTTCGCTCCCAAAGTGCTCGGCGCCTGGAACCTCCATGTCCTTACCGCGAATCTGCCGCTCGATTTCTTTGTCATGTTTTCTTCGGTGGCGTCGGTTCTGGGTTCTCCGGGTCAGGCAAATTACGCCGCTGCCAACGCCTTTCTCGATGGGCTTGCACACGAACGCCGCGCCCGGGGCCTTGCGTCGCTTTCCATTAACTGGGGGCCGTGGGCGGAGGTCGGCATGGCTGCGCGCGCGGCCAGTTCGCGAGGCATTGCGTCTCGTGTGATGCGTCCACTCGAACCGGCGCGGGCCCTGGCCGCCCTTGATCTCCTGTTCGAGAAAAACGGCCGGGCCCAAGCCGTCGTGATGTCCGTCGACTGGACGCAATTTGCACGATCTCTCAACGGGAATCGGCCGCCTGCGCTTGTTTCGGATCTGTTGCGGGAGAAAGCTCGCCCCGCCGCCACGGCAAAAGGTGCATCTAGATCGGAGTCGCAGCTATCCGCTGGCGATCTGCTGGCAATTCCGTCGCCTGGGCGGCACGCCCTGCTGCTTGCTCATGTTCAGAAGAATCTCGCGCAAGTCATGTCCATCGACGCTTTGGAACTTGATCCGGAAGAGCCTATGAGCAGTCTTGGCCTCGATTCCCTAATGGCGCTCGAGTTCCAGCACTCGCTCGAGGAAACGTTCGGCACGAAGTTGCCCAGCGATTGTTTGGTGAACATTCCGAGCCTGAATGAATTCGTCACGCGCCTGCTGGACATTTTGATAAAGCCCGCTGCTCCGCCGGCAGTGGAGCCTACGCAAGAAATGATGGAGGCAGACACCGAATGTGGAGAAATCTTCCCGCGTGCGGCGAAGGCTGGAGAAGCCAGATGACTTGCCGGACGCGCTTCCGAGTTTGCAACGAAAACACCAGGGATCGTAACCTCAAGGTTCCCCTTCGAGCTTCCGGATGCGCACTTCCACTCCAGGAGTGCCCTGGAGAGCTTCGGCAAAATCCTCCGGCTTTGATCCGCGATAGTGATAGGGATACACGATTTTTGGCCTGAATGCTTTCGCGCATTCCGCGGCCTCAAGCGGCGTCTCCGTCCGCGGAGGATTCATCGCCAGAAACGCGACCGTAATATTTTTGAGGGATTTCATCTCTGGCGTGCATTCCGTGTCGCCCGAAAAATAGACGCGCGTATCGCCAAAGTTCAGAACGTAGCCGCTGCCAATCCCCTTGTGGTGATACGGCTTTCCCGGCGCCGATCCAAACACGAGGTTATACATCGGCACGCCCTCGAATTCGACGCCCATCACCGTCCGGCGCTCGGAATCGCTGATCGCCTCGGCCACGCCGCAAGTGGGCGCGCAGTTGAGTGTATCGATCACCGCGGGTGGCCCCACAATAATTGTCTCGGGCTTTTTCAGTTTGTCCACCATCGCGCGGTCCAGGTGGTCAGCGTGCGTGTGTGTGATCACGATCAAATCCGCCGCCGGCAGACCCGTGAAGTCGCCTTGGCTCCAGGGATCGACGTGAATCACTTTGCCGCCAAATTCGAGCATTACGCTGCCGTGGTAAATCGGAGTGAGGCGAAGCTCGCCCCTCGACGTTTGGATCACGTCGGATTGCCGGTTGGACGTCGCCGCACCGGAAAAGACAGGTAACGTCAAGAGCAAAACGCAAAGGACTATCACGCATTGGGTGTATCCGGCGGATTTTTGCATGAATGACACTCCCTCGCTTGCGATATGGCGCGTAGTATACACCGCTTCCGAGCGGCCTGTCCCGCACCGTGCGCTCATCAGCTCAGAGAACACCGCGCGAAAATCAAAATTGAAAAATTACTTGCGCATAAACGCGCCGGACAAAATCTTCTATGAGACAAAAGCAGCGAAACGCAAACTGTTCCGATGTGAAACATCGCGCTGCAGTTTCACCGCGAGCTTACTTCTGCAAGCAGCGTGCACACACGTGGAATTCCCCTGCCCACGATTGGCGTTTGAATCGATTTTTCGCGCTTGGCAAACATTAGAAATAAAGCAGTAGCAGCAGTTATCGCCGGCCCTGCATTGGTTCGCGAGATGCACATGGAGCCGCGCGCAAATTCTAATTCGCGCCGCGATTTCTGTTTTGGTCGAAGCACTGTCCCTCTCGTGAGATTGACGCGCTTCTACGAATCAACAGGCCGATGAAGATTCATCGTTACGGCAAAAACGGGCGAACCTCTCCCTTCATCGCAGCTTTCTGCGTCCTGTTGAAAATCCCTTTCCCGAGGTTTTCTCTTGAAAAGACCGATCTGGGTGCTTGCATTGCTTTTGGTCAGCGTGTTTTTGTCGAACTGTTCAGGTTTTGCGCAGCAAGTCGCATTCCCCGTTGTCGACCGCGTCTCTGCCCTGGAAGCGGGTGTCCTCTACGGGAGGACCGGCTCCGCAACGGGTTTCAGTGCCTATGTCGAAGTCAATCCAATCCGATGGGTCGGAATCTGCGCGTTTGTGTCCCAGTCGCGCGCTACGAGCGAGGCCGAGGATGGACTCGTTCACGCCTGGGATAGCTCTTCTGGAGGCTGTGTCACCACACATCTTCCGCGGTGGAAGGGATTTCTTGTTTCGCCGTTTGCCCAATTTTCTCACCAGCGTGACCACCAACATATCGACATCCCCGTTGGCGACGGCACCACGTACGTCGAGATGGACAGTCACACACATCGCTTGTGGGGCCCCGGTGCTTCGGTTAACCGAGCCATCGTGAAAGATGGTCCGCAATGGATGGTGCGAATCGGCCGGAATTTTGGAGCGGGTCCAGCCGCGAAAAACGCATCCGGCATTTATGCTGTGGCAGGGATCCTTTTTCCACTCGATCATCCTGTGGCGCTCAGCCGTTCCTTCAAGCGAATGGTTGGATTGAGGTAGCGATGTGACGAGGCGCCGGGTAGCTGGAGTTCGATCGCCGGCGCGACGGCCGTCCTCACGCACCGCGCCTTCCGGACGGCGCTTGCACTATAATCCGTGCGGCCCCCCGGGGAGGTTTCTTGGCGATATCGGAATTTCTGGGAATGTATTTGCGCGGCGCGTATCTGTCGTTCCACCGGCAAACGCAAGCACACTTCAACCAATACGGTGTGACCGCCGACCAATTTGTTTTATTGGCGCTGCTCGCCGAGGAGCCTGGGAGCACACAGCAGCAGCTTGCCCGGCGCAGCTATTCGGACGCCAATACGATTGCGGCGATCTTGAACCGGTTGGAGAAAAAAAAGCTCGTGCGGCGGCTGCACAGCCCGCACGATGGGCGGGCTTGGCGAATTCTGTTGACGGCCAGGGGACGCAATCTTCACGCGCGTCTCCAGCGCAGCGTGCGGCCCTTGCATGGGCGCCTGGACGCCACGCTTCCGGGCCGTGAGCAGCAGCGCGTAAGACAATGGCTGCGACGCGTGATTGCCGGGATGTCCGCCACGCCTCTCCGCGCCCGCAAGGCTTCCGCCCGCCGACGCGCCTAGACGGGATTGGTTTCCCTGGACTGGCGCGCAGCGGCCTTAGGCCCTTACGGCCGGGGCTTACGCATTCTTTGCTTGACTCCAAGCGGTATTCCATTTATTACGTGTACGTATAAAGTCTATTTGACCCCAGCGTGGCACTCCGAAAAAGGGCGTGGTCATCGAACGAGGAGGCAATGGGCCATGGCAAATACTCCCCCAAGCAGTTTCCCCTTGGAAACCCGCCCCGCCGGGAATGCGATGCTCGACGGCGCGCGGTATTTGGCTAGTCTGCAGGACGCCCGTGAAGTGTATCTCTATGGCGAGCGCGTCCGGGACGTCACGAAGCATCCGGCCTTCCGCAACGCCTGCCGGTCCATCGCGCGGCTCTACGACGCGCTTCACGATCCGAAGCATCGCGATACGCTCACAGGATTCGACCGCGCCGGCACCCGCACTCACAAGTTTTTCAAGCCTAGCTACTCGGCGCAGGAATTATCCGAGGCTCGCGACGCCATCGTCACGTGGTCCCGTATGAGCTACGGCTTCATGGGCCGGACACCGGACTACAAGGCGGCGTTCATGTGCAGCTTGGCAACTCAGCCCGAGTTTTACGCGCCGTTTGATGAGAGCGCGCGGAAATGGTATGCGCGGTACTCCTCACAATGCCTGTTTCTCAATCACTGCCTCATCAATCCGCCCGTGGACCGCAATCGTCCCGTGCATGAAGTCGGCGACGTTTACGTGCACGTCGTCAAGGAGAGAGACGACGGCATTGTGGTCAGCGGGGCCAAAATGTTGGGCACCGGTTCAGCGATGACCCACGCCACGTTCGTCGCCCTCAATAGCTCTACTACGCTGGATGCGGAAAAGGCGAAGGACTTCTCTCTGGTCTTCATTGCGCCGATGGATACGCCCGGCGTCAAGCTCGTTTGCCGGACGTCTTATGAGGAGAACGCGCACAGCCCATTCGACCAGCCGCTCTCGAGCCGCTTCGATGAAAATGACGCCGTGCTGCTGCTGGACAACGCATTCATTCCCTGGGAAAACGTGCTGGTCTATCGGGATCCCGAAAAGGCCAACGCGTTCTACCGGCATTCCCGTTTTGTCAATCGCTACACGTTTCAATCTTCCTCGCGCCTCGCGGTGAAGCTTGATTTCATGGTGGGACTCTTTGCCAAGGGTATCGAGATCAACGGCACGGACGCCTTCCGCGGCGTGCAGGCTGCCCTCGGCGAGATCGTCGGATGGAGAAACCTACTTTGGGGTATGACCACGGCAATGTGCCTCGATCCAGAGGATGCACCAGGCGGCACGGTCGTCCCCAAGCAGGAATACGCCTATACCATGCGGCTTTTCTGTACCCAGTGCTGGCCGGCCGTCCGCCAAATATTTGAAAGGAATCTCGCCGGCAGCTTGCTCATGTTTCCCTCAAGCTACAAGGATTTTCTGAATCCCGACCTGCAACCGCTGATCGAAAAATACTACCGCGGCTCGGCGGTTTCCGCTTCGGAACGGATCAAGCTCTTCAAGCTCGTCTGGGACGCCATCGGAACGGAGTTCGGCGCGCGCCACGAGCTTTACGAAATCAACTATTCCGGGAATCACGAACAGATTCGTCTCGACATTCTCACCGGTGCCCGTAAAAGCGGCATTCTGGACCAGTGCATCGCCCTGGCCGATCAGTGCATGTCGGAATACGGTCTCGACGGCTGGAAAAACCCTGCCTGGACTTGGGACGTGTAATTTGAAGTGCGGAAGGGAAGGCGCCTAGCCGACGCTCCTTTGAGCGAGCGGGGTGGACCTTTGCAGCCAATCGGGATCATGGCGTCCCTTCGCGTTTGTCGCCTAACCTTGAGGATGGATCTCCCGCCGTGCCAATTCGGCACACAAGTTTCGTTTCAGCACACACCCGTTCTCTAAAGTTTCCCGGCGTCTCCTTCGATCTACTGAATACCTGCCCGTTCGTTCACTTTGACCTGGCCCGCCGATTGGTTTCGGGGCTGGCCTGAACACGCGCGGTCGCGCGCTGCTGCAGATCCGGAGATTTCCTGCGTGGTACACGGATTGTTCGTTGTCTTGACCGCCGTTGTCGCCGTCAGCTTCCTGCTCAGCGGCGTGGATGATTTCTTCATTGATGCCTTTTATTGGATCCGCCTGCTGTACCGGAAACTGTTCCTTCGGGAGACCATTCGCCCGATTCGCCAGCAGGTCCTCAGCTCCGTTCCCGAGAAATGGACCGCAATTTGGATTCCCGCCTGGCAGGAACATGAAGTCATCGACAAGATGCTCTCGCACACCATCGAGAGCCTCAACTACGAGCACTACGATATTTTTGTCGGTGCCTATCCGAACGACAAACCTACACAAGATGCCATCGAATCGGCGCGCGCGAGATTGCCGCAGGTACAAATGGTCGTGTGCCCGAATCCGGGTCCGACCAATAAAGCGGACTGCCTGAACTGGGTTTTTCAGGGAATGCTCGTAACCGAGCAGGAAAAAGGAAATCACTACGAAATCGTGGTGCTTCATGATTCGGAAGACATCGTTCACCCACTCGAGCTGAAGCTTTTCAACTGGCTGATCCCGCGAAAAGACATGGTCCAGCTTCCCGTCATTCCACTCGAGCGGCCGGCCGGTTGCTGGACTGCGGGCACCTACCTCGACGAATTCGCCGAAAATCATCTGAAAGACCTGCTGGTGCGCGAGCGCCTGGCCAAAGTAATTCCTTCGGCTGGGGTCGGAACCGCCGTCAACCGCGAAGTGCTCGACCAGATGGCGGCCGAGCGCAAGAACCAGATCTTCAACATCAACAGCCTGACGGAAGATTACGAATTTGGCGCGAGCTTTTTCCAGCTGAAGCGCTCGGGAATTCTGGCGCAGTTCACCGTGTCGCGTACGCAGACGGTGCTCCGCGGGTGGTCGCGCAAGCGGAAAGAGGTCCGCGCCGTGCGCGAGCACGTCGCCGTTCGCGAATATTTTCCGGATCGGTTCCGGCTGGCGGTACGCCAAAAATCGCGATGGATCCTGGGCATTTCCTTTCAAGGTTGGAAAAACCTGGGCTGGCCTTCGGGAGCGTGGATCAAGTACATGCTCTACCGGGACCGCAAGGCCGTCTACACCAACATCGTCAACGCGCTCGGATACGCCGTAGCGGCGTATTGGCTGATCAATCTTGGCGTCCGCGGGTGGACCCACGTTCCAGGTCTCGTCGTATCGCGTTGGGTGCGCGACGCCATTGTTGCCGACACGTTTCTGATGGTGCACCGCCTGGTGCAGCGGTTCGTAGCCGTCGCTCGAATTTCAGGATGGTTTCAGGCGTTTCTCTCGATTCCCCGGGCGGTCGTGGGCAATGCGATCAACTTTGCCGCAACGGCCGTGGCCGCCTCGCAGTTTTTTCAGTCCGAGCGCTCCGGCAAGCGAGTCGAGTGGAAAAAAACCGCACACGTCTTTCCGAGCGCCGCAGAGCTCCGGGAGCACCGGCGGCGCCTTGGCGATCTGCTGCTGGCCAATCGTCTGATCACCCTCGCGCAGCTTCGCGAAGCCTTGCTCGCCCAGCAAAGAGAAGGTATCAAGCTCGGCGAAGTGCTTCTGCAGTTGGGATACATTTCGGAAAAGGATCTACTCTCCGTGCTGGCCCGTCAGTTCGGCATCTCTTCTGGTGGCATCGATCCTCGCTCAATTGACCTTGCTTGGGTACGCCGATTTCCTCGTGCCACGGCGGAGGAACTGCTCGCCTTGCCTGTTCGCCTTTCCGACGGCGTCCTTGAATTTGCATGCGCGGATCCTGCCATCCCGGAATTGAAAAAGAAGCTCGAAGAACGGATGGGCTGCACTGTGATCCTGCGTCTCGTCAGCGAATCGGGCCTCCGGCTCGCCATCAGCCGCGCCTATCTCTCGAGTGAGGGCCATGCCGGCATACTGCTTGGCGAGCTGCTTGTAGAGGCAGGGACCATTTCGCGCGGAAATCTCGAACGCGCCATCCAACTTCAAAAAACTTCCGGGCGTAGGTTGGGAGAAACCTTGCAGGACATGGGACTCATCTCGCCGGAAATTCTGGCCGATGCCCTGCGCAAGCAAGAAATCTCGAACCTAGCAAGCCGAAGCTGACTGCTTTGAAGCATCTCATGCACGATCGTACATGGCCGGAAAGAAAAGGACGATGGAGACCCACCCTTTGCGCGTGCGTCTGTCTTTTGACCGTTGCCTCGAACGCCAACGCGAGGCCGCAACAGACGGAGCTCTCGCCGGGAGTCGCGGCCGCGGAGCGGGCCTACCGCGAAGTTGCTGCAAAAGATTACGCCGGTGCGATGCGGGACTTCCGAAAAGCCCTCGCCGCCGAGCCCGTAAATCTTCGCTGGCGAAACGATCTTGCCTACGCCTGTTTGTCCGCCGGCGCTCTCGAAGAAGCGGCGGCGGAATTCGAACACTCCTATGCATCGGATCCCAAAAACTTCAGCACAGCGCTCGAACTCGGATATGTCTTCGAGCGGCTGCATCGCAACGGCGAGGCGAAAAGATATTTCGAAATCGTCGCGCGCAGTCCAGATGAGGCGCTTGCCGGGCAGGCCCGAAAGGCGCTGGCGGACTTGCAAAATTCGGATCTGTACGACCGGAAACAAAAGGGCTATGAGTTACTCGCCTCGAATCGAAAGAGCGAAGCGCTGGAAACGTTTGAATCGATCCACAGCGATGATCCTTCGGATGCGGCCGCAACGTTGCAGCTTGGCTATCTATATGCAGCTACCGGAAGGCCGGACAAGGCGGAGGAAATGTTCACGGCCGCGAGTGCGAATCCGGATCCGGAAATCGCAGCGCAGGCCAAAGCAGGCCTCCAGGAGGTCGAGCGCGAAACGAAGCTTTGGTTTGCGTCCGTTTATGCGGCGCCCTTTTACCAATCGCGTTTTTCGAATGAGATTAACCCTGCCAATGTGAAAATCGGACTGAGTCCCACCCCTTACTTCGAGCCGTATGTCGGCCTGCGCTTCAGCCGCGACATTCGCTCCAAATCGGGAACGCTGCCGCAAATTTATTCCGACGATTCAGCCATCTTTTCCGTGGGCATTCAGAGTGTGCTTGCGAATACCGGCGTCGTCCTCTATGCCGAGGCGGGAACCGCCGTGCATCTCCTTGCGGAGCCGCCGGCAGCGGCTTCCGATTACCGCGCCGGAATGTATTGGTCACGTTCGTGGGGCAGCGTTTTTGCTCCTTCTTCGAGCGCGGGCCGCTCCATTTCGTGGACGGGCAGCCTGTACGTGGACGGCGGCTTCTATAGCCGTTTTGATCGAGACGCCATCGCCTCGGCCCAGCTTCGCGAGGGCATCCGCTTGCCGACGGGACGCGTTCTGCCGGTGGAACTCCTTGGAGGACTCAACCTCGTAAAAGACTCAAACGGGAATTTCTACAACAGCATTGTTGAAGCGGGTCCTGTCCTGCGCGTCGCGCCGCTGCGCCATGAGCCGGCTTTGCTGTTCGAAGCGCAGTACCTGCGTGGCTTCTACACCGTCCACGATCCAGCCGATCCCTATGGTCCCCGATACGGCGATTTCCGCGTGCTCCTGATCTGGTCAAAGAATTTCTAGCTGCGGCGCCTGTGCTCCCCGCTATTTGTTTCCAGCCGCGACGAACTTTCCTCTGCTCCGCGCCGAAGGCGTGTAAAATAGTTAGTTTGGGGAGGTAGTGAAATGGAGTTCCTTGCCGGAAGCCTGCTCGAATTGATCACCCAGACGTCCACGAATCTTCCACCCGACGTTCGCGCCGCCATGTCCATCGCGGCCAAGGAAGAAACGCCCAGCACGCAATCCTCGCAAGCGCTCGACATTATTTTGACCAACATCGACATGGCCAGCGACGACTCCGGCCCGATTTGCCAGGACACCGGCATGCCTACCTTTGTCATCCATACGCCCGTGGGCGTGAACCAGATCCGCATCAAGAAAGCGATTTTCGAAGCCATCGCGGAGGCCACGCGTCTCGGCAAACTGCGCCCGAACTCGGTCGATTCGCTCACAGGCAAGAACAGCGGCAACAATCTCGGCGCGGAAACTCCGGTCATCCATTTTGAACAGTGGGAGGAGCGCGACATCGAGGTCAAGCTGATCCTCAAGGGCGGCGGCTGCGAGAACAAAAACATCCAGTATTCGCTTCCGTGCACGCTCGATCACATGGGCCGCGCCGATCGCAATCTTGAAGGCGTGCACAAGTGCATCCTCCACGCCGTCTGGCAGGCGCAGGGACAAGGTTGTGCGCCGGGCGCCGTCGGCGTCTGTATCGGCAGTGATCGCGCGCACGGATACGACCTGGCAAAAGGGCAGCTGTTTCGAACACTCGACGACGTGAATCCAAATCCCACACTTGCTAAACTCGAAACGGAAATCATGCAGGAGGCGAACAAACTCGGCGTCGGCGCGATGGGCTTTGGTGGAAAGTCCTCGCTGATCGGATGCAAAATCACGGCCGCGGACCGCCTTCCCGCGAGCTTCTTCGTTTCAGTGGCGTACGACTGCTGGGCGTTCCGCCGTCTGGGCGCGCGCCTCGACGCCGTAAACGGAGCCATCACGAAGTGGCTGTACCGGGATCCTTCGCGGCCCGTTGAGCGCATGGCGCGCGGCTCGGGTTTTACCCTTACCGGGCGCGAAGTCGTGCTGAACGCGCCGCTCACCGAAGCGCAGGTCCGCGCCCTGCACGTCGGCGACGTCCTGCTCATCAGCGGCGAGATGTTTACCGGCCGCGACAGCGTCCACGCGCACTTGATGAAAAATCCGCCGCCTGTGAACATGAACGGCGCCGTGCTGTATCACTGTGGTCCCGTGATGCTAAAGCAGGACGGCGAATGGGTCATCAAAGCCGCGGGTCCGACCACCAGCATTCGCGAGGAACCGTATCAGGCCGACGTGATCAAGAAATACGGCGTGCGCGCCGTGATCGGCAAGGGCGGCATGGGCGCGAAAACCTCGGCGGCCCTCAAGGAATTCGGCGCCGTGTATTTGAACGCGATCGGCGGAGCGGCGCAGTACTATGCGCGCGCCGTCGAAAAAGTCCTCGGCGTCGACCTGATGGAATTCGGCATTCCCGAAGCGATGTGGCGCCTGCGGGTGAAAGACTTCGCCGCCATCGTGACGATGGACGCGCATGGCAATAGCCTTCACGCGGACATAGAAAAAACCACTGGCGAAGCTCTCGAGACCTTGCAGAAGGCCTGACGCGATAAAAGGAAGTAGGACGGGCTTCATCCCGTGTGTTTTTGAATTTCAGGCGACGATAAAAATTCCAACGAAAAAATGACGGCGACACGCGGAAGCCTGTCCTACTGAACCTACTGCGGCCAATTCTTGATTTGCAATTCCGGAATGGCTTCGCCGTCCTTGCGCGGGTCGGAGGCACCGTAGTTCACACCAGTGGCATAATCGCGCATCACGGCCTGGCCGCCGCCGAACACGTCCGAAAAACCGTTGTGCATCGTTACTTTGTGGCCCTTGGCTTCGAGTTCGGCTTTCACGTTGCCGGGAATGCGGTTTTCCAGCCGCACGTCGCATCCATCGAACGTCAGTTTGGTAAATCGCGCCGTTTCGAGCGCCGCCTGAATGTTCTGATTGAAGTCCACGATATGCGAGACGAATTGCGCGTGCGCCTGTGCCTGGTTCCATCCCCCCATGATTCCGAATGCAATCCGAACCTGATTTTTCTCCATGAATGCGGGAATGATCGTGTGCAGCGGCCGCTTGCGTCCTGCGATCGCGTTCGGCGACGCCGGATCGAGGCTGAACAGCGCACCACGATTGTGCAGGACGAATCCCGTACCGTCGGCGACGAGCCCTGAGCCAAATTCCGAGTAGTTCGATTCAATGAAGGAAACCATGTTTCCATCGCGGTCCACGACGCTCAGGTACGTCGTGTCGCCCGCGTCCGGCACGGGTGTGCCCGGACTCACATCGCAATTGGCGTGGTCCATGTCGATCAGTTTCGCGCGTTCCGCGGCGTATGGTTTGGAGAGCATGCCGCTGGCCGGAACTTTGGCCGCTTTCGGATCGGCCACGTAACGCAGCACGTCCGCATATGCCAGCTTCTTTGCCTCGATCTGCACGTGCAGGGCACGCGCCGAATTCAGTCCGTACTGATGCAGGTCAAACTGCTCCATGAGGTTGAGCATTTCGAGCGCGCCGATGCCCTGCACGTTCGGCGGCATCTCGTACACGGTCCAGCCGCGGTAGGTCGTCGAGATCGGATCGACCCATTCGCTCGAATACTCCGAAAAATCCTTTGCGGCGAGCGCGCCGCCATGCCGCGCCGACAGCGCCAGAATGCGCTTCGTGATTTCGCCGCGATAGAACGCGTCGGGTCCACCCCGCGCGATCTGCCGCAGCGACCAGGCAAGATCGGGATTGCGAAACACCTCGCCTACACGCGGCGCCCGGTCCGAAATCAGAAACGTGTGCGCCGCGGCCTCGTTGTTGCGCACGACATCCACGTTGAGCGCAAAATGCTGCGCGATCCACTCCGTTACCGGGAAGCCGTCCTCGGCGATTTGAATGGCGGGGGCCAGCACCTCGTTCATTTTCTTTTTGCCGAAGCGGTCGAGAAGTTTCTGCCATCCGTCGACCGCCCCCGGCACCGTGACCGGCTCGATCCCGCGTACCGGCATCTCGCGCAGGCCCTTCTCGCGTAGCCGCTCGACCGACTGTCCGGCCGGGGCCCAGCCGCTCGCGTTGATGCCGTAATATTTTCCGCTCTTCGCGTCGTACACGATCGCGAACAGGTCCCCGCCGATCCCGTTCCACATCGGCGCAACGACGGTCATCACCGCGTGGGCCGCGATGGCCGCGTCAATCGCGTTGCCGCCGCGCTCAAGGACCTCGACGCCCACCTTCGACGCAAGCGGTGATTCCGTGGCGACGATCCCGGTTTGCGAGATCACCATCGAGCGTCCCTGGCCGCGGTCCTGTCCGAGCGCAGTTTGAATGTGCAATCCCCACGGAAGAATTCCCGCAACGAGGATCAAGGCAAGGCGAACTTGATCTTTTCGCATGGGCAAAATGAAATTTCAGAGGTTCGGCAAGTTTCAGGACGCCGGAACGGTTATGGCGATCAGCCGTTTTGGCCCGTCGCCGACTTTGACGCGGGCGACTTCTTGCCGTGTCTTCGTGTCGATAATCGACGTATCGTTGCTGGCGCTGTTGCTCACCGTCGAATACTTGCCGTCGGGAGAAAACGCGATCCAGTTCGGGCACTTCCCGGTGGAAATTTCCTTCGAAATCTTTTTTGTCGCGATGTCGTACACGTAGACGCCGCTATCGGCGAGGCTGGTGACCCAGAGCTCTTTGCCGTTCGGCGTGAGCGCGAGGCCGTGCGTCGGCGTGTTCGGTTCCAGCTCGCAGCCGGCGGGCGGCGCGGGTGGAAGCTCGACGCGCTCGATCACCTTTTTCTCGGGAATGCTCACCGTGGCAAAACCGTGAAAGTCGGTGAGCGCGACGTACATGGTTTTCTCATCCTTCGTGATGGCATACGGCCGAGGAATTCCGCCGACCGGAATCTTGTCCGTGTATTCCATCGTTTTCAAATCGATGCGGTCGATCTCATGATCGCCCATCGAGGAGACGTACATATCATTGTTGTTTCCCGCGTTGAAGGAATTGTGCGGAGCCTTCACCGGCAGGACCTTGACAACCTTTTTCTGCTGGATGTCGACGATGTCCACGCTGTCGCCGTCGCGAATCGGAACGCCCACGTAGTGTCCGTCCGGCGTTGAGGCGCACTGGTTCGGCCGTCCAGTCAGGGCGATGGTCGCGATCACTTCGTCCGTCGCCGTGTCGATCACCTTCAGGTTTTTCTCCGACTCAACCGTCGTGAAAAGCTTCGAGCCGTCGGCCGGGGCGCACACGCCGTGAACGTGCTCGCCGACCTCGATCGCTCCGCGCGCCTTAAGCGTGCCGAGGTCGATCACCGTGATGTCGTCGCCGAGGCTGTTTGTCACGTATGCCTTCATGGCTCCGGTCCGGGCCGGGATTACTTTGCTCAGCCCGAAGGCCGACAGTACGGCTATTGCCATCACCAACCATCGTCTGCGTGGATGCATCGCTCGCCTCCCGTTGTCTCTTGGCCCAGGTTGTTGTTTGGCCGATTATACTTCCGAAACCCAGGCCTGCCTAGCGATCCTTGCCCCAAGTGCTCTTCTCATTCGAAAGCTCGGTTCGCGGAGAGCGGAGCTTTCGCCCGGCCACGTGGGCCTATCCGAAATGTTGAACTTTCGCTGTTGAAGATTCGAAGCTTGAAAAAGCCAGCCAGCCGAAGCTATTTCTCTTGCCGCTTTACGTTCTCGATGAACAAGTCGCAGAACGGGCGGCGCAGCCCTTCGCGCGCCACAGGTCCGCCATCCGTGAGTTCGATATAGGCGCGCGAAGTGGCATTGAACCTAGGCCACTCCGCAAGTTTCTCCTCGCTTGGACCCGTGCCTCGATTGGGGTCGCCTGTTTTCGCGAAATTGGTCCAGTACCGTTGCATTGTGTCGGAGACACGCTCGTCTGTCGCGTTGTATTGCGGTTTGGGAGGCCCAAAAGATTCTCCGAGCGCCAGCGTGCCAAAGACGTACCACACGTCTGAGGCATGAGTCGTGCCGACCGGCTCTCTGCCCGGCGCGACACGGTCGAACGCATATTCGTACGATGGATTTCCCGCGGCAGCGTGCCAAGCGAGCTGAGCCACGGCGCCGCACCGGAAGGAAGTGTCCGTACTCCACTGTTCCACCGGTGTGCCATAAATGGGATCGGTCTTGGCCTGCTCGTACAATGCAACCGCGCGCGGCCCGAGTGGTCCAAAGTCTTGTTCCAAGGTCTTCTTTAAATCGGCGGGCGCCACGCGGCCCGGGTCTTGCTCGCGACCGTTGCTGCCGATAATCAGCCCAACGCGATGCTCCTGCCCTGAGGCAAACACATCCGCGGGCCGTTTTGGAAAAACATAGCCGTCCACCGTGATACTCAGATTCGGAGGAGCCACCCGCAAGTAGTCCGGCTCCGTCTTGATGATTTCGGCTGCTGAAACGGCTCGCAAGTTTTGGAGCGGCGCATTCGCAGGCTTTCCCCAGCGCGCGGCGGAGGCTTCGCCCTGTTTTTCTGCCTGTGCCAATGTCAGCGGGTTTCCTTCGAGGGTCACCGGCCCACTCTCCGCGATCACGCGCTGGAACAGGCCCTTCGAGAGCGGTGTGGTCATCAACACACTGACGTCCAAGGCGCCTGCTGATTCTCCGAAAATGGTGACGTTTGCCGGGTCGCCGCCGAACTTTGCGATATTGTCTCGCACCCATTCGAGCGCGGCGATTTGGTCGAGAATCCCCTGATTTCCCGATGCGTGGTGGGGCGATTCCTCCGTCAATTTGGGATGAGAGAAGAAACCAAATGCCGCCACGCGATAATCGATACCGACGAGCACGACGCCATGCCGCGAAAGCGCTTCTCCGTCATCGGCCGGGGGATTCGGGAACCTGCCAAAATTGCCTCCACCATGAATCCAGACCATCACCGGCTTTTTCGTCTTGCTGGGCCATTCCGGCGTCCAAATGTTCAAGTGCAGGCAGTCCTCGTTCACTTCCCATCCTACCGGCGCAGGAAAGCCTGTTATTTGCGGGCAGAGGGGTCCGAATGATGTCGCGTCCCGCACTCCGTTCCACGGCTCGACCGGCATCGGCTCGCGCCAACGCAAATTGCCCAGGGGAGGCGCGGCAAACGGGATCCCCTTGAAAACGGCACCGCCCTTTGCGAGCCGCGCCCCGCGAATCCGCCCCCCTGTGACGGCTATGATCGGGCCGGAGTCCGCTGCCCTCGCCGCGCCCGGAAACAAGACGAGCAGCACAAACGCCGCAAACGCACTCCGGCCGAAAGACGAGAAACGAAGTCTCATAATCCAAACTCCTTTTCCTGGGAATGCTGGATCATAGTACTCCGGGAATGCAACCTAGCCCGGATTTCAGCTCGGTGGGACACGCTTCAGCTTGTCGGTCTTCTCAAGCGCTGGATCCAACTCGACGGGCTGAAGCCTGTCCTACGCCAACCGGGGCCACTCCGGCATTTTGCTCACTCTACCTTTGCGTCGAATACGCCCGTCTCGATGCGGCCTGCGCGCTTGATTTGGACGAAGATGCGGTACAACCCGGGTTGGGGAAGCCCGTAGGGAAAAGAAATCTCCGGATCGATGCGCTCCGGCGCGTTGATCGGCACCTGCGAGCCGGGCATTTGCATTCCGGCCATGGCCATGCCGGCCATGTCCGCCGCGCCTCCTGTCTGTGCAAGTTCCAGTGCGGCCATTGAAACAGATCCGACCGGGTGAACGTGCGCGAACACCGAGCCATCCGATCGCACGATTTCGGCGTGCGCGGCCATTCCCATATAGGGTTCCAGGTCGCTTGCAGGCCTTCGGTCGGAGTTTTCGACGCGGAAGTGAAACGAAATCGGGACATTCGATTTCAAGGGGCCGGCTTCGCGCAACCAGATCATGCGGCCGCCATCGGGCAACGCGGCTGTTGTTTCCGTTGTTCCGTGCGAGAGCGCGTCCGGCGAAGCCCCGCTATTATCTCCGGAAAGAGCTTTTCCGGAGATCGCGGACACATCCATTTGTCCGACCATCGTGACGGGAAAACCGGTACTCAGCACCACGTCCGCAAAAATATCGTAATGGCCGGCGGGAATCGAAGGAAGGTCCACGGCAAATTCTTGCCGCCCGATGCGGTCCGGGTGCAGATGCCAGAAGCTATCCATCGCCGGCATGCGAATGAGAAACAAATGCATCAAGTGCCCGTGATCCGGGATAAGGTCGTTGAGGGACGAGGTGGTTCCCCTGCGCTGCGGATTTCCCGCGGCGATTCGGGCCGCACCTTCGCGCAGGATCAGTCTGTCACCATCTTCGATCGTGGCGGTAATCGCGGGCGGATTGTAGACCCTGCCGGCGTACTGGTTCGCGTCCGATTTCCACCATTCCGCGCCGGCAAACAACACGGCAAAGACGATGAGGCTCGCAACTCCCATCGCCACACGCGACCGGCGAAGCGCCCGGGCGCTCGGAAGCGCGCCCCATTCGAGGCTGCCTTCGCGGACCGCCGCTGCCGCAATGGAAACCATTGCGAAGGCGAGCACGAGCAGCAACGAAAACAAGAGAATGCCGAGCCATCGCTGCATCGGCAGCGTTCTTTGCGCGACGGCCGGAACCGGCACGGAGAGCTCCGCCGGTCCGCGCGACCCGTCGGCTTGCACGTGGACCTGCAACGACCCCAGCTCCATCAGCCAGAGGCTGCCGGTGAAGAACTGCGGATCGGCCTTCGAGCGCTTCGTCACGTCCGGCGTTGGGGCGTATTGCGAACCGGGTCCGGTCAGCTGCATGGGAGCGATGCGGATCTCGCTGACGTCGTTCGATTCGCTGCGGATTTCGATGTCCGCAATTCCGGGAATCACCTGCGGCATTCGAACGGTCACAAACAGGCGATACGGCCCCGCATTGCCCTCAAAAAATATGTCCGGGCTGCCGACGTGTGCGTTCGCGGGCACCGCAAAAAAGAGAAGCACCACGGCTCCGATCCAAAAAAGCCGCGTCCGCCTCCAGATTGAGAGCCGGACAGGAGCGCCGAGCAAAACGCCGCATTCCGTTTCGCAGCCTGGGGTCACCGGCGAATCTCCCGCACCCAATCTCCCCAGGCCATTCCCAAGCGGCTCGTGAGGCACGCGAAAAGAAAGGCCTCCACCATCACCAGCCAGAATTGAGCCGCCGTTCGCTCGATGGGAAAAAACTCATGTCTCGCGTTGAACCCGTTCGGCGGAACAAAGTAAGCAAAGTATTTCGTGCCGAAGACCCAGTTGGCCGAGGCCGGCGAAATCAGGAAATCCGCGAACGGCCATTGAACGGCCAGAAATGCGGCCAGAAAAACAAACCCGAATACCGCCGCACGCGGCCATTTTTTCCAACCAGAAAGGCGGGGCCGCAGCAGGTCGAGAAAAAAAGCCGGCACAAGAATCAGTAGCGGAAACTCCATCGGAACAAAATGCGTAATTTTTTGATAGACGGGACCCAACTTGGGTGTCGCCGGAAAAAGGGGAAAGATCCACATCATGAGGATCGCGTAGGCCGTGTAGATTCCCGCGACGATCGTGCTGGCCCAGCGGCTCCGGGAAACTTGTGCGAAGCCAATGAGCACGACTGGCGCCACGATGGCCACGGCGCGATAGCACTCCGCAGTGTGCATCAAACCGCGAAATGTGGATTCCCATACCACGGTCAAGGCCAGCATCGTGACCATCGCACCCAGCAGGAGCAGCAGCCGGTCGAGTCTCCGGCGCGTGGCGCCGTCCGACCGGTTCATCATGCTGGCGATGAGCACGACTGCCCCCACCTGGGTCGCCAGAACGCCCCCGTCGAGGACCACGTGCGGCGGACTAAAAATTTTTACGTCCAGGCCGTACGCGTTGTGCCACCAGTTGTCGAACGGAGCGGACGCAAGCATCGTCGCGCCGCCCCAGGCCGCGATGAACGCGCCGAGCGGCCCTCGAAATCCCAACACGCCGACCGAAGCTGGACGCAGCGTCGCGTCCCGACCGAACGTGCACGCGAGAATCAGATAGCCGCAAGCGACGCCGGAGAGAATCCCGCACATTTGAATCGCGATGTGAGCCGGCGTCCAGAACGTATCCCGCCCGATGGACATGTGCCAGGAAATGTCCCAATACCCGCCAATCACCACGGAAACCGACGCCGCAAAAAGCGTCCAGATGTACCAGGGAACGGAGGTCGCAACAGGGGCGGGGCTCAACAGTTCGGCGGTCGCCGGGATCGCAGGGTTCGAAGATACAGTTGTGGCAGCCATCGCGGATCTTCCGGCCCGGACGCAAGCGTCGAATCGGAGGAACAAAGTATATCGCAGCCTGCGCGAGCGGGTCCCCCCAGTCCTGTGTCGTGGGCAACGGCCGAATGGTGCATTGCTCCGGAGAGTCCCGAAGGGGCGGCGCGCCATAGTCCGCCGTGGAAACGGTGGACTGGGATTCAACTCGCGACCGGTAAGCCCCGGCGAGGGTGCGTGAGAACTTGAGAATCTTTGTGGGGCGGAGCTTTAACCACGACAGGAATCCTGTAAAATCAGGCCGGCTTCAGCCGCTGAGGTCTTGATTTTGCAATTCACACACACTCGGCGGGGCGACACGCGAGGCGCCAACTCGAAATCGGCCCACCCGCGCCCTCGGCGCTGCGCCAGCTCCGTGTTTTCACTTTCATCTTGCAATGACTTCCCGGCCTGAGAATGATGCGTCCATGGAGATTTCGAATTGGGACAGGCGCTACCGCCTGCGCGAGCACGCGGCTTCGGATTTCGAAGCCCCGCCCACGCCTCTCCTGGTAGAAACTGCGGCTTCGCTGCCGCCGGGCCGGGCGCTCGACCTCGCCTCCGGCACGGGGCGAAACGCGCTTTGGCTCGCGGAACATGGCTGGGATGTTACCGCTGTGGACGGCGCGCCCGCTGCCATCGAAACCTTGCGCGGCCGCGCGCGTGAAAACGGCCTGAAAATCGACGCCGTCGTCGCCGATCTCGAAAAGGGCGAATTCGCAATCGAGCCCTCGCGCTGGGACCTCGTCGCGATGTGCTACTACCTGCAGCGGGATTTGTTCGAGCCGGCAAAACGAGGCGTCGCGCCCGGCGGACTCTTAATCTCCATCATCCACATCGCCCTGCCCGGCGAAGAGCCGACGCCGCATAGCCTGTGCCCCGGAGAGCTGGAAGAATATTTTGTAGGCTGGGAAATTCTTCATCGCCGCGAAGGAAAAGCCAACGACGCCCCCCACCACCGCGCCGTCGCCGAAATTATCGCCCGGCGACTTTGAGGCTGTGCCCATCATCGTGACGAGGGATAACGCTCGAAGCTTCAAATGGTCATCGCAAGATTTCAGCGATAGCCTTTCCGACAATTTCCGTCGTGGCTTTTCCGCCGACATCGGGCGTGAGGTATTCGGGGTGGGTTAGGATTTCCTCGATGGCGCGCTCGATGGCCTCGGCCGCGGCCGTTTCGCCGAAGTGACGCAGCATCATCGCGCCGGACCAGATTTGTCCGATGGGATTGGCGAGGCCTTTTCCGGCAATGTCCGGCGCGGAGCCGTGTACCGGCTCGAACATCGAGGGGTACTTCTTCGGCGGATTCAGATTCGCAGAGGGAGCGATCCCGATCGACCCCACGACGGCGGGCCCAAGATCGGAAAGAATATCCCCAAAAAGATTCGATCCCACGACCACGTCAAACCAATCCGGATGGCGCACAAAATGAGCCGTCAGAATGTCAATGTGATATTGATCGGTGCGGACGTCTGGAAATTCCTGGGCGATGGCCTGAAAGCGTTCGTCCCAGTATGGCATCGTGTAAATGATGCCGTTTGATTTTGTCGCGGACGTAACGTGCGATCTGCGCTTCCGGGCCAGCTCAAACGCGTAGCGCAGAATGCGATCGACGCCGCGCCGCGTGAAGATCGTCTGCTGCATGGCCATTTCTTCATCGGTGCCGGTAAAAATTCGTCCGCCGATGTTGGAGTATTCGCCTTCGTTGTTTTCCCGCACGACGCAGAAATCGATCTCGCCCGGCCGCGCATTTTTCAGCGGCGATTCGATTCCGTTGAATAGTCGCACCGGACGCAGGTTTACGTACTGCTCGAATCCGCGGCGAATCGGAATCAGCAGGCCCCACAGCGAAACGTGATCCGGGACGCCTGGATAGCCGACCGCTCCGAGGAAAATAGCGTCGAAGGGACAAAGCTGTTCAAGCCCGTCGTCCGGCATCATCTTTCCCGTCTTCAGATAGGTTTCACAGCTCCAGTCGAAGTGCCGGAACGAAAAGCCCATCCCGAAGCGCCGGCCCGCCGCTTCGAGAACACGCAATCCTTCGGGCACGACTTCTTTTCCGATGCCATCGCCGGGAATCACCGCAATTTGGTAAGTGTTCATGGAAATTGGAACTCGCCTGAATTTTTCAAGTGATCTCGATTCCTGCAAATGGAGCGCGCGTGGGATTGTATCAAGTCTGGCCGCCGTTTCCCGAGCATTCCGCCAGTGGCGTCATTTCATTCCTGCCGCGCCGCCGGAGGTTGCTTCTTGGTTGTCGCTCCCGGGCGCATTCTGAGCGGCGGAATCTTTCGTCTTTCCTCGCCGCCGCTGCGCGCTCGGAATGGCGCGCCGCTCTGTGCGCGAGCCTAGAACTACATCAAAGAACACCCCTGCCCGCATGCCCCGGGGGCTGAAGCCCTGAGAAATTTCTTCGATCGGGCGGCATCGCCGGCAGGTTTTAGAGTTACACTCCTGCCTACAGTAACGGACGAGGGGGATTTTCATGCTTTCGCGACGCGGAATTTTGCAGGGCGCGGCGGCAGCGGGCCTCGCGGCGCTGGCGTCACGGCCTTCCGAACTTTTTGGAAAAGCTGCGCAGCCGTCCACCGCGGTAAATTTTGCCGTTCCCGCGGGAGCGACCGATTGCCACGTGCATGTCTATCAAGATCCGCAGAGGTTCGCTTACGCGCCCGGGCGTCCCTACACGCCGGAGGTTGTTACGGTCGATGAGCTGCGCTCGTTGCACCGCGCGCTGCACATGGATCGCGTCGTCGTCGTGCAAACGACCGTGTATGGGACCGACAACGCAAACACTCTCGACGCTATCCGGCAGCTCGGCTCGCGCGCCCGGGGCGTCGCGGTCATCGACGAAAACACGCCCGATTCCGCGCTCGACGAAATGGATCGCGCCGGAGTTCGCGGCATTCGGATTAATCTCGAGACCGCGGGCGTGACCGATCCCGCCGCCGGCCGCAAGCGCTTTCAAGAAGCAGTGGAAAGAATCAGAGGCCGGAAGTGGCACATTCAGATTTATGCGCGGTTGTCCGTGATTGACGGAATCAGAGAGCAGGTCGCCGCGGCTCCCATGCCGGTCGTCTTCGATCACTTTGGAGGCACGCAAGCAGCCCTCGGCGTCGACCAGCCTGGTTTCGCAAGCCTGTTGGGCTTAGTTCGAACAGGGAAAGCCTATGTGAAGATCTCCGCAGCCTATCGCAGCTCGGCAAAAGTGCCGGACTATCCGGACGTGACGCCCATCGCCAAGGCGCTCGTTGCCGCGAATCCGCGGCAGATCATCTGGGGAAGCGACTGGCCGCATCCGGCGACGCCCGTTCCCGGCCACAAAAACACTGAGATCACACCTCTGTCGCAGATTGACGACGGCCGGATCCTGAATCTGCTCCCCGTGTGGGTGCCGGACCCGGCCGTGCGCAAGACCATCCTCGTGGAAAATCCCGGCAGGCTCTACGGATTCTGAACAAGCCGACCTGAGCGCCGCTAATTCTGCGGGGGCGGCGGATTGCCTCCCTGGTTGTCACCATCCGGACCGCCTTGGCCACCGCCCGGTCCGCCGCGGCCTCGGCGATTCTGCATCCGGTCCTGGCGTTCCTGCTCCTGCTTGTCGAACTTTTGCTTTTGGTCGTCATCGAGCAGCGCACGGACCCGGTCGTTCGTATCCTGCTGGATTTGCATCATCTTCTGACGCATGGCTTGCCGGTCGATGCTGGAATCGTTTCGCACATCCTGCACCTTTTGCTGCTCATCTTCCAGAATCGGCTTGATCTTGGTTTGTTGGTCGGCGGTCAGGTTGAAATCCTTGGTCATGCGCTTCAGACGCTCATCGGCGGACATCGGCCCGCGCCGGCCGCCCCCGCCTCCCTGATATTGCGCGGCCGGGGCGCCGGCAGCCAGGATGGGCAGGGCCGCCAATAAAGTCAAAATCCACAGATATTTACGCTTCGAGTTCATCGTACGATTCCTCCCTCATGAATGGCTTCTTAACCATCGGGACGTTCCCCGTTTCCGTCCTTAGTTGTATTCCCGTTGGGCGGCGAGCCGGTTCCACAATCCATCCTGCGTACACCGCACCAGTTAAGGGAAGCCCATTTGGGGAAAGTGGTTGTCTCGCCGCTCCTTTGCAAGGATCGAAACCCTCGTCCAGTTTGGTATGATGAGCCGGTCCGATGATTTCGATTCGAACCGCGGAAGAGGGTGATGCCGAGGCCATCGCGCGCCTGGTGAACGCGGCGTTTCTCGTCGAGCAGTTTTTCATCGAGCGTGACCGTACGAATCCCGCAACGGTCCGCGGCCTCATGAAAAAGGGAAGATTTCTGCTGGCGGAAGATGGGCCGGTCCTTGCCGGCAGCATTTATATGGAATTGCGCGGGGACCGCGGCTATTTCGGAATGCTGTCCGTCGATCCCTCGCGGCAGGGAACGGGCGTTGGCCGCCGGCTAGTGACCGCGGTCGAACAAGCCTTTTTGGACGCGGGCTGCAAGTTCAGCGACTTGAAGATCGTCGACGTTCGCACGGAATTGAACACGCTTTATCGGCGATGGGGATACGTCGAGACGGGCACTGCCCGATACGACGATCCCACGCCAACCAAAATTCCCGTCCACTTCATCACGATGTCCAAGCCGCTCGCTTAGGGTCCTTCCACAAAGCGGTGTGCGGTCTTGGCGCGGGGAATCGCTGTTTGACGCCGCTTTTGCGAAAGAAATCGCGCAAAGAACTACGCGAAGAGCCAAAGGAAACTCAGTCCATGGCAATCCTCGTCACCGGCGGAGCGGGTTATATCGGCAGCGTGACCGTCGAGCGCCTGCTCGCCAACGGAGAGCGGGTCGTCGTGCTCGACGATCTCGCCCGAGGCCATCGTGCCGCCCTGCCTCCAGACATTCCCCTTTATCAAGGAAAGGTCGGTGACCGCGAGCTCGTCGCCCGGATCGCCCGCGAGCATAGTCTGGAATCCTGCATTCATTTTGCGGCGCTGATCGAAGTCGGCGAGTCGGTCGCCGATCCGGCTAAATATTTCGAGAACAACGTCGGGCACGGCATCGCATTCATCAGCGCGCTCACCCGACTGGGCGTGCGCCGGCTTGTTTTTTCTTCCACAGCCGCCACCTACGGCGACCCCGAGCAAATTCCGATTACCGAGCAAAGCCGGAAATGGCCGAAGAATCCCTATGGCTGGTCCAAGCTGTTCATGGAGCGCCTTCTCGAAGCGTGCGACGCCGAGTACGGCCTGAAATTCATCGCTTTGCGCTACTTTAACGCCGCGGGCGCCTCAGAAAAATGTGGGGAAGACCACAAGCCCGAATCCCATTTGATCCCCAACGTGCTCGCTGCCGTACTCGGGCAGGAGAGGGCGATTCGCGTGTTCGGGAACAACTACCCGACGCCCGATGGCACGCCCATTCGCGACTACATTCACGTCACCGACCTCGCCGACGCCCACATTCGCGCCCTCGGCTATCTTCGCTCGGGCGGACCATCCGATTTCCTTAATCTGGGGACGGGGCGCGGCTACTCGGTTCTGGAAGTGATCGAGTGCGTCCGCGAAATCACGGGACGCGAAATCCCTCTGCATATCGAATCCCCGCGTCCCGGCGATCCAGCCAGATTGATTGCCGATCCGGCCCGCGCGAAAGCGGTGCTGGGTTGGCAACCCGTCGTTTCCGATTTGCCCTCCATCGTTCGTTCCGCGTGGAATTGGCGCCTCACTCATCCGCATGGCTACGCCGGGAACTAGTCGCCGCGCAAAAATAGGCCCGTCGCATTTTGGGCTGATTTGGGTCCCGTTGCCCGAAATGCTCCAGACGGGGTCGTTCCTGAGGCGGCAGGTTTTCCACAGGCCCAGGCCTTGACATCCATTCACGTCCGATAATAATTGCGCCTTTGCATTGCGGTTCCCGCGGTGGTCGGTCCCTGCGGAAGATTGGTCCACACAGGCCAAAACTGAAAGAGGAGAGTAGAATGTGCAGTCTACCCTGCCGGGACTGCGTCACGAGTTTGTCTCGTTTTATCTTTTTCCTGGCCCCGAGATTCGTTTGGATTCTTGTTTGGGCTTGTTTGCTTGCGGGAGTCGCTTCCGCCCAATCCAACGTAGTTACCTACCATTATGACAACAGCCGGTCGGGGCTCAATCCGAACGAAGTTACTCTGACGCCTGCCAACGTCAATTCCAGCCAGTTCGGCAAGCTGTTCTCCTATCCTGTGACTGGGCAGGTCTATGCGCAGCCGCTGTATGTCCAGGGCGTGACGATTCCCGGCCTGGGCGTCCACAACGTTGTTTACGTCGCGACGCAGACCGACGACGTGTACGCGTTTGACGCCGATTCCAACGCCGGAGCTAATGCGAATCCGCTGTGGCACGTGAATATGCTCGATAACTTTCACGGAGCGTTGCAGCCGGCGACCACCGTTACATCCTCCGCGATCAATTGCTCGGACGTGACGCCCGTCTATGGAATTACCGGCACTCCCACGATTGATCCCGTCCTCCAACTCATGTATTTGGACGCAGCCTCGATGGAAAACGGAGCGGTTATCCACCGGCTTCATGTGCTCGATATCACGACAGGCGCCGAGAAATCTCCGGGCCCTCTCGTGGTCACGGCTTCTGTAACGGGCGGAGGCGACGGTTCGAGCGGAAACTCCATCAAGTTTAATGCGCCGACCGAAAACAATCGATCCGGCCTATTGCTCTTGAATGGAACCTTATATGTCGCCTTCAGTTCACACTGCGATAACAGCCCTTACCATGGCTGGGTGTTTGCATACTCTGCCTCCACCTTCGCGTTGCAGGCTATTTACAACACTTCGACAAACGGCGGAATGGGCGGTATCTGGATGAGTGGCGGAGGCATCGCGGCGGATTCCGGCCCCTATCTGTACTTCGCCACCGGGAACGGATCTTACGACGGATCCTCGAGTTACGGCGATTCCGTGATGAAGATGACGCCGCCCGCCAACGGGACTATGACCGTGGCGGACTGGTTCACACCGTACGATCAAGGCACGCTCTCTTCCGGCGATGTGGACCAGGGTTCGGGAGGAGTCCTGCTGTTGCCGGAGCAGCCCGTGGGATCCCCGGCGCAACATCTGCTCGTCACAGGCGGCAAGGACGGCACAATCTATTTGGTTAACCGCGACAATATGGGCCACATCAATACGGGCAACAGCAACAGCCAGGTCTGGCAGAGTTTAACGAAAGCGATTCCTGGGTTGTGGTCGACGCCAGCGTGGTGGAACAACAATGTGTATCTGGCCGGCAGCGGCGACGTCGGCGGCGCCAGCGATTATTTGCGAGCGTTCCAATTTAATCCCACTACCGATCTGCTCTCCGGCGTCGCCACGTCTCACTCGCCCAAGACGTTCAGTTTTCCCGCGCCCTCACCGGTGGTTTCCGCCAATGGAACCACCAATGCGATCGTTTGGGCCTTGCAGAATGACGCATATGCTTCCGCCGGCGCGGCCATCCTTCACGCCTACGACGCCACGAACTTGGCTACGGAGTTCTACAACTCCTCGCAGAATCTTGCGCGTGATAATCCAGGCCCTGCCGTGAAATTCACGGTGCCAGTCGTGATCAACGGCAAGGTATACGTCGGGGCACAGAACCAGTTAAGTGTTTTCGGAGAGTTGTCCTTGCTTTCCAGCGTGAGTGTCAACCCCACGTCCGTTTTGGGTGGCAATCCTTCCACGGGAACAGTGACGCTCGGAGCCGTCGCGCCTGTAGGTGGCGTTGTCATTTCCCTGTCCAGCAGCAACCCGGCAGTCGCGACGGTTCCGGCCAGCATCTCGATTAGCGCCGGAGCAACGAGCGGAACATTTCCGATCCTGACCGCCGCCGTCACCAGCGCGACTCCCGTGGCCATCTCCGCCACGTACGGGACCGGGGTTCAGTCCACTTCGCTCACCGCGTTGCCTCTTCTGGCGTCCCTGGGCCTCAGCCCCACGAACGTTCTGGGTGGAACTGCCTCGACGGGAACCGTCACTCTGGCCGCGCCCGCGCCATCGGGCGGCGTTACCGTGGCGCTTTCGAGCGGCAATACTGCCGCGGCAATCGTTCCCGCGAGTGTGACGGTGGCAGCCAATGCCACGACCGCGACCTTCACGGTGACCACCAGCGCGGTGCTCGCAACGACGTCGTCGTTGATTTCGGCCTCGTACGGCGGCACGACGCAAACGGCAATGCTTACGGTGGGTCCGCTCTCCCTGGGAGGCGCCGTTTCCTTCGTGCGTTCGGCCGGCAACCGCGGAGAGTCTGCCAAGTACACCGTCAGCATTGCTCCCGCAGCGGGGGATTTCCTCGCGGTGTTTGTATGGCAAGTGGAGGCTGCGGCGACGCCCACCATCACCGACAACCTGGCAAGTGTATATACAAAGGATTGCGACCTGACTTACAACCAAGGCAACGGAGCGCGGCGGCTGACGGTCTTTCATCTACTGAATACGCCGAGCGGCATCACGGGCGTCAGCATTACTCCGAACAAACCGTCGCGTGGCATCGTCGCCGAGTACTCCGGCATGCCGACCAGTGGCACGCTTCTGGACGTGTGCGGTGCGGGGAATTACCAATCCGGCTCCGTCAAAAGCTGGACGTCAACCGCAGCCCAAACCACATCCACGGATTTGATTTTTGGGCTGGCGGATACGGGCTTTTCAGCCGCTGCCACCTACAAACCCAGCGGAGCTTGGACTGGGCGCCTCGAGCAAGGTGACACGACCGACATCGATGATAGCTACCTCGAAGATCAGATCAACGCCGCGTCCGGGAGCTACACGGCAACGGGAACCACAACAGCGGCCGTTGGCGAATCTTCCGTCGTGGTGGGGTTCAAGTCCAACATCGCACCGCTCGGCCCGCTTGTGCTGAACCCGGCGGCGGTCGTCGGAGGAGCTATTTCCACTGGTACCGTCACGCTGAATTCGACGACGGGCGGTGTCGTCACGTTGTCGAGCGATACTCCCGCAGTGGCAACCGTGCCCGCGACCGTGACGGTCGCGTCTGGTTCGAGTAGCGTGACGTTCACTGTGAGCACCTCCGCGGTCACGAGCGCGTCTTCCGCGACGATTTCCGCAACCTACGCCGGAGCGGCTCAAGCAGCCGCTCTGCAGGTGACGCCTGGATTGAGCTCCATGTCGTTGACTCCCACAAGCATCATTGGAGGATCGACGGTGCAGGGCACCGTGACGCTGCTGGGTCCGGCCCCGGCGACCGGAGCCGTCATCAATCTTTCGAGTGACAACACTGCCGCGGCTACGGTGCCGGCTAGCGTGACTTTAGCCGGAGGTGCCACGAGCGTCACGTTTACGGCTACCACCATCGCGGTCTCCACCACGAGCACCGCAAATATTTCCGCTACCTATGGCGGCATCTCGCAGACCACGCCGCTCTCCGTCCTTTCGCCCGGTCTTTTGTCGCTAACATTAAATCCGCCGGCCATCACGGGCGGCAATCCTTCTCTTGGTTCCGTTACACTGACCGGTCCCGCTCCTGCCAGCGGCGTGGTTGTCAATTTGTCCAGCGACAACACGGCAGCCGCTACGGTCCCCACGACGGTGACTGTCCCATCGGGGGCGACGACCGCCGGCTTCACGGTAAATGCCCTCCCCATTTCCGTGGCCGCATCACCGAATATATCGGCGGCTTTTGGCGGTGTGACATTAACAGCTACGCTGAACGTATCGCCGCCGCCGGCAATTCTCACCGGCTTGGCGATCAATCCCTTGAGCGTGGTTGGTGGCGCCTCACCTACAGGCACGCTCACACTCAATGCGGTGGCGCCCGCGGGAGGCGCGGTTGTCTTGATGACAAGCACAAATCTGGCCATCGTCACCACGCCGCGCACGGTCACGGTCCCTGCGGGGTCGATTTCCGTGACCTTCCCCGTTTCGACCTTTACGGTTGCCGCGGCGACGCAGGTGACGATCACTGGAAACTACAACGGAACAGCAAGCGCGACGATGACAATCAGTCCCGCTACCGCAACTGCCGTATCCTCGGTCACCTTGAATCCGACGAGTGTGACGGGCGGGACGGCGAACTCTACCGGTACGGTGACTTTGAACGGCACAGCGCCGACGGGCGGAAGTGTGGTGGCTCTCGGCAGCAGCAATACCGCCGCCGCAACCGTGCCCGTGAGCGTAACGGTCCCGGCGAATGCCAGTTCCGCTACATTCACCGTGACAACCGCATCCGTGGCTGCCGTTTCCAGCGCCACCATCACCGCTAGCTTCAACAGCACCAGCACCACGGCAGCGTTGACGATAAACCCTGCGCTTGTCACAGCCGCGTCCTTTGTCCGCGCTGCGGGTAACAGCGGAGAATCGGCCAAATACACCGTGAGTATCGCGCCCGCTGCGGGTGATTTCCTCGCGGTATTCGTCTTCCAGGTGGAAGGGGCGACTTCTCCCACAATCACGGACAACTTAGGCACTGCATACACGCTGGACTGCAACCTGACTTACACGCAGGGCTATGGCAACCGTCGGCTGACCGTCTATCATTTGCTCAAAGCCGGAACCGGCATTACCGGCATTACCGTCACTCCCAACAAGCCGTCGCGCGCGGTTGTCCTCGAGTACTCCGGAATGGCGGCGACGGCCGGTCTGGACGTTTGCGGAACGGTAAGGAACCAGACCACGAATGTAACCAGTTGGTCCTCCAATGCTTTGGCTTCCAAAGCCAAGGACGTCATCATTGGTGTGGCCGACACAGCCGTTTCGGGAAACGCTGGCTACGCCGCAAGCGGAGCATGGGCCGGCCGCCTCATACAACATGACACCGTGGACGCGGATGATTGTTTTGTTGAGGACCAGTTGAACGTAGTCGCGGGAAGTTATACGGCGACGGGAACGACGACGACCGCAGTGCGCGAATCCTCTGTTGTGATCGGATTCAAGATCCAATAGAACAGGCGGTGATCACTACGTGTGTGATTTTGGAAGAGCAGCGAGGCGCGCATCTCGAAAATGATCGTCACCCGCGAACTAGTTCAGAAGCCTTGCCGATTTCCAATCCCATTCGCGGAGAGAAGACTTTTTTGGATTTTTCTCGCGCTCGCGGTTTGCTCCGTGCTGTGCGCGTCTATCCCGGCAGCGGCCGCGGAACAGTCTTCGGCGTCTTCGGCACCTTGCTCCGCAAAGGGAAGCGAGGACATCAATATTGCGTGCGACTACGTGGGGGTTCCTCACTCGGGTGCGACGGATGACGGCCCGCGAATTGTTTTGAACCGTGCCATACTCTTCTTCAAAACGAAGGGTGAGAACATCATGCAAATCGAACTGACATTCACCAACCAAGGGAGGACGTCGCTTTCCTCCGCTCGCACTGTTTACCTAGCGGTGGATGATGATGCGGGGCAGAATTTCATACGACGAATTCTTACGCATGTGGATTTCCGAACTCTTTCCCCGGGCAAGCCCATCACATTTTCCGACCGCCTGTTAGTCGGTGCCTTGCGCCCTGGTCATTATTTGGTTCATCTGGCCATCATGAGTCCAGATCCTTCCTCCGCCTCGGACTCCTCTCGAAATCTCTTGTTGAGCAATGTGGGTCTTGCCGACAGGCAAACTGGCCTCAACACCATCGCAACGTTTTCTGTCCTTCGCTGAAGCGTCCTCGATACAGTTCTGGAAATGGCATCTTGGGTGGCTCCTCGGGACCGCGTTTGGAGAGTGGCTAGCACCGGCCGCAGCCAACTTTCCCAAGTGAGCGTTCAGCACACCTAATATCAATGTTTTCAGTTATATAGAGGAGATTGTTCGCAACCTGTGCCAGATTATAGACTTTTTGGCAATTGGTCAATCGATCAAGAGCCCGTAACTCTCCTCAGACGATGCTGGCAGCCCGTCCAGAAATCGGTTTTTCGGAAACCCAATGGAACAACATAGCAATACTTTTCACTTCGCCGTCGATCCTCCGCTCTTGCCTCGATAGTGCCCTTAGACGGCAATGCAATAAACCTATTATTGTCAGTTAGTCACAGCACTGCTACGAAATGTGCCCAAACAGAACGGCGCAACCGATCTGGCAGAGTGATTGCGAACCGAAAGGGGTGGTTGCCCCCGCTTGTCCAAGAGCGTGCCCGCAGCATGCTCGGAGTGGAAGTAGTGTTTCGTACGGATGTAGTCCTTGTTAATTGTCGGGAAATAAGACGCTTAGCACCTTTTGGCCAAGACGAATGGGGCGCTTTTGGGTCCTGCGCGACAGTTTCGCCAAAATTGCTGAAAGTGCCTGAGGGCCGAGGAGGGGAACCTCTCCGGTAATGCGAATCTTGCGGGAGTAAAAATGGGTAATACCTATTCAAGGATCGCACCATCGGCAGGGGAGCAGTCGCTCAAAGTTCCCGCTTCGAATTATTCCCGCCGTTCTGATGCCGCGCAAGAAGAAACAATCCTAGTCGAGAACGTGTTCCAATCCATGTTGACGCTGGAGCGCCGGCGTGCGGAACGTTCTCGCAAGCCGTTTGTCCTGATGCTTCTCGACGCGAATTTGGAGAATGGCGCGGCAACCGGCGTTCTGAAGCGCGCCATCGATGTGGTTCTTGCTTCTAAGCGGGAGACGGACCTCGTCGGCTGGTACAAAGATGGCGCGATTGTTGGCGTCATTTTCACGGAAGTGAATATGCAGGGAGAGCGTCCGATCACGGAGACGCTCCGCGCCAAATTCGAAACAGCGCTCGTCAAATACATGGGCCGCGACCGGGCGGATAGGATCGCGATTTCGCTCCATATATTTCCGGAAAGCTGGGATAAGAACAGTTCCGGGTGGGTGGCGGATTCCAAGCTGTATCCTGATCTCAACAGAAAAGTTTCGAGAAAACGCCTACCCCTTGTCATCAAGCGTGCCATCGATATAGCCGGCAGCGGGGCGTTGCTTCTTATGCTCTCGCCCATCCTTACGGTGATTGCCATATTGATCAAACTCACTTCCAAGGGTCCGGTAATTTTCCAACAGGAGCGTCTGGGCCAATTCGGCGCGCGTTTCAAGTGCCTGAAGTTCCGCACGATGTATACGAACAATGATCCCAAGATCCATCAAGAGTATGTTCAGCAGTTCATCGCCGGCAAGGACGGGTTGAACAAGTCTGAAGGAGCGGATAAGCCGGTTTACAAACTGGTTAAGGATCCTCGCGTGACCTCCGTTGGAGGGTTCCTGAGAAAGACCAGCCTTGACGAACTTCCCCAGTTTTGGAATGTCCTGCGCGGCGATATGTCGCTCGTTGGCCCTCGCCCGCCAGTACCGTACGAATTTGAAGTGTATGACATTTGGCACCGGCGAAGAGTTTTGGAAGTGAAACCGGGCGTGACCGGCTTGTGGCAAGTGAGCGGCCGTAGCCGGACGCGGTTCGATGAAATGGTCAGACTCGATTTGCGGTATTGCCAGAGCTGGTCAATATGGCTGGACCTCAAGATTCTTGTAGCAACACCCCGGGCCGTCTTTAACGGGGACGGGGCCTGCTGAAGGAGCAAGGCCTTTCTCGTCCGACGAATCTGCACGAGGTCAAATGTCACCGTCCTCCAACACTCCTATTTTCAATACAATAACTGAGAAATGGAGAGTCAAAGAATTTCCGATAAACGGAACTTTGCTCTATCCTGAGATTCATTTTTGGAAACACAGCCAGATCGAGAAAGCCCACATCCACCTAAGAAGACATATAGTTATGAGGTCAGTAGGCCTCCGGCCATCGAATTGCATCGAACTATAGCATGGGGCTTGCTGTCTTTGTGCGCCACGGCAAAAGCACATTGGCGGCTCCAAGCGACAAGGGCGGTCGCATATCGACCGTAGGTGAGCGATAGATCGCATGGTGCATCAGGATATTGGCGCTAAGGATGTCGTCGCAATTATTCGGCGGCGATTTTTGCTTATTTCCCTGTTGGCTTTGCTCGGTGGCGTTTCCGGTTATGCCATCGCGCACTTCTTGCCGAAGCGCTACACGTCCAAGACGACCGTTCTGGTTCAACAACCCACGATTCAACTCACCCCGGTCGTCTCGGATTCGGTCAATCAACGATTGGCCACGATGCAGCAGCAAATCTTGAGCGGGTCGCGGCTGGAGCCGGTGATTCGCGAATTGGGCCTATATCAAAGCGACATTGGCAGGCTGCCGATGCAAGATTTAGTGGACCGGCTGCGGCAGACCATCACCGTTACGGGCATTGCGCCCATGGTTGGAGCAAGGGCGGAAAATCTCCCTGGGTTCACCATTAGCGTGGTTTTCCGGGATCCGAATCTCTCGCAAAAGATTTGCTCGATGATTACGAACATGTTCGTCGAGGAAAACGAGAAAATTCGCACGACGGATGTGGAGAATAATACGCAGTTCCTGGACACAGAGGTCGACAACGCCAAGGCAAAACTGGACGAGCAGGACGCAAGGCTCGCCGCTTTTCAGCGGCGCTACATCGGGTCGCTCCCCGAAGACGCCCAGACGAACCTGAACCTGCTCAATGAGCAGACTTCGTTGCTCGACGCGGCCACGCAGGCGCTCAATCGCGCGCAACAGGACAAGAGCTTCGCGGAATCCATCCTGGCCCAGCAACTGTCCTCTTGGCAGGCCTCGCAGTTGGGACAAAATCCAGAATCTTTAGAGCAACAACTGGCGGCTTTGCAGACACAACTGGTCGCGCTGCAATCCAAATATACGGACGATCATCCGGACGTCATCAAGGTGAAAAACGACGTTGCCGTGCTGAAGCAAAAAATCGCGGAAAGCGAAAAGCAACAAAAAGCTGCCGCGCCAGACAAGAACACGCGCGCGACAGCCGAACCGACGCAAATCCTGCAATTGCGCGCCCAGATTCACCAGTACGACCAGGTGATCAAGGAACGGATCGCGCAGCAGGAAGAAATCAAGAAACAAATCGGCATCTATCAATCCCGCGTGCAAGCCAGTCCCGGGGTCGAGCAAGAGTATAAACTGCTGACTCGCGACCACCAGATCGTTCTCGATACCTACAACGATTTGATGAAGAAGCGCGATGCGTCCGCGATGTCGCAGCATCTTGAGGAAAGCAAGCAAAGCGAGCGCTTTCAAGTACTCGATCCGGCGAGCTATCCCGACTCGCCTTCCTTTCCGAAGAAGCCGCTCTTTGTCGGAGGCGGTTTTGCCGGCGGGCTCGCGCTGGGAATCGGTTTGACGCTTTTGTTGGAGATGCAGGACACGTCGATGCGTTCCGAACACGACATCGAGGTCGTCCTGCGCATGCCCGTCCTCGCGATGATTCCGGTTATTACGCCGAATTCAGAGAAGGGACAAATGCAGCCGTCTCTGCTCGCATCGTATAAAAGCAGGGAACCCGTTAAGTCATAGGTGGGTGCGGCGCAAGGCCAGGCCGTCTAGGAACGAAAGGGAATCATGAGCCGGATTCACGAAGCACTCAAACGGGCGGAGCAGGAACGAGCGGCGAGTCAAACCGCCCAAAAGAGCGAGGAGCACGCGGAGCGCGTCGTTGCGAGCAGCGCGGTCGAAACCGTGCCCCCGCCCGCGAGTGTTTTGCCTCCGGCCGTTTCGCCTTCGCCCGCCGCTCCGCACATCGAGCCTGAAGTTGCGTCTGGCTCTTTGCGCTTCGAAGAACTGTTGGCCAAGTGCCCGCAGGCGGATTGGAAGCCCGATCCCAATTCGCTCGTCTTCGGAAACCCCAATCCATTTTTTCCAGGGGCTGAGCAGTTTCGCACTCTGCGCTCGCGCCTCTACCGGATGCGCGAGAGCCAGCCCTTGCAAACGATTTTGATTTCCAGCGCCATTCCAGCGGAAGGCAAAACTCTGGTCGCCACGAATTTGGCCTATGCGCTGGTTCGCCAGCGCGGGTGCCGCGCCTTGCTCGTGGATGCAGACCTTCGGTCTCCCCGCATTCACATGCTGCTTGGAGCCCCTTCCAATCCGGGCCTGGCCGACTATCTGCAAAACACGGCGACAGAATTCGAAACCATTCAGCACGGGCGTGAAGACGGGCTTTGCTTTATTCCCGCCGGCAATCACGTCACGCATCCGTCCGAGCTCATCTCCAGCGATCGAATGAAGAAGTTCCTCGATCGTGTCCGGCCCGCGTTTGACTGGATCATTATTGATTCTCCTCCGGCCCTGCCTGTCGCGGACGCCAGCGTGCTTGGGGGACTCGTCGATGGCGTGCTGTTTGTCGTGCGCGCGAATTCGACTCCGTCTGAGGCTTCTTTGAAAGCCTGCAAGGAGTTGCGTGATTCCCATATTCTGGGCGTTGTGCTGAATACGGCAGACGGATCCACGGAGTACAGTTCCTACTATTCAAGCGGGTCCTACGGGAACTCTTTGAAGGGGCAGCGCAAGTAAGAAGAAAAAGTTCCGCCACGCTTTCCGTTTCCCTGCGTCACGTCTTCCAACTGGAATCGTACACATCATCTACGGCCGTGCGGCTGGGATGCGTCTTGCTCGTCCGCATGCTGCTCGAAGCAGGGGAACAAATGCGCACCCTTCACATGAAGCGTCGAGGGATGCCGCATCCGAAAATTCCACTTCACGACGAAACTGGCCCGCCGGCCCGACAGGGAGTGTGAAAGTCACATCCTTACGATCAACATTGCTCGGCTCCTTTCCTCCGAGCCTCGGTCGTTCATCGCGACCGAGTCTGGTTGCTCGAAGGGGCTCGCGCTGCTATGGGGTTATCAAAATCTTCTCCAACACCAAGCTTGGGCTACCCGTCCAAAGGCGATTACTGACGATTTGGAGCAGTCACCCGCGCGTTGCATCATCGATGCGGGCGACGATGTTGCGAGGGACGTTGTGAAGGCACACGCTTTCGATGCAGTGGTTTTGGAATCGCAAGGTGTCTAATATCACTGGATCGAGGGACGGGACGGATTTACGGCGGCGAGGCCGCTCGCGACGGTCAGAGCCCGTCCGATCGCATGGCGCGGCTATTCCGAACCTGGATGATCGCCGGAAAACACCTCACGCGGCGCGTCTCCGGGATCGCGCGCCGACTTGTTCTTGTTCCGAGCGCCACGGGGGGAATCCGCGCGCTCCACGCGCAGCTTTAACAAGCCGCCTTCCAGGCAGACCCCCGTTTTCGCGTCCCACTTCCAGTGGTGCCGTGGACATTCGATGATTCCGTTGCAAATCGTCGCGTGGGTCAGGTCCTCTCCCGCGTGCGGGCAGAACCGCTGCATTCGCAGGCCATCGCGTTCGATCGTTTCTGCGTAGTTCGACTCCTTGGTCATTTGCAGGGTCTGCGCCGGTTCGTTGCCGTAGCGAAGCAAACCCATGAAACGGCTGTCGAACACGTCCGGTAGGCGGCGCAACCGCACACGCAGGGAGAGCAAAGCTTCCTCCCAGCCCGTTTTTCCATCCAGCACGGCGCGAAGGACGCGCGGAGAGGTAATCAAGTAGTACTCGGGAGGGTAGGGATCTTCCCCTTCGATCACAAAGTCTTCCGCCATCTGTCCGAGGCGGACGCCCCAGGTTTTCCCGTCTATGCCCACGCGAATGTATTTGTTGATGTCCGTAGATAGATGAACGTTCCGTTCCTGCAATTGTTCAAAATACGCTTTGACGTCTTCCGCGGTAATCTTCGGATGTTCTCCGGCGTAGAATTCTCCCCATTCGTTCTTCCGGCGCGCGGAATATTCGGCCAGGTCGGAGCAAGGCTTTTTCCCGGGATACTCCGTTACGGTAAATTCGGGAAAGCACATGCTGTCTCCGGCCTGGAGCGGGTAGACTGGCGTATTCGGGAAAGCCGCGTGGAATTTCTCTGCGACGTCGCTCCAGACGGGAAAGATAGTCGAGTCGTGATCGTTGAATTCGGCGAGCGCCGGATCGAGGAAACACGGCGGACCCGCGCATGGGATATACGCCTTCGCGCCGGTTGCCGCGCACTTTTGGAGCAAGGATTTCATCAGGTCCGCGCGGACCTGGGCGACCTTTTGGGCCATGGTTTCCCGGTCATATTCGTAACAATTCGGATACCACATGGCGCCGGAAAATTGCGCCGCCAGCAAATCGATATCGCCCGGTAATTCCGAAAGCGTGGTGTTGCAGTCGTTCAGGTCCAGGAAGCGGAAACCGCCGTGCTCGATCATCAGGCCGCTGTCTTCTTTGTGGCTCGTGTCCAGCAGCATCGTGGCCCGGACGCCTCCCGGCAGATCGGCCGCTTGCCGATGCCCCAGAGGAATCAGATTGCGGAAACCCGCAGCGGAAAATTTCCTGCCCAGTGCCTTGGACCGGTAATTGGGCAGAAGAACAGCGACCTCCTTGGGAAACCGGCCCAGAAACTTCGCGTCAAAGTGATCTTCATGGAGATGAGACACGTACAGGTAGTCGAATTTCTGCTGGAGCACTGAATCCAGCAAAAACCGGTTGTCCGGGTACGGAAACCAGGAATTCAGAAATGCAGAGAAGAACCAGGGATCAATCAAAATGCGCAGCCCGCCGACTTCCAGGATGAAGCCCGCGTGCCCCAGGTGCGTCAGATGCATTTTATTTCGTACTTGGAGACGAATGTCTCCCATTTTTGTGGAGCCTCCTAAGTTTCAAACGCTGCACCGTCCGAACGGACACCACAAATTTTCCACGCGGGGAGTTACTTCGCCTCGCCGCAGCCGGCTGTTACAGGAGATCCGCCTGTGATGTAGACGCCAGCCGACGCCTGGACGGCTGGAGATGCTTGGCGCCGAAGGCCCTTCAATGGAACCCTCGGTATTTACGCCCCCCGAAAACAGATCAGCAGATTCGGCAATCGTTTCAAGCTAGCAGCCCGGCCTGCCTCCGCGATCAGACCGAGCTGTGTCGTCGACCAGACTTTACGAATGACGCGCGTACTTCGCTCCGTGCGCTCCTTTTATTTTACCGTCAGTTGCACGGTCTGATTGGTTGAGCCGGTCGCGCTTGCCGTAATGGTGACCTGGCCATTGCCTGGCGCCTTGGCCAAAGTCTTTACCGTGAATTGCACGGAGGTCGCGCCGGAAGGGATAGTCACGGTCGCTGGAACGGTAGCGACGCTCGTATTACTGCTCGAGAGTTTCACCACAAATCCCGCTGCGGGCGCAACACCCGAGATCGTAACGGTCCCGGTCGACGAGGCTGGGTGCGTGACGCTCGTCGAGCTCAACGTCAGCTTGGTAAGCGTTGGTGGATTCACCGTCAGCGTGGCGCTCACGGTTGCGCCTCCCGCTGCGGCCGAAATCGAAGGGGTCGCTTGCGCGCTCACAGGCTTGGTCGTGACCGTAAACGTGGCCGACTTCGCTCCGGCCGCGACTGTAAGGCTTGCCGGAACGGTCGCCGCAGACGTGTTGCTGCTCGCGAGGGTTACGGTCAATCCGCCGGTTGGTGCCGCCGCATTCAACTGCACGGTTCCCTTCGACGAAGTGTTGCCGATTACCGTGGTGGGGTTCAAAGTCACCGAGGAAACCGCTGGCGGATTCACCGTCAACGCCGTCTTTTGCGTGACTCCGAACGTCCCGGAGATATTGGCCTTCGAAGTGGCCGCCACAGCGTGGCCGGTCACTGTGAAGGTAGCGGTCGTCTTTCCTGCCGCTACAGTTACTGACGACGGGACCGTTGCGGCCGCAGTGTTGTCGCTCGACAGAGCGACAGAGTCGCCGCCCGTTGCGGCCGGTCCGCTCAGAGTCACGGTACCCGTCGAATTGCTCAGCCCGCCAGTCACACTTGTCGGGCTCAAGGAGATAGAAGACACAACCGGGGGTTGCACGGTCAGCGTCGCCGTATGATTCCCGCCAAACGCGGCCGTGATCGTTACGTTTGTAGACGTGCGCACCGCGAGGGGCGTAACGGTGAACGTGGCACTGATCGAGTTCGCGGGAACGGTCACGCTGGATGGAACCGTCGCCACGCTGGTGTTGCTGCTTGAGAGGGTGACCGTCACACCGGAACCTGTCGCCGCAGCATTCAACGTGATGGTTCCCGTGGAATTGACGCCTGAAACGCCGCCGATGGTCGAAGTCGGACTGAGTGTGAAATTGGAAATCGTGGTTGCCGCCGGGATTACCGTCAACGTCGTGGTCTGACTGCTATTGAGGACCGCGGTGATGGTCACGATTGCCTGCGAAGTCACGACCTGACTAGTCGCCGTGAACGTGGCTGTCGTGGCTCCTGCGACGACGACTACGGACAATGGCATCGTTACCGCCGACGTGTTGCTGTTGGTCAATGCGACGGAGATTCCGCCGGCTGGCGCTGGCCCGTTGAGAGTGACTGTACCGGTGGAATTCGACGATCCGCCGATTACACTGGTTGGGTTCACGGATACGGATTGAATCGCTGGCGGATTGACAATCAATTGGGCTGTCGAAGTTCCGTTAAACGTTGCGGTGATCGTTGGCGTCGTCACCGAGGCTACGGCGCCGGTCGTAACGGTGAAGTTTGCCTTCGTCGCGCCGGTGGGCACGGTGATGGAACTGGGCACCGAAGCTGCGGCGTTATTGCTTGAGAGCGCCACGACAATCCCGCCCGCGGGCGCCTCGGCGTTCAGGGTTACCGATCCTGTCGTCGAAGTTCCGCCAGTCACGCTGTTCGGATTCAGGGAAACGATGGCCGAGGTGACAGGCGGATCGGTGATCGTCAGAACCGTGGTTTGCGTCCCGTTCATCGTGGCGGAGATGGTCGCCAGCACCGTGTTGGTCACGGCGCTTGTCGTAATCGCGAAGGTGGCTGAGGAGGCGCCAGCAGGAACAACCACGCTAGCGGGCACCGTTGCCGTGGGATCGCTGCTGGACAGAGTCACCGTCGTTCCACCGAAAGGAGCAGGCCCGTTCAATTTCGCGGTACCCGTCGATGAACTCCCGCCCGTTACCGACAACGGGTTTACGGAGACCGACTGGATTGCCAGAGCGAACGGATTTACCGTCAGCGTCGTGGTCACCGTCGCGCCAGCCGTGGCAGAGATTGTCGCCGTTGTAGTTGTTCCCACGGAACTCGTGCTGATGCCAAACGTGACCGAACTGGATCCACCGGGAACCGTTACGCTAGCCGGCACTGTGACCGCCGCGTTGTCGCTCGACAGCGTGACGGGTGTGCCTCCGACGGGCGCTACAACATTCAACGTTACCGTTCCCGTCGATGCGTACGTCGCGTTGATTGTGGATGGGCTTACGGTCACAGACGAAGCCACAGGCGTGGTGACCGTCAAGGATCCCGATTGGAGTCCATTTCCGGAAGCGGTGATTACTATATTGCCGGTGTCTCCGACCGGATAGGTTGTCACCGCGAAGTTCACTGAGGTTGCGCCTTGCGGCACGGTTACCGTGCCAGGGACAGACGCGACTTGAGGATCGCTGCTGGACAAATTAACGCCCTCGCCACCACTCGGAGCCGCACCGCTCAAGGTCACCGTTCCTGTGCTATTGACTCCGCCGACGACCGAAGTCGGGTTGAGCGTAATCGAAGAAATCAGTGGATCCGGGCTCGCGGTAAACACGAGATCTGCCCAATAGTTGGTTGACTGATTCGTGTTGGTCGGGAAAGCGCTCGATGCACCGTACAGATATACGCCGTTAGGAGTATTCGTTCCGTTCGCCGGAACGTAAAGTGGTGCGCTGTCGATCGACGCGCCCACGCTGTAATAGTTCGCAGTGGCGCTGATGTCGCCGTTGGGGCTGTAGTACGAGGCAACATACATTGTGTTGGCAGTGATGTGAATGGGGTTGGAGAAACTGGCCACCTGCCAGCCGGAAGCAGTCTCGTTTGTGAATGTTACGGAGCCCATCAATTGTCCTGAATTCGTCCACAGATTTCCGACGTGCGTCCCGGTGTTGCCTGAGCCCTTGTAGAAGCGAATTCCGGTGACGTAGCCGTCGGCATCGGCTGTGAACCTCACGCCGAATTCTCCGGGCGTGTTCTGTCCGCTATCAGGTTGCGAAGGAGTAATGAAATCAGGGAATACCGTGCACGGACAGCTGTCGGACGGAGCGACATAGAGACCAAGATTTGCTCTCGCTGTGTGAGCGGGACTCTCGCTGTCGGTGACTTGAACTGTAAAGTTGAAGCTCCCGGAGGCGGTGATGGTGCCCGAAAGCAAGCCGCTCGGTGAAAGCGTGAGACCGGCGGGCAGGCTTCCCGAGACAACGGTCCATGCGTAAGGCTGCTGTCCACCCGCGGCGCCAACCGTTTGATCATAGAAGCCGGTTTGGAATCCATCCGTAAGCCCAGTCGTCGCTACGGTCACACTTGTAGGAGTCGGATCGAAGATCACATCTACCCAATAGTTAGTCGAGTTGAGTGTATTGCTCGGAAAAGAGCTGGTCGCACCATACGCATAAACTCCATTCGGAGTGTTCGTGCTGTCCGCAGGGATCTCCAAGGGCGAGCTGTCGATCCCCGCGCCCAGCGAGAAATAACCAGAAGTAGCACTGTATTCTCCCGCTGGGTTGTAGTATGACGCGATGTAATTCGTGTTGGCCGTGACGTGGACTGGACTCGAGAAATACACCTGTTGCCAGCCGGAGGCGGTTTCACCGGTAAACGTCGCCGTAGCCAGGAGCTGCCCGGAAGCACTCCACAGATTTCCCACATGCGTTCCGGTGCTTAGCGTTCCCTTGTAGAATCGGACGCCGAGAATGTATCCATCCGTGTAAGAGTAGAATCGCACGCCGTACTCGCCGGCGGACGTCGGCAGATTCGTTGAATCAGAATCTGGAGTAATGAAATCCGGGAAAATCGTTAGCGGGGAAACGCCTACGGGGTTTACCACCAGCACCGTCGATTGAGTTCCGTTATAAGTACCCGTAAATGTAACCGCGGATGCGCTCGTAGCTTGGTTCGTGTATACGGAAAATGATGCCGACGTTGCGCCTGCCTGCACAGTCGTGCTGGCGTCCGGAAACGCCACGGTATCATTGGTCCCCGACAAGGGCACTACGGCGCCACCGGATGGCGCGGGGCTTGTCAAGGTAACCGTTCCTGTCAGCTGGACTCCGCCGTTTGTGACAGTCGGACTAATCGAGATAGAAGCCAGGCTGAGGGACGGATTCACCGCGAGGGAAGCGCTGGCCTGTACGCCCATAGTCCCTGAAATGTTCGCCAAGGACGACGCGCTCACCACCGAAGAAGTGATGTTGAACGGGGATGAGGTCGTTTGACCGGCTGCCACAGTGGTGCTGGCGGGAACCGTGGCTACGCTCGGGTTGTCACTCGACAGCGATACAGTGGCGCCGCCCGCCGGGGCCGGGCCCGTCAGTTTGACGGTTCCGCTCGAGAACGAGCCCCCGGTGATGCTCCAGGGATTCAAAGTAACTGCGGCCATGACGGGCGATTTCACTGTCAGGGTCGCTGTCTGCGAGCCGCTGTAGGTCGCCGTAATGATGGGCGAGGTCGTTGAGGACACAGGGCTTGTTGTTATCGCGAAAGTTGCACTCGTTGTTCCTTGCGGCACGGTCACGCTAGCAGGAACTGCCGCCGCCGCTACGTTGTTGCTGGAGAGCGTCACGATCGCTCCGCCCGCAGGGGCTTGGCCGGCTAGAGTCACCGTCCCCGTGGAGGACGTACCACCCGTGAGGCTCGCCGGGCTCAGCGAAACTGAACTGACGGACGGGGCCTTGATTGTCAAGGTCGCCGAAGCATTTCCGTTATATGAGCCGCCGATTGTCACCGGAGTCGCCGCGCTCACCGGAATGGTGTTCACGACAAATGTCGCGGAGGCTGAGCCCCCAGGAATCGTCACACTGGTGGGCAGAATGGCCGCGGCGTTATTGGTTGTCAGTGTGACCGTCACGGGGGAAACAGGGGCGTAAGTCAAAGTCACGGTGCCTGTCGACGCGTTTCCACCGAACACGCTAGTTGGATTGAACCCCACCGAGGCGATCGTCAATGGCTGCAACGAACCCAGCCCGCCGATCGTTGTCGTCGGATCGGCCGACGCGTATTGGCGCACCAGCACGTTATTGAAGTTGGCGACCGTATTGCCTTCGCCGTAAAGCGCGACGTGCCCAGAGGAAAATGTGCCGTCCGACGTATGAATCTGGAATACGTCGTCTTTATAAATGTCGAACAAGTTGCCGTGCGCATGCACCGAGAGCTTGTACCAGCTGTTCGCGTTTACCTGCCCAACAGCAGCGGTCCCCAGTGTAGCGCTGTTGCCGTTCACCCAGCCGTAGGAGTACAGGTTTTGAGTCCCGCCTAAGTCATCATAGAGGTTTGTCGTGTACATGTTGCTGGCGTTATTGACCCGGAAACCGAGGCCCCAAACGCGACCGCTCACCTGCTTCGCGTAGGCTTCGAGCACGTAGTCGGTCCCCGAAAAGGTCGACTCAAATATTTCGGGATAATTCGTGGCTCCTTGAGCTACGTGTCCAGTCGTTCCATCCTGCTGTGTATCGGACTTCCAGGACCAAAGTCCTCCCGAGGCGGTCCATTTGGTGGTATCGGGAACGGAATAGGTGGGTCTTGTTTGCGTTAGGTTCACCTGCTGGTGGTTGATCGTCCAGGTACTTCCCGTCAACTGGCAGTAGTATTCGTGCAACGTCGTGCCAATGATCGTCTGAAACATGCACGCCGCGCCATTGTTCATCACTGGGTTGCCCGGAAGCGGAATGAACCCGCTGCTCGGTCCCGTTGTGCTGGAAAAAACCTGGACGTTCCACAAACCATTTATGTCCAAGGTTTCCGTCGATAGATAATAGGTCCCGTTGTAATACATCATGTCGGGGGCCGCCAGGGTGGCCTGGGACGCCATGATTTTTACTTCCGAGGTGTTGCTGTCCAGACCTGTCGGAGAACTGGCGTTGCGCACCATGATGTTGAAATTATTCTGGTCGTTTCCGCTGTACCAATACAGGTAATAGTTCCCATCGTTGGGATTCAGCCAAAGATCCGGATTCTGGTTCCTCGGGTTGAACATGTAATTCTGTGGGACGAGTGTCTTGACAAACGTCCAGTTGATTCCGTCCGTGCTGCTCGATAGATCAACCTCGGAAGAACCATTGCAGTAATTCCCCTCATAGACCATGTACAAGGTGTCTCCGACCTGTACAACCCTGGGCCAACGCGCGTTAGTGATCACTGGATTGGTCTGAGTCGCATTCCAGTTGAATTTGGTCCAGTTAATCAGGTCGTTGCTGAACGCCAGACCCACACCCGCACAAGAGTTCTGGAGGCCGTAGTAACCCCAGTAGGTGACGCCGTTACGGTTTAGTGCCGCCACACTCAAAGTGTGAGGAGCTGAAGTCTCCCAAGCTTGGTCCTGAGACATAACCGTCTGAAGGGAGCCGAGAGTCCAATAGCCGGAAGCCTGAGAAGGCGTCTCGAAATCGTCGAAGAACAGGAAGGTCGCGTTACCATTGGAGGCGCTGGTGGCGGCGGAGTTGCCGTAATAGATGTAGACCGTTGTCCCGGTCGTTGGAATGGACGGCACCTGAATCCAAACGCTCCCTGCTTGGCTGGTTGCATTCCAGGATTCGAGCCAGAATGGAATCGAGGTGGCGCCATCGGACGCCGTCACGCGGATGTCGCTGCCGTCGCTCTTGGCCTTGGTGAAGTCAAAGGGGCTGCTGAGCGTCACCTTCACTTGAAAATTCGACAGTGTGGATCCAGACGAATTGCTGACCGTGATCGGATTCCTATATTGCCAGCTGGAGTTGAACCAGCTCGCGCCTTGCGCATGAGAGGCAATCGGCATCAAGGCTAGCACCAAGATTACGATTGCGGCCGGTATCACTGTTTTTCTCATGATTCCAATTCTCCTCATTCCTGATTCCTTTAACGAATTCCGAGTCTTAATCTCTTGCACGCTTCACTGCCGCCAGGTGCAGGACATCGTGTGTGCCATTCGGAAGTGCGAACGGTTGCTTTCTCATGCTCATGGCAAATTGTTGATGTCGTCCTTCTCCGGGTTCAACGCCTGTAACGCTTGCCCGGCCATTGCCGACTCGAAGTCTGGGGCGAATGGTTCGATCTAGGTTCGTTCAGGACGGAGGGCAAACCCTCTTTCTAGGTCTTCTCACGGTCTACCGTCGGCTTAAGACCTATGAACGCCTGGATCGACTCTGGAACTAGCGCAAATAGCCTTTCGAGTCGTGGGGGAGAAAGCAATAACCCTGCCAGATCGCCCACTCTTCGAAAGAGGGTGATGGCGACCAGAGCAAACATAAGTATCAGAAAATAAAAGCCTTAAATTAAACTCAGCTTTGAGAGCCTAAAGGTTTCAAGGTAGGCAGGCGGCAATTATCCCTAGGGATGGAAAAGGCTTTCCCCGATATTCCAAAGTCTTTCCAACAAGTACTAGTCCTATGGAAAGGCCTTGGGACGGCAATACCTCCAAAAACTGCCTCTGCTGCGTGGAGAGGACTTGAGCCGACAGAAGCTTCAGTGCCGGCTCGATGGCGCGAATCGACAGCCCTCCTTTCAATGCGAATGAGGTACCGACCTTCTGGCAGTGTGCGTCCGCCAGAGAGCTCGAACGACACGGCGCAATGCGGGAAGCCGCTGATTCAACGGCTTCCGCGCGATCCGCCCTCGCTTGCCTGTCCACCAGATGCCGGTCCTGATCATACGAACCACCGCTGGCTAGCGCCTATTGGACTTTGAATCCGACCACAACCGCAGATTCCGTCACCGCTGAGGTGGTTGTTCCCGCTGCCGTATAGGTTCCGGCGGCAACATTCAGCTGGTCCTCCATATAGCTATCGTCAAGGTTAATCGAGTCGTGCTGGGTGAGCCGTCCCACCCAAACCCCGCTCGCTGCGTATCCGGCATTTCCCGATGTTGCCGTGTCGGCCAAGCCGATGATCACGTCTTTGGCTCCGGTTGTGGCCGTAGCCGTGGACGACCAACTGGTCACCGAGCTGGTGTTTGTGTTGGCCGCTCCGCAAACGTCCAGGCCGGCCGTGGCTGCCATCCCGGAGTACTCGGCTACGATCGCTCGGGACGGCGTGTTCGGAGTGACGCTGATGCCGGTAATGCCGGTTCCTGCCTTGAGTAAGTGATAGACCGTGAGCCGCCGGGTGCCGAAGCCCTGGTTGAACGTTAGGTTGCAGTCCAGCGTGTAGGCGCTCGCTAGGTTATCGGTGATGGCAGGTGTGGCCGCGCCTTCCGTTTGGAAGACGAACACCGCAAGGAAATCACCCGCTGCCGGCGCGATACTCACCGTGTAGTTGACCGATTCCCCGCTATTGCCGGCGGCGCGCACAAAGGAAGCCACACCCGCCGGAGTCACCGTCAGAGTGGCACTTTGCGTCGAGCTATTGTACGAAGCCGAGATCAACGACGTGGAGGTCGAGGTCACAGCGGTGGTCGTGATCGTGAAGTTCGCAGTGGTGGCGCCCGCCGCAACAGTCACATTCGCCGGGACAGTCGCTACGGACGTCGTGCCGCTGGTCAGTGTCACGAGCGCGCCGCCCGTCGGAGCAGCCTGGCCCAGGGTAACCGTGCCTGTGGAGGTGGTTCCGCCGCCAACCGTTGCTGGATTCAACGTCACCGAAGCGACCGCTGGATTGACCGTCAGCGTGGCGCTCTGCGTCGAGCTGTTGTAGGTCGCCGAGATCAACGACGTGGAGACCAAAGTCACAGAGCTCGTCGTGATCGTGAAGTTTGCGGACGTAGCGCCTGCCGTAACAGTTACGTTGGCTGGGACGGTCGCCACGGCCGTATTGCCGCTCGTCAACGTTACGAGTGCGCCGCCCGTCGGAGCTGCTTGACCCAGCGTAACGGTTCCGGTGGAGGTGTTACCGCTGCCGCCCACCAAGGATGCCGGATTGAGCGTGACGGAACTAACCGGCTGTCCGCCGGCTTTGAAGGCGACCACGACAGAGGACTCTCGGACCGAGGATGTTGTGGTTCCCGTCCCCGTGTAGCTGCCTGCGGGTAAATTCAGCGCATCCTCGACAAAACTGTCATCCGCATCGACCGTGTCGGATTGGTGGAGACGCCCTGTCCATGCGCCGCTTGCGGCGTATCCGGCGTTGCCGGCAAGGCCTGTGTCAGCCAAGCCGAAGACGAGGTCTTGTCCCGTTGTTGTCGTCGCCGTCGTGGACCAACTGGTCACGTTCGTAGTCTGGTTGTTCACGGTTCCGCAGACATCCAAAGCCGTACCGGTTGTCGGCATCCCAAAATATTCGGCGACGATTGTGCGCGACGGCTTGTTGGGAGTGACGCTGATTCCTGTGATGCCGCTGGGCGCGTTTTGGAGGTGGTAAACCGTCAGCCGCCGAGTGCCGAAACCCTGGTTGAACGTCAGGTCGCAATCCAGTGTGTAGTTGCTCGCCAGGTTGTCAGTGACGGTCGGATCCGTCGCCGCTTCCGTTTGCCAGACGAATACCGCGAGGAAGTTACCCGCGGACGGATTGGCGGCGACTGTATATTTGACAGATTCTCCGCTATTGCCTGTGGCGCGCACAAAGACCACGCCGCCACCGCTTGTTCCCGTGCCGACAGCCAGCACCGCTGACGCAGTACCGTTCGACGTTGCGGAGATCGTGCTCGTCGTATTTGCGGTGACGACGTTACTTGTCACCGTGAAAGTGGCTGAGGTTGCGCCGGCTGCGACGGTGACAGACGCCGGAACGGTCGCGGCCGCTGTGTTGCTACTCGACAGCGTGACGCTGAGCCCTCCGGTTGGTGCCGCCGCGTTGAGCGTCACCGTTCCGGTAGAATTGCCGAGCCCGCCGGTCACGGTCGTCGGATTCAAAGAGACCGATGTGACGGACGGTGGATTCACGGTCAAAGTCGCCGTTTGCGTCGCGCTAAAGGTTCCTGAGATCGTCACATTCGTTGCCGTTGCGACCGCCACGGATGTCACCGTGAATGTCGCGGTGGTTGCACCCGACGGCACAGTCACGCTGGCCGGCACCTTGGCCGCCGCTGTATTGCTGCTGGAAAGCGTCACGACACTCCCGCCCGAGGGGGCAGCAGTCGCCAGAGTGACGGTTCCGGTCGAATTCGCCACGCCGCCGAGCACGCTGGTGGGATTCAGGGTCAGCGAGGCAAGACCGGTCAACGCTTGTTGAGAGCCGACCACGGAAGTCGGATCGGTTACAGCGTACTGGCGCACGAGCACGTTGTTGAAGTTCGCTCGCGTGCCGTTCTCGCCGTACAACCCGATGTTTCCCGAGGCGTAGGTTGAATCGGAAGTGTGGAACTGCAATACGTTGTCTTTGTAGATGTCGAATCCACTGCCATTCGCGCGGACCGACAATTTGTACCACGTACTTGCGTTCACGGTGCCAACCGACGCCGTGCCCAAATTCGTGGCAGCGCCGCTCGACCACCGATAGGCATACAGATTTGGCGACCCATCCAGATTGTCGTACAAATTGAGAGAATAAAAGCTGGTGTTGCCATTCACCCGGAAAGCCAGCCCCCAATCATTTCCTAGGACCTGCTTCCCGTAAGCCTCAAGAACGTAATTCGTACCGCTGTAGGAAGACTTCAGAATTTGAACGGCGGACGTGCTTCCCTGGGCGACGTAGCCGGTTGAGCCGTTCGGCTGCGTGTCCTGGACCAGGCTCCAGTTCCCGCCCGAAGCAGTCCACTTGGTTGTGTCGATGACCGGCTGGCCGGGTCTTGCCGAAGTCAGATCCACCGCGCGGTGCTGGATTGTCCACGTACTGCCGGTCAACAGACAGTAGTATTCATGCAGGGTTGTACCAAAGGGAGTCTGGAACATACACGCCGCGCCATTGTTCATGACGGGATTTCCGGGAAGAAGAGTAAACCCGCTGGTTGGCCCCGTCGTACTCGAGTAGACCAGAACGTTCCAGAGACCGCCGCTGTCCGTAGTTTCCGCCGCTAGAAAATAGGTTCCGTTGTAATAGAACATGTCGGGAGCGGCCAAAACATTGGAAGAATTCAGGACAAGTTTGTCCGTTGAGGTGCTATCCAGCCCGGTCGGCGAGGTTGCGCTGCGCGACATAATGTTGAAATTATTTGAGTCATTTCCGTTGTACCAGTAAAGATAATACCTGCCGTCATTGGGATTTAGCCACAAATCGGGGTTCTGATTCCGTGGGAGACTGCCGTAATTGGCGGGAACCAACGTCTTTATGACGGTCCAGTTGATCCCGTCCGTGCTGGAGGCTAGGTTGATCTGGGGCGTTTCGCAATAGTTATACGTATACGCCATGTAAAGCGTGCTTCCGACCTGCACGACTCTTGGCCAACGGCCATTCAAAAATATGGGATTGCTCGAGTCCTTCGTCCAGGTGACCAGATCCTCGCTCCATGCCAGACCCACGCCGCCGCAGCTAATCGCTTGCAACCCGTAGTAACCCCAGTAGGTATGTCCTCCCATGTTGAGCTTCAAAACACTCAGGGTGTGGGGCGCAGAGGCTTCCCAACCCTGGTCTTGCACGAGTTCGGTTTGTGTCGCGCCAAGCGTCCAATAGCCAAGCCCCGTGGTCGCCGAGTCGAAATCATCGAAGAACAAGAAAGTCGCGCTCCCGCTCGAAGCGCTAGTGGCGGCGGAGTTACCGTAGTACATGTAAATTGTGGTTCCGGCCGTGGGAACCGAGGGCACCTGTGCCCAGATGCTTGCTGTTTTGCTCGTGGCGTTCCAAGTCTCGATCCAGAACGGAATTTGTGTTACGCCGTCGCTTGCCGTGATGCGAATGTCGCTGCCGTTGGTGTTGGCATTGGAGAAGCTGAACGTGCTGCCCAACGTGAAGTTCACCTGGAAGTTCGTCAATGCAGAACCAGCGGTATTGGTGATAGTGACCGGGTTCCGATAGAGCCAGCTCGCATTCAACCATCCCGCCGATTGCGCTTTGGCGGAGATCGGAAGCATCCCGAGCAGAGCGACCAGAATGGCGGCTGACTTTGCTAGAATCCTCATCTCGACTCTCCCCATGCCTTGCCTCGTTTTGTGAGTAATGGGCCTGCTATCCCCATTACTGTCTTAATCTTGCACACCGTCGCCAGAATGGGACGGATAGTGCAATTCCTCTGCCACGAAAATCGCCAAACCCAGCACCACCTCAAGTGCCGTAACTTATTGGAAGTAAACAACTAAACGGTTCAGCGCGTCACAGGGGAGACCAGGAAAGATCGATTTGAGTAGCCCCGCCGAAAAACAGAGTACGGTCGATTCCACATCGGTGAAAGAAGTTGCAGTCTTTTTGTCTTCGGGCTCTTCGCCGACTCACGAAAGGTAAGAGTGACAGATGCTTGCGCACGTCACCTGGGCCTGTGGAAATCTGCAACGGAAGACTCCGATTCCACGTTGTTGAAGGAGGAGGGTACAAAGTGACAAGTATGTGTCGGGCCGATCTGGATGGCAGGAAGTAGCGGGCAGACGCGGAAAGGCAGAAGGGGAAGAATCGAACTAGACGGGAAATCGAACGGAGGGAGCGGCAACGCAGGTTTCAGTGGGGATTTGAGGGCAGGTTCTTTTCGTTTGCTAGCTATTGGATGGCGATAACGTTTTCTTTTTGGAGGATTTGCTTAACGGCATCGAAGAGCGTCGGCGCGGCGAGGCTGGCGCCGCCGGCAGTGATGTCTTTGCCATCGAGAATCTGAGCCGTCTTGCATCCCGCAGCCCGTCCAGCCTCGACATCGAGGGAGGAATCGCCGATCATCCAGGACGCCCGCAGATCAATCTGGTGGTCGCGAGCTGCCTCGAACAACATGCCGGGAGCGGGCTTGCGGCAGTTGCAAGCATCCTCGTAGTCATGCGGGCAATAATAAATCCCGTCAATTTTGGCTCCATCTGCAGCCAGCTTGGCGGACATTCGCTGGTGCAAGGACTCCAGATCGCGGATCGTCAAAAGCCCCTTAGCAACGCACCGCTGGTTGCTGACCACAATCACGAGGTACCCTGCGCGGTTTAGTCTGCCGATCGCCTCGGCCACATGCGGCAGGAATTGCATTTCCTCCCAGCGAGTCACATATTCGCCTTCCGAAGCCTTTCGGTTAATCACGCCATCTCGATCGAGGAAAGCGGCTCGGTTCATGGAGTTTCCAAATCCTTCGCGCGATGGCTACAGCACCCGGTCCCAGTAATCCAGCATCGATTGCAGTGTCTGTTCCATCGATTTTTGCGGTTTCCAGCCCGTGTCTTTGCGCATTTTTGCCGTGCTGCCAAAAATGATTTTTTCGTCCGACGGGCGCATCAGCCGGGGCGATGGCCGGATCTCCGCTTTCACTCCGGACAGACGAATCGCGGCGTTGAGCATGTCGCCGATTTTGTGCGTGGCGGTGGCGCAGAGGTTGTACGCCTCGCCTCGTTTCCCCTTCGTCGCGGCAAGGTAGAAGCCGCGGACCGTATCCTTCACGTCCAAGAAAGCGCGGCGCGGCGTCAGATTTCCGACCTCGATGACGGGCGGCTGCAAGCCCTTTTTGATGCGGATGAGTTGCCGCACAAAATCGGACGGGGCGTCATTCGTCTTTCCGGGGCCTGTCGTGTTGAAAAGCCGGATGTTGACGGCGGGAATTCCGTAGTCGAGGTAATACTCGCGAGCCAGCAGATCGAGGCACACTTTGCTGATTCCGTACGGGTGCAGCGGGTGCAACGGCTGTTCTTCCCGCACCGGGATGGCCGCGGGCGGCACGTGTCCGTATTCGGCGCTCGAGCAGGCGGACACCACAACCGGCGGCCGCTTCATGTGGCGGATCGCTTCGAAAATATAGAGCGATCCCATCACGTTCGACTCAAACGTCCCGACGGGATCGGCCCAGGAAACCGTGGGCAAGCTCTGCGCGCCCATGTGGAAAACGTGGGTTGGCTGATACCTTTGAAAAATTTCGCTTACCCGCTGCCCATTGCGAATGTCGCATTGAATGAAATGCAAGTTCGGAAGCTTCGGGAAAGAATTGGACCCATGCAGGAGATATCCACCGATGACTTTCCACCCCTTTGCCTGCAGGAATGTCGCCAGATGCGAGCCGATGAATCCCTCGGCGCCGGTGACAAGCGCGGTTTTCATTTTCGTTTTCCTTGGTTGTGTTTCTGTTTCATTATCTCTTGGAGCGGGCCGTTTGGCAGCGGGTTCGTGCGAAGCTGGTGCGAGGATTGCGCATTCTCAGGACGACACCAAACGCAGCTAAATGCAAAGGTCCGCGCCGGAACGCGGACCTTTGCGGCTCTATCAGGTGATTATCGGTCGGGGCGCTACTGCGCCACCGCCTTCACATTGGTTGGCGGGTTGGGCGCGGTCGACGACAGCGAATAGCAGGCGGCCGCATTGAAGTTCAGGATGCCGCCCGTTTGCGAAGTCGAGTTGAAGCAGACCAGTGCGGGAATCGAATACGCGTGTCCCGCAAGGGATGCGACATCTCCGCCCGTGACGTCGGGACCAACCGCAGGCCACGGCATCGCTCCCCAGAAAGCCGGCCTCGAAGACAGGTAAAACGATGCGGGCAGATTTTGATTTGCAGGCACGGGATTGGCATATAAGCCTAGTCCGCTTGGGATTTCGGAAGAGTTCCACTGGGTCGCGGCATTCACCACATCCCAGTTTCCCCAACGCATCAAGCTGCTGGGAGCGGTTAGGTCCGCGGGGGTTCCTCCTCCTTCGTTCCCGAACCAGCCCAGTGCATAGATGGAGTGATCGCCATTCTGTCCATTTGGCACGACGTCTTGATACTGCGAATGGTAGCCCGCTTTGCCGAGGACGTTGCCGATGATGTTGAAGTAGCGGCTCCCGAAGTAAAGATTTATAGGAATGGTTTGCGCCGATTTCCCCGTCTCCCATCCATAGTACTGGTTGCGGAAGGCGGTAACGAAGTGGTGCGTTCCGTGGATGTTGTCCCCGATCAGCCCGCTTCCTTCGTTTCCCTCGAACAGCACGTTATCGACACCAGCCGCATGCAAGCTGTTTCCGTAAATCATCCAGTTTGGGGAAACCTGGTAATAATCGTCGATCGAATAATTGTAAGCATATACGGTCCCCGATCCGGAGCCGTTGACCTGGATCGGAGTTGTCACGTGCTGGAAGATATTATTCTCGACCAAATCGTCCGAGCCCATGTAGGACTCAATACCGTAGCTTTGCGAGGCCGCGTTTTGAGTTCCATAGAAATAGCTGTCCCGAACGATGCTGGCGGACGCCTGGTAAAGGTTGACGTGGTCACGGTTCGCATTGAGCGAGCGGACACCCTTCACCCAGCAGTTATATCCGTTGTTAATTGTAACGTTGTGGTCGGCTCCGCCGTTTGTGCCGTCGATGGATAGGTTCTCGATGCCGGACATCGTGATTTCCGTCGTGGACCACCAGGCGCCGGGAGTTTGGGAAGATCGCCAGTTCGGCATGTACAAACCGGGCGAGATCGTGACGTTATTGCCGCTGATCGCCGTGACCTTGACGAGCTGTTGCTGCGCGCGATTCGAGCGCTCACCGCCGGCTGGACCCTCCTGCGCGCAGACGCCGCCGGTTTCGCACACGAAAATCGTGCCCGGGTCGGAGCTGTCGTTCAATTGATCGAGAATGATGACGCTTCCAACCGAAAGACCTGAAGTAGAACTGAGCGTAATGACCGTGGTGCCCTTGGCGTAGCCCGCGGTCCAATTGGCCGTGTGGGACGGACCGCCTACCCAACTGTTATCACCGTTTTCAATGCAGACATTTGAGTACTGACCGAAGCAGCCCACGGCGCCCGTGAAAATCAGAAACGTTTGATTGGCTCCGGCTCCGCGGAGAGTCACATTGCTCTTGTTATTGAAGTCGATGCCGCTCGTGAGATTGTAGGTTCCCGCGCTCAGGAATACGACTCCGCCGCTCGCGCAATTCTGGATGGCCGTGTTGATCTGCGCCGCGGTGGCTCCAGGGTTAAGCGTGGAGCAAATCGTGGTACGGTTGGGGACGCCCCCGGGCACACCCGCGTGACTCCAATCCACCGCCCGGCTTGGGTCGATGATTCCGCTCCAGTTCTGCGCGCGAGAAGGTACTACAAAGCCAAGCAGGAATACGGCAGAGGCCGCAAACAACTGGATCGATCTATTTCTCATGGAACGTTGCTCCGTGTAAGTCTATTACAACGTGACACTTAGAGGTGAATGAGTTCAATCCCTCGTCTCAAAGGGTCAAGCCGTAGGGACGGCTCTAAGCATCTTTAATGATTTTGCATTTTGGCTTGCCCGAAAGAACCAGCAACAGAAGGGGGGACTACATATGCTTATTTTATCTTGTCCCGAATAAAACCACAATGAATGAACGGATCGATCAAATCTGCTCTGAGCAATCTTCTTCGAAATTCGGCCCGGCTTGTCCTTGTTCGTCTGAGTATCTGTCCCTTCATACCCAGATCCCATTTGCTCGACGGAGCCGGCTGGCTTGCGTCTAGGTTTGAAATTCCCTACGCCGGCTCCGTCGCTCACTAAACATCGACAATAACAATCACAGCAGCTGTCGAACTCAGTGAGGAACGGCCGAAAGATTCGTCGGCGGAGCAGGTGGGGTTCCGGACCCCGATCCTGCCGTTTCGGATCCATAGCAGGTGTTCGCATTGAATGACAATGCGTTGCCGATTCCGTTCGTGGGACCGCCCATCACCGTCGCGAAGCATACGTTCGCGGGGTTGTTGTAGACATGGCCGCCCCAACTGGTATTGCCGCCTGTGACGTCCGGGCCAATCGCGGGCCAGGGCATCGACCCCCAGAAGGCTGGCTTGGAAGCAAGATAGAACGAGGACGGCAATGTTTGACTTGCCGGAACAGAGTTTGGAAAGTTGGCATCCGCCGTCGGCACTTCGGCCGAATTAAATTGCGTTGCGGCCTTCACTACGTCCCAGTTTCCCCATCGCAGAAGGGAAGTGGCGGTTTCCGAGTCGCAGGGAGTTCCTTCGCCTCCATTACCAGACCAGCCGGCAGTAAAGATAGCAGTCTCTGGACTGCCAGTGCTGCTCGGGCACATAACCTGATAGTTGCTATGGTAGCCCGGTTCACCGAGCACGTTCCCGATCATGTTGAAATAGCGGTCCAGGTTATAGATCTGGATGGGGATAGTCTGAGCGCTCTTGTTCACTTCCCACCCCAGCCACCAGTTGCGGAAGCCGGTAGCGAAGTACGCCTGACCGTGAATGTTGTCGGCAATGAAACCGTTGCCTTGGTTCCCTTCCATGAGGATGTAGTCATCACCTGCGGCATGGAAGCTTTGGCCGTAGATCATCCAGTTCGCGGAGGCAGAATAGTAATCGTAAATGTTGAAGTTATAGCCGATGACGAGGCCTTGGGAGTCGTTCATCTGAACGGGGGTCGTCACTTTTTGAAAGATATTATTCTCAACGAGCTGGTCGGAACCGTCGAAGGTTTCGACGCCGTAGCTCTGGGACGCCGCATTCTGCGTCCCGTAGAAGTAGCTGTCCCGCACCACGGTGTTCTTGGTGATGTATAGGTTGATGTGATCGCGTTGGGAGTTGAGGGAGCGAATGCCCTTCACCCAGCACTGATAGGCGTTCATCATCGTGACGCCGTGCTCGACGCCGGAGTTGGTGTTGTCGATGGAGAGATTCTCAACACCAGAATTGGAAATGACCGTACTCGGCCACCAGGCGCCTGGAGAATGGCTTGAGCTCCAGTTCGGCATGTAGAGCCCTGGAGTAATCGTCACGTTATTGCCGCTGATTGCCGTGACCTTGACGAGCTGTTGCTGCGCGCGGTTCGATCGTCCGGCGCTGCCGCCTTCTTGCGTATTGCAAGGGGAACCGGTCGCCTCGCACACGTAGATGCTCCCGACAGTAGAGCTTGTGTCATTCAACTGATCTAGAATCAGATAGTTACCAACTTTCAGATTCGACGTTCCGCTAAGGGTGACGGTAGTCGTTCCTTGCGCATAGCCTGCCGTCCAGTTCGCAGAATTCGTGGGACCGCCGGCCCAGTTGAGTTCGCCGTTCTCGATGCAGATGGCGGCGTTCTGGCCGAAACACCCCGTGCCGCTCGTAAAGACGAGCAAGGTTTGGTCCGCTCCAGCGCCGCGTAGGGTCACGTTGCTCTTGTTGCCGAAGTCGATGCCGTTATTCAGATTGTAGGTCCCTGCGTTCAGGAATACGACTTGTCCGCTCGGGCAACTTTGAATCGCGCTGCTGATCTGCGATGCGGATGCTCCTGGATTGAGCGTCGCGCAGATCGTCGTGCGATTGGGTACGCCTCCGGGTATTCCGACATTGCTCCAGTTCACAGCCCGGGTCGGGTCGATGATTCCGCTCCAGCTTTGAGCGCGGGATGGCGTTGCCAGGCCAAACACCAACAGGAATAAGAGCACGAAAAATGCGGTCAATAACTGGATGCGTTTCATATCACCCGTTCCTCCCTCAGTCTCCAATCGAAACCAGTTTATCGACCGCGAACGAAGCGCAACTACTGTCCCATGGTTCAGATGAGGGACAGGTAGGTGACTTTCCCGCACCTCGTTGCTCAGTCGTGGCAGGTCAGTCGCTACCCGAACGCCGTGTTTCGATGTGGAACCGAGCGATTGTTGTGTTTTTCGAAGGCCCCAAGATTGGCCCCTCTCGCGCCCCTGCTGGGCAGAACTTCGGCAGGCGGCAGCGTACGAGTAAAAACAACTTGCTTATCGGCAGAGGGGACCCAAGCTTTAGAAGTGCCTTCTTCCTCCTTTCTCGGGGAATGCCCCGTCAAAGAATGCCCACTGGTCGTGATGAAACGAACGCCCGCCCTCCATCCGGCGGTCTTAGGCGGCGTTAGCGGAAACCGGAGAATCCTCCACGTGGTAGGCGAGCTGCCCTTCCTCAATTTGCGCGAAGGCAAGACGCGCCCGCTCGGAACCCGGGCCCACAACCTTCCACGAGTTGCCGGAGCGCACGACCTCCATCTGGCTTCGGTCGCGCCACCAGTGAGCTACGTCCCGCGGCAACGGCTGCCAGAGGTTTTTCTGACTGCAGAGTTCGGCGAGATAACCCAGCAGATTTTCGTACACGCGCCGCGCGCGTTTCTCGATCACGTAATCCGGATGCACGATGAATCCGGCTAGCCCGTAGCTCGAAAGCACGGACTGAAGCTCTTCCTTCCACAGGTCGGTCGAGTACTGGCCGAGCATGTGGAAAAGGGAATAATCCTGCGTCATCGTCAGAGGAAGCTCGACCATGCCTCCGGCGAAATACGGCATAATCGTGCAACACCCGCCCTTTTGAGGCTCGAGGTGCGCCGCATTGGGGACGGACATGTCATAGGTGAAATGGAGTGCGTCGCTCCAGTCGGCGTTCCGGTACATCGCGCCCGAACGGAAACCTTCGGCACCCATTCTCCTGGCATGTGCGTTGATTTCCGCGGCTCTTTTCAGAAACTGCTCGCGGTTCTCGAACAATTGGCCGTCATGGTTCAGATCATGAACATTCAGTTCAAAGCCGCGGGCGCGCATGTTTTCAAGAAACGCATCCGATAGGGCGTAGCGCCGCTCCGGGACCAGTTGGAACGAACTGCGGATTCCGTAGCGATCGTCGAGATCCATCACGGCGCCGCAAAATGCCCGGCCGGGCTCATGTTCGACGTCATGCGTCATGATGGCGCAGCCCTTATGTCCATCCGGCCAGAACCAGATGAAAGGGACTCGCTGGTTTTGGTTCGCGCGGACGCGCAGAGCCATCAGGTCTCCGCACAAGTTTTCGATCGTCTTATCCACGGGCCAGGATGGAAACACGATATCTTTCCATCTCCGCAGATGAAACCGCTGAAAATGCTTTCTGATGCCGACGGACAGAAGCGGGCGCAACGCGTAATAGGCTTTCCGGACCAGCTTGTTTCCCGGGGAATGTCCTTTCCCTTCGGCCACATATTTCTCGCGCCGCAGATTTTCCACGATTTCGTCGGGGTCGAATGGGAGCGTGATTTCGGCGCCGCACACTTGCGCCATGGGTAAGACGTCGGAAAGATTGCCGCCTGGGGATTGCGCTACGGGCCCGGCGCAACGTCCGAAACAGGTAATCCGTTGCCCGAATTGGAAGAATCCAGGCGTCTTGCCCAACTCTTGAGAAATGCCAAAGTTCGCAAACTCTTCCGGACAGCGATAGTAATCCGTCCACGCGAGAGTCATAGGATTTTGGGGGGATCCCTTGGCGAGCTACGCAGCTCGCTCGCCGACGATTACTTCGGCGATTCGCTCGGCGGCGTGGCCATCCCATAAAGGAGGCACGCTGGTGTTCTTGCGCGGCCCGCTCAGGACGCGGAACAACTCGTCCGTCAAACGTGCCGTATTTCTGCCGACCAGCACGTTGGTGCCGATCGTGATCGTTGCCGGGCGCTCGGTATTTTCGCGCACGGTGAGGCAGGGTACGCCGAGAAACGTGGTCTCTTCCTGAATCCCCCCAGAATCGGTTATGACAACTGAGGCGTGTTTTTGCAGGCCCAAAAATTCGAGGTAAGGTAGGGGCTCCGAAAAACGGATATGACCGTTGCTTTCCGGGCCAATCCCCAGGCTGGAAATTTTCTGGCGCGTCCGCGGATGCACCGGAAAAATCACTTCGAGTTCATGGCCGACCCGCTCCAGGCTCGAGAGCAAAGAACCCAGCCAGTCCAGATCGTCCACATTCGACGGACGGTGCAGGGTCACGAGCGCGTAGCGAGGAGGTAAGCCCGCGGGCAGTCTGCGGTCCGCCTCGGGCAACATTCGAACGAGCGTATCAATCATCACGTTGCCGACGAGAAATACTTTCTCCGGGGCGACGCCCTCGCGCGCCAGATTGCGATTTCCGTCCTCGGAGGGCGTAAACAGCAAGTCGGCGAGTTGATCGGTGACCAGCCGGTTGAGTTCCTCCGGCATGGTCCGATCGAACGATCGCAAACCAGCCTCGACGTGCGCGACGCGCACTCCCAGCTTGGAGCAGACCATCGCTGCGGCAACCGTCGAGTTCACATCGCCATAGACAACCACGAAGTCCGGCTTCTTCTCCAGCACCACCGTTTCGAAGCGGCACATGATTTGCGCCGTCTGTTGCGCGTGAGATCCCGAGCCCACTTGCAAGTTGATGTCGGGAGCGGGCATGCCGAGCTGTTGAAAAAACACGTCGGACATATTGAAATCATAGTGCTGCCCTGTGTGGACGACGATCTGCTCCACGGGGTAGACGGAAAGCGCGCGGATGACCGGCGCGGCCTTCATGAAATTCGGTCTTGCGCCAATGACGTGGCAAATTCGCATCGAGTCTCGATTCGAAAAATTTAGTTCAAGATGCCTATCGTACGCCGCCTGCGTGGCATCTCGATCCATACCATCCTGTGCGCCGGCGAAACTAGCCGATATGCCGGTACAGAACTTTTCCTGCCACAGACAGAACGCCGTCCGGGAGAACGGAAAACACGCGGCGCACGAGCCGTGAATCTCCTCGCGCCGACGCGTTTTTTTTCTCCGCGTGCGGATAGCGATAATAGGTCAGCGTCCGCTTGGTCGTGCCGAACTTGTCCTTGAATGCAATCAAGCCTTCGTTATCCAGGTCGGACCGGCCGAAATCGATACGCTCGGCGTCCGACGATTTGCTTTCCTCGATGAGCTTCCAGAACAGAAATGGCATTCCGCCCAACTGGTGAAACGATTCATCCGAGCATCCGTACTTGTAAATCACGGTGGAACGGTGCCGGAGCGTCAGCATCGCGGCAATGGGCGTTCCGTTTTTTCGCGCGACTCGAATGTGAATCGCGTCGCCCATGCCTTGCACCAGATTTTGGAACCAGCCCTTCGGTTGCGGAGGCAATTGATGCCGCCGCCTTGTCATCATGAGCAATCGATAGAACGTCTCAACCAGCTCACCGGATTGGCCGACTTCGCAAACGAGCTGCTCTTTTTCTGCCCGCCGGATCTTTCGCTGGATCGAATCTTTTTGCAGCCCTTTGAAGAGTTGCTCCAGGCTCGGTCCGAGATCGAGCTCGTGGAAGCAGAACGATTCTCCGGGCTCAAGCCCGTTTCCTGCATCGGGCGGCTCGGCGAGTGGCCGCATTTCCACATATTTGCAATGTTGCCGCGCGCATTCCTCGATCAGCCGTTCCGTCAGCAACAAGCGCCCCGCGGGATCGCTTGCGAGCGCGTCGCAGTGGTCCGCAAACGGCAAGGAAACCAGCCGGGTCCCTGTGAGCCAGCTCGTGACGCGGCAAGCGACAATGCCCTCCGTCAAGGGCTCGCCGGGAAGCGCCGTGGTCAGCACGAACGGCTCGTAGCCGTAGGTCTGCTGGAGCGCCGCGAGCCAACCTCGCCGGTGGAACGCAGAAGCCCGCTCGTGCCGCGCCACCAAGTCGTCCCAGCGCGGGTCGGCAAGCGGGTCGATGACGTTCAATGGATTGGCAACTGCTGGCGGCAAAACGGGTCACCTCTATTTGACCGTTGCAGGAACTCCCGGCGCGACGGCGGGAACGCACACCGCTTGTTCCACCGCGTCGCACAGCGCGTGCCCCACCAAAATGTGGCACTCCTGAATCCGCGGCGTTTCGTTCGAGGGCGCCGCGATCAGCACATCAACGATTCCGCGCATCCGGCCGCCCGATGCTCCGGTGAGCCCGATCGTGAAGACGCCCATCTTGCGCGCGACTTGGATGGCTTCAATGATGCTCTGCGAATTTCCCGAAGTGCTGATGCCGACAGCGACGTCGCCGGCGACGGCCAGCGCTTGGAGCTGGCGCGAGAACACGTGCTCGTAGCCGTAATCATTGGCGATGGCCGTCACCGCAGAAGTATTGGCGTGAAGCGCCACGGCCGGCATCGGGCTGCGCTCGCGCAGATACCGCCCCAGAAATTCAGCGGCCAGATGCTGCGCGTCCGCGGCACTGCCGCCATTTCCAAAGAAGAGCGCCTTGTGGCCGTTGCGGTAGGCGGCAATAAGCGCGTCGGCTGCGGACGTCATGGCGGGCAGGCATGCCTCCATGAGGCGGCTGTGAACCTCGATGCTGCCCTCAATATTTTTGCGAAGGATCTCGTCCGTCATAACTTACCTCCCATTCCGATCCGCGACCTACGTTCCTGTTCACCGCGGCGGGCCCGGTTCTGCTTCCGCGCTCGCCAGCATGCGTTGCGCCATTTCGTAGCGTTCCGGCGTACCGATATCCACGCAACTCCCCGCGTGATGGAAGGCCCTCATAGCTTTGCCGGTCTCCAGCCAGCCGGGAAACAGCTGTTTTTCCAGCGAAATCGCGACGCCCGCTGGAATCTCCTGGAGCAACTGCCGCGAAACCATGTAAATGCCGGCGTTGATAAAATATTGAGCGCCGATTCCGGCTTCTTTCTCGGCGAAGCGCGCGAGCTTGCCGTCCGAATCCACGAGCACCGATCCGATGTCGCCCCGCCCGTCCGCTGGCACAACGACGACCGAAAAATCCGCCTTTGTTTTTTGAAACTCTTCCACGAACCGCGACAAATCCACGTCCGTGTAGCTATCGCCATTCGTGACGAGGACGGAATCCGTTTGGACGAAGTCCGCCGCGTTCCGCATCGCGCCGCCTGTGCCGAGCGGCGATTCTTCTTCCGCGTACGCGAGTTGCAAACCGAATGCCGCGCCGCCGAGCGACGAAGAAATCATCTCCTTCTGATAGCCCACGGCCAGAACCGCGCGCCGGAAACCGTACCGCCGTAATTGCCGGAGCAGCAATTCGAGAAACGGCCGCCCGGCGACGCTCGCGAGCGATTTGGGAGCGTTGCCCGTCACGCTTCGCAAACGAGTGCCAGCGCCTCCGCAAAGTACAATTGCGTCCGGCATGGAAAAACTAGGCATAGACCTCGGACCGCTCATTGGCGAGAGACTTATCGTATTCCGCCTCTGGCTCATAGACGACCACGTGGCTGCCGCGGTTGTAAAAGGAGAACGGAACGCACAACAACTTCTTGAGCCGCGCCCGCAACGCATCGCGCTTTTCCGGCGGCACGAAGAACAGCATAAAGCCGCCGCCGCCCGCTCCAAGCAATTTCCCGCCGAGTGCCCCGGCGCCCAGCCCGGCCTCGTAGATTTGGTCGATGTTGTTATTCGAGATTTTTTGCGTTAGCGATCGCTTCAGTTTCCAGCCTTCATGGAGGAGCGTGCCGAACTCCTGGATCGATCGCGAAGGGTTCGTCACGATGTCTTCCGCCTCGCTGACCATCTGGTGCATCGCGGTCAGTTCATTCTGGCGCTGCGGCGTGGTTTTGACCTGTTCCTGAGCGATTTCGGAAGCGATGCGTGAGAATCCGGTGAAATAAAGCGCCAGGTGTTGCTCAAGCTCTGCGAGACGCGCAGGAGCTGCAAGGATACGTTTCACTTCGATCGAATCGTCCTGATTGAAATTGATGCGGTTGAAGCCTCCATAGGCTGCGCTGGACTGGTCTTGGGCTCCCACTGCCTCGTGGAGCATATCCTGCTCGACGTGAATGGCGTCCATGGTCAGGGCATGCTTGTCGCGCATCTGATTTTTGAGCGCGTACAGGCCGAGCAGCAAACCCACGGTGAACGCCGAACTCGTGCCCAAGCCGGTTCGCGCGGGAAGATCGGCAACGTGGTGAATTTCGACGCCTTCCTCGATTCCAGAAAATTGCAGGCAGGCTCGCACGGACGGATGCTCAATCGCGCCGTTTTGGTTGACGTTCTCTATTTTCGAATAGGAGATACGGCTGTGATACTCAAAGAAGGGTGGCAACCGCCGGACCGTGATGTAACAGCACTTATCGATGGCGGTAGAGAGCACGGCGCCGCCATGTTCCCGGTACCACACGGGATAGTCCGTGCCTCCGCCAAAGAATGAAATGCGAAGAGGAGTGCGCGTGATAATCATGTTTTTTACCTTCCCAGATTCAGCTAGATCCAGCAAGACCACACCGGATCGTGAGAGGTGCGGGTACCAGCCTTAACCGGAAAACGTCAAAAGCAATGTGTCCAAAGCGAAGTCTTTCATGTTCGAATATTTTCACGATTACCCGGGTTGCCTCTTCGAAAGCATGGCAAAGCGCCCGGGCCCGAATTGGCCAATCAAACTCTCGTCGATTTCTACTCGCGCGAATCTTCCTCCGCACGATCAGGACGCAAGATAACCGACGGCCTTGCGGCCTTCGATGCGGAACAGCATCTTGTCCCAACCGCGCACGCAAGACCACCGGACGCGGCGCAGAAAAACCTGGGCCTGCTTGGCCAGTCCCCAGCCGAAGAGGGCTTCCATCCACGAGTATTTCCACGACAGGCGCGGGATTTCCAGTTGTCCTCCCAGCTGTGCCGCCATTTGCAGAAACTGTTCCACGAGGTCGGGCCGTTCCGGATAGAAATTGTGCAGCCACGTTTGCAGGTAAGTCACGCATGCGGCCCGCGACCTCGCGGAGTTCTCGAGAGAGAGAAGGGCATCGACGTGGAGCTTCATCGATAGAAACTGGGCTTCCATCTTCTTGTTGGATCTTCCAATGTAGCTCAGGCTGCTGGCCCCCGAGGCGCGGTAGAAAACTTTTGCTTCCGGTGCGAAGCGGATGCGGCTGGATTGCATCATGATGCGGCCGAAGTATTCGCCGTCATCGTCTCCTAGGAGTTTTGTGTTCCATGGACCGGCAGCTTCGGTCAATTCGCGGCTGACGAGCCATGTCGCGGTCTGCATATGGAGGTTCTGTTCCATGGCGATTTGCATCCATTCTACGGCGGTCAGGTCGCGCCACAGATCGGTGGGAATGAACTTCGCGTGGTGGTATCGATACATGAACTGGCCCCAGCCTGATGAAACAAGCGTCCTTTTGTCCGGATTTTCGCCGAGTACATCCATTTGGCTGGAAATTTTCTTAGGAGACAAAAGGTCGTCGGCGTCCAACCATTGAATGTAGTCTCCATGGCTCAAGGAGAAAGCCATATTCCGGGCGGCGGCGGCTCCTTGATTCTGCTGCGTGAACACCTGAACGCCCTGGGAAGAAAATCGCCGGGCCGCCTCGGCGGTACCGTCAGGTGAGCCATCGTCCACGACGATGATTTCCTTGTTTGGCCAGGTCTGCGCGATGGCCGAACGGAGCGTATCGCCAATCCATTCCTGCGCCTTGAACGCCGGAATCAGAATGGATACCAGGGGTCTCATGAAACTTCCTTTCCGAGTAGTTGCAAATAGACGCGGCGCGTCTTCTGGCCGACGATGTCCCAGGAATGCTTTTGGTTTGCGTAATCCCGAATTTCCTGTCGCCGGCGCTCAAGACTCCGGAACAGATCGCTGTCGAAATATTTTTCAATGACCTTTGCCAGATCCGCCTCGTCGCACGGCTTCGCCAGAAAGCCGGTCTGGCCTTCGATGACGTCTTCCTTCATGGATCCGACGTCGCTCACGATCACCGGCGATCCGAAGCTGTATCCGAGAAAGAGCACGCCGCTTTGAAAGATGTGTGTGTAAGGTAGGACTACGACGTCCGCCGCTTTGAAATAGAGTTCGGTTTCTTCGTCCGGCACATATTCGATCTTTTGTAGGATGCGGCCGCGGCTGGGGTCGGCGGCGATCCTCTGCTGGATTTCAGCCATGTATTGGTCAGATCCGCGCTTAGACTCTCCGGCAATAATCAGGCGGTAGTCGGGATGCGCGGCGGCGACCCGCTGAAACGCTCCGACCAGGTATTCAAGGCCCTTGTAAGGCCGAATGTTCCCGAAGAACAGGATGGTTTGTTCGTCGTCACGAATGCCGAGCCGTCGCTTGGCGTCCGCCGGCGTGAGATCGGTATCGGGTACGGAATTGTTGATCCCGAATGGAATGATCGTGACGCGCTCTTCCGGGATGCCGAAATCTCCGAGCAGTTCCGCCTTCATGGTTTCCGTGTGGACGAAGATGTGATCGACAAGGTGGTACTCGATGCGCAAACCCAGACGGTTGAAGAACGTGTCCTTTCCGTCGCGTTTCCCCGCATTGACGTTGTGTGCGGTAAACACCACCTTTTTGCCGAGCAACTTGTAGTAAAGGGTCAGAATCGTCCGGTCAAAAAATTCCGGTTTGTTGTTCCACAGAATGTGAAAGACCCTTGGCTTGGCGTCGGCCGCGTAACGAAGAAGTTGCGCGTAATAGCGCACCGTTCGTACCGCCTTGCCGAGAAGGCCGCGGTACGCTTGCGGGTTGCCGCGAAAATTCAGGAAACGAAGCTTGGGGCTCGTGTGCAGTTCGGGGCTGTCGATATCGTCGCTTCCAATGAAATCGATGCCTACGTTCCTGGACAGAAGCTGCATCGCGATGCCGAACGCATAGGGTTTGTCGAGCCCCCCGGTCAGCAGTGCGATTTCAATGTCTTCGAGCGGCACGGCGGGCGTTGCGGCGGCGGGCGTGCCTTGCTCGGCGATGGTTGATTTGTCCGACGTGAAGCAAGTTGCCATGGGTCGTTTGAGGGGCCTCGTTGGGATTTCAGTTTCGATTAGCCGCGGCGCAATTTGCGGTTGAGCTTCCCCGCGGCGCGCGCGGCAAACGTGCCGAAGATCGTTCCGTAGTCGTCTCCCAGGGCTCGCAAATCATGAATATTTTGGAGCGCCCGTTTCAGCTGCATTTGAGAAAACCTGCCGACAGCCCAGCCGTAATTCAGCAGCCGCAAATGCTCACGGATTTGCGCTCGCGTGCCGGGATCGGTGAGTTCCGGGAGCGCAAGCCACTTGCTGAGCATGTGCTGCATGCAGACATACGTTCGATCGTCCATTTTTTGGAACGAATCCATCAGTCCATCCGAGCGGGACGGCGTCCGGTCAATCTCCACCAGCTGTTCCGCCACGAAACAAAAGCTTGTCTTGAACGTGAGCCGGAACAGGATGTCGGTATCTTCCGCAACCTTCAGGGCTTCGTCGAAGCCGCCAGCCTCAAAGAGCAGGGCACGTCGGGCGAGCAAGCTCTGTATATAGATCGGCGTGAACTTGCCGAGCACGAATTTTACGGTGTCTTGGAGGGGTCCGAACGGCGCCGTACCGTCCAAACCCGCTTCATCGAAGGGAGAAAGGTGCAACCCGGGATTTCCGGTATAGGCGCAGTTCGTGAAACAGACGCCGAAATTGTCTCCCAGAGCGGTGAGGGCCTGGAACTGCCGCTCGAGCTTTGTCGGGCGCCAGAGATCGTCGCTGTCCAGGAACGCGACCCATTCGCCGTGCGCTTCCTCAATCGCTCGTTGGCGGGCCCGGGCCACGCCTGCGTTCGCCTGGCGAACCACTCGCACGCGCGCGCCGTAGCGCTCGCGAATCGCGCTCGCGGTGTCGTCGGTCGATCCATCATCCAAGACGACAATTTCGTCGACTGGCAAAGTCTGGGCCAGGATGCTGTCGATCGCATGGGGCAAATGCGAGAGCCGGTTGTAGGTCGGAATCAGCGCTGAGACTCTCATTGCGCGGTCCTCAAAAAATGCATTTCCTTTCCGTAAGTAAAGACTAACTCGCGCTCTGCAGCTGCGCCGCGAGTTTTTCTTCCTGGATGCTGTGTTTACGGATAATCATGTAGGCAAAGCCCAACGTCCAGGTGGCATGAACAAAGTAGGCGAGCAAGCGGGAAGAAGCCAGACCCAGGGAGCCCAAGCTTACGAGAAAATAGGTGGACCCGATATAGACGATCGCCCAACCGGCATTCATCATCAGTCCCAACCACATTTTCCCGGACGCTGCAATCACGTCGCCGACGGGAGCAATGATGCCCATGATGGCCGCGGTCCAGACCACGGCGATCAAGGTGGGCCAGGCGCCGCTGTACCCCTTGCCATAAAGCTTCATGATGAGAGAGCTGAAGACCGACATCCCGAGGGCCGCCGGGATCACGATCACGCCGTTCAGCTTGAGCATGAGCTGCAGGATCCTCGCGGACGATTTGCCGTCCCGTTCGCCCATTCGGTCCGAAAGAATGGGAAGCAGGCCGCTTCCGAGTACGGAAGGCAGGAACATCAGCATGTTGTACCACTGGTTCGCCGCATTGTAGGCACCCATTTCCGCATACCCATGGGGTTGGTTTACGAGAACCGCCGAGCAGATCCAGTTCACCGGGATCACCATGATTCCACCGAGGGCCGCGGGAACGCTGAAGTGCCAGAGAACGGCAAGCTCGTGTCTCCAGTGGCCAAAATTGAGCGGAATGCGGTACCGCTTTGCTTCGCGCTTCAACGCGACATGCATCATGAGATAGTTGGTGAATCGCGACGCGGCCATCCCGCACAAGACGCCGTCGAGCCCACCCAGGAAGTAGCCTCCGAGCATGAAGGGAATGTCCATGACGCCGAGGATCGCCTGGAGAACGGCCATCGTTTGAAACGCCTCGAATCCGTAGAGGGCTCCGGACTGCGCGCCATTAATCGAGGAGAAAAAGAGAGCGAACGTGCCCACACGCAAGGGGACGACCAGCTTGGGATCGGCAAGTGTGTGCACGGCAAGCCATGGAGCCAGCACGTACAGCGCGGTCGCGAAGACCGCGCCTCCCACGATCCCCACCACCGTCGAAACCGCGATGATTTTTCCCGTTCGTACCGGGTCCTTTACGCGCAATTCCGCGATGTATTTTGTCGCGGTCAGGCCCAATCCCAGGCCCGCAAATACTCCAAAGAGATCGACGCTTGAGCTGACAATTCCCAGTTCGCCGTATTGCGATGGTCCCATGATGCGCGCGAGAAAAATCGAAATGGGAATTCGGAGGACGCGCGCGGCCATAGCTCCCGCTAGGGTCCAGAACGCGCCTCGAGCTAACCGCCGCCCGAACGGCATCGCGTTGATGCGATCCGTGACGCTCTGCGGTAGAAATCGGAGGATGAGATCGCCTAGTCCCGTGGCCATTAATTTCCTTTCACTTCTGCGCGGATCTTCACGCTGCTCGACGGCGTGCGGGCATAAGGTTGCGCGCTTGCCTTTTTGTCGGCTGCTCTCGTTTGATCGAGCGAATCAAGGGCCTCGTTGTAAACGGAAGTGATGCTTGCCACCCAGCGGTCCACTCCAAATTTCGCTTGTACTCGGTTGCGCGCGTTGCGAATCACCGCGTCGCGCGCGGCCGCGTCCATGGAGACGAGCGCGCGAATCGCCGCGCTGAACTCCTCGACTCCCGCAGGGGGCACGAGAAATCCCAGGTCTTTCCCCTCCATGATTTCCGCAATCCCGCCGACGGCAGATCCGATCACCGGGGCTCCGATGGCCATCGCTTCGAGCACCGAGAGAGAAGTCGCTTCGATGACTCCCGCGGACGGCACCGACGGCACGATCGCTCCGGCCGCATTCTGGAGCAAGCTGTACATTTGAGAGGGCGGAATCCCCCCGAGGAAATGCACTCTCTCGGCGACGTGCAGGTCAGCGGCCAGTGCTTGCAGCGAAGACATGAGCGGTCCTTCGCCGGCCACGACCAGATCCAAATCGGGCATCGCCGCGCGGGCAAAGCCCCGAATGGCAAACTCGACACCATTTTTAGGGACGAGTCGGCGCGGAACGACCAAGTACCTTTGCGGCAGAGGTCGGCCGAGGGAGGTGCCGGTCCATCCGGCAAGCTTGTTCACGTCCACGGCGTTCGAGATGACGCGAATTCTCTGTCTCGAGACACCAAAGTCATTCACCAGAATGTCCGCCTGGCCATTGTCCACCGCGATGTAGAACAGCGGGGCTGCGAAGGCCTTCTCTTCGTAACGCCGCGCCGCCCGGACAAAGTAATGGCTTTCGCTTAGGCCATACTCCGAGCACTGCTCCTTGGACCACGGCCCATGGACCGTCTCGACAATCGCGCAGGACGAAATTCCGGCGTCGATCGCCGCGCACGTAGCAATCGGATCCTGTGTATTGATGACCAGTCTGCGCCTGCCCGCCGTGCGCATCATTTGCCTCATGCCGCGCTTCAGATGGACATATTTGGTCCAAAGATCCGCCTGCCGGACCCTGCTCGGCACGCTCGGGTCGACAAGCCGGTAAGCTGCTTTTCGGATTCCTTTTTCGAAGAAGGAGCCGAATAGCTGGCTTCCTCTCAATGACCCAAGGAATGCGCCCTCTCGTTGCAGCGCCTCCATGAGCAGCTCCGTGTGTGTGCTGAGGCCGCCCACGTGTGGAATGCGCCACACCGTCGCGACCAGCACCGCCAAATCCGTATTTGGCCGTTCCGGCATTAGAAATTCTCCTCTCGCTGAATGCTCATGAAGAATGAAAGGGTGTGACTTCGGGCGGTTTCAAATTCCAAAATATTTCCGAATGGCGTCCAGGATGCGCCCGCTCGCCTTGCCGTCGCCGTAATTGTTGCGGACTTGGGCCATCGAGCTGTAATAAGCGGAATCTTCGAGCAGGCGCGCTGTTTCTCCGTAGATGACTTGCGGGTCCGCGCCGACCAGCTTCACCGTGCCCCCCTTGAGCGCCTCGGGGCGTTCGGTCGTGTCGCGCATCACCAGAACCGGTTTTCCCAGGCTCGGCGCCTCTTCCTGGACGCCGCCCGAATCCGTCAGGATCACGGTGGCGCGCTCCATGAGAGCGACAAAGGGCAAATAGGACAGCGGCTCGATCAGATGCACGTTGGAACCGTTCGAACCGTTGCCGTTTTGCGCGCCCAGGGTTTCCGCGACGGTCGCGCGCACGTTGGGATTCAGGTGCACGGGGTACACGAATTGCGTTTGCGGGAAAGAAGCGGCCAGGCGCCCGATCGTCTGGCAGATGGTTTCGAGCTTTTCGCCAAAGCTTTCGCGGCGGTGCGCGGTAATCAGCACGAGCGGTGCGCCGCGGCGCTCCTTCATGAGCGCGGGATTGAGCTGTGGAATTTCCGGCGGATGTTGCCGCACTTGATCGACGGCGATGTGCAATGCGTCGATGACTGTGTTGCCCGTGACAAAGATACTCTTCGGGTCAAACGCTTCGCGCAGCAGATTGTCCCGGCTAGCTTCGGTCGGCGCGAAGTGCAGCGTCGTCAAATGTCCGGCGAGAACGCGGTTAGCCTCTTCGGGCCAGGGCGATTTGAGATTCCAGGTGCGCAAGCCCGCCTCGACGTGGCCCACCGGAATTTCATTGTAAAAAGCGGCGAGCGCCGTGGCGAACACCGTGGTCGTGTCTCCCTGCACGAGAACGAGGTCCGGCCGCTCGGCTTTCAAGTATTCGCCCACTCCGCTGAGCGCGCTGCACGTCAAAGAAGTCAGCGTCTGTCCGGGCCGCATGAGGTCGAGGTCGGCGTCTGGGATGAGGCCGAACACTTCCAGCACTTGATCCAACATTTGCCGGTGCTGCGCGGTGACGCACACGTGGGCCGAAAAACGGGAGTCCCGCCGCAGTGCGAGGATGACCGGCGCGAGTTTGATCGCTTCCGGGCGAGTGCCAAAAATGACTGAGATTTTCATTGCAGGAATCTGAAATTACAAGTTGCGCGAACCGTGCACCGGATTGGCAGATATTGTTTCCGTTCCGTCCCATCGGTTGCGCGGGTTAGGGCGCGGAGCAATCGCTTTTGGCTCGACGGCTGGGCTGGGCGCGATCGCCGCCGGAGCCGTTTGGTTGCGGGCGAGTTCCGGAGCCCGCGCCGTTCGCGGCTTGGAACTGTAAAGATCATCGGCCGCAAGCTCTGATTCTTCAGCGGGAACCGCCGCTTTCGGCACCGCCACCACGGACAACAAGAAGAGAATCAGCACCGGGTGCATGACCTTGAACGCGGCTTCCGTCCCGTTGTACACCATGGCGACGAACAAAGCGGCCAGCCGCAGCGCTCCAAAATGTGGATCGTTGCCGTAGCTCTTCATGACGTTCCGGTATCCGGTCAGCATGAGCAGGGCGAGAAGGGCCAAGCCGATCCAGCCAAGCGTAAGGTACATCTCCAGATATCCATCATGCGCTTCCTGCGGGTGCCACCAGTACTTGTTCCAGAGAAGCGTCAGGCGGTTGCCAAGGAAAAAACTCTCGAAGCCGGTTCCGATGAGCGGATTGGAATGCATCTGCAGGAGATCATCCCAAAGGTCCGTACGGCCCGTGAGGTCGGTATTTCGCCCAAGAAATGCGATGATCGAAGCGTACACGTCAGGAATGGCGAACGTAAGCATTCCGCAGCAGGCGAGTGTCCCGGCAACGAGATGAACTCGCCATGCTTTTGCTCTGGCGAAGACAGACGCGGCCAGCATGACGGATGCGCCCAAAACGAAACACACGAGTGACGTCGCGGAATTCGCGAGGTGCAGGAGCCAGAAAACCATTCCCAAAATTGTTCCATGAACGATCAGTTGGCGTAGCCGGTGGCTTTGGTTACGAAATGCCCCGATGATGGACCAGACCGCAGCGAGCCCGAAAAGCAAGCAATCGTAGCCGAGGCCATTTTTGTCTCCGACGGCGCCGTAATACCTCATGTCGCCGGTCCAGCGGTCATACCCGCGCCCCATCTCGGGAAAGTACTTGATGAGCAAGATCGATAGAGGAATTAAAAGGAAGCCAGTTCTGGACAAAAACCGCTTAGCAGCCGCCGTGGGATTCTCGTCCGTCAGGACGATAAAAATCATCGTGATATTTCCGAGCCCCTTGGTCCAGCGCTTGAACGTGACAAACGGATAATCGGACCACACAACGCTGAGCACGCAATAACCAAAAAACAGAAGAACCGGCCAATTTTCCTTCAAGAAGGAACCGGAGCGCCGCACTCGCCATGCCAGCACGGCGAGGCCTGCAGCCAACAGAATAGCCAGCACCGTTCCGTCGAGCGGGCTGCCATCCAGGTATTGGTCGGGAGTGATGTCTATGGCCGATCCCCAGTCCAGCCATTGTGAAATATTTCTGGACGCGCCGATGAAGAGCCACAAGACCGGAAGCCAAAGGGCGAACGAAGTCTTGGTCTCCTTGTCCCGGTCGAGGACAAAGAGCCCCAGGATTCCGGTTCCAAAGACGAGGGCGGCAAGTTCTCTGGGCATTTAGCGCCTACGCGGATTCGGTGAAAATAAAACGCCAGTCCTTAAGCGTCGAAGAAAAGTCGATGCAGCAATTCAAGGCTTAGCAATTTGTGAATTTCGGTCGTGTAGTTCCGATTTCCCTTGAGGTGGCCGTCTACGACGGCCTCCACCCCTTTGCGTTCCAGGTACGGGCGGGAAAGCGTCTTTGAATCAAGCAGCATTTCGCGAACGTACTTCGCGAGCGCGTCCCGGTACCAGACTCGGTAGTGCAGCAACTTGTGCCGCCCGAGGAACAGGCGTTCGAAATGAAACGCCGAAAATGCGTGATCGACTCCAGCCAGCCACTGCGGCATGCCGTAGTCGTACGCGTATTCGGATTTGAATGTGAACTCCAGATAGCCGTGGCGGATCGCCCGAGTGAGCGCTCCCCCATTGCCGCCGATACCCCGGTCCGTCGGAATCGCGCCAAGAGCCAGGCTTCCGTCGGAGATGAGGCGCAGGCGCACATCGCGATTTTGCGCGGCGAGCGCCGGGGCTTTGTAGACCGTGCGAACGAAATCGCTGTCGAGATACGGCGAACGAACCGTCAGATTCGTTTGCTCCAGGGAGAGGACCCCCGAATGATACCAGGGCGACTGCTGAAACGCGGCAAACGTCACCGGATGCTCGCGGCGAAGCGTTCCGTAGGTTTCGCGCGCCCGGCTTACCTCCGTCAACAGGTCGGGGCGAAACAGGCCCGGCATCGGGTCCATCGGTTTGAACATCGCGAGTTGGCGCAGAATTTCGCTGCCATAGGTGCCGGCAATTCTTGCGGCGGCAATCGGACGCGCCTTTTCGTTCACGTAGAGGTCGGACGTGCGGCTGATGTCGACGCCGCCCTCCGTGATATGCATGCTGCGCTCGGCGTAACGGGGAAAGTTTGAAAGGAACTCTTCCCCGACTTCGATCACGGAATGCGGCTGGCCGCAGATCGCCGCTACGCGCCGTGCCACCAGAACGTCTTCACAATCCCGGCGGGTCCCGCCAAAGGTATAGCAGGGAAGCGTACCTGGCTCGGGCTTCCGCCACGCCATAATGATTCGCGTGTCGAGGCCCCCGGTGAGGGACATCCCGATTTTTTCCTTGCCGCCAAAGTAGCGCGGCAGGTTGCGCGAGAACACGTCGCGCAGCTCACGATAGTATGTATCGAAATCGAGCGCTTCCTGTTCTTCCCATTCTTTTGCTTGGAAATAAGAACCTTTGTTTTCGAGCGCGCCGTTGCGAAACGTCCACGCCGAGCCCGCGGGCAGGGAATGGATGCCTTCGAAAAGCGTGCGATTTTCGAGCACGCAACTGAAGGAAACGAACTCCCCGAGGCTCTGCGAGTCGACGCGCCGCAATTCGGGGTGAACCTCGAGAATGGCTTTTGCTTCGGCCGCGAAATAGAATGCCTCTTGCGATTCGTGCCAGTAGAGCCTGTGCATCCCGTACCGATCGTTGAAAAGCGTTGCCGTCCGCTTGTTCCGGTCGACCAGCAATCCTTGAAACCGGCCGTTTAACCCGCGCAGAAACGCAGGATCTTCTTCGTACAGGTGCGCCAGGTAGCAGGGGCCGTCGAGGCAAACGTCATGGCCCTTTTCGCGCAGGCGCTGGACGGTGCCAGGTTCGGGATATTCCTCGCCCGAAAACGCGAGGACCACATCCCCGCGCTCGTTCCGAATCGGCATCCCGTCACAGAACGAATTCGGCCGCGCAACCCACCCCACGTACACGCCGAGAGATTCGTCTACCCAGGTCCCCGTCGTGTAAAAGGACTCATGGCGGATCGTCTGAACCATCCGTTGCAGTTCCTGCACCGCGTGGGCGCGCGGCAGACTGGTGATAAGGCCTACAATTCCTGGCATGGCTTTTCTTAAGACGCTTCCGTGAGCGCCTGGAACTTGCGGTTGTACCAGTTGTTCCGGAATTCGCGAAGCTTCGCCAGCACGGGTTCGGGAACGTGTTCGGAAATTTTGTGGTGCAGGCCCATATTGAAGGCGGCCCAGCCGAAATCGGTCAAGGGAGCGTAATAGCGGGGCAGATCGACCCGCTTGAATCCGTTGCGCTCCTTGAAATCGCTCAGCGTGTCCGTGAGCTTGCTGCCGTACGCAAAATTTGAGTACACCAGATTGGGAATCTTGCGTTCGGCACAGGATTTGACGGACTGCGCGATGAGCGCGTTCGTCGGCGCCTTATCGCGATGCTGCACCATCGAGACGATGTGCATCAGGCCGGCTTGCGTGCGCGTTTCGTCCATCGTCAGCTTCACGAAGCCGATCATTTGCTCGCCGAGAAATGCGCCGATGAAGACGCTGTGTTCGAGAAAAGTACCGGCGTACTTCCGCATCTGCTCGAGGGTCATGCCGTAGTGCGCGAACGGTTTTCCCTGGCGCACGGGACACTCGTTGTAAATCCCGCAAATCCCGTGCAGCAGGGCGTCGTCGTACGGTACCTCGCGGAGCTTCACTCCCTTTTTCTCCGCCTGCTTGGCCTTGTTGCGCCCCTTGAAGCCGAGCGTCTCCATCCACCAGTGTTCAAACGTGGAAACCGGCAGCACGGCCAGATTGTCCCACTCCATCGGATACTTGAATTTCGGCGTGGGATCCGAAGCCTTCTGCATGAACGTGAAAAGGTCGATGCGCTCGCCGGTTTTCCGCAGCCCTTCGATCATCTCCTCGGGATTGTCGAGAAAGAGGTATTTGTCGCCCTCGTAATGAGCGACGCGGAGCAGGCGCCCCCGGACTCGAATCTCTCGACCACAAACGATCATTCCAAATCTCCTTGGTTTTCGGTGCGCGGGCCGGAAAACAGCGGAACAGCGCGTGTTCTTTTAGCGGGTCAAGCTAGCGAATCAGGGCCGCGTGCAAGGACGCCGGTCCTTGCCGTTGGCCCTGAGCCTGCTGCGCATCGAGCTGGGTGAAAATGGCGTCCATGATTTTCGCGGTCAGCACGATTTCGCGATAGGGGATGGGCACCGGCGCGTTCTGCTCGATCGAGCGATAGAACGATTCGATCAGGAATTTCATCCCGGACTTGAAATGAAAATCGCGCGCGAGGAACGTGCGCAGATTCGTTGCAATGTTTCCGGCATACTGCTTGGCAAACATAGCCGAGGGCGCGAATTTTTCGACGTAGCTCTGGAAGCGCGCGCCGCGCAGCTTGATCAGCGTCTCGTGATCGTGGTCCATGATCAAACCATTTTTCGGCCCGAACACTCGAAACTGGTGCAGCGAAGGCCGCATCTGCGAGGAAAACGTGAAGTAGGCCGTGGCGCGCTCGTGATCGGAAATGATGACCCGCAGTTCATCGATGATTTCGGTCTCGCCGAAGCCGCGCAGGAGCGGGCTCGTGAATCCGTAGGCGATGACCTCCGGCGAATCCGCGGGCATGAATTCGGCGATGCGCGCGATGCCGTGGCTGATGATGTTCTGCAGCAGCTTGCCGGGCAGCCGGCGGACCCAATGCCGCTTGTCTGCGAGAATCGCGCCCGCATAGCCGGACTTTGCGATCTCATAGCAGTAGTAGCTTTCCATGTGCACGGGAGCGCCGCCGAGGTAGCCGGTGTCGATGAGCGCGCGCATGCGCCGCGCGGCGTGGCAGAATTGATCGTCGTGTCCCGCCGTGATTTTTAGATGTTTTTCGTCGGCGAGCGTGATGAGCTTGCGCGCGTCCGCTTCGTTCACCGTGAACGGCTTCTCCACGTAAACGTGCGTTCCCCATTCGAGGCACGTCTTGGCGATCGGAAAGTGGCTTTCCGGCGAGGTTGTGATGTGCACCACGTCCGGTTTCGCTTCGCGCAAAAGCTCGCCAAGGTCGCTGTAATGGCCCTTGATCGGATAGCGCTCGTAGAGCTGCTTGGCCATCAGCGGCTCAAGGTCGCAGACTCCAACGATTTCAATTCCTGGGATGCGCTGGATCGCCGCGGCGTGTGAATCCGCGATTCGGCCGCATCCGACGATGGCCGCTTTAAGCATGGTGCGCTCCCGCCCGGCAGGCTTCAAAAAAGCGCCGGTAGGCTTCCTTGGCAGGCACTTTCGGAGTCCATCCCAGGAGCGTTTTCAATTTGTGATTTGTGTAGCGAGTCCGCTTCCAGTACGCGTGCCACTTGCTGCGGTTGTAAGCGGGCAGCAGCTGTCCCTCGGACCATGCCGAATATTTTTCCCAGAGATAGCAGAGCGCATAGGACACAGCGTGCGGGACGTACAGAGACCGAAAGCGCTTCACATTCTTTTTGTACAGGCGCAGGAACTTGCGGCTCGTAGGCAGATCGTCATCCACCACGTTGAAGGCCTCGCCGTCGATCCCGGTTACGAGTCCAGCGAGCGCAATCGCCTCCGCACAATTGTCGACGTATGTCAGGGGTATGGTGTTTGGCCCGCCCAAATGAAGGAAAATACCGAAGCTGCCGATTCCCACACGGCCGGGAATGGCTTCGTTGCCGGGGCCATAGACGTAGCCGGGCCGCACAATCGTGTACGGCATTCCGAGCCGTTCGCAATACTCCTTCACGATTTCATCCTGTTTGACCTTGGCAAAGCAGTAGGCCTCGCCGCGATTTGCGGGTTTTGGCTCGATCGGGCAGGTTTCGTCGAGCACTTGTCCCTGCGGCTTGTTCGTATTGGAATAGACCGCAAAGGAGCTGACGTTGACGAAGCGCTTCAGCCGCGCGTCCTTCGCGCACGCTTCCAGAAGATTGCGCGTCGTAACCACCGAGTTCAGGAACGCATCGGGATAAAATTTCTCGCCTCGCCCCGCGGCAAGGTGATAGACGACCGCGACGTTGCGCACAATCTGCGAGCAGTCGTCTCGTGAGAGCAGATTGCCGCGGACAATCGAGATTCGGGCTTTGTCGCCGCGTCCCTGGGCAATCTCTTCGAGCTTCGAAACGCGGCTTGACGCTCTTACACAACAGATCAAATTGCGAAATCCGAGATCCAAGAGACATTCGACGAGGCGCGGCCCGATAAAACCTCCGGCTCCCGTGATCAGAATGGGGTCCTCGGCGCCGATAACAAACGATCCGCTGGAAGCGCGAGCAACCGTTCCGTTGCCATCCGCCACGTGTTGCTCTTGGTTTGAATTTGATTCCATCATTTCGTGCGGCCCGATCTTGAAACACTACGAATTCGTGCTCACGCGATCGCGCGTGGGATCTCAAATCGCGGCGCGATGCTCAAATCTCCCGTATACGCGAAAATTTCGCCCCCGGCGAGAAACTCGTGCTCTGCGATATTTTCGGGGTGAGTTTCAACTTCGACGACGTGTTTGCGCGCCAGCGTAACAATTCGTTCCAGGCGGTTCGCTGGCTTCATCGGCGGCAGAGAAAAAAAGTAGTCAGTCAGCCGATGACTCCGGGCGAGAATCCCGTCCGTTATTTTCCGGTACATCCGGTTGAGCGTGCTTTTTTGTCCCGGCAAAAACGAAAAATTCCGCCGGGCCACAATGCCGTCCGGCAGAAGGCCGCCCAGCAGCACGTTGGCGCAGAGATGCATGTGATGATGGCCGTCGACTCGCCGCGGATTTTCACCGTACAAGCGGCGGTATTCCTCAAGCTGCGCCGAGATCACATACCGAAACGATCCCTGTAGCCCCGGGTGATATACGATCTGGGCGAGGCGATGCCGCGTCAGATATCCCACTACTTTGTCATGATGCTTGGTGAGCGAGGCCGGGCATCCGGTCGCGGAGAAGCGCGTCGTCAGGTTGATGTGCAAACCCGTGTCGACGCTGGCTTCTTGCGCAAGCTGAGCCGCACGCTCGGAATCCTCCATGAACACCATGGCGCTCGCCGAGGAAACGGTTTTTCTCAAGACGCAGTCGAGCGTCCGATCGGTGGCTTCGCGGTTTCGTCCCCAGTCGTCCGCGTTGATAATCAACAGGCCCGTGGTGGCAGCCTCAGCGTTCAGACTTGCCAAGTTCGCGGCGGGAGCAGCAAGGCCGGCAGATTTCGTCTCGGTCGGAACAGGGGCACTGGTCAACGGCGCTGCGGAATATGCCGGGCGGCTCATTTGTGGCTCGAGTGCGCGTATCCTCAGGAAGACGCCTGCGCATGGGATTGCGGTGAAACGCGGCTTCCTGTCACATAATCTTTGAGCCGCCGCATTTGCTCGCGCCGGCGGAAACGCATGAGTTCTTTGGATACAGGTCGCTCCGCGCGGGTCATCATCGCCCATAGGTAACCGGCCATCAGGACCGTTCCACCGAGGACGAACGGGCGCTTCCTGGCCTGGTAAATCATTCGAGAGAGTTCCCAAACGGGATGGCTTCCGAGCACGTAGTCCTGAAATCCCGTCCTGAATCTCGCCATTAAGGGAGTGTTCAGGGCCGTTCCAATTTCGCGGTGATGCAAAATCACTTTTTCGGGAAACGTTCTAGTTTTCCAACCCTTCATTCGCGCGGTAATGACGGCGATGTGATCGATGCCGCCGCCCTTCACCGGGACATAGCCTCCGACCTGCTCGAAGCACTCGCGCCGAAAGAGCTGGCATGCGCCCGAGACATGCTCGATGCTCACGAAACGATAGTCGTAGATGGGGCCAGTGTCGCCCTTGAAAGGCGTTCCGACGAGGCCCAGCGCGAGATCTTCCGCCAGCTTGCCGAGCAGGAATGCGAAATATTCTTCGTCAAACGAAACGTCACCGTCGAGGCTGCCGATCACGTCGTAAGACAAATCTTTCAGCCGGGCGTAGCCGGCGTTGAAGGCATGCACTTTCCCGGCGAAGTGGCGTTCGGTGCGTTCGGGGGCGCGAACGAGTTCAATCCACGCGTGCTCACCCGCGTATTTCTTCACGATTTCATCCGTGCCGTCGGTCGAGCCATCGCTCACGATGACCCACTTCAGAGGCCGCACGGTCTGCACCACGACGGACTGGATCGTGCGCTCGATAAACTCTGCTTCGTTCCGAGCCGGTGTGACCAGGACATACGTGGGAAGGTTCATCGTGCCTCAGCAAGCGCCGCCGAAACGCGCGGCTGACCGGATGTTGCGGCTGCGCCGGACTCCTGCAGCAACGTGGCCAGCGCCAGGAGCATCCAGGCCTGCGACCACCGCATGTAAGAAGTCCGAATCGTGCAGGAGCGAAGGACCCGGTAGTAAAAGAATCCGCGCTCGTCCCACATGTGCTTCATGGCCCATTCGTAGACAGAATGCGCGAGCGGCGCGGAGCTCGGATCGAGATCCCGGAACTCCAGGAGCGTGAGGATGCTCTGGGCGATCGCGTGGATATCAATCGGATAGACACTGTTGCTGAAATATTTTGCCGCACCGTCAGCGCGGAAAAAATTGGCGCGGTAAAACGCGAAACCACGCCGGATGCACGGATCGAATTCCGTGGTCTCGGCGTAGCGGCCAATCGTCTGCAATGCGCCCAGGTTGAATCCGGTATGAAAATTGTCGATCCATCGCTGGGCCGGTGCGTCTCCGTAGTACCAGGACCCATCCGCGTTCTGGCTGGCCGCCGAAAAGCGCGCCGCTTTCAGGGCTGGTTCGAGAAATTTCGTTTCTCCCGTGTGCTTGGCGACGCGGCACAGCAACGCCGCCGCGAGAAAATTGGCGTTGTACACCTGCGCGCGAAACGTGCGCAGCGGGTAAGCGAACCCGGCAATCCGGTCGCCTTCGGACCAGTACAGGTCGTTTAGGATATATTCCGCGGCGCTCGCCGCCATTTCCAGGCAGCGCGGATCCTGTTCCTGCTCGTAGGCATCGAGCAGCGCGCTGGCTGAGAACGTCGTGCAGACCAGGTTCGGAGCGCCCCGCGGCACTACTTTTTGCCGCATCTGCCAGGGAAAGCTGTACCCCCAGCACCAGTAAGCAGTGTCCTGCGACCGGAGCGCCACCAGCCGCTCGATCATAAATTTGGCGAGGCCATTGCCTTCCGGCATCCCCGCGCTCGAGAGCTTGAGCGCCGCCGAAAGAAACAGTCCCATCGCCTTCGGATTCTGCGTCTTCGGTATGAGCAGGAGCGGGCGGAGATTGACGGGGCTTCGCTTGAGCGCTTGCGTCAGGACGAGCCGGGGCAGACGGGAATCCAGGAATGGCAGGGCTTGAAAGACGCGGCTGTTCAGCGCATCGTACGGGTCGTGGCCTGCCCAATCGTTCGCCTTGCAGTAAGCCACAAGCTTAGCGGTCGCCGCGGCGCAGCGCTCGCTTCCCGCCGGGTTAGGCGGGTTCGGTGACTCCATCGGGCTCATTAGCTGTGCTCTTCTTGCAGAAGGCGATTCTTCGATTCGGCAATCGAGGTAATGTGGCGGACGATCGTTTCCAGCGCCGCACTTTTCTCATGGTTGAGGGAAAGCGCGGATTTGTCGCGCCGGACGGCCTGGATTTTCGTTTGGACCTCATTCACGCTTTCCAGCATGACCAGCCGGTTTTGGGATGCTAGGTACCGGTCGACTGCGCCGATCGGTCCGCGGAAGATGCTGTAGACCGGGACTCCCATCGCCGCGGCTTCCCGGTTCATCGTTCCCCCGCCGCTGACGACTAAATCGGAATTCCAGATGATATTCAATCCATCTTCGACTTGAGCCGGAACCACGATTTTGCCGGACGCAATGTCGGCAGTCCAGGCCGCGCGCAATTCGGCTTCTTGCCGCTTGTTTCGCGGAAGGAGTAGGACACGCGCGTCCGGGATATGGATAAATTTTTCCAGCGTGGCTTTCAGCAAGTCTTCGCTTTCCGAATTGTGGTAATGCGCCTCGGTTGCGGGGGGACGCACCGTTACCAGCAATTCGGCGGGCGCGATGCCGAGACGCGTCCTCAACTCCGGGTCCGGCCGGAACTGCGAAAGATACACGTCTTCCTTGATGCCCGGATATTTCAGGACCGTGGTTCCGCTGCTGGCCAAATCGTCCCCGGAAACGACCTCGGGGAAGATCGCCCAAGGCAGCTTGACGAAGCCCAGCTTGGCCGAATGCTCGTAGTCCATGATGGTGACGTTTTGGATTCCCAGCACGGTGGAAGCCAGCAAGCAGCCACGCGACCCGTGCGTCACCGAGATTTCAATCCTTTCCTTGCGCAGGAGGATAACCAACTTAACGGCGCGCCAAAGCGTTCCCAGAAGTTTCAGGATCTTGTACTTCCCGTAATGTTTTCCGATCACCTGGGCGGATACGCCGTAATATTTCAGCAGTTCGCAAACCTGATAGGAGTCCCGCGCCGTGAGAAAAATGTCGTATCCACGAGCCTTGAGCTCCTCGATGACTGGAACGAAGAACGGAACATGGGGCGAGTTGTCCAGGTCGATCCAGATGGTTTTTCGCCTGGCCGGACCCTTTACAGTAATGGATGGGCTTGCTGTCATTTCAGCGATTTGTTCCATGTCTTGGTCTCTTGTGATGACGCTCCTTCAGGAAAGGTTTGCTCGGGCCGGTTACGCGGTGCGGTTTTGCGCTTCCAGCTGCAGGCCGGCTGGTCTTGGCTTCATTTCGATCCGCAAGAAGCGCAGCATTTCATGGACGACGCGAGCCTGCTGCTCCGCGCTCAGTTGGGGAAACATGGGCAGAGACAGAATCTCCGACGAGACTTTTTCCGCAACCGGAAAATCTCCCTGGCGGTAGTTCATGTAGTCATAGGCTTTTTGCATGTGCAACGGAATCGGGTAGTGAATTCCAGTGGCGATGCCCGCTTTCTTCAGGTGGTCGATCATTCCGTCGCGATCGTGCGTGCGGACGACGTACAGGTGGTACACCGCGCGAGACCAAGACGGCTCGTGCGGGCGAACGATTGTGCCTTCGACGCCGCCGAGCAACTGATTGTATTCCGCGGCCCGCTCGCGCCGCGCCGCGTTCCATTTTGCCAGGTGCGCTAGCTTCACGTGCAGGAACCCTGCTTGCATGGCGTCGAGCCTTCCGTTATAGCCTTCCATATCGTGGTAATACTTCTTTGCTTGCCCGTGATCGCGCAGAACCTTCGCGGCCTGGGCAAGCGTCGCGTCGTTCGTTGTGATTGCGCCGGCTTCCCCGCACGCTCCGAGATTTTTTCCCGGATAGAAGCTGAACGCGGCGGCGCGTCCCATCTCACCGGCCTTCATCCAGCGATTGCTTTTCTTGGAGTAATATTCGGCGCCGTGGGCCTGGCATGCGTCTTCGATGACGACCAGCCCAAACCGTTCGGCGAGCTCCAGGATCGGGTCCATGTCCGCGGTTTGCCCGTAGAGGTGTACGGGAATGATGGCGCTCACGCGCCGCCCGCTTCGGCGGCTGATGAGCCGGCCCGTGGGATCGGTCGTGCACTGCTTTTCGAGATACTCTCGCAGACGCTCCGGGCTCATGTTGTAGGTGCGCGCGTCCACATCGACGAATTCCGGATGCGCGCCGGCCTGTGAGATAGCCTCGCTCGTCGCGATAAACGTGTGCGGCACGGTCACCACCACGTCGCCCGGCTGGATGCCCGCCGCCATGATGGCAAATCGCAACGCGTCGGTGCCGCTGCTGACGGCCACGGCGTGGCTCGCCGAGCAGAACATCGCAAACGCCTTTTCAAATTCCTCAACCATCGGCCCGCCGATGAAGCCGGCGGTCCGCAGCGTCTGCTGGAAAACTTTCGTCAGTTCCTGCTCGAGCTCCACGTGCGGGGTAACGAGGTCCAGGAACGGAATCGCGTTGCTGGTTCCGTTGCTGTTTCCATTCCCATTCCCATTGCCGTTTCCATTTCCATTCGTTGTGCTCACTGGATCGCCTCCACGGCGGATTCAATCTTGCGGAAAAACTTCGCCGGATTTCCGGCAACGATGGAATTTGCCGGCACGTCCTTCGTGACGACGCTGCCTGCTCCGACGATCGCGTTCTCCCCGATCGTCACATTGGCCAGAATCGTGGCGCCCGTGCCGATGGATGCCCCTTTCTTGATGACGGTTCGTTCGACCTTCCAGTCGGCTTCGGTTTGCAATTGCCCCCCCGCGGTGGCGCGCGGATAGATGTCGTTGATGAACATCACGCCATGCCCGATGAAGACGTTGTCCTCGATGCTTACTCCCTCGCAAATAAACGTGTGGCTTGAGATCTTGCATCGGCGTCCCACCGACGCGTTTTTCTGAATTTCCACAAACGCGCCGATCTTGGTGTCGTCGCCGATTTCGCAGCCGTACAGGTTGATGAACTTGGAGAGCTTCACATCCTTGCCGAGCTTCACATCCGGGGCAATGCAGCAGTATTCGCTCACAGGCGCACCAGTTCTCCTCTCTTCTTGATGGAACGGTCGGCCGCTTCCAGCATGCGCACCACGCGCAAGCCGGCCTGGCCGTCGTTGAACGGGGTCTTGTTGTGCAAAATGCAGTCGGCGAAATAGTCCAGTTCCACGCGCAACGCTTCGAGCTGTTCGAGTTGGGGCGCCCACATGTCACCGGACCGGTAATTCACAAGCAGTTCGCGGACTTTATCCCCGGAGGTGATCTTGACGCCCTTGTCGTACACGCGGATTTTTTCGTCGGCGACCAGATCGTTCCAGACCAGCATTTTTTTCTGCCCGCCGATCAGCGTCGTCCGGATCTTCACGGGAGAAAGCCAGTTCACGTTGATGTGCGCGATGACGTTGTTCGGGAAGTAGATCGTCATGTAGGCCACGTCCTCGACGCCGTTCAGGTGGCATTCGCCGGTGGCGACGATGGCTTCGGGCTCGCCCTTGATCAGGTGGTCCATGATCGAGAGATCGTGCGGGGCCAGATCCCAAATGACGCTCACGTCATGCTGGAACAGGCCCAAGTTCACACGCAGGGAATCGTAGTAGTACAAGTCCCCGAGCGCGCCGCTTTCGTTCAGTTCCCGAATCTTGCGTACTGCTCCGGTGAACAAAAACGTGTGGTCCACCATGATCTTCAGATGCTTGCGCTCCGCGAGATGGATCAATTCCTCAGCCTGCTCGGAAGTTGACGTGAACGGTTTTTCGACGAACACGTGCTTGCCGTTTTCGAGAGCGGCCTTGGCAAGCTGATAGTGCGTCCATACCGGAGTGATGACGGCGACAGCGTCGATCTTCGGCGATTTGAGAATGTCTTCGGGATTGGTCGTCACTTCGAGCCCGGGATAATTCTTTTTGGCCCGAGCGAGCGCGCTGGCGTTCATGTCGCACAACATCTCGACGCGCGTATGGTCCACGGCATAGAAGTTCCGAACCACGTTCGGACCCCAATAGCCGTACCCGATGACGCCGACTCGAATCATTTCTGGTTTGGCACCGTTGGAATTGCCGTTTAAACTCATGAATTCTCCCGACCGATTCCGGCGGACCATGGGCTGGTTCCGCGGAGGATGGAATACGTACCGTCGATCCATTCCCGCTCTGCGGTTCGGGGGATCTTGTGACCACTTTCGGATGGACTACTGCGTTCTACCTGCGCTCGTTCGACCTCAGTCCGGCAAAGCACGGAAGCCGCGAACGCACTCCCCTGCCTACTGGGAATTTGCAGCTTCGCCCTCAGTTCATTTGGCGGACTTTCAAACAAATGAAAAATCGAAACGGCCTGACCGGCTCGGACTCAAGTCGCGGCGGTCCCAACCACGGGCAACGCTCCGGTTGCGCCGCCGGGCGCTGTCCGGGAAGATCCTAGTGGAACGATCCGCGAGCGATCGATTTCCAGAGCCACGGACCGCCGGAGCAGCGTCACGGAGATGACGACCCGATGACTGCCTTTGAGACTCGTTAGAATGCCTTCCATGCCATCCAAGACGTCGTCATTGATGCGAACTCGGTCACCGATCTCAACGTACGGCCACGGCTCGATGTGGATGCCGGACCGAATGGCCGACTGGATCGACTGAATCTCGACATCATCAACAGCAATGGGGGTCTTACCTCTTCCGACAACAGAGATGACTCCCGGCGTGATGAGTACGGGCAGCCGGTTGTGTACATCGAACCGGCAGAAAACGTATCCGGGGAACAAGGGCGCTTCGACCACCTTGTAGCGGTCAGACCACTTTCGCTTGGTGGTATAGGTTGGCATAAGCGTCTCCAGACCCTTGCCACGCAGCAGTTCCGCCGTTGTGCCCTCCCAACGCGATCGCACCTGGAGGGCAAACCAACTATAAGCGCTCGTTGATTTGGTTTGGTCCATGCCTCGCGTTCCTGTGCTCCTAACGCTCCTAGTTCTGCTACCGGCCTCACTGGGTAGGCAGGCTACCGCCATAAAGTCCCCATCCGGGCGTCAGACATCCGCACTCGGCAGTCGCAATCAGGCTTCCAAAGCAGGGGTGGATCGAACGAAACGTTCTCGGGGTGAGGTCCAATTAAGATAATGAAACTAAGGAACTTGTATGGGGTGACGCAAACACTGATTGGACGAGCTTCCGGCCCGAAGCTGGGGAATGGTTGCATCGAAGAAAAGTCTTTCCACAATGTACCAATAGCTTTCCGAGGTGGCCCGGTTTTAACTGGATAAGGGACAGGTTCTCCGAAAAGTCGGCCAAAGATCATGTAAATACTGTATATTCAGTAGTTTAAGTTAGTTCTAGAGGCCAAAAAGTCCATCTGGGATTTTCGGACTGGCAGCCCAAGGCCAGGCGGGCCGCAACCCGTACGATCTCAGTTTCTGCGCGCAGTTTGGCCGCTCTGCGGCGAGACTCTTGTGCCAGGAAGGGGCGGAAGCCCAACGCAATCCCGAGCCCTCGGATCGAAGTGCCAAAATCCGCGCTTCGCCGAAGCACCGCAGGTGCGGAATAGTTGCCAACGGAAGGCGCTTCGGCGGTAACGACGCTCGCCGCGACGGCTGTCCGTTAAGGGATGATCGCCGAGACCTGATTTGAATCCGCGCTTTCGACGCCCGCCGAGGTGACGGACGTAACTACGTAGTAATATGTATCTCCGGAGAGCACCGTGGAGTCCGTATAGGAATCCGTTGTCACGGCGGAGGAGTCGAGCTTCGTGTAGGGACCGCCGGATACCGTGGAGCGATATACGTTGTAACCCGCCACGACCGACGTGCTCGAAGTCCAGTTCAGACTCACGGAGTGGGTAGCCGCTTGTTGGCCCGTGCCGGACAGTGAGATTGTGGCCGGCGAATTTGACGCGTTGCTAGCCACCGCCACGGTGCCGGGCAAGCTTCCAGTGCTTAGCGGATCGAAAGTCACGTGCAATGTCGCAATTTGTCCAGGCGTGAGAGTCAGGCCGGCGGCAACCCCGCTTGTAGAATAAGAGGCACCCGAAATTGTGATTTTCGACACCGTGACATTGGAATTCCCGGCGTTGGTCAAAATTGCGGTAAGGGAGCTGCTGACGCCAACGGAGACAGTGCCGAAGCTCAAGCTTGAGGCGTTCGAGTTAAGGAGCGATGTGGCCGTCACTCCTGTCCCGCTCACCGAGACCGTGTTCGCCGTGCTCGAGAGATCGCTCATGACGGACACAACACCTGAAACGGCTCCGTTTGCCTTGGGTGAAAACACAATGTTGAAGGTGGACTGTTTGCCGGCCCCGATCACCAGCGGGAGTGAAATGCCCGTGACGTTGAACCCGCTCACCACCGTGCTTGCCTGTGTGATCGTAAGATTTGACCCGCCCCCGTTTGTTACAGTCACAGACTGCGAAACGGTGCTCCCGACCGCCACGGAACCAAAACTCACCGACCCCGGCGCCATTGAAATCGTGGCGGCCGAAGGCGTGCTGTCTTGATTCGACGCCGTTTTCGACGTTCCGGTGGTGCCGACGCAGCCAGAGCTGATTAGAAGTGTGGAGAGTAGAAGGGCCAGAGCTGCGATCCGGATTGCGCCCTTTCCCACTGGATTTGAACAATTTGCGCGATTTCCCGCGCCCCCGGACATTTTGTTCATCGTTTCCTTCCTCGAGATGTTTCCCATCATGGCGATTGTGATTTGCGGAGGGCGGGGGGGACTACTGGCCCGACGTACAAACGTGGGACAGGACACAAGGACTGGACTCAGTGCAGGAATCGGGAAGGAGGTGGCGGGCCGCTCTCGGGTTGCGAGAGACGACCCGCCAAGTTCGATGTGTTTCATCCCAGCCCGGGTGTTACGGAGTGGGGATCGTTGTGGAGACCTCGGACGAGTCAGCGCTCTCAACGCCGCTGGTATCAACCGAAGTCACAACATAGAAATACGTTTGGCCTGCTTGAACTGTCGAATCTGTATAGGACAGAGTCGTCACGAGGCTGGAATTGAGTTTTGTGTACGGCCCGCCGCTTACCGAAGACCGGTACACGTTGTATCCCGCCACTGTGGATACGCTCGCGGTCCAGCTCAATGTGACCGAGTGAGCCACCGGCTGGACGGCGATCGCCGTCATGGAAATGGAAGCTGGAGAGTTTGTGGCGTTACTCGTCACCGAGACATTACCAGTCACGGGGTTTCCAGCGCCAGCCGGAGCAAAGGTCACGTTGAGGGTCGCCGTTTGTCCCGGCGTCATAATCTGCCCCGATTGAACCCCGCTTGCCGTGTAGCCGGAGCCGGAAACGATGACATTCGAAATGGTGACGTTTGAATTTCCGGCATTCGTGAAGACCACAGGCAAGACGCTGTTGCTGCCCACGTTGACGGTTGAGAAGTTCAGGTTCGTTTGAACGGGATTGAGAAGGAAAGTGGCGGCATTCACCGTGAGCGTTGCGTTGGCGCTCGTGGCGGTGCCTGCGACGTTCGTCACGGTAACGTTGTACTGCGTGCCACTATTCGCCGTCGTTGTCACAGGTGTGGTGTACGAGGACGAAATAGCGCCACCGATGGGCGTGGTACCCAAGTTCCACTGGTAGGTCATCGGTGCCGTGCCCGACGCTGCAACTGTAAACGTCGCGGTCTGCCCGGCGATGACGGTCTTGCTGGTCGGCTGCGTCGTAATGGACGGCGGCACATTCACGGTCAATGTGGCGGCGTTGCTCGTCACGTTGCCTGAAGTGCCGGTGACGACCACCGTGAACTTGGCATTATTGTCGGCAGCCACCGTGGCCGGTGTGGTATACGAGGCGGAAGTTGCTCCGCCAATCGTCGTGCCATTCTTCCTCCACTGGTAAGTCAATGTCCCCGTGCCAGACGCGGTTACACCGAACGTAGCGGTCTGTCCGACGGTCACCGTTTGGTTCACCGGCTGAGAGGAAATGGTAGGAGGCACATTGACAGTTAACGTGGCGGCATTGCTGGTTGCGTTGCCGAAAGCATTGGTGACGAGCACTGTGAATTTGGCATTGTTGTCTGAAGCGACCGTTGCCGGAGTTGTGTAGGACGCCGCGGTGGCTCCGCCGATGGTGGTTCCATTTTTGCTCCACTGATACGTCATGGGTGCTGTGCCGCTCGCGGTAACGCTGAACTTCGCCGTTTGGCCGGCCGTCACGGTCTGATTCGCAGGCTGAGTCGTGATGGACGCCGGCACGTTCACCGTCAGAGTGGCCGCGTTACTCGTTACGTTGCCGGCGTTGTCGGTGACGGTCACGGTGAACTGCGCGCCGTTGTCGGATGCGATCGTCGCGGGCGTTGTGTAGGAAGTAGAGGTGGCGCCGCCGATGTTCGCTCCATTTTTCTTCCACTGGTAACTCATTGTCCCGGTTCCGGTTGCGGCGACGCTGAACGTCGCCGTTTGGCCGGCCGTGACGGTTTGGTTCGCAGGCTGCGTCGTGATGGACGGAGGAACATTCACGGTCAGCGTGGCCGCGTTGCTGGTGACGCTGTTCACGCTATTCGTGACGGTCACAGCGAATTGCGCGTTGTTATCTGAAGCGGCCGTCGCCGGGGTTGTATAAGAAGCGGACGTGGCGCCGCTGATGGCCGAGTTGTTTTTCTTCCATTGATACGTCAGAGGCGCTGTGCCCGTGGCTGTCACGCTAAACGTCGCCGTTTGTCCCGCTGTCACGGTTGCGTTTGCGGGCTGTGTCGTGATCGACGGGGCGACAGGCGCTGCCGTAACCGTAAGCGTCGCCGGATTGCTGGTTGTGTTCCCGTTGGCGTCGGTCACTACCACTGCAAATTGCGCGTTGTTGTCGGCGCTCGTCGTGGCCGGCGTCGTATAAGAAGCCGAGGTTGCGCCGCTGATGGCGGTGTTGTTCTTCTTCCATTGATAGGTCAAAGTGCCCGATCCCGTCGCCACGACCGAGAAGTTCGCGGTTTGTCCTGCCGTCACCGTCTGGCTTGCCGGCTGCGTCGTGATCGTCAGCGACTGCATCCCCGTTCCACTCAGGGTGATGCCCAGCGAAGAATTAGTCGCGTCGCTGGCGATGACGATGCCGCCGGAGGCGTTCCCGGAACTCGTCGGAGCGAATTGGATCTGGAAGGCGTGATTTTGTCCGCCCGCGATGGCGACCGAAGACATTCCTCCCACCACGCTGAATCCCGCGCCCGCAACGGTTCCCTGGGAAATGTTGACCGTCGATGTGCCCGTATTGCTCAGGGTCAAGGTCTGGGTGACGCTGGTCCCTATCACGACATTTCCGAAGCTGAAGCTGGTCGCGTTCGCCGCGAGCGTTCCGCTGGAAACGTCATTTGAGTTCGTAGTCGTACTTGAGTTTGCCGTGGGCGTGGCGGCGCCCGTCAAACCCGTGCAGCCCGAGAGCGATAGGACCGCGAGAAGAACCGGGATTAGGGTCAAAAAGGCCAGCGAGGCGCGACGGTTCGACGTCCGCTGCGGGTGAACGTGAACATTCAGATGAGATGTCATGGCGGAGACAGTCTAAAAATTGCATGCGAAAAGCCTCTACTGGTCGGGGGAACAAACAAGGTTCAGGCATTGCAACTGTACGAGTGAACATCGCGGTGCAATGCGCCCGGAAAAACGCGCGAACGCGATGCCGCGTTGGAAAAGAGCCCTATCTGTTTGCTTTTTATTCGAGGCGAGGAAAACGGGAACGAGGAGCCGTGGCCGATCGAAACGGCAAGGGCGCGACGCTAATTGGAAGTCGCGGCCGCGAGGCCCCATTTGTGCCGGACGCTGGCGTCGAGCTTGCGGAACAACAGACCGTCAACAACGTAGCCGAGAAGAGCAATCAGCACCATCACGGCGACGACCAGATTGATGTCGTTCAAATCGCGGCCCGTCATCAGGAGCTGGCCGAGTCCCAGCGAAATATAAATCATTTCGCCGGTGATCAGCGACCGCCATGCAAACGCCCATCCCTGCCGCAGCCCATCGAGAAGATACGGCAGGCTCGCCGGCAGCAGCACGTGCCAAAAGAGTTGCGGTCCCTTCGCACCGAGATTGCGCCCGGCCATGGATAAGATGCGCGGTACGTTGTCGAAACCGGCTTTGGTCGCTTGCGTCACGGCCAGCAGAGAGCCCGTGATAGTTACGAAAATAATGGCCGTTTCGCTCAAACCAAACCAAAGGAGAGCGATGGGCACCCAGCAACTGCTCGGCAGGCTTTGCAGGCTGAGGATCACTCGCCCCAGCGTATCTTCCAGGAACTTGTTCGAGGCGAGAACCATCCCCAGAAGAACCCCGAGGACGACGGAGATGGCGTAACCGATCACGACTCGCCGCAGGCTCACGCCGATGCCGATCCACAAACTGTGATCTTTAAATCCGTCGTACAGCGATCCAGCGACGCCCTGCGGCGTAGGAAATAGGTAGGGCGGCCAGATTTTCGCGAAGGCCAGCGCTTCCCAGACCGCCAGCACGCCCACCGCAAAGATGATCTGATTAACGGTTTTCTTCACGGGAGTACTCCGCATTGAACGAACGGTCGATCTCTTCCCGAAGCTGTCCGAGAATTTCCTTGGACAGGTAAGCCACGTCGGAATCCTCGACATGCCTCGGACGGCGCAGGTTGATCTGGAACTGGCTCTTAACGCGTCCGGGCCGGAAACTCATCAGCAGGACGCGGTCGCCGAGGCGCACGGCTTCGCGGACGTTGTGCGTGACGAACACAATCGTCGGCGCAGTTTCCTTCCAGATGCGTTCCAGCTCATCGTGCAGCATGTCGCGCGTCTGCGCGTCGAGAGCCGCGAAGGGCTCGTCCATCAAGAGAATTTTCGGGCGGAGCGCGAGCGACCGCGCCAGCGCCACGCGCTGTTTCATGCCGCCGGAAAGCTGATGGATGTAGTGGTCTTCAAAATGGGAGAGATGAACCATGCGCAGAAAAACCCGTGCGCGGTCTTTCCTCTCGTTTTTCGACACGCCGGCCATCTTCAAGCCGAATTCCACGTTTTGCCGCACCGTGAGCCACGGAAAGAGGCCCAGTTCCTGGAAGAGCAGAATTCGATCCGTGCCGGGGCCTGCGACGGGGTTGCCGTCCACGGTGATTTCCCCTGTCGTCGGGCGGTCGAGGCCCGCGAGTAGGTGCAGCAGAGTGGATTTTCCGCAGCCCGAAGGGCCGACAATGCAGACGAATTCCCCTTGCTCGATTTCGAGGTCGATATTCTGCAGGGCAGGAGTGAAGGAGCCTCGCGAATTGGCATAGCTTCGGAAGACGCCGCTCAGCACGATGCTTTCTTTTGGCGTGGAAGGTGAGGTTTGCCGCAGGTCGTGGTCCATGGGTGCTTTCTTGCCGGTTTTTGGCGCATCCGACAGTTCTTCGCGTTCAGGCAGCACACGACCCCCGCTAATCGAACGGTTAATCAGGTCTAAGACGTAGTTCGTCATTGTACTGGTCTCGCCTTCTTTTCGCGAAGGACTTCATTGAGCAGGGTCAGGTCATAGAGACCGGAAAGGTCCGGCGGCGTCCTGCCAAGAAAACCTTCGGCAAATGCTTGCTGGGTGGATTTCAGAAGCGAAGAGCGAATCGGATCGTAGGTCACCTGCATGCGGGAAAACGCGTCGTCAAGCACTTCCGGTGCCAGCGGCTTGCCCGTCTCTTTCTGCAACTGCTGATTCAGGATCTGCTTTGCCCGTGCCTGATTCTTGTCGATCCAATCGGTGAGTTCCACATGCGCCCGCAGAAAATTCTTCACCACGTCGGGGTGGTCCTTCAGATATTTCGGCTGGATGATGAGGTTCGTGATGACGAACTCGTGATTCGGCCACAGGTCGCGCTCGTCGAGAAAAATCCGGCCGCCTCCTTCATGGACGAGGCGCGCCGCCCAGGGCTCCGGAGCCCAGGACGCGTCGAGCTGCCCCTTCAGGAACAGCGTGAGCTGATCGGCGTTCGTAATCGGGAGTACCTGAACGTCGCCGCCCTTTTCCCGCGGCTTCATTCCGTTGGCGCGCAGCCAGGATCGAAGCGCCACATCCTGTGTATTGGCCTGCTGCGGCGTCGCGACTTTCTTGCCGTGAAAATCCGAAATCTTTTGGATCCCCGCGCCTTGCCGAACCACCAGGGAAGCGCCGCCGCTCGCGGCTCCGGCGATAATACGCACCGCCGCGCCTTGGGAGCGCACGTAACCCGTCACCGCCGGATTCGGCCCGATGTACGTCATATCGATGGCATTGGCAAACATCGCTTCGATCGCCGAAGGCCCGGCATTGAACGCTTTCCATTCGATCCGGACGCTCGCTCCGAGGGCTTTCTCAAACTCGCCGCCCGCTTGTCCCACGAGCGCCTGCGCATGCGTGATGTTGGGGAAATACCCAACACGAAGGACGACCGGTTTTTGCTGCGCCCGCGCCGCGCAGACGGCAAACAGCGCGATCAGCGCCAGAGCGACGCCGCTCGCTTTCGTTCGTCTCGTTTGAATGGGGCCAGGATTCACGTCGTTCACCTAAAACTTGTACGTCATGTCGAACTGCAATCGCTCCCACAGCGGCTGCACGGGCACCGGGTTCCCCGCGTCCGCCAGCGGGCGGCCGAATAAGCCGTTCAGTTGCAGCGTCACATTGTCAAACAGTTGATAAAGGATTTCTGGGCGGTGAATTTCGGCGTCGCTTGACGGAAAAATTTCGCTGTAATTGAACGCGCCGAGGACTGCTTCCCGCTGGATGACGATGCGCGTATAGCTGAATTGCCAGTCGCCTTTCTTTTGCGTTCGGCCGACGCTCGTCTCCAGCCAGTAACCGTGCCGCGCGTGCGGATCGCACGGCGCGGTGAAGACCGCGCCGGCCGGAATATTGGCCACATTCTCGCAAGCGCGCGTATTTTGCGCGAAGTCTCCGATGAAGCTGACCGGCCAGCGCTCGCGGGGCGTCCGGATGTCGATCTCGGCGAGTGAGTCGAGAATGCCGAACTTGGAAGCGAATTGTGCCGACGTGATCGTCTTCGCGCCCGTGACGGAATTGGTCGTCGTGACGGTCGCGATCGAGTTCGATTCCCCGGCGCTGCGGAGCAGGAGCAAGCCGTCCGCCGGGCTGCTGCTGTTCGCCGCGAGCAGAGAGAACGCAACGGAATCGGCGAATTTCCAATCGTAATAGCCGGTGTATGCGCTCAGTTTTACGCGGCTGCCGAATTGCCAGAACGTTTGCAGCTGCTCGCCGTACACCATCGTGTTGTAGTAGCTCTTGTTCGTGGGGAGCGTGCCTTTGTTTTCTGCGAATGGCAACTGGAAGCCGACGACACTGATCTTTCGCAACGCCGGCGTTTCCACATTAAAGGCGAGCGTTTCACCCGCTCCCTCGGGGTTGAGGTCCTTGTCCCAAAGGAGCTCTGTGTTGAACCACGGATACGCGAATTTTCCGCCCGTCAGCGTGAGCGGCCGGAACCAAGCTGGATTGTAGGTCGCGTAGGCGCGGTCGATGGCGATCGGCTTGCGCGTGTCAAATTGGTTGACCGTTTGGTTCGTCGAAATCGGATCGTTCAGGTCGCCCGAAGCAAGAGAGAAGCCGCCGTTCAATTGATCGTTGAGACGCGCATCGGCGTTGAAACGCAAGCGAATGCGTTCGCGAAAGCGGTCCTGCGACTGGTCCACCGGGCCGCCAAACGTCGGCTCTGCCCGCAAACGCAGGTCGCCGCT
>Ga0335085_10000394_pt1 | contig 126448 bp, 101 predicted proteins | sample Lox_Sample_45_FD_206712 | JGI IMG/M metagenome (GOLD analysis project Ga0335085, IMG submission 206712) | Soil microbial communities from Loxahatchee National Wildlife Refuge, Florida, United States - Lox_Sample_4.5 | ecosystem: Environmental > Terrestrial > Soil > Wetlands | place: USA...
GACTGCGTCCCGGTGCCGAGCAGGTCGCCCGCCTGAAGATTGCAGCCGTTCACGGTGTGATGCGCGACCATCTGTGCGAGGGTCCAGTATGCGTGGCGAAAATTGCTGCGCGAGAGTCGCAGCGGCGGCTCCTCCGCGAGCCGCATGCGCTCGGTCCGCAGATACACCTCGAGCTCGATGTCATAGGCCCCTTCGCCGCGCACCTGCGGCGCATCAAGATACGGTAAGGGCTGCGGTTCGGAAGACGGGCGCTGCCAGGGACGGCGGTACGGCTCTAGCGCCTCGAGCGTGACGATCCAGGGCGAGAGCGTCGTCGCGAAGCTCTTGCCGAGAAAGGGCCCGAGCGGCTGGTACTCCCAGGCCTGAATGTCACGCGCCGACCAGTCGTTGAGCAGACAAAGGCCGAATATGTGCTCCTCGGCCTCGACGACCGGAATGGGCGTGCCGAGCGCATTTCCCGGTCCGATGAAGGCTCCGAGCTCGAGCTCGTAGTCCAGGCGTGCACTTGCGGCGAGGACAGGCGTTGTCGAACCGCTCGACAGGAACTGCCCCAGCGGACGCGGAAATTGCTGACCGGAAACCCCGATGGACGAGCAGCGGCCGTGATAGGCGATCGGCACCCATTTGTAGTTCGGAAGCAGCGGGTTGTCGGGGCGCAGCAGACGACCGACGGCGGTCGCGTGATGAATGGACGTATAGAAATCGGTGTAGTCCCCGATGTGCGCAGGCAGTGCAAACTCCACGGCGCTCTGCGGCACGAGACAGGGCTCGAGTGCCGTTCGTTGCGCCGCGCCCCGGCGCAGGGCTCGCGAGAGCGCCAGCCTCACGGCCGACCAGGCCGGCGGCCCGGCGGCCATGAACTCATTGAGACTCGAAGCGCGGGCCGCCTGTGCGGCCGCCATGGTGGATCCGGGAGCGGCATCCGCCGCCGACCCGAAAATGCCGCGTCGCACGGCCGCAGCGAGATCGATAACTTGATCGCCAATCGCCACGCCGCCCCGCAGCGCCTCGCGGCTGTGGCTGCGCCGGAACACGCCGAAGGGCAGATTTTGAATCGAAAAATCGCACGCCGGGGCCTGCGCCGACTCCACCCAGCTCGAGAGCGCCGGATCGTGTGTCTCATTCAGCAAGAGGATGATGCTCCGTCGGCCGACAGTGAGTGCTAGCGTCGCTGTGGATCGAAGTGCTTGGCGAGTCCCTGCCAGCACTCGAAGTAATCGCGCTGTAGTTGCGGACACTCGAGCACATAAGCCGTGGGACGAAGCGGATAGCGCGTCTCGAACATGAACGCCATGGTGTCGGCGATGCGCTCGGGACGAGCGGTGTCGGCGTGCAGCGCCTTCTCGAAGGTCGCAGCATCCGGACCATGTGCGACCATGCAGTTGTGCAGCGATGCCCCACCGGGGCGAAAGCCCTCCGCCTTCGCGTCGTACACCCCGCGAACCAGCCCCATGAACTCGCTCGCGATGTTACGGTGAAACCAGGGCGGTCGGAAGCTGTGCTCCATCGCGAGCCAGCGCGGGGGGAAGATCACGAAATCGATCGCATCCACGCCGGCGGTATCACTGAGCGACTGCAAGACGAGATAGATCGAAGGGTCCGGGTGATCGTAGCTCACCGAGCCCATGGTATTGAAACGGCGTAGATCGTACTTGTAAGGCACGCAGTTGCCGCGCCAGGCGACGACATCGAACGGCGAGTGATCCAGCTCCACCGACCAGAGCGTGCCGCAGAACTTTGCGGTGAGCGCGCAGCGCTCATCACGCTCTTCGTAGGCGGCCACCGGCGCGCGAAAGTCGCGCTCGCAGGCAAGACCGTTCGAGCCGATCGGACCGAGGTCGGGCAGCCTGAACGGGGCGCCGAAACTCTCGCAGACATAGCCGCGCGCCTCTTTATCGAGCAGCTCCGCGCGCCAGCGCAGGCCACGAGGAATCACGGCGATCTCCAGTGGCTCGACCGAGAGCCGTCCGAGCTCGGTGACCAGCAGCAGCCGGCCCTGCTCGGGCACGATCAGGAGCTCGCCATCGGCATCGTAGAAAGCACGGCTCATGGAGCGATTCGCACTGTAGAGGTAGATCGCGCAGCCGCTGTGCTCGCGCGGATCGCCGTGGCCGGCGAAGCTCACCAGCCCTTGGAGAAGATCATGTGGCTCGCGCGGGATCGGCAGCGGATCCCAGCGTAGCGGATCGGGCGGTGCCACCTCGGCGAATTGATGCGTGATGCGCCCATTGTCCGCGCGCGCGAAAGGCCGGTGCGCGGCCGAGGGGCGCATACGGTACAGCCAGGTGTGCCGGTTGGCGGCGCGCGGTGCGGTGAACGCGGTGCCCGAGAGCTGCTCGGCGTACAAGCCGTAGGGACAACGCTGGGGCGAGTTCTGCTCAGGCAGTGCGCCGGGCAGCGCTTCGCTTGCGAACTGGTTGCCGAAGCCCGACTGGTACTGAAGCTCCCGGACGGCGCCGGCAGCATCCGCGGGACTCATGGCGATCCTCGGCCCGGCTCGCCCCCCGAGAGCACACCGCGGCGAATCTGATCGAGCTCCAGCGACTCGAACAGCGCCTTGAAGTTGCCCTCGCCGAAGCCCTCGTTCCCCTTGCGCTGAATGATCTCGAAGAAGCACGGCCCGATCACATTCTGGGTGAAGATCTGCAGCAGCAGACCCTGACCGCGCGTCGGCGCGCCATCGATCAGGATGCGCCGCTCGCGCAGGCGCGCCAAATCCTCGCCATGGCCGGGCACCCGGGCATCGATCGCCTGATAGTAAGTTTCGGGTGTGTCCTGAAAGGCCACCCCACGCGCGCGCATGCGATCGACCGCGCCATAGATGTCCTGGGTACCGAGCGCGACGTGCTGGATACCCTCGCCCTTGTAGTCCTGCAGAAACTCCTCGATCTGCGACTTGTCGTCCTGACTCTCGTTGAGCGGAATGCGGATCTTGCCGTCGGGGCTCGTCATCGCCTTGGACACGAGTCCGGTGAGCTTGCCCTCGATGTCGAAATAGCGGATCTCGCGGAAGTTGAAGATGCGCTCATAGAAGTCCGCCCACTTCTGCATGTTGCCGCGGCGGACGTTGTGCGTGAGGTGGTCGATATAGCTAAGGCCCACCTGCTCGTGCTGCTCGCGCTCTGCGGCACCCGGGAGCGGCACGAAATCGACGTCGTAGATCTCGCGCGCGCCATAGCGATCCACCAGATACAGATAGGAGCCGCCGATCCCTTCGATGGCCGGAATGTTGAGCTCCATCGGTCCGACCGCGCCCTTGACCTCCTTCGCACCGCGTTCGAGCGCGAGGCGCAGCGCGAGCGCCGCATCGCGCACGCGGAACGCCATCGCGTTGATCGACGGCCCGTGCCGGCCGCGGAACTCCGCCGCCTGCCCCCGCGGCTCCATGTTGAGAATGAAATCGATGTCGCCCTGCTGGTAGCGCAGCACATTCTTGGAGCGATGGCGGGCCACGGCCGTAAAGCCCATGGCCTCGAAGAGGCTGGCGAGCTGCTGCGGCTCTGGGCTCGTGAACTCCACGAACTCGAAGCCGTCCGTTCCCAGGGGATTGTCGTGGAGATCCTGCCGCTCCTGGCTCATGAATTGGCACCTCAGCCCGGAGTCGGGCCGAGGTGCCATTGTAGACTAGTTACAATTGTTACTACATAGCGAGCTGCGAAAGGACACCGTCCGAGCTAGCGGTCGTGCTCGTGGCCCCTCTCCTGGGGACCGCGCCCTCCCTGCCGAGCCTCCGGTGCCGGGTGCGGCGTGACGGCCTGACGTGACTCATGCGCCCGCACTTCTGCGCCGGGCTCGCGGTGCTCGTACTCCGGCCGCGGAGCGCTGCCGTGCTCGCTCGCGAACCCATTGTGCCCGGGCTCGCGCTGAGCGGCTTGCCGCTGCGCAGCCTCATGCTGCGCCATCTCTCGCTGCGTGGCTTGCCGCTGCGCAGCCTCATGCTGCGCCATCTCTCGCTGCGTGGCTTCCCGCTGCGCCATCTCTCGCTGCGCGGCCGCATGCTGCGCGGCCTCTCGCTGCGCGGCCTCTCGCTGCGCGGCCTCCCGCTGCGCCATCTCTCGCTGCGCGGCCGCATGCTGCGCCGGCTCGTGGCGAGCGGCTTCCTGCGCCGCCGCGCGGTGTGCGTGTTCCGCATTCATCTGTACCGCGGAGCGCTGCTCTTCGTGCACCGGGCCTCCCGCTGCGTGGGCCGCAATCACGCCGTGTCCGGAGAACATCGTCGGGCGCGCGGTTGCGGCAATGGCCGGCCTGCCGTGATTCGTGGCCACCCGCAATTGCGGATTGGCGGCCGCGAGCTGCACGTGCTGTCTCTGCACCGGCGTGAGCTCGACGTGATGCTCGCGTGCGATGAGCTCCTCCGCGTGCGAGGGCCGCGCCGCGATGCCTCCCGGGCCGCCATTGAAGCTCACGTGATTGACGCTCACGTTGTTCACGACCGTGCTCGTGTAAACGTTCGTGATGTGAACGCTCGTCACGTTCGCCACCGCGCGGTTGTAGAAGAAGGTGTGGCCACGCCAGTAGCCGCCGTAGTAGCCCGACCCGGGATAGCCGAATCCGTAGTCGACACCGCCATAGAAGCCGACGCGCGGACCCCAATAGCCGGCATGCCAGATGAAGAGGCCATCGGACCAGGCCCAATAACCCGGCGTCCACAACAGACCGACACTGGGTGGTTCTACCCACGTGCCGGGCACCCAGTAATAGCCGTAAGGTCCCCACGCCCAGTAGCCGGGTGTCCAGATATACCCCGGAGCCGGTATCGGAGGCTGGACGTACACCGGCAGCGGCGGCGGCGCCACGCTAATACTCACTCCGAGCGAGACTTGAGCATGCGAGATGACGGGCAACAGCACCAGTAGCAGTGCGGGGACAAAGCTTCGCAAGGAACGCAGAAAGTTCGAATGCATGACGAACTCCTCGCTCTTCAGATCAAACGCTATTGAAAACGCAAGACCCTTAATGAGCGTTGACCGGCCCGACGGCCTCGTCGCCATCAGGAGACAGTGCGGCAAAAGTTCCCCGACAAAGAGCGGCTATCCATGCGTGCACTCAGCTGCTGGGTTGCAACTTGCGTGCCCGCGCATCTGGGCAATAGCCTATCTACTGGTAGGGGTCGTTCCGCTGTGTGCGTCGCATTCAAAAGGGAACGTGGGCGCCGATGGACTGCCGAGCAGCTCGCTCGCAGATTGCTTCGGCCGCCGCCAGATCCTGTGCGGCGATACCCAAGGACTTGTAGACGGTGATCTCGTCCTCGCGCGTGCGGCCCGCGACCGTGCCGTTGAGCACCTCGCCGATCTCGCCGGCGATGTGGCTCTCGGCCACACGCCCCGTCTGAATCGCATGCAGCAGCTCGCCGGCCTCGGCGCGTGCCGAGGCGCGCAGGTCCACGAAGAAGCGGGCACGTGCGACCACATCGTCGTCCGCCTCGCGTGTGGTCGCGCGACTTGCGCCGACCAGATTCACGTGCGCGCCGGATTTGAGCCAGCTGCCCTGCAGAATGGGCTCGTGTGCGCCGGTCACGGCGCAAAGGATGTCCGCCGCCGCGGCAGCCTCGCGCGCAGTGGCGCACACCTCGATCGGGATACCGACGCGCGCGCCCTCGCGCTCTGCGAAGGCTCGCGCCTTGGCGGCATCGCGGGCCCAGAGTCGCACGGAGCGCAACCGGCGCACGCTCGCCATCGCCTCGAGATGTGTCGTCGCCTGCTCGCCCGCACCGAGGATCGCCAGACTCCCGGCGTCTTCTCTGGCGAGCATGCGGGTGGCAACGCCACTGGCCGCCGCCGTGCGTACCGCCGTGACGGCTGCCGCGTCAAGCACCGCGCGCGGCAGTCCGGTATCGGGATCGAAGAGCACCACCAGGCCGCAATGCGAGGGCAGAGCGCGGTGGGCATTGTTGGGATAGATGCAGATGAGCTTGGCACCGAGTGCGTGCGGATGCGCGAGGTGCCCCGGCATCGCTGCGAACATGTTCCCGCCGGGCAACGCCATCACGGTGCGCAGGGGAATGAGCGCATCACCCCGCGACACGCTCGCCATGGTCTGCGCCATGAGCTCGATGCAATCGGCCATCGGCAACGCGCGGTGAACCTCCGCCGCAGCGACGATGAGCAGCGTGTGCCGATTCGAGGAGCTGCTCACGGCGCGCGCCTCGCTCGCTGGTTCTGCAGAATCCTCTTGCGCCGTGCGAGCTCCTCGGGCGCAAGCTTCGAGACGTCTTCCGCGAGATCCTTTCCCGCCTGCATGCCGCGCTGCACGCCCGGGCGGCTGCCGAGCTCATCCAACCAGCGTTTGACGTATTTGAATTCGGCGATGTCCTGTCCCAGGCGCTCGAAGCCCACGGCCCACGGATAGCAGATCATGTCGGCGATGCTGTAGTCCTCACCGGCCACATAGCGGCGATCGTGCAGGCGGATATTCAAGACGCCGTAGAGTCGATTCACCTCGTCGTCGAAGCGTCGCAGTGCGTACCCCAGATCACCGTTGGCCGCATCCTGGGCCGCGCGCCGGAAGTGGCCGCACTCGCCCGACTTGGGGCCTTGATTCGCCATCTGCCACATGAGCCACTGCGCAACCTCGTACTTGGCGCGCGGCGCTTGCGGCCAGAAGCGGCCGCTCTTCTCGGCGAGGTACATGAGAATCGCGCCGGATTCGAACACGGAAAGCGGTGCGCCGCCGCCGAGCGGCTCGCTGTCCGTTATCGCGGGCATGCGGTTGTTCGGACTGATATCGAGGAAGCTGGCTTGGAACTGATCACCCTTGCCGATGTTCACGGGCACGATGCGGTACGGAAGGCCGCACTCCTCGAGCATAATGGTCACTTTCTTGCCATTGGGGGTGGGCCAGAAGAACACATCGATCATGGCACGGCTCCTGCAGGCGAATGACGCTCGCGCGAGCGTGGACTTTGCCACCACCGCAGCTGCGCGAGCTGCAATTTTACAGTGCCACTGGCACCGTGCATGCTCGGCAAACACAGCTATGAAGCCCCGATTCTTACGCAACGCCGTCACTCTCGGACTGCTGTCCGCCATCGGCCCGTTCGCGATCGACATGTATCTGCCGGCGTTGCCGGCGATCTCGCGCAACCTGCACGCTGAAGGCGGCGCGGTGCAGATGACGCTGACCGTGTTCTTCATCGCGCTCAGCATCGGCCAGCCGGTGTGCGGGGCGCTCGCGGACCGTTTCGGGCGCAAGCCACCGCTCTATGGCGGACTTGCGCTGTTCGCGGCGGCGACCGTCGGCTGCGCGACCGCACCCGGATTGCCGGCGCTCATCGTGTTCCGCTTCCTGCAGGGTCTGGGTGCTTGCGCGGGGATCGTGATTCCGCGTGCGATCGTTCGCGACTTGCACCGCGGCGTCGAAGCGACGCGGCTGATGTCACTCATCATGCTGGTCTTCAGCGTCTCCCCGATTCTCGCTCCGCTCACGGGGAGTTTCGTGATCCAGCATGGCGGCTGGCGCGCCATCTTCTGGACGGTGCTCGTCGCAGCGCTCCTGGGACTTGGGATCGCCGCCACCTTGCGCGAGACGCGCTCGCCCGCCCAGCGTACTCAAGGGGGGCTGTCGGCATCGCTCGCCGCCTACGGCACTCTGCTTCGTGACCCGTATTTTCTCGGCCTGAGTTTGACCGGGACGTTCGGGCTTGCGAGCTTTTTCGTGTACCTCTCGAACTCGCCCTTCGTGCTGATCGAGCACTATCACCTCTCACCGCGGCTCTACAGCGTGCTCTTCTCGGTCAATGCGGCCGCCTTTTTTGCCGCGGCGCAGCTCAACGCATGGCTGGCCGAGCGCATCGGATTGCGCGCGCTGGTGCGCCGCGCGACAAGCGGGTGCGCGCTCGCCATGCTGGCGCTCCTGCTGGTGTTTGTTTCCGGAGTCGATCGGCTCGAGCTACTCGCCACGTTCCTATTCATCGGCTACGGCTTTCTCGGCCTGGTGCTGCCCACTGCGGCCGTGCTCGCCTTCGAGGAGCACGGCGCGATCGCCGGCACGGCCTCCGCCCTGTTGGGTACCGTGCAGTTCGCGGCGGGCTCGGGCGTGATGCTGCTGGTCAGCGCCTTCTCCAACGGCACGCCCATGCCGATGGTCGCGGCCATTGCCGGCTGCGCAGGCCTCGCGTGGTTGCTCGCGCAGGTCACGCTGCGTCGCTCGTCGGAGCCGCGCGGCGCAGCTGCAGCGGAATAATTCTAACTTGAACGCTCGCGCTCAGAGCACGGCGGCGCTCGCCGAGCTCGGCTCGACACTCGCACTCGGGCGTGGCCCGAGAATGCGGGCCAGCTCGGTATCACCGATGGTCTCGTCCTTGAGCAATCTGGAGGCGAGCGCATCGAGCCGCTCGCGTGCTCCGGCGAGCAGGTGCTGCACGACGTCCTGCCGCTCGGCGAGCAGCTTCTCGACCTCCCGATCGATGCGCGCCGCCGTCGCCTCGCTGTAATCGCGGCCCTGCGCCATCTGATAGCCGAGAAAGGGCTGCTCGTCCTGCGATTCGAAGGCGACGGGTCCGAGAGTTCCCATGCCCCAGCGCGTGATCATGCGCCGGGCGAGGCGCGTTGCCTGCACCAGATCGTTCTCCGCGCCCGTGGTGATCTCGCCGATGATGAGCGCCTCGGAGGCCCGCCCTCCGAGCATCACATCGAGCCGTGCCAAAAGATCCGCGCGACTCATGTTGTAGCGCTCCTCGGTCGGCAGCTGCTCGGTGACACCGAGTGCACGGCCATGCGGCACGATGGTGACCTTGCGCACCGGATCGGCCGCGGGTGTCAGCCATGCAACGACCGCATGACCGCTCTCGTGGTAGGCGACGACTCGACGATCGTGCGGTGTGAGCATGGCGCTGCTTTCGGCGCCAAGCACGATCTTGTCCCAAGCCTGATCGAAGTCCTCCATGGTTACTTCGGTGCGGTTGTGGCGTGCCGCACCCAGCGCCGCCTCGTTGCAGAGATTGGCGAGATCCGCGCCGGAAAGTCCGGTAGCGGTGCGCGCGATGCGCTCCAGATTCACGTCCGTGGCGAGCTTCAGATGCCGAGTGTGGATGCGCAGGATGCCTTCGCGGCCGCGCCAGTCGGGCAGGGGCACCACGACCTGTCGATCAAACCGTCCCGGCCGCAGGAGCGCGGGATCCAGCACGTCGGGCCGATTGGTCGCCGCAAGCAGGATGACCTGCTGGCGCTCGTCGAAGCCGTCCATCTCGACGAGCAGCTGATTGAGCGTCTGCTCGCGCTCGTCGTTGACGGCGCCGAGACCCGCTCCGCGGCGACGCCCGACCGCATCGAGCTCGTCGACGAACACGATCGCCGGCTGCGCGGCCTTGGCCTGCGTGAACAGATCGCGTACGCGGCTCGCACCGACGCCGACGAACATCTCGACGAACTCCGAGCCGCTGATATTGAAGAACGGCACCCCCGCCTCGCCGGCCACGGCCCGTGCGAGCAGCGTCTTGCCGGTTCCCGGCGGTCCGACGAGCAGCACGCCGCGGGGAATGCGCGCTCCGATCTCCAGATACTTGCTCGGGTGCTTGAGGAAATCGACGACCTCGGTCAGGTCCTTCTTGGCTTCGTCCGCTCCGGCCACATCGGCGAATGTCACCTTGGGACGATCCTCGCTATAGCGACGTGCCTTGTTGCGCGCGAAGCCGAACATTCCGCTTTGCGTACGCGCGGCCTGGCGGCCCATCCAGAAGAGCAGTCCCAACATGAGCAGCACCGGCATTCCATCGGTCAGCAGAATCGCGAACCAAGGCGGTGACGGCGTCGCGACGTTGATCACGACGTGATGCGTCTGCAGCAGCGGCATCAACGAGGCATCACCGACGGTGCTGGGAAAGATCGCCCGAAACCTCGTGTAATTCGCCGGCGGGGATTCCTGTACGGGCGGTGCGCCGCCGGCGGCCGGCGGCGCACTTGAAGGCGCCGCGGGGTGTGCCGCCGGGGCCGATGTCGACGGCGGTCGCGTCGTGGCCGGCGTCGCGTTGGCCGCGGGCGCGGGCCATTGGATCGCGTGCACCAGGTTGCCGCTGATCGCATCCCCGACGATGCGCACCTCCGAGACATTGCCGCCGGCGACCTGCGCCACGAAGACGCTGTACGGCAGAGTGACCTCGGGTGAGTGTCGTGGCATGAACGCCCAGATGTTCCAGGCGAAGAGCGCGGCCAGAATCAGCCAGGAAAACGGATTCAACCGATAGGGCCCCGGGGGCGTGCCCGTCGGACCCGCCGGCCAGGATCCCCTCGGGGAGGATTTGCGGTCGCCGGCCTGCGGAGTCGGAGGCGATTTGCGGTCGGCGGGATTCATCCGATTGGCCACCAGCAGGTAAGTGGAAGAGCCGCCGGCAACCACGGCGCCGCCCAGATTAAGGGCAACTACCGTGCCCGGCGCCGGACCATGAACGGGAGCGCGACTGGAAGTGTACGCCTGCAGCGCAACTTTGACCCGTGCGGCGGATACTGCAAAGATGCCTCGATGAAACGGCTGACCATCGAGGTCGACGCCGCGCACCGAGTTTCCGCGCTTCTCGACTTGCCCCCGACCGCTCGCGCCCTGTACGTGCTGGCGCACGGCGCGGGCGCCGGCATGGGCCATCCTTTCATGCAGGCGGTGGCCAGCGGGCTCGCCGAGCGCAGCATCGCCTCATTGCGCTACCAGTTTCCCTACATGGAACGGCATTCACGCCGGCCGGATGCGCCGGCGCTGTGTCACGCCACCGTGCGTTCGGCAGTCGACACGGCGACCCGCCAGGCACCCTCCCTGCCGCTCGTAGCCGGCGGCAAGTCCTTCGGTGCACGGATGACCTCCCAGACGCAGGCGGACCAGGCCCTTCCCGGCGTGCACGGTCTCGCCTTCCTCGGCTTCCCGCTGCATCCGCCCGGGGCTCCCGGGAGCGAGCGCGCGGAGCACCTCACGCAGGTCGCCGTACCCATGCTGTTCCTGCAAGGCACGCGCGATGAGCTCGCGGAGCTCACGCGGGTACGCACGCTGGTCGCGCAGCTGGGCGAGCGTGCGGCACTGCACGTGCTACAGGACGCCGATCATTCCTTCCACGTACCCGCGCGCTCGGGTCGCACCGACGCTCAAGTGATGACCGAGCTGCTCGATACGCTGGTCGACTGGATCGAGCACCTCGTGCTCGCGACGTGAGCGAGAGCAAGTCGCCGCTCGATCGCTATGCGGCCAAGCGCAGCTTCGCGCGCACGCCCGAGCCGGCTCCCCAAGCTGCCTCCGCGCGCAGCGGCCCGTTGCTCTTCGTCGTGCAGAAGCACGCCGCGCGGCGCCTGCACTATGACTTTCGTCTCGAGCTCGACGGCGTTCTCAAATCGTGGGCCGTGCCCAAGGGGCCCTCGCTCGATGTGGCGGACAAGCGCATGGCCGTGCAGGTCGAGGACCATCCGTTCGAGTACGCCTCCTTCGAGGGCATCATCCCGCCGCGCCAGTACGGAGCGGGACGCGTGATCGTCTGGGATTGCGGCGTGTACTCTCCGGATGAGCACCGCGAGTACTCCTTCGGTGAGCGCGCGCAGGCCGAAGCGCGCGTGCGCGCCGGTCTGGCCGCGGGCAAGCTCGGAATCTTTCTGCGGGGCGAGAAGCTCAAGGGCTCGTTCGCACTCGTGCGCACCTCGACGCAGGAGCAGTGGCTGCTCATCAAACATAGGGACCGTTTCGCCGACGGCACGGACGTGCTCGCTCGCAATCGCTCGGTGCTCTGCGGCGCGACGCTCGATGAGCTCGCGGCAGAGCGCGCGCCAGAGCGCCGCGATGCCGCTCAGCTGGCCCCGCACGGACCCGGCGAGGAGCTGCCCGCGGAGCTTGCACCGATGCTCGCCGCGAGCGGTGAGACAGCCCGCTCCGATCCCGCCTGGCTCTTCGAGCCCAAGGTTGATGGCTATCGGGTCATCGCATTCGTCGCAGGTTCAACGGTGCGGCTCCAGTCGCGTCGCGGCATCGACCTCACCCCCTTCTTCCCCGAGATCGTCGCGGACCTTGGGGCACAGGCCGTCGATCGCATGATCATCGATGGCGAGATCGTCGCACTCGCTGCGGATGGCCGGCCTTCCTTCAACGCTTTGCAAAATCGCGCGCAGGCCAAGGGTGCCACCGCGCTGGCGGATGCGCAGCGCGCTGCGCCCGCGGCGCTCGTGTGCTTCGATCTGCTGCACTTCGCCGGCGTCAACCTGCGCGGTGCGCCGTACGCCGACCGGCACCGCTATCTCGCCCAATGCCTGCTCCCGAGCGCGCATCTGCAACTGGTGCATGTGTCCGACGATGCCGAGGCGCTGTACGCCGCTGCCATCCAGAGCGGCTACGAAGGCATCATTGCCAAGCGCAAGGACAGCATCTATCAACCGGGCCGCCGCTCCCCGTCCTGGCTCAAGATCAAGGCGCTGCGCACCGCGGAGTTCGTCGTCGGCGGCTACACGCGCGGCAAGGGACAGCGGGAGGCGCTCGGCGCGCTGCTTCTGGGCTACTGGCAAGGCTCCGAGCTGCATTATGCGGGGCACGTGGGCTCGGGCCTGCACGATGCCGCGCTCGATTCGCTGCGTGAGCAAGCGCAGCGCCTGCAGAGAAAGAGCTCGCCCTTCGCGCAGCAACCGCCCTTGCACCGCCCGACGACCTGGCTCGAGCCGCAGCTCGTTGCAGAGGTCGAGTTCTCGGACTTCACCCCGGCTGGAATGCTGCGCGCGCCCGTGTTCCTGCGGTTGCGCGCGGACATCGAGCCGCGCAGTGTCAGAAAGCCGCAGGAGCATGCGGAGGCTCGAGAACCGAGCGCTTCTGCACGCGCCCCGCGCAGCGGTTCTGGCAGAACTGCCGCGAGCGAGATCGAGGCCGTGCTCGAGCAGCTCAAGCGTCCGGGTCAGCGTCTGGATCTCACGGTCGCGGGGGCGCGCATCCGCCTCACCCATCTCGACCGGATCTACTGGCCCGCGGCCCGCGGTGCGCACCCCGCCATCAACAAGCGTGACTTCATCTCCTATCTGGCGGCCGTCTCGCCGTGCATGCTGCCGCATCTCAAAGATCGGCCGCTGACGATGATCCGCATGCCCGAAGGTATCGATGGCGAGCGCTTCTTTCAGAAGCATTGGGAGCATACGCTGCCGGAGTTCGTCGAGACGGTCACCGTATTCTCCGACCACAAGAGCGAGCGTCACGCCTACCTGCTCGCCAACAATCTGCCGACGTTGCTCTGGCTCGGCCAGAACGGCACGCTCGAGTTTCACATCTGGCATTCACGCGCAAGCGTGGATGCCGATGCCGCCGGCGGCAACACCGACTACGCGAGCTCGCTCGCCGCCCTGGAGGAATCTGTTCTCAACTATCCGGACTACCTGGTGTTCGACATCGATCCCTACATCTACTCCGGCAAAGAGCCGGCCGGAGCGGAGCCCGAGCTCAACGCCAAGGGTTTCGCGACCGGCAAGAAGGTGGCACTCTGGCTGCGCCAGCTGCTCAAGCAAATGTCGCTCGAGGCGCTCGTCAAGACCTCGGGCAAAACCGGGCTGCACGTCTTCGTTCCCATTCAGCGCACCGTCACTTTCGATACCGCGCGACAAATCTGTGAGGTCGTCGGCAGACACGTGATGCGCGAGCACCCGCGCGAGATCACCATGGACTGGGCGGTGCAGAAGCGCACCGGCAAGATCTTCATCGATTACAACATGAACGTGCGCGGCAAGACCTTGAACGTCGCCTACTCCCCCCGCGGGGTGCCCGGAGCCCCGGTATCCATGCCACTCACCTGGGAGGAGCTCGAAGGGGCCCAGCCGATGGACTTCAGGATCGATAACGTGCTGCGCCGCTTGGAAAAAACCGGTGACCGGTGGCATGATGCGCTCGCGGTCAAGCAAAGCCTTGCCCGCGCGTTTGGCCTCATCGGAGCCGACGCTGGCGCAAGCAATTGAAGGGTTCAAACATGGCGGCACGCTCCATCGGATCCCTCACGATCTCCTTCGGCCTCGTCGCGATCCCCGTGAAGCTCTTCAGCGCGACGCAAACCGCGAGCGCGATCTCCTTCAACCTCCTGCACAAGGCCTGCGGCTCGCGTTTGAGACAGCAGTACGTGTGCGCCAAGGAGGGCACGCTGGTCGAGCGCGACGACATGATCAAGGGCTACGAGTTCGCCAAGGATCAGTACGTCATGTTCACGCCGGAGGAGATCAAGGCGCTCGAGGAAGTCGGTACGCATGCCGTGGAGATCTCTGAGTTCGTACCGATTGAATCCATCGATCCGGTGTACTTCGACAAGACCTATTACCTCGCTCCCGACAAGGGAGCGGCGAAGCCCTATACACTGCTCACGGAGGCACTGAAGAGCGCGAAGCTCTGCGCGGTGGGCCGCTGGGCGGCGCGCGGCAAGGCGTACATCGTCGCCATGCGGCCGATCGGCGATGTGCTCTCGATGCAGCAATTGCACTTTGCGAGCGACGTGCGCCCCGCGAGCGAAGTCGAAGTTCCCAAATCCGAAGTGAAGCCGGCGGAATTGAAGCTCGCCCAGCAGCTCATCGGCCAGCAGACGACCGAGAAGTTCGATGCCGGCGCCTTCACCGACGAGGTGCGCGCACGTATCCAGGCGGAGATTCAAAAGAAAGTCGAGGGTCAGGAGATCTCCGTGGCCGAGACCGCGCCCGAGACCGGCAGCGGCAAGGTCATCGACCTGATGGAAGCGCTGCGCGCGAGCCTTGAGAAGGGCGCGCCGGCGCGCAGCACCGCGGCGCCGCTCGGTCCGCGCAAGGCACCGAAGAGAGTCGAACAGCCGGCGAAGCCGGCCCGCAAAGCCACCAAGCGGTGATCCTGCGGAGAGTGCCGGGATGCATTTCTACAGCGTGCGGGACGTCGAGCGAGTCCTGCACCTGTCACGCAGCACGATCCGCGGACTGATCAGCGCGGGGTTCATCACGCCCACGCGCGGCCCGCGACGCGAGCACCGCTTCTCGTTCCACGACATGATCGCGCTGCGCGCAGCGCGCGCGCTCATCCAGGCGAAGATTCCGCGCAAACGCATCCGCCGCTCGCTCGCCGACCTGCGGCGGCACCTGCCCGAGACGCTGCCGCTCTCGGGATTGAGCATCAGCGCCGTGGGCGATCGGGTGGTCGTGCGCGACGGGCAGGGCCACTGGCAGGCGGACAGCGGACAGTATCTGCTCGGCCTGGATGTCAGCGTGGAGAACGGTGTGCTGCGGGTGGTGGAGCACAAGCCACGAGCGAGCGCGCCCCCGCTACCCCCGGAGAAGGATGGCGATGACTGGTTCGCCGAGGCGCTCGAGCTCGAAGAGGTCGACCCGCATGCGGCGCTCGTCGCCTACGAGCGCTCCTACAGCCTGGATCCGCACAACCTCGCCGCTTGGATCAATCACGGGCGGCTGCTGCACGAGCGTGGGCAGACCCGCGAGGCGGAGCGCATCTATCGGCGCGCGCTCGGCCAGTGCGGACCGGATGCGCTGCTGCTGTTCAATCTCGGCGTGCTGCTCGAGGACCTCGGTAAGCCCGGCGCCGCGCTCGAGGCCTATCAAACGGCACTGAACGAGAACCCCGCCCTTGCGGATTGTCATTACAACATCGCGCGGCTGTACGAATCGCTCGGCAAGTCCCAGCACGCGATTCGCCATTTGGGCCAATACCGGCGTCTGCTCAGCCACGATGGGCATTGAGCGCGCATGGGCACGTGGGTCGGAACCTCCGGCTACAACTATCCTGAGTGGCGCGGCAGCTTCTACCCCGAGAAGATGGCGAGCGCGAAGATGCTGCCGTACTACGCCGAGCGCTTCGCGAGCGTCGAGATCAACTATACCTTCTACCGTTCGCCGAGCCCGAAGACCCTCGAGGCTTGGAGCAGCGAGACCCCGGCCGGCTTCAGATTCACGCTGAAGGCCCCCAGGCGCATCACCCACGAGGCGCGCCTGCGCGACTGTGCCGATGAGCTGCGGTTCTTTCTCGGCAAGGCTGCGCTTCTCGGACCGAAGCTCGGTGCCCTGCTCTTCCAGCTCCCGCCCTACCTGCGCAAGGATCTCGCCCTGCTCGATGCATTCCTCGAGGCCTTGCCGCACCCGGTGTGCGCCGCTTTCGAGTTCCGCCACGCCTCCTGGCTCGATGATGCGGTGTATGCACGGCTGGCTGCGCGCAACCTTGCGCTCTGCGTCGCGGACAGCGAGAAGCTGTCGACGCCCGTGCAGATAACCGCGGACTACGGCTACTTCCGGCTGCGCGACGAGGGGTATACACCTCAGGACATCGTGCGCTGGGCGCACACGATCCACGGCAGCACCGCGGCATGCCGCGACGTGTACGTCTATTTCAAGCACGAAGAGCAGGGCAAGGGCCCGGAGTTCGCCCGCTTGCTGCTCGAGTCGCTCGGCTCGGCCTAGCGCAGCTTGCGGTTCTCGCCGAGAACGGTGGCGGGAGTGCCGGTGACGCAGGCGTGTATCGCGGCGAGCGCGTAGGACGCACGCCCGGGCGCGATCCAATACTCCGCCTTCTCGATGTGCACCCTGAGAAGCGCGAGGCGCTCGTCCGTGGGCCCCTGGGGATACCAGGCACGCTGTCCGGGTGTCCACAGCTCGGCGGCCTTCGCGGAGTCGCGCACCACGGACCCGATGCCGGTCACCGCCACATAGGTGCGCTTTGCGGGATCTGCGTAGCCCACACTGACGCGCACATCGCGATGCAGCTCGGCGGATTTGGGGCTGTGCTGATCGGTGAAGAACCACAGCGTCCCGTTCGGCTCGTATTGCAGCGTCTCGACCGGTCGCGTGTGTAGCTGGCCCTCAGCACCGAGGGTCGTGAGCAATGCAACCTTGATGTCCTCGATCAGCTTGCCGAGCTTTTCGGAGTCGGCACGGTCGGCGTCCATGCACAGCGAAAAGCAATCACTGTGCCCGCAGCAACTTCCAGCGCAGCGGCGCCACGCGCGGCAGGATGACGAGCCAGCCCAGCAACCCGAGCACATTGACGAGGCTCGCAAGGCCGAATGCGCTCGTGAAGCTGCCCGTCGCATCGACGCTGATGCCGGTGAGGGCGGGCGCGATGATACCGGCCACGTTGCCGCAGGTATTCTGCACGCCTACCCAGCGCCCCGCTGCCGTGGGCCCGGCCATGATCTGCGGAATCGCGAAAATACCCGGCGAGGCGAGCCCGACGAAGATCTGGTAGACGAACAGGCAGATCACCGCATCGCGTATCGAGAGCAGCGACATGCCGGCCATCACCGCGATCGACGCCACGTGACCCACGGCCATCAAGGATTTGTAGATGGCCGAAGCGGAGCGGCCCGAACGGATCCAGAGGTCGGCGCCCCAGCCACCGAGCAGCGCCGCGACCGCGTTCACCAGGTACGCGATGCCCGCGACACCGGCCATGGCCTGCAGCGAGAAACCGCGCTCCTTCACCAGATATTCCGGCAGCCACGACAGGATGAAATAGAAGGTGTAGTTGGATGCGAAGTGCCCGAGCGAGGCGCCCCACAGCCCTCGCTGGCGCAGAATCTCGCCGAAGGCCGGGCCCTCGGTGAGGCTGCTCGCGCTGCGTGCCAGGGGCTCGATCTGCACGTGACTCCACGGCCACAGCCACAAAGCGGAGAGCACGCCGAAGAGCACGAACACCGGTCGCCATCCGATGAAGCTCATGAGCAGACCGCCGGCCAAGGTGCCGAGCGCGGGACCTACGAGATAACCGAACGCGATCATCCCGTTCGCCGTGCCGATGCCGGCCGGCTCGACCGCGCTCGCGATGAGCTTCGAGCTGCAAGGAAACCCCGCACTCTCCCCGAGCCCGAGCAGCAAGCGCAGCGCGAGCAGCGAAGCAAATCCCGCGGCGAATCCCGTGAGCATCGTTGCGAGCGACCAGATCGCCACTCCCACTCCGAGGATGCGGTGGGCGCCGTAACGCTCGGAGATCCAGCCCACCGGGGCCATCGCGGCGACGTAGCTGAAATAGAACGCGGAGAGCAGATAGCCAAGCTGCGTGTGCGAGAGGTGCAGCTGGTCCTGGATGAGCGGCGCGGCCGTTGCGAGATTGCCACGATCGACATAGTTGATGAGCAATCCGGTGGCCAGCAGCAGCACCATGCGCGTGGACGCCGACAGGCGCCGGCTGCTCTGCAGAACGGGCTGCTGCGTGCTCATGGGGTGCTGGAGCGCTCCTCGTCCCGCCGAGCGCGGGGATCGCCGCGGGGGCTCAGCTCTCGAGCGTCTTGCCGCAGCGGGCGAGGACCTCACGCAGATCGCGCAGCGCCGGGAACACCTCGTTGTTCCAGTCCGCCCCCTGTGCGTCGTGCGCCCGCTGCTCGTGCTCCACGATGTCCTTGTCTTCGCGGAAGATGTTCTCGGTGAACTTGACCACGAAGGGCCACACCGCATGAATGAGCCCGGGGATCGGCGGCTTCTTGACCGACAGATACCCATAGGTGCGATTGCTGCGCTGCTCGGCATCGAGCGGCGTATAGCACAGCCACACATCGAGAACGGGATCCTGGGTCACCTGGATGTCGCGCCCGATCCAGACCTTGAGGCTCTGCGAGGGATAATCGGTGCGGATGCGCATGTGATCGGTGAATTCCTTCTTGCGGGCCACGCCCTGAGTGGGCGCGAGATCCATGATGATGCGCTCCCCCATCGACGGCTTCCCGCCGGTGCGGCTGAAGCTGTATTCCACCTGTGCCCACTCGGCGCCGTGTTGCCGGCCGAGACACTGCGCCTTGATGGAGCCCATCTGGCGGCGATGCATGAACTGATGGTTCATGTCGAACAGGTTCTCGTGCATGAAGGTGTAGTGGCAGGCGACCTCGCGATTGAGCCGCCGCGTCTTGTAATCCTTGCGGAGGGCCGAGCCGAGACCCCCCGGCACACGACTCTCCGCGAGCGCCGCATCACCGGGGAACACGAAGATCAGCCCATCCACCTCGCGCGCGGGATAGCTGCGTACCCCGGCGGGCAAGCGCTCCTTGCCGAGATAGGGCACGCTCACGCAGCGACCGCCCCCTTCATAGCTCCACCCGTGATAGTGACACTTGAGCTCCTCGCCACAGACCACCCCCAGGTGCAGGGGCACCTGACGGTGGGCACAGCGGTCCTCGAGGGCGAAGACCCGGCCGCTGCTGCTGCGGTAGAGCGCAATCGGCTCCCCGGCGAAGCGCCGGCCCAGCACGCGACCCGCCTTGAGCTCGTCACTCCAGGCAAGTGGGTACCAGTAGTCCGGATGCGCGCCGACACGGCGTAAATCGAAGGCGTTGGGAGCATTGGCCACGCGCAGCCGCGCGCAGCCGGATGCATCTTCGGACATGGCGACCCCCTCAGGTCAAGTCAACGCGAGAGTACCGCGTCCGCGCTGTTCCCGCTTGCGCTTCTGAGGCGGAGCACCCGAGGCGCCCGATGACTTGTCAAATGGGAATGACGCGCACGAGGAGACCGGCGAGGATCGCCCCCAGGATGGGACCCGCGATCGGCACCGCCGCATAGCGCCACTCGGAGGAACCCTTGCCGGCGATCGGCAGCACGGAATGCATGATGCGCGGGCCGAGATCGCGCGCCGGATTGATCGCGTAGCCCGTCGCGCCGCCCAGTGAGAGCCCGATGCCCCACACCAGCAGGCCGACGATGATCGGACCCACGCCGGGTGCGGGACCGGCCGGGGAGATGCGGTTCGAAGAGATCGCCACCGCGACCAGCACAAGCACGAAAGTCCCAATCATCTCGCTCAGCGTGTTCGCGGGCAGATTGGGCACGGCGGGCGCGGTGCAAAAGCACGCGCGCTTGCCGCGCGGGTTGTCCGTCCCGGGCCAGAGCACGAGATAATGCAGCCACACCAGCGTTGCGCCCAGCATCGCACCGAGGAGCTGAGCCGGCAGGTAGGTCGATACCAGGCTCCAGTTCCCGCTCGCCACGGCCAGCCCTACCGTGACCGCAGGATTGAGGTGCGCGGCACTGCCGACCGCAAGGGCCGTGAACACCCCGGCCATGACGGCAAAGCACCAGCCGGCGGTGATCACGATCCACCCCGAATTGCGTCCGAAGGAATCCTTGAGCACAACGCAGGCGACCACGCCGTTGCCCAGCAGAATGAGCACGGCCGTGCCGAGCAGCTCGCCCCAGAACGCAGAGTGCATAGACCCCCCTCGAAATTTCGCGCTATGGCCCGCGCCTGCCGGGTGCGGGCGGGCTCGTCCAGTCCAGCGAGCGCTCGATCGCCTTCTGCCAGCACCGGTACAGCTCGGCGCGGCGCGCTTCGGGCATGCTCGGCGTCCAGCGCTTGTCCACGCGCCAGTTGCCGATGAGATCTTCCAGGCTCGACCAGTATCCCACGGCGAGACCGGCGGCATAGGCGGCCCCGAGCGCGGTGGTCTCGGTGACCCGCGGGCGCACGACGGTCGCGTGGAGAATATCGGCCTGAAACTGCATGAGGAGCTCGTTCACGACCATGCCGCCGTCCACGCGCAGCTCTCGCGTGGCGATACCCGAGTCGAGCTCCATCGCACGCAGCACGTCGCGCGTCTGATAGGCGGTCGCCTCGAGCGCGGCACGCGCAATGTGACCACGATTGGCGTAGCGCGTGAGGCCCGCGATGATCCCGCGGGCGCTCTCTTTCCAGTGCGGCGCGTACAAGCCGGAGAAGGCCGGCACGAAGTACACATCACCGTTGTCCTGCACTTCGCGCGCAAGCGTCTCCACCTCCGCGCTGCTCGAGATCAGCTGCAAGTTGTCCCGCAGCCATTGCACGAGCGCACCGGTCACCGCAATCGAGCCCTCGAGCGCATAGCACGGCCGCTCGCGGCCGAGGCGGTAGGCGACGGTGGTGATCAAGCCGGCCGTCGAGGGCACCGGGCGCTCCCCGGTGTGCATGAGCATGAAGCAGCCGGTGCCGTAGGTGTTCTTGGCCTGACCGGGCTGCAGGCAGGCCTGGCCGACGAGCGCGGCCTGCTGATCGCCCAGGATCCCGGAGATCCTAACGCCCGCGAGCGCGGGCGCTTTCGCCTCCCCGTAGACCTCGCTCGAGGAGACGATGCGCGGCAACGTGGCGCGCGGAATCCTGAAGGCCTGCAGTAACTGCGAATCCCACTCCAGGCTCGCGAGATTCATGAGCTGGGTGCGGCTCGCATTGGTCACATCGGTGAGGTGCACGCCGCCGCGCGCCCCGCCGGTCAGGTTCCAGAGCAGCCAGGTATCGATCGTGCCGAACAGGGCATCGCCGGCCTCGGCGAGCGAGCGGGCATCGGGCACGTTGTCGAGCAGCCATTGCAGCTTGAGCGCGCTGAAGTAGCTGGCGAGCGGCAGCCCCGTTTGCGCGCGGAAGCGGTCCTGACCACCCTCCTTCGCGTATGCAGCCACGAGCTCGTCGACGCGCGTGTCCTGCCACACCAGGGCTGCATGCAGCGGCTCGCCAGTGTGCTTGTTCCAGAGCACCGATGTTTCACGCTGATTGGTGACGCCCACGGCGGCGAGCTGGCGCAGGTTCAAACCGCCGCGATTCAGTGCCGCGCCGATGACATGCTCGGTGTTACGCCAGATCTCGAGCGCGTTGTGCTCGACCCAGCCGGGCTTGGGATAGATCTGCTCGTGCTCCTTCTGAGCGCTCGAGACGATCTCTCCCTGACGATTGAAGACGATGAAGCGCGAGCTCGTCGTGCCCTGATCGATCGCGCCGACGTACTCTGTCATAGGAGCCCCTCCGCGGCGCAAGAGGATAGCAGGATCGCGTAAGATGTCCTCGATGGCGCTTCCTCTCATCGTCGGCATCAGCGGCGCTTCCGGGGCTATCTACGGAGTGCGGCTGCTGCAAGTGCTGCGAGAGAAGGAGATTCCGGCACATCTGATCGTCTCGAAGTCGGCCGGTCTCGCGCTCAAGGAGGAGACTGGTCTGACCGTCGATGAGGTGCGCTCGCTGGCCGAGGTCAACTATTCCAACAATGACCTGAGCGCCGCGATCGCGAGCGGCTCGTTCAGGACGCAGGGCATGGTCATCGCGCCCTGCTCGATCCGCACGCTCTCGGACATCGCGTACGGAACGACGGGCAGTCTTCTCAGCCGTGCGGCCGATGTCGCGCTGAAGGAGCGGCGGCGCGTCGTGCTGCTGGTGCGCGAAACGCCGCTGCACGCCGGCCACCTGCGCGCCATGCTGGCGGCGACCAAGAACGGGGCGATCATCATGCCGCCCATGCCCGCGTTCTATCACAAGCCCCGCACGCTTGCGGACATCGTCGATCAGACCGTCGGTCATTGCCTCGATCTGTTCGGCATTGAAAGCGGGCTCGTCAAGCGCTGGCCCGCCCCGTGAGCCAGGAGCAGTCCATCCGCCCCTTTCTCAGCCGCCTGGAGCAGCAGGGCGAGCTGCTGCGGATCGACAAGCCCGTCGCTCTGCGGCACGAGCTCTCGGCCTTTCTCTCGGCCGCGGATGCAGGACCTGCGCTCTGGTTCGAGAACGTGTCCGGCTCCAGACTCAAGGTCGTCGGCAATCTGCTCACCAGCCGGGCGCGCGTGGCAGCGGCACTCGACATCGAAGTCGCCGACATCGTGCCGCAGCTGCAGCGCGCGATTCGCCAGCCGCTGCAGAGCGTGCGCGTCGCGACGGCGCCCGTGCAGGAAGTCATCGAGCAACAAGCACCGCTTGCAGGACTGCCCCTGCCGACGTTCTTCGAGCGAGAGGGCCATCCCTACATCACGGCCGGGGTGATCCTCGCGCGCGATCCCGAGAGCGGTCGCGGCAACCTGTCCTTCGCACGCTTCGCCATCCTCGACGAGCGGCGCGCGATGGTGGGCATCGCACCCAATCATCATCTGGCGCTCTTCGCGCGCCGCGCCGCGGCGGCCGGCCGTTCGCTGCCCATCGCGGTTGCGATCGGAGCGCATCCGGCGATCCAGCTTGCGGCCTGTCTGTATCTCGGCGTCGGCGACGACGAGCTCGAGTGCGCCGGACGGCTGCTCGGGGAACCGGTGCGAGTCGTGCCCACGCGCACCATCGAGCTGGTCGCCCCAGCGGATGCGGAGCTCGTGCTCGAAGGCGTCATCGAGCCCGACAAACCGATCGAGGAAGGACTCGTCTCGGAGTTTCACGGCCTCTATGAAGATTACGGCGCCGGATTTCTCACCACCTTCAGCGCGCAGACACGACGCGCGGATGCGCTCTTTCAGGTGATCGAGCCCGGCTATCACCGCGAGCATATGTATCTCGGCGCGTTGCCGATCGCCGCCGCGTTGCTGCACTCAATCGCCGCGGTCGTGCCGAACGTCCGTGATGTGGCGGTCACCGAGGCGGGTGGCGGACGCACCGATGTGATCGTGCAGATCGATGCGCCGCGTCCGGGACAGGCGCGCCGCGCCATGTACGCCGTGTTCGCGGCCGTGAGCCTCGTCAAACGCGTGACGGTCGTCGATGCCGACGTCGATCCCTGGGATGCCGCCGCGGTCGAATGGGCGCGCACCAATCGAATGCGGATGGAGCGCGATCTGCTGCTCCTGCCCCTCTCGGGCGCCGACCGATCCGAGCCGCTGGAGCAGGGGGGCACGGTGACCAAGGCGGGTTTCGATGCCACGGCCAAAGCTTCCGACCGGGTCGAGGGTATCGAGCGGGCGTTGCCGCCCGCCGCGGTGCGCGAAGCGGCTCGGCGCTGGCTCAACGATAACGTGCCGGCCGAGCGGCGCGCCTGGCTCAAGGGGCCCGAGCGAAGATCGCGCTGACCGCCTCCTGCGCTACTGGATGCGCGTGCCGCCGTTGGCGCGACGCACTCGGGCTGCGCGTGGGGGTCTTGCGTCGCGGCGCAGGAACTGGAGCACTTTGCGCTCGGCACGGCGTGCGACGGCGCTCGAGAGACTGCCGTTGAAGCTGCGGTGAATGAGACCCGAGCGCCAGGCATCGAAGATGGCCGGACTAATGTAGGACTTGCGACAGATGGCGGGCGTATTGCGCAGCTGCGCGGCGACCTCTTTGACGACTGCGACGATCGCGCTCTTGTAAGCCCGCTCGCTCGGCGGCGTGGGCAGCGGTGTTGCGGCGAGCAGCTTGATCGCATGCAAGCTCGCGCCCCAGGTACGAAAATCCTTTGCCGTGAAATCGCTCCCCATCGCCTCTTGCAGATAGGCGTTCACCTGCCCCGAGTCGATCGGGCAGCGCCCACCCTCGTCCGTCACGTACTGGAACAGCTGCTGTCCGGGGAGCTCCTGGCAGTGGCGCACAATGCGTACCAGACGCCTGTCGTCGATGTGGATCTCATGCGGCACGCCGCCCTTGCCGCGGAAGGTGAGCACCGCGCGGCCGTCGCGGATGAAACTCACGTGCCGGTTGCGCAGCGTCGTGAGGCCGAAGCTCTTGTTGTCGCGTGCATATTCGGCATTGCCGATGCGCACCCGTGTGGCATCGAGAAGGCTCACCACGACCGCGAGCACTTTTTCGCGCGGCAGACCGGGCAGGGCCAGATCGCGCTTGAGCACGCGCCGCAGCTTCGGCAGCGCCTCGCCGAACTGCACCATGCGCTCGAACTTCGCGCTGTCGCGGTGCTGGCGCCATTGAGGATGGTAGCGGTACTGCTTGCGGCCGCGGGCGTCGCGTCCGGTCGCCTGCAGATGCCCGCGCGGCTGCGCGCAGATCCACACATCACGGTAAGCTGGAGGGACCGCGAGCGCCGCGATGCGTTGCAGTTCGCGCGCTTCGGCGAGGGGCCGCTGATCGGCCGTGACATAACGAAAGCCACGCCCGGCGCGTACGCGACGGATGCCAGGCTCGGAATCCGACACGTAAACGAGTCCCGCAGCGGCGGCCATCTGCGCCGCTTCGGCGGCCACTCCGCTCAGATCCTGCGTGCACTGTCCCAGCTTCAGGCTCATGCGAGTCGAATTCTTTCGGGCGTTCGAGCGCCAGGGCTATGGATGTCGGCTGATAATCCTGTCGGAGGGCGTGCCGTGCCGTGAGCCGAGTCACGGGCTCGGCCGTGGGAGGTGCCCCCCGCGGCCGGCCCGCGGGCCACCCGAGAGCTACTTCACAGCAAGGCCCGTGGTGCCGTCGAAGGTGGGGTCGGTGAGCGTCGCACAAACGCCGAAGGTCCCGTCGCTCTGCACGGGACACTGCAGCACCGTGCCGGCACCCGTGCTCACATAAGCCCAGCTGCCGTTGAACGTGAGTCCGCTCGCGCCGCTGCTGGAGGCCGTGACCTGACAACTTCCGAGCGTGCCGTTGGCATTCACGGGGCACACGTCGATTGCGGTCGGGCTGTCCGAGGTCAGCGTGTACAGGTTGCCGCCGTAGTACGCGACCGTCGCGAGCGCATTCGATGTATTCGTGCCGGTGTCCGTGCAAGCGCTGAGCGTGCCGTTCGCGGCCACATTGCACACGGCGATACCGTTGGTCGTCGGGCTCGCATAGGCGCCGTAGGCGTACGCACCGCTCGGCGAGAACGCAAAGCCGAGGAACATTCCCAGAGCCGGACCCGTTCCCGCGCAGCTCGCGAGCGAGCCGTTGGCGGCACTCACGGCGCAAACGTCACTGAGGCCCGTGCTGCTCTCATAGACGTAGGCCTCGGTGCTGGCCGGATTGAGCGCGACGAACAGCGGACCCGAGAACGCACCGCCGGTCGTTGCGCAATTGCTCATCGAGCCATTGGCCTTCAGAGTGCACTCCGAGACGGAGTTGCCGCTCGAGTTGGCGATATACGCGTAGGCTCCGGAGAGTGCGATCTCGGCGGGACCACTGAGGCCGGTGCCCGTGGTGCTGCAGGCCGCGAGAGTGCCATCATTGTTGATGGGGCAGTAGCTCACGAGATTCGCATTCGCCTCGACGACGTAGAGGACCGGGATCGTCGCCGTGTAAGAGATCGTCGCGCTGCCCGTCTTCGCAGTGCCCGAGTTGCTCGTGTAGCTGTAGCCGAGCGTCACGTTCCCCGAGCTGGGGGTCGTCGGTGCGTACGTGAGCGACAGCGTGCAGCCGCTTCCGGTACTGACACTGGCGCAGCTGAAACTGCCCGAGCTACTGCTCCAGCCCGCCGGCAGCGAGCCGAGCCCCGATGTCACCGACAGTGCGCTGGCGAGGTTGCCGTCGTCCGTCGTGAAGGTCACCTGGACGTTGGTGCTGCTCGCCGTATGAACGGCGAGCGGGCTCTGGCTCGGTGTGCCGACGACGTTGTCGTTGGTGGTCGCCGCATAGGCGATATTGAGCGCGCCCGTCTTCGCAAACCCTGCGTTGTCGTTGTAACTGTAGCCGATCGTGAGCGTGCCGCTTCCTATACCGGGGGGCGCGTAGGTCAGGGAGAGCGTGCAAGCGTTGCCGGTGCTGACGCTCGCACAGGACAGGGTGTTCGTGCTGCTGTTCCAGCCGGCGGGCAGCGCGCTCAAATTGGTCGTCACCGTGAAGGCCGTCGCCGGATTGCCGTCGTCAGTCGTGAAGGCGATCGAGACGGGCTGCGTACCCGCGCCTGCGAGTGCCGTGATCTGTCCGGATGGTGTCGCGGTGCCCACCACGTTGTTGTTGGTCGTGGCGGCATACGGGATATTCACAGTGCCCGTCTTGGCGATGGAGGAGTTGTTCAGATAGCTGAAGCTCAGAGTCAGCGTGCCAACAGCCCACGCGGTCGGCAGATAAGTCAGGGTCAATTGGCAGCCGTTGCCGGTGCTGACGTTCGCACAGGAGAAGCTCGCGCCCGTGCTGCTCCAGCCTGCCGGCAGCATCGTCAGATCCGTGTTGAGCATCAATGCCGTGGCGGGATTACCGTCATCGGTCGTGAAGTCGACGACTACCGTCTGACTGCCCATGCCGACGACCGCGGTGATCTGCCCGCTGGGGGACGCCTTGGCGACGATATTGTTGTTCGTCGTCGCCTTGTACGCCACGGTGATCGAGCCGCCCACCGTCTGGCCCTGTCCCGACTTGTCGATATAGATGTAATTCAACGTGAAGGTGCCCATGGCGACGTTCGTCGGCGCATAGGTCAGGTTGAGCATACAGCCGCTGCCCGTGCTCACGGTGGCGCACGCGAAGGTCGCCGGTCCGGTCCAGCCGGCGGGCAGCGTCCCGAGGCTGCCGTTAATCGCGAGGCCGCTGATCGCAGCCCCATCGCTCGAGGTGAACGTGATGCTGAGCGTCTGAGGCGAGCCGACGATCACCGAGAACGTGCCGCCGACTGAAGGTGTCGCGACCACGGAATCGGTTCCGACCTTGCCGGTGCCTCCACCGGGAAGACCCGTGGGGCCGCCGCCGCCACCACCACCGCCACCCGTGCCGACGGGAGTGCTGAGCGTGCTGCCGCTGCCAGTGCTGCTGGTGGTTGCGCCGTCGAGGCTGCCCAAGCAGCCGGACAGCAATAGCAGTGTGGCCAGAGCTCCTGCAAAGAGGGCACGATGGGTCCGGTGCATATTCTTGTACCCCCGAAGCCTGAGGACTTCCTGTTCCGGTGTCGGTTAGAGACGACGAAGTTAAGCGCTGTGAGATACCCACGGTGTTAACTGCGTCACGCAACGGGTGCGGCAGAATTGCAACGCCTGCAGCGTGCGATCTGCGATGCGGCGTGTGCGCGCATCCGCGCGAATTATGTCGCGCATCGAGCCGCACTCGATCCCTTATGTCTTGTTTGAATGAGCGCGGCTGGAATCAATCAGTCGGCGTCTGCACTCCCGCGGACTTTGCTTGCTCGAGAAGCGCAGCGCAGTTCACATCCTTCGCGAGCCCCGGATCGACGAAGGCGAGCACCGCCGCAAGTGGTGTCAGCACGGCGCCGAGCGCGACGGCTGCGCCCGCCTGCGCGAGTGCCGTGTGCCCCGCGATGTGAAGTGTCGGATGTCTCAAGCTGCCGCGGATCTCGAGCGGCGCGCGCACGCGCAGCAGCCGCGGCTTCTTCGGGCGGCCGTGCAGGTTGAGATCCCACATCTCGGATTCCAGGCTGAGCGAGCCGCTGCCGGTGATGAGCACCGGATCGGTATCGATCACCAGAGTTCTCACGGTGAGTGTGCCCTGCTGTGCCTGCAAGCTCGCGATGCCGCAGCGAAGCGGTGTGTCCTCATGGCTCTTGTCGAGCATCAGGCCCAGGCCGCGGGCCAGATCGAGTCCGGCGAGCTCGGCGAGCGAGGCGCGCATCGCGCCGTGCGGCACCACCGCCGTCAGTGTGCCGCTCGCGTTTGTGGCGAGCTCGTGCCAAGTGCTGCCATGGCTTGCGAGGAGGATGCGCGCCTGCAGTGGACCTTCGAGCGGTGCGGCCTTGCCGCTCTTCAACTTGAGCTCTCCAAGCTGCAAGCCGCTGAGGCGCAGATCGACATCGACCGCAGGGACATCGTGAGTCACATCGAGCTGCAGCCCGCCACTGAGCTTGCCGCTATCGAGCGAGCCCGACACCGATTTCACGGCGAGCACCCCGTGAGCGATCGCTGCTCGCGCCGTCAGCTCGCGGAGCGTCTGGCCTCCGAGCGGGACGGCGCTCGCACGATAGTGGATGGTCCCCTCTTCGCGACCGAGCACGGCGAGCCGCCAGATGCTATCCGGAAGCAGGGGCGCGTCCGCGCCGGGAGGGGCGGCGAGGCGACCTGCGGCGCGGGCGCCGAAATCCTGCACACGCAAGGTATCGGAACGCAGATGCGCATCGATCGTCCGGCGCTCACCGACGAGCTCCGTCGCGAGCGTGCCCCGCAGATCGCTCGCGCCGGTGGTCATGAGGAGATCGCGATACTGAAAGCGCAAGCCACGACGCTCGAGAGTACCGGAGAGTCGATAGTGCCCAGAATCGGGCAAGTTCAACCCGATCAGGAAGTAAAGGTCCTTGAGGTTGTCGCCCTCGCCTTCGAAGCTCGTCTCGAGATGTCTCAAATCAAACGGTCGCAGCAGCCGGCCGTGACCGCTCAGCCGCGAGCCGCTCGAAGATTCGAGAAAGGTGAACTGATAGGGGCCCGTAGGGGATGCGCTTGCGAGCGCATCGCCCGTGATGAGAAGTCGCACGCTCCTGCCATTGAGCTGACCGGAGCCCTCGATCGCGAGGCGCGCGCTCGGCGTGCGCGCGGCGATCGTGCCCTCGAAATGAACATGTCGCATCCCATCGTCGAGCTCGATGCGAGTCTCCGGCAGTCCGAGACGCCGAATGAGCGGCAGGCCGTGACTGTCGGGTCTGACGGGGTCCGTCCAGGTCCAGTTCGCCCGGCCGGTCGAGTCGCGCACCAGGTGCAGCTTCGCCTGCTGCAGATCGAGCCGCTCTATGACCCAGGGACGCGAGAAGATCGGCAGCTCCAGGGTGAGCGAGAGCCGACCGATCTCGGCCATCGTCCCCGGCGGCATCCAGTTCGGATTGCCGATGCTCACCTTCTCGGCCGTCAATCTCGGGGTGAGCGACAGCAGATGTGTCTCCAGAGGGCCCGCGACTGAGATCGGACGGCCCACGCGGGCTGCCACGAAATGCAGGAACGGCGCGCGCAGCGGTCCCCGGTCGACGAGAGCGGCAGCGATGAGGATCGAGACGAGCAGCGCCAGCACGAGCGCCAGGCAGCCGATCACCCAGGGAAGCGCACGGTTGAGGCTCGAGTACCGGTTCACGATTCATTAACGCACGAGCCGCGGCTCAGTTCTTGCTGCGCGAACCGCAGCATTTGCTTCGATTCGGAGTTCTCTCATGACGAAACGGGAAGCGAGGCGTGCCGCCGCTCACAATGCGAACGGTCTGCACGACCTGATCGAGACCGCGGAGGAGCTGCTGGAAAGCTTGCAGGACCAGCAAGGTGCTGCGGTTCAGGCTCTGCGCGAGAAGGTATCGGCGACGCTCGAAGTCGCGCAGCGACGCCTGCAGTCGCTCGAGCCTGAGATCCGGGCGGCCGCATCGGAGGCGATGGACAGCGCAGTGGGTTTTGTGCGCCGCGATCCCTGGCGCGCCGTGGCCATCGGAGCCTTGGCGGGCCTTGCAATCACCATGCTCATGCGCGGGGGCGAGGCGGACTGAGCGCCTCGGAGCGGGATGCCGGCGAGTGCACGCGCTGCGGCGCCATGTCGCTCGCGCTCACGCCCTGAGCTTGCAATTCCGCGGGCCAGCCTTGGTTCAGGATGAGGGCAGCCGCGGCACGCGAGAGCATCGGCGCCGTCTGCAGACCGAAGCCGCCCTGGCCCACGCACCAGAAGAAGCCGGGGGCGCGCTCATCGAAGCCGACCACGGGCAAGCGATCGCTTAAGAAGGTACGAAGACCCGCCCATTGGCTGCGCACGCGCTTCACGACGATGGTGGTCACCGCCTCGAAGCGTGCGATCGCCGTGGCCACGTCGAGCTCTTCAGGCTGAACGTCGTGCGCATCGACGGGCGCCTCATCCTGAGGCGAAAGCAGGATGCCACCCGATTCGGGCACGAAATAAAAGGACTCATCGAGGCTGTGGACGAATGCGCCGTGCTCCCAGCGCATGCCATCGGGAAGCTCTACGACCACGACCGTGCGTCGCAACGGGGTAAGTCCGATCTGCTCCAGGCCGGCGAGCGCCGCCACCTCATCACCCCACGCACCTGCGGCATCGATCAGCACCGGAGCTGCGAAGCGGCCCTGGGGGGTCACCACCTGCCACAGACCCGCGTCGTGATCGATCTGCTCCGCGAGCGCGCGCGTGACGATCCTGCCCTTGCGTGCGCGCAGGCCACCGAGAAAGCCCTGCAGCAAGGCGTGACCGTCGATCCGTGAGCAGTGCGGCTCGAGCACGCCGTGCCAGAGGGCATCCTCGGCGATGCGGGCCATCGGCACGAGGGATCGCAGCTCCTCACCGCGCACGTAGCGAGCCTCCTCGCTGCGCACGGAGGCTGCCTCCAGGTACTTGGCGAGTGCAGACTCCTCCGCTGCACGTGCCACGGTGAGAAGCGGCAGGGGTGTCACCAGCTCGTGTGCGGTGAAACCCTCGGGCGGATGCTCGAAGAAGCGACGGCTCTCCTCCGTGAGAACCTGCACCGGATGAGCGCCGAGGCCCGCATGGAAGAAGGCCGCCGAGCGTCCGGAGGCGTGATAGCCCGCGGTGTCCTCCATCTCCAGCACGATCACCCGCCCGTGGCTGGCGAGCTGACAGCCGATCGACGCGCCCGCGATGCCCGCGCCGATCACGAGGAAGTCGCACTGCTCGAGCGTCCGCGCCAATGTACTTGCTCTGGCCTTCGCGAGGCGTCCAATGTAACGCCCGTCCGCGCGTGAGGGAATGCTCTACGAATCGTGCCCCGAAGGCTGCGCCTTCGCGATCCAGCGTGCGAAGGCCTGCATGAATTTGGCGAGGAAGGCGCGCGTCTCATCGCTCTTCAAGCGTCCCTGAGCGTCGAAGAGCTCACCCGCGCCCGAGATGTAGGCCTCGGGCTGTTGCATGACCAGCATGTTCAAGAACACGAACGTCTGTCGTAGAGCGTGGTTGGCGCCGAAGCCGCCGAGCTTGTGGGGTGTCACGCTGACCACCGCCGCCGGTCGGGATTCGAAGACACTCCGACCCGCGGGACGCGAGCCCACATCGACGGCATTCTTAAGACCGCCAGGAATGGAGCGGTTGTACTCGGGGGTGACGAAGAGCACGGCTTGCATCGCTGCGACGGCCGCGCGGAAGCGCGTCCAGCTCGGGGGCGGATCGCGCTCGAGATCCTCGTTGTACAGGGCCAGATCTCGAGCTCCACGATACGGCAGGCGAGCGCCGGGGGTGACTGATCGATCAAGGCGTGCGCGACCTTCCGGCTGAAGGACTCCTTGCGCAGACTGCCCACGAGGACAGCGACGCCGACTGGCTGAGACATCTCTCGCACCTACGCTGAAGCTCTGCTCCGCGGCGGCCGCGAAGGACTCGAGCTTCAGGAGGAACGATGCGTCGCGGCCGATGTTCCCCGCTGCGCCGGTTGCGCGGTGCGCAATCCCGGTCCGTACAAGATGTGCCCGGGCCGCGCACCCGTCATCCTTCCCTGATCGATCACCGGTACGCCGTTGACGAGCACGTACTGCATGCCCACCGATAAGCGGTTCGGCTCTTCGTAGGTCGCCGCATCGCGCACAGCATCCGGATCAAACACGACCACGTCCGCCCACATCCCCTGCTTGAGCACACCGCGATCGGCGAGGTGCTCACGCTGGGCGGCCAGCGCCGAGAACTTGCGAATGGCATCGGTCAGCGTCAGCTGGTGCTCGTCGTGCACGAAGCGTCGCAGAATGCGCGGGAAGGTGCCGTAGGCGCGCGGATGGGGGCGCTCGGTCCCGAGAATGCCCTCGGGAGATGTACCGGAAGCGTCATTGTCGATCGCGACCCAGGGCTGTCGCAGGATCAATTGCACATCGGGCTCGGCCATACCGAATACGGCGACCTGAGTACCGGCTGCGTCCTGGAGCAGAAAGTCGCACAGGGCATCGATCGGGTCCGTGTGCCAGTCGGCCGCAATCTGGCTCAGGCGCTTGCCCTCGTACTTGAGCAGCTCCTTGTTCCTGACCGCCGTGATGAGCACGTCCTGCGGTCCCTTGATCTCGAGCCACTCGTTGTCCCACTCGCGGCTGGGCGTGAGCATGTCCTTGCGAATACGGGCGCGCGCGCTGGGATCCTTGAGCCGCGCGAGCAGCGCGGGCGTGCCACCGTCGTGAGCCCAGGGCGGGACGAATGCGGAGAAGTCGTTCTCCCACGCGGTGTATGCATAGGTGTCGGCCGCCACGTCGATGCCGCGCGCACGCGCCGCATCGATCCGCGCAATCAGCTGATCGGCATGGCCCCAGTTGTCGTGTCCGGATATCTTCAGGTGAAAAATCTCGAGCGGAATATGCGCCTCGGTGCTGATCCGAAAGGCTTCCTCGAGCGCCGCCGTCTCGGCATCCCCTTCGCTGCGCATGTGCGTCGCGTAGATGCCCCCGTACTGCGCCGCGACCTGGGCGAGCGCAATCAGTTCGCCGGTCGTGGCGTACGGCGCGGGCGCATACTCGAGTGCGGTGGACAGTCCGAGCGCGCCGTCCTGCATGCCCGATGCGACCAAGGCCTGCATGCGCTTGAGCTCCTCGGGGGTCGGGGCTCGATTGCCATAGCCGATGACCATCTCGCGGATTGAGGTGGCACCGATGTAGGTGCCCAGGTTGATGCCGAGTCCCTGCGCGTGCAGGCGCGCGAAGTACTGCTCGAGCGTGCGCCAATCGGCCTTGATCCCGTAATGGTCGTAGTCTCGCTGACGCTCCCTGATCATGGCATTGTCGAGCGGCGCGACGGACTCGCCCTCGCCGGTGATCTCGGTCGTGATGCCCTGAAAGATCTTCGAGGGCAGCCGCGGATCGACGAGCATGGTGAGCTCGGACTGGCCGAGCATGTCGATGAAGCCCGGAGCCACTACCATGCCGTGAGCATCGATCGTGCGCTGGGCGCTCGCCCCCGGCAGCGTGCCGATAGCGGCGATGCGGCCAGCCTTGATCGCGACATCACCCGCATACCAGGGTGAGCCCGTGCCGTCGATGATGTGGCCGTGAGTGATGAGAAGATCGTAGCGTTCGGCCGATACGCAAGTCGCGGATGCGAGCACGAGCATGAGGAGCACCAGGCAGGGGATGCAGTGTCTCGCCACAGCGACTCCAGCAAGCGAACCGTGCAACGAGTCTGCCATGTCACGGCGGAACTATCTAATGAGGCCGGGGTTCTCACCTTCCCTCAGGGAACCCGGAAGTCAGGAGAGGCATAATGAGTCAGGGGGTGTTTCTCGCGGGCGCGAGCGGCGCAATCGGCCAGCGTCTGACGCCGCTGCTGCGCAGCGCGGGCTACTCTGTCTGGGGCACGACGCGATCGGAAACCAAGGCCGGGGCGCTGCGTGCGCTCGGGGCCGAGCCGGTCGTGGTGAACGTCTATGATGCGGGCGCGCTGAGCCGCGCCGTCGCAGCGGCAAAGCCCGATGTCGTGATTCACCAGCTGACGGATCTGCCGAAGGATCTTGATCCGCAGCAGATGCCGGATGCGCTCGTGCGCAATGCCCGCATGCGCGAGCAGGGTACGCGCAATCTGGTGACCGCCGCTCGTGCGGTCGGTGCCCGGCGCCTCATCGCCCAAAGCCTGGCCTGGCTCTACGCGCCGGGCCCCGAGCCTCACGTGGAGTCCGATCCGCTCGATGTCCGCGCCACGGGCGAGCGTGGCATCACGATGCGCGGTGTCGTGGCACTCGAGGAGCTCACGCTGAACTCACCTCCGCTGCAAGGTATCGTGCTCCGCTACGGTCGGCTCTACGGCCCCGGTACCCACGCAGCGACCGCCTCGGATCTCATGCCGATCCACGTCGACGCCGCGGCCCAGGCCGCGCTGCTCGCAGTCGAGCACGGGCCCGCAGGGATCTTCAACATCGCCGAGCCCAATCCGCACGTCTCAACCGAGAAGGCGCGCCGGGAGCTCGGATGGAACGCGGACTTCCGGCTGGCTGCGTGAGTGTTGACGGACCGCGACATTCGAGAATGCGGCCAAACAAAGGCTTACAGCTCGAAGGAGAAAATCGCGTCTTGATTCAGCGACGCGCAACCCGCAGGGAGCGCGCGCCGAGGAATTTGCGCGTGCGCCCTTAACGTCCCACGCTTCAAACAGTTACGCGAATCTCGGCGGCACTGCAACGCTCTGGCACGCGTGTTGCTCGGCTTGCACCCAAAAGCGATCTACCACGCCAACCGGGGGGCATGCCATGAACAGGGCAACGATCGTTACGCCATGGATCTTCATCGGCTCGATTCTTTATGGTCTCTGCACACTCGCGAGCGCCCAGCCCATCGATCCGGGCGTGCGCCACGCTGCCAGCGACGGCGGACCGCCGCTGCCGCTGCCGCACCTCACGTCCGATGAGCTCGCATTCTTTCAGGACGGCCTGAACCGTTTCAATGAACTGGACGTCGTCTCGGGCGCGGGCCCGGGTCAAGGCAATGGGCTCGGGCCGCGATTCAATTCCAATCAATGCGCCTCCTGCCATGGGCAACCGTTCGTGGGTGGCTCGAGCCCGGCCGTCAACCCGCTCATTGCGGTGGCGAGCGCCGCCGGTGCGTCGAACACCGTGCCTTGGTTCAACACGCTGCACGGGCCGATTCGCGAGGCACGCTTCGTGCGCTCGAACGGAGTGTCGGACGGCGGCGTGCACGACCTGTTCGTGATCAGCGGGCGCAACGATGCAGGCGCCTGCAACCTCGCGCAGCCGGATTTCTCGCCGGCCGGAAACCCGCTCACCGGACAGGGCGGCAACGCCAACATCGTATTCCGCATCCCCACCCCGACGCTGGGCGCGGGGCTGATCGAGGCGATTCCCGACTCCGCGATTCTCGCCAACATGGCCGCGAATGCAGCAGCGAAGAGCCGCGTCGGGATCACCGGCCATCCGAACGCACTGATCGGGGGCAGCGTCAATCGCAGCGCCAACGACGGCACCATCACGCGCTTCGGCTGGAAGGCCCAGAACAAGTCGCTGCTGATGTTTGCCGGCGAGGCCTACAACGTAGAGATGGGCATATCAAATCAGCTCTTCCCGCAGGAGCGCGACGAGACATCGGGCTGCGACGCCTTTCCCACACCGAACGACTCGAACAACTTCTCTGCCATGACCTCCGGTGCGCCGGCAACGGCTGTGCTGTCGGACATCGAGGGCTTCGCGAACTTCATGCGCATGCTCGCAGCCCCTGTTCCGGCGGCGCCCACGCCCTCCAGCAGCAACGGGCGTATGTTCTTCGGCGCCATTGGGTGTGCCTTCTGTCACACCCCTTCGATGACCACAGGGGCTGCGGTTGCCACGGGCTCGGAGACCTCGCCGAGCGCTGCACTCTCGCATCAGCAAGCCAACCTCTACTCCGATCTGCTGGTCCATCACATGGGCGTTGCGCTCGCCGATGGCATTCCGCAGGGCGCTGCGGGGCCGGATGAGTTTCGCACCGCACCGCTGTGGGGCGTCGGACAGCGCGAGTACTTCCTGCACGATGGGCGCACGACCAATCTCATCCAGGCGATCGAGGCTCACGCGAGCCCCGGCAGCGAGGCCAATCAGATCATCCGGAACTTCAATGCGCTCACCTCGCAGCAGCAGCAAGATCTCATCAACTTCCTCAGATCGCTCTGATCACTCAGATCGCTCTGATCTCACCGGGTCGGCGGGAACGGTCTCATGCCGGCAGCGGCGAGCCGCGTGTCTCCAGGCACGCGGGCAGGAGCAGCAGCCCGAGCACGAAGGCAGCGGCGGTCGCGGCGACCGGCAGGCCCACGCTACCGTGGGCCTGCACGGCCGCGCCGATCAAAAAGTTGATGCCGGCGCCGATGAAGCGTCCGCAAGAGGTGACGAACGCAAACGAAGTCGCTCTCATGAGCGTCGGATACTGCTCCGGCAACCACAGGCTGTAGAGCGCGAAGTTGCCGCCGCACACACCGAGCGCAAACAGGCTGTAGATGAAGACATTGAGACCGCCGGGTGCATAAAACGCCCAGCCGAAGCTGAACGCGATACAAAGCGCCATGCCGATGAAGTAGACGGCGAGCGCCCAGCGGCGCCCGAGCGCTTCGGCGAGCGGCGGCGCCGCCAGACAACCGAGCACCGTGCCCACGGACAGAAGCGCCGTTCCAAACGATGCGAGACGCGCAGCCTGCGGCGCACCGTAGCCGGCTTGTCGCGCCAGGGTCGTAATCGCGGACGGCTCGTACACGGCCCCTGCCCACAGTCCGATGATGGAGACGGTAACCAGGGCGGCGTTGAGGAGCGTGCGGCGGCGATACGGCGCGGCGAAGATCGCCGCGAGCGGTGAGCGGCGCGGCGCAGCTTCGGCCGCTCGAGTCCAGCGCTCCGACTCATGGATCCGCGATAGCATGTACAGTGCCAGCACGACGGGCACTCCGCCGCAGATGAACATGGCGCGCCAGCCGAATTTCGCACCCACGGTGTAGTTGAGCGCGGCCGCGAGAAAGAATCCCGCGTAGTACCCGGTCTGCAGGTAGCCGGCACCCATCCTGCGTCGTGACTCCGGCCAGACCTCCGCGACGTAAGTACCGGCGAGCGCCCACTCACCGCCGATGCCGACGCCGGCGAGGAAGCGCCACAGACCGAGCTCCCAGACGGTGTGCGCAAAAGCCGCCGCAGCCGTGCACACCGCGTAGCAGGCCACCGCGGCTGCGAGTGTGCGCGCTCTGCCCCAGCGGTCGGCGAGCGGACCCCAGACGAGCGAGGTGCCCCACCCCGCCAGGAACACCGCGAACATCACCGAGCCTGCGAACAACACGCGGCTCGGTGAGCCGTCGAGACCCGAGCGCGGCAGAAGCTCGGCGAGCGCCGGCGCGAGAACCAGCGCGAAGATGAACGAGTCCATGCCGTCGAGGGTCCATCCACACCAGGCCGCCCAGAAGCCGCGCACCTGGGAGGGCGTCAGTGGCTCACGCGCCTTGATAAAGCGCAGCGTAGCGGGCTCGTAACGCATCTTTCTGCACCTTGCCCATCGCGTTCCGAGGCAACTCCGCGACCAGCACCACCCGCTTGGGCACCTTGTAGCCACTCAGCCGCGTGCGCACGGCGCTGATGATCTCCGCCTCCGAGAGCACCGCCTCGGGCGCAAGCACGACGGCCGCGGTCACGGCCTCACCGAGATCCGCGTGTGCAACCCCGAACACGGCGCTCTCGGCAACTCCGGGCAAGGCATCCAGCTCCGACTCCACTTCTTTGGGATAGACGTTGTAGCCGCCGCTGATGACCAGATCCTTCACGCGACCGACGATGTACACGTAGCCGTTTCGATCGATGCGCGCGAGATCTCCGGTCTTGAACCAACCATCGGCGGTGAAGGCGGCGCGCGTCTTCTCGGGGTCGCGAAAGTAGCCGGCGAACACATTCGGTCCGGTGAGCTCGAGCGTGCCGACCACGTCGGTCGCGCGGATCGGCGCCCCGCTCTCGCGCTCGGTCAGCCGCACGGAGACTCCCGGCAGTGGCGGGCCCACCGATCCCGGCACGCGCGGCCCCTCGTACGGGTTCGAAGTGTTGAAGAGAGTCTCCGTCATCCCGTAGCGCTCGAGAATCATGTGGCCGGTGCGGCGCAAGAACTCGCGGTGCGTCGCGGCCGGCAATGGGGCGGACCCCGACACGAAGAGTCGCATGTGGGCGGTAGTTGCCCGGTCGAGGCTGCTCTCCTGCAGCAGCCGGGTGTAGTGCGTGGGCACACCCATCAGCGTCGTGACCTGCGGCAGATGCCTCAGCACCTCCTCGGAGGTGAATCTCGGCAGGAGCAGCAGGCTCGAAGCCGATGCCAGCACGGTATTGATGGCCGCGAAGAGGCCGTGCACGTGAAAGAGCGGCAAGGTGTGCAGCAGTACGTCCTCGCCCGTGAAGCGCCAGGCTTCCTTCAGGGTGCGCGCATTGGTTGCGAGATTGCCGCGCGTGAGCATGGCGCCCTTGGAGCGGCCGGTTGTCCCGGAGGTGTATACGAGGGCCGCGAGCGCGCGCGGGTCCCGAGTCACCGGGAGGCTCTCGTCCGGCGTGCCGCGGCTGGCGAGCTTTGCCAGCGAGCCCTGCCCTTCCGCACCCAGCGTCTCGAGATGCGCGGCGCCCGCGCCCTTCGCGAGCGCGGCGAGCGCGTCGGCTTCGATCGGCTGTGCGACGAGCAGACGAGGATTCGAATCATGAAGCAGATGCTCGAGCTCGTGCGGCGTCGCTGCGACATTGATGGGGACGAAGACCGCGCCCAGCCGCAGGCACGCCACATAGAGCACCACCGCCTCGGGAGATTTCTCGACGCGCGCGGCGACGCGATCACCCGCGCTCACGCCACGCCGCATCAAAGCGCTCGCAAAGCGAGCCGACTGCTCGCGCAGTTCCGCATAGCTGAGCTCGGCGCCGGCCGGCGTTCTCAGGAACACGCGGCGCGGATGCTCGCGCGCGGCATCCTCGATCCAATCCGCTGGATCGCGAGGGACTGCGTTTGCGATGGGCTCACCCGTGCTCATGATGGTGGTCGGAGCATGCCGCTCAGGGCCCGAGACCGATGCGTCTGAACTCCTCCGGCAGGCCGGGCTCCAGGGCGATCGCCGCAGCGAGGTCGCTCTGTCCCTGGCTCTTCATCCCCTTGCGCTGCTTAGCGAGTCCTCGGCCATACAGTGCCCAGGCACTTTGCGGCTTGAGCTTCAATGCGGCGTCGTAGTCCTTGAGCGCGCGGTCGAGCTCACCGCGACGCAACTGCACGAGCGCACGGTGCTCCAGGAACAGCGGCTCCTCGGGCCCGCGCCGGAGCGCGGCGTTGCAGTCCTTGAGAGCGCGGTCGAGCTCGCTTCCCGTCAAGGCGCGCACCCAGCAGCGCTCGCTCAAGGCGAACGCGAGCCGCGCATCATCCGCGTGGACTGCGATCCAGAGGTCGTACTGTGACAGGGCTTGCGGCCAATGTGCGACGAGCTCGTACATGCGACCGAGCTGCAGGCGCACGTCTGCTTCCTTCGCAGCGGCCCGATCCACGGCATCGAGATCCGCGGCCGCACCGGCGGAATCCTTCGCCGTGATCCGCAAGTGTGCGCGCAAGAGGTGCGCGGCGACGTAATCCGGCTTCAGCATCAGCGCCCGATCGAGATCGGCGAGCGCCAGCTGCGGCTGCTGGTTGCTGAGGTAAGCCTCGGAGCGCTCATAGAAGTACCGCGGCTCATCCGCTTTGAGCTCGCACGCCCGGCTGAAGTCGGCGATCGCGTGCTCGAAGTCCCCGCGCGCGGCCGAGGCGCTTCCCCGCCGGCTGAATCCTTCCGCATCCGTCGGCTCGTCCGCTGGCTGCGCATGATCCGCCGCGGACGCCGAGGCCGCGCCGGCCTCGGGCGGGCCCGAGCTCAGGTCGAACACGGGTCCGCCGTTGTAGGTGAAATAGAGCTTGTGCTGCGAGTTCGCGACGTAGATGTGATGCGAGAGGAAGAAGTCCGCGCCGAGGAGCATATCGAAATCCGACAGTCGCACAGCGCCGATGCGCAGCCGCGCATGCTGGATCTCCTCCCCATCGCCGATCTTGAAGCTCGGGAAGGTCGCGATCCAGGTTTGCACGCTGGTGCGACCGAGGCCACGCGAGAATCCTGCGGGTACCACGCCCGGATCGTTGGGCTTGACGCCGGCGCGCTCCGCCGCGCGCAGGGTCAGTAACGAAGTGGAAGCGCCGCTGTCGAACAGCACGCGAATGCGTGCGCTGCCGATAAAGGCATCACCGGAAGTGAGGGGCGCCGGTCCCTGGACCGGTATGGGGGACCGGTACAGATCCACGACGCCATAGGCTTGCGAGGCATCCCAATAAGCGAGTGGCCGGTCGCCACAGCCTTCGGCGCGGATGAGATCGATCCGGCCGTGGGCCAGATCGTATTCCACGTCGGCGGCATGCAGCACGTCCTGTCCTAGGAGGCCTGCGGCGCCGTTGCCTGGCTCGCCTCCACCGACCAGAAACGACCGATCGCGCAGCGGATAGCCCGCCAGCGACAATGTCTTGACGGTGGCGAGGGAGACGCTCGCCGCTCCGCCGACACCGACGATGTAGAAGTCGGGGGATACCATGCGCAAGGGCAGTTTCAACTCCGCCGCGATGGCCGGCGTGAGCGTGCTGTAAGAAGAACCACTGTCCGCGATCAGCACCGCATCGGTGCCGTTGAGCTTCACGGCCACCATCGGGCGCAGCCCGACCATGGTCACGGGAAGCTCGACGAACTTGGTGAGCCGGCACGCGGAAGCAGCTGGCACGGGTGCGGCGGCGAAGCCCATGAGCACGAGCGCCAAGGAAGCGCAGAGACCGCACCGTCTCACACGACCTGCACCTCTAGGATGGAGGTAAAGGAGCCCGTGGCAATGATGCGCGACAGCTGCATGCCTGCACTGGAAACCACCGAGCGCCACTCCCTCTCCGAGCGCTCGTGCCCGCTCGTCATGACCAGCATCTCGATATCGATGTCGATCAGGAGGTCGTTGCGCGCCTTCGACTGCACCACACCCTCGAGGATCAGGAGTTTCGCACCACGCGGTGCGCGCGCCTTCAAATTATTGAGGATGTCGACCGATTCCCGATCCGACCAGTCGTGCAGCACCGTCATCATGAGATACAGATCGCACGCGGGGATCGGATCCTTGAAGAAGTCTCCTCCCACGTAGCTGACGCGCGGATGAGTGTGCTCGCGAGCCTGCGCGATGACGCCGGGCAGATCGAACAGAATGCCGTGCGATGCGGGGGCGCGCTCGAGGACGGCGTAGAGCAGGTGTCCGAGACCCCCGCCAATGTCGCCGATGCTCTTGAAGCCGCGGAAATCGTACGCTTCCACGATGGGAGCGACCTGCAGCAGAGATTTACCGACCATCGCCTCATGAAAGATTCGCGCCTCCTCCGGGTGCTTGCGCAGATGCGCAAACAGGCCGCCCTCGGTGACCTTGGCGATCGACGGCTCGCCGGTGCGCAGCGCCGACTCGAGCTCGCGGTACGCATCCCAGTGCACCGGCAGGCCCATCATGCGCGCGAGCGAGCGCAACGAGGGCGCTGCATCCGTGCGCAACAGCCGCGAGGCCGCATTGTGCGCGAAGCGCTCGCCGTCGTCCTGGAAGATGCCGTGATTGGAGAGCGAGCGCAGCAGGCGCTGCAACAACTGCGGCTGCACTCCACTCTGGCGCGCGAGCTCGGTGGCGCTCTGTGGTTCATCGCCCAGCGCATCGGCCACGCCGAGCTCTGCAACCACGTGCAGGCAGCGGGAAGCCCAGTAGGCAGTGGCGAGGTCCATGAGCGTGCGCGCCGGATCAACGGTGTGATGCATGGCGATGACCCCTTTGGACGTTGTTGTGCGGTCCGGAGCGTCATTATCACGCCTTTTGAGTGTCGCTGCATTGAGACGCGGCCTCGGTATGGCGCTTGCTTCGCAGTTGCTCATCGGCTGATCCGAGCTTGGGCTCGGCGGAGGTTTCAATGATGAGGAGCAAGGCGACCCTTCTGGCCGCACTCGCGGTGGGTGCGGCCCTGGGCGGCTGTGTGACCACGACGCCCAGCGAATCGACCGCACAGGCGATCGATGATTCCACCATCACGGCGAATGTGAAGGCCGCATTGGTTCAAGACCCACTCACTCGCGCACGCAACATCTCCGTTAACACGCTGCGCGGCACGGTGGAGCTCTCCGGCTTCGTCGATTCGCCCTCGGAGCGGCATGAAGCCGGGGACATCGCCAGGCGCGTGGCCGGTGTGCGCTCCGTGGAAAATCAGCTGCAGGTAAACGGTGTGAGCGGACCCGTGGTGGGGAGCGCTGCGGTGGGCAGCGCCGTCGATGACCGGACACTCACCGCTAACGTGAGAGCCGCGCTCGCATCCAGTCCCGAGACGGCGACACCGCAGATCAAGGTATCGACCGCGGACGGCGTCGTGCAGCTCGCCGGCTTCGTCGACTCAAACGTGCAGCGCGATGCCGCGACGCGGATTGCGAGTGCCGTGCCCGGCGTGCGGGCCGTCGACAACGACCTGCGACTCGCGCCGCGAGGCTAGAGCCTTGGCAGATCGAGCGGGCGGCGCGCTCCTGCGCCGCCCGCTCCCGGATGGATTGCACGCGCGCCCCGGAGTAGATTGACCCGCAGCGGCGGGAGGGTCGACGGTGGAGTGGCTGCGCACGAGCTGGCGGTGGCTGCGCGAATGGTTCGCAGTGCTCGCGATCGTCCGCTTCAGCATCCTGATTCCCGCGGTCCTCATCGCGACCCTGCTCCTCGCGGATCAAATGGCGGATGCGCTGATCGCCGCATCCGAGCACCCGCTCGGTGCCTCCACGTGGGCCTTCCTGAGTGCGACGTTCTTTGCGGCGCTCGTGGTCTGGTACACGGGGCGTACCATGTTGCGGTTCTGCTTCGATGGCAATCCGGCCTCGGATGCGGGCGTTCATCCGACGCTGAAGCGCCACTTGCCGAGACTGCTCGCGCTTTGCGTGCCCGCGCCGGTGCTCATCAAGGTGCTGACGTTGCGCGGTGCGGTCGCCGATGCCCGCGGTGTGTACCAGCTCGCCGGCGCGCTCGCGCTCGTGCTCCTTCTCACGGCGCTCTACGTGTATGGGCGGCGCAAGCTCGCGCAGCTGCCGCACCTCTCGGCGCTCGCCGACTCCGAGGCCCAGGAGGCGCGCAACCTCGACCGGCTGTCGCGCCTGCAGCCGCGAACGCGCCGGCTGCTGTGGGCCCTGCTCGCCGCGAACGTCGGGGCGCTGCTCCTGGCGATCTACGGGCCACTGTACCTGATCGGTGCGCCCGCGCTCTTATTGCTGGCGCTCGGGCTCATCGCCGTGACGGGCAGCTGGCTCGTCTATCTCGCCAATCATCGCCGCATCCCCATCCTCACGTTGCTGCTTTTGTGGGTGGTTCTCGTCAGTCCCTTCAATGAGAATCACGAAGTACGCCAGACCGCGAACGCGCACTCGCATGGCTTTCTCAGCCGGGCGCAGCCCATCGCGCCGGGTACGCTCGAGGCCTCGCCGCTGCCCGAGGGGGCACTCGGCGCGTATTTTCTCACCTGGTTCGATGAGCTCGCGAGCCGCGAGGGCGGAACGGGTGCGCTGCCCGTTGTCATCGTTGCCGCCGATGGCGGGGGCATTCGCGCCGCGTACTGGACGGCGATCGTGCTCGGAGAGCTCCAAGATCGCAGCGCCGCCCAGTCGGTACCGTTCTCGCGGCATGTGTTCGCGATCAGCGGCGTCTCCGGTGGCAGCCTCGGAGCGGCGATTTTCGCGGCCATCGCGGCGCAGAGGCTGCTGCTGCCGCCGGCGGCGCCGGCCCGCTCGTGGGTGCAGGAGGCGGACGACGTGCTCGGACGCGACTTTCTCTCGCCGACCCTGGCGAACGCCCTGTTTCCCGATCTGCTCCAGCGCTTTCTGCCCGCGCCGGTTTTCGATGACCGAGCGATCGCCCTGGAGCAATCGTGGGAGCGCGCCTGGGCTGCCGCGCACGTGCAGGGCCGCGCCGGCTTCTCCGCTCCTTTTCATTCACTGTGGGCGGTGAGTCCGCATTCGGTGCCGCTGCTCTTTCTCAACGGCACGACGGTCGAGTCGGGCCAGCGCGCCATCATCGATCCGCTCGCCACTGCAGCGCACGCCGATGATCCCTTCTCGAGCACGCTGCGCGCCGGGCAGGTACTGGGAACGCAGTTGCCCTTGAGCACGGCCGTGCTGCTGAGCGCGCGATTCACCTACGTAAGTCCCGCGGGTCTCATGGGAACGAGCGGACCGGACGCGCGCGCACGGCAGCGCATCGTTGATGGCGGTTACTTCGATAATTCGGGCGGCGTCACCGCGCAGGAGATCCTGCGGGCGATCTCGCTGGCGCATGCGGAGCGCACCCGCACGGCTCCCGCGACACGGCCAATGCGCCTGATCCTCTTGCACATTCGCAACTCGCCGCCCAATCCGCGGCGCGCGCGCTTCGGCCTGAGCGCGCTACCGGAGGGGTACGTCTGGCTCTCAGAGACGCTCTCTCCGGTGCACGCGCTCCTCAATACCGGACCTGCGCGCGCGGCGCAGATCATGAGCTATCTCAATGGCTCCCAGCCAGCCGGTGAGCTCACCTTCTACGACGTGAAGCTCTACCGCGACCGCACGGACCTGCCCCTCGGCTGGGCCCTCTCGTGCGCCGTGCAGCAGGAGATGGAGCGCCAGCTCACCGACTGCGGCGCGGACGACTGCGCCGCGCGCACCATCCCGCGGATCCTGAGCGATCTGTACGGCGCCTCGGCACCTCACCCGCCACAGACCGGCGGCTCGACCCCCATCTGTCTGCAATAGGCGCCTGCGGGAGTGCTGGCTCGGCCTCGCGATAGGCCGCTGACTTCGGCGCGAAAACGGTTCATAGTGGGGTCATGCCGCGGCACCGGCAATGCCGCAGCCAATAATTCAAACTGCTGCCGCAAGGGGGAAGATCGATGGCGACGGCCAAACCTTGGGATGCCTCCTACGAATGGAAGGCCCTGCTCATTCTGAGCCTGGCTTTCGGGCTGGTAGGACTCGACCGCTTCATCCTGCCGCCTCTTTTCCCCACGATGATGAAGGACCTCTCGCTCAACTATCAGAATCTCGGCACGCTCGTGGGGGCACTCGGGGTGGCCTGGGGCGCGGCGGCCATTCTGCTGGGAAGCATCTCGGATCGAATCGGCCGGAGAGCCGTGCTGGTGCCCGCGGTCGTGGCGTTCTCACTGCTCTCCGCGTTGAGCGGCATGGCCACGGGTCTCGTGAGTCTGCTCCTCATTCGCGCACTCATGGGCGTTGCCGAAGGCCCGATCGCATCGACCGGTGTCGCGGTCGCGGTGGAGGCCTCGCATCCGACGCGACGAGGCATGAACAACGGGATCTTCCAGTGCACCATCGCGCTGTTCGGATTGGGAGTCGGGCCGATCCTCGCGACGCAGCTGTTGCTCGTCACTTCCTGGCGCCACGTCTTCATGATCGTCGGCATTCCCGGGCTCATCGTCGCAGTGATCATGGCCTTCATCATCCGCGAGCCGGCGACGATCGGCAGCAAGTCTCAGGCCGAGACACCGCGCCGCGCGCCGCTCTCGACGGTGTTCGCGCATCGCAACGTCCCCCTGTCGATGCTCGCCCTGCTGTGCGCCATGGCGGGCATATTCGTGGTCTCGGCGATGGTGCCCAACTATCTGACCGACTATCTCAAGCTGACGAATTCACAGATGGGCTTCGTCACCTCCGCCATCGGTTTCGGCGGGGCGCTCGGCCAGTTCGGACTGCTCACTCTCTCCGACTTCATCGGCCGGCGGACCGCGACACTCCTTTCCTTCGTGGTCGCCGCTTGCTTCCTCTGGCTCTTCATCCACACCGGAGCCAATCCTCCGGTGCTCTTCGTGATGCTCTCGCTGGCCGCGATGTTCAATTTCGGCGCGCTCGCGATCCTCGCCGGACCGATTCCGGCCGAGGCCGCACCGCTCGGCCTGATTGCCTCGGTCGCGGGCCTCGTGATCGGCGCGGGCGAGATCTTCGGCGGCGGCATCGCGCCCCAGGTCGCCGGTGCGATCGCCCAGCACTTCGGCCTTCAGTACACGTTGTATTTCGCACTCGGCGGACAGTTGCTCGGCCTGGTGATCAGCGTGCTGCTGCGCGAGACGGCACCGCGTTTAGCGCGCGGCACCACGCGGGGGACCGTGTCCCAGCTCGACCGTTTGCCCGAGGGGTAGCTGGCGGGGCCACCCATGAGTGACATGAGTGCTGGTGAGCTTCGAGGTCGAGGAAAGGGATCGCACCGGCTCATCGCGTTGGGAGCTGTGGTGATCGCCACGGCGATCGGCGCGGGACTTTCGCCACCGCTCGCACGCGGCAGCGACCTCAGCAGCCCGACGGGCGTGCGAGGACTCATCATGATCGATAAGGTGGGTGGCTACGTGCGCTTCTTCGATCCGGTCAGCGATCGCGAGCTCTCGAGCCTCGTTCCCGGCCCGAACACCACCATCCGACCGCATGAGCTCGTGATCTCGCCCGATCATCGTACGGCCTACGTCTCGGTCTACGGCGATGGCGTCTACGGCAAGAATCCTCACCCCGGACACACCATCGCCATCATCGACCTCGGGACCCAGAAGATGGTGGGTACGATCGATATCTCTCCGTACGAAGCCCCACACGGCCTGCAGGTCGATGCCGCGGGCACGCTGTACGTCGCGTGCGACCTCAGCCGCAAGGTGCTGGTCATCGATCCGCGGACCCGCCGCATCGAAGCCGCCATCGACGTCGAGGGGACCGGGCATCGCATCGCGCTGCTGCCGGATGCGAGCAAGCTCTATGTGGCCAACAAGAACGACCGGCTGTTCGTGAGCGTCGTGGACGTGAAGAAGCGCCGGATGGTTGGCAAGGTGCCGATGCCCAATGGCAGCGAGGGCATCGTCGCCGCGCCCGATGGCAAGACGGTGCTGGTCGCAGACCTTACCGAACCTTACATTCACGTCATCTCGAGCGTGACCGATATGGAGGTGGACCGAATCCGCGTGCAGGGCGCCGAGAAGGGCATCTACAAGATTTTTTACAGTCCCGATGGCAGGCTCGTGCTCACTTGCCTCTCGAGCGGCCAGGTGAATATATTCAGCGCGGCGGATCTGCACGCGCCGCAACGCGTGGTGCACTCCGCGGGTACCGCGCTGATGGGCATCGCCTTCTCAGCCGACGGCAGGACGGCGCTGGTGGGCAATCATGGCGAGGGCACGGTCTCGCGCATCGATTTGCGTACGGCGATGGTGACGGACACCTTCCCCGCAGGCAAAGGCGTCGAATCGCTCGCGTATTTCTGAGGACATCGCACGGAGCTCGAGGACCCGCGCTGAAGGAACAGAATGCCCCGGAGCTCTCATGAACGAATCAGCCGCTGAACGGCGCGAGGTTCTGCGCAAGCTGGGCGCATTCGGCGCTGCGGCGCTGCCGCTCATCGCGCCGAGCCTCGCGGCGCGCGCGCTCCGCGCCTCGGAAGTGTCCTCGCCTTCTTCCGCTATCCGACACTACGATCCGGCCGCACGCTTCGCGCTCAGCGTCACCGACGTACCGATGCGCCGCAATCGCGCAGGTCGCATGCTCTTCGCGCGTGTGTACCGGCCGCAAGGCGCGGGGCCGTTCCCCACCGTGCTGGATCTGCACGGCGGTGCGTGGAATGCGAAGGACCGCCACGCCGAGGAGCCGATGGACCGCGCCATCGCCGCAAGCGGTGTGCTGGTGGTCGCGATCGATCTGACGCTCGCAACCGAAGCGCCTTATCCGGCCTGCATCGAGGATGCGAGCTATGGCGTGCGCTGGCTGAAAGCGAAGGCGGCCGCATGGAACGGTGATGCCGCGCGCATCGGCATCTACGCAAGCTCGAGCGGCGGTCACGTGGCAGAGCTGCTCGCCATGCGGCCAGGAGATGCGCGCTACGACGCCATTGCCTTCCCGGAGGCACCCGCGCTCGATGCCAAGGTCGCCTACCTTGCCATGCGCTCGCCCATCAGCGATCCCCTCGCGCGCTATCAGAACGCGCTGCATCTGAAGCGCGAGCCCATGATGATGAATCACACCCGGTTCTTTCAGCCCTGGAGCACGATCTTCGAGGGCAACCCCCAGCAGATTCTCGAGCGGCACGAGCAAGTCGCCCTGGTGCCGCTCCTCATCATGCAAGGCGCGCTCGACGACAACATGCTGCCGGCCATCCAGGAGAAGTTCGCGCGCGCGTATCGCGCGGCGGGTGGCTCCTGCGACTACGAGCTGTTCGCGGGCTGCGAGCATGAGTGGGTTGCGAAGCCCGGACCGCAGACGGAGCGAGCCCAGCGGATGGTCCGGGAATTCATTGCGCATCAGGTCAACGTCTGAAGCGAGCGATCTCACGATCCGCGGGGGCCACATGCGGTTGACAGGATCACAACTGACGGAGTCACGGAAAGACGGCACCTGCGTTTATCGAGGCCGCGCACTGCGTCCCTGGCTGTGGGCCACGGTGCTGCCGCTGCTCTGGAGCTGCGACAACACCAGCTATTACTGCTCGAACTGTGTGCCGCCCCCCTCGAACCCCTCCGAGGTCTCACTGGGACTGGTAGCCGGTAACTTCAACAACAACGGCAGCACCTCGGTCGTGGCGACGAGCACCGTCCTCGCCAATCCCTATGTCAACTCAGGAAACCTCAAGCTGTACCTCTCGAGCGGCACCGGGACTTTCGCACCGCCGGTGCTGGTCGCAGCGGGAAACGATCCGCTCTATCTCGCCAGTGCCGACCTCAACAATGACATGCTGCCCGATGTGGTCTCGGCGAGCTTCGCCGATGGCGCACTCTCCGTGTTCCTCAACAGCGCTCAGACCCCGGGCACCTTCGCGGCGCCGTTGGTGCTCAACTCTCCGGGCGCCTCCCAGGTTGCGATCCTCGATATGAACAATGACGGTCTGGCCGATCTCGTCTCGGCCGACTACAACGTCTCCTTGTTCCTGCAGAGCTCACCGGGCGTGTTCGCAAAACCCGTGTCACTCTATCCAGGCGGTGCGAACTGGGTGGCACTCGGCGATCTCAATCACGACGGCATCGCCGACGTCGCGGTGACCGATGCCGTGGGCGTCAAGGTGCTGCTACACACCGGAGCGGCGAGCTCGAGCACCTACGCAGCGCCGGTCAGCGTGTTCACGCAGACCCTGAATCCAAACCTCCTCGGGGCGAATCTCATCGCCATCGCGGATGTGAACAACGATGGCTACAACGACTTGATCATCACGGATCCGGGTCCGCCGGGAGGTACCGGGGCCTTCGTCGCCGTGCTGCTGCAGGATGCGGCGCATCCCGGCCAGTTCCTCGCGGCGGTCAATTACCCGATGGGGCAGTACGTCGCACAGTCGCTCATCGTCAGCGACGTGAATGGGGATCATCACCCCGACATCATCATCGGGGGCCAAAGCGGCGTCAGCGTGCTGTTGCAGGATGCTTCGGGCAATGGCACGTTCGGTGCGGCAACGAACTACGCCGCCTCCGATGCGAATGAGATCGCCGTCGCGGACGTGAACGGCGACGGACGCCCGGACATCATTGTCGGCACCGGTCCCTCGCATCCGCTCGTGAATGGAGTGATGACAAATACACCGGGCGTACTGCTGCAGAATGCGTCCCGGCCGGGGACCTTCGCCGCACTCGTTGCGCTGCCCTAGGCGCCGGGTGCGAAATTCGTGAACTGCGCCTTGCCCTAGGGGTCTCAACCGCATAGGCTCGTGCCGGAGCGCTGGGCAGGGTGCCCTGTGACGATCATCGAGCCGCCCGGCGCACGGGGCGGCCCTAGCCATTCATGACGAACGCCTCGACACTGCCGAATCGCCTTCTACCCTTCGCCTATTCTTCCGCCAGTTCTTCTGGGGCTGCCTGGGACTGCTCGTGTTCCCGGTGGTGGGTCGCGCCGTGTTCGCCTCGATCGCCTATGCGACCAAGCGCATCACCGATACGGTGCTGGCCATGCACGCTCGCGCGAGCCTGGACGACCATGTACTGGTCGCTCCCTTCGTGCTGTTCATCTGCCTGGTGGTCGCACGCTTTGCGAGCGATGCCTCGATGTGGTTCTGCTCCTATCACACGCGCTCCTCGTTGCTCGTGCGCATCAAAGAGGAGGTCTTTGCCTACGCGCAGCGCCTCTCGCCCGCTTACTTCGAGAGCACGCTCTCGGGGAAGATCGCGCACCGCGCCGTGATGCTGCCCGATCAGGTGCTGCTGCTCTTCGACATGATGGTGTTCGACTTCATCCCGAGCACCATGTTCTTCGTCTTCGTGGCCGCGTACTTCTACGTGGCGAGCCCGGCGTTCTGCGCCGCCGCCATGGCGAGCATCGTCGTCTACTTCTCGCTCAGCCTGTATGTGGGGCGCGAGTGCGCGAAGCGCGCCGCGCTCAACAACGAGGCACGCGCCGCGGTGACCGGTCGCGTCGTCGATGTCATCACCAACATCCGCAACGTGTTCTTCTTCGCCAACCAGTCGCTCGAGGATCGCCAGCTCGAGCACTACACCGGCGAGGAGCGCCAGCGACGCATGGCGCTCTATCGCGCCGTGGTGCGCCTGCGCTGCGCGCAGTACTCGATGGATATCTCCATGTGGCTCGGCTTCGTGGGCGGTGCACTCTACGCCTGGGTGCACGGCAGTATCGGCGCCGGCGATTTCGTCATGATCACGGCACTCACCGGCTCGCTGCTGCAGACGGCCTACAACGTCGGACAGCGCATCCCGGAGTTCTACGAGCAGCTCGGAGCCGCGCGTGAGAGCATCGATACCTTGATCGTGCCCGCGACGGTGCAGGATCTGCCGGGCGCGCCGCAGCTCGTCGTCCACAAGGGCGCCATTCATTTCGAGCACGTCGCCTTTGCCTACGAGGCGCGCCGCCGCGGCCCGCGCAATATCGTGCAGGACTTCGAGCTCTACATTCCCCCCGGTCAGCGCGTCGGGCTCGTGGGTCCGAGCGGCGCAGGCAAGACGACGTTGATGGGGCTCCTCATGCGCATGCACGATGTCACGGCCGGTGCGATCCGCATCGACGGCCAGAACATCCGCGAGGTGACGCAGGAGAGCCTGCGGGGGGCGCTCGGACTCATCCCGCAGGACACGAGCCTCTTTCACCGCAGTCTGCTCGAGAACATCCGCTACGGCCGGCCCGGGGCGAGTGATGCCGAGGTGATGGCCGCGGCCCGGCGTGCCCACGCCCACGAATTCATCGTCGATCTGGAGCAGGGCTACGACACCTTGGTCGGCGAGCGCGGCCTGAAGCTCTCGGGCGGGCAACGGCAGCGCATCGCCATCGCCCGCGCGATCCTGCGCAATGCACCCATTCTGCTGCTCGACGAGGCGACGAGCGCTCTCGACAGTCACAGCGAGCAGGTCATCCAGGAAGCCATGCGCGAAGCGATGGAGGGCAAGACCGTCATCGCCATCGCGCACCGGCTGAGCACGGTCATGGACATGGACCGCCTGATCGTGCTGCAGCGGGGCGTCATCGTCGCCGACGGCACGCATGCCGAGCTGTTGCACCAGGGCGGGCTCTACGCGGAGCTCTGGCGCAAGCAGTCGGGAGAGTTCAATCCGGTGGCGCGGCGCGCCTCGGACACCATCAACGGCGAGGTCGCGGAAGTGGTCGGTCACCTCAACGGCAGTGTCCGCGAGCGACACCACGCGGTGGCGGACCACGAGGAGAGCGCGTGATCGAGCGGCCTTGAGCGAGCCGTCCGAGGAAGAGGACGCGAGCCTCTTCCCCGGACGAGAGCTCAATGCGGTTTCTTGTGTCCGTGACCCCTGCCGCCATTGCCATGCGAGGTCACCGTGATCTCCGCGAGGCCATCGAGCGGTGAATGCAAGCGGATGATCTCGTTCACGAGGTCGACCGCTTGCGGTGAGCCCAGACCCGTCGCCGGATCCCAATGCGGTCTGGCGTTGAAGCCCGTGACGCCACCGAATGAGTTGTTGCCCTTCTTGATGTCATTCAATGCGTCATTGTAGATAGGCTGTTTGGCAGCGATGCGATAGAGCGCCGCATTGATGAAGCCCAGGTCATGCCCCGCCTTCTGATCGGCGATCGCAGTGATGGCGGACCACTGCGGTGAGCCCGCACTCGTGCCGCCGATCAGATAGAACGCCGGACCGTCGGTAAAGCCGGGGATATCGAGCACGGTCAGCACGCCGTTGTTCACCGAGGCGTTGTAGGCAATGTCCGGGACGCCGCGGACGGACCCGTCCACGAACCCCTGCTGATACGCAGGCTTGTCATAAAGAATGCTGAAGCCACCACCGCTCGACCCGTACGCGGGCTCGTTCCAGACGACCTCGCCCAGGTAGGCTCCCGGAGGCGGATGTTTCTTTGGATTGCAACCGAGCTCTGGGAAGCAGTAGAACCCAGCGTCCAAGGTGGTGCCACCCACGCCAGTCACGAGGGGATCGCTGGCCGGTGTTCCGGCTGCCTTCGTGAGTGCCGAGCCATCACACGTCGGCTGTCCGGCACCGAAGTCGCCCGAGGAGGCGAAGATCGTCATGTTCTTTATCGTGGCTTCTGCGAACATCGCGTGTTGCTGCACGACGAGGCTCGGATCCATACACGCCTCATTCTCACCGAAGCTCTGCGAGATGATGTCGCCGAGACGATGATCCACGGCGTACTTGGTGGCGTTGTAGAGATCCTGGTCCTGATCCGACAATGCCAGCACGAGCACGATGTTGGCGCCGGGCGCGATGGCGTGGGCCCACTGCACATCGAGCGAGATCTCCACCGCCCAGCCGATCATGTCGGCGTTGCTCGGATCGAAGGGCGTCAGGCCCTGGGGCGCAATCTGCGTGAAAACCGGCGTCGGTAGCCCGTAGAAGCCATCGAATAGATTCAGCTCTTCGACGATATTCGGGCTTTGAAACGCATCGATGATGACGATCGTCTTCCCCGTGCCGTCGAGGCCCTGGTTGATGAGGGTGTCCGTGCCGTAGGCGTGGCGCACCTCGTATGGGTCGAGACAGTTTACTCCCGCCACCTGGTTGAGCTGGCACGTGAAGAGTCCGTAGCTGACTTGCCCACCGATCGCCGCACGAGCGGCTTGTGGGCCCAGCGCAAACGCGGGAGAGGCAATCGCGCCGTGATGCCTGCGGAGGCCGGCCCGGAGCATTCCTGCATGCATGCTGTTGCCAGCATGGGTGCTGCCGCCGAGCGTCCCGAGCGCGAGGGTCGAGAGCAGCGCAGCAGCAGCGCACAGAAACCCTTGCGTCCTGTTTTGCATTCTCATGATCAATCTCCCTATGAATCGAAGCCGAAACTTGCATCCCCTTGGCTTGGCAAGCTCGACTGTCGTCGTGGATCAGAATCGAACCAGCGACCGTCTCGTTTCTATTGGTCGCTCTTTGAGACCTCGCCTTGCTGTCCGAATTTGACAAGAAGTTTTCGCTGCACTCCAGCAAATGTCAACTCACTCGCCATGGCCGTCCAGCTACGCAAATTTGAGGCCCGAGCGGCGAAAATGTGAGAAACATCTGTCTAGATTAAGTCAAACCCCGTGTCCATTCCTCTCGCCGGGCCGTACCCAGCCATTCAATGAGCGCGGATCGTCGCTTGTGTTTGATGCTCGCGAACTTGTTTGAATAAGTGACTGCGACTCAGCGTGGCACAGCGCTCTGCCTCTGCGGTCTCCGCTTCCCGGGTGCCGTTAGCGGCTGCCTATCGGCCATTGCCTGCGCCAGGGCGAGCGGAACGCCGGGTTGCAGCTGCCGGCCAATCCGCGCAACACTTGAGATCGGTCTAGCTGGAGCCTCGTCGTGGCAATCGTTGATTTCATCCTGAATGGCACGCCCGTCGAGGTCGATGCGGACCCCCGCATGCCGCTGCTCTACGCGCTGCGCGATGATCTCGCCCAGGGCAACCCCCATTTTGGCTGTGGCCTTGCCCAGTGCGGTGCCTGCACGGTGCACCTGGATGGACAGCCTCTGCGCTCGTGCATCGCCCCCCTGGAGAGCGTGAAGGGTAAGAAAGTCACGACGATCAAGGGGCTCGGGTCAGCGGCCAAGCCGCACCCGATCCAGCAGGCCTACATCGAGGAGCAGGTTCCACAGTGTGGCTACTGCGTGAACGGCTGGATCATGACGGCGGCCGCGCTGCTCGATGCGAATCCGCGCATGAACGATCAACAGATTCGCGACGGACTTGCGGGCCTCAAGTGTCGCTGCGGTACCCATGTATCCATTCTGCGGGCCGTCAAGCGTGCGCAGGCGCTGATGATTGAAAACAACGCGAGCGTGAGCTCCCATGGCGACTGAACCGGCACTCGCTCTCTCACGGCGCGATGTCCTGCTCTCGTCGGGCGCGCTCATCGTCACTGCAAGCACCGGGTTGCTGACCGCGCGAGCTTTCGGTCAAAGCGGGGCCGCAGCCGCGGCAGGGGCCGAACTCCTCCCGCCGCCCCAGCAGCTGGATTCCTGGATCGCCATCCTGCCGGATGGCACGGCGGAGGCGTTCTTCGGCAAGATCGATATGGGTCAGGGCCTCGAGGTCGCCATCGCGCAGATCGTCGCGGACGAGCTCGACATTGCCGTCGAGCACGTGAGCGTGCGGATGGGGGATACGGCGACCACGTGCAACCAGGGCGGTGCATCGGGCAGCACCGGCGTATCGCTCGGTGCGCGGCCGCTGCGCAATGCCGCGGCCGAAGCGCGTCGCATCCTGCTCGAGCGTGCCTCCAAGGCCCTGAAGGTGCCCAGCGATCAGCTGAGCGTCACGAACGGCATCATCAGCGCGTCCGGCACACCGAAAAAGGTGAGCTACGCAGAGCTCATCGGCGGCAAGCACTTCGACACCCCCGTGGAGTGGAACAAGGCCGTCGGCAACTTCATGGACGTGAAGGGGCAGGCAAAGCCGAAGGCGCAAAGCGCCTATCAGCTGGTCGGCAAGTCGGTCGCACGGCGCGACGTGCCCGGCAAGATCCTCGGCACGGCCGACTATGTCACCGACGTTCGCATCCCCGGGATGCTCCATGCGCGCATGATTCGACCGACGATCGCGGGCAGCACCATCGCGAGCGTCAACACGGACTCGATCAAGAACGGGAGCGTCGTGCGCGAAGGCGAGTTTCTCGCTGTAGTCGCCCCGCGGGAGTGGGATGCCGTGGAAGCGGCGCGCACGCTGCAGGTGAAGTGGAATCCACCCGCGAGCGATCCCTTCCCCGGCACCGATGCCTTGCACGATCACATCCGCGGCGCTCCCGTCGTGAAGCGCGAGGAGGCGCTCCGCAAGGGCGATCCGGACTCCGCCTTCAAATCGGCCGCACGCATCGTGCAAGCCGAATACCTCTGGCCACTGCAGTCACATGCCAGCATGGGACCTGCGTGCGCGGTCGCGCATGTCCACGACGGCGAGGCCACGGTGTGGACCGGCTCACAGAAGCCGCACTCGACACGCGATGGCGTTGCCAAGCTCCTCGGACTCCCGCCGCACAAGGTGCGGGCCATCTGGGTCATGGGTCCGGGTTCCTACGGTCGCAACGACGCAGGCGATGCGGCTCTCGATGCGGCGTATGTGTCGAAGCTGACCGGCCGGCCAGTGCGCCTCCAGGGCATGCGCTCGGATGGCACCGCGTGGGATCCGAAAGGCACCGCGTGCGTGCATCGTGCTCGAGCGGGTCTCGATGCCGCAGGCAAGGTCGTCGCGTACGAGTTCGTCTCCAAGGGACTCTCCCGCGTCGATGTGATGTTCAACGAGTCCGATCCGCGCTGCTCGCTCGCCGGCATGACACTCGGACTGCCGCTGGACTCGGGCGTTGGACTCGGGACACCTTCGGAGAGCTACGCCTTCGGCGCGAAGGTGCTCGCCTGGGAAGTCGTGCCGCCGCTCCTCGAGCGCTGCTCGCCCCTGCGCACGTCACACTTGCGAGATCCTCTCGGGCCCGAGGTGCACTTCGGCAGCGAGCAGTTCATCGATGAGATCGCTGCAGCCGTTAAGTCCGATCCGGTCGAGTTCCGTCTGCAGTACATCAGTGCACCACGGGATGCGGCGGTGGTGAAGGCCGCCGCGGAGAAGGCCGGATGGAGGCCGCGCACGGCACCAGCGCACGGCAAACCTCCGCCGGACGCCCGAATGCTGCAGGGCCGCGGCATCGCGTACGCGCAGCGCGGCGATACCATCGTCGCGGTCATCGCCGAGATCGACGTTTACCCGAAGGATGGGCGCATCTGGGCGCGCCGCTTCACCGTGGCCCACGACTGCGGACTCATCATCAATCCGCAGTCGTTACGGCAAACGATCGAGGGCAACATCGTCCACGGCCTCTCGCGCACGCTCTTCGAGGAAGTGCAGTTCGATCGCAACTCGGTCAAGAGCGTCGACTGGGCGAGCTACCCGATTCTGGAAATGCGTGATGCGCCCGAGACGATCGACATCGTGCTGATCAACAGCACGGATGTGCCGCCCTCCGGTGCCGGCGAGCCGACGATGCGCTGCGTACCGGCGGCCGTCGCCAATGCGTTCTGGGACGCAACGGGCGTGCGCCTGCGCCGCGTGCCATTGAGCCCACCGCGGGTGAAGGCCGCGCTCGCGCGCATCTGAGCGTTCGCGAGTCTCGGCGCTCGGGCCGGCTCAATCATGGCGCGCCGGATCGCGGAGTTGGCTGCGAGCTGCGTAGCGCCGTCAGCGCCCGTCTCCCACTTTCGACTGTGCGAGCATCACGTCAGACACAACCCTCGGCGCAGGCCTGGGCGTGCGAATGACAGCCGTCATGCCGAGCGCGCACACGAACAGGATCGCGGGACACACGGCGAGCAGCGCGTAGCTGCGAATCACCGGCATGCCGCTCGAGAGCACCGCTCCGCCGATCAGAGGACCGAGGATCGCACCGAGCTTCGACACCGAGGTGGCCCAACCGGCGCCGCTTGCGCGGATCGCGCTCGGATAAAAAATTCCCGAGATCGAGAGGATGCCGAAGTGCTCGCCGGTCACGAGGAGACCTCCGAGGACCGCGAACCCCAGAAAGGCATCATGGGCGATGAAACCGAGACCGATGATCAGCAGGATCGGCACGGCCGCCGCCGGATACACCGCGACGGCCCGGGGACCGTAACGATCCGTGAAGCGCATGAGCACGAGCCCGGCCATCGCGCCCGCGAAACTGATCGTGGAGGTGACGAGCGCAGAGGTCTGCCGCGGGAATTTGAGCTCCTCGAGTACGCTCGGGCCCCAGGAGGCGGAGAAGTACACCGCGAGCGAGCTGGCGAGATAGCCGATCCAGAGAAGCGGAGTGAGGTAGCGTAGAACGCCCTGGAAAAGCTGCCCGACGCGGAAGTTGCCGGTCGTGCGAGCCTCATCGCTGAGCACGAACTGATCCGTGGGTGAGACATCCAGCGTCGGATCGATGCGCTGCAGCGTTCGTACGACCAGATCCGTGCGGCGCGCCTTGACGACGAGAAAGCGGATCGATTCGGGCAATCCGAGCCACAGCGCCGCAGCGCAGACGAGCGTGCCGAATCCGCCCGCCAGGTACACGCCCTGCCAACCGTGATGCGGCGCAATCCAGTTCGTCATGGGACCTGCCGCGGCACTTCCCACGCTGTAGCCCATCATGATCACGGTCACGACCGTCGAGCGCAGGCGCTTGGGCACGAACTCGATGTTGAGTGCCCAGGCGAGCGGCAACATGCCGCCGATCGCGAGACCATCGAGGAAGCGCATAACGATCAAGGCGGGATAGCTGCCCGCGAATGCGGTGCCGGCGGTGAGCAGTCCGAAGAGGAACGCGGCCAGGATGATGGTTGGGCGACGCCCGACGCGATCGCCGATGTAGGAGAACACGAAGCCACCGAGCATCATGCCGGCGAGGCCTGCCGAGACGATGTTGGCGAACATCGGCTTCGACAGGCCGAGCTCCTCGCGCATATACGGGCCCGTGAAGCCGATCATCATCATGTCGAAGCCGTCGAAGAGCGTGATCAACCACGACAGGGCGATCACCGCGTAGTTGAAGCGCCCCAAGCGGCGCTGATCGATCAGGCCGGAGACATCGACGATTCGGGCGGCATTTGCCATGCTCTCAACCCTCGAGGTTGCCCCGCAGCCGTGACTTGAGTGCCGCGATGTTCACCGTGTGCACGCTGCCTGAGCCTGCCAGATCGAGCGCGTGGGCGGCCGCTGCGCCCATCGCGATGCAGGGTCCCATCACGCGCACCGAGGACAGAGCAGTCGAGTCGGCATCGATGCAGCGTCCCACCGCACAGAGATTGTCCGCGCCGGCGACCGTGAGCGAACGCAGCGGAATCGTGTGGACGTGGTCCGGCGGGAAGACCTCCCAGACGTAGCCTTCTTTATTATGGTGTTGCTCGAGCGGCCATGAGCAGCGCGCAATGCTGTCGTCGAACTTGGTCGCCGCGCGCACTTCGGCGGTCGTCAGCTGATGTGTGCCGACGATCCAGCGCGTCTGACGTACACCCGAGAGACCATAGGCGCGGATCCGCGCCTTGCCGAAGGCCTCGGGAAACTCGGCGCGCAGGAAGACGAGCGTGCGATCGGCCTGTTCCTTGCCGTCGATCTGCTTGACTGCGGCCTCGAACGGATCGAGCGGCGTCTCGATGTGCGTCATATTCACGATCGCGGTGTTGCGACCGGGATAGTTCGCGACGAAGCCGTCACGTCGCATCATCCCGTAGTGCTCACCGCGTGCGTGAATGCGCGCCGCCATCTCGTCCCAGCTCGGCTTCTTCGTGTCGTCGAAGTCCTCGATGACGATCATCTGCGAGCCATAGACCTGGCCGTTCTTGTGCACGCGGCAGTCGAAGCCGGCCTCCCAGGTCACCGCCGCATCACCCGTCGCATCGATGAACGCCGTCGCCGCGACGCGCACATCACCGTGCCGCGTGGCGATGTCGAGTGAGGCGACCCGACGGTCGTCTCGATTCACCTTGCGAATAATTGCGCCCGTCAGCGGCGTGACGCCGGCGGCGAGCACCGACTTCTCCACCCAGCGGCCGAGCGCCACCTCGTTGTACATGGCCACTTTCATCACACCGCCCGTGACGACCTTCACATCGCCCGTGGCGCCGAGATCGCGCAGAATGTCGTCCGCGATCCCGTGCGTGAGCTGTGTGCCTTCCGGCCCCGGTGTGTAGAGTCCGCAGAACATGCCGATGATGGAGTTGACCGCCTGACCGCCGAGCGAAGGCAGGCCATCGACGAGAACGACCTTGCGTCCGGCGCGTGCGGCCTCGATCGCGGCGGAGATGCCCGAGGCGCCCGAGCCGATCACACAGATGTCACAGCCGCGCTCGAGCACCGCGGGCCGCTCGCGACGCGAGACGATGCGCGTTTCGGGATCGAATGGGCGGTCCAGCATTGCACTGCCTCGGGAATCGGAACGCCAACGCAGCCGCGCCCGGTGCTTTCGCAGGGACGGTTGCAGGGCCACGCCTCGAGCAACGAGCGTACACCCGGGGGCACTTGCGTGCCCTCTCTTTGCTGAGTGACGCGGATCAGAAGTTGGGTTTGAACGTAACGCCGAACTCCAGCGGCGGTGCCGGGTGGCCCTGCTTGCGACCGAAGAACGATCAGGCTGAGCCAGTCTTTTCGCGGCAGATTCCGGCCCCAGAGCGCCACTTGCACTTATTCCCGGGAGATGCGCAGGTCAGGCACGCGTTGAGCACGCCCTAGGCGCGCTGCGCACCCGAGCCACTGCACGAGCCCGCCGGGTCGCGGCTGCCGCCCGTCGCACTGTCTCGCAATCCGTGAGCCCGAATGCTTCAATGGCAGCCTCAGGCATGCAACTCACCGACACTGAACGTGCCATGCTCGATGGCAACGCCGGCAAGGCGCAGCAGAAGGCCATGCAGCTGCTGGTGCGCTATGCGCAGGCGCTCGGGGCAGAGCGCTTCGTCGAGACGAACAACGTAGCCGGCGTCCCGGGCTCCTACACGCCGTTTCTCTTCAACTACTACAAAGCGACCCGCGAGAGCGCCTACGATCTCATCTATTCACTGTTCGATCTGGACAGTGATGAGGTCGTGGAAGTGCCGCGCGTCCAGGTGCACGGTTGCCATCTGCAGGGCGGGGTCGATCCGGAGGGCTGGCAGACGCTCGGCGCGAAGCCCGAGGCGTTGCAGGCGAGCCAGGACAGCGAGCGCGCCGCAGCGAGCAAGGGCATCGAGATACTCAAGACCTGTACGCCCTATCTGGCCGGAAACGTGCCCGCCCGTGGCGAGCACTGCGCATGGATGGAATCCTCCGCGGTCGTCTACTGCAACTCGGTGCTCGGTGCGCGCACCAACACCGAAGGCCGCGAGAGCACCAGCGCCGCGATGCTGACCGGGCGCATTCCGGATTGGGGCCTGCATCGGCCCGAGAATCGCTTCGCGAGCCATCGCATCGTTGTGGACGTGGCCACCGAGAGCATCATGGACTGGGGTCTGCTCGGCTACTACACCGGCATGATGGTCGGGGAGCGCATTCCCGTCCTCTCGGGGCGCATCGCGCCACCGGATCTCGCGCGCTACAAGCATTTCGGAGCGGCGGCGGCCTCCTCCGGTGGCGTCGAAATGTATCACCTGGTCGGCATCACACCCGAGGCCGACTCGCTCGAAGCGGCCCTCGGATCGCGACAGCCCGAACAGGTGCTGCACTACGGTGCTGCCGAGCGCGCGCGTACCTATGCCGAACTCAACTCAAATGCCAACGATGCGAACGTCGACTTTGTGATGCTCGGCTGCCCGCACGCGGCGCTCGAGCAGATCGAGCAGGTCTGTGCGCTCTTGAGAGGCCGTCGCGTCAGCGTCAATTGCAAGCTCTGGCTATTCACATCGCGCGCGGTGAAGAGCGTTGCGGACGCCCGCGGTCTCACTCGCGCGATTCGTGACGCGGGCGGTGTCGTGCTCACCGACACCTGCTCGGCAATCGGCCAGGCAATTCCACCCGGCACCAAGGTCGCAGCGCTCGACTCGGCCAAGCAGGCGCACTATCTGCCTGCCATCATGGGAATCCAGGCCTGGTTCGGGTCCACCACCGACTGTATCGATGCTGCGGTGACGGGACGCTGGCGCGGAGCGGCCCGATGAGCACGGTGATCACACTGCGCGGGCGCAAGGTCGTCGGCGGCATCGCCGAGGGCGAGGCACTCGTGACGCACGAGACCATCTCGGGATGGGGCGGTGTGAATGCGACCACCGGCACGGTCATCGAAATGCGCCATGAGCTGCGTGGACAGAGCTTCAAGGACAAGGTGCTGGTCTTTCCGGGTGCGAAGGGCTCCTCGGGCTGGTCGAACCTGTTTCATATGACCCGTTTGATGGGCACCGCCCCGCGGGCACTTATCTTCAATGAGATGACCACGAAAATCGCCCTCGGCGCGGTCGTGATGCGCGTGCCGGCGGTGACCGATCTCGATCGGGATCCGCTCAGCCTCATCGAGACCGGAGACTGGGTCCGCGTGGACGCGGATCGCGGCCTGGTCGAAATACGCAAGGCGGACGCTCGGGCAAGTGCGGCGGAGGCTCGAGCATTCAAAGGGCGATGATCACTGGCTAGACTTTCCCTCCCAACATGGAAAGGAACGCGTCATGAGCGAGGCAAGCTATGCCGGCCGCTGCTTCTGCGGCCAAGTGCAGTTCGAGGTCACCGGTGCGCCCGTCGCGATGGGCTACTGCCACTGCGACTCCTGCAGGCAGTGGTCTGCATCCCCGGTCAATGCCTTCACGCTCTGGAAACCCGAGGCGCTGCGCATCGTTTCCGGCGCCGAGAGCATCGGGGTCTACAGCAAAACTCCCAAGAGCGATCGTAAGTGGTGCACGCACTGCGGCGGCCATGTATTCACCAACCACCCGCTCTGGGGAGTGGTGGACGTCTATGCCGCCATGCTCCCGCGACTGCGCTTCGAGCCGGGCCTGCATGTGAACTATCAGGAAAGCGCGCTGCGCATTCGCGATGGCAAGCCGAAATTCAAGGATATGCCCAAGGAGATGGGAGGCTCGGGCGTCACGCTGTCCGAGTAGAACCGTAGGCGCTGTCACGGGCACATACGGGTCAGCTTCGTGCCCGAGGCGCAGGCCATGCGTGTCCAGGTGATTCTCACAAGCTGCGCCTTGTAGAATCACGCGCGAGGCAGCGCTACGTGAGCATCTCCGAATCGACGGTCGCCGAGTTCGAGCGCGATGGAGTCGTCGTCCTCCGCGGCGTCTTCCGCGCTTGGGTGGACACGCTCGCAGAGGGCGTGGCCGAAGTCATGCGGCACCCGAGCGAGCTCGAGCGCTCTTATTATCCCAAGGACGGCTCGGCGCCCTTCTTCCAGGACTACTGTAATTGGCAGCGGATCGCAGGCTTTCGCGCCTTCATTTTCGAATCGCCGGCGGGCGAGCTTGCAGCACAGCTCATGGGCTCGAGCATCGCGCGCTTCTTTCACGATCACATTCTGGTCAAGCAGCCCGGCAACAGCACCGTCACGCCCTGGCACCATGACCAGCCCTATTACTGCGTCACCGGGGCACGCACGGTCAGCTTCTGGACACCCCTCGATCCGGTCCCGCGTGCGATCTCGCTGCAGTGCGTAGCCGGATCGCACCGCTGGAATTCGGCAGGCTACCGGCCGAAGCGCTTCGACGGCACACCGCTTTATCCCGAGGACGATCTCGAGGAGATGCCCGACATTGATGCCCAACGCGACGAGCTGCCGATCCGCTCCTGGGACATGGAACCCGGAGATGCGGTGGCCTTCGACTTCCGTACCATCCATGGCGCCGCGGCTAATCAGTCCGCGATCGCGCGGCGAGTCTTCTCATCGCGATGGGTGGGCGCCGATGCGCGATTCGTCCAACGGGGTGCAAAGGGTTCACCACCCTTTCCCCACCTCCAGCTTACCGATGGCGCAGCTTTCGATGCGCCGGAGTTTCCGGTCGCGTTTCGAAGGCGTTGAACCATGGGGGGCGACGAGGTGACCCAGGCACGCGAGTTGCTTACCTCTCGCCTAAGGCGCCCGCATCATCACTCACACGGAACGGCGCCGCGATCACGGAGGGATCTCATGAGTAACACTGAAGCAGCTTTCGTCGGCGGGCTGGGTCTTGCATCGCTCGGTGCACAACACAACGATCCCGACCCCCTCGACAGCGCCATCAGTCATCTCGACAAGCTGCGGCGCGTGATCATTCTCGAGCAGTGGGTCAACGAGGTCGGCGATGATCCGGTGCTCTCGGCTGCGTGCGCAAAATGGCGCGCCGAGCGTGAGCGGCTGATCTCGGAGCTGCACCTGCCGTCCTGAGCGGCTTACCGTCCAGTCAAGGCCAAAGCCCGTCGTGCCTGCGCGCGACGCGGACTGACGTGTGCGCTCTCAACGCAGGGCGCTCAGCAACTTCTCCCCATCGGGCACGCCCCAGCCGGTGCAGGCATCCCAGCCTGGACCCGCGGCGAACTGACCCTCGAGCAGGCCATCGGTATCGTTGTTCCCCTGCGTCACATCGCGCAAAGCGCCACCCGGTCCGATGCTCGAGTACAGAAGCGCGTTGATGTTGCCGACGCGGTTGCCGAGCGCCACGTTGAGGCGCGCGATCAGAGCGGCCCAGAGCGGAGCCGAGGCGCTCGTGCCGCCGACGATCTGGTACCTGCCCCCGGACATCATGTAGTAGCCGGTGTCAGGATCGGCATTCGCCGCGACGTCCGGAATCGCACGCCCCGCGAAGTGCCCAGGATTGATCGAGGGAGGCACCTTTCCCTTCTGCCAGTCGGGAACGGGCGTGAGGTCGCTCACCCCACCGCCGGTACCCGATCCCGGCCCGTCGTTCCAGACGACTTCCGTGACTTGCACGGCCCCTGCGCTCCCCTGGCGCGCATGCAACGTCGTGCCGCCCACGGCCAGAACGTAAGGACTCGCCGCCGGATAATTCACATGCCCGCGCCCGTCCCGCTCTTGAGCCTCCGAGCCGTCATCACCTGTCGAGACGCAGACCGTGATGCCGAGCTGCGCCGCGGTGAGAAAGCTTTCGTTGCAATGCTCGATCGCCGCGGGCGACCACAGCACCGTGCCGCCGTTGAAGGGCGCGTTCTCGACCCAGCCCCAGCTGATGGAGATGACGGAGGGATCGTTGGTCGAGTCGTTGATGACGGCGCTCAGCGCATCCACCAGACCCTTCTCGTCGAACGTGGAGAAGTACACGGCAAGCTTCGCCCCGGCGCCCAGGGAGCCGGCGACATCGATATCGAGCATGACTTCGCCCGTGGACTCGGGGTCCGCAGCGGGATCGGTCGATACCCCATCGAGCGCGACGATCTTGATGGAAGGGGCTGTCTGCCCGATCTTCTTGAAGTAGCTCGTCACATCCGTCGCCTCGACGCCACCGCCGAACTCTAGCAGTCCGATGCATTGCGATTTCGCGTCCGTGGCCGGGAATTGATAGAGGGGCGCCAGCTCCGTCGGAACGAACCAGGGTCGCGCGGCCACGTTGAGGTCTGCCGGCTTGGATGAGCGGTGCAGCTTGCGGCGCAGGATGCGGTGATTGTTGAAGCCGAAAACGCCCGTGATCGCGCCGAGGAGCTCTTCAGGTACGTGCACCGGGCCCGTGCGCGCGTGGAATTGGCCCAGCTGCGGATGCGAGTAGTCGTACAGTGTGACCCCGAAGGCGGTGCTCAGATCAGCGACCGTTCCCGCAAGTCCCATGCGTGCGGAGGCGCGCTCATCGCGCGTGACCACGAGGTGATGCGCTTTGGCAAAGGCCTCGATGGCACTCACCGCCTTTGGATCCGAGCCGTAATCGCGGGTGAGATCGGCCCGTTGCAGATATTTGCGACGCGCAGGCTTCACGTTGTTCAAGCCCGAGAGGTCGGGTACCGGCTTCACTCGACGTACACCCAATGTCAGCTCCAGCCAACGCTGAGGTGAGGTGCGCTGCAGTGCTTTCGAGCCGGCCGGAAGCGCGTGAATGCTGTTGGGAAGCTCTTTGAGCTTGGGGGGCGTATGAGTGGCCATGGGGAGTCTCCTTGCAAATCCTTTGTCGGAGCTTCCGATCACTGGCGCGGCGCGCGCCCTTATCTCAGCTCAGTCGCAGACTTTTGATGGTGCACAGCGATCACTACTGCCGACTCGTTGCCGTGCCCTCAATCGAATCGAACCCGAGCGCAAACGAAACCGCTGCGTCTGCTTTGTGCATCTCCTTGGCGGCTAGTTTCGCGATGCCACCGCCGATGCGGCTCGTGCCGCTAGCAGGCTGGATGCCACGAGGGCGCCAAGCGCACCGGCGAAGGCCATTCTATAATTGGCTTGTCCGATGAGGTAGCCGATCGCCGCCGGCCCGAAGGCCGCCGCGACCGCTGCGGCTAGCATGCCGATGATGCTGAGTCGACCACTGGGATCGAGCACCGAGAGGATCTCCTGAAAGTACGGCACGATCATCGTCCAAGCGAGTCCGATCGCCGCCTGCCCGATGTAGAATGCGGCCGGCGAGACGTGTCCGAAAGCGAATGCGGCAAGGGGAAGGGAGAAGATGACTATCGCCGCAAGCAGGGGCCGCCGCACACCGGACCGCTTACCCAGGAACCAAACGATCAGCCCGCCAGGGATCCCGGAAATCGATCCCAGTGCGAGAGCGTCCGAAACATGTGAGCTCGAGAGCCCCAGCACTCGGCCGTAACGATCCATGTAGCTCCAGACGCCCATCGCGGCAACGTTGAACACTCCAAATGCGAGCAGCGTGAAAAGCGTTGGGACCAGCGCCCCCCGCTGAAGGCTCGAGGCCCGATGCCCGAATGCTTCGCGCGTCGCCTCGCGAAGAGGACGGAGCCCGCCATGCAGGCCAAGCGCAGGCATGCAAAGGATCGCAGAAGCCGCCAAAGGCGCCACCACTACGTAAGGGGTAAGGTTCCCGCAAACCGTCTGCACGTAGGGAACCAACAGGTACGATGCGGCCGATATGATGAATTGGAGCATGACGAACGCTGCAAAGCCCCGCGCGGCATTGTCGCTGCGGCCAAACCAGTTGGTGACCGCCCCGTACTGAAGACCCAAACCCAACCCGCAGATGACTCGCAGCATCGCAAGCCGCCCGGTCGTATGCGCGAAGACGGATGCAAGGTCCCCGAGGATTGCCAAGGCGAGGCCGATCGCAGCGATTCGCGGCAGAGACATGCGCCACACGAGGAGCAGCGCGAGGAGGATTCCGAGTGCGTGAGCTATGAGATTCGCTGTCGCGACGAATCCGATGCTCTGTTCGGACGCACCGAGGGTCGAGGACCATGCGCTCACGAAGGCAGGAAGCATGTTGAGAATGGCCGCGCTGTAGAGGCCCGAAAATGCAACGATGAAGGCGGCAGCCGGGCCTCCTTCGTCAACACGTGCGAGCCAGCCGTGATTTCCGCCCTCGGCTGGTTGTTGAGTTCGGCTAGTCGTCAGCAAAGCTCGACCTCGTATAGGGCCATGCGCTCCGCGCTGCCGTTGCGCTCCAGCGCCATCCTGACCGCCCTTATGGCTCGCGGACACGCTGAGCTAAATGTCCTTGATGGGACATGGAAGCCTAGCCGAAACCGCCCTAGAGTGATCGCGGATCGTGCGCCACCGACTGGTGCGACGCGGCGCTGACCACGGGTGCTCGTTAAAGTGAGGAGCCGTAGTGCATGAACTTCGAGGCGCCCAACAACCAGGTTCTTCCGCGCAACAACGATAAGGGCCGGGATGGCGACGTCGTGCTCGTGCGCCCGCTGCGCCGGCAGCCTCCGCAGATCGCGGCGGTGGCGGACGGCTATCTCATGGCCTATCGCATGCCCGGCATCCGCGGCGCACAGATCATCGCAACAGCGCTGCTCTTCCTGCCCCGCTTCCCGAAGCCGCGGCGGGGCTTTCCGCTCATTGTCTTCTGTCACGGCACGACGGGCTGGGCGGCGCGTTGGGCACCGAGCCTCCTCGTCGAGAATCAGAGCCATCCCAGGTACAAGGGTCACTGGGAATATGCCGCCCCGGTAGCGTCGTTGCTGACCTCCGGTCACGTCGTGGTCGCTCCCGACTACGAGGGTCTTGGGGACACGGCCCTCGGCGTTCCTGCCGCGTGCAATACCTATTATGTGAGCCGCGGAGAGGGCCGCTCGGTCTATTTTGCGGCCGTCGCGACCCGGCGCGCCATCGGCGATGCCCTATCGGGCGCGTGGGCTGCCGTCGGTCATTCGCAGGGCGGCAAAGCGGTACTCGCCGCTGCAGAGCAGGTGAACGAACTGCAACCCGTCGAAGGGCTCAACTTCCGCGGTGGCATTCCAATTGCGCCCTCTACCAACACCGTGGCCAAGATGAACGAGCGTTGGGCTGTTGTCGAGGCCGCCTCGGAGGCTTACGATCCAGACGGTGCACTCTTCTACCTCGGCCTGCTCAATGCCTACTGCATTCTCTACGTGAGGGCGTTGAACTGCGCGGGGTATCAAGTCGTGCCTGAGGAGATGTTCCGCGACAGAACCTTACGATTCTTTCACGAGCGCAGCGATCTCGACCATTGGTCACTGATCGCCACAATGATCGAGGACGCGACTCACTATGTCTATTGTGATGTCGTGGACAATCGTGTCTTCAATCCACCGGCGTCGTATCCGGGTGTGCGCATCGAGGCCATCAATAGCCCCGCGTTTCGCGAGCCGATGGAGGCGAATGAAATCGGCCGCGTGCGCGTCCCGGGCGAGTACTTGATCGTCCAGGGGACGGCGGATCTGTTCACGCCCGAGCCGTGGTGCTGCAAGCTCGTCAATACGATGCTCATGAACGGCAGCCATGTGCGCTACAGCGTGCAGGTGGGAGCTGACCATTACGGGGTGCTGCAGTCGCCGGCGGCGCAGGCGCTCATGGTCGAGCACCTCAGAGGTTTGCTCTCCGACTAGAAAGCGCGAATCCGACACCCGCGCGGACACGCACCAGATGCGCCGCCCATCGTCGATCCTCATTGGCCCACTCTGCGCGCGTTGGTCACGGGCCCGTGCATCGCTGTCCAAACGGGGGCATATCGCAAACGCTCCGGCCCCGTTACCTTCAGCGCACAGCAGTCGCGGGAGAACGCCGTGAGCAACCTGACATTGCGGGTGCGCAACGCCGCGGGTGGCACGCCGACTTCGAAGCCCTGGGGGATCAATTCCGAATACGGACGGCTGCGCAGCGTGCTCTTGGGACCGCCGGACAATCTGCGTCTGCTGCCTACCAGCTCCCTCTCAAAGAAATCCATACGCGACGGATTGCACATCGACGAGGCGACCGTGCGTGCGCAACACCGCGAGATGGTCGCCGCGTACCAGGACGCGGGCGTTACGGTCCACACGTTAGCGGCGGATTCAAGTCTGCCGTACCAGGTGTACGCCCGCGATTCGAGCGTGATGACACCCTTTGGCGCGATCGTGACTCAGATGCTTCATCCGTGGCGCCGCGGCGAGTACGGGCCGGTGCTCGACTTCTATACTTCGATGGGCATACCGATTTACGAAAAGGTCACGGCTGGATCCTTCGAAGGCGGCGATCTGATGTTTCTCGAGCCCGGAGTCGCCCTGTGCGGCTGGTCGGACGATCGTAGCCAGGAAAGCGCCGCTCGACAGGTGCAAGGGTGGCTCGAGCTGGAGGGCTATGAAGTCAATCTAGTCGCCATCGATCCCTACTACGTGCACATCGATCTCATGGTCGTCGCTCTCGCGGAGAAGCTCGCGGCCGTGTGCCTGGAATGTCTCGACCCGCGCGTCGTCGACTGGTTGACCGGCAAGGGTTACAAGCTCGTTTCGGTGCCGTTCGCCGACACGATGAATCTCGGCTGCAACGTCGTCGCGCTGGGGGACGATCGCGTGCTGTTGCCCGCCGACAGCAAGGTGTTGAAGGAAAAGTGCAAAGCGCTGGGCTTCAAAGTCTACGATCCCGATGTCTCGATGTTCATCACGTGCGGGGGGGGCGTTCATTGCATGTGCCAGCCGCTGCAGCGTGATCGCGTGTGAGCACAGCCGCTGTGAAACCGGGAGTCGAATACCACGCATAGCCTCTCTGGGGCATAGGCGCTCGCGCGAGGTTGTGATTAGCTCGCTCCACTGTCCGAGCGCACGCATCCGGACTGAGACCGGATACGGCTCTAGATCAGGGGGTCGCGCAAAAATGAAGACGAGCGTGTGCGTCCGCACGGCGTACCCACTCCGCAGGGCCACGACGGTGTCCGCGTGCGTCACGGCGATTCTCGCAGCTGCCGCGCAGGCGCCCGTGAGCGCGGCGAGCGCTGACGATATGGCGGAGATCACGGTCACGGCGACCCGCCGGCCCGAATCTGTCGCAGATATTCCCTACAACATCTCTGCGATCTCGGCGAGCGAGCTCGCAAACGCTGGCGTGACCAATCTGCAGGACCTCACCCACATGGTGCCGGGGCTCGTTGGTCCCGATCTCGGCCCACGGGCCGGCGATTTCAACAATAGCCTGACGATCCGCGGCCTGAGTGCTAGTGTCGTGAACTTCACCTCGCCGAACATCGCCGCCCCGCTGGTGTCGACCTACGTCGACGAGACACCGGTGTTCGTCAATCTCAAACTCACGGACATTGCGCGTGTCGAGGTCCTGCGAGGCCCACAGGGCACGTTGTACGGTTCAGGCTCCGTCGGCGGGACCGTGCGCCTGATTCACAATGATCCGGACACCACCGCCACGCAAGTGGAGGTCACGGCCAAGGGCTCGGGTACGTCACACTCCGACGAGCCGTCCGCCGCCATCGATGCGATCGTGAACATCCCGCTGAGCGACACGTTCGCGTTTCGCGGCTCGGCCGGCTACGAGAAGCTGTCAGGGTTCATCAACGCACTCTCGGTGGCGCTCGTCGACGGCCATGGTCAACCCGTGCTCGCCGATCCGACGGATCCGCTTCACAGCGGGCTCGTCTTCACGGAGAAGAAGGACATCGACAGCTCCGAAACCTGGTACGTGCGCGGCGCCGTTCTCTGGAAAATCAGCGACGGGGCGCGTCTGGCTCTGAGCTATCAGCACCAGTCGATCCAGTCCGATGGATTCTCGCAGCAGCGCCCGGGCTACGATCTCGCGCAGACCCTCTACATCGATCAGCCGGGAACCTTCGATACCGATCTCGGCGCCTTGGACACCTCGGTCGAATTCGGCTTTGCCACGCTGAGCTCCAATACGTCCTACAGCCAGAAGACCCAGCACTATACTTTCGATGTGACGGGCCTTCTCGAATCGCTCGCGCAGTACTATGGCAATTACCCGCGCATCCTCTCACCAGTCTACGAGACTGCGCACGATAAGTCTTTCACGGAAGAACTGCGTCTAGTGTCCCGCAACAACCCCCGCTGGGACTGGGTCGCGGGCGGCTATTTCAATCATCGCGCTCAGGATCTGTCGGAGCTCGAGACGCTCCAGGGATTTGCGACCTGGAGCGAGCTGCCGGGATCGGGCATGCCGCCCGGGTGCACCGTCCAGGATCCGGTGACGTGTCCGTATCCGACCTTCGGTGACGTCATTCAGTACTACAAGATCGGGATTCGTCCCTCGCTCAATCCCATTCCGGACCTCAACTACACGCTCGACCGCAGCATCACGTTTCGCGATACGGCACTGTTCGGCGAGACCTCCTATCACTTTACCCACGAGTGGCAGGCGACGCTCGGGGCACGCGTCTTCTGGCAGAACTATGAGCAGAGCCTCGTACAAACGCTGCCGCAATGCGGAGTGTTCTGTTCTGCCTCGGGCACGGATCCGACGGGCCTCACGGAGGCCCAGAACGAGAAGAGCTTCCGTTCCGAGATCTTCAAGGTCAACACCTCGTACGAGGTGGCACCGCAGACGCTGCTCTACCTGACGTGGTCGGAAGGTTTTCGGCATGGCGGAGCGAACGCGCTGCCAACGGGCTCGTGCTACTACTGTGAGCCCAACTCCCTGCTGACCTACGGACCCGATACCGCACGCAATACCGAGCTCGGCATCAAGGGTATGTTCGGCCGTCGCTCGAGTTACACGGTGACGGCGTACTACATCGACTGGAGCAATCCTCAGATCGAGGCCTACACGCTGACCGGCGGGTTTCAGTTCGTCACCAATGCGGTCAGCGCCCGCTCGCAAGGAATCGAGACCGAACTGAAGTGGCAGATCGTCGAGCCGCTGCAGCTGGAACTCGGTTACAGCTACACGGATGCCAAGCTGACGGCGAGCTTCGTGCGCGGCTACAACGACCTCGTGGGCGTCTCCGGCGACCCGCTGCCCAACGTCTCGAAGCAGCAAGTGATGGCGGCGCTCGACTTCTCGAGGCCGCTCAGCGGCAATCTCGAGTTTCATGCACGCATCGATGGCTCTTACCGCAGTAGTTTCTGGACCAACCTGCCGCATACGAGCGGGGCCATGGAGCTGCCGGGATTCGAGCTGATCAATGCGCGCGCCGGCTTGAGCATCGGCAAGGCGTGGCGCGTCGATGCGTTCGTCAACAACCTCACGAACAAGATCGCCGCGACCGCAGTCTCATACACCCCTGGTCCTGACCACAATAGGGCCGAGTTCGTCGGACGACCGCTGACCGCCGGGCTCGTGCTGAACTACTACTTCGATACCAAGTAGCCGACGCAACCGCGCTTGCTGCTTTGCGGGGGGACACGAGGATGCCTCGCACAGACCAAACGCCGAGTCCTGACGACTGCGCAGATCGCGCCGTACTGAACGGTCGCATATACACCGTCAATCAACGGCAGCCCTGGGCGCAGGCATTGGCGATCCGCGATGGCCGGATCGTCGCCGTCGGTTCGGAGGCCGACATCCGCTCCTTCATTGGCAGCACGACGGACGTGATCGATGCAGGCGGGAAAGTGGTGCTCCCCGGGCTCACGGACACGCACGTGCACCTGAGCCTCGAGCCCACCCGCGACCGCTTCTGCGAGTTCAGCGTCTACACCATCGCGGAGGCGCAGGCCGCACTTCGCGAGCGCACGCTGACGAGGCCCGACGAGCCCTCGGTGCTCGCCTGGGCGCTCCTGGCGGAGCAGGCCGCCACGATGACGCGGCACGAGATCGACGCGGTTATTGCGAATCGGCCCGTGGTGATCTTCGACGGGCACCGCGGTTACGCCAACACCGAAGCGTTGCAGGGCGCGGGCATCACCCGGACCACACCAGATCCCGACGGCGGTGAGATCTACCGCGACGCGGCCACGGGCGAGCCCAGCGGAGTGCTCGACGAAGCCGCGGCGCGGCTCGTTCTTTCGCACTTCAAGCCGATCGCGACGCGAGACATGGCCATCGAGGGCTATCGGCGTGTGTTTCATGATGCTAGCAAGTACGGGCTCGTGCGTCTGCACAGCGCCGGATACGATTCCGCCGACATCGAGATCTTCGATGAACTGCGACGCGAGGATGAGCTCCCGGTGCGGCTGCTCGTGTCAACTGTGGTCGAGCCTCCCTCTCTAAGAGAAGACGACCTCGGGCTGCTCGAGGCCACGAGGCAACGGTACTGCGACGACTGGCTCGATGCGGGCGCGGTCAAGTTCTTCCAGGACGGCATCGTCGAGACACACACGGCCGCGATGCTCCAGCCCTACCGGGACGCCGAAGCTTCGCAGGGGGGACTTCGCTGGCATACCGAGCCTTTCCGGGAAGCCGTGGAGGAGCTGAATCGACGTGACTTCCATATCCTCGCGCACTCCACGGGGGATCGATCTGCGCGCGAAATTCTCGATGCTTACTCCCGGGCGCGCGCTGCGAACGGCAGGAGCAGAGGGGTCTTGAGAGTCGAGCACGCGGAACACGTGAGTGACCCCGACGTGGGGCGATTTGCCAGTCTGGGCGTGATCGCCAGCATGCATCCGATGTTCACCGAGTGCTGTTGGCATGCACAGCAGGTGTGCCTCGGCCCGGAGCGCATGCGCACTGCCTATGCGTGGCGCTCGATCGCGGCAACCGGAGCCAGAGTCGTCTTCGGCAGTGATTTCCCCGCCTACACCCTGAATCCCTGGGAAGCGATGCATGTGATCGTCGAGGGGCATGCAATCGCGGAGCAGCGGCTGTCCGTCGCGGAGGCGATCGAGGGCTACACACTTGGTGCGGCGTACGCAGGCGGGCGCGAGGGGACCGAGGGCTCCTTGGAAGCCGGCAAGATGGCGGATCTCATCGTGCTCGCCAGCGACCCTTTCGCGGCAGCGCCCGGTGAGATCGCCCGAACGGTCGTGTCGCTGACCATGGTCGGTGGGAGAATCGTACACCGCCAGAATTAGTGGGACCGATCCCCACGAACCCAACCAAGCCTCTTGCATTGGCCCTCGCGCCTTCGCGAGAGCGCATATTGGTGATCACCAGGATGGTGAACTGTTGATTGGCAGCGGGTCACTTGCGACCGTCGGCGTCCAACAACCGTCAATCTGATGATCGTCGTCTTCGACAGCGTCGTTACGGCGAGACCGGAATGCAGCTCCGCCATTCGGGCGTGGGCCGTTGCGGTTTGACAGAGATCGTGCCATCGCGTGGGCTCGGCGTGGTCCGCGAAGCTGAGGTCATAACGCTAGGAGACCTCGATGCGGGCGGCCTCGAGCTGCCTGCGCAAGCCCTCGAGCTGACTGGCATACTGGCGCCAGAGAGCGACCGAGGAATCGTACAGCGGCCGTCGCACCTGGCTTGCACTCGCGGTCGTGCTCGGGGCGGGATTGCGCTCAAAGGCGAGGCAGGCGTCCTCGAATGGTAGTCCGCAGAACTCGAGCAGTCGTTGCGTCTCGCCGCGCTGATCGCTGACCAACTGCTCGTAACTCAGGTCGTAAACGTGCCCTGGCAGAATCGTATGCCAGTGCGCCATGAGCTTGCGATAGCCGACGTAGTAGCGACCGATTTCCTCTAGATCGTAGGAAAAGGGATAACCCTGCTTGAACAGGGTCTTGAACATCGCATAGCAGACGGCGAGCGGATGTCGTGTGACATGCACGACGCGCGCGTTGGGCAAGGCCTTCCGGATGAGGCCGCAGTAAAGGTAGTTGAGCGGCATCTTGTCCGTGAAGTGCGTCGTGGGAGCGCTGGCTGGGCGCGCTCTCTCGAGGTAGTCGGCTCCCAACGCGCCGAAATCGACACGAGCAGACTGCTCAATGAGCTCGCGGCGCGGGAGCTGCTTGCGCTTCGTGGCCAGCTGCACCGCGTGCATGACGGCCAGAGCGAAGTGGTCCAGCTCGCCCGCGGCGGTGACCTTGGAATGACTCCCAAGGATGCGCTCGACGAGCGTCGAGCCGCTGCGCGGTAGACCGATGATAAAGATCGGGTCCGCGCTCTGGCAGCTGGTCGACGCGGGTGCACCATCAGGAAAGGCCGCACAGATCCACTCAACCACTCTGAGATCCGTGCCCACATCGTACTGAAGATGACGGCGACGTAGGTTGGCGCCCCTCGCGAGCCATTGCCAGGAGCGCTCGTAGTCGGCGATATCCTCGTACTCCTTCGCCAGGGCGTAGCATAGCTGCACTTCGCCGCGCCAATCGGTGGCCCGCAGCGCGAGCAGCCGCTCGAGCTCGGCGATGTGATTGCATTGCGGCGTCTGCACACGCAGATCCGAGCGATTGAAGTACGCCTCGTAATCGGCAGGCTGCGCTTGGATCACGCGGTCATAATCGGATTCCGCGCCAGCAAGGTCGCCGAGAAAGCGACGCACGGCCGCGCGATTGAAGAGCCCCGATGTGTGCCCCGGGAGGATCGTGAGAAGCCGGTCGTATGCCTCGAGCGCCTGACGCTGTGCGCCCGCCAGCGTATAGAACGTGCCGAGCGCCTCCAGAGCCTGCGGGTGACCGTCTGCCTGGCCGCGGGCGCTCGCCGCCACTTCCAACGCCTCGGGTAAGCGTCGCAGCGCTCGCAGGCAGAGCGCCTTCTGCACCATCAGGCTGGGGTCGTGCGGTGCGCGTACGAGCGCACGCTCCACCCGCTCGAGGTGCTCGGCTGCCTTGGATTCCATCTCAGCTCAATCCGAGGATCCCGCCGAGTGTTCAGACGCCGTCCGCCGCGCGTTCCAGCGTCTCGAAGAACAAGGCCAGCAGCGCTGCCTGGGATCGAACGTTCAGCTTCGTGTAGATGTGCTTGATGTGGTTGCGCACGGTCCCCGGTGCGATGTTGAGCACCTTGCCAACGCTCTTTGGTGCGAGACCCTTCAGCAGGAGTTGCGCCACTTCGCGCTCGCGCGAGCTGAGCGCAGCCTTGCCGAACGCGTGGTAAGCCTCACTGAAGACGCGATGCAGCCGGAACGACTCTCGATCCCGCGCGGCATCCTGATGGCCGAGCTGCGACCAGACTCGCTCAGCGACTTGTTCCACTCCGGGCAGCACTGCGCGGAGGATCTGGAGTTCGCGACTCGTGAAGGAGGGCTCGTCGACCTGCCTTGCGAGAGTCACGAATGCCGCGACGTCGGGGCGCGTGTACACGAGAAAGGAGATCTTGTCCCTCCAGCCGTACGGTCGGTAGTAGGATTGATAGAACTCCCGGCTCTGGAAGTCCCTGGGAAAGATCTCTCTCGGCGAGAGCACGGCGTTGGAGTCCCGCTTCATGAACTGCTCGTACAGCGGATCGAGCAGGTAGGCTCCCATCAGATAGTTTCGGTCCCACTTCTGTTCGGACTCCGTACGATCTTGGGTGAATGCCAGCGGAGCGGTGTTTCTTCTGAAGAATCCGCTGACGACGTGGACGCGCGGCACGAGCGAAGTGAGGCCCGCCGCGAGCTCCGCCATGGATTCGCCTGGAGTCTCGATCACGATCGAACGCGCAAGCGCGGCGGTCCACCCCGAGACCGCAGCCAGTGACAGCGCCGGCTTGGAAGCGGCGCGATCGGCCGGAGCGAACTCGGCCGGACGCTTGAAGTGGCCAGGCTCGTTTGCCGGTGAGGACATGTTTATGGTTCGGTGCGTCTGCCAAGGTCACAGAGACCGACAGCAACCCTCCGTTATGTCGGAACCCACTCGTGCGGCTCACGGCAAGTCGCACTCTTCAGGATCTCTCTCCCCGGATCTTATACTGGCGGACTTAAGGCTCGCGAGAGGCGCGAATGACAGACCTTAGAGAGCTTGCACGTGACTGGGTCAACCTTCATCGGAAAGCCCTCTCTGAGTGGCATCGCACGATCTGGGAATTCGCCGAGCCCGCCTGGCGCGAGTATCGCTCGGCCGCGTGGTTCGTTGAACAGCTGCGAGCGGCGGGGTTTGTGGTCGAAGCCGGGAGCGGCGGCATGCCGACGGCGTTCGCGGCGCACTGGTCGAACGGTCCTGGTCCGACGCTCGCCACCTATGCCGAGTACGACGCGGTCCCCGGCAACTGTCAGGCGGCCGCAACGACACGGCAGACGCGGAACGGGCTGTCCGAGCATGCACCCGGGCACACTGATCCACACTCGGCCCTCGGCATTGGAGCGCTCGCAGGCATCCTCGCTACGCAGCACGCGATGCAGACAGCCAAGGTGACCGGCACGTTGCGCTTTTTCGGCGAACCTGCGGAGAAAGTGCAGGGCTCCAAGCTCGTGCACGGCTTGCGAGGCTATTACGACCGGATCGATGCGATGGTTAGCTTTCATCCCTTCTACATGCTGCCCCTCTGCAACACAACGCGCTGGGACACGCATTGTGGCGCCTACTGCAGCCGGATCTACTCGTTCGTGTGCGATTCCGCCGAGACCTGGGGTACGGCGGCGCACGACAGCCCGATCGCGGCCGCCCACTCGGCGGCACGCGCACCGGGCGCCAACGTTGCCCTCGTCACGATGTACTCGCTGACCAAGGCGACGACGGAATCGATGCTCGCGCATACGGGGAGCTGGTCCCTCAATGAAGCGATCCTGACGGCGGGCCAGGCGACCGCCGACAACCTTCCGGCGCAGCTGGCGCAGATCATTTACGCGTGGCGTACACCAGATCTGCCCATGGCCGCATCAATCCTCGACACGCTCGACACGAATGCTGAGCACGCCGCGGCCGTGTCGCACTGCCGCGTAGTCAAGCGCTGGGTATCGCGGACACGGCCGGGGGTGGCGAACCACGTCCTCGCGGCTCTTGCTTATCGAAACCTCGCCGCCGTCGGACCGCCGCGCTACGGTCCGGAAGCCATTGCCCTTGCGCAGCAGATTCAGCGCAACGTGGGATTTGTGCCCATGGCACGGCCGTTCCTTCCCGCCTGCGAGCAGCTGATCGAGCCGCAGGTCGCCGAAGCGCGGCTGCGCGAGCAGATGCCCGCCTGGCAAACTCACTGGACGTCGGATGATTACGTCGAGATGAGCTGGTATGCGCCCACCGTGCGTCTCTATATCGCGCGGCCCGTGCTCGCCGCACCGCCCGGATCTGCGGGCTACCCGGCGTGGGTGTCGAATGCGCTCGGTGGCCTCGCGCCTTGCATCGACCCGACGGTCGAGGTAGCCGGCAAGACGATCGCCGGCACACTGCTCGAGCTGCTAATGCGCCCGGACGAACTTGCGGCGGCGCGCGCAGAGTTCCTCGAGCGCACGCGCGGTGAGCGCTTCGTCGCACCGCTCCTCCCGCGGGACTTTGCGCCCCCACTCGACTACCGCTGGCCGGAGTACGTGAGCACGGCACGTGGCTCGGACTGGTGGATCCCGGCCGCAGCCGATCTCCGCTCGTGAGTCCCACGATGACGACATCCGGCCGTGAGGCCGGGTCCATAGAGTTCGTCAGTACTCACCGTAGCGACCGCGCACTGCGGGGGTGGATCCGAGCGATGAGATCTTGCCGTCCTGGATGACGATCGTCTGATCGCTCTGCTCGGCAGCGCTCGTCCCATCGATCACTCGGGCGTGGGTGAGCACGATGTGCCGCGCCGACACTTTGACGTACGGCAGCACGGCCGCACCGGGTGCGGGGGCACGCGGTAATACGATCGGCTCGAGCCGCGCCGCCGCCTAGGCGAACGCGGCCGAAAGGATCAGCAGTGCCGCGGCAATCACTCGGTACGAACCACGCACGGCGGACATCAGCCGGCCGCAGCCGCTGACTGCTGTGCCTGGATCATCCTGTCGATGATATGGCGTGCCCGCACTCCGCCCGCATCGATGCCGAATCCTTTGAGCTTCAAGTGGGGATTGGCGAGGATCGAGCGCTGCTGCGCTTCGAGCACCGCGACGTCCTCGCGGAACACGGCCCCTTGCTGATGCTTCAGTCGCGCCGTGAAACCCACATCGTTGATGTCGAAGTTGCGGGCCATCCCCCAGAAGTAATGGCAGCTCGTGTCGCTCTCCGGCGAGAGTGCATCGATGACGAAGCCGCGCACGCCCTGATCGTGATGCTCGAGCGTGGCAGCAGCGCTGACCGGGGCGACACCGACATCGATGATGACCGAGGAAGGGGCGAGGAAGTGACAGATCTGCCAACGATCGACCGGCCCCTCCTGCTTGAGCGCGTTGCGCCAGAAAGGCGGTGCATCGATGCCCGGCATCCAGCGCGTGACCGTGACGTGATTGCCCTGCGTGTGCGTTTGAATGGGCGCTTCGAGGATCTCGTGCTGGCCGATCGATCCCTGGTGGGTATAGGTCTCGTGCGAGAGATCCATGAGGTTGTCGATGACCAGCCGGTAATCGCACTGGATGTGGTAATAGTCGCCATCGAAGGTCCAATCGGAGCGCGAGCAAGGCCAGAAATCCGGAATCAGCTTCTCATCGGCCTGGTCCGCATCGCCGATCCAGACCCAAACGAAGCGATGGCGCTCGATGACCGGATAGGCCTTTACACAAATGCTCTTGTGGGGACGCTCGCTGCGGATCGGCATTTCGATGGCGCGACCTTGGCTGTCGATCAGCAAGCCGTGATAGCGACAGCGGATGTTATCGCCCTCCTTGATGCCCATGGACAGTGGCAACAGGCGGTGCGGACAGGCATCGTGCAAAACCACCACCGAGCGATCGAAGCGCCGATAGAGCAGCATGGATTCGCCGCAGATGCGGCGTGCGAGCGGCTGCCGATCGATCTCGTGATCCCAGCTGGCGACGTACCATTGATTGCGCACGAACATGGGCTGCCCCGCTGCGAAGCGTACGATCGCCCACACCGTAGCACGAAAGCGCGCGCGGCGGCGCGCCTGGGGTCAGTCGTGGTTCGACTCGAGGAAGGTGATGATCTTCTGTCGCTGCGCCGGGTCGGGCACACCCGGGAAGGGTTTCATGTTGGTGTTCGGCAGGATCTTGTAGGGATCGGTGATCCATTTGTCGAGCATGTCCGCGCTCCAGACGATCCCGGAGTCCTTCATGCCCTGCGAATAGAGCATATAGCCCGGCTCAGTGCCCGCCTTCCTACCCACGATCCCGTAGAGAGAAGGTCCCAGGCGATTGTCATCCTTGAGATAAGAGTGACAGGTACGGCAATAGGTATTGAACGTGATCTTGCCTGGCGGCGGCTGAGCATCATCGGCCGGCGCGATGCCGAGCCTGAGCACGGCCGCGCAAGCGAACACTGCAAGGGCTGCTTTGCTGTGCATGACCATATGATTCTTTCTTTCGAGGCTAGCACGATCGAGTACCGCTCCACGAGGGCGGCTTGCCAGATCGCTCAGGCGCTGCGCATGATCGCGTCCATGAAGCCCAAAGAGATCGCAGCGCTCGCACTCGCCGCGCTGTCCAGCCTCTGCACCGCCTCAATATCCGGCGCCGCCGACCGCGTGATCCACGCCGGCACATTGATCGATGGCCTCTCCGGCGCGCCACGCCGGCAGGTGTCCATTCTCATTCACGATGAGCAGATCGCCTCCGTCGAGCCCGGTTTCACGTCTCGAGCCGGGGCCGAGGTGGTGGACCTCGAGCACGCCACCGTGCTGCCGGGCTTCATCGACTGTCACGTGCATATCTCGGCTCTCTTGCCCGGACGCTTCAATGCGACCGCGTACGAGCTGACCCACACCGACATCGATCGGGCGCTCGATGCAGCAGCGTTCGTGGGCGCGATGCTGCAGCAAGGCTTCACCAGCGCGCGTGACGTGGGCGGCGGTGCTGAGACCGTCGCCGTGCGCAACGCCATCGAGGCCGGCAAGCTCGCCGGCCCGCGGCTACTGGTGGCACTCGAGCCGCTCGGCCCCACGGGCGGGCATGCCGACCCGCGCAACGGCCTCGACCCCGCACTGACGCATCCGGATTGGGACAACGGCACCGTGAACTCGCCGGAGGAGGCGGTGCTGCGCGTCCGGGATCACAAGCGGCGCGGGGCCGACCTCATCAAGCTTATGCCCTCGGGCGGTATCGCCTCGACGGGCGATGATCCCCATCGGCAGCTGATGACCGACGAGGAAATGCGCGCAGCGGTCTACACGGCCCACTCGCTCGGCATGAAGGTCGCCGCGCATCTTTATCCCGCCGCCGCCATCGAGCACGCGGTGATGGCCGGAGTGGACTCGGTCGAGCACGGCTCCTTCGCAACCGCCCAGACCTTCGCTCTCATGAAGGCGCACGGCACGTACCTCGTGCCCACGCTGACCGTGTATGAGATCTACTACAAGGTCGCACAGGAACACCCCGAGTTCCTGAGCCCCGGCACAGCGGCGAAGGAGCTCGCGAACGATCCGCTGCCGAAGAAGAACCTGCCCCTGGCGCTGCGCTCGGGGGTAAAGATCGCCTACGGCACCGATATCGGCGAAGGCGATCACGCGATGGAGTTTCGCTTGCTGATCGAGAATGGCATGAAGCCCATGGATGCCATATTCGCTGCGACGCGTAACGCTGCCGACTTGCTCGGCGTCTCCGACCGTCTCGGAGCGGTGCGCGCGGGGCACCTCGCCGATCTCATCGCGGTCGACGCGGATCCCTTGAGCGATCCCCAGGCGATGGAGCACGTGGTGTTCGTGATGAAGAACGGTGTGATCTACCGGCGGAACGGTCAACCGGTTGCGGTGCCACCGGGGAACTGACGATGTTGCATTATACCGACTGGTCGGTACAATACTGCCATGGGCGAGCTACTGCCTTCGATCACGCCTATGGCACCGGCGAAGCGCAAGCTGCTGGAGGCTGCGCTCAGGCTCATCCGTGAGAAGGGCTACGCCTCGACGACGGTCGACGATCTGTGCACCGAGGCTCATGTCGCCAAGGGCTCCTTCTTCCACCACTTCAGGGACAAGGAGGCTCTAGCCGTAGCGGCGGCCGAGTACTGGGCGACCAAGACCGAGGGCTTCTTCGCCGCAGCGCCCTATCACAAGCATCAGGACCCCTTGAAACGAGTCCTGGGCTACATCGAGTTCCGCAAGTCCAGTCTGAAAGGTGAGCTCGCCGAGTTCACCTGTCTCGCTGGCACTCTGGTGCAGGAGGTCTACGAATCAAACCCCGCGATTCGAGACGCTTGCGAGGCGAGCATCAGCGGCCACGCCGCCGCAATCGAAGCCGACATCTGCGCGGCCATGAAGCGCTACGGAATTCGTGCGAAGTGGACGCCAGAGAGCCTCGCGCTGCATACGCAGGCTGTGATTCAAGGTGCTTTCATACTGGCCAAGGCCAAGGGCGGTGCCGAAATCGCCGCTGCCAGCCTTGAGCACTTGCATCGCTACGTTGAGCTCTTGTTCCAAGCGTCGAGAGGCAAAGAAAAGGAGATCCTCCCATGAGCGCGAACAACACCTATCTGGCCATTTTCACCGGCAGCAAGTCGAGCCCTCGCAGACGGCAGTGGGATGCCCTTTCCGAGGCGGAACGCAATGCCAAACAGCAGCAGGGCATCGCGGCATGGAAGGGCTGGGTCGACCAGCATCAGGGAGCCATCGTCGGCATGGGCGGTCCGCTCGGCAAGACCAAGAAGGCCTCTGCGCGCGGCATCGAGGATGTGACGAATGAGCTGGGCGCATTCACGGTCGTGCGCGCCGAATCGCACGAGGCGGCCGCCAAGATGTTCGCGGAACATCCGCATTTCACGATTTTTCCCGGCGATGCGGTCGAAGTCATGCCAGTCCTGTCGATCCCCGGCATGTGATCGCGCTCAAATATCTCCCGAGGAGTATGACAATGACCAACACCGTGCGCCTTCATCGCGTCCTCGCGACCAGGCCCGAGAAGGTGTATCGCGCTTTCCTCGAGGCCGATGCGCTGGCGAAGTGGCTGCCTCCGAACGGCTTCGTCTGCACCGTCCACCAACTGCAGCCGCAGGTGGGTGGCACCTTCAAGATCTCGTTCCGCAACTTCACGACGGCGCGAAGCCATTCATTCGGCGGCCAGTACTTGGAGCTCGTACCGCATGAACGCCTCTGTTACACGGACCAGTTCGACGACCCGAACATGCGCAGTGACATCAGGGTGACGGTAACCTTGAAGAAGACATCGATCGGCACCGAGCTCGGCATCGTTCAGGAAGGCTTGCCCGACGTGATACCGGTGGAGGCGTGCTATCTCGGCTGGCAGGAATCCCTGCGAAACCTGGCACGACTCGTGGAACCCGAGATCAATCAATAGCGCGAGGGCAGCGCGATGAAGCTGTACTGGATCAAAGCGCAGGCGCCGCGCCGCGTGCTCGCGCTCGCAAAGCACCTCAAGGTGGCCGCCGACTTTCAACACCTGAACCTCATGAGCGGTGACTTGAAAGCCCCGAGCTACGCCCGACTCAACCCGAACATGAAGGCGCCAACGCTCGTCGATGGCGATCTCGTGCTCTGGGAGTCCTCGGCGATCATGGCGCACCTTTGCGCCAAGCAGGGCTCCGACATGTGGCCGATTCACAATCCCTCCGAGCAGATCGAGATCCTGCGCTGGCTGTCCTGGAACGACTGCCACTGGGCGCCGGCGATCGGCCCGTTCTATTTCGAGCACATCGTGAAAGCGACGTTTGGCTTGGGCGCACCCGATCGTGCATCACTCACATCGAAAGTGCCGGCCGTTCATAGATTTGCCGAGGTACTCAACCGCGAATTGCAGGGCCGCAGCTATGTCGCGTGCAATCGCCTGACGATCGCCGACTTCCAGCTGGCCTCCATGGCGACCGATTGGCGGGCGGCGGAAATGCCGCTCGCCGAGTTTCCGCAGATCGTTCGCTGGCTCGATGGATTGCTGCGCATTCCGGCCTGGGCCAACCCCTGGCCCGCCCTGCCGGCGGCAGCCTGAGGAGCTCGGCCGTTCGCGCCTCGGTTCGTGCTGTGTCCGTGCGCTGGCCGCGCCGCGCAACCCTGCGTGCGGTGGCGCTACACTAAGCAGTCCGAAGGATGCTAACGCGGAGTCTGGCAACAGGGGGGATCATGTACAGGCAATGGGTGCTCACGGTGGGATTGGGTGCGGTGATGGCGCTCCTCGTGGCGCGGGCCGATGAGAAAGCCAATCTCAAGGTCGATCCGGGACTGTGGGAAGTGACCAGTCAGGCAAAGCTGGGCGGGGATATGGAGATTCCGCCCGACGCGATGGCCAATATGACTCCCGAGCAGCGCGAGCACCTTCAGGCCGCCGTGCAAGGCATGATCGCGAATGCACAGCAGCAGCACGTTTTCAAGCAATGCATGACGCGCGAGAAGTTGGCGCAGGGATTCAAGACCGGTGATGAGCCGTCGTGCAAGACCACCATCGTGCGCAACACCGCCGAGGAGCTCGTGGTACGCAACGAGTGTGCCGGAGACACCAACTCGCACACCGTAACGGCTCAATTCAAGGCCTTGGACCACCATCACGTGAATGGCACGACGGACGTGGTCGGAAGTCTCAACGGCAAGACCATGAGTATGCACGGCACGATGGACGCGAAATGGCTGAGCGCCGATTGCGGCAGCGTCAAGGATTACCAGAAAGTCCGCTGAGCCAGGGAATCGATCCGCAGGGGATCGATCCGCACCGCTGACGGCTCAGCGCGCGAGCATCACCCGCGCGAGCTGTCGACCGCGGCGCGTGCCCGGGCGAGCTGGCGGCGCAGCCCCGGAACTGCACTCGCTGCGGCGGGGTTCGCAGCAAGCTTGTCGATGACGCGGTTGACTGAGTCGAGGCCGAGGGTGACTCCGAAGCGCGTGGTCGCGCGCCCGAGCGCGCTCTGAAAGTTGGGGTCTGCTTGCAGCTCGGTCTCACCGAGCGCCTGCGCCTTCGAGAGAATGTCACGCAGTACGGTGATCGTGCGCGCGATGTTCTCCGGGGAAGTCGGCTGCTTGGAGCCTGCGAACTGCTGCACTTCCTGCAGGCTCGATGCGAAGCGCCGCAGCGCCGCGGCCTGCTGGGCGTTGCGCGGATGATTCTGGTGCATGACGGCCTGGGCGGCGCCCATGAGAGCAAAGGGCGCCAGCGCCGCGTGCGAGAGGAGCGGCCCACCCGAGACGGCGCCGCCGAGCGTCAAACCCACCAATCCGAGACCCAGCACCCCGTGAACCAGGTGCATTACCTTCCTCTCGACGAAGAACAGCCCGCCGATCAGAAGCCGAAAGGGCGCCAGCACGAACACAGCCGCGGCGACCAGACTCACAAGCGCCGGGATCGACTCGCCGCGTAGCTTGAAGTGCTCGTAGGCAACATAGCAACCGAGTCCGACGAGGAGTGAGGCAACATGAAGGAGCATGCGAGAGAAGAATGCGCGCGGACGCGCAGCAGGACTCTCAGCGAGCCTCGCAACAGTCGGCGGCGTCATCGTGTTCATGTTCTGCGCTCGACCAACGCGTGTCGCGATGGTAGCGCATTCGCTGTGCTAGCGCATGTCGAGGCCAGCCTCAACGCGCTTCGCCACGCATGATCTTCCGCTGCCGCGCGTAGAGTTTACGATCCTTGCCGCGCGCAAAGGCACCCTCCCCCATGATGGCGTGGCGCTCGAGCATCGGCGAGTACTCGCTCGCTGGAACACGGCGCCCGAGCGCTTCGGCCATGGCACGCACGTGATGCGGTGCGCCGCCGCAACATACGCCAATGAAGCGCGTGCCGAGCTTCTGCGCCGTCACCGCGAAATCCGCCATTTCATAGCGAGTGAGCACGAAGGGGTCGAGCTCGACCGGAAATCCATGTCGACAGCCGGCACGTCGCAGCATCATGAAGGACGGTGCCGCGGGGCTGGTCCTGTAAGCCACCGGAAGAGCTGCGACGTAAGCCGCATCTCCCACCGCGCGCATGACCTTGCGGAGAATCGGCAGCATTGTCGCCGGACCGCGTGCGCAGTTGAGCCCGACCGCAAGCGCGCCCGCATCGGCGAGTTGCCGGCACGCCGTTCCGAACTCTAGGCCGTCTACCGTTTGTTCCTTGGTCGTGTCGAGATTGATCACTGCGGGAACGTTGAAGGACTTGATCGTCTCGAGGGCTATCTGCGCCTCACCCAACCACTCCAAAGTCTCGGCGAGAATGAAATCGGCACCCCCGTCCACCGCCCATCCGACCTGCTCTTCGTAGATGCGTCGAACGTGGCGCGCCGTGCGCTTCTTGTCGGCAGGATCGTATACCCACGTGTTGCAGATGTTTCCCGCCAGCAGCGCGCCGCTCTCGCGCGCTACCTCTCGCGCAAGGCTTACGGCCTGGCGATTGAGGGCCCGAACATCGCGGGATCTATTGACGACCTTGAGTTTATCCCGGTGCGCGTAGTAGGTAAGCGCGAGCACCACGTCCGAACCGGCACGGACGAACTCTCGGTGCAGCTCTTTCACCGCTTCTGGAAAATCCAGGACTACCTCGGGCACGTAAGGGCCCGACTTGATGTAGCCGCGCCTTTCGAGCTCGAACACATATCCTTCGGCGCACAGCACGACGCCACGCGCTAGACGCTCCGCCAATGACGGGGCCTTTCCGGTGGTCATGGATGTAGTCCTCGAGCCTTCTGGAACGGGCCAGCTTACGGCAACGCGGCGCGGCCGAGGAGGTCGACGCGCATTGACGTCCCTGCCCTGGTCGGCTGACCGCCCATCCTCGATTACGAGTCCGTTGGACTCAGGCGCGGGTAGATCACTGTCCTGTCGGGCTGGACGATCGCGCCAGCGGTCAGCCGGGCAGGCTGCAAGCGGCTGGGTCCCATGATGTGGAAAACCGCTTCGCCATGGGCGATGAGGTAATCCGCGACGATGCGCCGGTGACAGCGCCACCACACGGCTTCGGAGCACATCATGACGCAGCGCCGTTTGCGCCCCCGTTCCATGAGCTGCTCGAGACCTGCGTGAAAGTCGCTCGAGAGAGCGTAGTCGGCGTAGTTGTGAAAGCTGTCGTTGGTCCAGAAGGCGTTCACATCCGCCGATACCGTGCTTGCCTTGCCGCGCCGCCCTCCGAGTGCTGGCACGTGCTCGTACGAAATCTGGAAGGGCGCCAGAGATTCAGCCATGGTGTCCTTGTTGAACTGCGGATTCGCTCGCGATCTGGGGACGGTTCTGACGTCTACGACCAGATCGATGGCGACACTGCCCAGCAGCTCGAGGAACTCGGCCAGGCTGCGATTGGAGTGGCCGATGGTGTGAAAGGGGTTCATTCATCAGTTCCTAACTGTGTCGTGCCGCCGAGCGTCTGCTCCCTAAGCCGCCCTCATGGGATGGCGACAATGTCCAGCTAGGCCGCACCCTACGAGCCGCCGCTCCGGCTTCTTTGGCTGGCTTGGGAAGCACGCTGCACAGGCTGTTACAGCTTCGCCATGGGGCCGTTGCATTGCAGTGCGGATGTAGCTTGACATACGCTCGCCGTGGAGATTAGCTTCAGGCCGTGACGCGTCCATAAGAAGGCGAGAGTGCCGACGCGCAGTACCGGGAGGTCTCACGTGCCTAATTGCGCGGCTCGTCCGAACTGGCAGGAGCATGCGGTTCGCTTCCGCGCCCGCGGACACCTCATGATCCGCGCGAGCGTATTCGCGACGCTGACTGCATTCGCCAGCTCTTGGGTCGCAGCACAATCGAGCGGGCCGCCCGCCGGAACGCAGGGCAGCCTGGTGGACCTCGTCAATACTGCGCCGCCGGGCACTTTCAACCAACTCGAGCAGCTCTCTGCCTACTCCAATCAGGCCTCCTACAACGTACTCACGGCCAATCCAAACGGGGCTCTCTACTGCAACCCCACGCAGACTGCGCCCTCCAAGACCTGTCCGAAGGCGCAATTTCTGATTTTCAGCAATCTGCGCGAGCTCGTGCAGACGGCGAACGAACTGCTGAACAACGGCCAATCCACCTTCTACAGCCTCCATACGAACAATCAGGGCCTCGGCTTCGCCCTGCGCTGGACGGCGGGCGAGGACCTCCTGGCTCCGGGATCGGTCTCCACACAGTTCGCTAATGGGCAGCTCTCCAGCGTCGCAGGCCGCATGGCTGCCTTACGCCTGGGTGCAAGCGGCTTCGTGCTGAGCGGACTCAGCCTGCAGCAGGACGACCGGCCAGCTGTAGCCCTCAATACGCCTCAGGCCCTCGGCGGCGGCGCGAGTGCCGACGGCAATAGCTCGGACCTCGGTATCGCCTCGCGTTGGGGCGGATTTCTCAACGGTGCCTACGGCTGGGGCTACCGACAACCCTCGGTGCTCGAGGATGCATTCGCCTTCGATAGTAAGGATGCGACGCTTGGGGTTGACTACCGCTTCACGCGGCACTTCGTGCTCGGTGTCAGCGCAAGCTACACGAATGAACGCGTCGAATTCGACACATCACGCAGCGTAGCCGATGGAGGTTTCCATTCCAACGGCTATGGGCTGTTGCTCTACGGCCAATACGAGTGGGAAGGCCCCTACATCACGGGATCTGTCGGCTGGCAGCGAGCCAGTCTCGATGAGACGCGGCTCATCATCTATCCATCCTTCAACATCGCGGTGCCTACCACGGATGTAACCGCCGAAGGCTCCACCCACACAGACTCGCTGCTCGCCTCGCTCTCGACCGGCTGGGCACTGACGTGGCGTGCGTTGACCGCGGAACCTTACTTGAGCGCCGACTACCGTCATGTCGATCTGGCGGGTTTCACCGAGAGCAGCTTTAACAACAGCGGTCCGGATGCGGGACAAGACGCCGGGTTCCAGTTCACCTATGCGCCGCAGCACTTCCAGATCGTCGATTCGGCGATCGGTCTGCGTCTGCAGTACGCGCTCACCTTCTCGTTCGGCGTCATCGTGCCCTACGGGCGCGCCGAGTACCATCGCGACTTCAACACCAACCCGTACACGGTGACATCGGCCTACAGCGCGATCGCGAGCTACGGGGCAAAGTTCAACCTGCCCAGCGATCCCGCGGACGAGCATTTCTCGGCATTCTCGGGTGGGTTCTCGGCCGTATTCAAGCACGGTGTCCAGGCGTTCATTCAGTACCAGACGACATCAGGCATGACCTACGTCACCAGCCGGCTGATCAGTGGAGGCGTCCGTGTGGAGTTCTGATTCACGGGTCATCACTGCGCCGTCGAGGAGCAGCTCCATGCGCATGTCGTGGCGGCTGGCGGCGACATTGCCGGTGCTGGCACTGTCGTCCTGTAATTTCAGTCAGGTCGGCAATCTTCCCAACCCCACTCCCACTGCGAGCGCCGCGACCATCGGCCAGCCCTACACGACAGATAGCAGCGGGGTTCTGCACACGAGGGTGCGGGCCGGTGCCGACGTCGAGCTGTCCGGCGTCAACAGTCAGACCGCTGCCAACGACTCGGGTATACCGATCATTTCCTGGCAATGGACCCAGCTAAACCCCGGCTCCTATCCTGTCGATCTCATCAAACGCACGAACGACACTTCTTCGTTCACGGCACCTCAAGTCAGCCAGGAGACCACGCTCACCTTCCAGCTCACCGTGACCAATGCCAACGGTCCATCGGCGAGCACGCAAGCACAAGTGGTGGTGGATCCTGCGACAGACTCCGATCACTTCCTTACCTTCGTCAACGTCGGCGATCGCTTCAGCGTTACCGCACTGACGAGCGCAGTGGTTGCAATGACCAGCGGCGCTGCCTACAACGCTACCCTGCCCTTCACGATTACCGTCACCAAGCTTGTCACCTACACGGACAACGGCGGCACGCAGCACACCCAGGTGCCGGTCGGGAAACCGATCACTTACAGTGGTGGTTGGGTCCAAGCGCTGGGAAGCGGCGGTACGAGTTGCTCCGATCAGCGCAATCCACAGTTCCAGATTCCCATCCCGAGCCTCAATCTCGATGACCCGCTCGCGGACGGCTCGGGAATGCGCTTGTCCGATGTCATGCAGACATCTGACATCGATATCGATCCAGCGAACCCACAGATTCCGCCGGCCGTCGTCTATGCCCAGGTGCAAATCGCTTCGACGGCGCTGCCTGCCGGGGTGACTCCCGGAGTATGCGTAGCCGGTACGAGTTCCTTCAGCAACGCGGCCGCACCGAATACGGTGATCTCCGACCGCGACACGCTCACGACGGCGGCCAATCCGAACGGCGGCCTCTTCGACACGAGCAGTTCCGCGCACGCCTATTACAACACCATCGCGGGCAATACCAAGACCACATTGACGGCTTGGCTGACGGCCAACGGCTTTAACACGAACCTGCCGAATTGGGGCGCCGACGCGCACGCTGTTTACACGAACAATTTTGACCTTGGTCTCGGTCGCGACATGTACCTCAAGGTGAACTGTCCTGCAGGCACACCGACCCTTGGGCAGATGAACCCGCAACAGCTCTATGCGGCAATAGGGCATTGCGACGTCGCCTCCGTCGTCGTGAACTATGTAGGTGTGCAAGCCGCCGCCGAGCATCTGAACGCGATTGTCGCGGTGGCGATGGAATACAGTGCGACGACACCGAGCGGCACGCGCTTCACGAAGTTCTATGCCTTCGCACCCGACATGCGCACCGGTCAGATGCAACGTGTCACGAGCGTCGATCTCGACCATCGCGGTCAAAAGTATCTACCGCAGGCCTGTGTTGTCTGTCACGGTGGTATCCCGGGGACCGTAACGGGTAGCGGCAGCTCGGCGCAGTACTCCAACGGCGGCAATATATCCTCGGGATTCCTGCCTTGGGACCTTGCGTCGCTTCTGTATTCGGACACCGATCCCGGCTTTTCTCAGAAGCAAGAAGACGCCGCCCTCAAGGCTCAATATACGCAAGCGAATCAGTCGGAGCAGTTTGACCTGCTCAATGCTGGGGCCTATCTCACGGCTGACGATCCGAATCGCTTCGCGCTGCTGCGCGAGCTGCTCGAGGGCTGGTACGGCGGGCAAGGCCTGCCCGGTGGCTTCAACGCAAGCTTCGTACCCGCTGGTTGGCAAGCATCGACCAACGGCAATCCGTCCGGAAGCGACACACTCTATACGGATGTCTTCTCAAAGACCTGCCGGGCCTGCCACGTGATGCAGGTGCCGGCTTCCGCGGGCGGCAAGTTCAACAACCTCAGCAACGGCGGCGCGCAGGGTAGTGGCACCGCCTCGTGCGCAGCCACGGTGAACCCGAAAAATCTGGGCGCGAGTGACCAATTTCCGATCGGATGCTACTGGCAGTTCGCCAAGTCGCAGAATCTGCTGATGTACCTCACGGATGCCCGAATGCCCTTCGCACGCCGAACCATGGACCGGCTGTGGGTCGATGCCAACAGCTATCCCTCGGCAGCGGGCCAAGAGTTGATCACTAACCTCTCGCAGGCGAGCGTGAACGTCGTTCCCGCTGGGACCAGCACGCTCGTCGGGAATCCCAGTTTCGTGGCGCTCAACACTTCGAGTAGTGCCGGATTCGGCTTTACACCGGGAGGCGTGAAGGCCGACGTGACCAACTGGATCACGCTGATTCCAACCGACCCGGTGCTGGGCGAGCTTCTTGCGCAGCCGAGCTGGCATGTCTGTGGCGATCCCGGCAGCGGTCCACCAGCGAGTGAAAGCTGCGCGGGATCCAGTTCGAACTTTGCCGTGGTCGGCTCCACGGCGATTCCCGCGCAGTTCCAGATTCCGCAGTCCGGCAATTTCCTGCTGGAGCTCGATACGTCGGGCTCCAAAGCAACGACGACACAATTGAGTGTGCCGAAGCAGGTGCCCGCGGTGCAGAACTTGCCGACGACCATGCTGCCGCTGCAACCGCTGTCCATCGACCTATCCGCGCCTGGCTTCGTCTCAGCGGGTAACGGTCCGGTGTCATCGTACATGTGGTGGGTCACGGGCCTCACCAATCTTTCCGTGGCGCCGCAGGGTGCCAACAGCTGCCAGTCGCAGGCCCAGGCGTGCGCCCTCACCTATCCCGTCACCTTGTCGCTGTCGCCGACATCGGCCACTTCCTCCGGCTACACGATCAACGTTGCCGACGTCGACGTCCCCCCCGGAGTCGGCTCAACCCCGGCGGTGGTCGCCGTCACGCAGTTGCCGGCCAATCCCCAGAGCGGATTTGTGTGTTCGTACGACTATCTGTTTGCCAGCAACAGCGGTACGCAGACGGTCCTGGGTGGCGCCGGCACCTGCCCGACGAGCTCATCGTCAACCGGTCCCTTGGATCTCAGTCAGGGCTATGTGCCGCCCGCAGGTTATACGGTACAGGTGCAGTTGCAATGCGCACCGTCCGCCAGCGCCACGAGCAGTTGTTCGAGCAGTCAGTGGGTACCCGGAACGCTGACCGTGAGCGGCACGCAGCTGCAGTACACGCCACCGACCGGGTTCGCAACCAATTCGAAGGACGGCACCGCCGCGAACAGCAACACGGTCGCACCGAACTATCAGTTAGTGCTCTTGGACAGCAGCAATACCGTCGCCGCGACGACGGCTTGGGTGCCGCTCACCGTGCAGGTACGCGCAAACGTCAACTTCGCCAACGATGTCGTTGCCGGTGTGTTCCAGTCCAGCTCCGTGCCACAGGTCGGCCATGGCACCTGTGACTCGTGTCATATAGCGACGATTCCGCCGGCGACGGCGCCGCCCGACGGACTCGACTTTACGCAGAGCAGTAACGGCATTTATACGGCGCTCTGTGGCAGTGGGCCCTCGTGCAACGCGTCGAGCACGTATGCCGGGCCGCCGCCCATCAACGGGCAGTACGTCAATACCGCCTCGGTGCTATCGAGCGTTCTCCTCGCGCATCCCGCGGATCTCGATAACTACAATGGCGGCATCGGTCACGCCGGCGGGAACAACAACCGTTGTCCCGGCGGCTTTACGGCGAGCACACCAACAGAGGCCAACACGCCTGCCACGTGCGATCTGAACAACGTCTTGCTGTGGATCGAGGACGGCGCGAATAACTTCTAGACGCGAGGTCAAAGCCAATCGGCGGAGGTGATGGTCGCGCGCCGGATGACTGAGCATCGCTCGGACGTGGTGCAAGCCAGGAGGACACCGCGTTGCCGGGAAGAGCATCGATCAGGAGCGCCGGCCACTTCACCTGGCTAGCCATGCTCTACAACAAGAGTCCACCGGCACTCGAGGCGGCCATCGGCTTCTCCGCTGGGAGCCTCCGGAATGGTTGGGAGCTCTTTACTCCTCGAGTGCCCCTCATGGCGAGCAACATCGACCTGCGGGGGTCGACGCGCTATTCCGATGGTGTGATGCCCGATGGCCGGCGGATCGCGGACGTGCTCGCCGAAAGAATGGACGTTGTGACCGCCCGCGAGAAAGTGGCTAGCTTCTTCGATCGAGGTCTAGACCGGCGTCCCGTTAAAGTGGTGAGCCGTACCCAGCCGACTGCCTATCCACCTGCCCCGGGGGTGGGCCTACCCCAGTTCAAACTGCTGAACGCTGTCGAATGGGTATTCGTGCTTGAAGTGGGAACCGGTGCGATGCTCACTCGGACGCTCGCAATCAGCGGCACATGGTGATCTACGACGCTCGTTCCGCTCATTCCGAAGACATACGTGGTCAAGAGTGGCGATAACCTCAACGCCATTGCCAAAGCAAACGGCTATCGAGATTGGCAGGTCATCTACGGCTCGCAATGCAACGCGCGGCTGCGTGCTTTGCGTCCGAACCCAAATCTGATCAAGCCGGGCGATACGGTCCTTCTGCCCCCGCGTGCGGCGGACATTCGCGCGACGCTGCAGAAGCGTCTTGAGCGCTTACGTGCCGCCCGAAGCGACGCGGAGCAGCTGTTCAGTGCCATCGAGCGTGAACTGGACAGCGATTTTCGATAGCTGGAGACCACGAGCGCGACGGTGGACGCGGCAGCTGATGTGGCACAGATCTTCGCGGGTCTCGGTCAACTGTGCTGGCGCGGTTACAAGACACTTGAAATGGGTGCCGAGGAGTTGACCAAGGCCAATAAGGAGCTCGCCAAGGACGCGCTCGACATGTCCAAAGAGCCGCTCGAGAACTTGACCTTGAAGACATTCGCCGACCAGCTGGACCAACCGCAAACCGTGCAGCTGATGAATTCCGTATGGATGTTCTCCAGCGTGGTGGTCCGCTCGTGGCTCGATATCACTTCACCGTCGTACTGGGCCGGAGTTCGTGTCGAACGTCAGCAAGGGTCCTCGTGGCAAACGGCGCTGACGCGGCGCCCATCCGATATTCGTGCCAGCGCAAGTGAAAGGTTGGCAGGAGTGCGTCGCGCGGCTTTGCAGCAACTCGACGCTAGGGTCCGTCAAACCGAGCGCCTGCTCAATAGCTGCGAAAGAGAAATCTCCATACCTTTACCGCTGAAGTGACGGCAGCGCGCGCGCCTCCTCACGAGCCCACGCCGTGCGGCACGAAGAAGAAATCGCCGACTTCATGCCCGGCGCCCTTGATCGACTTGAACTGCGGCTGCTGCACGATGTGGTTCTTCGCCGCCTCCAGCTCGACGCGCTTGCGAATGCGGGTGAAGAGCTCCGGGCTCGCGAGAATGTTGCGATTCGCCTCGAGCTCATCGAGAAACGCGTGCGCGAACACCGAATTCCCCGAGCCGTCGCTGTCGAGCACCGGCTCGTTACCGCCTGAGGAAATCAGCAGGCGCGCGCGCTTCGGTAGCTTGTAGGCGAGATAATCCTTGGTGTAGCCCACCTTGTCGTTGATGAAGAGATAACTCGGATCGGTCGACAGCAAGCCGGCATAGCACGAGTCGGCGACCACGAGGACGCGGCGCGCCGGTAGTCGCGCGAGGTGCGCCGTGATCTGCTCGTTGGGCACCCAGAACGTGTCCTTCGGCGGCGGCTCGGCGTTGACCGGCAGCCAGTAGCCGCTCTCCGCGGCACCGCTGCCAAGCCGCTCGCCGTGTCCTGCATAGTAGATCAGCAGATTGTCGTTCGGCTGCAGAACGCCGTTCAAATCATTGAGCGCCTTGAGCATCGTCACATCGCTCGCATCCTTGAGGATCTGCACGGCGAAGCCGTAACGCTCGGTGAGGATGCGCGCTGCGCGCGTCGCATCGTTGATCGGTGTGTCGAGATTGCCGACCGCTGGCGCCTCATAATGCTGGTTGCCGATGACGAGCGCGTAGTAGCGGCCAAAGTCGAGGCCCTGGGCGGCGTGAATATCGAGCGCTGCGGGCATTGTGCTCGGCGTGTCCTGCGCAGTGTGCTCGGGCATGCGCAGCTTCGGCATGGCAGCCACGCGCTCGCTGCTCGCGCGCCGCTCGGACTCGAGCTGCGCGATCCACTTCTTGAGCGCTTCGATCTCGCCGTTGGCACCGGATCGCTCGGAGGCCTGCTTGCGCGCCAGCTCGTCCTGCTGCTGCTTGAGCTGCTTCTGCAATAGCCCGAGCTGCTGATCCTTCTCCGCGATCTGCTTCTCGAGCTCGCTGCGCAGCTCGTCCTGCTCGCGCTGCGCGGCCGAGGAATACATGACGTTGTCCACCGGCAGTCCCCAGGCCTGACGGTACAGATTGAGAGCGATGAGCTTGTCGGCCGGGACACCGAGGCCCTGCTCGTACAGCGTTCCGAGATTGAACTGGGCGCGCGCGTAGCCTTGGTCGGCGGCCTTCTTGTACCAGATCACCGCCGCATCGTAGTTGGGCTCGGTACCGATACCGCGCTCATAGATCTCCCCGACGTTGGTCTGCGCCTCGGGATCGCCGGCTTGCGCAGCGGGCATCCATACGTGGAGCGCGGATTTGGCGTCCGCACGATCGTAGGCCACGTATTCACCGCCGCGGATCCGACAATCTGCGGCTGTGGTGCGCGTGGGACGCCGTTGGGTCAGATAGGTCGTCCGCCCGAGCTGGCGCACCTGTCCTGGCAGGAGGCAATCGACCACCTCCAGGTCCTCGCGCTTCACCATACCCTGGCGTGCCGTATCGGCCGGATGGCCGGCAGCCCAGACGAGGCTCAGCGCGGCGGTCGCGAAGAACAGCTGCGACTTGGCGCCGTGGCGCGGCGCCGTCGAATTCGTGCATCGTGTGCTCATGGCTTGCGTACTCCACTCGCGCGCTCGCATCGCTAGTGTCCGCCCGCTGCATCGACCACGGGCTTGTAGCGCGAGAGATACTCGCTTTTCTCCTCGAGTGCGCTCGCAGCCTCACGCTTCGTGTTCGCATCGATGTCGGTACGATCGAGAAGCTCATCCGCGGCGCGCTTGAGGCCCTTGACCGCGTCGCGATTGCGCGGGTGCAGCCGGTAGGCTTCGGCATAGCGATCGACCGCCGACCACAGCTGCATCATGTTGTGGTCTTTCTCGTAGAACGACCATTCCGTTCGCCCATCGTTAAGCAGACTCAGGACTTGCTGCTGGGTTGCCGCAGGCAGTGCGGTCAACGGCACCGCAGGCCCGGCTTCCTCGAAGTTTGCATACCACAGATAGGCCGAGACGATCGCGAGTGCCGCGACCGCGGCCGCCAGCACCGTCTTGGCGAGCGGCGTGACGCCATAGAAGAGCCGGATGAATTCCGCGGCGTCGCGCGGCCGACGTTGCACGTCGAAAGCGAGGCAGCGCTCGAGTGTCTTCCATTCGCGCCGCTTGAGCGCCTTGATGGGACGCGGCCTGAGAGCGAGCTCGCGCGCCTTGCCGGCGCCTTGGCGCCCAAAGGGATGACGGCCGCTCAGGAGCTCGTAGGCAATGAGCCCCAAGGCATAGACATCATCCGCCGGACTCGGATCGGAGCCGACGACCATCTCCTGCGTGGCGTACGCCTCGGTGTAGGCCCCGAGTGCGCCTGCATCGAAGACATCCTCATCGGCATCACGCCCCTGCATCGCGGGGACGGCGCGCGCAATTCCAAAATCGAGGATCTTGGGCGTGCCGTCTTTGAGCAGGAACACGTTTCCCGGCTTCAAGTCGCAGTGCACGATCCCCTTGCGGTGCGCGTACGCGAGACCCTCGGCGATCCCGCGGATGATGCCCACAGCCTTGCTGCGGCCGAGCCCGCCCGGACCGGCGCTCGTGATGACGCGCTCGAGCGAGCTGCCCTCCAGCAGCTCCATGGTGATGAAAGGCGTATCGCCCGCCAGATCGAAGTCGAAGACCGTGACGATGTTGGGATGAGCGAGGCTCTGCGCCTTGCTGGCCTCGCGCTCGAGCGCCATCAAGCTTTGAGAATGGCCGCGGAAGTCCGCATTAAGGACTTTGATGGCCACGTGGGGATGGGGATTGCGCGCGATCTCCTTGCTGCGGTCGAGGGCTCGATACACGACTCCCATTCCGCCGCGCCCGATCGTCTCCTCGAGGAGGAAGCGCTGCTTGATGACCGCTCCCGGCGCGAGTTCCGCAGGACGCTCCGGCACGCTCTCCGGAAAGGTGTCCTGCGGCCGTACGCGCACCCGGGTGCCCGGAGCAGCGGCATCCTGCTCGATCTCGCGAATGCCGGTGGCCTCGCGCGCACCGGACGCATGCCCGCGGACGCGCGTACTCGTCCCGTCAGCCCCCTCTTCCAGCCCACGAATACGCGTCTCCTCGGAATGCGGCGCGCTTCGAGCCTTAGTCTGCTCGTCCTCTCGAGAATGAAAGTCGTCGGCGCTCACAGTGCATCCACCACGATGACCGTGACGTTGTCATTTCCGCCGGCCGCAAGTGCGCTCTGTAATGCTTTGCGCGCACTCTCGGCGGCATCACCGCCCCGAATGCATTCCTCGATAGCGGCATCATCGAGCTCGTGCGTGAGTCCATCGGAGCACAATAGAAAACGATCGCCCTTCTTCACGTGATCACGACGGACTTCGAGGTCGAGCGTTTCGTCTCCGCCAACCGCGCGATTAATGGCGACATCGGTGCTCGCCTCAGCCGCACCTGCCGAGGTGCCGTCGGCAATCTCGAACGAATAAGTGTGATCGCGCGTCAGAAGCTCCAAGGTACCCTCACGAACACGATACACCCGGCTGTCTCCGGCCCAGAGAATCGCACACTGCGCATTGCGCGTCAGAAGCACGGCGACGGTGCTGCCACTCGACAGGCGTGGGCCGAGGCGATGGGCGTCGGAGCGCAGATGGGTGTTGACCTCATCGAGCCGCTCGCGAACGCGCTCAACGGTGCTCTGCAAGGTCTCCGCAGGAGTCAGATCTGCCAGGGCATCGCAGACCATGCGACTGGCAATATCGCCGTTCGCATGGCCGCCCATCCCGTCGGCAATCGCCCACAACCCGACTTCGGGGCGTTCGAGGAATGCGTCCTGATTGCTCTGACGCACCCGGCCCTGATCGCTGAAGCCTGCCGAGTGAAACTGCACGACCTGCTCCTGCACGAGCGTGTCGACGTAGGCCTCATCACGCACCTTGGCGGCCGCCGTTCGCCAACCGCAGTCGGACCATGAGCCATCGAGAAAGGCGGCGTAGTAATCCGCGCCTGGCAGGCCACCCGTCACGAGCGAGCACGGCGCCACCATCGAGGAGCCCTCCGTCCACCACAGCACCAAGGGCGCATGCGCGACGCGCAGGCTTTGCTGGAGCAGCTGTGCGAAGACCTCCGGAAGGCGCGTCGCATCGCCGAGCGGAATGTGCCAGGGAGCAGGCTGAGCGGCGATGGCAGCAGCGTCCTCAGGCTCGAGTGTGACGCGCTGGATGCCACACAGGGCATCGAGCTCCGCACCAAGGGCCAGCACCTGCGCGTCGAACTCCTCGAACTGGATCTCATCCTGGCCGAGCGTCTCGATCACCTGCCGCTCTGCGGCCTGAAACCACGTCTCGCACTGGGTTGCGATCGCAAGCGGGGTCCGCTCTTCGGGAATGCGCCACATCAATGTCAGTGGGAAGTAGCGCCCGACGCGATCGACGCTCGGGACCATCACGCCCGCGATCGGCACCGAGCCGCAGGCGCCTGCTTCGCATGCGAAGCGCCACGCCGGACTGGTCAGGTAGATATCAAGCCAGCGCTCGCCGAGGATACGCCGGCTCGCCGCGATCGCATTCTGTAGCCAGCTATCCCAGGCACCGACCACGTCATCAGGGAGACGGCGGCGTAGGAAGTCACCGTGGCTCGGCAGCTTGCCGTAAAGACCGACCTCCACGTTCTGTCTCTCCGATGGAGCAAGTCCTGGCGCAGCTCAACCCGTGCAGCGGAACTGGCGCAGGACCGACTTGGCGAACGGATTGCGGATGCTCGCCGCCTCGATGACCACCCGCGCCTCGCTGCCGCCGGCACGAAACGTCGCGCGATAGCGCACGTCGGACTCCGCCTGCAGGGCGGCACCATCGAGCAGCCTGAACCAGGCCCACGTACCCTGGAAAGAGAGGTTCGGATGCGCACCGGTGCGATCCTCGAAGGAGATCGCCGCCGCGCCCGGGGATGGACCCGGCCAGCTCGCCGGCGTGTTGCGCTCGGGACCGTGGCGATACTCGACGCTCTGTCCGTCGAGCTCCAGCACAAAACGCGTCGCATTGGCGTCGAGGTACGCGGGCGCGACGTTGAAGTGCACCTCGGGCAGCTGACCTCCCGGGCGGAAGAACATGTCGCGGATCTGCTGTGCGGCTTCGAACTCACGCAGCATCGAGGCCGAGCCGCCGATCGAGCCGGTAGCACCGCTCCGCCATGTCCAGGGCGTGTGTGAGGTATCCACAACGGCTGCCAGGTTGTCCTTGAAGAAGCTGTCGAAGATGCCGCCGTAGCCGAACAGGCGCCCGAAATCGGCGAGCGGCACGTCGACGTTGCTGTTGGCCTGGAAGGGGAAGCGCCCGACGACGATGTCGCGGCAGTCGTGCATCACCTGCTGTTCGTAGAGGTTGTTGAGCTCGCCGCGCGCCTCGCCGGTCGTCAGCCCCTCGCTGCGCTTGGCAACCTCGGCAACCATGCCGGCCACGGGCGGCGGCAGCATGCTCGCTTGCTGCTCGAGCGACTTGAGCGAATCGCCGCTGCCGGAGCGCACGACCGACTGCAGCGCACCGGTTTCACCGAGTCCGTGGCCCACTGAGTTCAGTTGCTGCTGCACCTGGCCGATCTGCGCGAGCACGCGATCGATCGGCGCTGGACCGCCTCCGGCGCCCGCCTCCACCAGCTGGTTGACGCGCTCGAAGTGCGCCGTCACCTTGGCCCCCGGTTTGGCGGCGAGACTCGTGTCCTGATCCTGTGTGCCCGCGCCCAGCAGCTTCTGCAGCCGCTCCTGGGTCGCTCGTACCGCATCAGAAACGGCACCGGTCACCTTGCTCGCTCCCGGTTTCGGCTTGGAGAGGTTCGTGTTCGCCTCGACGACTTGCAGAAAGCCCTTGAGAGGTGAGGTCGGGCCCGCGATGATCGCCATCCCACTGCTCGCATCGCCGACACTCTTGAAGGGCACCAGGGTAATGTCATTCAGGATCTCGTCCCAGGCGCGGATGTAATCCTGCTCGTAGATGTCGATCACCTGGAAGGTCATGCGGGCCGAGCCGACGAGCGAGGAGCCCGCATCACCGATCACCCAGCTGTCATCGATGAACTGCTTGACCAGCTGCGCCGTGCCGAGCCCCGTGATCTCATCGAATACGTCGCGCGTATAGAGACTCGGCACCGGCGTGCTGAGCGGCGTGCCGCTCTTCCTGGCGAGCACCCGATCGGCGCCCAATCCGGAGGCTACATCGAGCCGCAGCGCCCGCGCCGTGTCGCCCACGTAGTTGAGGCGCAGGCGGCTGTACATGAGGCGCGGAATCGATGCCTGGCGAATAGTGTTACGAGCTTCTGCGACCAACGTGTCATCGAGCGGCAGCGCGCGCAGCTTGCTCTGTCGCTCAAGCAGGCTCGCGAAGTGCTGCGACAGCGATGCGCGCAGGTCTGGATACTTCGCGTAGGCCTGCTTCCAGTCGAGGTCCACCACGAAGCCGAGCTGCGTCTTGTCGAGGTGCTCGGGCAATCCAAGCATCAGATACGCCTTGAGGTACTCGTAGAGCCTATCGGGGTCGGCGGTATTCGCGATGAGGCGCTGCTTGATCTCATCGCCGATGGCAGGCAACAGCCGGCCGTTGAGCTCGCGCAGGTACGCATCCTGGGCACTGTTACCAACCGCCCGCCCCTGATAGAGACCCCAGCGCATCGGGATCGGGATGTGGGACCGCTCGTACTTGTTCGCCACGTCCACCGCGTCGCGCAAGGCATCGAGCCACGGCGCGAGGTCGGGTAATGACTGCGCCGTCGCGGCAGGTAACTCGGGTACACGCGCGAGCGCGCCGGAGACCTCGCCGAGGTAGGCGCGATTACGACTGAAGCTCAAAGACAGCGTGAGCACCCCGAGCACCGCGATGAGCGCCATACCGACGTAGGCAAGGGTCTGCAACAGCGCCTTCTGCAGCTCGAAGCGGCGGTTGAGCCCCGCAAGGCCGGACTCCGCGAGCACGACCTGCTTCAACAGTCGTTCGATGAAGTAGGCCTTGCCGCGCCCGGTGCTTCCGGGCACCACCGCCTGCGGGGTCAGTGCGAACGTTCTGCCGAGCGCTCCCATCAGCCGATCGATCGGCGTCCCCTCCTGCGTGCCGCTCGTCAGATAGACCCCGCGGAGCAGTTGCTTGCCATCGAAGCGGGTGCGTGCGAACACGGCGTTCGCAAAGCCCGCGATGATCTCGCGCAGCGCGGCGAGTTGCTGCGGGAAAGCATAGAGGGCCGCACGCCGGCGCAGATCCTTCTCGGTATCGAGCCGCGTGAAGAGCCGAGCGTTGATGCGGCTCACCAGCTCATCGAACTCCGCCGGAAAGAGCTCCGGCCCTTCGCCCTTGGCACTCTTCTCATAGGGGAAGGTGCTCCCCCACACCTGCGCCCGGCCGTCGACGCCGAGGTCATCGAAATACTCGGTGAAGCCCGCGATCAGATCGCACTTGGTGATGATGAGATAGACGGGCAGAGTGATGGCCAGATGACGATTGAGCTCATCGAGCCGGTGACGCACGGCCGCGACGTTGGACTCGACCTCCGCGGGCGAGGAGGTCAAGAGGTCGGACGCACTCATGGCCACGAGCACCCCGTTGACAGGCCGACGGCGGCGGTACTTGCGCAGCAGATTGAGGAACTCGGCCCACCCGGCGCTGTCCGCCGCCTGATCCGAATCCTGCGTGGTATAGCGGCCCGCGGTATCGAGAAATACCGCCTCGTCGGTGAACCACCAATCGCAGTTGCGCGTGCCGCCGATGCCGCGCACCGATTGGCGGCCAAACTTCTGCGCCAGCGGGAAGTTCAGGCCTGAATTGACGAGCGCCGTGGTCTTGCCGGACCCGGGCGGCCCGATGATGAGATACCAGGGCAGAGCGTAGAGGTTGCGGCCAGCGCGCTTTTCCTCCTTGAGTGCGCCGATCGCCTCCTCGAAGCGCTCGCGCAGCTGCGCCGCATCGCCATGCAAGGCCGGTCCGGCAGCCGGGCGTGCGGTGATCGCCTTCATCAGCTGCGCACTCAGCTGGCCGGCGCGCAACTTCTTGATGAGCGCCTTCAAGAGCCACAGCAGCACGAGCGCGCCGATCGTCACCAGGCGCGCGCGGGCGGACTCGAGCGGCCGCCAATCGCCGAACGCGAAGTAAGGGCCCGCGTTCCACACGAACAGCGCGAGCAGCAGCAGTCCGAGCAGAATGAGCAGCAGCTTGAGCGCTTTCTTCATCGGCTTTCGCGCAGGTGGATGATCTCGACGCGCCGATTCTTCGCGCGATTCTCGGGAGTCGACTCGGGCCGATAGCGCGGCTGCGAGGCCCCAACCCCAGTGAATTCGAGCCGGGCGGGATTGCCGACCGCAAGCTTCAGCACGTCGACGACGTGCAGCGCACGCTCGCGCGAGAGCTCGTAATTGTCGCGATAGCGCAGTGAGTGCAGCGGTGCATCATCGGTGTGACCGACCACCATGACGCGCCCGGGCACCTGATCGATGGCGCGCGCCACGTGGCGCAGCGTGTCGTAGTAGTTGGGATTCACCTGGGCACTGCCCGAGGCAAACAGGTTGGGAGCCGTGAGCGTCACGAGTGTGCGCGCCCCGCTCTCCTCCACGCTCAGCACACCGCGCTGTTCGTCCTCCGCGAGCAGCTGCTTCAAGCTCGGCCCGCTGACCGGAGCGCTGCTCACGGTGCTCTCGCTAAAGTCATTCAGCCCGATGCCGGCGAGCTTCGCATTGATGGGAGCGGCAACCGTGCCGAGACGGCCGTGGTAATAGATGAATGCACCGGTCAGGACGACGAGCGCGAGCGCGCCGATGACCCACCAAGGCACGTAGCGGATGACCGGATTGCGGCGATCGACGACGCCTTGCCAGTGCGGGGAGAGCTCGGACTCGGGTGTGCCGCGGAAGGCGCGAATCTTCCTGAAGAGCTCGTGCTGGATCTCATCGAGGCGCATCTGGCCGCGCTCGAGCACCTGGAACTTGCCGGCGAAGCCGAGCGCAATGCAGGCGTATTGCAGCTCCATCAAATCGATGTGGCGCTCTGGATCGGCGCTGATGCGCTCGAGCATGTCGAAGAATTTCTCGCCGCCCCAGGCCTCGCGATGCAGCTGCACCAGGAGCGTCTGCGCCGCCCATTCACTCTGCATGCCCCACGGAGTGCTGAGCACCGCCTCGTCGAGCGCGGCGCAGAGCGCGTAGCGCGCCGCTATGACGGTTTCGGAGGACACGCCCGCGCCTCGCGCACGGTCCTCGAAGCGGCGGATCTCCTCGAGGGTTTGCCTTCTCAGTCCCGCAATGTCCGGATGGCTCAGCGTCGAGCGCAGGCGGCCGGCCAATGCCAAGAGTGGAGTCGCGGCCTGCAGCAGCGGATTCGCCCCCTCGACGGCAAAGTCTCCGAGTCGCGCCGCGCTCGTATCGCCGCGACGCTCGGGCGCAGCGCCGCCGCTCTGTGGGGACACGAACGGCTCACGTGAGTGCCTACCCGCGCCGGGCCGCGGTCGCAACACCGTCCCATCACGGGGCGCTGCAAACGGATCGTCCCTATCGCCCGCTGCCATGGGGTGCAAGCCCGCTCATCCGCCGCGCACCGCCCAGAACTCCATCTTGAGTCCCGGGAACTCGCCCGCCACATGCATGCCGATCCCGCCGGAACTGCGCAGCTGCTGCCACAGCTCGGTACTCTGATCGAGCTCGAAATAGACGAACCCGGCGTGAAAGGGAAGCTGTCGCGGCGCGACGGGCAACGCACTCACGGGGACGCCGGGCAGCTGCAGGTTCACCAGGTCGCGAATCCGCTCGACCGGGCCGATCTTCAGTTGATTGGGAAAGCGGCGCCGCAGATCCTCACTCTGCAGGTCGGCGCGCGCCGCGAGAATGAACACCGCGCTCTCAAAGAGGGAGCGATCCGCAACGGTCGCGACGCTGATGCCGAACTTCTTCGGCTCGATCGGAATGGGGATGGCCGCCTGCTCCAGCACCGCGCTCAAGGCGCTGCGCAACGCCGCCATCACGGGTTCGTAGGACTCGCGCAGACGCTCGTGCTGATAGGGCACGAAGTTCGGCGGGCGCTTCGCGGGGGCCGTGATAGTTGCGAGCTCGCCCGCGGCCGATACGCACACGCGATATAGATCTTCAGGATGTACGCTGCCGGAGTTGAGCAAGTGCGTGATGAGCGGCTCGTAGCGATTCACGATCTGCAGCAGCAGGAATTCGGCGATCTCTGCGGCGCTCCCGCGACCGCTCGCAGAGACACGCCCGGCGAGCGCCTCGCCGCGCTGGTGCAAGAGGCCCTGCACTTCGGCCATGAAGGTTGCGAGACGCGCTGTGCACTTGGCATCCAGGGCCGTCGGGATGAAGCGCTCATCGAGCACCACCTGTCGGTCGGCGCGGCACTCGAGCACGTGGGCAGTCGGGATGCGCGCGTACGCCTCTCCGGGTTCGCTCGCCAAGAGCAGCCGCGAACGCAACGCGCCCACTTCGACGAGCGCCGTCTCGGCAGAACCCGTCGAGGAGTCATTGGTCTCGAGCTCTTGAATCTTGTTGCGCACCAGTCCATCGGCGGCATTGCTGCGATCAGCATCCAGACTTCCGGGCCGACGCAGCGGCACCGCGAGTGAGACGACCAGATCGCGCACTTGCGCCCCAAGCTCGAGCGGCGCAGGCAGCGGCTCATCCTCGGGCATCCGAAATGGCGTGCCATCCGGATACACACCACTCGCGCGGCGAATGCCGAGCTTGCCGATCGTCAATAGATCGCGCTCCAGCTCGAGCTCGGTAAATCCCCAGCTGTGGCTGCGCAGCACGCTGCAACGCGTCTCGACAAAGCGCTCCAGATAGCGATCCTGCTGCTGGAAATGCTGCGGCCTGAGGAACAGCCCCTCCGACCAGACCACTTTGCTGAATACCGACATACTGCTAAACGCCCCGTTACCGCCCCTTATTGAGCGACGGCTAGTGTCACTCGCGACTTCTCGACGGCCACTGCGACCTTGTCCGTCTTGACGATATTCTTCAGGCTCTTCTTGGGTGCGACCGTGAGCGCACGCCAGTCGGCGTTGCGGATGTCGCGAAACGCGGCCGCGACCGCGAGAAAATTCGCCTCCCCCGAGACCGGATAATCGAGGGTGCGCTGATCACCGGGCGACAGCACGAACTCCCGACGGTCGATCAGGCTCGCGGCGAGCGTCGCCTGCTCCTTGTCGAAGAGCGCGAAGAAATCCGCATCTCGAAACGCAGCGTCGTCCTTGAGCTGGTACACGCGGAGCACGACCGGAGAGGGACGGCCGCTCTCATCCGGATTCACATCGCTGCGTGCGGCTACGGTAAGACGCGCCGGCGCCGGCGGCGGCACCGGCTTAGGCTTGCTCGCGCAGCCCCCGACAGCCAGCGCCATGGTGAGCAGCGCGCCAGCGGCCGCCCAATTGCACCACAACCGCCGAATACCCAAGAGCAGTCCCCTGTTGAGGTCTATTTATCGTTCGCGCGCGCCAGCGCACGCAGCTTCTCTAGCTGTTCCTCGTAAGCCTTGGCGAACTCATCGCCAAAGAGTTGGCGAAAACAGGCGTCCGCGTCCCGGACCCTATCACGAAACCGATCGACATAGAGATCCCAGTACCTGCTGCGGGCACGCGCACCAAGTAGTGAGCCCCGCTTCAACTGCCGATCGAATTGCTCCTGCAGGCGCTCCGGATCGAACTCGCCGAGCATGGCCTCGTACGCCAGGCGGACGCCCGCGAGCATCGCCATCTGGTGATTGCGCACGTCGCGAAACGCATCCTCGAACGCCTGGACGGGACCGAGATACGCCGCGTTGCGCTTCACCAGCAGGTTGTGAAGCGCATCCTCCACGTTGGCTGAGAATTTGAGCGGATTGTTGTCTGCGGCCTTGAACGTCGTGACGCGCATGCGGAACTCGTCCTTGATGCGCTCACGCGCGCGCAGGATCTCCATGAGTCCTTCGATCACCACGCGGAGAACCTGCCCGAAATCTCGCGCTAGCTCCGGTGATACATCGACCCCTTGCAGGCCCACCCCCTGCAGGAACGCTCCGAAATCGAAGCTGCCGTCTGACGTGGCCACGGTGGCGGGCGCGGGCGTTGCGCTCCGCGCTGACTCGTAGCGTGGGCTGCCCACGGGGGTACCGATGGGGGCACGAGACGCAGCATGCCCCGCGAATGGATCGACGGCGCTCTCGCGCGGAGGAGGGGAAGGAGGAGGATGAGAAGGAGAAGAACCGAGCTCGGCAGTCTGCGCGCCCGTTCCCCTGGGGTCCTCGCGCCTTGCCGGCGCGGGAGCCGATCCAGCACTCGGCGCGACCCGCGCCGCTGGTCGCGCCGGACCTGTCCCGGGAGTCGGCCGCTTCGGCAAGGCACGCTCCGCGGGATGAGCAGGCGCTGCCGGGGGTATCGCGCGCGCCCGAGGCTCCGCAACGGGAGAAACCGAGCGCGCTGCCGGCGCAGGCCGCACGGGTCCCTGAACGGGTGGCGCCGCTCTGGGTTCGTCAGGGGCGAGCGGGTCGTAGTCCGCGGGGATAAAGCCCGGCGTAGTGGGTCCCTCCGGGACGTGACTCTGCGGGGAATCCTCCGGAATGAGGGCTTCGATCACCTCGGGCTGCCTCACCTGGGGCGCCCGGTATGGCTCGTTCAACGGCGACCCTGCGGCGAGATCGCTGGCCCGCGGGGAACGCGCGACGGGCGCACTCTTGCGGCTCTCGATGCCGAGCACTTTTAAGGGGTCCGCCTCGCCGATATCGGAGACCGGATCCGGGAGGATTGCGAAGGGATCTCCCGCGGCTGAAGGCTCGCGCTGACTTGATCGCCCAGGCTCCCATAGCGGGGGTGAATCATTGGCGACCTCCACCGCGAAGGGATCCTCGGGGATGAACGGGGCCTTGCGTGCCCCGCTCCCCATGGGGGAGGCAGGAAGGGGCTCCCGAGCGCGTTCGCCGGTCGCGACGGCCACGCTGATCTCGTATAAGTCGATGAGAATTCGATCGCCGCTCTTCAACGGGTACGGCCGGCCGCGCTGCAGACGATTCTCCGGCGAATTGATGCTCACGCCGTTCGTGCTCGTGTCCTCGATGACGAACTGGCCGTTGCGGAACTGGATCCGCGCATGGTGGCCGGAGACGTATTCGCCGGGCAACACCCAGTCGTTGTCTGGGAGCCTGCCGATCAGCCCTCCCGCGCTGCCAAATTCCTTGCGGCGACCCGCGCCGAGGTTCGCAGCCGGCTGACCAGTCACCTCGAGCGTCAAAATCATGGTTGAGAAGGAGTTTTTCTAGTGCTGCCAGGTACGCCGGATGCAGTCTACCGCCCGTGCTCGGAGGCTGGAAAGCGCTAGGTAATCGAGGTGTCGAGGATCACGTCCCCGAAAGGGACCCCGGGTTTCGAGCCATTTTGGGTGTCCGTATCGAGTTTCTGCTGGCGCTGGGCCATGGTGCGATTGGCTGCCGTCACACGCCGCGCGATTTGGGAGATATCCTTACCGATCAACTCCTTCGCGACCTTGTCCGCTTCCTCAATCGCATTTTGGAGGTGGCGGTCCTCGTGCGCCTTGAGGTGCGCAAACATTTTGTCCCATTCCGCCTGCGCCGCCGCGGAAGCACCTGAATAGCCGGTCCATGTCGGCAAGCGATAGATCAGGCCCCCAGACAGCCTGACTGTCAAATTCGTCGACGTCCCGACCGGTATCGGCTCGGCGCGGATGGAACCGCCCGCCTGTCCCCACTCGGGCAGCTGATCGAGCGCCTGGGCTGCATCGGCGAGGGTCCTGCCATGCACGATGATCTCCGGCGTCGTGGTCGGATTCGGTGGGTCCCAATCCTTGTCCACCTGGGCAATGATCCGGGGAACATCGAGCGGGATGGGGTCTGCGATCCCGATGGGACCGGGGTCATCGCCAATGCTGCGCACCCCATCGTCGTCATCGCCACTCGAACGCCCTATCCCCAGCACTCCCGTCTTCTCGCCACCCATTCCGGTCACCGTCTGCGAGTCAGGTCGAAAGCCACAGCCAGCCACTCACTGCTGCGAATATGACCCCAATGGTGAGCCAGGTCCGCACGGCCGGATCGGAGCGCTTGCCTGTGCGGACGATGCGCCGCAGCGCGGCCGCGAAGAAAATCACAGCGAGTACCGGGAAGATGTATTTCGTGGCCATGACCCACCTCCCTGCCCTTGCAGAAAGGGATTCAGCTGGAAATCCGCCGACCTCAGGTAGCGAGCGACCAGAGCCGGACCCAGCTCCGGTCGGTAATCCAATCTCGGATCGAGCACATCCTTTGAGATTAAGGCACCGCGCCGCTCCTCCTCCCGCTCGCGGAACAGATCCTCAAACGGATCCTGCGGCGGCTGCACGAACAGTGTCGTCATGCGACCGATGCACGCTCGCAGCCAGTCCTCGAAGGCGGTCGTCTCCGGCAGTATATGCATCGCCAGACTGGTCAAGTACCGAATTCCCGAGCGCCACTCCGCGGGCTTTTCGTCGCTGAAAAAAATCAGAGGCAGCAGCCAAGTCGTCGCGCACCAGAGCGGCCCGCGAATCGGGCCAAGCCATTCTCCACGGTCCAATTCGAAATAGCGCATGTAGTCGCGGTGCGCGTTGGCGCACCAACCGCCTTCCACCACCTGGAAGGGCAGCGGATCAGGACTCACCGATCTGAATCGGCACGCGATCCATTCGTATATCCCGAGGCCTGCGGCAATCCTGGCACGAAGCGTGGTGGGCGCGAGCGCCTCGACAACCCAATCGGAAGAGTATTGAAAGTCCTGGCTTGCCCGCGTGTCGTCCCACACATAGCGCAGCGTCGGATCGTCTATCTTGGCTGCGGCGATATACAGTGGTACCGAGTAAGCCATCGCGGTCGATTCGGCTCAATAACTGTAAGGCGTGCCGGTGAAGCCGGCGGCCCTCATTTCATCGGCCGAGCGCAGGTAGGGATTGCGTTGCGGATCCAATGATTGAAGAAACTGCCGGATAGCGGCAGCCGCTGCGTTGTCGTCATAGCGGAACGACGGATCGAAGAACTCCTGAGGCACCGGTTTCTCGTGAGACGCGTCGTACACGCCCGATGCTCTGTCGTAATCCGTAGCTCGGGGAAAAGCCTGCGCCAGAGCGCGCACGGCGGATGAAAGCCAATCCTGAAAAACATCTTTGTCAGGCATGATATGGACTGCGAGCGTCGCGAGCTTCACCACGGGCTCCGCCAGGTAGATGGATCCCTTGCGATATCTCGCGTTGGTCTGACCCAGCACAGCAAGCGCCATTTCCAACGCTCCCTCGATCGGATCATCATGGTGGGGCATTCTTGCGCTTAGATCACGGGCGTAGACAGGGTTCACGGCACTCGCCCAGGCCGCCTCGATCCGATTGATTGCGTCCGTCAGGTCCGCGTGACCAGTGAATCGCCATACGATCCATTCCGCGACCGCGACCCCAAGCGACATCTTCGCCTTGAAGTTGGCTTGGTCGATCGCCTGGTACAGGCGCGGGTTCTGATCCTTTTGCGCGTAGAGCTCCAGCGCAAGATCCGCGTTCCAGGTGTATCCGATGGGCGCTCCGATGACACCAGAACTTTGAACGATTGCAGATGGCTGTAAAGACATCCTGAAGCTCCCTAAAAAAGGCGCTCGATTACTCGGCTTCGCCCATGTCGGACTGCAGCTGCTGATACGAATCCGCGGTGGCTGGACAGTGCTTCTCGGAGACCTCGACCGGTGTACCGTCCTTCTTGCACAAGAATATCTGATGCTTGCACTCCTTCACCTTACACATCATCTTGTGACAAGTCGGACAGGGCATCTTCGATGGAGCGCCCTGATTGGGCCGCCAATCGATATTGAAGGTCATCTTGACCGGCGTATTCCAATTCGGTCCCAGCGTATCGAACAGACGCGCCTCGGCGTGGCCGGATTTCTGCTCCGCGGGATCCGGGTGCGTGTAGCCGCAAAGCGTTGGCGCGTTGCCAGAGCGCACGGCTTCGCTGCCTCCGCTCTCCAGCTGGGTCGGAAAGAACTCCTGCGCCTTCTGGGAATTGTGTGCAGTAAAAGTCCAGATGCTTTCGCCGCCGGGCGAACCGACACCCATGGACGATACCGTCGTTCCTGATTGCGAACCGTTGGGAAAACTCAGTTGGTCAGAGACCTTCACATTCTCTCCCATGAGGCTTTGATCATCCGTCCGCTGCCACAACTGGTAGCGCGCGCCATCATTCGCTTCGCTAAGTTCCTGGCACTCGTCCCGGACGGGCGCCGGCGGCGCCGGTTCCGCGACTTGTGGCCCCATAGACGCAACTGTCACCATGACATTCGCTAGGAATTGTTATTGGTAGTTAGATCCATAAATCGCAAGGCGTTTTTGCCCTCGAATTTGACGTCGAACGACCACGCCTGCGTAATCGTCTTGCCTTGGATGCAGGCCGAACCCACATTCATGCCGAGAGTTTTGGTGGCCGCCTCGTCGCCGTTGCATTGCTTGAAATTGGAATCGCTCTTCATACCGACTTCATCGCCACCGATTTGAACGTCGCGCGTGCCGTCGTCCGTATCGGAAGCTTTGGCGAACACCGGGTATGGAATGGGAATGGGACCAGCGGGCGGAGATGGCGGTGACAGGCAAACGTCAGGCATCGCGGCGATGACCTGATTGTCGTCCTTGCCGGCGGAGACTTCCCGACCATTCGCGAATACGTTCTTACCCATAGGATGGTTCTCCGATGATGCGCGGTGCCGCGATGATGGCGGCACGCTGACCGTCATCGCTGCCCACGTGACAAAGCGCCAACGGCCCGGGTGCATAAGCGAACTGTTGCGCGTGCAGCGCCCAGCCGAGAATGCAGGGCAAGATCGCAGCACCAATTTCACCCACAAACTCAATGGGATGCCACAAGTCGAGCGCATCCTTGCGCGCGCCTCGGTCGAGCCGGCCCAAGACGAACAGGGCCTCCTTAAATTTGTAGTGTTCTCCGGAGAGGTCCGTGATCCTATATGCGATCTCCTGCATGGTGATGCCGGCACTATCGAGCGCTTGTCGAGTCGCCTGCGTGAGACCCACCGCGCGCAACGGATCGATGCCGTTGATGGTGGCGGGTTCAACACCGCGGCCTATGCCAATCAGTCGAAGCTCGTCCCGCGGCGTCGAATCGGTCCGCGCGACCAACACGGCACACCCCGCCTCACCAGGAAAGAATCCATTGGAATTGTTGGCCGTCATGAGGCGCCGCCGCCTCATGTAAGCATCCAGGGTCGGCTGGTGCAGAAAGCTGTCGACGCCCGCGAGAACACACATGTGGGCGCGACCCTTCTCGATAATCTGTAACGCATCGAGCAGCGCGAAGGCACAGCCCATCTGTCCGAACGGATACACACGTGAGTCTCTATGTCTCGGGAGCGCCAGGCGGAACTCGATCTCTTCGAGCAATCGCTCAGTCAGCCCCTCGGTTCTCCCGGGTCGGTCGGTTTCGGCCACGCCGAGCAAGATCGGAATGCCTTGCGGGGCTTCGGGCGCCGCCGCTTGCAGGCATTCGCTGATCGCCGGTGCGGCGAGATCCGCGAGCTTTCCCAAGCCCTCCCACCAGTGCGGCAACGCCACTTTGGCACCATGCAATGGCTTTCCCGACTGACGATCCAACCATCGCACCTCGGCGACACCGCTGATACCAGCGCTGAGCGCCGCAAGGGTCGCGGGGGCGTTGAAGCCGAGCGCCGTAACCATCCCGCTGGAAAGCACGGAGAGCATCCTGGGTCATCCTCGGCGCGTCGGCCCGCGCGCCTTCACCAGCTCGCTCAAGTTGCGGTAGTACGGCTTGCCGGGGAAACGCCGTGATCGCAGACGATCCGCCGATAGGTCGCCGATGAATGTTTCCTTGACGTCGAAGATGCTGCGCTCCAAGCGAAGGTTTGTGCGCCAAACGAGGCAGAATCGTCCGGCATCGGGCTCGATGAGTACGGTGTCGATCTCCGCCGCCACGGTTTGCTCGGCACCACCATGTGAACAAAATGTCACCGGCATTCTGCGCACGGGCAAATTGAACCGACAGATACGGGTAGGTGTGAGGTTCCTGAGCACAACCTCCTCGCCACCTCGAGGATATGGAATGACCTGGCTCGGGGGCGCTGCCTGAAAATAGCGGTGGTCGAAATCGGTGGGCCAAAAGGGAGCCACATTTTCCACCCACTGCTGGTCATAGGTTCCGGCGTAAGCCAGCCGCGGTGACCAATTACGGCCAATGACACCGAACGCCATCGGCGCAAAATTGCCATCCGGCCGGTTCACTTCCTCGTTCACCCGCTCGGTGTTTGGCAGGAGCTGCCCGTCGATGTAATCCGAATGCCGCCAGTAACCCCTGCCCACGGGATTGGGCAGATAGGTGTGAACCTCGCCTTCGCTTTCGCGTGTGTTATCGGTTCCGCCAAAGGCAACGTCATACGAGAAGGGCATGACCACGAAAGGCTCGGGATCGGTGGCGCTGACGGCCCCTGCCGCTTTTCTCCAACGGCGGTCGCCGACCACCATGAATCGCTTGGACATTGGACCGACCGTCAATTCCACCGGCACCCGGGTCGCGGCGCGCCCATTGGGCGCATACGCGCTGCCGATGAGCAGCACATCGCAGGCCAGCTTGCGGTGCGCATAGTCGGTCTCACAGCGAGGCGCGGAGACCCCGGGCTTGCCGGTAAATTGGTCCGCTTGCACGAGCGGAAGTTGCTGGGGCGATAATTGAGGCTCCGCGGCATCGCTTGGAATGTCGTAGGTCGCCTTGATCGCCACGACGAGCAGCTCGCGCCCGTCCGGGTCGAAGCCTACGGTCCAACCCGCCGGACATCCCACGGTGTTGGTCAGCTTCATGTCTGAAGCCATTCGCGCTGCCAGTCGGCACGCGCTCCGATGGGAAAGACTGCCGACTCGCTCCGGTGAGCCATCTCGAGAGCGGCACCGCCACGCTGGCGCTGGTAACCCTCCACCAACACCCGCCGGGCTACGGCGGCGGATATGAGCTGTCCGCCCATGTAGCGCTGCCCGGGGCTGAATTGCGACCGATGCGCTGCCCACCACTCATGGACGGCTGGCGCGTTCGGCCATCTAAGCTCCGCATCTTCAGGACATGCGGCGCCGTCAGATTCAGCGGGCGGTTCGATCGTAAGATCCAGGTACTTCAGGTCGACGCCGGTGATCTTGGAGAACGACTCGCCCGCAATTCGCGCCTGATCTGGATCCTGAAACTGGTCCAGCAGCCAGGGGACCGTGTGTGGATCACCGAAAATTCCAATGGCGGTAATGGCCTCGCGCCGAGTCTCCGGCGGACCCGCGAGCTGGCGGATGAGGCTGCGAGCCCACTCTAATTCGCCGAACCGCATGGCCATCTCGAGGGCAGTACGCTCGAGCGTCGGCAGTGCTGGAGCCAACTGATAGGCACCCACTGCAGCAGCCGCGTCGCCATGCATCGCCAAGGACCACCCAGACCAAAAGCGGCAGTAGACGTCGGGGTCCCGCAGACCCGGCTCGGCCGCATGGCGCAATTCCCGCCGCTTCATTGCGCCGATGGATCGGAATGCGAGCTCACGTAACGACGGATCCTCGTCCTGGCATGCCTCTTCGAGTTCCCGATCGACCTCACATCGGTGAGCCATCAATGCCGTCAAACCAATGCGGCGGTACTCGGCGGCCCGCGAAGCACATAGCTGATCCAGCGCAGGACGAACGTTGCCGAGTTCGATCCACTCGAGCGCACCCACGAGCGCCCTTTCGAGAGCGACATCTGTCAAGGCGAGCTGCAGCGTCTGATACATTTGCCGAGCCTCCCGGCTGGCGAACGCAAGATAGGCTGCAACGAACATTGGCCCAGGGGAAAGCTCGCCGAGCGCGGCCTCGGCGACTTGCCAACCCGCACGTCCGGCCACTCGAAGGCCGCGAAGATGCGCGTGGAGGCGACCGTCGAGGCGACCGAGATGCTTCAACTTGTAGTGGGAGGCATCGACGGCTTTGACGCGCTGCGTCCACAGAAACGCGGCTTCGCTCGCGTGCTGCTCGAGTACCGGCCAATTGACCAGGACCGTTATTTCCGAGGGTGCGAAGCCACGCGCCCGCGCGCTGCGACCCGAGTCCGCCGCCATGTTGTGGCCTGCTAGTTTATTTGCACCGAACCGCCCTTGATGCGGTTGACACCGGAGGCATGCGTAGAGACCCGGGTTCCTCGCACCAAGACTTCTCCGTCTCTGGTCAGCGTGATGCTGGCGCTGCCACACCGCAAGACCAATTGCTCTTTCGCAGTCACGACGAGACACTCGCCGTCTGCATCGACCTCGACGGAGCCCGGTTTCGCTTGCGGCACGAATCGCTGCTCCTCACGCACCGTGCCGATGATGATGGGCCGCGAAGCATCTGCGTTTTCAAATACCAACAACACAGGTCGCCCGACGTGCGCAGCGCGAAGCTCAACTGTGGTCCTCGCATGAAGCGCAGCAGATTGGAAATGATTAGGGTGGCTGACGAGTCCCGTCATCCCGTCGTCCTTTATCGCCAGCAAACGGCCGACCATGGCGCCGTTGGTCGCGGTGAAGCCGGGGCACGCGGATTTCTCCAAAAGCCGACCGAAGTCATCGACCGACTCGCCTCGCGTCTCCATCTCGTCACGTGCCGTTCGCCTAGAAAGTGCATCTAAATCCACGGTGCTCACCTCTGCTGCCCTGCCTCTCAGTTCTGCAGGATCTTGCTGCCCTTCATCGTGATATTGCTGTCCGCCTTGACGTTGATATTTCCGCTTCCGATGATCGTGATGTCCTTGCCCTTGATCGTGATGGTGCCGTCCTTCTTCAACGTGATGCTGGCATCGCCGGTCTTGATGGATACCAGCTCGCCGGCACTGATCACCAGGTTCTTCGATACGTCGAGAAGGTCGTTATCGCCGACGCTCGTGGAACGGCGCGCGGAGACCGAGCGGGATTCCTCGCCGCCGATGCTCATGGACGCATTGCCACTGATCTCTACGGACTGATCGCTGCCGACGCTGACCGACCTCTTGGCACCGACGCTCGTTGACTGATCCTTGCCCACGCTGGTCTTTTGCTCGGCACCGACTGCGATGGTCTGTCCTGCGCCGACGTTGACTTGCTGGGCGGCGCCGACGCTGATCGTCTCGTTGACACCCACACTATGGGTACGCTGCAGCGACACCGTCGCAGTCTCGCTGGCTCCGACGCTGATCGAGCGGTTAGAACCGATCGAGATGGTCTCGTTCGAACCGACGTTCTCCGTGCGGTTCGACCCGATCGTGATGCTCTCATTCGAGCCGACTTTCTCCACGCGGTTGGCGCCGATCGTGATCGATTCGTTGTTGCCGACGCTCTCCGTGCGGTCATTCCCCACGGAGGTCTTCTCGTCGTGTCCGATCTTCTTCGTGCGGTCGTGACCGACGGTCTTGGTGGCGTCGTTCTCGACCATGTTGTCCTGATTCTTTTCCGCGTGGATATAGAGCTGCTCAGAGCCTTTCTTGTCCTCGAAGCGGATCTCGTTGAAATTGGCGCCAGTGCCCTTGAGGCTCGAGCGCGTCTTGATGCCGGTCTGGGTCTTGTTGGCCGGCAGGTCGTAGGGAGGCATCTGCTCGGCGTTGTACACCCGGCCGGTGATGATCGGCTCGTCGGGATCGCCGTCCAGGAAGTCGACGATGACTTCGTGTCCCATGCGGGGGATGGCGACCATGCCCCAGTTCTTCCCCGCCCAGTGGTGCGCTACACGGATCCAGCAAGAGCTGTTCTCGTCGGACTTGCCGAAGCGGTCCCAGTGAAATTGCACCTTCACCCGCCCGTACTTGTCGGTGTAGATCTCATCCCCCGACGGGCCGACCACGATCGCGGTCTGCGGACCCTGCACGATCGGCTTCGGCGTGATCCGCGCCGGGCGGAACGCCTCGCTGCTCTTCATGACGGTGAAGCGACAGTCGAAGGTGCCCGCACCGCCACTGCTCATGGCTTCGTACTCGCCGCTTTCGATCTCAAGGTCGGTCTTCACGACCAAATACTCAGCGTTCTGGTCCTGACGCGGCTGTCCGGTTAGCTTGAACAGGCGTCCCACGGATAGACCGCGCGCATTGGTAGTCCCGTGCGCGACTTCGAAATCCGACTGCAGCTCCTCGAGCCGCGCCTGCACGTAGTGCTCGCCGTCCGGGACCTCGAGATACTCGCCCGGAAAATCGAAGACCTCGTACGTCGCCCGTTCGTGGTTGCGCTTGATCTTGTAGTTGACCTTGAGATCGGTCGAGGGCTTGGTGAAGTCGAAGTCCTTGATGACGTAGACGCCCGGTTGAATCTCGCGTGCCAGTTGCCACTCCGTGATGCGCTCCTGGTCGGTACGCATGACCCGGTCCGCCTGGATGAAGGGAATCTGGCCGTATCCCTTCAGCGCCTCGTGGGCGCTGTAGGAATCCGCGAGCACCATGGTGGCACGCCCTTCGACGTGCTTGAAGTAGTAGTAGATCCCCTCCTGCTCCATGAGCCGACTCACGAAGTTGAAGTCGGTCTCCCGGTACTGCACGCAGTATTCCCAGGTGCGGTAATGCGCGGTGAGCTCGAACTTCACATCCGCCGCCGCGTAGGACTCGAGCACCGCTTTCAGAATGTCGGGGACCGTCTTCGCCTGAAAGATGCGGCAGTTTGCCGCGCGCGTGAGAAACCACAGCCACGGATAGACCACCGCGTGATAAGCAAAGTACCGACCGTGGGTGCCGCGCTGCACGAAGCGCGTGACGAAGCCATGGAAGTAGCGCGTTTCATCCTCGGGCAGCTCGAGTTTAATCGTCACGCCCTGGCCGACGATCTTGTCGAAGTCGATATCGCCCTTTGGACTGAGCAGGTCGATCTCGAACTCACTCAACCGTCCGAGCTCCTCGCGCCCCCGCAGGCGATAGAAGAGCAGGTCGTCATCCCCGAGCGGTGTCTTGATCTCCACGAGCCGACGGTTCGCCATGTCGCTAGCGCTCCCCCACCTTGCGGACGCTCACGACCAGCCCCGCTACCGGACAGCCGCTTTCCATGCGCAGCGCCGCCTGCGTCATGCCCAAGACCTCGACTCCCGCGGCAGCAAGGAGGCGGCGCAGATAGGGCTCGCTGTGACTGTAGCGGCCGTGCAGATTCAATCGGTAGCCTGCATTCGCCACCTGGTCGTCATCCACATGCTCGAGCGTAAAGAGGAGCGTGCCGCCCGCTCGCAGCGCGGCGTGTGCGGCCTCGAGCACCGCATCGAGCGCACCGAAATAGCAGAGTGTGTCGGAGGAGATGATCAGGTCGAACTCGAGCGGATGTGCGCGCAGATACTCGGTGAGCTCCGCCTGCACGAGCTCGTCATAGCCGCCGCGTACGCGTGCCTTGGCGAGCATCTGCGCAGAGAGGTCGACACCCGTGAGGCGGGCCGCAAAAGGTGCGATGAGTGGTGCGGACAGACCGGTTCCACAGCCCGCATCGAGCGTGAGCAGCGATCTTTGCGGGCGGCCATGGATGCGGGCGAGCTCCGTTGCAACGAGCTGCGGCGCGCGATAATGCAGCTTTTCGAGCTTGGCATCGAAGCTCAGCGCGAAGCTGTCGAACACCATTTGCACGAACTGATCGGACGCCCGCTGCGGGACCACCGCGCCGCCACAAGCGGCGAGCATGTGTTGCGCGATCGGGTCGTTGGGCTCCTCCTCGAGCCATTTATGGTAGACGCCCACTGCATCTGCGAGCCGGCCGAGATGTGCATACGCGAGCGCGAGCAGGCGCCGTGACTCGGGATGCGGCGGCCGCAAAGTCATCGAGGTACAGAGGTAGGTGACCGCCTCTTTGATACGCCCCTGAGCGGTGAGCAGATTGCCCATGTTGTGGTAGGCGTCGGGATGTCCCGGGTCGACCTCGATCGCCTTGCGATACGATTCGGCGGCGGCGGCGGGTTGACCCTGCGCCCGCCGCACCACGCCGAGATTGTTGTAGCTCGAGGGATCCTGCGGGGCGAGCTGCAGACAGCGCTCGTAGGCCTGCGCAGCTTCGTCAAGCCGCTCCGTCTCGAACAGCACGTTGCCGAGGTTCTGATGGAAACCGGCGTGCTCGGGAACGAGCGCGATCGCGCGCCCTAACAGCTCGAGCGCCTCGCTGTGCTTGCCGCGCTGATGCAGCAGCACGCCCAAGAAATGCAGTGCATCCGGGTGCTCGGGCACCACCTCGAGCACCCGCTTGTAGATCGACTCGGCCACATCGAGCTGGTCCGCGCGCTGATAGCGCACGGCAAGCTCCAGTGCCTCGTGCAGCGTGAGCTCATCCGGCGCGCGGGGAGCGGCACTCTGCTCGGTGGACAAGTCGGGAGCTGCGGCCATGATCGCGATGGGCTCAATCGAACGAGTACGTGAAGTCCTGGTCCTGAACGGCGATCTTCACCTTCGTGATCGGCTTCGCCTCCACCATCCGTGTCAGAAACTCCTGGCTGATTCGTGGCAGGATCGTGTTGGTGAGAATGGCATCGATCATGCGTCCACCGCTTTCCCCTTCGGTGCAGCGGCTCACGACCAGCTTCACCGCGCCATCGTCGTACTCGAACGGTACCTTGTGATTGGCGAGCACGCGCTTGCGGATGCGCTCGAGCTGCAAGCGCGCGATGTTCCCCAGCACCTCATCCGAGAGCGGATAGAAAGGAATGACCACCAGGCGCCCGAGCAGCGCCGGAGGGAACACCTTGAGGAGCGGCTCTCGCAGACCCTTCGCGAGCGATTCCGGGTCGGGCAGCAGCTCGGGATCCTTGCACATCGAGGTGATGAGCTCGGAGCCCACGTTGGAGGTGAGCAGGATGATGGTGTTCTTGAAGTCGATGTAGCGGCCTTCGCCATCTTCCATCCAGCCCTTGTCGAACACCTGGAAGAAGATCTCGTGAACGTCCGAGTGCGCCTTCTCGACTTCATCGAGCAGCACGACGCTGTAGGGTCGGCGGCGCACGGCCTCGGTGAGAATGCCGCCCTCACCGTAGCCGACGTACCCGGGAGGCGCACCCTTCAACGTCGAGACGGTATGCGCCTCCTGAAACTCGCTCATATTGATGGTGATGGCATTCTGCTCACCGCCATAGAGGATCTCGGCGAGCGCGAGCGCCGTCTCCGTCTTGCCCACGCCCGAGGTGCCACAGAGCATGAAGACGCCGATAGGCTTGCTCGGGTTGTCGAGCTTCGCGCGCGAAGTCTGAATGCGCCGGGCGATCATCTCGAGCGCGTGCCGCTGGCCGATCACGCGCGTCTCGAGCGTGTCCGCGAGCCGCAGCACGGCTTGCAGCTCATCCTTCACCATCCGGCCGACGGGAATTCCGGTCCAGTCCGCGACGACCCCGGCGACCGCCTGCTCATCGACGGTTGGCATGATGAGAGGATCCTCGCCCTGCAGGCTCGCCAGCTTGCCCTGCAGCTCACGCAGCTCCGCTCGCATGCGTTCGCGCTCGGGTCCCGCGGGCAACTCGCGCCCCGCGGCGCCCTTCGCCGGCGGCGCATCCACCGGCTGGTCCTCGCCTCGTAACTTGCGCCGTGCTTCCAGAATCCGATCCACGAGCTCCTTCTCCGCTTGCCAGCGCTTCTCCAGCTCCCCGAGTCGATCGCGCTCGCTGCCGCGCTTGGCGTCCACTTCGCGGCGGCGCGCCTCGCAGTCGATGCCGATCGCTTCTTCGCGTCCGATGATCTCGAGCTCGGTGTCGAGCGCTTCGATCCGGCGCCGGGAGTCCTCGACCTCGGGTGGGACGGCGTGCTGGCTGATCGCAACCCGCGCGCACGTGGTGTCGAGCAGGCTCACGGCCTTGTCGGGCAGCTGCCTTGCCGGAATGTAGCGATGCGACAGCTTCACGGCCGCCTCGAGCGCTTCATCGAGGAGCTGCACGCGATGGTGGCGCTCGAGCGTCGAGGCCACGCCGCGCACCATTTTGGTGGCTGTCTCCTCGCTCGGCTCGTGGACCTGCACCATCTGGAAGCGTCGCGTGAGCGCCGGATCCTTCTCGAAGTACTTCTTGTATTCCGCCCAGGTCGTGGCGGCGATCGTGCGCAGCGTGCCGCGGGCGAGCGCCGGCTTGAGAAGGTTGGCCGCATCACCCGTGCCCGCAGCTCCACCCGCTCCGATCAGCGTGTGAGCCTCATCGATGAAGAGAATGATGGGCTTCGGTGAGGATTGGACCTCCTCGATAACCTGGCGCAGACGATTCTCGAACTCGCCCTTGACGCTCGCGCCCGCCTGCAGCAAGCCGATATCGAGGTTGTACAAGGCGACACCCTGCAGCGGCGGCGGCACATCACCGCGGGCGATCCGCGCGGCGAAGCCCTCTGCCACGGCGGTCTTTCCCACGCCGGCCTCGCCGGTGAGAATCGGATTGTTCTGACGACGCCGCATGAGAATGTCGACGATCTGCCGGATCTCCTCGTCGCGCCCGGTGACCGGGTCGATCTCTCCCTTGCGTGCGCGTTCGGTCAGGTCGACTGCGAAGCGCTTCAGCGCTTCCAGCTTGCCGAGCGGCGCCGGGGCGAGCGCGCCGCTTTCTTCCGGGGTCGCCGCGCCGAGCGCCGAGCCATCGCTCGCTCGCATGCGGTCCTCGGGCGAGCCCGACACGATGCGCGCGAAATCCTCAGACAGCGTATCCACGTTCACGCGCTCGAACTGGCGCGAAATGCTGAGCAGCACATAGCGCAGCGACGGCGTCTTCAACATGCCGACGATAAGGTGCCCGCTTCTCACCTGGGGCTCGCCGAACATCAAGGTGCCGTACACCCAGGCTCGCTCCACGCATGCCTGGACATGCTCGGAGAGATCCGAGATGGCCGTCGAGCCGCGCGGCAAGCGATCGAGCGCCGCGGTCACGTCCCGGGCCAGAACCCCCGTGTCGATCTCGAAGCGACGGATGATGCGTTGCAGGTCGGAGTCCTGCGCCTGCAGCAGCTGCGTCAGCCAGTGGACGACCTCCACGTACGGATTGCCCCGCAGCTTGCAGAAGTCTGTGGCGCTCGCGAGCGCCTTGTAGCACAGCGCGTTCAGCTTACCGAACAGCGCGACTCGACTTATATCGGCCATGTGTGCACTCCCCTTAGGCTGCAATCGCGGCGACGTGGCGGATCGCGACGCGATCCATGCCGCGCTCGCGCTCGATGGAACGCTCAACGTCCAAACGCAGGTCATCCGCCGGCGCCTGGCGCTGATACTGGCCGAGCCACGTCGTCCACCCGAGACGCCCGTACTCGCCGAGACGCATGCGTGGGACTTGCTCCTGACGCAGCATCAGGCTCAGGTCCCAATCGAGCTCGAAGCACAGGTAGGTGCGGAGCCACACGACGAGCGCCTCGAGATCCGCGCCTCCGGGGAGGAAGGCCTCGTAGCGCGCGAGGTCGAGCGGTCCGATGCACACCCGGATGCTGTGCTGGCGATCCCAGGTGCGCGAGCCGAGCACCGCACCCGCACCGAGCCGCGCACTGTCGTCACGCACGCCGAGGTGCGACTGATCCTCGGCACGGATCTCCAACCAGCGCGCCACGAACTCCTCGACGCGCGTCGGCACCTTGAAATAGTGCCCGAGCAGTGACTCGAGTCCAGCGCGATTTCTCACCTGGCGAGTCAGCAGTCCGACGTGAAAGAGCTTCGCCGCATCCGGAACTGCATCGCGATGGCGTACGCGCTCGCTACCGAGACCGAATAGCGAGCCGATGTAAATGGGAAAGCGATCCTCGTGCGGACGGTCGTGCGTGACGGCGGGCTGCGCTTGCGCCCACGCACGGTAGAAGAGGCTCAAGAACCGATGATTGAACACGTCCAGGAAGCGGGCGAAGGTCACATCGCCGCCGTGCAGCATGCGTTCGCGCGCGTGATCCGTCAGATGCAGCGGCATGGGCCCGTTCGGTCCCAGCAGGCCGAGGAAGCGCACGTAAATCTGCGTCTCGCGATCGGCGCTCGCAACCACCTGCGACAGCACCGCTGGTGCGAATTCGAGCGAGGGCTCCTGACCGAGCCGGATTGGCTCCTGCGCGGGACGCACCGTCCTGCCGAGGCGCGGTCGATCGGGATACAGACATTCGATGCAGCGCAAGACGTGGAAGAAGTCATACTCCCATGGCTTCTCTGCGACTGCCTGCAGGAAGGCTACAGGATCGGGCGTCCGCCGCATTGCGGTCTCCAGCACATGATCTCGCCGCGACTGGCCGAGCGCAGCCGGGTCTCGACGAAGGAGTTGAGCGATACGTGACGCGCCAGGAAGCGCTGCATGACCGCACCGAAGAGAAAGGCGCTGCCTCCCTCGAAAGCGAGCTCGTCGATGCCGAGTGTGATCTCGAGCCCGCGTCCGAAGGCGATCGGCCCGCTCATGGGAAGCCGCCGCGTGACCCCGCGCGTGGCGACCGAGCGCACGCCCTCGATCTGTCGCGGCGCGGTCGCCTCGGCATTGAGGGCAAAGAGCTGCAACAGCTCGCGCAGCGCCGCGGCGCCCTCGCGCTCGTTGGCATCGAGCAACGAGAGATAATTGAGCGACAGCAGGCTCACGGCGCGCCATGCCATGGCGCCGGCCGCGAGCGGCGAGAACGGTTTCGAAGGCCCTTTCGCGCAACGAATCGCATCGACCGGGGCTGCGGCGTCGAGCGTGAAGTCGGTCTTGCCCAGGCCTACGGGCATTTGCAGCGGTAGATCTCGATTGGTGCACAGGGTGGTGAGCGCGAGCTGGCGCAGATCGCCCGCGAAAGGCGCCTCCTTGGGATCGACGATCGCAATGAAGACTTCGGTGCCGACATAGCTCGAGCGAAATCCCGTGCGCTGCTGTGAGCTCGAGAGCAGCCGCGGCTCGCGACGCACGGTGAAGTACGCCTGATGATCGGGATGATCATCGTGAAAGGCCGCGTAGAGCGGATAGAAATCCTGCTGGCTGTCGCTGCCCACTCCGTAGCCTGTCACGCTCGTCACCTCGAACACCTCGAAGTCGAGCGGCCGGGTGCGATCGGGAACGACGTGGTACTCGAACTGCGCCGGCGTGACATGAATGCGATCGGCGCGGCGCGGAAAGACGTTCACCGCCGGCGTGCAGTAGAGGGCGAAGTTCGAGGCATCGACCCGGTTCTCGAGCCATGGCTCGTCGCGATCGAAGAGCAGCGCGATCTCGATCTCATCCCCCGCATGGCGCCGCAGGGCCGGTGCAAGGCCGTCGACGTCGAGAAACAGAAAGCGCTGCGGGAAGGCAAAGTACTCTTGCAGCAGCCGGTGGCCCTGGAAACCGCGCAGCGAGACCGGCAGCAGGCTTTCCTCATCGGCGAAGCCAACCGGCTTGAGCGCGCTCTCCGTAAGAAAGGTATGCCAGGGCATAGGCCGGCTCGTGGGCCCGAGGATGATGCCGCAGCAAGCGCCGTGGCAGAGCTCATAGAGCTTGTAGGCAACCTCGTCGTTGCCGCTCAGGAACAGCCGCAGGCGATCGAGCGAGAGTTCGTTGAACTTGAGTCCCGCGGTCGACCGCAGGCGCAGTCGCACTCCACCGCGCACACGGCGGCGCCCGGGCAACTGTGCGATCGGCAGGTCGGGAGCGAAGGTGAAGTACTGTGCGCTTGTCAGCTCGAGCGGCCAGAGCTGCACCTCCTGCGCGGTGCGAAACTCGCACGCCGTGGAGTCTCCCTTGCCCTGCTGAGCGCGCATGGCGCTTCCGCGCGGTATCACGACCCCGCGGGCCAGATTGCTCTCGGTCAATTGGGGCTCGAACTTTGCGATCGCCATCGACGGAGTCGGCACGAGATAGCCGGGGTAGACGATGTCGAGCAAGCGCTGTGTGAAGCGCGGGAACTCCGCATCGAGCCGCAGCTGCACGCGCGCAGCGAGGAAGGCGGCACCTTCGAGCAGCCGCTCGACGTACGGATCGGCAACCTCGACCCCGTCCATCGCCAGCCGCGCGCCGATCTTCGGAAATTGCCGCGCGAACTCGGCGCCCATCTCCCGCAGATGCTGCAGCTCCTGGTTGTAGTAGCTCAGCAGCCGCGGGTCCATCACGCCGCCCTGCCGCGGCCGAGGTCGCGGATCTCCACCTTGCCGGTCTCCAGATCGAGCTCGGTGCGCAACAACAGCTCGAGCGGCACTGGCTGAGCCCACAGCTGTCCGCTGATCTGTACGCTCACGACGTTGTGATGCTCGAGAGCGAGCTGCCCCATGATGGCCTCGACGCGCAACGTCGCGGGAACGATGCGCGGTTCGAAGTCCAGGATCACCTGGCGTATTGAGTTCTCGAGCTCAACGACATCCAGCTGGGAAGCCGTCTCGCCGGCGAGCGCGGGAAGGCCGAAATTGAGCACCGACTTGACGACCTGTGGATAGACGGCGAGGTTGTCTTTCGACTCCAACTTGGTTGTATTGAACAGCCACGACAAGTCGCGCAGGACTGCCTGGCGCAGACGCGTCGTGTTGATGATGCGTTTCTCGCGTGGCTCGGGCTGCTGGTTGGCCGGCTCGTCATCGCTTAAGCGGTCGAGCAGCGCCGGTTGCAGACGTTCTTGCGGGGTGAGCTCGGGCATCGCCTAGCCTGCGGCGCTCGTCACGTCGCCGAGCTTGATCTCGCGCACGTCCATCAAGCCGTGCTCGCCGGCATCGGTCGCGAGAATGCGCTGGCCGAGGCCATGGAACACACCGTCCGCGATTTCCGTCCACTGGGTCTTGCGAGCGAGGACAATCTGGGAGTCCTCGCTCGACTCCGAGCCGGGGTAGCGCGTCGGAATCAGCGCGACGGTCTCGCCGCCGTTCTCGAGATCGAGGTGGGCCGGCATCCAGACGTAATCGCGCAAGTCCGCGGGGGGCTCGACGACCACTCGCTTGAGGCGCGTGAATGGAACCCAGTAGTAGCGGCCATTGATGATGGCCTCGAGCACCGGCCCCAGCCGCGAGTCGGCATCCGCGATCCATTCGAATGCCTCGCCCTCGAGCATGCCGGCTGATGCAGGTGCCTGCTCGAAGGCATCCGCGCGCAGCCGGCTGGCGGCGGCCTCATCACCACGGCCGGATTGCAGGACCGATTCGATCAGCAGTCCCAGCCACGGCTCGGGCTGACCGAGCACGAGGGGGGATTTCTTGCCTGCGAAGACCTGCGCCCGCAGTCGCTCGCACAGGATCGCCTCCCGGTAGGTCTGGGCCATCGCAAGCGCGGCGGCGTCGAGTCCCGCGGCCACGTCGAGCTGCGTTCTGGCACGTTCCCACTGCCCGAGCACCGCGAGCAGCTGAAACAGGAAGACGCGGAGCTTCGCATCGGCCGGTTTGGCCCGCACCTGCTCCTGCAGCTGCTTGAGCGCTGCCGCCGGATCGCCGTCACGAAGGTTGCGCTCGGCGGAGCTGCTGATGTTCATGGTGGTCCCCTGTGCCGACTCCGCGGCTTGCTGCTATTGGGCCTGAGCCCAACTCGTGGTGAAGGTCGTCCCGCCGCGCGGCTGCCCATCCGGCCCCTGAGGCGTGTAATCGACGGAGATCTTCTGAAAAGCCAGGCTCAAATCCTCGAGCAACGCCGCCGGGTCGCTCGGGCTCGTATGCACCTTGTGCGAGACGAGCCGCGCCTGCTCGAGGGTGATCTTCAGGTACTCGATCGGCATGCCCTTCTTGCCGGCCTTGCGCACGATCAGGGTGGCCTTGGTAATCGTCTCGTTTCCCGTCAGGGCGCTCATGAGCGCGGTCGTCGCTTTGTCGACCCGCTTCGTGACATTCAGCGTCTGTGCGCTGTACTTGCCGGCCGCCTGACCTGTGGCGAGATCCGTCGGTGAGACCAGGCCCCATGACCAGGAGAGGACATCGATCTCGTCTTTGTGCTTCGTGTCTTCGGACTCGCCGTTGATCGGGCCGGCTTTCTGGCCCTCTACTTTGAGGAAAATGTCTTGGCCCACGGCCTACACCCCGGGTTTTGTATCGATCAAGCCGGCACGACGCAGTGCACGCCCGCCGGGCAGTCGCTACAGCGCCGGCGAAACGCACACCGAGCTGGGCGCGCGGGCCTGCGCCCGCGCGCACCCGATCGGGTCAGCCTTCCTTGTTGGCCTTGATGTCCATCTTGAAATGCACGCCGGCATCCAGCGAGCCGTCCGGCTTTTGCGGCTTGTACTCGAGGTTCACCTTCGAGAATTGCAGGGCGACCTGCGCGGTATGTCCGGCGTCCCCGCCGGTGCCGCTCGGCTGAACGCTCGTGATGATCACGTCGTTCATCTTGATCAGCAGGAACTCCTGCGGCGTCTTGCCCGCCTTGCGCAAAGTCAATGTCGCCTCCTTGATGTGCTCCGCCGTGGCGCAGCTCTTGAGCAACACGGGTGAGGCCTTGTCGACGTAGTGCGTGAAGACCAGATCAGAGAAGTTCGCCTTCCCGTGACCGCCGCCACCTCCGACATGCATGGATCCCGGCTGCTGGACGCCCCAGGACCAGGAGAGCACGTCGATCTCATCTTTGTGCTTGTCGTCTTGCGACTCACCCTTGATGTCGCCCAGCTTCATAAAGATATCGGTTGCCATAATCCACTCCCCACATTCCCTATTCCTAGATTCGATAACCTGAGCTCAGGAGCTCGAGCTCCCGTACCCCGCTGTCCACTCAGGCCGCCTTGGCCGATGGCAGCTTGGAGACCAGCCGCAGCGATACGGTCAGACCTTCGAGCTGATAGTGCGGCCGCAGGAAGAATTTCGAGGTGTAATAGCCTGGATTACCCTCGACCTCCTCCACGACTACTTCGGCTGCCGCGAGCGGCTTTTGTGCCTTGGTCGACTCCGACGAATGCGCCGGATCGCCATCGACATAGTTCATGATCCAGTTCTGCAGCCATGTCTGCATATCCGAGCGTTCTTTGAAAGAGCCAACCTTGTCGCGCACGATGCACTTCAAATAGTGCGCGAAGCGGCAGCAGGCGAACAGGTAGGGCAGCCGCGCGCTCAGATTCGCATTCGCGGTCGCATCCGGATCGTCGTACTCGAACGGCTTCTGCAACGACTGCGCACCGATGAAGGCCGCGAAATCGGAGTTCTTACGGTGCAGCAGCGGCATGAAGCCGTTCTTGGCGAGCTCCGCCTCGCGCCGATCCGTGATGGCGATCTCCGTCGGACACTTCATGTCCACCCCGCCGTCATCCGTCGGGAAGGTGTGCACCGGCAGGCCCTCGACGGCGCCACCCGACTCGATGCCACGGATGCGCGAGCACCACCCGTACATCTTGAACGAACGGGTGATGTTGGTCGCCATCGCGTAGGCGGAATTGGCCCAGGTATACTTGCTGTGATCGGCGGCTCCGGTCTCTTCCTCGAAATCGAACTCCTCGACGGGGCTGGTCTTTGCCCCATACGGCA
>Ga0335085_10000395_pt1 | contig 126350 bp, 110 predicted proteins | sample Lox_Sample_45_FD_206712 | JGI IMG/M metagenome (GOLD analysis project Ga0335085, IMG submission 206712) | Soil microbial communities from Loxahatchee National Wildlife Refuge, Florida, United States - Lox_Sample_4.5 | ecosystem: Environmental > Terrestrial > Soil > Wetlands | place: USA...
CTAGGAAATCAAGGACTTTTTCGAGTGCGAAAATAGGATGACATTGCCGACAGCCCGAGATAGGCTCAGAACCGTCCACCAAAGGGCACAAAGTCGATTCTGAACGAGGTACATTCCGAAACGGCTGAACATTCGCCCGATCACAAATCGCTCAGTCGATGAATCAGCCGATCACCCGATAAGAGGGCTCGGGCCCGATTCTCGGTTTCGTTTCTCGGGTTCGTTTTGGTTTGTGTGGGTTCGTTGCTTGCCGCCGTGTTTGATCATTTACTCATTCTAAAAGGCTTATTAGAGCACGATATTCTCCAGGTTAGGTTCGTTTGGGTTCGTTTTGAAAGCCCGAATTCATCACTTTTTAAGCGTATAATTATTAAAATGAGCGAGTTACGCGCGTTTGGGTTCGTTTTTTCAACTCGTTTGAGAAATAAGCCCAAAAACGATGATAAGTCCTTGTGGAAGTGCTGATTGTGGTTTTGGGTTCGTTTCCGCACAACGTAGGGGGTGGGGGGAGCTCCCCTGAATTTCAGTTCTTATACGCGCTAACCTAACCCTCTCCCCGCCCGCGCTTCACAGTCGCCCGCGCTTTTCGACTCACCCCATACTACCATGTGGGCGGTGGCAGGATGCGGGGTATGCGTGAAGGTTCGCGCTTGTACCTCCCATTGTGATAAGAAGCCATCGCGTTAAGGGTTCGTGGGTTCGGCGGGTAGGCTGTTTTGCGCTGAGGCCCGGCCTCGTGCCGAGAGCCTGGGAGGTAGATAGGCCCCCGCCCTCTTCTCCCAAGCCGAGGAGAATCTGAGGCCTTTGGAGCCTGTGTTCGCAAGCTCGACTGGAGAGGGTTGAGGGTCGGGGAGCCGCAACCCGAAGCCGAACCTCATGAGATCCTCACGACAAGCTTGATTTTTCGGGAATCGAAGTCAGTGCGCAGGAGTTGGTGGCTCCGAGGCGCTATTAGAGGACCGGCGGGCTGGGCTGAAACGTCCCATCTCAAGGGGCAGGTTTGCTTTGCTCCAGCGAGGTCAGCAGGCGAATTCGCAATTGTTCCTTCTCGCTTTCCGAACCCGAGTCCAGCAGCCCTTCGGCCAGCTCCTTTGATAGCAATACGTTTACATCTCCGCGCGGCGTTTCGATTCGAACAACCCACCCAAGCCGATTTACATCGCGGATGACGGCGGTCACCCGGTAACCGGCGTCGAGGGGTCGGATTGCACCTTGAACCGCCTGCCCAAGATCGTTTGCCTTCTTGCGAGTCTTTTCCAAACCGTACGAGCCAGCCAGCACATTCCTGGCGTACTCTTCCTCTGGGATGTTGAACTTCCGAGCTATTTCCTTCTGTTGAGCACTCAACGCCGGCAGCTCGCTGCCGTGCATCGACTCGTTCCCAAGCAGCTTCTTGTAGATCTGGTAGCGATTTTCCAGGGATTGCTCGACTTGCACCACTCCACGGTCAGTGCGAAAACTCGTCAGGCCGGGCGAAAGTTCCGTTTTTTCAATATCCACGGTATCTTGTCTCACTCTCTACAACTTAGACTACCCTTCCCAATCCGGTATGTCAAGGCCCTGCGGAACACCCAGCGTGGGGGACAGCTTCTTGGCATACCAAACGACGGCCTGGTCCTTGAGCGCCAGAGTCGCGGCGGTATCCTCGTGCAGGCAAAGCAGCCCTGAGGTTGTTGACGTGCTTTGGAGCGACAACACCGCGATTTTTCGGCCCTGCCGTATGGGATAGAAAAGGGGGACAGCAAAGATCACCGTGTGACCCCGAAGCCCCTCCGGCTCGCCCTCGTAATAGGGAAGCTCTTCGCACCGGATGCCCGGCACATTCACAAAAAGAAGCGGCGCTCGTCTCCTGAAAGCCTGGCCCGCAACTGTCCTTCCTGGCTTGATCACCCATTTTGCCAGACCCTCGGGCAGCGGCCCCCTCGTTGAAACCGCGCACACCAGCCCGTGCGCGCCTTGGTCATATACGAAAAGCGCGATCTCGAGCTGGTCGTCGCCCGCAGGCGAAGCGTAGGTTTCGGCGCTCAAGACTTCAGTCTTCAGGCTCAGCAGGCTCTCCCGCACCGCATCGGCCTTCGCCGACTTTGCGGGCTCGCGCAACTCCAGCAGAGCTTTGATCAGGTTCGCCGCCATGCCCGCTTCCAGCGCACTCAGATTCAGCTCTTCCCTGTCATCTTTCGGCAGATCCCAGACGATTCTGTAGTGGTAGCGCGGAAGGGGATGAGCAACCCGCAGCAGAACCGTGCGCAGCGCGGCAAATTGCGTCAGGCCCGGACGGGCGAGTTCCTCTTCCTTGTAGTCGCGACGGTCGTTCTCGTCGGTAACTTGCAATCGGAAGCCGGAAGGAAAGGCCACCGCGGGGAACCGCACCTGGACGAGGAATTCGTCATATGCGTGCCGGCTTTGCATTGTTACATGCTCTTCCGCGCTCTGCTGGTCAGTGGCGTCCAGGCGGTCGCGTTGATTGAAATGAATCGCGTTGAAGGTTGTTCCACGGCGCGTGAAGGTGATGGGATCGCGACCGAGCGGAGGGTCAAACAGCGTGAGGCCTTTTCGGGTGGACTTTATAGGAGGGTCAAGCCATTTCCAATCGATCTTCTGGCCCTCGGGCGCCTCGTAGGTCCAGGGCCCGAAGAAGCCCGACGCCGAAGTCAAAATACGATCAATCGAGAAGACATCATGGCCCAGAGCCCGGGCCTCGTACACCACTTCTTCGATAACCGAGTCTCCGGAACCTTCTTTGATAGTTTCGAACCTGACGTATTTCTTTGCCTGAATCTTGCCGAAGGCGGCGGCCAGCCGGGAGAATCGAATACGTCGAGCCTCGCCGTAGCTTCTAATCGAGACGGCCGGAGCCCCCGGTTCATAGGTGGCCGCCTTCAGGTCCCTCCGTTCGAGGTTGACCTCTCCCGTGGGAAAGATTGTGATGCGGTTATAGGAGAACGGGTGGTCGTCCGTCTTCCCGACGCTGCCGGCTGCGATCACAGCCAGAGGATGCTCGCCGCCTTCGGCGACCGGGAAGCCGGCCCTGGAGTAGGCTGGGTAATGGCGGTGTCCGTGCAGGACCAAGTCCATCTTCGTTTTCACCATCTGCTCCATGAAAAGCCCGGCGTTTTTGAGGAGCATCAACTCAGTAGCGCCGATGGGGAGCAACTGTTTGGCGCGGTGTTCCGTGGGCGCAATCGGCATGGGATGATGGTGAACCAGTACCACCCGGGTGAGGGAACGCCATAGCTCCGGCTGATTCTTCCCGATGTCAGCGGCCAGCGCGGCGTGGTCGATGAGGGCCTCTTCCTTCACGAGGCCGGTCGCAAAGTTAATCGCCAGCTTGACGCTTCGATCGATCGCGTTGGAATCGAAGACGAAGAGCGCGATGCCCAGCTCGGAGTAAATCCGCGAAGTGAAGTAGGTTCCGAACTGCCGGTAAAACTCTCTGTACTGAGGTTCCTTCCAAACGAGACCCTCCAACCTGAAGTCGTGGTTCCCCGGTATCACGAGAAGCGAGGTCAGGGGATCAACGCCCAGGGGCTTGCAGAGATCGTCAAGCAGGTAGCTCTTAGCGTTGGAAAAGGCCTTCTCCACATCGTCCTTGCCGCGGTCTGCAACCGAACCGTCAATGACGTCACCCGTCACAGCCAGCAGGTCCAGCGGGATTTGGTTCAGGTCTTCTACGAGCGCCCGCCACACCCGATCTTGCCTGTTCGTCGAGGCCGTGAAGTGCAGATCAGAGATGTGGGCAATCACTACTTTGTCTTCGCTCTTACGCTTTGGTTCGAAGATCGCGACCGAACCCATCTTGGCTCTCCGCGCCGCGCTACACGGCCCGCTTGCCGCCGGGTGGCGCATGCATCGCCTTGTGATATATGCGGCTCACAACCTCACGGTATCGGGTTCACGGACGCATAGACGCGTCTCCCAAATCGTAGAACCTGCGACCTGACCAAGGACACTCCCCCTGCGCCTCGACTCGGATGGCCCGCCAGCGCCTGGCTTGGTCCGCGAATGCCTGCTGAAGCAAGGTAGCGCGGTCCTCGCGGTTCAGAGGTCCGCTGCTTTTTCTTCACTGACCCGCTAGAGTTCTGGCGGAGAGAAAATCTTGGCCGACAAAAAATACACGTGGTTGTCGTCAAACGTGTAGAAGATGCAAATATCTACCGTCCTTCCAGCAATGAACCACACGGAAGAATCGTCAAGCTGATAACCTGATTCGGGCTGTCGCGAGAGGATTCGTTCTGCGCCCTCCAAAAGCTGATCTGCCTTTCTTACATTCGGTTCAATTTCCCCCATCTCACGCTCAAAACGTGCATCGCGGATTACAGTTCTGATTTTACCGGTGTGCACTGAGATGGCTTTCTGCAAGAGCCTGGAGGGTTAGCCCGTATGAACGCTCAGCTGCGGTGGGAGGTCGTCTTGAAATCAACGCGGTGTTGTATGGGATTACTTCTTTGAGTCGAGCAACCTTCCAGCCTAAGAACAAATGTGAGTGATCGCTGATCTCAGTCGCATTCATATTCCAGAAGCGTTGAACCGTATGGTGAACGATGTTCAGTTCGTTCTGAGAAAACACGTTCACGTCCGGTGAACGGAGAGCAATAGGTCTCTGTTGCGTTCTTCCGTAATAAGAAAACTGCTGATATGCAAGTTCTTGGTTCTTCTTCATTGTTTCGGTGACTGGCTTTAGGAATTTCGGAGCCGGCCCCTGCGGTAAAGCAAAATACTCATGCCCCGTGATCGGCACACCGAGGTCTAAGAAGGCAGTAAAGTCTGAGTGGAATAACAGCTTGTTAAGTTTGGTCGCTCCAAACCTCTGGTCGGCCTGAGACCACTCCGAGATCAGGAGGATCAACTCCCCTAGTTTCTTATCGTCTCTTTTGATTTCCCGTTTCCTCATAATCCGAGCCTAGGATATCACAGGCTGCCTGGCATTAACAAAATTATAGGCGAACATACGGCGAAAGCCAATAAAAGCAAAAATTCGCGAGATTCTTCATTCCTTCAACGGCTAGAGCGAGAGCGCATGGCCGAAGGAGTTGGCCCGGGGCCCCTTCGAGTGTTGATTGAGTTCCTCGATCGCCTGCGGTATCGAGACGCCGGCTCGGCTACCCGTTGAATGGGTAGTTCCAGGGCAAGTTCCTATCGGCCTGCAAGATGACCCAGAGCTTTTCCGGCACTCCGGACCTTGAACGGCGGCGGCACCAGTCAATGACTCAATTCCACCAACCTCCGCTTCACGCGGCGAACCAAGTCGCCCATGTCAAGCGGACGGAAGAGGACCGCCTCAAAGCCCCGCCGGGTCAGAATTGCCTCGTCCACGTCGCTGTGGCTTGCTAGTACCCAGACTGGCAGGCGCCGGGCCAGCTCCGAGAGTTGCTCCAACTCGGAACGCCAGTTATCTCCTGAAAGCTCGGCAATGAGTATTCGGGGCTGAGGGTCGCCGGCTTTAAGTTCCGCCGCGGCGTCTTGCAGGGTTTGGTAGGCGCGCACTTGGCAGCCCTCCTCGAGGAGTTGGGCGCGCAGCAAGGCGCGGGTCTGCCAATCTCGGGAAACCAGCACCAGTCTGGCGAGGATGGGACCTGATGATTCGGATTTCAAACCCTCCGTCCTTCGATGGCGGTCCAATCAGTACCGTCTTCCAGTCCGACCATCATTCTGCTCTCGACGTGACCCTCCACTTGGGCACTGCGTTTGTGCATCGGCAACCAAAGCAGGGAGCCATTTTGCATGTTAACCTGCATTCTCACCAGGGTTCGAAAGGGCGGGGCTTCAGAGTTTTGTGTGAAAACTCGTGCTGTAGCGGCGGTCTATGACCGCCGCCTGGAGTTTGTACATTTTGAGGCCCGAAGGGCCGCACTAACAAAGCCCTGGGCAACGCCCAGGGAAAACCCAGGGAGTATGAAACATCGTAGCCCTGAAAGGGCGAACTAGAGCGGGTCATCCGAATGGGCCAATCACTTTCCCAACTCTACGTTCATCTGATCTTCAGCACCAAAGGCCGTGAGCCGTTGCTGCTGGGAGCGTTACGGAAACAAACCCACGCGTATCTGGCCGCCGTCCTCAACAACCATGGCTCTGTGGCCCTCAAAGTCGGGGCACCAGCGACCATGTTCATGCCCTCTTCCGCCTTTCGAAAAACCGCGCTCTGGCCGAGGTGGTGGAGGAGATCAAGACGAGCTCCTCGAAGTGGGTTAAGACGCAGGCTCGAGGGCTGGGCGGGTTCCATTGGCAAAGTGGCTACGGAGGCTTCTCGGTGAGCCCCGGCGAGTTGGACAGCGTCGTGAAGTACATCGAGCAACAGGAGGCACACCACCGGGCGACGAGTTTCGAGGAGGAATACCGCCGGATTTTGAAGGCCTACGAAGTCGAGTATGACGAGTGCTACGTGTGGGACTGAACACTGCGCTGGGGTCGCCCTTTCAGGGCTCAGCGTTTGGCGCGGCATCTGATTTCCCTGGGCGTTGCCCAGGGCTTTGTTAGTACGGCCCTTCGGGCCTCAAAATGTACAAACTTCAGGCGGCGGTCTCCGACCGCCGCCTTTTAGAATCAGTAATTTCGGCGATCAGAGATCGCCGCTACAGCACGTTGCGGCACGTTTTCACACAGACTCTTTCTGCCCCGCCGAACCCTGGGGAAACTGAGCCTTTGTCCGCTCTCGGCGACAGTTGGGGAGGATACCCATGACTCATCAGTGGCTGACTGTGTTGAGCCTGCTCATGCCCATCGCCTTTCAAGCGTCCAGCACCCAGAGCACGCAAGCGACAGGCGCCGGCGCGAGCCCTCAATCCGCTGCAACGAAATCATCCCAGGATTACGAGGCGATGGCTCGCGATGTGATCTCTGCACTGGCTGCTCAGCAGTTCGAAAAAGTGCACGGACAACTCGCGGCACAGGCCGTCGCAGCACTGAGCACCGAGAAACTGGGCGCAGCCTGGGGCCAGGTGACAGCGATGGCCGGCGCATTCAAATCGGTGAAGGACGCGCAAGCCAGTGAGGTGCAAGGGTTGCACGTGGTCCGGCTGACCTGCGAGTTCGAGTCGGCCTTTATTCCGGCCACGGTGGCCTTTGACACCAACGGCAAGATCGCCGCGCTGAGGTTTGGGAGTCCACAAACGAAGACGCCCTGGACGCCGCCCGAATACGCGCGTCCGGAGTTGTTCGAAGAGCAGCCGGTGACCGTGGGTGCGGACCCGCTGAAGCTCAGCGGCAGCCTCACGCTTCCCAAGGGTGAGGGACCGTTTGCCGCGGTGGTGCTGGTGCAAGGGTCAGGCCCGCATGACCAGGATGAGACGGTTGGGCCGAACAAGCCCTTCAAAGATCTCGCCTGGGGTTTGGCAACCAAGGGCATCGCCGTGCTGCGTTAACAACAAACGCACCTATCAGTATCCGGCGAGCTTCAAGGGTGAGTTTACGGTGGAGCAGGAAAGCGTGCAGGATGCGTGCGCCGCCGTCCGGATGCTGGCCGCGCGGCCTGGGATCGATCCGAAGCGCGTTTACGTGGCGGGGCACAGCCTCGGCGGCATGCTGGCTCCGCACATCGCCAAGCAGGCGCCCCAGGTCGCGGGCATCATCATCATGGCCGGGAACACGCGGCCGCTCGAGGATCTGATTGTGGAGCAGGTGAAGTACCAGGTGGGACTTGCGGGCGCGCCGACGCCGGAGGGCGAAAAGGCCATCGCCGACGCGGAGAAGACGGCTGCGGCCATGCGCGATCCGAAGCTCACCGCTGACCAGACCGTGAGCGTGCTGGGCGCTCCGATTCCCGGTTCCTACGTGCTGGATCTGCGCAGCTACAATCCGGCGGCGACGGCAGCGGCGTTGAAGCTTCCCATTCTCGTGATGCAGGGCGCGCGCGACTACCAGGTGAGAATGGCTGACTTCGAGGGCTGGAAGAAAGCTCTCGCCGGCGGCCCTCTCGCCAGCTTCCGGCTTTATCCCAACCTCTACCATCTCTTTATTCCCGTGCCGCCGGGTGATACCACGCCGCTAAGCGCGCCGGCGGACTACAATCAACCGGGACACGTGGCGCCGGAAGTGATCGCGGATCTAGCGGCCTGGATGAACGCTCTATCCAGAAGCGGGTCCGGGAGCTGAGAACGAATTTCCTCTTCTGGCGGGCTGGACTTCTCTAAGGCTGTGGCGACACTCACCACGGCCGCGCCTACGTCAAATTGACCCACTCGTCACCGTGCCTTGGCACCGAGGTCCAACTCAAGCTTCTCTCAAAGTAATTTTCTCCGCAGGAGCCGGATCGGTGCGGTACACCCAGGCAGCGCTCCAGGACTCTTCGCCGGCACTTCCATTGTTGGCGTGTTGGACTGCATTCTCCACCAACTGGTGCGTCGGCGCAAGTGTGCAAACCGGATCGGTTGCGGCGGCATCGCCGGTGAGCAAAAACGCCTGGCAGCGGCACCCGCCGAAGTCGCGCGCGCGGCGATCGCAGGTGCGGCAAGGCTCCGGCATCCAGCTTTCGTCGCGAAAACGGTTGAAAGCCGGTGAGTCCTCCCAGATCCAGCGCAAGGGGCGCTCGGTCGCGTTCGAAAACTCCATTCCCGGAAGCGCGCCTGCGGCGTGGCAAGGCAGCGCGCGGCCGCTCGGGTCAATCAGCATTTGCTGATGTCCCCAGCCGTTCATGCAGGGTTTCGGATACTTCGCGTAGTAGTCAGGCAGGACGAAGTCGATGCGCAATCTTCCTTGCAGGCGCTGACGTGCGGTTTCCACAATTTCGATGGAGCGCTGCACCTGATCGCGCGCCGGCAGCAGCGCATCCCGATTGCGAAGCGCCCAGCCGTAATACTGCACGTGAGCAATTTCAACTCGCTGGGCTCCGCTTTCCGCCGCGAGCGCGATCATTTCTTCCAGCCGGTCGAGATTGCGACGGTGCACGACGATGTTCAGCGTGAATCCCACGCGGCGCTGGCGAACCATCTTCGCGACGCGCAGCTTGAGCGCATGGCTGCGCGTTCCCGCAAATTCGTTGGCCGATGCTTCCGCAACGTCTTGAAAGCTGAGCTGAATGTGATCGAGTCCCACTCCGATGAGCTCGTCGAGACGACGCTCGTCGAGGCCGACGCCGGAAGTGATGAGGTTAAGGTAGAGACCGGCAGCGCGGCCGGCACGCACCAGATCAGCGAGGTCGGCGCGGGCCAACGGCTCCCCGCCGGTGAGGTGCAACTGGAGAGCGCCCATCTCTCCGGCCTGCCGGAAAATGCCGATCCAATCCTCGGTGGAGAGCTCTGCGGAGCGCTGCTGCATCTCAAGCGGGTTCGAGCAGTAGACGCAGTGCAGCGGGCAGCGATGCGTGATTTCGGCGATAAGGGCGCGAAGTTGATACTTCATCCGTATTCGAGCACTCCCCGACGGTGCAAACCCGCCACGAGTTCGGCGGTTTCGGTTTGAATCCGCCCAACATCCTGGCCCGAATAGCGCTGCGCGAGCTCCTCCACGACCTGGCCCAGCGTTCGCTGGCCGTCGCAAAGCTCGACGATGACGCGAGCCGGACCCTTCAGGCGCAAGGCGCCTTCGGGAATCAAAAGCAGATCCTCCTGGCCCGGTGCGCTGCTCAACCTGCAGCCTGGCGCGAGGCGCAGAATCCGATCCGGCGCAACGTCGCTCATGCCGAGGTTCCCTCGGCCGCCGGACGGAAGGCGCTCGGAGCGGGCCAGCCCGGTTCAACGTAAGCGAAATAGAGGGCGTCGAGCTGGGCCCAGAGGATGTCGCACTTGGTGCGCAAGGCGTCGAGCGCCAGTTCCTGCTCGTCGCGGGTGGGCGCGTGTTCTGTCACCCAGGCCAAGGCGAACTGCGCGTCTTCGGGCGCCTGGGTGAGCCGAGCATCGAAATAAGCGAGACCATGACTCAGCCAGGGGTAGTGTTGCCGGAGGCGGTCGATGCGGAGCGCGATCAGGTCCCGCGAAAAGAGCTCGGTGAGCGACGAGGCCACAGCCTCAAGGAAAGTGCGCTTTGAAACCAGGTCAAGATAAGCGTTCACGGCATAGCGCACGCCCGGCAATATCTCCCGTTCCGAAGTTACGCGTTCGCGATCGAGGCCTGTCGCCTGCGCGAGTTGAATCCATTTTTCGATGCCGCCGGGCCGCGTGCCATCGCCATCGTGGTCAATGATGCGCTTGCGCCAGGCGCGGCGGAATTCCGGATCCGTGCTGCGCGACAGGATCATCGCATCCTTGATGGGAATGATGCTCTGGTAGTAGTAGCGGTTCAGCGCCCAGGCTTGGAGCTGGCCCCGCGTAAGTTTCCCCTCGTGCATCAATTGGTGGAACGGGTGGCGGTGATGGTAGCGTTCCGCGCCGATGGCTCGCAGGCCCGCTTCGAGTTCCTCAGCCCCTAGGGGCGGCTTCAGCAGTTCCGTGCCAGTCACAGCGTTATCTCCATGCCATCCCAGGCCACTTCCCAGCCGGCGTCGCGAACCGTCCGGTATTCGGCGCTTTCCTCGTCCAGGATAGGATTGGTGTTGTTGATGTGAACGAAAATCTTTCGCGGGCGCCGAAGAGCTGCGAGACGCGCCAGGCTGCCGCCCGGTCCCGAAATGGGCAGATGCCCCATGGCACTGGCCGTTCGACCGAGGCCGGGAATGCGGGCGGGTTCCTCATCGCTCCAAAACGTGCCGTCGAAAAGCAGGACATCGCATTGCTCGAGCCGCTGGAGCTGTGCGTCTGAGACCGAAGCCACGTTGGGCAGAAACGCAAGAGCCCGCCCACCGGAGTCCGGCGAAATCCAGAGCCCGACGACCGCCTCCGAGGGATCAGAGTTTGCTCGGCGCTGGGCGCTGACAAATCCGGGAAAAGCGCCTGGCAGCGCCAAGGCCTCCAGGCGCGCACCCGCCACTGAAAACGGCCGGCCCAGCGGAATGTCATTCCAGCAGACTTGTCCCGTGAAGCGCGCGAGCACGCCGAACAGACTGTTGTCTTCGGTAAGAATGCTGCGAACGGAGCTTGTAGCGTGGACCGAAAAGGAGTGGAATTCGCGCAGAAGCAGGAGGCCGAGCACCTGATCAACCTCCGCGCCCGTCAGGACCACGGCAGAAATGGGAGAGTGCCGGTCCCCATCCTGGGGGCACAGCTCACATGTCGCTTCAATCTGGGATCGTAAATCAGGCGAGGCGTTAACCAAGGTCCAGCGGCCGGGCACTGCCTCCAAGGCGAGCTGCGTCTGGTTACGAGGCCTGCCTGGGAAGCGTCCTTCCCGTAACCGGCTACAGTTGTGACATGCGCAGTTCCATTGCGGGAAGCCACCGCCCGCCGCGCTGCCCAACACCTTCACACGCATGTACCAAGGGAATGAACGGAACTAATCACCAGCATGTCATCCGTCGGCGCCATTGACGCCTCAGGATGACAGCCAGTGTATTTTTGCAGCCGGTTACTCGTAATCGCCGTTGCTGTAAGAGTTGATCTCGCAGCTCAGGCAGATTTCTTCAACTTGCGGCGTTTCCCACGTCATAGGTTCACCCTTCCTCAATATGTCTCGTACGACCTTCCCTATAGTACCATCGGAGGCGGCATGCCTGCAAGCGGCAATCGCACGCACGGATCAACCGGCATCGATTCACCTCCTCCGTCCCGCGGGCTTGGGCGACTTCGCACCTTTCAGGCGCTCGAAGAGCGTGATTTCAGGCGGCTTTGGGCCGTCCTATCTATCTCTGCCGTTGGCACTGGGATGCAAATTGTAGCCTTGAGCCTGCTGGTGCTCGACCTCACCCACGGCTCGGCATTCGCGCTGGGAACAGTGTCACTGGCGCAGGCTGTCGCCTTTCTTGTTCTGGCCCCCGTCGGCGGAACCTTCGCTGACCGGCTTGACCGGCGGCGACTGTTGCTGGTGACGCAGAGTGCCATCATGACTCTGGCCCTGCTGCTCGGCGTCCTGACGGCGACCGGCGCGATTCGCTTCTGGATGATTCCCGTCCTTGCCTTTTCGAGCAGCGCTATGCTGGCCTTCGATCAACCCACCCGAAACGCGCTCATCGCCTCGCTCGTGTCGAAGCGGAACCTGATGAACGCCATGGCGTTGCAATCCGCAGTGTTCAACGGCGCCTCCATCTTGGGTCCGGCGCTCGCCGGCTTGGCTTTGAGCAGAATCGGATACGCCGGCAACTTCTTCCTGAACGCCGCCAGCTTCTTGGGGGTGCTGCTGGTTCTCGCCAGGCTGCGCAGCCCCGCTGCCGAACCTACTTTGACGCCGGACATGGGACACTCTCGCGGGATCAGCAGCGCCTCCTCCAGCGGCCCTTCGGGCAGCTCTGCAGGCGGCCGTCCAGGAGGCCATCCAGAAGGATGGTTCGCGTCATTCGCTGAGGCGCTTCATCACGTCCGCCGCGATGCTGTGTTGCCTTTCGTCGTCCTGTCGTACGGCGCGTTGCTGTTCTTTGCCCCTTCAGCGGCCATGATGTTGCCGCTTTTCACACGCCAAGTGATCCACGTGGGCCCCACGCAACTTGGCGCATTGTTTTCGGCCATCGGAGTGGGAGCTGTATGCGGCGCTTTAATCACCGCCTCCCTGGGCGACTTCCAGCACAAGGGGCCGCTTGTGTTCGGATCGATCATGCTGTTCGCGGCGGCGCTGGCGCTGTTCGGCCTGAGCAGCAGCTTGCTGGTTGCCATGCCGCTCCTGTTCCTTTTGGGTGCGGCGCAAAACGCAGCCGGCGCCACAACCATCACCCTGCTTCAAACGCAGGTTCCCGCATGGATGCGAGGCCGGGCGATGAGCCTGAACACGCTGCTCATTATGTCGGTTCGCCCGCTGGGCGATTTCCCCATCGGGGCCGTCATTGGGCGCCTTGGATTCCGGCCCGCCGTCCTGCTCAGCGCCGCGGTCGTGGGTGTTGCCACGCTGGTCCTCATGCTCACGCGCCACCGGGCGGTCGAGAATGGGAGACGGTCCTGATAAGATTGAAGGCCAGTTGTGCGATCGACGAAGTTCATTAAGGTGGAGCGAACCCAATGAGTTTTGTAAACAGAGTCCTTCTGCTCGCAATGATTCTGGCGCCCGCGAGCGCACTCAGCGGCCAGAGCAACAATCTGATGCCGCAGCCCGCGCAGTTCACGCCGGGCGAGCGAAGATTGGTGATCGACGGCACGTTTCAGGTTGCTTTGACGGGGTACCAAGAGCCCAGGTTGCGGGCCGCCGCCACTCGCTTCATCGCGCGCTTGCACGCGCAGACTGGGGTTCCGTTTGCAGAACGGCCCGTCGGCGACGCGTCCAAGGCGACCCTGGTGATTGATTGCGAGCACGCGGGTGAAACTGTGCAGTCCATTAAAGAGGACGAGTCGTACACTTTGCAGGTCACGGACCACCAGGCTCGCTTGAGCGCTCCCACGCCGGTGGGCGCGCTGCGCGGTCTCGAGACTTTCTTGCAATTGGTTGACCTTGACGCACAGGGCTTCGGCGTAACGGCGGCGGTGATTCACGACAAGCCCCGGTTCTTCTGGCGCGGCCTGATGATTGACGTCAGCCGCCACTGGATGCCAGTGGAGGTCATCGAGCGCAATCTGGACGGCATGGCCGCCGTGAAGCTGAACGTCTTCCATTGGCATCTTTCCGATGACCAGGGCTTCCGCGTGGAGAGCAAGGTCTTCCCCAAGCTTCAGCAACTGGGCTCGGACGGCCATTACTATACGCAGCAGCAGGTGCGGGAGGTGATCGCGTATGCTCGCGACCGTGGCATTCGCGTGGTCCCGGAATTCGATTGGCCGGGCCACTCCACGGCCATGCTGGCGGCTTATCCGGAGCTGGGTAGCGCGCCGGGCCCGTACAGCGTCGAGCGCAAGTGGGGCATCTTCGACCCGTGCCTCGATCCGACGAATGAAAAGGTATACGCCTTTCTCGACGCCTTTATCGGTGAGATGGCCGCCTTGTTTCCCGACGAATACTTTCACGTGGGCGGCGACGAGGTGAATGGCAAGCAGTGGAAGGCTAATCCGCGCATCCAGGCGTTCATGAAAGAGCACGATCTGAAAGACACCGCGGACCTGCAGGCTTACTTCAGCGGACGTTTGTTGCCCCTGGTTGAAAAGCACGGCAAGAAAATGATCGGCTGGGATGAGGTGCTGCGGCCGGGCGTGCCCAAAACCATTGTGGTGCAGTCGTGGCGCGGCCAGGAGTCTTTGGCGGTGGCGGCGCGCCAGGGCTACATGGGAATTCTGTCGGCTCCTTATTATCTCGATCTCATGTACCCGGCTTCCCGAAGCTATAAGGCCGACCCACTCGAGGGGGCTACGGCAAACCTTACGCCGGAGCAGCAATCGCGCATTCTCGGCGGCGAGGCTTGCAGTTGGGACGAATACAGCACCATCGAAAATATCGACGCTCGGATCTGGCCGCGAATGGCTGCCATCGCCGAACGGTTCTGGTCCCCACAGGACGTGAAGGATGTGGACTCGATGTACCGCCGCCTGGCCGTCGTGAGCCGATGGCTGGATTTTGCAGGTCTCACGCATCGTGCCAACTATCCGGTGATGCTCGAACGCCTTACCAACCTGCAGCCCATCGCGAGCTTGCGAACCCTCGATGAAGTCCTCGAGCCGGTGAAGGGATACGCTCGCGAAGATACGCGGCCTTACAACCTCTTTACGCCGCTCAATCGCCTGGTGGACGCAACCCGTCCGGAAAGCGACACGGCGCGGGAATTCGCAGCTCTGGTGGACAATTGGAGAGCCAACAAAGATCAGATTCGGAAGCAGCTCACCGTGTGGCGTGATAACCAGACGGGGCTGATCCTTCTCATGCAAAACTCCGGACTGCTTCAAGAGGACATCCCTCTTGCCCAGGATGTTTCTGCTCTCGCGTCCGCCGGTCTCCAGGCCCTCGACTACCTCGATTCCGGCAAACCCGCGCCGCCAGGTTGGGTCGCGGAGCAACTCGGACTGGTAGAGCGCGCCTCCAAGCCGCGCGCCGAAATGCTGATCATGATCGCCGCGCCGGTGGGAAAGCTTGTGGAGGCGGCCAGGCAAGGGACTTCGTAAGAGCAATTGTCCTTCCTTCATGGTCGACCACCGCCGTTTCGCTGGTCTGTCACACGGCGCAGAACCGCAGGCTTTCAAAGGTCGCACGTTGTGGTTCCGCACTCCATCAAATGAAGGTCATCCAATTAACGCAATAGGTGATACTCGTCCAGGTACTTGACACGAGTCGAGCGCAATGGAAAAATTTCCGGGTCTCATAATTTGCGGTCGCTAGTGGACTGATTGCAGGAGTTCGCAAGCGAAGGGGACGATCCAGCAGAGATAAATCCGAACAGAGAGGCGAATAATGCGAAAGACCGGTTGGGTTTGTGTGGTCGTAGCCGTCTCGATGTTGTTTGCTGCTCAGCTTGCAACGGCAGGCGTGACGGTGCTCACCTTCGATGAACTTGGTACGATACCCGCCGCAACAGGTGAGGAGCCCATCCTCAACTTCTATAACGGCGGCTACGCGGGCAACGGTACCGCAAGCTGCGGTTTCACGGTTTGTGGCCCCGGCCCGAACTACGGCGTTACGTTTCAAAGCAACGCTCTGGTATTAACCTCAACGGACGTAGGGGGCGGCGGCAACTTTACCAACGAGCCGTCTTCTCCAAACATACTGTTTTTCTTAACGGGTAGTGGCGACGTGATGGATGTGGCTAGTGGCATAACTACAGGCTTTTCGTTCTTTTATTCCGGCAATTCCGCAGTAGGGAATGGGTCGGTCGACATCTACTCCGGGTTAGACGGCACCGGAACGCTGTTGGCCAGCTTCCTCGTCGATACCTCGCTCACTCCTCTTTGCTCCAGCGGCCCCAGTTACTGCGTGTGGCAGCCGGACGGAGTTGCATTCAGCGGTACTGCTGAGTCGGTGGTGTTCGGAGGTTCGGCCAACTACATCGGGTGGGATGACATTACACTGGGTTCGTCGACCCCGGGGACTCCCGAGCCAGCTTCGCTCCTGCTTATCGGCACAGGACTGGCGGGCCTAGCTCTAACGCTCCACCGCAGGCGCCAACTTCAAAGTTAAGTCAGGCTTCCGTAACTCATCACTAAGCACGGGTCGCCCCTGGGCGGCCCGCGCTTTGCTCTACGCTTCCGCATCACCATTCTTCTGTCTCCCTTTGTTGCTTCAAAATCGACTGCGAGAAGCTGGTGCTACGATCAGACCGAGCGCGGCGCTGACCAGCGTGAAACCGAAGCGACACGTTCCAAGAGTTCCGCCGCTTGGCTTGCTGCCGGGGTGCCTGCCAATCCCAAAACGTAGGCAATCTCGAGCAGCTTATGAAGAGCGCCGAAGTCGCGTTGTACCGCTTTTCTGCGCAAGGCGATATTCAGCAGAAGTCCGGCAATCGCATCGCGCTCCCGGTCCTTGAGCCGATCGAAGTCAACCCGCCAGTGCGCCTTTCGGTCATCCAGTTCGAGGAACTGTAGAATCGCGCTGGCGCTCCCGTTCCGCACGCCGCGCGTCGAGATCTCCAAGGGCGGAGTCCTTCCCGGTTGCAACGCCGCCGCGCATAACAATCCCATGACGTATACGGTGTGATACGCGGTGGCCAACAAGTACGCGCGGCGCTCTGAGCCTTGCAGGCTGTTGAGGCGTTCGAGGCGAGTGCTTGGCGCCGGAAGAAACCCCGCCTCATCCTCGACACGCGCCAAAACCTGGAAGCCAAACGCGGCCGCCGCGCTCCACGATTTTCCGGTGAGCGGCCACGCCAGCAGCACCTCCGCAGCCAAATCATAATCTTGTTCATCGAGGCACCGGGCGAGCGCGACCTCCGCTTCAGCCAGGATGACGGCTTTCTCCCGGGGTAAGCGATGAGGGTAAAGGTTGAAATCCGTGGCGTAGATCAAGGCGTGAGTGAATGCATAAATGTCATCACGGCTGCCGTTGAGGAGATCCATCGGATGATTGAGAACCGAGTTCAACGCGGCTCGCGGAGTGCGCTTGAGTGAACTCGGCCGAGGGCGTTTACACCCGTTCATCAGCCATTCCTGCTCGAGCATCCGATGCGGAACCCGTTCGTGGCCGAATCGGGCCTGAGAATGGAGGCTCTTGCGCAGCAGCTTGTCGAATGCGGGGTCGTGATAGCCCAGCCTGTGGAGGCAGACGTGCGCCTGGGCAAAGTCCAGCGCGAGCGCCGGCTCGAGGCAGGCCCCGAGAAGCATGCGTTCACTTCGAGCGTGAAAAATGAGGAGTTGAGCTACTTTCTCGACGTGGGCCCGCACGTCGTCATGCTCGGCTGCGCCAGAAGCTGCAACCAACAAAAGCGCGGTTTCTGATATCACTTTCTCGGGACGGACATTGTTGCCTGGCTCGACGGAGTCGGTATACCCATTGGGGGCCAGACGTTTCACCGCCTGCTGCGCGATATCGAGGACATGGCAAAGCCGCCGTGCCAGGTCTTGCTCATTCCACGGGTTCGGGTGAACATCCAGCGGGGCCGGCCAAGCGGTGGTCGCCTGCGCCTGAGAAGCGCCCGGTTCGAGCCCGACAGGGCCGGGCGGGCAGTTGGCCAGCTCAACGGATCGCTCAACCGGTTGGCTAGCCAACTGTCTCATCACGCCCTACCCCCCCTTAGCTCGTCCGCTTACTTTACGATTGCAGTTCGCCGGCAGCGCCGCGAAGAGCCCCGAGACTCTCCACGGTGGTCCCTCCAAGGCCCGGATTGATGATGAAGCAATGGAAGAACGTCCGCATGGTTCCGCAGAACCCTTCCCAGGGTTCGTCGGCAAGTGAGAGTGAAGGTCCAAATTCTGCAACCGCCTTGCCGACGGCCGCAAAATCTACCGCCTTGGTGTCCAAAAGCCTTTTCACCACGTCCTGATGATTTACTCGAGCTGACATGTACAGTCTCCTTTTGGTCTCAGTTCCAAAAATACAGGTCCGGATAAAGCGAATGCCGAATGCCGTCCCACCTGCGTAGTGAACTAAGCTACCGAAGCGTTTCACCGGAGACTCAGTTTTTCGGCGGCGGGGCTTGCGTTCGCTGGGCGTTTAGTCCTAAACTGCAGAGTTCAGGGCATTAAAGCCGGGCAAGCGGAAAGGACAGCTTATGGCCTCCTCAGTCTGGAAGGGCTACATCACTTTTGGGCTCATCTCCATTCCGATCCGGCTCTTTTCGGCCGCGCGCAGCGAGAGCATTCACTTCAATCAGCTTCACAAGGTTTGTCACACTCGAATCCGGCAGCCACAGTTTTGCCCCCAGTGCGAGCGGCAGGTGGAACGCTCGGAAATCGTCAAGGGCTACGAGTACGAGAAGGACCAATACGTACTCGTCGAAGAGGACGAAATCAAGAAGATCGCGCCGGCGTCGGCAAGCACCATGGAGATCCAGGAGTTTGTGAATCTCAGGGACATTGACCCGCTGTATTACGAAACGTCGTACCTCGCCGTGCCGGAGGACGCCGGGCGCAAGGCTTACCGGCTGCTGGTGGAGACCATGGAAGGCTCCGAGCGCGCCGCCATTGCCAAGGTGGCGATGCACCAGCGGGAATACATTGTGATCATCCGTCCGCGCGCGCATGGGCTGACGCTCCACACCATGTTTCACGCTAACGAAGTGCGCGACGTGCCCGAGTACGGCCATCTGGATGAAATTCAAGTGAAGCCCGAAGAGGTGAAGCTCGCCAAGCAGCTTGTGGAAAGTCTCACCGGCGAATTCGATCCCACGAAATACCGCGACGAATACCAGGACCGGCTGCAGGAGCTGGTGGACGCCAAGTTGAAGGGCCGTGAAGTGGCCACCGTCACGGAGCCCGTTCGAGCGCCGGTGATCGACATGATGGAGGCCCTCAAGCGCAGCCTGGCCGCTCGCGAGGCAGCAGTGCCTAAGAAGCCGCCGGTACGCGCTCCCGTCGTGGCTGCCGAAGAGAAACGCGCACCGCGCAAGGCCGCGCGCTAGGCAGCAGGCAGTTCGCTTCGGCCTTAAGGGACCGTCAGCTTTTCACGACCCCGCAGGCAGAAGTGATTCGGGCGGAGGCGCTCGACGGAAGCACAGTGAAATTCCCGGTGATGACGAGTCAGAACGGCAGGATTGGGACGCTTTGTCCGAGCCGGTACCCATCATCGGGTTAGCACCGGACTCACCCCCGACGCGAGTTGGAATTGACGCCAATTCGAAAGCGCGTTAGCATTGATGATTGGCAAGCATCAGAGACATTTTGCCGAGAAGGCCTAGCACAATGAGGACGAAGAAGCAGACAGCGAAACAACGTGCATTTTCTCGGGAGCTAACCGCGATCCTTTCTGAACGCTTGTCAAGTCTGACCCCAGACGAACAGGATGTGGCTATCACGGCCTTCGAAGAGAAAGTGGTAGGATTTCCCGCCGCCGCGCACCTTCCTCCAAAGCTCAAAAGCCTTCGCGAACTCTAGCGAGCCGTCGGGCGCTATCTGTCGGATAGCGTCCAGATACTCTCGCTCGGTACATTGCTCATTTGCCAGCATCTCGACAGCCCTGCGGAGCCTTCGCTCACGCTCCAGGGATATCGCTCGTTTGGGCTGCTTGCGGCCTCGGCTGGCTTCTTCCGCAGTAAGGTCGCGCAGTTCTTCGTCCTTGAACATATGGCTGGCTTCGCGTCAGACGAGGGACGTTAACAACGTCAACTAGGTTAGACTCGGGTTTGGGCGGGAGTCAATTGAGCTTGCGCTGCTACTGAGGGGCGGCCTGTGGGTGTTTTCATATTCGGCGCGATTTTCGCGGCCATTGGCTTGATGAATTTTTACGCGAATAGCCGGATGTTCTGGTTGGTCTTTCCCGATCGCACGCCGCCCTTGGGACGTAAAATGCGCCTGAGAGAGATCGTGAAACTTCGCCGGCTCTATCGCGCTAAGTTCCCGCGAGGCAAACTCGCGTTAATTGAACTCACCACAGAAATACTTGGCGGAATCGCTTTTTTGAGCGCGGTGATCTGGTTAGGATAATTTGGAGCGCGTTTCGAGAGAGAGAGCGTTCTATGAAAGCAGTCCGTTTTCATCAACACGGCACCATCGACGTCCTCAGGTACGAGGATGCGCCCGACCCCAAGATCGAAGCCAACGAGGTGTTGGTGAAAGTGCGGGCATGCGCCCTGAATCATCTGGATTTGTGGCTGCGGCGGGGCGTCCTGAGTTGGAAGCTGTCCATGCCCCATATTGTGGGCAGCGATATTTCAGGTGAGGTGGCGGAGGTCGGTTCGGTCGTCAAGCGCGTGAAGGTCGGCGACCGTGTGTTGCTCTCGCCGGGAATCAGTTGCGGCCAATGCGAGCAGTGTTTTAAGGGACTCGACAGCGCCTGCCGCAGTTACACACTGTTCGGCGTGATGGTGGATGGCGGCTATGCCGAGTACGTGAAGTCGCCCGAGATGAACGTGATTCCGATTCCAGGCGATCTCAGCTTTGACGAAGCCGCCGCCGTGCCGCTGGTCTCCGTGACGGCCTGGCACATGTTGATGACGCGGGCCGGGCTTCGGCCGGGCGAGGACGTGCTGGTGATGGCGGCCGGGTCAGGCGTGGGGAGCGTAGCCATCCAGATTGCCAAGCTGATGTCGGCGCGGGTGATCGCGGTGGCCGGCACCGACGCCAAACTCGAAAAGGCGCGCGAGCTCGGGGCCGACGAGGTCATCAACCACCGCCAGCAATCGATTGCCAAGGAGGTGCGGCGGCTGACCGGTGGGCGCGGAGTGGACGTGGTGATGGACCACGTGGGCGCCGAGGTATGGGAAGACTGCTTCGAGTCGTTGGCTACCTACGGCCGCTTCGTAACCTGCGGCACAACTTCAGGCGAGGAAGCCAAGCTGAATCTGCGGGTGCTTTATGGGCGGCAGCGCGCGCTGCTGGGATCGTTCATGGGCGGCAAAGGCGAGCTGCTGGAAGTCCTCAAATTTATCGGTCAGCGGAAAGTGCGCGCCGTGATCGACTCCGTTTTTCCCTTGCGGGAAGCCGCAGCGGCGCAGAAAAAGATGGAAGATCGGGATTTGTTTGGGAAGATTTTGCTGCACCCGTGAGGAGCAGGAGTCAGGAGTCAGAAGCAAGAAGCAAGAAGCAAGAGGTAAGAAGACAGAAGTCAGAAGCCAGAAACACCCACTAACATATGCTCGCCTCGTAATGTCGCTGTTTCTCGCGACGTTTCGTGCTGCGCTCTATTGTGCGCCGTCCTAGTCAGGGTTCTGGCTGCTTCTGACCCTGGCTTCTACCTGCCAATCCTGTCTTCTTACTTCTGGCTTCGTGCTTCTGGCTTCTTGCTTCCGACTCCTGACACCTAACACCTAGCCCCTCGGATGCATCCGCTTCAGCACTGCAGATCGTGTGCATTCGAGCGTGTTGCGAAGGGAATCGCGCGGCACGCTGGTGATGAAGGGCTTGATGAGCCAACTGAGGGCGCTCGGAATGTCCCGGCTCAGCGAGACGGCCTCGACCTCCACGTAGACCCCGCCGTCCTGTTGCAGGAACCTCCAAAAGGTATCGAGGCGCCACAGGAACCCGTCGCCCTGGCCCTCCGGCAGGTCGTGTTCGCTGGGCGTTTCGGCATCCTGCACCTGTGAAATGTGGGTGGAATAGGAGCGGATGCACCAGCGGGCAGGGTCCACCTCGGTGTAGGTCACGTCTTGCTCCGCGTCCAGGGTAATGGTAATCACGTGGTGCTCGCGGAAGCGCATCGACACCCTGAAATGGTTGCCGTCACGGCTGATCAACCGCGACCTGACCACCTCGGGGTAAACATCCTGCTTGTGATCGTAGTCCTGCGCCACCCTCAGCACGTCAGCCATGGAGGCGCCGGGAATGAACACAGCGCCCAGCCAGTGATGCGCCAGACCGTCGGGAACAGTGATCGTTTCGCCGGAGGCAGTGAGAGTGGTCATCGCCGTCATGTAGAGGTTACCTTGCTTGAGGCTGGCGAGAGCCTGGCCGCGCTCGGTCTCCGGGAGAGTATTGATGTAGAGGAATACTTTCGGGTCACTGACCTGCTTTTGGATCCGAGCTTCGGTGAGAGAAACGTATTGGTTGAATGCGTTCAGCGTCTCGGGTTTAAGATCGGCGGTCAGAGCGGGTGTGGCTAATGCGCATGCAGCGAGTGCAAGTAACAGGGAAGTGCCGGCGTCTTTCATCATGCCCGACAGGGTCTAGGAATCAGGGAGCGCCGGGCGAGAGCGCGCCGGCATCCCTAAGATCAACTTTACCATCCCTTATCGGCCGCTTGGTCAGGATCGGCCTTGGGCAGGCTTTGCCGGAACGGCTTGAAGACTCACCGGCGTTCCGCATCCGAACTTTGGTAGTGTCTCAGAGATGCTACCGAACATTTCTGTTGACAGATTCACTTACAATGGTATAGTAAACTTTCTGGGATTGAACGCCACGGCGCTACCCTTTGAGGCGGGGGGTGAGTGCCCTGATTTAGGCGTCTGGAGCATTTTCATGCCTCTGCTCAGCAGCCCCGCACTTACCCCCCAAAAGCTGGCGCCAATCGAGCCAACGCCGACCTCTCACACCGGTCCGCTAACGGTCGAGGCCTCATTCGCCCGCCTGCTCGCGCCACCCGGGAGGCGTCCAAAAAATCGCGAAATGAAGGAGGGTCCCACGATGTTGTTGATAACAAAGGACCGTTTTTGGGAACCCACGATCTTCATGATAAATAAGGTACTTAACTCGTATAGGCCACGATGTTGATGAAAACAAATATAGTTATGCTTGAGACCCGAAGCGTCAGTAGAGCAGGTGAAGAGTTGAAAAGTCGAAGAGTTGAAAGTCGAAACTTCGTTCGTGCCCTGTCGCTGGCCGCAGCACCCTTCGACTTTTCAACAATTGACTCCTCGACCGAACATACGATCGAAGCCTAAGACTCCTTTAGAATCAACACGACTAAAAACGAAGCCATCATCTGACTGATTCCTAAAGACTTATTTTGTAAAGCCATCATGTTATTGATAAATATGGTGCTTGATAAGTTTCTGGTGTTCTTGGCTCAGGCCTATTATCAATTGTCAAAAACGTAACCCGTTTTAGACACCGGCGAAGGGGAGATTAATGTGGCTCCAAGCGTGATAGGTGGGAACAGATCGTCCACGCGTCATCCTGAGCCCGTTCGCCCTTCCGCTGTGAACCGCTCCGAGCGCAGCGAAGAGGCTCAGAATAAACTCAGCGAAGGATTCCGGCATTTTTGCTCTCAAGCGAAATACCGGGAAGCTTCACGCAGTTACCCTGAGCGCCCTGGCTCCTCTCAGAGCTTGTTCTGCTGAATGATGTGGCGAAAGCGGGTTCGCGTTTCGATGCTTACTGTGGCGTGCCTTGGTACCCTGAAATAGGGTACAATTAGCCTGTGTCGATTAGAGTCGTACGCGTCTCGCCGTCCGCGAGGAAGTCTCTGAAGAAGGTCCCAGCTACATCTACGACAAATTCGAGACGTGGGTGGCTGCGGTTGAGCGCGACGGGCTTGAACTGACGAGGAGGATTCCGGGCTATCAGGACGAACCTCTCCACGGGGATCGCCAGGGACAGCGATCGATCCGTCTCAGTCGAGGCTATCGAGCCCTTTATGTCATTCGCGTCGATCAGACAGTTGAGTTTGTGAGCGTTGAGGAGGTCTCCAAACATGAGTACTAGCAAGAAGAGTTCGGCCATCAGGTTCCTGGAGGGCCTACGGGGTGGTCCGCTGACATTCGGCCAAATGATCGAGTCCATCCGGCTCTGCGACGAGATTGCGCAAGTCGACCTTGCCCGCAAGATGAAAGTTTCCAAGGCGCACCTATGCGACATCGAGAAGGGCCGAAGGACAGTGAACGCACAGCGCGCCGCGCAATTCGCGCGCGTCTTGGGTTACTCGGTGAACCAGTTTGTGGCCACGGCGTTGGAAGATCAACTCCGTAAAGCGGGCCTGAAAGTTCGAGTCCGGCTGGACGCGGCCTAGCCGTGATATCCTCAAACATCTCCCCTCTTGCGAGAGGAGAGTCTGAACTTCACTCCAAACTGACTTGCGAGGTTAGCGATGGCATTTGATCCCAAACACTGGAGCCGCACCATCACCGACGGTCCCGAACGCGCCGGCGCGCGCGCAATGCTGAAGGCCATTGGGTTCAAGGACGAGGACCTGGCCCGTCCCATCGTCGGCGTGGCGCACAGTTGGACGGAGACCATGCCTTGCAACTTTCACCACCGGCGCCTGGCCGAGCGCATCAAGGCGGGTGTGCGTGCCGGTGGCGGTACACCGATGGAGTTCAATACCATCTCGGTTTCCGACGGCGTGACCATGGGTACCGAGGGCATGAAGGCGCCGCTGGTGAGCCGTGAGGTTATCGCGGACTCCATCGAGCTGGTGGGCCGCGGCCACATGTTCGACGCCATGGTGGTGCTGGTGGGCTGCGACAAGACCATTCCGGCAGGCGCCATGGCTCTGGCTCGCCTCAATGTGCCGGGACTCGTGCTGTATGGCGGATCCATCGCGCCCGGCAGCTTCAAGGGCCAGGAAGTGACAGTCGGCGATGTGTATGAGGCCATCGGCGCTAACGCCGCCGGACTTATGAGTGACCAGGAACTGAAACAGCTTGAAGACGTCGCCTGTCCGGGCGCGGGCGCGTGCGGAGGCCAGTTCACGGCCAACACCATGTCAATGGTGATGGAGTTCATTGGACTTTCTCCGATGGGGGCCAACAGCGTGCCAGCCGTGGATGCGGAAAAGGACAAAGTGGCCGAAGCTGCCGGCAGAACCGTCATGGACTTGCTGCGGCGCAACGTGCGGCCGCGCGACATCCTCACACGTCAGGCCTTCGAAAACGCCATCGCTAGCGTCGCAGCTACAGCAGGCTCCACGAACTCCGTACTCCACCTGCTGGCGTTGGCGCGCGAATCGGAAGTCCCGCTCGATCTTCCTGACTTCGACCGCATCAGCGCCCGAACTCCGATCCTTGCCGATCTGAAGCCTGCCGGCCGGTACATGTCGGTGGATTTGCACAAAGCAGGCGGCATTCAACTGGTGGCGCGGCGGATGGTCGAGGCGGGCCTGCTGCATGAGGACGCCATGACCGTGACCGGGCACTCGATCGGGGAAGAAGCGCGAAAGGCCGTGGAGACGCCGGGCCAGGATGTGGTGTACCCAGCGTCGAATCCGCTGAAGGCCTCCGGCGGGCTTGTGATTCTGACTGGCAATCTTGTTCCCGAAGGAGCGGTGGTGAAGGTGTCCGGACACGAGAGGCTTCATCATCGCGGACCCGCACGCGTCTTCGAACGGGAAGAAGATGCCATGCAGGCGGTCACCCACAAGCGCATCAAGCCGGGCGATGTGGTGGTGATCCGTTACGAGGGACCGCGCGGCGGACCGGGCATGCGCGAGATGTTGGGGGTGACGGGCGCCATTGTAGGAGAAGGCTTGGGTGAGACGGTCGCGCTGGTGACGGACGGCCGCTTCAGCGGCGCTACGCGCGGCCTGATGATCGGTCATGCGGCGCCCGAAGCAGCGCGCGGAGGGCCCATTGCCGCCATCGCCGAGGGCGATACGGTAGTGATCGATATCGACGCTCGCCGGCTCGATGTGGAATTGAGTGAGCAGGAGCTCGCCAAGCGCCTGGCAAAATGGACGGCGCCCGAGCCGCGCTACAAAACGGGCGTATACGCCAAGTATGCTGCGCTGGTGAGTTCCGCCTCCGAGGGGGCCATCACGAGCGCGGTTTCTTGAAAGCAGGCGGTCCCTGTGACAGAATGGGACGCATCTATGACAGCATCGCTGACCATTGAGCGCGGTCGTGTCCCATGTGAAGGCCGCGAAGCGCCACGAAGACAGGAGAAGCTTTGCATCCCGATCTCGCAACGGTGAAAGAACTCCAGGAGGTCGATGGCACCATCGCCACCCTCACGTCTCGGATTGAAGCCATACCTTCGCAAATCAAAAAGATTGAAGATCAGTTGAACGCCTTTCTGCACGACCACGAGGAACACAAGAACCGGCTAGCCGCTAACCAGAAGGAACGGCGCGATCTCGATGCCGACATTCAGATGATCCGCGGCAAAATCTCCAAACATCGGGACCAGCTCTATGAGATGAAGACGAACGAAGCTTACAAGACCATGCTTCACGAAATCGAGGGCGAGGAAGCGAAGATTCGCGGCATCGAGGACCAGGTGCTCGAACGGATGGAGGAGGCTGAGCAGCTTGACCGGATGGTGCACGAAGCGGCGGCGCGGCTGGAAGGCGAGAAGCAGCGCGTGGCCAATGAGAAGAAGCAACTCGAGACAGAACGCGCCAATGACGAAGCCCTGCGCCGGGAAGCCGACGGACGGCGCAAAACTCTCGCGGCCGCACTCAGTGAGACAACGCTTCGCTTGTACGAGAAGACGCGAAAATCTCGCGGCACGGCCGTGGTTCAGGTCATTGATGGATCCTGCGGAGGCTGCCACGTTAAGTTGCGGCCGCAGTTTTACAACGAAGTGCGATCGAGCGACGCCCTGCTGACGTGCGAATTGTGCGGCCGGATTCTGTACCATGTCCCGCCCTCGGTGGGCGAGGATATTGGCGAAGGCACGCGCGTTTCCATGTAGTGCGCAGCTTGGGGCAGGCTTGCCTCGCGTTGCACGCTGATTCCCAGTCCATCCACAGTATGAGTTCCCAGAACGAAATGGCCGAACTTGTAGCGCATATCGACGGCGGCTCGCGAGGCAATCCCGGACCAGCAGCATTTGCCGCCGTGATAAAGACAGTGGACGGCGAACTGGTGGACGAAGTCAGCGGCTTTCTCGGACGGGCCACCAACAACGTGGCGGAATATCAGGCGCTGCTAGCTGCATTGGACTATGCCCTCGCGCACAAGTGCCGCAGGTTGCGCGTGCTTGCTGATTCGGAGTTGCTTGTTCATCAAATCAACGGCGTATACAAAGTCAGAAATCAGAATCTGAAGCCGCTGTATGACAGAGCGAAGCACTTGATATCGCGTATCGAATTCTTCTCCATTAAGCACGTCTACCGGGAAGAGAATCGCGAAGCTGACCGACTGGCAAACCGGACAATGGACGCTGCCGGTCAGGCGCGGCATGGCAGCTTTCGCGACGACAGCCGTGCGCGATGGCGTGAAGATGCGTGATTCTGTCTGGCCTGTCTCCGCTTGATGCCTAACCTGCATTTCTCACCGGGATGCGAAAAGGGCGGGGCTTCAGCCCCGCCGTTACAACGTTGGTTTGATATTTGACGTGTTCCGCTCTCGGCGCAGCTTGCCGTTAGCAAGCTGCGCCGAGAGCGGAACACAAAGGCCACGATTTCGCAGGATTCGGCGGGGCTGAAGCCCCGCCCTTTTCGAATCCCGGTGAGAAATGCAGGCTAGCTTGGCGCGGTGGAGTTTTGCGGGGAGGAACAGTATGGCTGAAGCCGCTACGGCTATGATGAGTGCAGCGTCTCCTCTGACAGTGCTTAGCGAAGAGGAACGAATGTTCCAAGCGGCGGCGCGCGAGTTCGCTGAACAGGAGATCAAACCCCACGTCGCTGAGATGGACCGCGAAGGGGTGTTCCGCCGCGATCTCATTGACAAGTTTTTCGCCCAAGGTTACATGGGCCTGCATATCCCCGAGGCTTATGGCGGCAGTGGCGGCTCCTTCTTCATGGCTGTGCTCGCCATTGAAGAGTTCTCGCGTGTGGACGCTTCCGCGGGAGTCGTGATTGACGTTCAGAATACGCTGGTGGCCAACGCTATTGCCCGTTGGGGCACGGCAGCCCAGAAGAGCGGCTGCCTGCCGCGTCTGGCCACGGACACGGTGGGCGCGTACGCGCTCTCGGAACCTAATTCCGGCAGCGACGCTTTTGCGCTCGAGACTCGCGCCCGCCAGGACCTCGACTTTTACGTTCTGAATGGACGCAAGCTCTGGATCACAAACGCCAAGGAAGCAGGGCTGTTCATTCTCTTTGCGACGATTGACCGTGATCTTGGCTACCGCGGCATTACGGCGTTCCTCTTGGAGCGAGACATGCCCGGCTTCAGCGTCGGCAAGAAGGAAGACAAGCTCGGTATTCGCGCTTCCTCCACCTGCGAGCTGATTCTAGAGGACTGCCGCGTTCCCAGGTCGAATGTGCTGGGCGAGGTTGGAAAAGGCTACAAGGTGGCTATCGAGACGCTGAACGAAGGCCGCATCGGCATCGGCGCCCAGATGCTGGGTGTGGCGCGCGGCGCTCTGGAGCATGCCTTGAGCTATGCAAAGGAGCGGCGGCAGTTCGGCAAACTGATCGCGGATTTTCAGGGCATTCAGTTTCAACTCGCCCGTCTTGCGACCGAGATCGAGGCGGCGCGCCTGATGACTTACAACGCGGCGCGTCTCAAGGACGCGGGGCACCCTTATCTAAAGGAAGCGGCGATGGCCAAATACTATTGTTCGCAAGTGGCGGAACGCGTGGCCAGCGAGGCTATCGAGATCTACGGGGGGTACGGCTTTACTCGTGATTATCCGGTGGAGAAATATCTGCGCGACGCCAAAATCGGCAAGATTTATGAAGGCACTTCGTTCATGCAACTCCAGACCATCGCCAAGCTGATTCTGGGTGTTGCTTAACGCCGGTCATCGTTTCACCGTTTTGTCGCTGCTCTTCAGTTGAGCGCAGGTTTGATCAGCCGCGCTCCAATTGGGACGCAAGCTGAGGGCCTGCCCGCATTCTGCGATGGCGCCGTTGTGATCGTTGTTCCGGTTCAAGACGCTGGCCAGCGCCAGATGAGCTTCAGCGTCTTCCGGTAGCAGCCGGAGATACTCCCGGTAGTTCGTGACGGCGTCTGCGAGGTTGTTTTGCTGCACAAAAGCTTGGGCCAGGGCCAGGCGAGCTTCCGGATAGTTAGTCTTGCCGCGCAAGGCTTCTTCAAAGTGGAACACCGCGTCTGGCAGCTTCCCGAGAGCCAGCAAGACAGCGCCTAGTGAGTAGTTCGTGGTTGGGCTATAGGGGGCGAGTTTCGCGGCCGCCTGCGCTTCGCTCAAAGCTTCCTGCGAATTGCCCTGGCTGAGCAGAGCAAGTGCCAGGTTGGCGTGAGCTATCGGAGCTTGCGGAGCCAGCCGGACGGCGTCACGCAAAACCGAGGCGGCGCCCGCTGCGTCTCCGAGCCGAAGCAGCGCCTCTCCCAGTCCTGCCTGAGCATTGACATCGTTCGGGCGGAGCTTCAGCGTGACTCGGTAGGCGTTCGCGGCTCCTTTGAAGTCGCCTTTGCCCGCCAACGTCTGGGCGAGTTGCAGTTGGTATGCCGGATCATTGGTGGCCAGTCGAGCGGCCTCGCCGCTCTCTGCTGCGGCGCCGGTAACGTCGCCGCTCGCTTCGAGAGCGGCCGCCAAGTGCTCGTGCAACGAGGCGTCGTCTGGGCGCAGGTGCATCACCTCGCGGTAGTTTGAAATCGCGTCGCTCCATTGATGTTTTGCCGCCAGGAGATCAGCTAACTCCACTTGCGCTTCCGGCATGTCGGCCCGTTCGTTCAACGCTTCCTGAAGCTGGGCAATGGCCTCGTCTTCTCGCCCTACGGTGCGCAGCGCGGTGCCCAATCGATAGTGAATGTCGGGGCTCTTCAGCCGGAGCTTCTCGGCCTGCTGATACTCAACGATGGCACGATCAAACTTTCCGGCGGACGCGAAGGCATTGGCGAGATTCATGTGCGCGTCAGCGTCGTCAGGCCTGAGCTGAACTTCTTCTTCGTATTCAGCGATGAACCCGGGCAAGTCGCCGGCTGCGCCCAGCGCCTCGCCAAGATTGCGGTGGTAGTCGGCCGAATCGGGAACCAGCTCAGTAGCTTTCTTCAGCTCCGGAACGGCTTCCTGAAGATCGCCCGTCTTTCGGAGCACCAGGCCCAGGGCCTCGTGAAGCGCTGGGTCAGCCGGCCGCAGGCGTAACGCCTCGTGGTATTCGCTAACGGCCGCGGCGTCGTTGGTCATTGCAAGATAGGTGGCCGCGAGTTCCGCGTGTAGCGTCGGGTCCCCGGGTCGCAGCCGGATAAGACGCTGAAACTCCTGAACGGCGCCCCCATAATCGCCGGCCTTGCGCAACGCCAGCGCCAGGTTAAAGCGATAGTCCACTTGTTGTGGTCGCAATGCCACCGCTAGACGATACTCTTCGATAGCGTGAATCACGTCGTCGTTTGCATCGAGAGCGTTGGCGAGACTAAGGTGGAGCTCGGGATCGTTGGGGCGCAAGCGCACCGCCGTCCGGTACTCGGCGAGCGCTTCGGCGGGTTGGTCCCCGGTTTCGGTAAGCGCCAAGGCCAACCCAGCGTGAAAGTCCGGGTTCTGTGGCGCCAGGGCGAGAGCCTCGCGCCAGCGCTCAATGGACCCTGCCACGTCTCCGGCCTGCTCCTCCGCACTGGCAAATGACGCGCGCAGCGACGCATCTTGGGGGGCGAGCTTGATGGCCTGCTGGTACTCGGCGGCCGCCTCGGCGGACTGGCGATTCAGCGCAAGCGCTCCGGCCAGCCCGGCGTGCGCGGGTGCACTCGAGGGCCGCAGCTTGACTTCCACGCGGTACTCGTCAACCGCTTCGGAAACCCTACCCTCGGACTCGAGAATCGCGGCGATGTTCGCGTGCACACCGGGAAAATCCGGTTTGAGACGCAGCGCCTCACGGTATTCGCGAACGGCATCGTCAATCTGATTGAGCGCCCCATAGGCGTTGGCCAAGTCGTAGTGGATGTTGGCATCTTGCGGGCGGAGGGCCAGCGCTTTGCGAAAGTTCTCGGCCGCCTGATCCGGATGGCCGGCGCGCAGCAGTTCGATCCCTTGCTTGGTGAGAGCTGCGGCACCGGGGCCCTGGGCCTCGACGTCAGCTTGGGTCCCCGAGGATTCGTGGGCGGCGCTGGCCTGGGCCGTGGAAGGTCCGGAAGGTTGATGCCCCCCTTGAATCGCGAATCCGCAACCCGCCAAGAGCAGCGCCAAGATAGCCCCGCAGATGGGCGCGGAAAGGGCTCGGGCCTCTCGTTGCCGTGATTGGAGAGCTGGATGCATTTCCCCGAACATCAAGTCCAGCATACACCCGTGAAGGCCTCTTCAGCCTGCTGGCGGCACCCACGGCAGACAGCTTGTTGATGCGCACTCCGAATACAGTGCTATATCTCACGCTGCGGGAAAAGTATGCTATAAGGTATACTTTGTTGCCCGCGCGAATTCGTTGAAAAGACGACCGTACGGGACTGTGTTGCCGGCGGAATCGGCGTCGGGGTCATTGTGGCCGCCATGCGACACGTTCGCTAGAAATCTGACATTTGAAGGGAGACGCACAGTGAGTGGCGCAACCTTTGGGGTGATTGTAGGAAACCGTGGATTCTTCCCGGACGTACTGGCGCGCGACGGCCGCCAGGAGGTACTGAATGTTCTGGCCGCACAAGGATACCAGGCCATCTGTCTCACACCGGACGACACCAAGTTCGGCTCCGTGGAAACCTTGAGCGACGCGCGCAAGTGCGCCGACTTGTTCAAGCAACACCGCGACCAGATCGACGGCATCCTCGTAACGCTGCCGAATTTTGGCGATGAGCGCGGCGTCGCCAACACCCTCCGGTTTGCCGGTCTCGACGTGCCGGTGCTGGTCCAAGCCTTTCCCGACGCGACAGACAAGATGCTGATGGGCGCGCGCCGCGACAGTTTCTGCGGCAAGATGTCGGTGTGTAACAACCTGTGGCAGTACGGCATCAAGTTCTCGCTCACCGCCAACCACACCGTTGCGCCCTCTTCCGATGCCTTCAAGTCGGACCTCAGCGCCTTCGCCGCCACTTGCCGGGTGGTGAAAGGCCTCAAGAACGTGCGGGTGGGCGCGATCGGCGCGCGCCCCGCGGCTTTCAACACGGTGCGCTTCAGCGAAAAGCTGATGGAGAACCACGGCATCACGGTGGAGACGCTCGACCTTTCGGAAGTGATGGGCCGCGTGGGCCGGCTGAAGGATGACGATGAAAAGGTGACGGCCAAGCTTTCCGGCATCCACGGCTATGTGGACACCCGAGGCATTCCACCCGCATCGCTAATAAAGATGGCCAAGTTTGGCGCCGTGGTGGACGGCTGGATGGCAGATAACGCGCTGGCAGGCACGTCGATTCAGTGCTGGACGGCCATGGAGGAATACTTCGGCGTAGTGCCTTGCACGCTGATGAGCATGATGTCGAATCATCTGCTGCCCAGCGCTTGCGAAACCGACATGATCGGGATGATCGGCATGTACGTTCTTCAACTGGCAGCGGGCGAGCCCAGCGCCATAGTCGACTGGAACAACAACTATGGGGAAGACCCTGATAAGTGCGTGATCTTTCACTGTTCGAACCTGCCCAAGCACTTTTTTGAAGACTTCAAAATGGACTTTCAGGAGATCATCGCCGGTTCGGTAGGTAAGGATAACACCTTCGGAACGGTTGTGGGCAAACTGAAGAGCGGGCCGCTCACCTATTGCCGCGTCTCCACCGATGATCTGCACGGCCGCATGCGCGCCTATTGCGGCGAAGGCGAGATCACGGCAGACCGGCCGCAAAGCTTCGGTGGCTACGGCGTGGCGCGCATCCCGCATCTGCAATCCCTACTGCAGTATATTTGCAAGAATGGCTTTGAGCATCACGTGGCAGTGAACCGCAGCCACTTCGGCAAGGCCGTGGCCGAGGCCCTGGGGAACTATAAGGGATGGGAAGTCTATCGACATTAGCCGAGTGAATGGTCCCCCGACGCACTTCTCGATGTTTCGTTTGTCACCCATAGATCTGGTCGCGCTCTTTCACGTCCATCGCGGGCTCATCAGCAATGAGACGCGGGCATCGCCTCTCGAGAAACTGCGCTAGCGCGCGCCCCTTCAATCCTCCTAAGGAAATGCTCCAGCTCGCCCGGCAGAGTAGCCTCAAATTTCAGAATCTCGCCGCTGCGAGGGTGGCGAAAACTGATGGCCGCGGCGTGCAGGAAGTTTCGCTCGAGCGCTTTTTCCTCAGAGCCGTCGATTCTCAGCTTTGAGGGCGCCCCGTACAGCGTGTCACCCACGACGGGGTGGCCGATGGATGCAAGGTGGACGCGAATCTGATGCGTGCGGCCGGTGAGCGGATGGACTTCAAGCAGTGTGAAATGCGGGAAGCGCCGCTTTACCTGGTAGCGAGTCTGCGCTTCGCGCGCGCCGAGACCTGCAGTTCGCATGCGGATTCGCCGGCGTGGATCGCGCCCCACGGGCTCGCCGATCTCACCGTGGTCGGCCACCACGCGTCCATGAACCAGCGCCAGGTACGTTTTGTGAACTTCACGGCTCTTGAATTGGTGCGAGAGGTCCCGGTGGGCTTCGTCGTTCTTGGCGACCACCACAAGCCCCGACGTCATGCGGTCGAGCCGGTGGACGATTCCGGGTCTTAGCTCGCCAGCCGCTGGCGCCAGGGTGCCGATGTGGTAGAGAAGAGCGTTGACCAACGTTCCCGAGCGTACTCCCGCGCCCACGTGCACTACCATGCCGGCAGGCTTGTTCACCACCAGCAAGTCATCGTCCTCGTAAACGATCTCGAGCGGCAATTCCTCCGGCCTGGCGCGCAGCTCGTGACGCGCGGCCCGGATCGTAACGTGGTCCCCGGCCGCTATCGCTTCGCCCGCCTTGTAGACCGTTCGAGGGCCGACACACACTGAGCCGGAGCGAATCTGCTGCTGCACTTGGCTGCGGCTCCAGTCCGGCATGTTGCGCGTGAGAAAGACGTCAAGACGCGCGCCAGCATCTGGCAGTGACGCGACGAAGGTGCGGGTCTCGGACATGGAAAAACAGAAGCAAGAAGCCAGAAGCAAAGAAGCAAGAAGCAAAGAAGCAAGAAGTCAGACCTTCACCCGCCCGGAGTTTCGGATGGCTCTACAATAGGAGTTCAGCAAGCGGCTCACTTCTTTCGTGCCGACTTCTTACTTCTAACTTCTGACTTCTGGCTTCTTACTTCTGGCTTCTCCCATCACTTGGCAAACATCACCCGCACGATCAGGAAACACGCGCCCACCACGATGGCGCTATCGGCCACGTTGAACGTGTACCAGTGGTAGTTGCGGAAGTAAAGGTCGAGGAAGTCGACCACGCGTCCGAAGCGGATGCGGTCTGTCAGATTGCTGAGGGCGCCGCCCAGGATCAGCGAAAGTCCCAGGCCTGCCTGCCAGTCGAGCCGCCGGCTTCGCCACACGACGCTCACCACGGTAGCAATCAGCAGCGCCGAGACCACCACTAGAAATGCGGTCTTCCACGGCGCCGGTGAGTCCGCGAACAAGCCAAACGCCGCCCCTGGATTCTTGGTGTTGGTCAGGTTGAAAAAGTGCGGGATGACCGTGACAATCGCGAAAGGAGGAATGCGGCTCTCCACCAAACCCTTCGTCACTTGGTCGGCTACGAAGATGCCTGCTGCGATCAGCGCGTAGGCGAGACGGTGGACGGTCAGCGCGGGAGCGGAGGCAGTTTCTGGCCTGGGTGCGCGCGACTCACTCACGACCGGCCTCAATCTCATGCAACGCCTCGGAGCACCGTTCGCACACCTCAGGGTAGTCAGTGTCTTCGCCAACATGCTCGGAATAGTTCCAGCAGCGAGCGCACTTCGCGCCGCTAGCCTTCTCCACCGCAACAGTGACGCTCGTCGCTGATCCCGCGTCCGGAGATGCCGCTGGGTCGCGGGATGCACCGTCGGAAGGGGCGTCGGGGGCGCTCGCGAGAACCACCTGAGACACGATGAACAGGAAAGGCAGGAAGCTCCGATACTGTTCCAGCAGCCGAGTAGTGGCAGCGTCCGCCCGCAGCAGTATCCGCGCTTCAAGCCCGCCGCCGATCAGCTTTTCCTGTCTTGCGGCCTCTAGAGCCTTCAGTACTTCGTCACGAATCGCGATAAGCCTTGGCCAATTCGATAGCCTCCCGGCATACTGGTCCGGGACGTTTCGCCGTACTTCATCAGCAGGGAAAAAACTGGAGCAATGCACGCTCCACTCGCGGCCTGAGTTGCCCGGCAGGTGCGACCAGACCTCGTCTGCAGTGAAGGTCAGAATCGGAGCCAGCGCGCGCGCCAGCGCATCAGCGATATGGTAAAGCGTCCACTGCGCGGCCCGCCGGCGCGCCGAAGCCGCAGGAGCCGTGTAGAGGCGGTCTTTCAAGATGTCAAAGTAGAAGGCGCTCAAGTCAACCGTGGCAAAGTCGTAGAGGGTGCGATAGACCCGGTGAAAGGCGTAGTCCTTGTACGCCGCCTCCACCTCGGTCAGTATGTCCGCGGTACGCTGCAGCGCCCAGGCGTCAATTTCCTCGAGCGAGTCCGAGGGCACCACGTCACGCGCCGGGTCAAAGTCATACAGGTTTCCCAGGCAGTAGCGGAAGGTGTTGCGAAGCTTGCGATAGGCTTCCGAGAGGCGCTGCAGAATCTGCTCCGAGAGCACCACATCCTCGCGGAAGTCCACCGAAGCGACCCACAGGCGCAAGATCTCGGCGCCGTGCGTGCGAATCACGTCGTTGGGATCAATACCGTTTCCGAGCGACTTTGACATGGCGCGGCCCTGCGGATCGAGCGTCCACCCCACCGTCAGCACCTCATGGAAAGGCGCAGCGCCGTGTGTGATCATGCCGATCAGCAGCGAGCTCTGGAACCAGCCGCGGTGCTGATCGCCGCCTTCGATGTAGACGTCGGCCGGCCAGGGAAGATCGGGCCGGCGGCCCAGAACCGCGTAGTGGCTCGACCCGGAATCGAACCAGACGTCAAGAATGTCCGTCTCCTTGCGAAACTGCGTGCCGCCGCACGACGGGCACTTGGTGCCGGGCGCAATCAAATCCTCAACGGGATGCGAGAACCATGCGTCGGCGCCCTCCTTGCGGAAGAGCTCGATCGCCGGTGCCGCGGCCTTCGGATCCATGAGCGGATGGCCGCAGGGCTCGCAGTAAAAGACCGTGATGGGCACGCCCCAGGCGCGCTGCCGCGACACACACCAGTCCGGCCGCGACGCCACCATGTTGCTGATTCGTCCCTCACCCCACTCCGGCGACCATTGAACCTTCTTGACTTCCTCCAGCGTCCGCTGGCGCAGCTCGCTGTGATCCATGCGAATGAACCACTGATTGCTGGTGCGGAAGATGACGGGCTGATGGCAGCGCCAGCAATGCGGATACGAGTGATCGAGAGCGTGCGGCGGCCCCACCAACGCCCCCCGCGCTCTCACCAGCTCAATGATGGCTTCGTTGGCCTCAAACACCGTCTTTCCGCGGTACTCCGGCAGGCCTTCGGTAAACTCCCCGCGCTCGCCCACCGGGTTGAAGGTCTCGATGCCGTAACGCATTCCGGTTTCGAAGTCTTCGCGGCCGTGGCCGGGTGCTGTGTGAACGGCGCCCGTTCCGTCTTCAGCCGTGACGTAGTCCGCGAGTACACCCACAACCGTGCGATCGAGAAACGGATGCTGAAACTCCGTGCGTTCGAGCTTCCGGCCCGGAAAACGCGCCAGCACGCCGCGCGTCTCGAGGCCGGTGTCCGCCAGCGTTGGCTCAAGCCGGCGCGCTTCAAGGATGTAGACCTCGGTCCCGTTCGAGCTCTCCACAGCGACGTACTCGAAATCGGGATGAAACGCCACCGCCATGCTGGCGGGCAGCGTCCAGGGCGTCGTCGTCCAGATCATCACGTACACCGTGCGGCCGGCGAGCGCAGCGTCAATCTCGGCGGGATCGCTCGTCATCCGGTAGCGAACGTAAATGGAAGGGCTGCGGTGATTCTCATACTCTACCTCCGCCTCGGCCAGCGCCGTGCGATCGCGGATGCACCAGTAGACTGGTTTGAGGCCTCGGTACACATACCCGTGGTCGAGGAACTTCAGGAAGGCCTCGGCTGTAAACGCCTCGTACTCCGGCGACATCGTGGAGTAGGGATGCTCCCACTCACCGAAAATGCCGAGGCGCTTGAAGTCCTGGCGCTGAAGGTTGAGGTACTTGTCCGCGTACCGCCGGCACGCCTGACGAACTTCCACCGTGGACATTTGCGCCTTGCGCGGCCCAAGCTCCTTATCCACGTTATGTTCAACGGGCAGGCCGTGACAGTCCCAGCCCGGCAAATAGGGCGCGTTAAATCCTGCCATGTTCTTGGATTTGACGATTAAGTCCTTAAGAATCTTATTGAGCGCGGTGCCCAGATGAATGCGGCCGTTGGCATAAGGTGGACCGTCATGGAGCGTGAAGATAGGAGCGTTCTGCCGCGCGCGCCGCATCGACCCGTAGAGGTCCCCCTCCTCCCACTTGGCGAGCCAGCGCGGCTCATTCTGGGGAAGGTTCGCCTTCATGGAGAAAGCGGTTTTGGGCAGATTGACGGTACTCTTCAGGTCCAGCGTCTTCGGCATCCAGCCTCCACAGGAAGTCATTACGATTATAACTTAACGTCGGAATCAGTCCTGTGTCCCGCCGGGTAGTGCGGGTAGTGACGCAGTTTGAGGTAGACGCGACTTCAAGCCGCCGTTAAAAGTGCGGGGTAAACCCGCCACTACTGCCTCAAACCGAGTCACTATGGACTACCCGTTGTCGATTTGTAACAAAGCCCGAGCATCGCTCCTTCGAAACGTGAATAACCACCTTAATTTTCAACAACCTCTTGGCTTTACAAAAATAACTGCTTTGCTTTCATACACCTATTGGCTTTCAAAAACTCTGTCCTTTTTTTTCAATAACCTAGCGAAGTTTTCGACCTCAAACCAACGATCCCACGCCCCAAAGACCACCCTCGGGTTCGTTTCTTGGGTTCGTTGGGTTCGTTTGCCAATTTTGCGCGTTTACTACCCCGAAAGTTGGGTTCGTTTAGGTTCGTTTTCGAACGCCAATTTGGCCCCTTTTTGACCGTTATCCATCCTTGAATTTGCGGGTTAAGTGTTTTGGGTTCGTTTTTTTGACTCGTCTGGTCAAATAGGCCCTGAATTGCCGTTAACATACGCTGCAACAATATGATACAAGTTTGGTTTCGTTTGCGGGCACAGGGGACCCCCGGGGGGGGTACCTTTTCACGAACCCTGGCGACCCCAAACCGCCCACGCCGAGCCACCCCCGCCCACCGGGCTTCCCCTCCCTTAACCAGCTTAACCGGGAGGGGTGATTGTGCGCTCCGATTTCAAAAACTTGCTCTATTCGTTCAGATCCCGCTTCGATCAGACGTCTAGCGGCTTTGTTCGTAACATTTTGAGTTGCCGAATTCATGGAATCGCCTCGTGGGACTCCCGGCGCCAAGCCTCGATGTGGTGCACCGGCAAGTTGCCGTAGGTGGCCTCCGCCCGCACCGGGATGGACCGGGTGGACTGCATAGTGTCGAACCGCGCAACCGATTGGCTGCTGGCGGTACGGCCTCGTTAACAGCGTGTGGTAGGCGCGACGGATCGCGCGAGCGTCCGGGGAAAGGTGACTGACTCGCGAAGCATCGGGCACCTCTCGAAGAAGATGTACCAACCCAAGCTACCAGGCCGCGGAAACCTCGTTCCGGTTGTCATTCCGAGGAGGCGCAGGCGACGAGGAATCTCGCACTGGCTGTGTCTTTTTTCAGAGCGAGATTTCTCGCCGGGCTCGAAATGACAGGTCAAACGCCGTTCCGCAGCCTACCCAGCTTAGCAAACCGCGCGCGAGCTGTCAAGTCAAGTAGGCTTGTCGCTTAGCCCTCATTGGTGTAGGCTAGATAACAGATGAACTCGCCCCTCGCGTTTGTATTTAGTTTCAGCTTGTAGGCTGCAACGCCGGTGGTTTATTATGGCACAGAACGGGCTCGGTGGTGCGCTTGACTGAGAGAACAAGCCGTGGTGGTTGACACCCCGCAGGCGAGGCGGGCTGACACGAAAAGACCCATGAATTCAAAGTGTTCGGAATGCGACGGCCCGGTTCGCCGCAAGATCATCGCTCAAGAGTTTGAAAAGGAAGGCGTTCGAGTGCGGCTCTCAGAGTTGCAGGCATCGGTCTGCGGACGCTGCGGCGAAATCTACTTCGAGCCCGGCGGTGCCCAACAAGTGGTTCAGGCGGTTAATTCCCTGTTCCGGCTGGCCTGAGCCGAAAGGCAACATAAGGGAACATTGACGGCCCATCTCTCCTAGCGTCGGTGGTTCGCACAACTTTGCTGCGCCCCAGCCAGCCCTGTTGCTCGCTTGCACCTCGAAAAAATCACAGCAGCGATTAACACCGCCGCTGCCGACAGCTATACTGAAGAGGTCCTGCGCGCCTGAAAGCACGGCCAAGCTGGCAGAGCTCTGCTCTGCGTCAGCCGACCGTCAGCCGTTGTCACAACCGGTGAAGTGATGCGATACGATTTGCAGGATTCATTCCTGGATGCGGCCTACAGTCTCCCGAAGGACGTCGGCCGGAAGGTCTGGAAGGCGGTCCGGATGTTGTCTCGCAATCCGGAATTGCCGGGACTGAATTTGGAAAAGCTCCACGGTAAGGCCGATGGCTTGTGGTCTCTCCGCATTGACGAAAAGTACCGAATGATCTTGCGTCGAAGCCAGGGGCTAGCCACCCTCCTTTTCGTGGGGGTGGAAGAAGATGCATACTTATTAGTCGCCGAACGGTTACCCAAGCAAGCACCACATGCCTTAGCACCCAGTGCGCCATTGCTGCCGAGGTCGCCTGTGCCCCATGTTTCTCCGGCCGAAGCGCGGACCGTAAGCCAAACGAAATCGCGCACGGGCAAATACGTTCCGCTGGCTCGGCATCTGCTCAGTTCGGCGCTGACAACTAACAGAGTCACGTTGAGTTTCCGCCGAATTGAAGAAATCTTGCAGGCAGATCTGCCGCTGGCTGCAACAAGACATAGGGCATGGTGGGGAAACGACACTTCGGGCCACGTGCAGGCAGTGGCTTGGCTTTCCGTCGGATGGCGGGTTGCCGAAGTAAGCCTGACGGATGAAGCAGTGAGCTTCGAGCTTGAACAATGAACTCGCGGGTGGCGCCTACGTCGCGCGCGATGTAGACGACCCTGAGAACCGAAATGGCGCATGCATGCCAAACAGCGGGCATGTATGCGCCACCCGGCGCTTGCTTGACAATAGCCGCCACAGCTAGCCGCTATGCCACCGAAGCACACCGATGTCGTGGGTGGTTCCGGACCGCCTAACGAAGTAGAAGTCAAGCCGCAGAACCTCTCTTGCGTGCTTGGGAAGTCTCAAGACGAGATCGGCATAGCTAGCGTGAGCGGGCAGCACTACTCCATATTCGGAGCTAGGGTCGGACATTCTTTGCAGAATCTGCCCCAAGACCTGCAGGAAGTTGTTGCCCAATGCTTGCCGGGTCTTCCCCTGCCCTTTCACTTCAAGTGTGAGCTTCCGGCTTCCTAATCTCGCCTCAATATCGACGCCGCCGGTCCGCCCCCATTGGGTGCGTACTTCCCAGCAGACTCTTTCGAGCGCTATCTTGATGGCCGCTTTTAGTTCATCCTCTGTTGTCATGCCGGTCGAGTTCACCGACCTGCCTTGAGGCACAAATTTTCGGACGTCCTCTGCAGTACTCAAATCAGTTATCCAATACGGGGACTCGGCCATTGCGCCCGGACCTTTTGGTTCAATCGTGGGCGAGTGTAACACTCTTGGGCGCAGGGAGGGAATGCGAAAGAGCGAAAAGGGCGAGCGCAGCGGGGAATTGTCTCACGAGATCCGCGGCATAGTACCGACGAAGCAGCCGAACAAGGGCGGGAGCCGCCGGCGGAGGTTGCGGAGGGAAGGCTGCGGACCAAGTAGAACACGCCCCAGCCTAACTCGTTCCAGACACCGAGCCGGGATAGCGAGCCCAGCGGGTTGGAACGTATGCGTCAGGCCTGACGCCAAGTATTCCTCGATCCGAGGTAAGAACCGTGTGCGTTACTCAAGTAGCACAGAAGCCGCTTTTGCGTCTGCGGTTTTGCTGGCTTGGTTGTGGTTTATACTGAGCGTGCGGGCCGGACACGCATCATCAGTGCTCGTGAGGCGAGCGCCCGACAGCGAAAACAATATGAATTCGCAAGCCCATCCAAACGATAGCGACAACATGCGAGCAGACTATGACTTCTGCCGAGGGGTACGGGGAAAACACTATCAAGCTTATCGCACTGGAATGAACGTAGTGTTTCTCGCTCCGGACGTCGCCGTGTTGTTCCCTGACTCAGCCTCAGTGAACCAGGCGCTGCGTCTTCTTGTTCGACTGGCGAAAACTAAAGGAGTGGTTGAAGGCCGGCCCGGTAAGCCGCTTGAGCCAGTGAGCCGCACCAAGAGCAGGGTCAAGCGGCAGAGATCGGCTGCCACCGCCCGCGACTGAGCGACAGCACGTCTCTGCCAGCGAGGTCGCGCGGAATCTTCACGGCTCTGCGAGGACCTCGTCTCGAACCAAATGAAGGCGAATCCGTGGCCGCCTCTGGGCTGGTCGAAAAAGTAGGCCGCCACCTGCCTCCTTCACATTGTGGCGCAATTCTTCCCAGTCGTCGGCTTGCGTGAAGATGCCCTCTGTGAGACACTCCGCTACGAAGCCGCCGTCGCCTTCTTGAGTAACTTCGCGGGTGGCGCCTCCGTCGCGCGCTCGTCGCAATGTAGGCGACCCTGAGAACGAAAACGACGCATACAAGCCAAACGCCGGCACGCATGCGCCACCCGCCGGCGGAGCACGCTTCCCCCTGCCTGAGGTCTGAGTTATACTTATGGTATGAAAACTGCCGTTTCGATTCCCGACGACGTGTACCGGGGAGCCGAGCGCCTGGCGCGCCGGACCAAGAAGTCGCGCAGCCGCTTGGTCAGCGACGCGCTCCGGGAGTATGTGGCGCGCCATGCGCCCGACGATGTCACCGAGGCGATGGACAAGGCCTGTGCTGAGTTGGGCGGGACGACAGATCCATTCACTTCCGCTGCCGGTCGGCGCACCCTGGAGCGAAGCGAGTGGTGATCTCCCAAGGCGATGTCTGGTGGGCTGATCTCCCGTCGCCGGCCGGTTCCGGCCCCGGCTTTCGAAGGCCGGTGGTTGTGGTGCAGGGTGACGCACTCAACCGGAGTCAGATTGCCACCGTGGTCTGCGTCCCGCTCACCAGTAACCTGAAGTGGGCCTTGGCTCCCGGGAACGTCCAGATTTCGCCGCGTCTCAGCGGCCTGCCGAACGATTCCGTGGCAAACGTTTCCCAAATCGTCAGCGTGGATAGGAATTTCCTTACCGAGCGAGCGGGCAAATTGTCTGCCGCCAAGCTGGGGTTGGTTCTCTCGGGAATTGACACGGTGTTGGGCAGGTAATCGGTGGACCTGACCACCGGCATCAGGCGACTCTCTCATGCAGCCTGGGACTCGTCGCGAGGCGCACATGAGTTTCAAAGTACGGTGGAGTCGAGTCCGGCGATCCTTCCAAATCCCTTGTCAAAACTCACCACGCGGTGGTTGTGAAGCGGCGCCGGCGCCGCAATATAAGCGTCGGTCCAGAAGCGCGTTCCCGCTTGCGCGCTTTGGCTAAGCCGCTTCCCTAAAGACTTCACCTTGCTAAACGGCGGATCAGGTAGATCAATGGTGGTCCTCATAAAGGCATAAACACACAAAAGCAGTCAGCGGGTCGATCCTTTGGTGCTGGTGGCATTTGAAAACATTCATATTTCCTCCTAGACGAGGGTGCTGGTGTCATTTTGCCCCCCGAACCGCGTCATTCCCGCGAAGGCGGGAATCCATTGCAGAAGTCCTTGGAAAGAGGGAAGTGGATTCCCGCCTTCGCGGGAATGACGCGGTTCGGGGGATTCCCGCCTTCGCGGGAATGGCTGCGCTCAATGGATTCCCGCCTTCGCGGGAATGACGGCGCCTCGGAGGGTTCCGCCCAAAGAATGACGCAAGTGCCGAGCGTTTGGTTCCGTCTGGCCGAGCCCCAGATCCTGCCTTTCACTCTGTTAACCAAATCCCTCCACCCGCGTTATATCGGCTGACAGATCAAATTATCCGGAGTGTGCTGCCAACGTCAGCGGCCGGAAAAGGTGGAAAAACGAGATGACGCAGAGACTAGAGACGAGAGACGAGAGACGAGAGACGGGAGAACGAGGCAAGAGGCAAGAGGCAAAAGGCAACGGGCAAGTGGGGAATGCCATTGCCTCTTGGCTATTGCCTATTGCCTGTCTTTGTGTACTGTTGGCCGCCACCCCGCGAACCGGCGTGGCATTTCAGAAACCCACTGCGGCTGCGGCGGCGGCGAATGCTCCCACGATCGAGCCTGACGAACAGCAAGTTGACCAGGACCGCGGCGCGCTCGATCGTTTTCTGGATTCGCATCCCGAAATCCAGCGGGACGTAATCAGTGACCCGAACAGAATCATCAGCGATCCGAATTTCATGCATGACCACCCCGCGCTTCAGGCTTTCCTTGATGCGCATCCGTTGGTGAAGGCTGATCCGCGCGCCTTTGTCAGCCCCGAGTTGTGGAGGTTTGAGAACCGCCGCTCAGATACAGAGGAGTTGCTGAGCTGGTTCATCCCATTCACCGTGTTCGTCTTCTGCCTCCTCGCGGTGCTCTGGGTGCTGCGGCTGGTGCTGGAGAATCGCCGTTGGAATAAGAGCTTCAAAATTCACGAAGAGGTGCACACCAAACTGATCGAAAAGTTTGCTTCAGGTCAGGACCTCACGGCTTACATGGGCTCTGACGCCGGCCGGCGCCTGCTGGAGTGGACTCCACCTTCCCTGGACGCCGGCCCTCGGGGAGTGCCCGCTGCCGCCGGCCGCATTCTGTGGTCGATTCAGGCGGGGTTGGTGTTGGGCCTGGTAGGGGTCGGGTTGCTTCTTATCCGCGACCGCGTCACGGACGCAGTTCAGCCCTTGCTGGTGTTCGGAACGCTCGGCGCGACGGTCGGCGCCGGGTTCATCATCTCGGCCTTCGTTTCCTACGCGCTCTCGAAGCACCTCGGGCTCATGGGTGAGGGAATCCAGAGCGAGCCGAGACCAAGAATTGATTCATTGACTCACTGATTCAATCAGTCAATGCGCCCTTGAGTGAATGGGGTCATTGAGTCAATTTGATGGCAGAATATGAGTATGTCCATCCGGGAAATCACAGTGACAGAGCTGGAAGGTTCGAAGGTCGAGGCGGAGGCGGCTGAGCAGACTTTCCACATGGATGAGCAGACCTTTCGCGCCTTCTATGAAAAGACCGCCCGCCCGCTGTGGTCGTATCTCTCCCGAGTCTCCGGCAACCACGCGGTGGCGGACGATCTGGTGCAGGAAAGCTACTACCGCTTTCTTCGAGCCGATCTGAATTCGAGCGACGCCGCCTACCAAAAGAACTATCTTTTCCGCATCGCCACCAATCTCGCGCGCGATCACTGGCGCAGCCTGCCTCACCGGGAGCGGCTGGAGAGTCCGCTTGAAGGCACGATCTCTGAGTCGGCCCGCAGTGACGACCGAACGGCCGAGCGCGTGCAGCAGCGGTCGGACCTGGCGCGGGCTCTCGCGCAGCTCAAACCGCGGGAGCGGGAGCTGCTGTGGCTGGCCTACGTGGAAGGTTCGAGTCACAAAGAGATCGCGGAAGTGGTAGGCTTAAGAAGTGGGAGCATCCGCCTGCTGTTGTTTCGGGCCCGCCACAAGCTGGCCGACGTGCTGCGCACGAGCGGATGTCAAGGTGCAAGCTAATTGGGGTGGGAGCTGGGAACGTGTGAAGATCGCTGGGAGCGCGGGCGTCTCGCCCGCCGACGATGCCCGAGGTGGTGAGGGAGAGATCCTAAGAGCGGGCGAGACGCCCGCGCTCCCAGCGATCCTTTAATGAAGTGAGTAAGTTATGAAGCTTGAACAATGTGATCGCGAACAAGCGGTGCTAGATGCTTTCACTTCCGGGCGTTGGGCTACGCCCTGGGGCGAGGAGATCCGGCAGCATGCAGCCTCGTGCGCCGTATGCTCGGAAGTGGTGCTGGTGGCGGAAGCCTTGCGCCATGAGGAGCAGTCGGCTGAGACTGAGGTTCGGCTGCCGAGCGCCGGTTTGGTTTGGTGGAAGGCGCAGTTGGCGGCGCGGCGGGCCGCAGAGCAACGGGCTGCACAGCCCATCGCATTGGTGGAACGTTTCGCGCAGGCGGTAGGCGCGCTGAGCGCCTTCGGGATCGGCGTTTGGCAGTGGCCACGCATTGCGGGTTGGCTGGGCGGGGCCAAGTTCGCGGCTCGGGTTCCGGCAACCTCTGCAAATGGGGCGGCAGGCGCTACGGGTGCTGCAGGCGCAGGGGATTGGACGCACCAGCTTCTGCAGGGCGTCAATCAGGTGTTTAGCCAGCCTTCCGGCTATCTCGTGCTGGTAAGCGCCGCGGCCTGCCTCAGCGTGATCGCGTTCGCGGCCTACGTGGTGTGGCGGGAAGAATAGGTTTCAGGTGTCAGGTGGTAGGTGTTAGGGACGGACGAACGAAGCCGGAATGTTATTGACGCACAATAGGTTAGGAATATATCTCAATAGGCTGGGGTTGGGCGGCGCAGCCGCGCAGCGAGAGACTGCCCGGTCGACCTCCGGAAGCCGAGAAATGCCAAATTGGCGGATGATCCCATCATGTTGTTGAAAACAAAGGAAAATGGTTTGGCGTGAGAATAGTGAGAATCCTGCCCGACAAAGTCAATCTCAGAATCAATTTGAATGCCAATCTGAATGCCAATCTGAACGAGAGTAGGGCGCATCGTGGATTTTTCCTGGTCTAAGGAACAGCAGGCTTTCCGCCAGTCGGTCATCAGTTTTGCCAAGAGCGAGCTCAACCACAACTTAATCGAGCATGACCGCGACTCGGAGTTTCCCCGCGAGGCGTGGAACAAGTGCGGCCAGTTCGGCATCCAAGGCCTGCCGGTGCCCAAGGAGTACGGCGGGCGCGGCGCCGACGTGCTGACGACGGTCTGCGGCCTCGAGGCGCTCGGTTACGCTTGCCAGGATAATGGGCTCATTTTCTCAATCAACGCCCACATGTGGACGGCGGAAATTCCGTTCCTCCAGTTCGGGACGGAGGAACAGAAGCGGCGCTACCTGCCGAAACTGGCGAGCGGCGAGTTTGTGGGTATTCAGGCCACCACGGAGCCTTCGTCGGGTTCAGATGCCTTCAGCATGCGGACGCGTGCCGTGAAGAAGGGCGACCGCTACGTCATCAACGGCTCGAAGACATTCATCACCAATGCTCCCGTGGCGGACGTGGTGATCGTGATGGCGAACGCCGACCCTGCCAAAGGCCCTGGCGGCATCACGGGTTTTATTGTCGATAAGGGAACTCCGGGTTTCACCATCAGCCGGAAGCTGCATAAGATGGGACTTCGCACATCGCCCATGGCAGAATTGGCGTTTCAGGACTTGGAGGTGCCCGAAGAAAACATTCTGGGACAACTCGGCAGCGGCCAGGCGATCTTCACGGTCTCGATGGAATGGGAGCGCATCTGCATCTTTGCCAGCCACGTGGGCGCCATGCAGCGCCTGCTCGAGGACTCCGCCAAGTACGCCACCAAACCCCAGTGCGGCGGCAGGCCCGTTGACCGCGACCCGGCCATTGCCGATAAGATCGCAGAGATGGATGTGCGCCTCGAAACCGCGCGCTTGGCCCTCTACAAGGCCGCCTGGCTTAAACAACAGGGCAAGCGCCCGTTGCGCGAGGCGGCCATTGCCAAACTTTCGGTAAGCCGGGCGTGCATTGAAACCTGTCTGGATGCCCTCCAGATTCGCGGCGGAGATGGGTATTTGACGGAGAATCAGATTGAGCGCCAGTTCCGTGATGCGATGTCAGGAACGCTCTATTCCGGCACTTCGGAGATTCAGAAGAGTATCATTGCTAGGTGGCATGGGCTGTAGAATCAGCCCTCAGCCTTCAGCGATCAGCCCTCAGCGGATAGGAAGTTGGAGGGCTGGCTGAAAGCTGGCGACTGAAGGCTGACGGCTGGAAGCTGACGGCTGAGGACTGGATGAGCGAAAACCCGGATTCGGTTCAACTCGCAGTGATCGGGGGCGGCCCGGGCGGTTACGCCGCTGCGTTCCTGGCCGCCGACCTTGGCATGAAGGTGGCGCTGATCGACGTCGAGGCCAACCCCGGAGGCGTCTGCCTTTACCGCGGGTGCATCCCCTCCAAGGCTCTGCTCCACGCCGCGCGCGTGCTAACGGAATCGCGGGAGGCGTCGCATTTCGGCATCCAGTTCCAACCGCCCCAGATTGACATCAACCGGCTCCGGGCCTGGAAAGAAGAGGTGGTCGGCAAGATGACCGGCGGCCTCGGCCAGCTCTCCCGGCAACGTAAGGTGGAGTACATTCGTGGGCGCGCGACGCTCGTGGACGCCAAGACAGTGAGCGTCGTCGGTCCGTCGGGCGAACGGCGGTTGACTTTCGAGCACGCCATCCTGGCCACGGGTTCATTTCCGGCAATGCTCCCTGGACTGCCGAAGAGCGATCGTATTCTTGACTCCACATCCGCGCTCGACATTGCCAGCGCTCCCAAAACGCTGCTGGTGGTGGGCGGGGGCTACATCGGTCTGGAACTTGGCACGGTGTACGCCGCGCTCGGGTCCGAGGTCTCGGTCGTTGAAATGCTGGACGGCCTGCTGCCCGGCGCCGATCGCGACTTGGTGCTACCCCTCGCGAAGCGGGTGGAGAAGATTTTCCACAAAATCATGCTCTCCACCAAGGTCGCCGAGATGAAAGAAGTGAAGGGCGGCCTCCGCGTGAAGTTTGAAGGATCGAATGCACCGGAGGGAGAGCAAGTCTACGAGAAAGTGCTGGTGTCTGTGGGACGCAAGCCGAACTCGGCCATTCCCGGCGTCGAGAGGACGCGCGTCGAGAAGGACGCCAAGGGTTTCATCAAGATTGACCCACAGCGGCGCACGGCAGAGCCGTCGCTTTTCGCCATCGGCGACGTGGCCGGTGAGCCTATGCTGGCGCACAAGGCTACGCACGAGGGCAGGACGGCCGTGGAAGTGATTCATGGCAAGAACGTGGTGTTCGATCCCCGTGCCATTCCCGCTGTGGTCTTTACCGATCCGGAAGTGGCCTGGTGCGGCCTGACCGAGACCCAAGCCGCCCAGGAGAACAGACCCGTGAAAGTGGCGCGCTTTCCCTGGGGAGCGTCGGGACGCGCCACTACCTTGGATCGCAACGACGGAGTGACCAAGCTGGTGATTGACCCTGAGTCGGAGCAGGTTCTGGGCGTGGGTGTCACCGGGGTCGGCGCCGGAGAACTGATTGCCGAGGGCGTGCTGGCGGTCGAGATGAGCGCGCTGGCCGCCGATGTGGCGTTGAGCGTCCACCCGCACCCTACGCTTTCCGAAACCGTCATGGGCGCCGCCGAGGTCTTTTACGGACAGGCCACCGACATCTATCGTCCCCTTAAGAAGTAGGCTACATATTAGCCTCTGATTGCGGAGCCGCGGCTGGTGCTTTAGGCCGTTGCTCCTCCACGCTGCCTCTCCGCTTGAGGCGGCCGGTTGCGGTTTGGGCGGCAGGTATGAGAGGATGGGACTCATCGATGCACGGCAAGGACGAATGACCTTCTCATGCACGCCCGCAATCAGAAATTCTCCCGCGCCCTCACTCTGAGCGCCGGTGTCTCGTTTTTTGCCGCCCTGGCCAGCGCCGGGATAGCGAGTGAGCCGGATTTCCATCCCGGGTTCAATCTCTTTTCGCTGCCTCAGGACGTGGAGGTAGGCCGAGCGAACGTGGCCATCGTGGTGAGGCAGGTGCCCGTCCTGCTCGACGACACGGTCACGCGTTATATCAATGAGCTAGGCCGACGTCTCGATGACTTCGCTCCCAACAACCAGCGCGACTACGTGTGGCAATTCACGGTGCTGAACAGCGGTGACGTGAATGCCTTTGCGCTGCCGGGCGGATATGTCTTTGTGAATCGCGCCACCATCGAAGCCGCCCAGAATGAGGCGCAGCTTGCAGGCGTTTTGGCTCACGAAGAGGGCCACGTGGTGATGCGCCACGGCACGCATCAGCTTTCGGAGACGATGCTGGCGGAAGCGCCGCTCGCGTTGCTGGGCAGCCTGGTGGGCCAAGAAGATTCCTTCGCCCGCAAGGTTGTGGAGTACGTCGGTGCCGGCGTCCTGGAAGGCGCGCTGCTGAAAAACTCGCGCAGCATGGAGACGCAAGCGGATTCGGTGGGCGCTTATATCCTCTATCGAGCGGGATACGATCCGCATGCCTTACCGCAGTTTTTCGAGATCATCAAGCAGGAATACCCGGCAGACTCTTACGGACCTCTGGGCTTTCTCTCTGACCATCCCGACCCCGGCAATCGGGCCAAGGCGGTGGACGATGAGATCCCTGAACTCGGTCCCGCCAAGGCCTGGACTACCGACGCGCCCGCGTTTCGGGACGTGAAGAGCCACCTACTTTCTCTTCCGCCGCCGCCCAAGCCGCAGCGCGAAGCCATGAGATAATTCCCGAAACTTTGCGGCGAACGGCACCTGACGGGCGATTGATGCGGCCGCTGGTCTGGACACTTAGGAACTGCGGACAAACACTTCACGCCCTTCGCCGAGGTCGTGCGCGGCCGGTGTAATGATGGTACGAGGGCCGACAGAAATCGTCTGGCCTTTGGTGAGAGCGCGCCGCACGTCGTCTTCGCATACGAAATCAACGGGCTTAGGCTTGGCGGGGGTTGAAGGGACACTCGAAGGGAGCGAATCGGACGCTGAGCTGGAGTTTGGACCCGGGGCTGTCTTCGATTCGGGCTGCGGTGAGGGGACAGCGCAGGAGCGGGTGAGTTTATTGGCAACCGGAGGCGCCGGCGCGGTTTTGCCCTGGGCCGTGAGGAAGCGATCGACGATGCGCGCAATCTCAGCGCGGTCAATCACAGATGATATCGGCCGCGTGACCGTGCCTGATGCTACAGGCACAGGAGCGGGAGCCGACACAAGAGAAGCGGCAGGACGGGAGGCGAGGGCTAACGTGTCACCCGAGGACCGCACCCGCGCTGTCGCAGGCGCCGCTGCCGCCGCATGATCGTGCTCTGCCGGGCGCCGCTCATAGGCCAGGCGTTTGATGTTAACGAGGTGCATCGGGGAAATGTTGTCCGAGGTGATGTTTCCTCCGGGCGTTCCGCATCCGAGCGACATCGATGGTGTAAGATTCGTCGTCCAGCCCACGGAGCCATGGGGCGCCGGCGTATTCACCACGAGACGGAAGGCGGGAAGCTCCAGGGCCATGGCGCGAATCACCTGGTCATCGCGCGCATGAAGCACCATGGTGTGGCCCATGCCTCCAAACTCAAGCAGACGACGGCAAACGTCGAGCCCCTCGTGCCAGTCAGCCACGGGATAGAAAGAGAGCACGGGAGAAAGCTTCTCGGCGGAGAGCGGATGTTCACGCCCGATTCCTTTCAGCGGCGCCACCAAAGCGCGAGTGCCCGGCGGCGCCGAAAATCCCGCTTCGCGCGCGATACGTTCCGGAGACTGCCCCACCATCTTGCCGTTGACGCGAAAATTCGGCAGGATCAGTACTCGCGCCACGGACTCGGCCTGCTCGGGAGTGAGGAAGAATCCGCCCTGGCGCTCGGTCTCAAGCCGCACCTGATCGGCCACGGCCTTATCGACGACCATGTGTTGCTCAGAAGAGCAGATGGTGCCCCAGTCGAACGACTTGCCGGTGAGGATATCGCCGGCGGCCTTTGGGACGTCGGCGGAACTATGAATATAAGCCGGCACGTTACCCGGACCCACGCCCAAGGCAGGCTTGCCCGAGCTATAAGCGGCTCGCACCAGGCCCGCGCCGCCCGTGGCCAGGATAATAGCGGTCTGGCGATGCCGCATCAATTCCTCTGTGGCCTCCATGGTGGGCAACGTCAGGCAGGCAATGCAGGCCTCAGGCGCACCCGCTTTCCGGGCGGCCTCAACCATCACGCGCGCGGTCTCGCTGATGCAACGCACCGCGTTCGGATGCGGACTCATGACGATGGTGTTGCGTCCTTTGAGGGCAATCAGCGCTTTGAAAATGGCAGTCGAAGTAGGATTCGTGACCGGGATAATGGCCGCCACCACTCCCGCGGGAACGGCCATCTCAACGATGCCGCGCCCCGGGTCTTCCCGGATAACGCCCACGGTCTTCAGGTCCCGGATGGCGCCGTAGACGTCGCGAGCGCTAAAGAGGTTCTTCTGGGTCTTGTCAGCGACCTTGCCGTAGGTGGTTTCCTCCACCGCCAGCCGCGCCAGAGGTTCGGCTTGGGCGCGCGCGGCTTCGGCGCACGCGCTCACGACAGCGTCAATCTCGGCTTGGCTGAAGCCAGCCAGCACCCGTTGTGCGCGAGCGGCTTTTTCCACCAAGCTCCGGGCTTCTTGGATAGACTCGAGATCTCGATCCATAAACGAGGGGTTAAGCACCAGGGGTCAAGCGCTAGGGATTCTCTGACGGAAACTCTAGAAATTGCCCGGGATTTTGAGACTGGAGCCGCTTGTCCACATGGGTCAACTGGCTTGAAGAGTTGCGTCGGCGGTGGAAGTGCAAGCCTGGTTGAGTCCCAAGATCCCGCGGATCAACGGCCCGGCGTCGGGCGACTTTCTCGTCGCAGCAATTGGCCAGACCTCTCGGCCCTAGTCCCTGGCCCCTGCTTTTATCCCACTGATCCCTGCTTGCCGCCCAAGCCGCCGCCTGGCAGTATTTTTTCGGCCTCGCTGTGGGGACGAGGTATCACGTGCACGCTCACCAATTCGCCCACGCGGCGCGCTGCTGCGGCTCCGGCGTCTGTGGCAGCTTTCACCGCGCCCACGTCTCCCCGCACCATGACGGTGACGAAGCCCGCGCCGATGTATTCTTTGCCGATCAAGGTTACATTCGCCGCCTTCACCATTGCGTCGGCGGCTTCAATCGCTCCGACGAGACCTTTCGTCTCGATCATGCCGAGCGCTTCCAACGTCATACGGCCTCCGTTCATCGTTACAGGCAGACCTAGAAAGCTAACACGACTGTACAGACCGTGCAAGGCGAGACGAATACCGGTAGTGGGTCAATTTGAGGTAGGGCGGCCCTTGTGGCCGCCCATTTTCAAGGTCGTGCTGTTACTTGGGCGGCCACAAGGGCCGCCCCTACCTCAAATTGACCCACTACCCAACGCGGACACCACAGGAGAAGGCGCAAGCGAATATGATGGTCCTGATTAGCGGTGTTCGAAATGCCACCGATGAGGATTCGCATTTTTGAGCATACCTATGAGCCTCGAGAAGCGTATCACACAGCTTTACTCCCAAATTGACGCAGATCGGAACGCATGTCTTGAGGCGTTTGCTGAGCTCAAGACGGAATTGAATGAAGGGCGCATCCGGGCCGCGGAGCCTGATTCCGATTCGCCTACCGGTTGGCGCGTGAATGCCTGGGTGAAGCAGGGCATTCTGCTTGGTTTCCGGCTGGGACGCATCGTCGACATGTCGCTCCGCGTGCCGGAGCCGAAGGGCGGGAACAGCGAAGAGTCCGCCGGCACAGAGGCTCCGGGTGATTCCGGGTTCCAGTTTCGTGACAAGCACACTTATCCGCTGCAGAAAATTCCGAGAGACCGCAACGTTCGCGTGGTTCCCGGAGGGTCGGCCATTCGCGACGGCTGTTACATCGGGCGCGGCGTCGTCTGCATGCCGCCGATGTACGTAAACGTCGGCGCTTATGTTGACGATGGTACGCTGATTGACTCCCACGCTCTGGTAGGCTCTTGCGCACAGGTCGGCAAGCGTTGCCATCTCTCCGCCGCAGCGCAGATTGGCGGTGTTCTCGAGCCCGTGGGAGCACTGCCAGTGATTGTTGAAGACGACGTGCTAGTGGGTGGAAATTGCGGCGTTTACGAGGGCACGGTCGTGGGTCAGGGTGCGGTGCTTGCGGCCGGCACAGTCCTGACCGGCTCGACTCCGGTTTATGACCTGGTCCTTGACACTGTTCATCGCCGCCAGGGCGACCAGCCATTAAAAATCCCGTCCGGTGCGGTGGTGGTGCCGGGAGCGCGTGCTGTGACGGCGGATCGCGGCCGCGAACTCGGCCTGTCACTCTACACTCCGGTCATCATCAAGTACCGTGACGAAAAGACCGACGTTGCCGTACGCCTGGAAGAACTTCTCCGGTAGGGCGTTCCGGCTCCGTGGTACAAGGGCCGCTCCTACGTCAAACTGACCCGCTACCGATTTTCTGAAAAGTGATTACAGTTTTGGAAGAGGAGCCTATAATCGGTGGATGGGAGAGAATGTTTTGCTTGCGACCGGCGCGAAGCGTGCCTTCTGACGCGCCCTAGGCCCACCGCCTCAGGTCTCCCGGTTGGGCCGAAAAGCAGACAATCCAAAGGGAGCAGCCTCCGGCAGGTGCGGCTTATCCGGTTCCATGGGCTGGCATTCGCAACGGCCAGCATGGCGCACGAGGAAGGATCCTTTTGTTCAGGAAGATTCTGATTGCCAACCGCGGTGAGATCGCGCTGCGCGTCATGCGCGCGTGCGGCGAGATGGATATTCGCACCGTCGCAGTGTACTCGGAGGTAGACCGCAAGGCGTTGCACGTGCGTTACTCGGATGAAGCTTTCGCCATCGGACCAGCGCCCTCGACCGACAGTTATCTCCGCATCGATCGCGTGCTGGATGCAGCCCGCGCCAGCGGCGCCGACGCGGTGCATCCCGGCTATGGATTTCTTTCGGAAAATCCCGCCTTTGCTCGAGCCGTGACTGACGCCGGCATCACCTTCATCGGACCTTCGCCGGAGGCGATGGAACTGCTGGGGTCGAAGACAGCGGCCCGCAGCCTGGTGGCGGCCGCAGGACTCCCGGTGGTGCCTGGCACGGGGCAGAATCCTGAAAGCCTTGAAGAAGTGCGACGTGCCGTGGAGAACATCGGTTTTCCGGTGATGCTGAAAGCAGCGGCCGGCGGTGGTGGCAAGGGCATTCGCCTGGTGCGCTCGGCGGGGCAGCTCGAATCAGCCTGGCGCGACGCGCGCTCCGAGGCGCAGAATGCCTTCGGTGACGGCACGGTCTACGTGGAAAAGCTCATTGAGCAGCCCCGGCATGTGGAAATTCAGGTGCTCGGCGATCGACACGGCAACCTGGTCTACCTGGGCGAGCGCGAGTGTTCGCTACAACGCCGTCATCAGAAGGTGATGGAGGAGTGCCCGTCTCCCGCGGTTGATGAAGCGTTGCGCCGGCGCATGGGCGAGTCGGCAGTGCACATTGCGAAACTCGCCGGCTACTACAACGCAGGCACAGTGGAGTTTCTCCTCGACGCCGACCGCAACTTCTACTTCCTAGAAGTAAACGCCCGCCTCCAAGTGGAGCACCCGGTAACGGAACTTGTGACGGGAATTGACTTGGTGAAAGAGCAAATCCGGGTGGCTGCCGGAGAGTCGCTCGGCCTGCGGCAGGAGGACGTGCAAATGCGCGGTGTGGCCATCGAGTGCCGCATATCCGCAGAAGACCCGGCACGGGAGTTTTTCCCGTCACCCGGGCTGATTACCGCGCTTCATGTGCCGACAGGGCCTGGCGTGCGGGACGATGGTGGCGTTTATGAAGGCTGGCGAGTGCCGCTGGAATACGATCCGCTGATGGCCAAATTGATCGTTTGGGGCCGCGACCGTCAGGAGGCCATCGCGCGGTTGCGTCGAGCGCTCACGGAGTACGAAGTCGCCGGCGTCGAGACTACCATTCCCTTCTTCCTTCGTGTGTTGCGTAATCCGGACTTCCTGGCCGGCTGGCTGGATACCGGTTTGGTGGGCCGTATCCTCTCCCAAGGGGCTGCAGCCGAATCGGTTGAAGCTAACTCCAACGATGGGGCTAAGACGGTGCAGCATCAGACGGGTGGGGCTTCCGCGCCAGATCCTGCTCATGCCGCGAGACTGGTGGCGGCCCTGGCCGCCAGCCTTGAAGTGAGTGGCAACGGCGCGTCCGAGGCCCATCCAGCCAGACTGCTGGGCGCGTCTCAAGGGAGCAGGTGGAAGACGGAAGGACGCGAGACCCTGCTGCGGCAGTGGCCGCGCGGGAGGCGCTGACCCGTGGCGGCCAAACTCAATGTCACGATAACTGCGACTGCCGGCGGCTTCGAACACGTTTTGGAATTGCGGGAAACAGCGAATGGCGAACAAGCAAACGAAATGCGCTACTGGCTGGATGGGGAGGAAACGGGTCAAGCGAACTGGGCTCGCTTGGGGCCGGGTCTGTACTCCATTCTAATAGGAGGCCGATCCTATGAGGCCCGTGTGAGCCGCACCACAAACTCGGCGCGAGCCCAGCATTACGACGTGCGGGTAGGGGTTGAGCATTACCAGGTGACCATCCGCGATCCGCGGGCGCGCCGCTCGGGTTCTGATTCCGACAGGTCGGCAGGTCCGCTGCAGATTACGGCGCCGATGCCGGGCAAGATTGTGAAGGTGATGGTTCGCGAAGGTGAAGAGGTCACAGCCGGTCAGGGCCTGCTGGTGATGGAGGCCATGAAGATGCAGAACGAGCTGCGCGCCCCGCGGGCGGGTTGCATCGAACGCATTCACACCACGGAAGGTGTTGGAGTGGAGACGGGTTCGCCGCTGCTGCAGCTCATGTAAATCGACGATTGAAGCGGGCGGATGAGGGCAGTTTATTTGAGGATGGAGCTGGAAAGCGTGCGAAACCGAGCGAGCGACCTCAGGCGCCGCAGCCGCCTGGCCCTAGCTCGGCGGGCGACATTTCTGGCTGCGGCCACGTTTTTGGCAGGATTGATGCTCAGCGCCTGCCGGGGACAGCGCGCGGGTCACCGCGAGGTGTGGGCTGAGGTCAACGGCCATCCGATCTATCGCGACGAAGTAGAGAGTTACTATCGCCGCCGGCTTGCAGACGGGCAGGAGGCAGTGAGCAGCGCACAGGCGCTCAGCCTGAAACTGAATTTGCTGAACGAGCTCATCGACAACGAATTGCTCCTGGAACGCGCCCGGAAGCTCGCCATCGTGGTTCCGGAGGCGGAGGTCGATCATGAAATTGGCAACCTGAGCAGCCCGTACTCGCCCGCTGACTTTCAAAAGAAGCTGAGTGACGAGGGCCTGACGCTGGCAACTCTGCGCGAGCAGGTGAGGCAGAATCTGTTAATTGAAAAGCTGCTCCAGCGCGAGGTCGTCGGACGTCTAACCATATCAGAGGCTGACGTGCAGACCTACTATCGCGACCATGCGAGCCAGTTTCGCGTGCCCGAAACTCGCTATCACCTGGCTCAGATCCTGGTGACCCTGGGCCGTGACCCGTCGCTGCACAACCCGAAGCAGAGTGACGCCGTGGGCCGTGAGGCCGCCGAGCGCAAAGTCCGGATGATCGAGCAGTTGCTGCGCTCGGGCCAGGATTTCGCCAAGCTGGCAACTGAGTATTCCGAGGATCCGGCCACCGTCTCGGGCGGCGGAGACATGGGATTTGTACCCGCGTCCTCAATCGCCTCCGATCCGCAGTTACGTCTGACGGTAAACGCAATGCGTGTAGGTCAACTTTCGGGAATCGTGCGCGATGAAAAGGGCGATTATCACATTCTGAAGCTCCTCGGCCGCGAGGAAGCCGGACAACGTCCGCTTTCCGATCCAGCGGTTCAGAAAATCGTCCGCGACACCCTGACCGCGGAGCGCGAACAAGTCCTCAAGGCTGCCTACCTGGAAGACTTGCGCAATCACGCCAAAGTGGTTGACGAACTGGGGAGTCGCATTGTGGAGGCCGCCGGCAACCCGCGTCTTTGAAGCCGGCCGGAGAGCCGCAACTGCGCCCTTGCGTTGGGACAGGCGCAGCGCAGATTTCGCTTGCGCATAGCACACTATGTTATATTCATTGAGTAAACGATGTGAGCGTAATGAGTGCATCTCCTTGCTGAAGATTGGGATGGAACGCTATAGCGGTTTGAAATGCCTTGACCGGGTGTGACGCTTGGTCAAGAATACAATAATCCTTGATATTTGTGGAGTTTATGAGTGGGAGTTAACTTCAGGTCTGTTTTTAGCATGTTTTCGTCCGATCTGGCGATCGACCTCGGCACCGCCAACACCCTTGTCTACGCCCGAGGCAAAGGCATCGTGGTGAACGAGCCTTCCATTGTGGCGATCAACAAAGTAAACGGGGAGGTGGAAGCAGTCGGGCGCGAAGCCAAGGAGATGTTGGGCCGCACACCGGGAAATATCGTTGCCATTCGGCCCTTGAAGGACGGCGTCATCGCCGATTTCAAGGTGACCGAGAAAATGTTGAACTATTTCATTCACAAGGCCCACAACCGTAAGGTGTTTGTCCACCCGCGCATCGTCATCGGCGTGCCTTCGGAGATCACTCAGGTGGAAAAGCGCGCCGTTCAGGACTCGGCAATGCGCGCCAAGGCCAGCGAGGTATTTTTGGTTGAGCAGGCGATGATGGCGGCCATCGGCGCGGGTCTCCCCATTACCGAACCTTCGGGCTCCATGATCGTGGATATCGGCGGCGGCACCACAGATATTGCTGTGATCTCGCTCTCAGGCATCGTTTACAGCCGCTCGGTTCGTGTGGCAGGAAACGAAATGGACGAAGCGGTAACAGCCTATCTGAAACGGCGTTACAATTTGCTGATCGGTGAGCGCACGGCGGAGCAGATCAAGATGGAACTCGGCTCGGCCTATCCGCTGGAGAAGCCGCTTTCGATGGAGATCAAAGGACGGCATCTGCTCGAGGGTATCCCGAAGACCACCACCATCGACGATGGCGAGATTCGCGACTCCCTGGCGGAGTGCGTCGCGACCATCATCAACGCTATCCGTGTGGCTCTCGAGCGGACTCCACCGGAGCTCTCCGCAGACATCTCAGACCGCGGCATTTTGCTGACGGGTGGAGGAGCGCTACTGAAGAATCTTGATAAGCGCATCCGGGAGGAGACCGGCTTGCCGGTGTCTATCGCCGAGGACCCGCTGGCCTCCGTCGTGCTCGGCACCGGACGCATGCTGACCGACTTCAACCTGCTGAGGAGAGTCGCCATTGAGTAACTTCGCCAGCCAGGGAAGCCGGATGTACGTTCGGGGTGCAAAAATAGACCGTGCGAGCGTACTCGAGATCAGGTCGCCCGAATCGTCGCGTCCGGTAGCGCCGCGGACTCCCGAAGCGCCGCAGGTGGTGCAGGCCTTTATCCACCGCCACCGTCCCTTCTTCGTTTTGGCGGGCGTGCTGCTCGCGCAACTGATGCTCCTTTCGGCTCAGATCACCCGCGACCGCAACCTACCCCTGGCTAAGGTCTGGGCCGAAGCGGCGCTCGCGCCCTTTGAACGCTCGTTGAGGGGTCTTGCCGATGTAACCGGCGGACTTTGGGATAGCGTTCGTGACGTGACCAGCGCCGAGCGGCAGAACGGCGAGCTTCGCGCCCAGTTGGCTGCCAGCGCGAATCGAATTCGGGAACTCTCTGAGCAGTCTGCCGAGAATGAGCGCCTGCGAACGCTGTTGGATTACAAGGCTCGCGCTCCTTACTCCACCGTGGCAGCCGAAGTGATTGGATCGAGTCCCGGCGAAGCATCGAGTACGGTGCTGATCGACCGGGGCGCCGACTCCCACTTCACCGCCGACCTCGCGGTGATTACGCCTGACGGCGCCGCTGGCAAAATCGTCGCGGTATACCCCCACACTGCCCAGGTGCTCCTCCTCAGCGATCCGGCGGCCGGCGCAGGGGGTATGCTCGAGAAGAGCCAGGCCCAGGGCGTGCTGAAAGGAACAGGCCGCGGCTTGTGCCGGCTCGATTACTTGATGAATGGAGAATCCGTTTCTGCAGGGGACCTCGTGGTAACATCCGGCCTGGATCAGGTCTTCCCCAAAGGACTACCCCTTGGACGGGTGGTGAAGGTGACCGACGGAAATATTTATAAGAACATTGTGGTGGAACCTGCGGTGGCACTCGACCGGCTGGAAGAGGTCTTGGTGGTGCTTCCAAAGGCCTCCACGCCGGAGGTCGCGAGAACCAGGAACCCGTGATTCGTGACTTAGCGATCGAGAAGATGCGGGCAGGCTAAGGGACTAAGGAGAATACGATCGAGCTGCAGAGTTTTTCAATCGTCAACAGACATGCCTGCGTCAGCCGAGCGTCCCATCAATGTCCACCGGGTTCACTGGGTCACACTTTGGTTAACGGCTTTTCTAGCGCTGGTTCTCCAAACTTTCCTGCCCGTTATTCTGCCCTTGTCGCGCTTGTTCGATCTTCCTTTGCTGGTGGTGATTTATTTTTCAGTGATGCGGCGCAGCAAAGTATTTGGAACGTTCTTTGGCACCATCTTGGGTCTGGCTGAGGACGCCCTCAGTCACGGTTTTCTGGGCATTTTCGGAATTGTCAAGGCGCTCGTGGGATATTTTGGAGCTTGGGCAAGCGTCCAGTTTGATCTTGAAGAATTTCTGGGCCGATTGGCGTTGACGGCCGTTCTGGTGCTCTTTCACAACGTGACGCTCGCGGGTCTTCGGCACATCCTAGTTGAATCTCCGCTGACGTTCCAACCCCTGGACCTCGCGAGCGTGGTTCTTCTCAACTCAGCGCTCGCCGTGGTTTTGTTCCAGTTGCTCGACCGCTTCCGGAGGCCAGCCTGACCAGCGTTTTCTTGTGGCTTGACGCCGCGGGCTGTGGCTGCGATAAGGTGAACGAGTCTGCCCGCAGCTTGAGCGCGGCGCGAGTTGGTTTAGCATCATGACTTCTGCCTTTAGTCTGGCCCTGGTGGCCCACATAGCCGGTATCGTGTTATGGGTGGGCGGCCTTCTGGCTGCATGCCACCTCCTATCTGGTCGTGAGCGCGAGACGGCGATCGAGGTTCAAGGCTCGCTCGCGCGAAGGGCCAGAGAACTCCTGAAGGCGTTGGCTCATCCGGGCGCAGCCATTACCGTAGCAGCCAGCATCGCGCTTTTGCTGAGCAAACCGACAGATTTGCAGCAGGTTTGGCTTCACATCAAGCTCACGTTGGTCGTGATTCTGATTGCAGCAGATTTGCTGCTGACGGTCGGTGTGCATGGGTTGGTGAGCCGAGGCACCGCGATCTCGGCGGGCCGACTGAGGCTGACTCGTGGAGTGATCGTTTTGCTGTTCCTGGCCATTGTCTTTCTGGCAGTGGTGAAGCCTTAGCGGCGCGCCTGCAGCACCAGCCTGGCAGGTCTCCGGCAACAGCGCATTCCGCTCTTGATCAGGAGGTTGTGTTGACGAAGATTACGATTCGAAATAACGGCCCGGTGCGTATCGAGGGTGCTCCAGGTGACTTTGTTATCTGCGACGCTGAGGGCAACACGTTTGATCTCGCCGGTCGCACGGCGATTAGCCTCTGCCGCTGTGGACACTCTGCGGATAAGCCTTTCTGCGACGGGCAGCACAAGCAATGCGCCTTTCAATCGGAGGTGAAGGCTCGCGCACTTCCTCCTCCCGTAGTTCCGGTTGCGGCGCCATTAGCGCCGGGCACGCCAGAGGCGCCCAAGGCCTAGGCAGCTGGCGATTATCGATGCGCCGAGGCAAAACCAAACGGCGCTCCTCGGCCGCTGCCCAAGCTCTGGTGAGCCTTCGTTGCGGCTAAATCTTGAACGACCATTGCTTCACCGCTTCGGGTTGCACCCATTTCTGAATGCCGTGCACTTGATTATGCGTCCAGTAGTGCGCCCAATCGATTTTTTCCGGCGCCCAAGGAAGGCGCTCCCGGTCTTGCGGAGCGATCAGGTTATACGCGGCGCGAATGTTTTCGCACTCGAAGATGAACCGGTTGTGCAGCACGAACGGAAGGTAATATTCCAGGGTTTGCTCGCGGAAGTTCGACTGCAAACCCAGCGTGCGGAGCGACGCCGTCCAGCCGGACAAGGCATCGTGGCCGGGAAGCCGAAGGGTGCGGAGCAAACCACGCATCCCGCTGATGAGGCTTTGCAGCCGCGCAATGCGTTTTTTCTGGCGCTCGCGCCGCGCGCGCGCTTCGGCAGCGGAAAGGAAGCGAAGCTGGCCGCGGCGGGGCCCGGCGGACGCGAGCCGCTGGATGAACGGCGCCTTCCGTGACTTCCCGCCGTTTTGCGTGAGTTTCCGCGCCTCGGAGCGAAGCAGCCGCGCGAGCTGCTCCAGGTGAATGGGATTCACTTCGGCGCTGGCGAGCTGATACACCGGCTGATGCTGATTGTGAAGCAGCAGGGCGCTCGCCACCAGAATCGCCGCCGCCACCTCATCGACAGGAACAACTTCGAGCGGCGCGTCCCGGCGCATCGGCCATTCCTTCATTCCGCTCAGGGCCATCAGGACCAGCGGCGCCGCGGTGCGGCCGCCTTCGATCCAGCCCGGAAATGGGAAGGCAAGGGCGCTTTCGATAATGGCCGGGCGAACGATGGTCCAGGGAACGTCCGCCGTGGCAGCCAGAAGTTGCTCACCCAAACTCTTCGAGTATGTGTAGGTGTTCACCCAACCCCAGTGCCCGGCTCTTTGGCGGCCAAGCGTAGTGAGCTCCCGTGCCAGTTCTCGCGGGCGCCGCTTCGAGATTTCAGTCAGGTCGCCGTTCACGCCTGCAGCCCGGTAGATTTCAGCCACGCGCGCGCGGCAGTAGCGGAGTTCGTCGGCAGCCTGGAAGCTCTCGTCATCCGGCCCCTGGCGATGGGGGTAAAAACCCAGAATGGGTTCCGTTTCTTCAATGAGTCCGTCCGCTTCGCCGCACACGAAGCAAGTGGAAACGTGCAGGAGCTTGGCGCCGAGACGCCGCGCGAGCTCGATCAAGTGTTCGACGCCGTCGACGTTCGAGCTGAGCGAGTCATCGAGCGGCGGAAAGAAGTCGACGCGGCCCGCGCAGTTGATGATCAGCGAGACGCGGCCCGCCAGCCGTTCCACCTCAGCCGGCGCCAGACCCAGCGAGGGCATGGCCACGTCTCCGGGCCATATGCTGATCCTGTCTGCCAAACGCGAGCCCGTTTCCCGGCTGTTCCGGTTTGCCTTCTCGAGCACGGGCTTCAAAGCCGGCGAACCCAGCACCTCGCGCTCGAACCGTTCCTTGGCGCCGAGACTTTGGCTTCCTCGCATCAGCACGTGCAGGTGCTTGAAGTCCGGATAACGGTCGATCAGCAAGCCCAGCACGACCTTGCCCAGGAAGCCGCTGCTGCCGGTGAGCAGGATCTCGTTCTCGCGGAATGTTTGAACCCCATCGATCATTATAGGCTAGTATAGTACGCTACTTACGACACGGCTCTTGTCGCTGAAAAACCGGCGCGAGCTTTGCAAGGTAGGCCATCGCGACCGGCTCATGGCTGACGGCCGTTTCGGGGTTATCGTTCCGCGCTCAGCGCTCGAACGCGGCTCTGCTGGTATGTATACACGATGCGATGAATCACGGTGAGCTGCGAGAACACGGTAATCACCCAGAGCACCGGTGCCATCCGGTCTGTGAAGGCGCCGATGATAATCAGCACGATGCGCTCGGGGCGCTCGAGAAACCCCACCTTGCATTTAGGAATCAGGTTTTCGGCGCGGGCGCGTGTGTAGCTCGTCATCACTGCGCCGATCATGGCCACGGCCACCAGAGTCACATACCAGAAGCGCGCGATGCGTCCGTAGTAGACGATCAGACCTACGAGCAGCAGTAGGTCTGAATAACGGTCGATGACCGAATCAAAGAATCCACCAAACGGCGTCACGCGCTCAGTGACCCGCGCCACGGGGCCATCGGTAAGGTCAAAGATGGCGGCCAGCACCACGACGGCTCCCGCCCAGCGGAAGTAGCCATAGGCGAAGAGATAGGCCGCGAGTACGTTGATGCCGAAGCCTACCGCGGTGAGAACGTTGGGATTGATGCCGGCGGCGGCGAAAAACTTTACAATCTTCGCCCACAGGTAGCGCCCGCCTTGTCCGATGCGATAGGTAATCATCGAGGTTTTAAACTGAGTTCGGTTTGCGCCGACGCCGAAATTATTCCGTGGCAAAGCCCAACAGCCGGACGGACGTGACCTCACGCCGACTTACAAACATCCCTCCCGGGGCGCCTTCCACCAACCTAGCCTAGAGCGCCGGAGACCTTTGTGTACGCTTTTTTGGTGGCGTCCACGGCTTCGGTAATCCGGTCCGTGCCTCTCTCGATCACGTCGGTGGTTCGCTCGACCGCATCTTCAACCGCTCTGGAGGCTTGTTCAAAGCCCCGGCGGGCCTGTTTCACACCCCTTCGCGACTGGTCAGCAATCCATTCCCGTGTCTCTTCGCCCGACTGCGGGGCCAGCAGGAGGGCCGTGGCCGCTCCCACCGCGAAGCCAATCAGAAAAGCCAACCCGACTTTGGGTTTCATTGTACCCTCCTCTTCCTACTCCATCCTGATCATAGCCTAACCGGCGCTAAGGGTGCGAGCCGGGAGTTTGCGCTACGGGCCCGCTCCCAAGATTAGTTTCTGTACTCGCCAATTCAACAGTTCGGCCACGTAGAGTTCGTTTTCAGACGGGCAAGCGATCTCGTGGATCCAGCCGAACTGCTTGAGTTGCTTGCCGGACTCTCCAAGCACGCCCAAGACCTTCCCATCCAGTGTCAGCTTGTAGATGCGGCCCGGAAAGGCGTCGGAGCTGAACAGCACCTGATTGGGCCCCGGTGTGATGCAGAGCGCCCAGGGCGCGCCGGGCGCCATCGTGCCCGTCGCCGCTGTCGGCTTGGGGCCGATCGCGGGACGCGCGTTCGGATCAACGGGCACGTCAATGGTGATCTGCCTGAGAAACTTGCCCTCGCCGTCAAATACCTGAATGCGGCGGTTTCCGCGGTCGGCCACGTAGACGCGGCCCTGCGCGTCCACCGCAATGCTGTGCGGCGTGTTGAACTGTCCGGGCGCGCCGCCGGGCTCGCCCCACGATTTCAGCCAGTTGCCCGCCTTATCGACTTTGGCCACGCGCGAATTAATGTAACCGTCGCTGATATACGTATTCCCCTCCGCATCCCAGGCCATGTCGGTGACTTGCCGGAACATGCCGTCCACCGGAGGCAGCGGCGGCTTAGGATGGCGCAGCGGCTCGGTTCCCTCGTCCGAGGCTTCTTGCTTGCGCCCAAACACCATCAGCACGCGGCCTTCGGGGTTGAACTTGATCACCATGTCTGAGCCCTTGTCTGCCACCCAGATGTTGTCATCCCGGTCGACCTTCACCGAGTGCGCGAACGACCAGGCATAGAGGTTGTGGCCAATCTCGCGAACGAACTGGCCATCAGCGTCGAACTCCAGCAGTTGCGCCGCGGCCGCGCCATAAGCGGGCCCGGTGGTGTTGCCGCGCGAGAAGACGAAGACGTGTCCCTTGGAGTTGACCGCGACGCCTGCAACCTCGCCAAAATAAATATTCGGTGGAAGTTTCAGAAAATCCGGAACAGATTGATAAGGAATCTTCGGCGGCTGTTGAGCCCAAAGCGAAGGGCACAGCAAGAAGAGCAGAAAGACTATCGAGCCTCGCATCGTCGCCTCCTCGAAACGTCCTCAGTCTAGCCCAAACCAGGAGGCTGCGGAAAAACTTGTCCAGCTTGTCATTCCGAGGAGCCGTGGGCGACGAGGAATCTCGCATTGTGCTTCTTTTCAGAGCGAGATTTCTCGCGCAGTTCACCCTGAGCTCCTTCGCTGCGCTCAGGACCGGTCGCAGCGAACGGGCTTGAAATGACAGGGCTCCGAAGGCCTTTTCCGCAGCCTGCCAGGTTTGCCCGCGACGGACCAGCCACTTTACAAAACGCGCCTTTCAGCCCCTCAAAACGGCGACTTTGTGTAGATTTTACCGACTTAGGCAACACCGATTCCAAAGGACTTCTTGGCTTTGTGTAAATTTTACACAAAGCCACCAAGCTGTTGATTCCACATAACTTCTTGGCTTTGGCACGAACCCAAAATTGCGTAACGTGCTGATTCTAAATAACCTCTTGGCTTTGGGGGGTAGGGGGGTGGGGGGGGTGTAGGGGGGTGGAGGGGAGGTGGGCCCTGGGTAACCAGTTGTATAACCCGCTGTGCCTTTCCTCCACCGTTCCATCGCCACCATAACCTGTTGAGGTCGCCCATTTCACAGCCCCCATAACATCTCCGCAATGCCCGCAATGCCCGCCCCAACTGGCGAACCCTTCCAGCCCCCTCGAACAGCATCGCCTTCGGCCGCGTCCCCGGCCACCTTGATCCTGTCCCGCCCCATTCTGATTCACCTTCCCACCCTATCACAGACGGGTCAGGCTGTCAAGTCATGACGGTTTTATATGTAGGCTAGTTTACGGACGTTTTTGCGCGAAACCGTTCACCGCCGGCTGGCGGGCGCATCCGGAACAACGCCCCCCAAAATGATCTAGGGGTGGGGTTTGCCCTACCCGTGGGGACGGCGAGCCGTTTCCTGGAGTTTGTACATTCAGGAACTGCCAAATAGGGCAATTGCGGATCGCAGCGTCCTAAGAGGGCGCCGGCCCCTTACAAAAGCGCTTAGTGAATTTGCGGCATCAATACGGGGCCGCTCTTGCAGTCTTCGCTCACCACATCAACCAAGAGCTCCACATTACGTGCGATGAAGCTATTGCGGAGTGCGAGAAGCTGTTTGCCACCCGCTTCACAGTAAGCGCGCGCTGGCCCGCCAGCCAGCTTCGAACGGTCTCCCTGTTCAAAGCCGTCCAGGCATTCCTCGACATGCTGGAACAAGCGCTCGTTGCTTTCTTTCGTCAGGGACTGCAGTGCCTTGCCGTACTCTTCGGCGCCTTGCAGCCCTCGCGCGAGCCGGGTCACGGTAGTAAATTCATCCCAAGCGTACTCCAACTGGTACGTAAGCCCCTGATGGTGAATCCACGGGCGAACCGTGGGTGTTAGTAGGCGATAGAACTCGTTTAAGCGAAGGTCCAGAAAATCGTAGTCGGGCCGCGTCAGGTCCCCGCGCAGGCGCCCCTCGGTTCTTAGAGCGTCACGGATCGGAGTGCCTCCGTAGGGCAGCATTCGGGAGAACGTCGCTGCAGCGCGCCCGTCGCCGGTGATGTTCTTCAAAAAGGCCAAGTTCTCCCGGACGGATTCGAAGGTGCTCGACGGATCAAAGAGCATGAACCCATAGGAAACGTTCAATTCAAGCTCTTTCAGGGTTCGAACCGCCGCCAGGTTCTCCTCCACAGACATCTGTTTGTTCAGCACTCTGAGTCCCTGTTCAGTACCAGACTCAAGACCCATGTACACAAGGAAGAGACCGGCATCGCGCAGCTTTCGGAACAATTCGGACTCCACATATTCAGCGCGGCAACTGATCTTCCAGATCATGCGATCGACTAATCCCGCGTCGTACATGCGCTCCACCAACTCGTCCGCCCAGCGCCGCCCGGCCAAGCCCCAAAGGGGAAAGTCGTCGTCCTGGAAAAGGATGACGCGAACACCGAGATGCTGGAGCAGGTACAGCATCTCTTCGACAACTTTCACGGGCTTGCGCACCCGAACAACTTTGCCGGGCGCATTCCGGTAAAAGGTGTGGATTGAGCAGAACGAACACCGACGTGCGCAGCCGCGGCTCGCCAGCAGCGGCAATGTAGGAAACCCGCCGATCTGCTCAGGTTCGAAGGGGCGGTACGGGTAGGGGAGAGAATCAAGATCCTGTACGAGAGGCCGCGGCTCGCTTTCTGCGACTTGACCGTCCTTGAGGAAGGCCAGCCCGGGGGTCTCGCGCCAATCTCTGTTGCTGAGAAGACGATCGACGAGATCGACGAGGGTGTGCTCGCCTTCGAATCGCACGACACTGTCCAACTCAGGGAAGTGCTTTAGCGCCTCGTCGTGACACAGGCTAGGGAAATGCCCGCCAATTGTAAAGTGTGAGGTGATTCCGGCATCCCGCAACCGGCTGGCAACTCTTCGAAACTGGGGTAAGAAAGCCTGGAAGATAAGAGAAAAGCCGACCACGAGAGGCTGCCGCGATACAAGCCGCTCTGCAATTTTTTCCGGCCCATCGCGAACATCAATCATCTGGACGGTGTGCCCCCGCTGCTGTAGCACGGCAGACAAATACCCCATCCCGAGATTGCCCTGATCTTGATAGCCGATCAGGGCTATCTCCGCTGTCCCGCCAGGCCTCACCGGCGGGTCGACAGACGACCCGCTTTGCGCACCAGGGAGCATGCTACCCCCGTTTTTGCTCGACCCCGCGAAGTATGCTGGCAACCTTTGCCGCACCCTCGGCAATAGCTCGGTGCGCGTTGGCCATCGTTTCAAGCCCAACGGCCAGCACTTCGCTCCGGAGTTCCTGCTCAACTTCTTGCAGAACGAACTGCATGTCGATCCAGTCACCTATCGGTCTAGGCACAAACCGCAAAAAATCCGGCAATTCACGCTCGGCTGCCATGTCTATCTCCTCTCGGCGTACGGTAAAGTATGTAGCACTGCAATACTAGACCTTAAGAAATACGAAGACAAGAGAGAAATATAAGAAGGTAAAAGGGTTATCGAGTGGCTATTGCACAAATTGACCTCATCCGAGCCACATAGCCGCGCCGGGCGACGCAGGCGAGACGCTGTTCGAACAGCGAGGCCTCTACTCCCTATTCCCGAGCCATGTTGACAGAGCAGAAGCGGCACGATGCAGGTCGAGTTCTCCATTCGAGGCCCAAGCAACGAAACCGTCGGGCCGCACGAAGAGAGTCGTCAAATCGGAACTCTCCTTCAGTCTGGTGGCTATGACGCTAAGCCGGTCGCGCCAGCGCGCGCCCAACGTGGAGATCCGCGCGTCACCCCCAAAGTTAAATAGAAGGGCGTGTCCGTCACGGCAGAACTCGCCGAGCCTTCTGCCGTCTTCGAATTCAAGATCGGGCGCACTCTGTCCGATTAAGGGATGATCGCCGGGTAGATCGTAGCGTTGCCATACCCCGGAGATTCTCTTCGCAAGGGATGTTGCTCCACCAGGCCCTCCCATGATGTCCGCAATAATCGGCGCGAGAGTAAGTCCACGACGCTTGGGACTCATCAATGTAACCTGTGCTCTGGTCCATTTGAGGGTCCAAGCGCCGATAGGGTGACGCTCGGTCGTGTAGGTGTCAAGAAGCGTCTCGGGGGCCCATCCCTTCACCGTCGCGGCGAGCTTCCACCCCAGATTGAATGCGTCTCCAAGACCAAGATTAAGGCCCTGACCGCCAATGGGTGCATGAACATGGGCAGCGTCTCCCGCCAACAGAACTCGTCCAAGCCGATAGGTGCTGGCCTGACGGGCGTTGTCGGTCCACCGCGTGGCCGCGTAAACGGCGGTAAGGATTAAGTCAGTCCCGGAGACCTTCCTCAAGCTTGTTTGCAGCTCTTCCAGGGTGATGGGAGCGTCCCGGTCTTCAGGTGGACCGTCGAATTCCACTGTCAGAATTCTGCCTGGCATGGGACCGTTTACATATGTTCCGTGGACCGTGCGCTTCCAGCCGTGAGAAAGCTTCTGGGGATCGGCAATTTCGACCATTGCGGCGTAGCCGCTAATCTCAGAATCGGTTCCGGGAAACTCAAAACCGGCGAGTTTCCTGACCGCGCTTCGCCCGCCGTCACAGCCAACAAGCCACCCCGAGCGAACCGTGGTCCCGCCGGCATGAACCGTAACACCGCCGCGGTCTGCTGAGAAATCGCTGACGCCCGCTCCGAACCGAATCTCGACCTGCAATTGCGCGGCGCGCTCGCTGAGCAAAGTTTCGAGATTCTGCTGGGAAATGGCGCCGCCGGCGGCCGCGGGACCTCGCCCAGCGAATTCGGGGTCATTATAGTCAACAGCATTTGCGTCCAAGGTCATCCCGAGATAGCCGGCAAGCCCGGGTGGGCTTTTGGTGAGATTCGGGGCGCCGCCGGACGCCACGAACCAAGCGGCGCCCCGTACGGCGGCCTCGAGTCCTTTGCCAGCGGCTGATGCGTCGGTCCACCAGAGCGCTCCCTTCTTCACGGCAGGAAGCAGGCCACGCCTATAAAAAATCTCCATTGAAGGGATGTTGAGGGCCCGGCCTCCAATCGCACCAGCCTTGATGGGGAGATTCGGATCTGCGAGCTTTTCAAGCACCAACACCGAGACGCCGGCAAGCCTTAGCTCACACGCGAGGAGCAGGCCGACGGGTCCTGCGCCTGCAATCACCACGTCGTACGGCATAGCGCCTCGCTGCCGGGAACAGGGCTCGCAATCACGTCAGCAAATCGGGAAGCTTTCATCGAGCCGCTTTCCTGTAATTCTGATGTTGGGAGTCAGGAGCCCACCGGTATCCGAACCAGCTCACCATATCTTGAGCACTTTCGATCTGCGGGCATTCGGGTATACCTAATGCGGCCCATTTTCGCAGAGCTCGGTCCGTGGAGGGCAGAAATCCCAAAGTGTCCTTTATAACCAACTGGGTGCGTTTGCGCGCATTGTGCCCGAGCTGTCGGCGACTCGGAAGGTACTTTCCGTGCAGCCGCCGTCCGGCAAGCGCCTGGTATATGGCCCGAGGAAACATCGCGGCTTACGCGCGCAACGGCGCCGAAGCTGCACTACGCATTTCGGCGCGAGGCGAAGGCTACCACGAACGCTCACCCCGCACGGCTGAGGCCGTACCCTTTCACGCTCGGGTCGAACGGTCGTGAGAGCTACAGGCTAATTGGACGCCCGCTCCGTGGAGGAGACGAAACTCCTGGCGTGGGCGAGTTCGGGACGAGTGGAATTCTCTCCGTTGCCGGTGGATTTCAGCAGCGCCGTGTAGTAGGACGCCGCCTTCGGCTTGTCGCCGGCGGCTTCTGCCGCCCGGCCGGCGTTGTAGAGGCCGTTCAGCCGGTTGGGGCTGAGCTTCAGCGCCACGGCGTACTCGGCCAAGGCCCGATCGGGCTGGCCGAACTCCAGCAGCATATCGGCGTACATTTCACGTGCAGGGATATCGACCTCAGCCTGGCCCACCTTGTCCTGCAGGTCTGCGGCGGTTCCCATGTTCTTCAGCGCCTCGTCGCGCTTGCCTTCGGCGAATGCGATCCAAGCCAGCATCTCGCCGCGATCGATCTTCGCGCCGGTGCCCTCGGCCTTGTAGGCGTCTTTGCCTTTCCGGAGCTCGGCCATTAACTCGTCGTAGCGCGCGAGGTCGGCCCGCGCCTGCTCCGGCTGGCGCAGGCGTCCGTGAGCCAGCGCTCGCGCCCAGTACACCAGGGTGGACACCTCGGGCGGCGATCCGGCGACAGGTTCCATGGCCGCCGCCGATTCCCAGTTGCGCATCTCGAGCGCGTAGAAAATGGGCAGTTTCATGCGATAGTACGGTACCATTCCATCCATGTAGGCAGAGCCCATGCCCGGCATCGATGCGATTGTGGTCAACGGCGCTGAGATCTGATCGAGCACCGCTTTGGCGCGAGCGTCCTGGCCGCTTTGCAGATAGGCATAAAGCAGGAAGTCGTAGGAGTGCGGCTCATCCATGATGCCGCTCTCGCCGCGCGCCTCCGCGGCCTGCGAGGCTGCGATGGAGCCGAGTTGGGAGGCAATGTCCTGCGGCCACAGGCCCAGGCGCGCATAGATGTGCCCCGGCATGTGGAATGCGTGCGGGCCCGACTGCGCGATCTCGCCATAGTGGTCGGCGGCGGCCAACCCGTCCGGGGCCATCCTCGGGTTGTCGCAAGAGTGGATGATGTAGTGCACCACGCCGGGATGATCGGGATACTTTGCGAAGAACGGCGCCAGCACGGCCATCGCCTGGCGCTCCGCCGAGAGGCTCGTGTCGTCCGGTCCCCTGGCCGCAAGCAGCGAAAGCGCGTAGAAGGCGCCGGCGTCCACATCGCCGGGATACTGGGCGAATAGGCGGTCCATCGCCGCCGAGTAAGCCGCAACGCGTGCCGGAAATTCCCCGGCGCCCGGACGATAGAAGCCGGCGAGTGCGGCGATATAAGCGCGCTCCCGCTCGGCGATCGCGGTGCCCGCGGCGCCCGAGATGAGCGCCTGCGCCTTTTGCATCTCCGCCCATCCCAGCCTCATGTCGTCCGCATCGGGGCGGCCCCAGATTTGGTGAAAGACGCTCATGGCCACGCCCCAGTGCGCCATGGCGCAGTCCGGGTCGCTCTTCGCAAGCCGGTCGAACTGGCTGCGTGCCTCTTCGTACCAGAAATCATGCAGCAGAGCTACGCCTCGGTTGAAGGGCGCCTGCGAGGAGCTTGCGCAGGTCACGGGGAACGAGACGGTGCCAAGCCGTTCGTCCTTGGCGGTAGCGGCAAGACCCGTCGAAGAGGGGTGCGCCGTCTGAGCCGCAACGGGCAGAGCCCCCAGCATGAGCAGAAAGGTTACTGAGATTTTCATCGCGCCATTATATCTAAACCCAGCAGGTAGTGTCCCAATTTCAGGCGTAGGGGGGCCCGTACGTGAGATGCACCGCGATTAGTTTTTCGCTCCGGCGGTCGCGTTGAGCACGATCGTCAACGGTTCCACAGAGTCGGGTTTGACGTAGCGATTCACGAGGAAGCGGTCTCCACCTTTAGAAACGTCGTAGGTGTAAAGGTCGGTATTCGAGACGGGCGCTCGCCCGTGAATCTGGAAAAGCGGCGAGGCTACCCCGGTGGAAAACGTTTCGCCGGCATTCACCGGCACGGCAGTCAGCGTTCCTTTTGGGTCGATATAGAAGATTTCCTTCCCGTCGCCTCGCCATCGGGGTTCGGTGCCGCCGCCCGGCGACACCTGCCACTTCCCCTGCGCGCCCGGAAACGTGGTGACGTAGATTTCCCATTCGCCGGAGTCATTCGACGCGTAGGCCGCCCACTTGCCATCCGGCGAGATCATTCCATTGGTTTCGCTCGCCTGGCCGGTGAGAAACGGGCTCACCTTGCCGGAGGCAGCGTTTACCAGCACCAGGTTCGAGCCGCCTCCCGCCGGCTCATAAGTGCAGAGGATGCTCTGGCTGTCGTAGCTCCACGAGTTCGGCAGGATGTCGTCTTGGGGCCGGGTCGTGTAAAGCGCCCTCGCGGGCTCGAGTCCGCTCGCCTGCTTAATCGTGAGGATTCCCGCTCCGGCGGTGCCGTTGTATCGATAGGCGATGGTTCGCCCGTCGCGCGACCAGACCGCCGTTGCTTCCTCGGCAGGGTCGAAGGTAAAGCGGGAGGCCGTGCCGTGATTGAGGTCTTCGATCCAGACGTCGACGTTAGAGGTCTTGAGATCGGCAATGTCGGCCACCACGCGATTCGCGTCGGGCGCGATCGAGGGATTCGCGATCACCCCGGGCGCGCCGATGCGTCCCACCTCCTTGCCGCTTCGGTCGTACCACACCAAGGCTGAGAGCGCGATGGCTCCGGCTCCAGCGCTGTAAACCACCGTATCGTCTCCTCCGGCGGCGAAGGCGCTGTAATTCACCGAAGGCTCGTAACTGACGTGATCCGACACCACCCGGTACTCGCCCGTGACCCTTCCCTTGCTAGCGTCAAAAGGAGCGCTGATCAGGCTCTTTCTCTCGTCCAGATAATATAGGCGTCCGTTCGTGTAAACCGCGTTGGCTTCAGTCCGCTGAGTTAGTTTCTTCTCTTTGGCCGCGAGCGAACTCAGGTAGATTCCGTCTTTGAGGTTTTCAGGGCCGCTACTGAAGGTGCCCGACCAGAAGAGGAAATGCTCGCCGTCCGGCAGAAACTGGGGCCAGCGGTGCGAAGTCTCGTTGGAGAGGTAGACCTTGTCGGTGAGCGGCGCCGGGCCGCTCCCGTCAAAATTGACGCGCCACAGCGGACCGCCCGCGTCCGGCGAATAGATGATCACGCCCCGGCTGCCCCACGATCCTCCGCGGCCGCGCGGAGCCGTAGCCAGCACTTGCGGTGCGCCGCCCGCGATGCCGACCTTCTGCAGCTTCCCGTCCGCGAAAAATCCGATGCTCGCGTCATCCGGCGACCAGAAGGGATACGAAGCGCCTTCGGTTCCCTCCAACCGCGTGGCGCCGTTCGCGCCGAGGCGCTCGAAATAGAGCATGTTTTCGCCCGACGCGTCGTCGCGCTCCACAACGGCCAGCATCCGCCCGTCGACGGAAAGCGCCAGGTTGACGGCGTCATTCTGGAGAGGAATCGCGAACTGCATCCGTTCCGCCGGCGCAGGCCGCTTGACGGCCAGATAAGCCGCGAACAATCCGGCCGCCGCTGCGACTGCGATCGCAGCCCACAGCACCCATCCTCGCCGACGGGGCGCTTCGATGGCAGGCAGACTGGCGAAACTGGGTGTAGTTGCCGATCCGGAAAGCGCGCTGAGGGCAAAGGCCAGGTCTTTGGCCGATTGAAAGCGATGCGCCGCGCTCTTTTCAAGGCAATGGTCCACGATCCGCTGAAGCGGCGGCGGAACGTTCCTACCTGACGTCGAGAGTTCCGGCGGCTCTTCCTTGAGAATCGCCGTCATGGTTTCCGCCGACGTATCGCGCCGGAAGGCACGGCGGCCGGTGAGCATTTCATAGAGAATGGCGCCGGAGGAAAAGATGTCGGAGCGGGCGTCAGCGGGTTGCGCGCGCACCTGCTCAGGCGACATATATCCGGCCGTGCCCATGACAACGCCGGGGAGGGTTTCGAGCGTGGCCGTGCGAGCGCTGTCGGGTTCGCTCCCATCGCTCGCGAGCAACTTGGCAAGCCCGAAGTCCAGAATCTTCACGCGGCCGTCGGCGGTGATGAAGATGTTCTCGGGTTTCAGATCGCGGTGCACGATGCCTTTGTCGTGGGCTGCGGCCAGGCCGTGCGCGATCTCAAGTGCGTACTCGGTGGCCTTGCGCGCTCCGAGCGACCCAGACTCGATCCGCTGACGAAGTGTCTCGCCTTCGAGCAATTCCTGCACCACGTAGGGCGCGCCTTCGTGCGTGCCGAAATCGTGCACCGTCACAATGTTCGGATGGTTGAGCTGGCTCGCGGCGCGGGCTTCCTGTTCAAAGCGGCGCAAGCGGTCGGCATCGGCCGAATACGATGCCGGCAGCACCTTGATGGCTACGTCGCGCTCAAGGCGCGCGTCGCGCGCCCGATACACTTCACCCATGCCGCCGGCGCCCAGCGACGAAAGGATTTCATAAGGACCGAGCCTGGTTCCGGAAACAAGCGACATACCCGCGCAGCATTATACGTGAAGCCGCGAAGGCTGGCTCTCTTGAACTTGTTTGTATTTCACGCGTTGCTAAGTTGACGGCGGGAGTGTTCCTTCCAGTCTTGCTCGTACCTTTCCCGAATTTCAGTAAGTCTGTCTTCTGAAAACAACTTCCGCAGGTCAAACAACTGGCGGCGTGATTCAGCAGTTTTCCCATGTGGACCTGGTAACAATCCAGAAATGAATCTACCTCTTTGGGATATTTGTCTCCATCGCGTGAAGAAAGGTTCGCTCGAACGTCTTGAATAGCAGGGGTAATTTGCGTAAGAGCACTTGGTGACTCTTGGAAAACAGCCGCCCTTCCCCTGTATCCCAAACGATGCGTCGACCGGCTCACCATCGCTACAAGAGCCGCGGACCTCCAAATCAGGTCCGCGCCACCTTGCTCTTCGGGTACCATCTCCGGATCAAGCGTTCTCGATCGGCCGGATAACACGGATGGCCAGCAGAATGATGCAAAACGCGGCAACGTGGAAGGTGCTCACGAGGTCGAAAACCGGGCCGTAGCCGAAACCGTGGTCCAACAGGTAGCCGACGACGAAGCCGAAGCAAATACCGCCGAGGGCGCCCCCAAAACCCACCAGGCCGGCCACCGAACCGACCACCTGGGGTGGGAATAGGTCGGCGGGAATGATCATGACCAGCGTGGACCATGACTGCTGCCCGAAAAACGCGATCGAGAAGAGAAAGATCGCCAGTTGAAGGGGCGACCGGGTCACCAGGAAGATCAGCGGCATGAGGGCCGCGCTCGCCCCCAGCGCCGCCTTACGGGCGAAATTCACCGAATGTCCGCGCCGGATGAGCCAGCTTGAAAACCAGCCTCCGGTGAGGCTGCCCAGGCCCGACGCAGCGTAAGGGATCCAGGCGAAATAGCCCACCTGCTTGATGTCGAATCCCCGCGCGTCGTAGAGGTACTTCGGTAGCCAGAACAGGTAGAAGTACCAGGCGGCGTCGCTCAGAAATTTGGCCAGCACCAATCCCCACACCTGGGGAAAGGTGAGGAGGCGAACCCACGGGATGGCCGGCGAGTCGTCTTGATGGGCCGCGAGCACGTCGCCCAGGCGCGCGCGCTCGTCGCTGGTCAGCCGCGGGTGCTGGGCAGGCGGAAAGTACTCCTTGATCCACCACAGCACCCATGCGAGGCCCGCCAAGCCGGACACAAAGAAGACCCACCGCCAGTTGAGGGCGCTGAGGATCAGGGCGATGGCGGGCGGCGCAATCACCGCGCCCACCGCCGTACCTGCGTTCATGATCCCCATCGCGGTGGATCGCTCCTCAACCGGGAACCACTCGGCGACAGCTTTGGTGGCGGCGGGGAATCCACCACCCTCCCCGAGTCCCAACATGAAGCGGCTGGCCGCCAGCATCCCTAGGCCGAGCGCGAGGCCGTGGCTGGCGCAGGCGAGCGACCACCAGAGCATCACCACCAGGAATCCGCGTCGCGTGCCCAGGGCGTCGATCAGCCGGCCTCCGCCCACGTACATGACGGCGTAAGCAATCAGAAATGCTGCTTGCAACTCGGAGAACTGGGTGTTGGAGATAGGAATGTCGCGCTGGATGGCGGCGATCGCGACGGGCAGCGTCTGCCGGTCAAAATAGCTGATGGCGATGGCGGCGCTGATCAGAACGGCGATGTTCCATCGCAGCGAGGTTCGCATAGTTTACCGGCCCGGCCGCAAGCTTCAAGTCACTTTGAGGCGTCGGCCGCGGAGCAGCAACGGACGAATCGCCTCTCACTGCATGATGACAGACTCTCTTACGCAGTTTCGAATCGAAGGCTAACGAGGCTTCGCCTCAGACCGACGAGGCCCGCCCGGATTTCAAATGGCAAATTACATATTCAAAATGGTTTATGGCCGTATTCAAAAGCTTGACTCAAGAAATGAAATTCCAAATCTCAAGCCTTCTAGCACGGTCACCGGACAACAAACATAGCCATTGGAGTTTGTAACGAATTCAACAATTACGACACTCTGTATGTATAATGCTTGAAGCTATGTGGCGGATAACGAGAGAAATGTGACTCCTGACAGCGTGCTTGCGGCGTTTAGGGTTCGAGTCTCGAGTTCCCTCCAACTGGGAAGTAAACCCCGCAAGCCCGAGGAATCTGGCTGAAGGAACTTGGCGGGAAGGGGTGTTCCGATGCGCAAGAATCAACGGCGACTGTTTCTGGGGATCGTTTTTCTCTCCGCCGCAAGCGTCAGCGGTCTAGCGGCGGCGCAGGCGGGCACCCAGCGTGGGGTGTCTGCCGTGAAGACGCAGCCAGCCCTCGCGCAGCCGGGCACCTACTACGCCCTCGTGATTGGAGTCGCCGATTACACTCACCTGCCAAAACTTAGAACTCCGGTCAACGACGCGCAGGCCGTTGCCGAGCTGCTTCGCAGCCGGTACGGCTTCAACACCAAGGTGCTGCCGAACGCAACGCGCGACCAGATTCTGACGGCCCTCGATGATTACCGGCGCAGGCTATCGGACCAGTCGAGTTTATTGATCTACTACGCGGGTCACGGCTATTACGATAAGGAACAGGATCGTGCCTACTGGGCTCCGGTCGACGCCCAAAGGGATACCTATGCGCGCTGGATTATTGCGGAAGAGATAACGGGTGCCGCCCGCGCCATCCCGGCGCGCCACGTGCTGATCGTGTCTGACAGTTGCTACTCAGGCATGCTGACTCGGTCGGCGGCTCCCACGGTTACCCCGATCGAACACGACGAGTACATCGAGAAGATGCAAGCCGGAAAGTCCAGGGATGTAATGGCCAGCGGTGGCAATGAGCCGGTGGCGGACGGGGATGCCCCGGGCCATTCCCTCGAACACTCCGTCTTCGCGAACGCCCTGCTGCAAGGCCTGACGCGGATGGACTTGGCGGAGTTTTCGGCGGACGAACTTTTCAACCAGCACATCCGGGAGCAAGTGGGCGGACGATCCAATCAAGTGCCGCAATACAATCCCGTCCGTGATTCCGGCCATGAGGAGGGCGACTTTGTGTTCCTTCGCACCCAGGTTCCGGAGATACACCCTGCGAAGGTTACGCAACCGCTGGTTCCAGTGACGGCACGATCGACGGGCCCTTTAGACGCCGCGGTGTCGGCCCCGGGGTTCGGTGGGTTGATGATTACAGCTCCGGCCGACGCCAAGGTATTCTTCGACGGTCAGCCGAAAGGGATCGTCGATGCGTCCGGCAGCCTGTTGTTAACTGACATCCCGGTAGGTCCCCACACAATCAAGTTCCAGATGGGAAGCTTTCTCAGCGACGACAAGCCGGTCAACATCATAAACGGTGGACCAGGTAGTCTTGCATGGACCCCGCACTTGGGCTCCGCGGCTCCGATTTCGACTGCTCCCCAGACCCAGGAAAGCCCAAAGGTGCTTAGCTTTAACGTTTCTCTTAGGCACGGGTCGAAGGGTACCCTTACTTTAGGTGATGGCAGCATCCGATTTAGTCCCTCGAAGTCAAAGGACTCGTTCGTCGCCGACCTCGCCGCAGTTACGTGCGACCGTAACAAGGATGGTTTCTACCTGCGCACGAAAGAGGGGAAGGAATACGACTTCCGCGCTGGGTCGAAAACCACTGCAGACGACATCTGTGACGCCATACGGAAGATGGCCGTTGGCGGCACACAGCAGAGCTCGGCTTCGTTAGTTACTCCACCAGAACCAAAGTAGTGTCAGGGCGCAAGCTGTGCTCATAAGAGCCTTGACAACTTGGGCTGCCGCCTCCTAGGGCGGACGTGGCTACGCCGGTCAGCCGCTATACCCCGAGAACTCGGGGGAGACAAGATTTCAAATGGCGCACGACTCCGACGAACCGCTCAGGCGGGGCGTGGCCCTGAGTATCGTTCGAGTTGCTCCAGCAGCGACCGGTCGCCCAGGCGCTCGGCCTCGCGCGCGTGTTTCCACGCTTCTTGGTCATGGCCTTCGACGGCAAGAATGCGCCCTAAGCTCACATGCGGAGCGGCATAAGCGGGATCAAGCTCGATTGCCCGATTGAAGTAGCTAACGGCCGTTTGGCGGCTGCCGGAGAAGTGGTAAAGCGTACCCAGAGCGAAATGTGCTTGCGCGTTCCGTGGGTTCTGCTCGAGAATCGCGAGCTGCTCAGCGATGCTGCTCTCGATATCCCGGTCAAGAATGGGCTGGATTACTTTGCGGCGCCAGAAGGGCATTACAGTCAAAAGTCGAGACTAAAAAACTGAAAGTCAAAAGCTGAACGACCCAGAAATCTCCAACGCGGATGGCGCACTCCACGTCATGCCGGAACGAATTCCTTCAGTTCCCGCTCAACGTCAGCGGGTGTCAAGGTCTCCCCGCCGTTCAGCCGTTCCAGGATGCCGTTGATGACGTCTTTCGCCTGGTCCTTACGGTAATTCTTGATGAAGCCGTCGCAGAAGTGATCGCCGGCCATGGCGCGGTTGATCTCCGCTTCCTTGTTGTGGTCCTGCAGTTCGGTAAAGTACACCACGCGATAGCGGCCGCTGTACGTGGCCTCGCGGTAGATCTCAAACATGATCTTGTCGGATTCAAAGGGCATGGCCGGCTCCGCCCTTATGTTACCACGCAGGAACTTTCACGGGCGTGCCCGGTGGGCGCCTTCGCGACAGCCGCCGTGGCTTTCGGTGGCGTAGACTGTAAATCATGGCTGTTGCGCGCCTCATTTTTTTGATCGGCATGTTAGTGGCGAGCGCCACGAGCTGGATCGCCCCAGAAGCCGATCAATGGAAAGTCTTCACCAGCTCCAAATACCACTTTAGCGTGGAGTATCCCGAGTCCTGGTACCCATCTGACGTAACCTCCGACATCCTTGATATCACCAACTTCCGCCGCTCGCGACCGGACGAGAGTATCGCCCTGAAGGCGGGAGGCGCGGAGATCCAGGCGGCGGGAGCGCGCCCTGATGTCCACACGGTGTACGACTGGATTCACCATGACCTCCCGGACGATGCGGGCGACGCCGAAGTGCGCCAAACCGAGCTCCCGCTGCCGAAACCTGTGCCCGGCGGCTGCACCAAGCTCACCGAGGTGACCTGGCGGGAGCGGATTGCAGAGGGGGCTTACTTTGCCGAAACCTCCTACTACTGCCAGGCTGGCAACGGGCTGTACAAAATCTCTCTCTCGAATTGGGATGGCGATCCCCGCCAGAAGAGTCTGCGAGACCTTGCCCTCAAGATAGCGCTCAGCCTGAAGGTTCAGGAGCCCTGACAGAAAACGCGAAAGCCTCACGCAAAGACGCAAAATCATTGCGGCACCGCGGAGGCGTCTTTTTGCGCGTCTTTCGCCTTTGTGTCTTGGCGTGAAACCTCGCATTTCCGCGCCGTGCTTAGGCGCGGCCGCCGCAGATCAGCCCTTTCCAAACTGAAGGCGAAAAGTGCTTTGAGAGTCCTCCCAAAAGGAACTAGCATAGTGTCTGACCGCATCTCGATTGAATCGCAGACCGGCGGTAACAAGGGAGACTTAGCGTGATCGAAAAAAGGCTCAAGCTGGCGGTTTTAGCCGGTTTCGTGGTTATCACATCGACGCTGATGGCGGTCCATTCGGACCGCGTCGCCGAAGGAGCTTCCTGCCTGCCGTTGCCCCAGCTCAGCCGGTGCCCGATCGTAGCTGCCCAAGGTCCAAAGTCGGCCTCAGCGGCCGCACCGTCAGGCATGCCGGCCTCCACGAAGGGCGCACTCGATTCGCGTCTGGCCGGGGCCTATCGCTTTGACCGCGGCGGCTGGATTTATGTGCACCTTGAGGGGTCGCCCGAGGACATCGGGTACCAGCATGGGTACTTACTGGCCCTTCAAATCAGCGATGCTTTTGACGCCCGCCGCCTGATAACCCCGCATGACACCGCTCGTCCGTGGGAATTCTTCCGCACTGCCGCCAAGGATATGCTGTGGCCACACATCGACGCCGAATACCAAGCCGAGTTGAAGGGAATTAGCGAAGGCATCCAGGCTCGCGGCCTGAAGATGGACCTCTGGGACGTGGTGGCCATGAATGCCTTTGAGGAACTGCCCGACTACTACGTTCCCTGGTACAACGAGCAGCACAAGGTGGCGGGCGTGCCCAAGATCACCCCAGAGGGGAACTGCAGCGCCTTCGTGGCTACCGGAAGCTGGACTCGCGACCATCAGATCGTGATCGCGCACAACAACTGGACCAATTTTATCGACGGCGAACGCTGGCGGATCATTTTCGACATCGTTCCCCAGCACGGCTATCACATCATCATGGATGGCTATCCGGGTGTGATCACCAGCGACGACGACTTTGGAATCAACTCCGCTGGCTTGATGATCACCGAGACCACTATCACCCAGTTCCACGGCTGGAATCCCGACGGCATCCCCGAGTTCGTCCGCTCCCGCAAAGCCATGCAGTACGCGGACTCCGTCGACAGCTACGTCAAGATCATGCTCGACGGCAACAACGGCGGCTACGCTAACGACTGGCTTCTGGGCGACCGCAAGACCGGCGAGATTGCGCAGTTCGAGCTGGGACTGAAAGATCACCGCGTGTGGCGCAGCCGCGATGGCTACTTTGTGGGTTCCAATTTTTCAAGCGACCCCAAGCTGACCCAAGAGGAGACCACCTTCAACCCCGATGATCCCGAGACCTCGCCGAACGCCCGGCATATCCGCTGGGACGAGCTGATGAAGCAGTACAAGGGCCAGATTGACGCTCCGCTGGCGGAAAAATTCGAAGCCGATCACTACGACTCCTACGAGAAACGCGAAAATGCAGGCGCCCGCACCATCTGCGGCCACGTGGAGTCTTCGCCGAGTGGTGTGGCGATATGGGACTGGCCTCCTTATTTCCCCGGCGGCGCCGTGCAAGGCAAGGTGACGGACAGCAATCTGGCCGGCGCCATGAGCCTTATCGCCCGCCGCGGCCACCCCTGCGGCGAGGATTTCGTGGCCCAGCCGTTTCTGAACGCTCATCCCGAATATGCCTGGATGGCTCCCGCGCTTCGCGATATGAAGGCGGGGCCCTGGACGGAGTTCAAGGCAGGAGAGAAGCCGTGATCGCCAAGGGCAAAAGCGAGTGGGACGTTACGAGACTTCACAGCAGGTTGCCGATGGCCTAACAACCCGGCCCCGAGGCTAGACGGAGTGAAGCGATGACCCTTGACGAACGCCTGGAAGCCCTCACGCTGAGCCTGGAGCTTACCGCGCGTGATCTGGAAGCGCATAAAGAGGAGACGCGCAAGCGCATCGACGCCCTGCACGACTTCATCTTGGAGTTCGCGGAGCAAGTGGCGGTGTTCCGGGAACAAACGGCGGCCTGGATCAATCAGAACCAAGCCTGGAAGAAGGAAAGCGAAGCCTCGAGAAAAGAGAGCGAAGCGTGGAAAAGGAACGACGAAGCCTGGAAAAGGGAGACCGAATCCTGGAAGTCAGCCAACGAAGCCTGGAAGAGGGAGACCGAGGCAAGAATCAGAGCTATCGAAGGTGGTAAATAACCGTCCTGGCGAACAAACCTTTGGGTGAACCCCATTCCTAGGCGGAAAATACCCTGATTAGGCACTATCTGGCCTTCCGCCGTCTGTGTTAGTATCAAAGATCACGTCTGCGGGAATAACCCTAGCATCAGGAGGCTTCATTGTCAGCTTCATCAGAACGTTACCTATTTACGTCCGAGTCGGTGACCGAAGGCCATCCCGACAAGATTTGCGACCAGATTTCTGACGCGGTACTCGACGCGGTGCTTACCGAAGATAAAGCGTCGCGCGTGGCGTGCGAAACCCTGGTAAAGGACCAGTTCGTATGTGTGGCGGGGGAAATTACCACCAGCGCCAAGCCCGACTTTGAAAAGCTAGTGCGCGACACGGTCCGCCAGATTGGCTACACCGATCCCGGTTGCGGATTTACGGCCGACGACTGCAAAGTCGACGTTAGGGTGCAAAAGCAGTCGGCCGACATCGCCATGGGCGTCGATACCGGTGGCGCCGGCGATCAGGGCATGATGTTCGGATACGCCTGCGACGAGACCGATGAACTGATGCCTTTCCCCATCATGATGGCTCATAAGCTTTGCATGCGTCTGGCGGAGGTACGGCACAAGGGAATTGTCAACTTCATCCGGCCGGATGGGAAGAGCCAGGTGACGGTGGAGTATGACGGTGCGGACCCCGTGAGGGTGGAAGCCGTCGTTGTTTCCACGCAGCACACGCCGGAGATTTCCAAGAAACCCGAAACCTTGCGGGAAGCGGTGCTTGAGTGCGTCATCAAGCCCGTTATTCCCGCCCACATGCTGGATTCCAAGACTAAGTACCATATCAACCCCACCGGCAATTTCGAGATTGGCGGCCCCGTTGGTGACTCGGGACTCACCGGCCGCAAGATCATCGTGGACACCTACGGCGGCTCAGCGCACCACGGCGGTGGAGCGTTCTCCGGTAAGGATCCCTCGAAGGTAGACCGCTCTGCCGCTTACATGGCGCGGTACATCGCCAAAAACATCGTGGCAGCGGGCTTGGCGCGCCACGCCGAAGTGCAGCTCGCTTACGCCATCGGCGTCGCCGAACCCGTATCTGTGATGGTGAACACGAACGGTTCGGGCAAGGTGGATAATGCCAAGCTGGTGGAGCTGGTCCGCAAGAATTTCCAGTTAACGCCGCGTGGCATCATCGAATCGCTCAATTTACTGCGGCCTGTTTACAAAAACACGGCTGCTTACGGCCATTTCGGCCGTACGGGTCCAGGATTCACTTGGGAGCGAACCGACAAGGCCGAGGCCTTAAAGGACGCCGTCTAGAGACGAAACAGGTAGGTCCGGGGCTTGCCCCATGGGCTTGCGCCGGCCGGAGCCGACCTGAGGACCGGCCGTTGGCCGACCCTCAGGGGGTGACTAAAACTTGGTTCGAACGAAGCTGGAATGTTTAATTGAATCAATGACTTACCAGGATTCCGGCTAAGATTGGAGCCGGGGCTGCAATCGCGGCCGAATGAATAAACTCTAGCGGCCGACCGAAGGGTCGGCCCTGCATGGCGTCCATAGAAGACGCCAAACACAAAGTAAGAACTTAAGGAGGCAGGCTGCTGATGGCAACCGCTACGATTCCGACATTGAATTACGACGTTAAAGACATTGGTTTGGCACCGAAGGGCAAGCTCCGTATCGAATGGGCGGACCAGTGGATGCCCGTGCTTCAGCTCATTCGCAAGCGTTTCAAGGAAGAGCGGCCGCTCGAAGGCGTGCGGATCTCCGCCTGCTTGCACGTGACCACCGAAACGGCCAACCTGATGATTACCCTTCGCGACGGTGGCGCCCGCGTGGCGCTATGCGCGTCCAATCCGCTCAGCACCCAGGATGACGTGGCAGCCTCGCTGGTGCACGATCACAATATTCCCGTGTACGCCATCAAGGGCGAGGACAACCAGACTTATTACAAACACCTCAACGCCGTGCTGGAGCACCGCCCCCAGATCACCATGGATGATGGCGCTGACCTCGTGAGCGCCGTACTGGGCAAGCGGCACGATCTGCTTTCGGACATCATCGGCAGCACTGAGGAGACCACCACCGGCGTCATCCGCCTGCGCAGCATGGCGCGTGAGGGCGTGCTGAGGTTCCCGGTGATTTCGGTGAACGACGCCGACACCAAGCACCTTTTTGACAATCGCTATGGCACCGGCCAATCCACGGTGGACGGTATCATTCGCGCCACCAACCAGCTCTTCGCAGGCCAGCGCGTGGTGGTGGCGGGCTACGGCTGGTGCGGTCGCGGTTTTGCGATGCGCGCCAAGGGCCTGGGCGCTGACGTGATCGTGACGGAAGTGAATCCCACACGCGCGCTGGAGGCCGTTATGGATGGCTTTCGCGTGATGGACATGTTCGAAGCCGCGAAGATCGGCGACATCTTCTGCACGCTCACCGGTGATAAGAACGTGATCGCCGCCGAGCACTTCAAGCTGATGAAGAGCGGCGCCATCGTTTGCAACTCAGGCCACTTCAACGTGGAGATTGACATTCCTGCTCTCGAGGGCCTCTCCAGCGCCAAGCGTCAGACGCGTGAGTTTGTGGACGAATTCACGCTGCGCGACGGACGCAAGATTTACCTGCTGGGCGAAGGCCGCCTCATCAATCTGGCCTCAGCCGAAGGTCACCCGGCCGTAGTCATGGATATGAGCTTCGCCAACCAGGCGCTGTCAGCCGAGTATCTGGTGAAGAACGCGAAGAACCTCGAAGCCAAGGTCTACCCCGTGCCTACAGAGCTTGACCAGGACGTTGCTCGCCTCAAGCTCGAATCCCTCGGCGTCTCGATCGACAAGCTGACGCCTGAACAGGAAGAGTATCTGGCCTCCTGGTCCGAAGGGACGTAGAGGCCGTCTGCCAGGCCGCCAGTTCACTGCGGGCCCGGTGTTCCGTCCGACCAGTGGCGCACCACGACCATGACAGTCGTCACTCGCGCTTGCGGATCATACGACGCGATCACCGGTGAGCCTGGCAGATTCGCCCCCGAGCTCTTCGCCGTGTCGCCCGCAGCGTAGAACATCAGGTGCGGGTACCAGTTCCGGCCCTGGTCGTTGAGGTACTGTTGCTTCGACATCATGAAGCACATCGCTCCCGACGCCGGCGCGGGCGGTCCCTTGCGATTGAGTGCTGCGGCGATCGCCTGCGCGATCTCCGCCTTCGATTTGCCTGCCAGCACAAGTCGGGTCTTCATCAGATAGATTTGTGTAATGCTCCTGGCCGCCGCCGGGTTGAAGCAATTGGGGGCGCGGATTTTCGGATTCCAGAAGTCCGGAGCATCCGTGTCCTTGGCCCAGGATCGCTCCACATAACAGAGAAAGGTGTTCGTGCCGCGCGCGGCGGTCGTGTATCCCTGCTGTCCCAGCACCATTACGGTCGCGCTGTCCGCGATGGAGGGCGGCGCCGCGCTTCGTGCCAGCGCGATCTCGGCATCCTTTGGCATCAGATACTCCTGCAGAGGAGCCATGGTCGGATAAGGATCCGCCTGCGCTCGCGCCTCTCGGCTCGCTCCCGGCAGTACAACCAGAACCAGACATACAAGAGCCAGGGTCATGACGGCCGTTCGCATACGATTCTCCAGCGCCGAAGTGTTGTGAGCCGGGATTTCCGTTTTGTCTCCCCGGATTCTTAATTCTACTCCCAACCACAGTTTGTCTTCACGAACCGTCCGGGATATCTCAACCACAATCGAGCGAGCCCCGGTGCCGACAAGGCGTCCGTTTTATATTGACTTCAGCGAGGCCGCTGGCCGATACTCCCAACACGGGCAGAAGAAAAGTAGGGTCCGTTTATGAGCCGCTCAAGCCGTTCAGCGGATCATCGCGCAGGCGTGGGCCTTGCGGTGCTGCTCTTGGGTGCGTCGCTGTTGGTTCTGCTCGACACTCCCCGGCCTGGGCCCGCCCAAAGCCCGGAAACCGCTCCGGAAACCCCTGAAGTTACCTCGCATGAGTCGCTGCCCACCTTCGGATTCCGCGTGCAGCGGAATGAGGTGATGGTGCGCGTGATCGTGCGGGACTCTAAGGGGAATCCGGTCAGCCACTTGAAGCAGTCTGATTTCCGTATTTTCGATAACCGCAAGCCCCAACTGATCACCCACTTTTCGGTGGAGCCCGCTGCGAAGGAGACGGCGAAGGTGCCGGGCGGGTCTACTGCGGCAGGCAGTTCGCTTTCGGCTGGGACGACTGCTCCCACCGCATTGGCTCGGCGGTTCATGGCCCTATATTTTGACGACGTTCACCTCCAGTTCGGTGATCTCGTGCCGACCCGCAACGCCGCTGACCGCTACCTGGCGCAGAGCATGGCGCCTGGGGACGTGGCCGCGGTTTTCACGTCCTCCGGCCAGAATCAGCTCGACTTTACCGATGACCGGCAGCAACTGCACAGCGCGGTCTTCAGTTTGAGGCCTCGGCCGCTGTATCAGCCCGTCACAACCGAATGCCCCCAGATGTCCACCGATCAAGCTTACAAGATGGTGGACCTGCGTGACCCCTATGCCATCCAGATCGCGTACGAGGAAGCGTTTGAGTGTAATTGTGACCCCAGCGCCCCGGCTCCCGTAGTACAACAATGCCAGGCGCGGGCCAACAGCCTGGCCGACAGCAAGGCCATGGAAGTCCTGCAGCGGGGAGAGAGCCAAACCCAATATGCGCTGCAAGGGCTCGAACGCGTCTGCCGGCGCATGGCTGAGGTCCCTGGACAACGAAGCGTTGTGGTGCTGTCACCCGGGTTCTTCACGGGCCTGGAAAAGCTGGATATCGATCGGATTATCGATCAGGCGCTGCGCCAGAACGTAGTGATCAGCACGCTGGACGCGCGGGGTCTTTATGCAGCGCCGCCGCTCGGAGATGCCAGCCAGGATGTGATCCTTCCAGTGCGGCGCCCGGACCTTACGGGCAATAAGGTGCAGATCCAGCAAGACGCCTTGCGGACGGATGCCGACGTGTTGTCACAATTGGCCGACGAGACCGGAGGCGCTTATTTTCATAACAGCAATGACTTGGGAGACGGCTTCTGGCGCGTGGGGGCCTTTCCGAACTCATATTATGTGCTGGCTTTTGCTCCTGATGACCTGAAGCCGGACGGCCGCCTGCACACGTTGAAGGTGGCCCTGGCAGATAATCCGGACCACTTTACCGTGCAGGCCCGACGCGGGTACTTCGCTCCCAACAAGGCCCAGGACGCAGCCACGGTGGCTAAAGAGGAACTCCAGCAGATGATTTTCTCCCAGGAGGAGTTGCACACCATTCCGATGGAGGTTCACACTCAGTTTTTCAAGCCCACTACAGGCGAAGCCAAGCTCTCTGTGTTGACCCACGTGGACATCCATGCGGTTCCCTTCCGCAAGGCTGACGGCCGAAGCGTGGACAACGTCACCGTGGTGACGGCTGTTTTTGACCGCGCGGGCAATTACGTCACGGGCGAGCAAAAGCAGATTGAGTTTCACCTGCGCGATGAGACGCTGGCGAGACTCTCCCAAACAGGCTTGAACATGAAGGCCAGCCTCACTGTGAAGTCCGGCACCTATCTCATCCGCCAGGTGGTACGTGAATCGGAGGGCGACCAGCTCTCGGCAACGAGCAGCGAGGTAGAGATTCCATAAGCGATGAATGCTGAATGGTGAATGCGGTGATCGGGCGATTGAGCGATGGGGTGATTTCTGATCGGGTTATCGAGTGATTTGTGATTGAGTGAATGAAGAGGCATGCTCTCGTTTCTGGCGTGCCAATTGGGGCCGACGGCCCGCGAAAGAACAAATATAGCAAGTCTTTGAAGTCGGAGCCCGCAACCACCCCCCGTCCTCTGGGGTGCGAAAAAGAGCACCCCCCCGGGGTACCACCTTATGCGTGCTAACGAACCCAAACTTGTATCATGTTGCTGCAGCGTAGGTTAATGGCGATCAGGCCGCCTGTTTGCCGAACGAGTCGAAAAAACGAACCCAAAACACTTAACCCTCAGATTCAAGGATAGATAAGGGTCAAAAAGGGGCCAAATTGGCGTTCGAAAACGAACCCAAACGAACCTAAGTTTCGAGGGAAAAAGGGTGCAAAATCAAGAAACGGACCCAACGAACCCAAGAAACGAACCCGAGCTTCGCCTGTTGATTGGGCGTGGGCTTGTTGCTTTGAGGTCAAAGACTTCGCTAGGGGGCTTGAGATTTGGAAGTTGATTTCTTGAGTCAAGTTTTTTGAACACGGCCATAAGCATTTTGAATATGCAATTTGGAATTTTGAATCCGGGCGGGCCCTCGTCGGTCTGAGGCGAAGCCTCGTTAGAAGTCAGCGCTTACGTTGCACGGCAGCGCGATCGGCGGATAGGGGTTCTCGCGGTTCTCTATCATGGATTGACTTCAGTCAAGCCGCGCTTGATACTACATGCACGCGGGCAGGGGAATCGGCAAGACGCGTCGCAAGCTCTCTGCCGGTCTGCCCTTGCCTCACTGAGCCCAGAATGAGCGGCCGAAGCTCTTTTGGTCATCGCCGCGCCAGATTTGGTGTGGTCGTGTTGGCAGTGGCATGGGTTGGCACTGCCGGGGTGGTGCGTTCCAGCTCAGCGCAGAGCGGCGGCACCGGAGAAGTCACGTCGCACGAAACCCAGCCGACTTTTCAACTGCACGTGCAGCACAACGAGGTCTTGGTCCGCATCGTGGTGCGCGACTCGAAGGGCCGCGCTGTCGCCAATCTGCAGAAGGATGACTTTCGCATCTTCGACAATCGAAAGCCACAGGTGATCGAGCACTTCGCGCTGGAAACCGGCGGTCCGTTGCCTGGGGCCATGTCGCCGACGACCTCGGCCGGTTCGGGCACAACCGCTGTCGGAAGTGCCAGTGCGCCGGCGATTGTTCTGCCTCGCCGCTTTATGGCCCTATTTTTCGATGACATCCACACAGAATTCGCAGACCTGGCTCGCACCCGCGACGCTGCCGATCACTACCTCGCCTCTGCCTTGCGGGCTGGGGACCGGGCTGGCATTTTTACCTCGTCGGGCCAGCATCAACTCGATTTCACCGACGATCGCCAGAAACTTCACGATGCCCTCTTCAGCCTGCGACCATGGCCGATGCCTTCGAGCGCCGGTGAGTGTCCCACAATTTCGGATTACCAGGCCTATAAGATCGCTGAGCAACAGGACCCCACCGCGCTCCAGATAGCCGAGACCGACGCCCTTTACCAGTGCTGCGGCGGGGCGACTCCGTGCCCCCAGGCGGACCCCAACTACTTGCAGATCCTGTCGCGGCGCATCTTGAACGACGTTGAGGTGAGCTCCCGTTACGTTTTTCAGGGTTTGGAGGCTCTCTGCAGGCGTATGGGAACAGCGGTTGGCCAACGCAGCATCGTGCTGGCCTCGCCCGGATTCTTCACAGATACAGAGACCTTTGAGCTGCAGGAAGTCATCGATCGGGCGCTAAGGCAGAATGTAGTGATTGGCACGCTGGACGCGCGCGGTCTCTACGTGGACATACCCGGTGGCGACGCTAGTCAGAGGTCTCCGGGTGATCCGATGATGATGGGCCTCAAGACGCAAATGCACAGCGAGAGCTTGCTGGCCGACGAAGGCGTTTTGGCTTCCCTGGCGAACGAGACCGGAGGCGTCTATTTTCACAACAACAACGACCTTGGGGAGGGATTCCATCGGGCCGGCGGATTCCCGGAAGCCTACTACGTGCTAACCTTCGTTCCCGACGATCTGAAGCTGGACGGGCGCATGCACACGCTGAAGGTTACCCTGGCCGAGAATTCGGGCCACTTCACCCTGCAAGCTCGCAAGGCGTACTTTGCTCCTAAGAAATCCGAGGACGCCGCCACGCTGGCCAAAGAAGAACTGGAGCAAATGGTCTTCTCACAGGAAGAAATGCACGCTATCCCTATCGAAGTTCACACTCAATTCTTCACAGGGCCCAGCGGCGCTCAGCTCTCCGTCGTGACCCATGTTGACATGAGCGGTGTGCATTTTCGAAAGGCTGACGGCCGGAACTATGACAATTTAACACTCGTCACCGCTCTGTTTGACCAGTCCGGAAATTACGTGACCGCACAAGAGAAGACAGTCGAATTTCATATGCATGACACCACTCTGGCAAGACTGAACCAGACCGGCCTCAACATGAAATCGACACTTGCCGTGAAGCCTGGAACGTATCTGGTGCGCGAGGTGGTAAGGGAGTCAGAGGGCGATGGACTTTCGGCCCTGAATAGCCAGGTGGAGATTCCATAGCAGGTTACGGAAAAAACCTGCGGAACCGTGTCATTTCGAGCGTAGCGAGAAATCTCGCTCTGAAAAGAAAGATAATGCGAGATTCCTCGTCGCCTCCGGCTCCTCGGAATGACGGGTTGGACGGGTTTTTCCGCCGCTCGCTAGAACTAGACTGGTCTAGGGCCGTTCGAAGGAGTACGCGCGGCTGTTCTGACGGCGAGCGATTTGGGGAACCCTGGGAGTAGTGGTTCAGTTTGACGTAGGGGCGGCCCTTGTGGCCGCCCATTCAGGGCAGCGCTGTTGCTTGTGCGGCCGCAAGGGCCGCCCCTACGTCAAACCGAACCATTACCAACCCAGGGGAAACCAGGTTTGTGGTCCCCGAAAGGTGTAAAGTAATGGGGTCTGGTGATAATTGATTTCTGGGGGTGCATCATGAAAACTCAATCCAAGGCGATCACCTTCGCGCTGCTGGCGGGCCTGATGGCTGTCGGGGCGGGCCGGCCGCCGGTTCCTCACCAGTCGTCCGCCCAGACGGATGCCGGCGCAGGGGCCCAGAGCGCCACGGTCAGCACCATTCGCAAGGAAGCCAACCTGGTGCTGGTGGATACGGTGGTGACCGACAAAAAGGACCACTACATTGAGAACCTGGAAGCCAAGGATTTTCACGTTTTCGACAACGGAGAGGAGCAGAAGATCGTTTCCTTTTCCCATGGCTCCGGCGCCGCGGGCCCCAATGCACCGGGCAACCGCCGTTACATTGTGCTGTTCTTCGATGACTCCACCATGAGTCTGCAAGACCAGGGATTTGCGCGCAAGGCGGCGGCCCAATTCGTCGACAAGACGACCTCACCGGACCGGCTGATGGCCGTAGTCGAATTTACGGGAACCTTCCGCGTGGTCCAAAACTTTACGGACAATGCGGACTTGCTGGCTCGCGCGGTAAAGGGAGTGAAGTCAGGCAACGTCAATCCCAATGCTCCCCCGGACACGTTGGCTGGCGCTAACGTCGCGATGACAACGACCGGACCCACCCTGACCAGCGCTGAAGGCGATTTCGGCGCCCGCGACTTGCTGTACGGGATTCGGCATTTGTCTAAGATTCTGGCTCCCATCCCAGGGCGAAAGACTATGATACTTTTCTCGTCCGGCTTTCCGCTGAACGATGAGCTCATGTACGAGCTGACGGCAGCCATCGACCAGGCTAATAAGGCTAATGTCGCAATTTATCCCCTGGACGTCCGTGGGCTCTTTAGCGGTCAGCCCAGTATGTCATCGCCGACTGGGCCCTCCCTCGGGCGCCCACCCGGACAGCCGCTCGGCGAGCTTCAACTTCCTGATGAGCCCAATTTCCCGCACTATGAAGGGCTGCTTACCGTGCTCATGCCTCTGCCCCAGCGTCCTGGGGGTGGCGGTGGTGGCGGCGCGCCTGCAGGTGGTGGCGGTGGCGGCGCACACGGGGGTGGCCCTGTCGGCGGCGCGGCCGGAGGCGGAGGGACAGCCGGCGGTGGAGGCCATAGTGGTGTTGGAGGAGTAGGCGGCACCGGTACTAGCGGTGGACACGGTGGTACCACCGGCACCACCGGTAGTGGCGGACGTGGTGGCACCACTGGTAACGGCGGTCGCGGCGGTACCACCGGAGGCACCACAGGTGGTCGTGGCGGCGGCGTAGCACCTCCGGGAATGGGCCTCAACAGTCCTCTAAATAATCCGAACTTCATGCCTAACGCCAACATTCCACAGTTCCCACAAATGGCCACCGCCAGCCAGGATGTGCTTTATGCCCTGGCCACGGGAACCGGCGGCTTCCCCATCTTCAACACCAATGACTTTGCCGGTGGTCTCGACAAGATCGCTCACGAGCTGGACGAATACTATGTGCTGGGCTACGCCCCCGAAGATCTCAGCCACGACGGCACCTACCATCCGATCAAAGTCAAGGTAGACGCCAAGGGCCTCGAGGTGCGGGCGCGCAACGGCTACTATGACACCAAGGGTGTGGACGCGCTCGCCGGCAAGCCCGAGGCCAAGACTCTGGAGGCCCAGCTCGCCAGCCCACAGGCTGGGAGCGCCCATCTCAATGCGGAAGCGTCGTACTTTTATCAGGGCGCTGACCAGGCGCTGGTGAATGTTGCTCTCTCCGTGCCGGGCGACGCGTTCAATTTTGAAAAGGATAAGAAGAACTTCCATTGCGACGTTACCATTTTGGGCGTCGCTTACCGGCCGGACGGCTCCGTCGCGGCCCGCTTCAGCGACTCGCGCGCCCTGGATTACGAGAAAAAAGATCTCAAAGAGTTCACCCAGGGCGCTTTCAACTACCGCGCGGGCTTCGACATTGCGCCCGGCGAATACAAGTTGAAAATTGCCGTGAGCACGGGAGGGAGCAGCTTCGCCAAGCAGGAAATTCCGCTTACGGTGCGGCCCTACAATGGAAACCAGTTCAACATCAGCGGCGTCATCTTGAGCGACCAGATCCAGAAAGTGTCGGATGCCGCGGTGAGTATGGACGAGGCATTGCTAGAAGATCAGAAAACATTTGTAGCCCAGGGCGTGCAGTTGGAGCCCTCTGCCAACAACACTTTCAAAGCCGGTAAACAACTTGCGCTTTACGTTGAGGTCTACGATCCGCAGTTGGCGGCGGGCGGTCAACCCAAGGTCCAATTACGTTACGAAGTGGTGGATCGCAAGACAAACCAGCCGGTGGCCAATTTGACGACTCCGGTGAACATGTTCGTCAAGGCGGGCAATCCTGTGATTCCCATCGGAATTCCTCTGAGGCTTGAAGGCGTCCAACCGGGCCAGTACGAACTGGAGATTCTTGCCATGGACGCTTCGGGAAACCGGACGCCCGTGGAACACGCGTCCTTCGACTTGAACTGAAAAAGCAGGAGAAAGAAGTCAGGAGTCAGAAGCCAGAAGCAAGGAGTCAGAAGCCAGAAAGCAGGATACGAAGTAAGAGGTGAGAAGTAAGAAGTAAGAAGTAAGAAGCAAGTGTCATGTCTCTTACTTCTGGCTTCTGACTTCTTTCTTCTGACTTCTGACTCCTGACTCCTTACTTCTGACTTCCTACCGATGCCCTCTTCACACCCACGCGCCGATGAGCCATCAACTGCATCAATCTTGCCTCTGCGGCGAGCGCTCCTCACGTGGTATCGCCGCACACACCGCCCGCTTCCATGGCGGGAAACGCGAGACGCATACGCAATCTGGGTTTCGGAAATCATGCTGCAACAGACACAGATTGCAACGGTCATTCCGTATTACCGCCGCTTTCTGAAGACGTTTCCTACGGTTTCTGAACTGGCGCGTGCCCGCCTCGATCGAGTGCTTCGCCTTTGGTCTGGTCTTGGTTATTATCGCCGCGCTCGGCACATGCACGCTGCCGCCAGGAAGATGGTAGAGGAGTTCGACGGCAGATTTCCGGCGAGGCTTGCTGAAGCCCGCTCGCTCGCTGGTGTTGGCAGTTACACTGCAGCCGCTGTGCTCAGCATTGCCTACGACGCGCGGCTGGCCGTGCTGGACGGCAACGTGGCGCGAGTCGCGGCACGGATCGACGCGCGCAAGGGGGGCCTGGCCGAGGCGCGCTTCCGCAAGGCCGTCGAAGTGAGGCTGCGTGATCTGCTCTCGGAGCGGCATCCCGGCGAGTTCAATCAAGCCCTGATGGAACTCGGCCAGACGATCTGCCTGCCGCGATCGCCTCGCTGTCTGTCTTGCCCTGTTCGCCCCTGGTGCCGCGCGCACCGCTTGGGCACGCCCGAAGCATTCCCGTCAGCACGTCCGCGACGCGCCACCGAGCAGCATCACCTTGCGGCCGCTGTGATCTTTCGGCCCGGCTGCAGTGCTGATGCTGATCCAGAACTGGAAGGCGCCTCAAGAGCCGTCATGCTCGTGCGCGGCCTCGATGAGGGCTTAATGTCTGACTTGTGGAACTTTCCCTCGGCATTTGGCCGCTCACCGGCGCATGCGCGCGCACTGCTTCAGACCAAGATCGCTACGCTTTGCACGACAGCTCCGTTGGCCTGTGATCCCGACTTGGAAAGCGTAGACACAAGCGACACTCGCCAAACAGCGTCAGACAAGATTTCGGTTGGCGCGCAGTTGGTTCGCCTTCGCCATAGCGTCACCTATCGTGACATTGAAGTGCGCGCGTACCACGTTGAGCTCGCCGCTCCGCGCAGCCATGGCATCCGCTGGCTCAAGCTGTCGAACTTTGGAGGCGCGCCTGTTTCTGAGCTCGCTCGTAAAATCGCGCGCCAGATATAGACTACCCATGGAGCCTACTCCAGGTCTTCCTGCTCCGTGGCCGGTTGAGATTCTGCGCGCAAGTGAATTTCGGGCAGCCCAGCGCCGCTTAATTGGCGGTTGAGCGTCGGAAGATCAGTGGTCTTCACTTCGTTCCAGCGGGCCTGGACATCTGAGAAATCCTTCGCAATGTCGGACGCAGCGGAAGTCTGCGAAGCAGTAGGACCAGCATCGGCGGCCTCGATTTGGCCGTAAAGCGCCGCCACTTCGCCACTCACTCGAGAGAGCGTCACTTCGGGCGATGGAGGCGCGAAAAAGCCGCCAGACCTGCCGACCAGCGCGGTGACCTTTTTCAAAAGCGCATTGACTGGTTCTGCCAACGGTCCGCTTGCCTGCTGCTTGGATAGCTTTTGCAGTTGATCAAGAAGCGGACGGGCTTCGCCAAGCGCTTCGTAACTGCCGTCCATCATGGCGGCGAGGCGTGTTGCGAGTTCGAATTGTTCCTGAAGGTCCGCGGATGAGGTTTTGATTCTGGGATCCAATTTGATGGTCAGCGGCGCCGAGTAACTTTGGCCGGCTGCGGTGAGCCGCACCGTGTATTGGCCCGGAAGCGCTGTGGGACCTTGCGGCAAGCGCGGAGTGTCATGCGGCACCGCAGAGATCGGATATTCGTATCGCGCCGATTTGGGCGCAGCGTAGTGAAGATCCCAAACCCAGCGATGCATGCCGGCCTCGGCGGAAAGAATCTTAGGCATGCGAACCCAGTAAAGCGGAACGGCGACGGTCTTCTTCATCTCTTCTTCGCTCATTTCAGGCTTGTCAGTGCTCGAATAGCGGCGAACCACTTTGCCGCCTGAATCGAGGATTTCAACCGTGACAGCACCCGAAGCAGCCTGGCCGAGAGAATAGTCAATGATCGCGCCGTCGGGCGGATTCTGGCCGGCGGGTTCGTCAGGTGGCAGCGGCGTATCGGTATTCGTACTGCGCCGCACGCGGTAAGCCGGCGCGGGCTTGAACAGGTAGGCATCCGAATGAGACGCCGCGTCGGCAATCTGCCGCAGCGGTGTGATGTCATCCAGAACCCAGAAAGAGCGGCCGTGAGTGGCGACAATCAAATCACTATCGTGAATCCAGAGGTCGCGCATCGATGTGTGCGGCAAATTGAGTTGCAAGGATTGCCAGTGGTCGCCGTCGTCAAACGAAACCCAGACGGCATTTTCCGTGCCGGCAAACAGCAACCCCTTCTCCACGGGATCTTCGCGCACCGTGTCGACAGGCCCGCTTTCAGGCAACCCTGTGACGATCTTCTGCCAGCTCTTGCCGCCGTCGTGCGTGCGGTAGATGTAAGGATGTAGGTCATCAATTCGAAATCGACTGGCAGAGGCGTAAGCAGAGCGGAAGTCGAAGTGCGACGCAGCAATCTGAGTGACCTTGCTCCACGGAGTCAGCTCCGGCGGCGTAATGTTGTTCCAATTCTGTCCGCCGTCACGCGTAATCCAGATGAGACCGTCATCAGTGCCAGCCCACAGCGTATTCACACTTTGGAACGACGGACCGAGCGCGTAGATCGCGCCGCGCACTCTAGCGGCGTTGGGATCTTTCGCGGCAAGGTCGCCGAGACTCGCGGGAATGCCCGGCTGCTCACGCGTAAGGTCGGGGCTGATGGTCTGCCAGGAATGCCCGCCATCCGTCGTCTTAAACAGAAAATTGGTGGCGTAATAGAGAATGTGGGGATCGATCGGCGAAAACATGGCGGGCTCGGTGCGATCAGCGCGGTACTTTTCGCTGCGCACCGGAATCGGCGTCACGTTCTGCACCTGTCCGGTGACCCAATCGAACTTCGAAACCTCCGATCGACCGGCGCCGTAGACAATGTCGGGATGCAGCGGGTCCGGCGCGACGTAGCCGTACTCGATGACGCCCACCGGATGCCACTCGCGGAAGGTGATCTCTCCGTCGTTGCCGCGGCTCGCAGTTCCTACAGAACCGCTTTCCTGCTGGCCGCCGTAAACGCGGTAAGGATACTGATTGTCGGTAATCACGTGGTAGAACTGCGCGGTCGGCTGGTTGTACCAGGAACTCCACGTGACGCCGCCGTTGACGGTAACAATCGCGCCTTGGTCGCTCACCAGCAGAATGGTGTCTGGGTTGTTCGGGTTGATCCAGATGTTCTGGTAGTCATCGCCGCCAGGCGCACCGCGAATGCCCGTCCAGCTTTTTCCGCCATCAGCGGAGCGCCAGGTGACCGTGCTGGTGGTGTAGACAACGTCCGGATTCTTGGGGTCAACCTTGGGCACGGCGAGATCGCCACCGCCGATGCGCACGGTCGGCCGCGGATCAGTAGTCGTACGGGACCAGTGCTCGCCACCGTCGTCGGTGCGATACAGGGCTGTCCCGTGAGAGGTCGCCAGGCTCGAATAGAGTATCCGCGTGTCGCTCGGTGCGATTGCAACGTAGGCTTGCACCAGATCGTCCGGCAGTCCGCCGGCGAGCTTGTTCCAATTGGCGCCGCCGTCGGTTGACTTGAAAATGCCTCCGCCAGCGCCGCCGTACGAATTGCCGTCTTCCCAGGGTCCCTGGCGCGCGCGCCACAGGCAGGCGTAAACGACGTCAGGATTTGCGGGATCGATCTCTACGTCAGACGCGCCTGTGTTCTCATCCTTGTAAAGAACCTTCTGCCAGCTTTGCCCGCCGTCCGCGGAGCGGAAGACGCCGCGCTCTTCGTTCGCTCCGTAAGGATGACCGAGCACCGCGGCAAACACGCGATTCGGATCGCGCGGATCGATGGCGAGCGCAGGAATCTGCTGACCATCGCGCAGGCCGAGATGCGTCCACGTCTTGCCCGCATCGGTCGATTTGTAGATGCCGTCTCCCACTGACAAGTCAGGACGCTGCAAGCCTTCGCCGCTCGCAACGTACACGATGTTGGGATCTGATTGAGCCACTGCAATGGCACCGATCGATTGCGTTGGCTGGCTGTCAAAGATGGGATTCCACGTCCGGCCGTAATCGTCCGATTTCCAAACTCCCCCATTGACCTGGCCGATGTAGAACACATTCGGCTGGCTGGGAACGCCCGTCGCCGCGCGCGTTCGGCCCCCGCGCAAGGGTCCAATCATGCGCCAGCGCATTTCCTGATAAAGAGACTGCGGGTATTGCTGCGTCAGTCCAACGCCGCAGAAAGCCAGGCTCAGCAACGCGCAGAGCGCCAGACGCAGACGAAGAATACGCATAGTATTGCAACCTCCGAAGGAATTTCGCAAGGTAGCAAAGCATAAACCAAGCGCGGCTCAGCCGAGAAGGAAAACTTGTCGCAGAAGTGAGGGCAGCCCGCCGCAGAGTGCGCTCATCAATCCGATGCTGGGACGATCTTTTCAAGAGAGCTGATCAGAGCGGGAACATCACGGGCGACGATCTGCCGCTCGAGCATGTGGCGCATCCGCGCCGACGGATCACGGCGCGACGTAATGCACCTCCGCCTCGCGAAGCGCTTCGTCTCGGAAGTGGCGGCTTAAGAACTGCGGGGTCTGCAAGTCGACCTTGCGACCGAGGATTCCGCTAAGTTCGCTCTCCATCGAAAAAAAAGCCAGGCCTGGTACGTGTCCCGGCTTGAACTCCACCAGTACATCGACATCGCTGCCTGACGAAAAATCATCGCGCAGGATACATCCGAAGAATGACAACTTTGCGATGTAGTGCCTGCGGCAGAATTCTTCAATCTTGTCATGCGGGACTTCGATGTTCACGCGGCTCATAGCCTGCCCTATTTCGATTCTCCGGCCACAAAGCGTTCGGCGTTCACCGCAGCTCCGATCACGCCCACCTCGTCGCTGGTGGCCACCACTTCGAACCGGGTGCCCTGCAGCGGCGACATCTTGACGAAATCGTGAAGGTAGAGATCAAGCCTGGCGAGGTCAACGAAGCGCGCGTTTTGTCCCGTCACGTAAAACTCCCCAGGCCCATCCATGTGGACGCTGGTAGCCGTGGCGGCGGCGAGGGCGCGATGCCACAGTTTCACAAAAGCCTCGCAGCGTTCGTCGCCGTTCGCAGCGTTGGCAAAGATTTCCTCCGGCTCCAGGTCAAGAAAACGCAGGCGCATGGCGCGGTGGCCCATGATGCCTTCCAGATGGCCCTGTCCGCCACAACCGCAATAGTGCTCTTTGGGATCAAGCGAAACCACCGAGTGACCGCCTTCCCAAATTCCCGCCACCCACGGATAGCGTCCAAATCCGATGCCGTTGCCGAGCGTCCACGCGCGCACCACCCGATGCAATTGTCCACGGGTGGCCGCGATCCCGGCCGCCATCACGTCCGCATCGTTGAAGATCACGGCTTTGGCCGTTATGCCGCGTTCGCTGAGCATGGCGCAGAGAGCCGCGCCGAGGTCGTATCCCTTAACCTGTTGGAGGTTGGGGGATTCCTGCACGACACCCCCTCGAATGATTCCCGGAAAGCCGACGCCCACAGTCTGCAGAGGCTGACCCTGCCGCACCGCCTCGATGAGCTCGCACATGCTGCGCGCAATCTGTTCTGCGGGCATCGACTGGAGCGCGTCCCCTTTGCTCTCCGCATCCAACATGCGCAGCGACTTGACCAACCGGTGGCCTTCCACCAACCCTGCGGCCACGTGTTCGGCCGCCAGTACTCCAACGTTCAGCGCCATATCAACTCCTGAAAGGCAGTGACGAGTGACAAGTGACGAGAGACAAGTAATCGGGCGATCGGGTGATCGGGCGATTGATTAGCGGCAACGACGAAGGCCGACTCGAGATCGAAAGTCGAGGGTTGTTTCAACTCTCGCCTTCATACTCATGTCTGCCTGCGGGACGTTTCCTGCCATTCGTTACTTGCCTTCTTACGTCTGGCTTCTCATCTGTCTCGGCAATTCGATCACCCGATGGCCCGATTACCCGATCACCCGATTCTTGTCACTTGTCTCTCGTCTCTGATCTCTCGTCTCTGGCCTTAAAGTCTTGCCAGCTTGTTTAGCCCATTAAAGGCGGCTGCTTTGTAACACTCCGCCAGAGTGGGATAATTGAAGACCGCGTCCACAAAATACTCCACCGTTCCCTTCAGGATCATCACGGCCTGGCCGATGTGCAGCAGCTCTGAGGCTCCCTCGCCGATAATGTGCGTTCCCAACAGCTCCTTCGTCTCACGATGGAATACCAGCTTCAGTCGCCCCGTGGTGTCGCCCCGGATCTGCCCTCGCGCGATCTCGCGGTAGTAGGCGATGCCCACCTCGTAGGGCACGTCCTCATCGGTCAATTGCTCTTCCGTTTTGCCGATAAAGGAAATTTCGGGAATGGTAAAAATTCCGTACGGGTAGGTCGCGGGGTTGGAGTGCACCGGGAGGCCAAAGGCATGCGCCGCGGCAATGCGGCCCTGCTCCATGGAAACCGAGGCCAGGCTGGGAAACCCGATTACGTCGCCTACCGCGTAGATATTGGGCGTTCGGGTGAGAAAATTCGCGTCCACCGGAATGCGCCCCCGGTTGTCCGCTTCGATCCCGGCCGCGCTCAGCTTAAGCCCATCCACATTGCCCTGTCTTCCCACCGCGTACAGAAGCGCGTCGCCCGAAATCTTCTTCTTGCTCTCCAGGTTCGCCACCACCTTGCCGTCGGGCGCCTCTTCCACGCTCTCCACCTCCTCGTTCAGGCGCAGCGTCACGCGGCTGTCTCGAAGGTGGTAGGAAAGCGCCTCCACGATCTCGGCATCGGCAAATTCCAGCAGGCGCGGGCGTTTTTCCACCAGCACCAGGCGCACGCCCAGAGTGGCGAACATGCAGGTATATTCAACCCCGATCACTCCGCCACCGACCACGATCATGCTCTTGGGAATTTCTGGCATCTGCAGGATCTGGTCGCTATTGACGATGGTGCGGCCGTTGATGGGCACCTTCGGGGAAACCGCCGGTTTGGTGCCTACAGCGATGATGACGTGATTAGCCTTGTACTCAGACGCCCCTCGCGAGTTCTCAACCCGAATCGTCTGTGGGTCAACAAAGCTGGCTCTGCCGTACATAAGATCGATGCCGTTCCGCGCCAATTGGGCCTGGGTCACGTCGATTTCGGTCTTGATCACGTGCTGCACGCGGAAGACAAGATCCGACATGCTGATCTTTTCCTTCACGCGGTAATTGATGCCGTAGATGCCCTGGTAGCGATAGCCGGAAAGGTGAAGTACGGCCTCCCGCGTGGTCTTGCTGGGAATCGTGCCGGTGTTCACGCACACGCCGCCCAGCACCTCGCGAGCTTCCACCACCGCCACCCGCTTGCCGCACTTAGCCCCCTGGATAGCCGCGCGCTGTCCTCCGGGGCCCGAACCGATCACTAACAGGTCATAGTTTTCCATGGTAGACGGTGCCTTGTCGTTACCTGAAAACCCGTGGATTCCCGCCTTCGCGGGAATGACGGCGTTAAGAAGAGAGCCTCAAGATCCAACAACAGCAACGACGATAGGCCTCCTCGCGGGAATGATGACGCCGTTAGGAAGAGAGCCTCAAGATCCAGCGATATGCCTCCTCGCGGGAATGACGGCGTTGGGAAGAGAGCCTCAACATCCAACCATGTGCCTCTTCGTGGGTGAAAGTCTCTGAAATTAGAAATTCCATCTTAGCGCGGTCATTCCCGTGAAGCCTGTCTCCGCGAAGGTGGGCAGCGGGAATCCACGGGTTTTCCACGCGGCCACTGAAAGTACGTTCTTCGGTTCCAGCTATCACTCGCACCCTCATTGTCCTTCGTCGGACGCTTCTACACCTAAGCTTTCCTCCAGCGCCGCTTCCAGCGCGTCCCGGTTTGCGCCGGCCATAACCTCGTCAAAAGCCTTCGACCGCTGAATGGTAATGGGCGCGAACAGCTCCTTCTGCCGCAGAAGCACCGCGCCCAACCGCACCAGCTCCAACAAGGCCAGCAGCAGCGCCACCAGCGCCTGGCGGGCGAGGAAGCCGGCGGCCAGATCGTCAAGCCGCACAGGAGCATTGTGGCTGCGGAGCACTTCACGAACATGCTCGATCATTTCGGCCATGGTGATCTCATCCGCGCGGATGGCCATCGTGGGACGCGACTTGGCTCGCTCCAGAATCTGGCGGAAGGCAGAGATGAGGTCAAAGACGGAGACCGCAAGGCCAGGCTCATCCTCGGCTTCGGCAAACTCGCCGATGCCCGGCTCTGACCACATGGCCTCTTCGACCTCCAGCTTTGATTGCAGCATCTGGGCGGCGTTCTTGAACTGCTCGTGCTCGAGCAGGCGGTGCACCAACTCGGCGCGCGGGTCCTCCAATTCCTCCGGCGTGGCGTTCGGGTCTGGCGGTAGCAGCATGCGGGACTTGATGTAGATCAGCGTCGCCGCCATGAACACGAACTCGCCGCCGAGGTCAATGTTGAGCTCGTCGCAGGCGCGAAGATAGCTAAGGTACTGCTGGGTGATGCGCGCAATAGGAATGTCGTAGATGTCGAGTTCCTGCTTGCGGATCAGGTCAAGCAAAAGGTCAAGCGGACCCTCGTACACTTCGAGCTTCACCGGCGGCGGCCCGGCGAGGGAACGCGTGGCTCGCTTGCCGGTGGAGATCCCTTCGGGCGCGCCCTCGGCGGATGCTGGCTCGGCAGGCGTTGCCCCGGCATCAGGGGCTTCGCTGACTGCGGTCGGGTTCAGTTCGTTTTCGTTCATTGGGCCATGCACCGGTTCAGCCTTGGCCGGGCCATGTCTTTGCGGGCTTTGAACGATTCGACGACGAATTCACCTGCGTTTGTGCCCACACTGATTGTAAAAGACTTATCCGAATCCCAAAAGATCCAGCCTGGGTTCGTTTTTGCATTTAGGGCATACCCCCCGGGGGGGTGCCGCCAATTAGCTGCTCCATTTAGGGCATTGCCGGAGCCTGCGACGACTGAGCCAACCGTAACACAGCATGGCCAAGATGGCCATGCCACGTGGCACGGGCTTCCAGCCCGTGCGAGCCCGACCCGAGGGTGAGCCCTGCGTCTGTCTGAGAGAAAACCCTGGCCCGGATTTCTTCGGGCTGAAACAGGCGTGCTGATTATAAGGGACTTAACCAAACGCCCGTAGATCAGGCTTGGGTTCGTTTTAGGTTCGTTTAGGTTCGTCTTGGGTTCGTTTTTTAGCACTCTTGTTGATTCTAAAATACTTCTCGGGTTCGTTTTTGCATTTAAGGCATACCCCCCGGGGGGGGTGCGCCGACAACGGGCCATTTTGGGCGCTGCCGGAGCCTCCATAGCTGAGCCAACCGCAGCACAGCATGGCCAAGATTGCCATGCCACGTGGCACGGGCTTCCAGCCCGTGCGAGGCCGACGCAAGGGTCGGCCCTATGTCTGCCCGACAGCAACCTCCTGCTTCCTAGCCAATCCCACCGCCTCACGCACCTCGGTCATAGTCGCCTGAGCAACCTGCCGGGCGCGCTCGGTACCCTCATCGAGTATCCGCCAGACTTTCTCCGGCTCCTCCTCATATTGGCGGCGCCGCTCTTGGATGGGCGCCAGGCGCCGGTTCAGTCCCTCCACCATCAGCTTCTTGCAATCGATGCACCCGATCTCCGCCGTGCGGCACTCGCGATTCACCCGGTCGATCACCGGCTGCTCCGAAAACACCTTATGAAGATCAAACACCGGACAAATGTCCGGGTTGCCGGGATCGTACCGGCGCTTGCGCGCCGGATCGGTCACCATAGTGGAGACCTTCTTCCAGACGGCGTCCGGCGGGTCAGAGAGGTAAATGGCGTTGTTATAGCTTTTCGACATTTTGCGGCCGTCGGTGCCCGGGAGGCGCGGCGTCGGCGTCAGCAGCGTCTGAGGCTCAGGAAAGACGGCGCTATAGAGGTTGTTGAACTTGCGCGCGATCTCCCGGGTCAGCTCGATGTGCGGCACCTGGTCTTCACCGACCGGCACTGCGTCTGCCTTGTAGATCAGAATATCGGCCGCTTGCAGCACCGGATAGCCGAGAAAGCCGTAGGTGTGAATATCGCGGTCTTTGATGTTCTCTAGAGCCTCCTTGTAAGTCGGCACACGCTCCAGCCATCCGAGCGGCGTCAGCATCGACAAAATCAAATGCAGCTCGGCGTGCTCGATCACGTGCGATTGAACAAAGAAGGCAGCTTTCACCGGGTCGAGTCCCGCCGCCAGCCAGTCTGTGGTCATCTGCCAGATGTTGTCCTGCAGGTCGGCGGTATTGGCGTAATCCGTGGTGAGCATATGCCAGTCCACCACGCAATGGTAGCTCTCGTAACGGCTCTGGAGCTCCACCCAGTTCTGCAGCGCACCCACCAGGTTGCCGAGGTGCAGCCGTCCCGTGGGACGCATGCCGCTCAGGATGCGCGGCTTCTTCTTATGATCGGTTCGTTGGTCAGGCATGGATCGCGTCAGTAATTTCCCGCTGGCACGCGGGCCTTCGCAAGTCTCGGCGTTCAGACGCTAACTTTAGCACAGGCGGGTGATTGCTTGCTCCCGGATCACGATTGCGGAGGGAACCGGACTGAGCACGAAGCGGACCACTTTCAATTTCCTCGACGATGGTTGAATCTTTCTCTCAGCGAGTGGTGGGTCAGTTTGACGTAGGGGCGGCCCTTGTGGCCGTCCAGGTAACGGACCTGCCTTGAAATGGGCGGCCACAAGGGCCGCCCCTACGCCAAACTGCGTGGGTCTATCGGAGAATCAGACTGCGCGGTTGGCCGGCGAGGTTACCTCATATTTCGGCCCGGAATAGCTGTTCTCAGTTATTGCGCGCTTCGGCGGCAACGCTGTATAAATGCGTGCCCGCCCAAACAGGAATGGGTGGGGCCGCGACACGGCGCGGCTTGAGCAACGACAACCAAACCGGAACTTTCTGCGACCGCCGTGCTAACGAAAGCCTTCACAACACGGAGTTCACGGAGACTCTGTGACCTCAGTGTTGAAGGCTTTTGGCCAGAGAGAACACAGAGATGCTGCGAGGTATGTTCCGATACGGTTGGGCAGCTTTAGGACGAATACCTTCAAGGGCCGAAGAGAATTGTATCTTAGTCACAGCATTGGAGGGACAATGGCACATATCAAGCTTGACGAGAAACTGCCGGGCATTCGGGGATTGTTTGCATTTCGTCCTGAGACGGCGATGCCCATGAGCGAACTTGCCGAGGTGTTGTTGCACACGCCCGGAACGCTGTCAATGGCGGAGCGGGAGCTTATCGCCACCTACGTCTCATCGCAAAATGACTGCTTCTATTGCCAGTCATCCCACGGAGCCATCGCTGCAATCCATCTGGAGGGTAACGAGGAACTCGTAAGGCAGGTGAAGCAGAATTTTGAGCAGGCCGGCGTTTCGGAAAAGCTCAAGGCGCTGCTGGCGATTGCAGGAAACGTGCAGAAGGGCGGGAAGAACGTGACCGCGGAAGATGTGGAACGCGCGCGGCAACAAGGCGCGAGCGACCTCGAGATTCACGACACCGTGCTGATCGCGGCTGCCTTCTGTATGTACAATCGCTACGTGGATGGCCTGGCCACTTGGGCGCCACAGGACGCGGACAGCTACCGCCAGCGCGCGGGGACCGTGGCGCGCGACGGGTACCTCAAGTCTATGCAGGCCTATGTCAAAAGCGTTCAGGCAACCGTGAGCGGCCAGTGATCGCGGCGCGGTAATGAAGCTCGGCGCAACGGCGGTCCAAAGACCGCTGAGTTTATTTGATTTCGACAGGCGGTCAGAGACCGCCGCTACAGGATAGCCTGAGGGCATTGATGAGTCGCCGAAAGGGCGGAGCTTTAGCTCCGCCGACCGTGCTCACCCACCCGTTTCCGAGCCCGCTGCCCGCACGGCTCGCGTACGCAAGCTGCGCGGGCAGCGATGCAAACCCATTATCAGTAGAGGCCTCCAACGGCGGGGCTGAAGCCCCGCCCTTTCGGCATCCTGACGGGAAACGCGGGGTGGAAGACAGCAACGAATCGGAAGTTTCGTACTACGGCTGGCGGGTGGTGCTGGCCTCCAGCCTCGGGGTGATGGTGGGCTTCGGCTCCCTGTTTGTCTTCACCTTCAGCCTCTTCGTTAAGCCACTAGCCGCCGACTTTGGATGGACGCGCGAAGCGATATCCCGCGGGTTCGCCGTCGCCGCGCTCACGGTGGCGGTTTGTTCCCCGTTTCTGGGCCGATGGCTTGACCGGTACGGTCCCCGCCGAGTGGTTTTCCCCTGTATTGTGATCTTCGGCTTGAGTATCGCTTCCCTGGCTTTCCTGCGTTCTCACCTGTGGCAATTTTACCTGGTCTGTTTGGTGCTGGGCGCGGTCGGCAACGGAACCGCACAAATGGGCTACGCGCGCGCGGTCTCGAGCTGGTATTCGAAGCGGCTGGGAATGGCGCTGGCGCTGGTGATGGCCGGAACCGGCGTGGGCGCGGTGGTGCTTCCCTTCCTGGCGCAGACTCTGATCGCCGGGCCCGGTTGGCGCGCGGCCTACCTCACCCTGGGCGGTCTCGTTTTGGTTCTGGGATTGCCGCTCGCCTGGCGCTATCTTCGCGAACGCGACCACCGCCAGGAGCACCCGAGCGCGGCTGTAAAATCCGGCAACAGTTGGCAACAGGGACTGCTCTCCTTTCCCTTCTGGATCATCGTTGCGGTTTTGTTCGTGGGCTCAGTCACCATGAATGGCGCCGTTACGCAGATGGTTGCACTGCTGACGGATCGCGGCATCAGCGGCCGCACGGCCGCCTTATGCGCCTCTATGCTGGGAGCCTCCAGCCTTGGCAGCCGGCTTTTCGTGGGGTGGCTGCTCGATCGGTTTTCGGGGCCGCGAGTGGCTTTTCTGGTGACGGTGATAGCTGCGTCCGGCGTGCTGCTGCTGGCACGGCTTACGACTTTTCCCCTCGCTTGCCTGGCTGCGGCGCTGATTGGCGTCGGCTTGGGCGCGGAGGCTGATATCACGCCTTACCTGCTCACCCGCTACTACGGCTTGGCGTCATTCTCCACACTGTACGGCTTCACGTGGACGTTCTATGCGGTCGCTGGCGCCACGGGTCCCGTAATACTGGGCCGCGCTTATGACGTCACCGGGTCTTATACTCTGTTGCTCACGGTGCTGGCACTGATGATGGCCGTGGCCGCCGGTTTGATGCTTTTGCTGCCGCGCTATCCGGCGGGTGCCGATAATCTGTTCGATCCGGATTCCCACGCCGTTCTCAATGAAGCGCGGTAGCGCGGAGGTTACGTGCAGTACACGATCCTTCGCCACTCGTGTGCCTTCCAGGGCCCTCTACTGAAATTGCTGATCTCCGCCGCCCAGCAGCGCCTGATCGCCATCCATGCCGATCATAAAGAGGCTGTTGGGCGAAACCAGGTAATAGTTGACCACCCGGGTGGTGCCGCTGCCGGTTATCCTCATTGTGCCGCGACCGGTTGATTGAATCGTGTTGGTGATGGTGAGGGCGACGTTGTCAGTGAGAGCAGTCCCAGTGTTGAGGGTTTCATTTCCAGTCGCGTTTCCGTTGCCGGCGGCCGAGAGCTGGCCAAGTTTATCAATGGGCACGGAGTTGGCGGCGGTGGTTGTTACTGTGTTGCCATCGAGATTGAAGCCGTAAGGACCGCTGAAATCGGAGAGAGAGAATGTGCTTTGCGTTTGGGCGGCGAGCGTTCCGCTGCTCGTTTGGAAGTCGGTACGCAACACGACGGCTTGCGTATTCGATTGCAGGTAGAAGGAGTAATTGAGAGTGCCGAGTGTGTTGCTCACAAACTGCAGGGTGCCGTACGAGCTGTTAGTGACCGTGAAGCTGCCCGTAAAGGAGTATCCCGTAGTGGTAGCCCCCTGGTCGTTCTCATCCCCCACGCCGCTCGTGATGATGCCCCCCGACTTCATCTGAAACTGGCCGGCGCCTGCAAATGTATTCATGCCAGGGGGGTTGTCCGCCTCAAAAACGAAGGGACCGCTCAGAGCCGTACTCGCATCCACATCCGACTGCTGGCTGTTGGCGCTGCCGGACCACACGGGTCCCCCTAAGCTCCCGATTGACACCAGGCGCAGCGTCTCGGCCGACACCACATAAAAGGCGAAGCTATAGGAGAAGAAAGTGCTGTTTAACGTAAGCGTGCCGCGCCCATTCGAAGCCGTGGCGTAGGTCCCCGTCACGGCCAAGGCCGTAATCACCCCGCCGTTGTCGTTGCTGTCGAGAGAACCTCCCGAGATGGAGCCGGTTCCGTTGAGGGTGATGTAGCCGATGGAGCAAAAGGGCAGGCCGCTGCCGTCGCCGCCGCTGAAGCTGAAAACGTAGTTGCCGCTGAGGGCTGAGTTGGAGAAAGCGGTACTGTCCTGCAGGTCGAGACGGCCCGAGCCGTTCGACGATGCGTCGTAGGCGATCAGGCGCACCTGCTGATTCGAAATCAGCACCATTTGGAAGGTGGATTTACTCAGACCCGACGAGTTCGACGGCGTTATCACCAGACTGCCACGGCCGTCCTGGCCCACCGTGTAGGTTCCCGTGAAGGAAACATTGGTGAATACTTGGGACGAGTTGTTCACGTCCTCCGTTCCTCCGGTCACGTTACCCTTGCCGTCAGCCTGAAAACTGCCGGCCTCCACCAGGCGCGCGCCCGAACTCTGCCCGTTGAACACGAAGGCGTACGATCCGTTGAGCGTGGCCACCGACGGCGCCACGGTTACGGTGGCGGATGCTGTCATCGAAGGGTCGGCCTCGGAGGCTGCCGTAACGGTCACCTGCTGTCCTGAGGGTGGAACTGCGGGCGCCGTATAGAGACCGGTGGAATCGATGGTGCCGCTCGCTTGCGTGCCGCCCGTCGTGCCGTTCACTTGCCAGGTGACGGCCGGCATGCTCTCGCCCTTCACCGTCGCGGTGAACTGCTGCGTGGCCGCTGCCGAGACCGTTGCCGAACCAGGCGCGATGCCTACCGTAGAATTCGTGATGGTGACCGAGGCCGAGCCGGACGCAGACGTGTCAGCCTGCGAAACGGCCGCTACCGTAACGGTAGCAGGGTTGGGCACGGTTTCGGGCGCGGTGTATAGTCCGGTGGAGGATATGGTTCCTACCGTGGAATTGCCGCCGGCAGTGCCATTCACTTGCCAGGTGACGGTGTCGTCCGTGGCGTTGGTCACCGTGGCCATGAATTGTTGCTCCGCGCCCGCCCCAACCGTCGCGGAGGTTGGTGAGATGGCCACGGTCACAGAGTGCTTGCTCTTGGTACAACTCACGAACAAGAGCATAAGACTCACGATGAGGGCGCGCAATTGCTTCACAATTTACCTCGCACAACGTGTTAGGTGCCAAGTGCCAAGTGCCAAGGGCCAGGTGCTAGGGGTCAGGTGTGAGGTTCGAGGCCTCAGCGACCAATGGCCAGGCTCGTTCGTAATCTAACGCGAGCGCCATCCGGAAGGGCCGGGTTGGGTTTGAGGCAATAAACAAGCACCCGGTCCCTGACACCTAGCACCTGACCCCTAACACCTGACCTCTAACACCTAACACCTAACACCTAACACCTAACACCTAACACCTAGCCTAGCACCCGCCTTTCCAGTTCCTCCAGCTTTTCCTTGAAGCCGGTGCGGCATTCGAAGCCGAGCCGCCTGGCCGCCTTCGACGAATCATAGACGCGGTCGATGCTCTGGAACATCGTCCAACCAGCGCGCGCGTAAAGCTCCTGATAGCGCGGGAAGTAGCGCGCAACGACGGAGGGCGCATCGACGATGAGCTCCTCACAGTCGTCCGGCGAGAACGGTGTCTTGGCCGAGATGATGAAGGTGTCGAAGCCGATCTCCGGCGCCTTTGCAAGCGCCGCCACATGGCTTTCCGCGGCATCTTGAACGGTCAGGCGCCGGAATAGAAACTCGTTGGCCTTGGTATTCGGTTCAGACTGAACGATGGTGTGGGCCATGTCGTCCTCTTCCGGAAAGAAGCGGGAAGTGCGGAGGATCACCACGGGCAGCCGGTGGAGCTGGTGGAACAGCCGGCAGAGGTGCTCGGCCGAAAGCTTGGTGACGCCGTAGATGTTGCGCGGCAGAAGGGGCGATAGCTCTTCGGTAATCCACACAGCTTTGCTGGCGCCGCCCGATCGCCCGGCGCGAATCTCACGGGAGATCATCAGCGAAGTCGTGGACGTGAAAATGAACCGATCCACCTGGGACCCCGGCGCGACGGCTTCTTCCAGCAGGTTAAGCGTGCCCTGCACGTTAACCGAAATAAAGTCTGACCGTTCGCGGTCTTTCACATGTGGCTTGTGAAAGGCGCCCGCGTGAACAATCGCATTCAGTCTAAAGTCCCGGATTGTGGCGCGCACGAGGGGCCGGTCAGCCACTGAGCCCACCACTTGGGTCGTCGGCCACGGCACCGGGTCCAATCCGATCACTTCATGGCCGTCCCTCGCGAGCCGCGGCACCAGCGCCTGGCCCAGCCAGCCCGAGGAACCTGTTACGAGAACCCGCATGGTGCCATTATTTCAAAAAAGACTTTGCGCAGAATAGCTCGGCTGATTCCCGTTATGGAGGGCCTGAGCGCGCTCTGCAGCGTTGAGCGACGTTTCATCGAGCGTACCCGGATCGGGTGGTGGCTTAGTTTGACGTAGGGGCGGGCCTTGTGCCCGCCCATTTCGAAGGGGTTGAGTCATTCGGGCGGCCACAAGGCCCGCCCCTACCCCTACCCCTACCCCTACCCCCACATCGCGAGTTGACGCTGGTCGCAAGAGACTCTATAATGAAGCTTTCCAGACATAAGGGGAGCTTGAGCTATGTATGCGATCTTTCGGACAGGCGGGAAGGAATACAAAGTTTCACCGGGGGACGTCGTGCGCGTTGAGCTTCTCGGGGCCGAGCCTGGTTCGGGCGTCGAGTTTAATCACGTGCTCGCGGTCCGCAAGCAGACACTAACGGTGGGCTCACCGTTGGTGGCTGGCGCCAAAGTTGTCGGTACCGTGCAGCGCAACGCGCGCGCCCGTAAAGTTCGTGTTTTCAAGTTCAAGGCCAGCAAGCAGTACCGGCGCACCCGCGGGCACCGGCAGGACTTCAGCGAAGTTCTGATTCGCGACATTGTGACGGCGTAAACCGGACGCCCGTAGGGCCGACCCTTGGGTCGGCCTGGGCCGGAGCAAGCCCCGGCCCTACGAGGCAATATCAAGGGATAAGGTTCATGGCACACAAAAAGGGACTTGGGAGTTCAAGAAACGGCCGCGACTCAAACGCCCAGCGGCTGGGAGTGAAGCGATTCGCCGGCGAAACGGTATCCGGCGGCTCGATTCTGGTGCGGCAGCGCGGGACTCCGCTGAAGGCCGGAAACAACGTGGGCCGGGGTAAGGATGATACCCTCTTTGCAAAGGTATCTGGAGTTGTGCAGTTCGAAGACAAAGGCCGGCAGGGCCGGTTCGTTCACATTCTGGTTCCGTCGGCAACGTGAAAAGCTTTAACAGAGTCCTTTGAGTTTTGGAAGTGCTGGCCCTGACAGATCAAGCACACGTATAGGGAACATTAGCCAGTCTGGTCAAAGAGAGCCTACCATGACGCACTGGACGCGAACCCTGTCCATCTCAGCGCTAGCGGCTACCCTGTGCTGCGGGATGCGCCTTATGGCAGGGCAGCAGACCGGCCAACCAAACGACCAGCCGGCGGGCGGGCAAGGTGCCGAGACAACGCCTCCCTACCACAAGAGCGCAGAAGACGCAAAACCGCTTCCGAAGTTACTGCCGGCCACAGATTTCATCGACCGCCCGTTGGTGGTTAAGGCCTACGCGATTGCGCATCAGATTCCGCTGGTGCTGGCCCAGCAACCCTGTTACTGCCACTGCGACAGGGAATTCGGCCACAGCAGCCTTTTGGACTGCTTTGCCTCTTCCCACACGGCAGGGTGTGGAGTCTGCATGGCGGAGACGTTTTTTGCTTACGAGATGACGAAGCAGGGGAAAACCCCAAGCGAAATCCGCGCCGCTATTGTCCGAGGTGAGTGGAAGAGATTTGTCCCCCACAGGAGCGCAAACTGACTGGCGCCGAACGCAGCTACGAGCCGCGCGTGTGAAAACTGAGAGGGTACGAACGAACCCAGCAAGTTATTGAAAACAATGGGTGGTGTTTTTGGGAACCCAGTAAGTTATTGAATCTTATGCTGTTTCCTTCAATATCCCAGCAACCTATTGATAAATAAAGTGGTTGTTCGGAATTTCTTTGCGCCAGCGGTTACCCATCCAAAGCTCTTCAGGCAAGCTCTTATCTCTCCTGCCCCCACCTCGATCGTAACCGCGGTCATCTGTGGCTGGGCGTTCCTGCTTGCGTTTTTGGTCCATGGCCGCTCATTTGGTGGAACCCCCACTTCATCGATGACCATCCCGCCGGCTTCGGTGATCCTGATCTCGGTCGACACACTGCGCGCCGATCACCTCAGTTGTTACGGCTACGAAGCGCTGGCCACGCCCCATATCGACTCACTTGCGCACGGCGGCACGATCTTCAGTGAGGTCAGCTCGCAGGTTCCCATCACGTTGCCTTCCCACGTTTCGCTGTTCACCTCGACGTACCCTTTCATGACCGGCATCGAAGAGAACGGCGAGGTGCTGCCTTCAGGCGCGATCACGCTGGCCACGGTGCTGAAGTCGCACGGCTATCGCACGGCGGCCTTTATCGGTGGATACTTTCTGGCGCGCCGCTTCGGGTTCGACCAAGGCTTTGACCTTTACGATAGCCCCTTCGATAGCCGCCGCTTCGAGCGCGCGCTTGACTTGAAGCGTCCGGCCGCTGAGGTGACGAAGAGTGCCGAAAGGTGGATGGCGGCAAATTCGGATCAGCCCTTCTTTGCCTTCGTTCACCTGTTTGACCTTCACCAGCCCTACGATCCGCCGCGGTTTGAGCGGCTTGCGCCCAAGAGCGACTATGACGCGGAGCTGGCCTACGTGGACGACGTGCTCGGCGGATTTTTCCGGTTTCTCGCGCAGAAGGGAATCGATCGGCGTGCCCTTGTGGTGCTGCTCTCGGATCACGGCGAGAGCCTGGGCGAGCATGGGGAGCACACACACGGCTACTTTATCTATCAAAGCACGCTCCACGTGCCGGTCATCATTCACTGGCCCGCGGAAGGGCGGGGCTTCAGCCCCGCCGGACAGACTCAGTCAAGAAGAATTATTGAAGCGCGCTTTTCGGCGGGGCTTGAAGCCCCGCCCTTCTTCGGGCGTTCTCCGAAGCCCGGTATCGCAGGAACCGCTGCTTCGGCCATCTTCCCATCTCGGGTTGATTCTCCCGCGGGCCTCATCGACGTCGCGCCTACAATCCTGCAAGCGCTCGGCATTCCGGAGCCCTCTTCGTTTGCGGGCCGCAGTCTTATGCCGTTGTTGCAGGGGGAAGTCTCCTCTGGGCGCGAGGTCTATAGCGAGAGTACCTACGCGCACGACAAGTTTGGCTGGGCGAGTTTGCACGGCGTGCGAATGGGCAACTATCATTACATCGAGGCGCCCAAGCCCGAGCTTTACAATGTTGCTGAGGATCGTGGGGAGACCCGCAACCTGTACTCGAGCCATGAGTCCTTGGCACACTCGTATAGTGACCGCCTCGCGGCGCTTCGCGCGCGATACCGCGTCCAGGCTGCGGCAGGCGCGAGCCCCGTGAGTCCGGAGATCTTAGAAAGGCTGCGCTCCCTGGGCTATCTCGCGGTGGCTTCTCCGAAGTCCGAAAGCTCATCGGGCGCTGACCCCAAGGATCACGTTGTGGAGTACAACCGGTACCTGGAAGCCTTGCACCTGGCGCAGACCGGTAAGCCAGGCGACGCTGCGGCGCTCTTCGAGAAGATCACAAGCGAAGACCCTGAGAACACGCCAGCGCATTTCGAGCTGGCAACCTGCGACATGAGCCTACGCCGGTATCAGGAGGCGGTGGGTGAACTCAAGGCCGTTTTGGCCGCGCTGCCGCGAGACGTGGAGGCGGCCGAGACCTTAGGTACACTCTGGCTTCAGCTCGGCCAGGAGGAACGCGCCCGAACTGAGTTTCAGGCGCTGCTCAGCATCGCGCCCGGCGACTTCACCGCGGAATACGGCCTTGGAACAATCGCAGCGCGCGAGCGGCATTTTGACGAAGCAATTAAGCATTTCCGCGCCGCTCTGGCCGCGCGGCCCGAGTCAGCGGGAACTCATTACAATCTTGGACTGGCGCTCGAAACCGTTGGGCGCAATCAGGAAGCCAAGCAGGAGTTCGGAGAAGCGCTCAAGGATGATCCGGATTTTGTGGCCGCTCAGACCGCGCTCGATCGGCTTGAATCCAATTGATGGTTTAGCGCATGCTGAAAGCCTGGGATGCGCAAAGCCGCCGGCTGCAGAAAAGAAAGTGATAGCAAGTGTTATAACGTGATGGGGCTGAAACAACCAGAGTTCTCCGTGAACTCCGTGCTTGGAAGCGTCTCAACCCGGAGGTCATGGAGGCTCTGTGGCCTCCGTGTTGAGCGTCCTTAGGCACGGAGAACACGGAGACACCACTACATCGAGTCTGAGCACGCATGCAGACCGTCAATATTCGCGAGGCGAGAACCCACCTCTCGCGCTTAGTAGAGGAAGCTGCGAAGGGGAAGCCGTTCATCATCTCCAAGTACGGAAAGCCAGTCGTGAAAGTCACTGCTTTGGACGCGCCGACTGGAGCGCAGAAACGTCGGCTGAGATTTCTGGCCGGGGAGATCGCCGTACCCGATGATTTCGACCAGATGGGAAGTGCCGAGATCGAACAGCTTTTTGGCCGCACCGGATGAAGGTGCGTCTCTTTCGCGGGTCTACCGTGTTTATTGACGAGGCTGTAATTCGGGTTGCAGGCGGCGACGGCGGCAACGGCTGCTCCGCCTTCCGCCGAGAAAAGTTTGTGCCGCGCGGCGGTCCCAGCGGTGGCGACGGGGGCAACGGCGGCAGCGTCTATCTCGAAAGCAACCAGCACCTCAACACGCTGCTTCAGTTTCGCTACAAGCGCGAGTTCAGTGCAGAACGCGGGCGGCATGGGGAAGGCTCAAACCGGCACGGGCGCGACGGAGAGGACCTGGTGCTGGCTGTGCCCGCAGGCACCGTGGTGTACGACGATGGAACCGGCGAAGAGATTTTTGACTTTGACGCGTCCGGCGAGCGGTTCCTGGCGGCTCGCGGCGGTCGTGGCGGCCGCGGCAACGCGCGGTTCGCTACTTCTACAAATCAGGCTCCTCGACGAGCCGATCCGGGACGGCCGGGAGAGCAACGCGCGCTGAGGCTGGAGTTGAAACTTCTGGCGGACGTTGGCTTGGTGGGCTTCCCTAACGTCGGCAAATCAACGCTGATCTCGCGCCTGAGCGCCGCCCGGCCTCGAATCGCCGATTATCCCTTTACCACTCTCGAGCCTCATCTTGGAGTGGTGGGGCTCGATCTTGAGCGGTCATTTGTGATGGCTGACATTCCGGGGCTTATTGAAGGCGCGCACGATGGCAAAGGACTCGGCGGGCGCTTTCTCAAACACATCGAACGAACTCGGCTGCTGGTTCATCTGATTGACGTGGCCGAAAACTCGGGACGCGATCCGGTGCAAGACTACGGCGTGATTATGGCCGAGCTCGCGAACTTCAGTCCTGAAGTGGCGTCTAAGCCTATGCTGCTGGTGGCTTCGCGAGTGGACGCTGCCGGTGACGGCGACCGTCTCGCCAAGCTCCGCCGCTTCGCCAAAGACCGCGGCGAGCCGCTCTATGAGATTTCCGGCGTCACCGGGCAGGGCCTCGAAGGACTCAAGCGAGCCATTTGGGCGAGGCTGGAAGGAATTCCGAAGCCCGCGGCCGTGCCGGCTGCGGACGCACATGAAGCGGTCGTGGCCGACCGCCTTTAGGCTAGCAGGATGCGGAAAAATAGGTGGGGCGCGATATGAAAGGGCGGGGCTTCAGCCGCGTCGCAAATCGCACCCCAACATGGCAATAACTTAGTTGAGGGCGTCGGTACGGCGGGGCTGAAGCCAGGCTGAAGCCCCGCCCTTCCGAGGTTCGAAATTGCCTTTCCGCGGCGTGCGGGCGAGACGCCCGCGCTCCCAGCTTGTGGCCCAAACCTTTGCGGGTAAAGCGGAGGCGGCTCATCTAACGTGAACATCGCGATTTTCGGCGGCACCTTCGATCCCATTCACGCCGGGCACCTGCGTGCCGCGCGGGCGGCCGCGCGTCGATTCCAGCTTGACCGCGTGCTCTTCGTGCCCTGCGGCGTGCCTCCTCACAAGCTGGGGGAAGACCTCGCGCCCTTTCCTCATCGTTTCGCGATGGTGGCGCTCGCCTCTCAAGGTGAGCCTGCGTTTGTGCCCTCCCTCCTCGAGGCCCCGAAGCCTGATCGCCGCCCCAACTACTCGGTTGAGACCGCAGAAGCCGTGCGCCGGATGCTGGCCTCCCGTGATCGGCTTTACTTCATCCTCGGCGTCGACAGCTTTCTCGATCTTCCAAACTGGAAGGATTACCAAAGGCTCTGCGAACTAGCAAACTTCATCGTGGCCTCGCGGCCCGGCTTTGGGAGCCGCAAGCTGATGGCCAGCATCTGCAACGGACACGCCGGTAAGGCTCTGACTGCAAACGGATCGAGGCTGCCATTGCCCACTAGAATGGGAGTGCACGTCCTCAGCGGAGTGCGGGCAGCCATCGCGTCCCGTGAAATTCGCAGCGCCGCGCGTGCCGGAAAGTCTCTCGCTGGCCTTGTCCCGCCGCTTGTGGAAGAATATATCCGAAAGGAGGAACTGTATCGGTCCGGGCGCAACGGGCGCGCCGGGCGGGGAGGCAAATGACAGGACATCTCGAAGAGGCCGTCCGTGCGGCGCAAGGGCGTAAGGCCCTCGACCTTAGTGTTCTGAACCTTCAGGGAATTTCGTCGTTTACGGACTACTTTGTGATTTGCACCGGGACTTCCACGCGCCACACCCAGGCCATCTGTGACGCCATCGTCGAGGACCTGAAGTCGAAAGGCGCCTCGCCTGCTCACGTCGAAGGTTACAGCCAGGCCGAGTGGATTCTGCTGGACTACCTCGACTTCGTGGTGCACATCTTTCTCGAGCGGGCGCGGGAGTTTTACGATCTCGAACGTCTTTGGAAAAAGGCTGCGCGTGTACCGATTCCGACGGAAGAAGCGTAGAATTAGAGCTTGGTTGATTGTCGATTTGAGGACCGAAAGCCGGGCCCTTGACCCGCAATCATCAATCGGCGAGTCAGGTGCGGATTCGGATCATCAGAGAAGGAAAGCCCAAGGACGCGAACCTGCGGGCGCTTCAAACGGAATATCAGGAGCGCATCAAGCACTTCATCGATATCCGCATTGAGGAAAGTCCGGGGGTGGGCCGCGGCACTAGAAGCCCACGGCTAAAGAGCCGTAGCCGGAACCCCGGCTGGCTTGAAGAGCTACGGCAGAGTTACAAGGTTTTGCTCGATCCTTCCGGCCGCGAGTGGACGTCCGAGCAGTTCGCCGAATGGCTGGGGGAGCGCGCTCTACGAGGCACGCGGGAGTTGGTGTTCCTTGTGGGCGGAGACAAGGGCTTCGCGCCGGAGGTCCGGGAGCAAGCCGATCTGTTGTTGGGACTTTCGCGAATGACTCTCACCCATGACTGGGCCTGCACGCTGCTGCTAGAGCAGATTTATCGCGGCTTCGCCATTCTTCGTAGATTTCCGTATGCGAAGTGACAAGAGCGAGAGACGAGAGACGAGAGATGAGAGACAAGAGACGAGAGATGAGAGACAAGAGATGAAGAAAGCAGAAACAAGACCAACCAGGATGAGTCCCGCCCTTGTCTCTCGTCTCTGGTCTCTCATCTCTGTCGTGAGGTGAGCTTATGAACCCGAACGAACTACCGCTGGCTATGACGCGCCGTCAGTTCTTTCGCAAGAGCACGGCCGGAGTGGCCGTCGGCATCCCCGCCCTGGCGGCGCTCTTGAATCGAGACGGCTACGCGGCTGAGGCTCGTGACCCCAAGACCGGTGGTCTGGAGGGATTCCCCAACTTTGCTCCCAAGGCAAAGCGAGTAATCTTCTTGCACCAGTCGGGCGCGCCCTCACAGATTGAGCTCTTCGATTACAAGCCCAAGCTGGTAAGTCTGCAAGGCACGGAGTTGCCGGGCTCCATCCGCATGGGCCAGCGGATTACGGGGATGACGTCCGGGCAGTCCTCGTTCCCGGTTGCCCCTTCCATGTTCAAGTTTCAGCAAGCTGGGAAGTCCGGCGCCTGGGTCAGTGAACTGCTTCCTCACACGGCCAAGATTGTAGACGACATCACCATCGTGAAAACCGTGTACACGGAGGCCATTAACCATGATCCGGCGATCACTTTCATCCAGACGGGCTTTATGCAGCCGGGGCGCCCCAGCATGGGCGCGTGGGTGAGCTACGGTCTGGGGAGTGAGAATCAAAACTTGCCGGCCTTCGTGGTGCTCATCTCGCAAGCCAACGCGCTCAATCCCGATCAGCCACTCTTCTCGCGCCTGTGGGGCAATGGATTCTTGCCGTCGAAATACCAGGGTGTAAGGTTCCGGTCAGGCGGTGATCCCGTGCTTTATCTTTCGAACCCGCCGGGCATCTCACCCGCCACGCGGCGCCGCATGCTGGACGGCGTCGATAAGCTGAACCAGTTGCTCTCGGAAGACTACGGCGACCCCGAGATCGAAACTCGCGTGGCCCAGTACGAGCTGGCTTATCGCATGCAGACCTCGGTGCCGGAGTTGACGGACCTTTCCAAGGAACCGGACTCCACCTTCGAGATGTATGGGCCTGATTCGCGCAAGCCCGGCACCTATGCCGCCAATTGCCTGCTGGCCAGGAGACTCGCCGAGCGCGGCGTCCGTTTCATCCAGCTCTACCATCGCGGTTGGGATCAGCACAATGACCTTCCGCGCGACATTGCGCTTCAATGCCAGGGTGTGGATCAGGGTTCGGCGGCCCTCGTTCAGGACCTGAAACAGCGGGGGATGCTGGATGAAACCTTAGTGGTGTGGGGCGGCGAATTCGGGCGCACGGTCTACTGCCAGGGTAAGCTCACCGCAACCAATTATGGCCGTGACCATCATCCTCGCTGCTTCGCCATGTGGATGGCCGGCGGCGGCGTCAAGGCCGGGTTCACGCTCGGGGAGACCGACGACTATTCTTATAACATCCTGCAGGACCCCGTGCACATTCATGACGTGCAGGCCACGATTCTATACGCGCTTGGAATCGATCACACCAAGCTCACTTACAAGTTCCAGGGCCGCTACTTCCGGCTGACGGATGTGGCCGGCCAGGTGGTCAACAAAGCTTTGCTGGCCTGACTACGGCGTCAAAGATTCGTCACGGCCGTATGGATGAGGGCCTAGTAAGATAGCCTCCAAGCCACCGGAGTGAACGGGGCGCTGCGTTCCCCCGTCGGACCGACGACACATTGCCTTCGAATCCTCCCACGAGTCCGCCGCAAACCCTCGAAAAGCAGATTGCGCTTGTCACCGGGAGTTCGCGCGGCATCGGACGCGCCATTGCCGAACGCCTGGCGCAAGCTGGCGCCAAGCTGATCGTCCATTGCCACCGGAATCGTGCCGCCGCTGAGGAACTGGCTTCGGTGATTGGAGCGATCCGCGTTGTACAGGCGGACCTGAGCAGCACCGACGAGATCGACCGGCTGGGAACGGAGCTGCAGACGATTCCGCTCGATATGCTCATCAACAATGCGGGCGTGTGGCCGCTCACGCCGCTCGGCATCACCACAGCCGAGGCTGCGAAAGAAGTGCTCGCAACGAACGTGCTCGGCGTCTTCTGGCTGACGCAGACTGTGCTGCCTTTGCTTCGGGAGGGCGCGCGTATCGTGAATCTATCGTCGGTCGCTGGCCGCACCGCGTCTACCGATGGACGCAGCCTCTACCGCGCCAGCAAAGCGGCCGTGGACGCTTTCACGCGTAACTGGGCCCTGGAATTGGCGCCGCACAACATTCGGGTGAACGCGGTGGCGCCCGGCATGTTCGAGACCGGAATGACGGCGGAGTACCTGAGTCAGCCGGAGGTGCGCCGCCGATTAGAGAAGCGGCATCCCTTCGGAAAACTCGGGGATGTCAACGATGTCGCGGACGTGGTGCTCTTCCTGTGCTCCGACGCATCACGGTTCATCACCGGACAGTCGATCAACGTGAGCGGCGGCTTCGTTATTTGAAGCCGCCACTCTGAGAGGGCAGGACGCATTCCGATCGAGGTTCGCGCAAAAGCCTTCACGCCGCGGCGGGCGCGGTGTGCTTCCCTGGGTGAAATATCGCCACCACGATCGAACCGAGAAGACCGCCGATTACGGCAGTCCACCCGATCCAAAGACTCATCTGCGGAAGCACGGCCAGGTCAACAAACTTCTGAGCGAAAGAGGTAACCACGAAAGAGGGATCAGCCGCGTCGTAGTGTGTGCCCCACCCTTGACCTCCGTTGGCGCTCATGGCGATGTACATCACGATGAGGACTGGAATGCGCGCAGCGAACGCGTACGCCAGCAGGGCGTTTCCGAATGAGCGCCACCCCAAGCGCGGAAAGAACGCCGACGCCAGCGCGAGAAGGAATCCCAAAAGGATTAACGGCGTGATGTGCTTGCTGAGACCAACTCCGAAACCGACTCCGCCCAGGACAAACACCACCAGCCCCACCGCACACATCCCGATCGCCTTACCTGCGCTTGCCGGCCCGTCGCCCGTCGCCGCCAATTTCCAGGCGAAATAGGGACCGAAGATGAAAGGTAGCCAGGAAATGCCGATGATGGCGCCAGCGCCTCCGGCCGCACTGCTGACCCATGGCGCGGGCCAATGCTGCAACTCACCGACGAGGCGCAAGATCGTGATCACCAGCGTAATCAAAGCTGGAACCGCAATCAGCTTTCCAATGCTGACCGAAGAACCCGATGTTCCGTTCATAAGCCTCCTTCGGCACTCCTCTGCCCAGGTGCCGCGCGTTGATATTCAGTCCGGGGAAGCATATACCCGAACTTTTGCCAAGCGCAAGTTAATGCACCGATTAATGCTGCTCTGGTTTAAGCCACCCGATGATCTCGCGTAACAGCGCCTCGACGTCGTGTTTCGGCGCGCTGAATGAATCGGCGTCCACGGCCAGCGGCGCTCCCAGCACCAGGTGATGAACACCGTACCTCGGCAGCTCACGGGTTTGCGCTACCGAGAGGCCGCCCACGGCCTGCACAGGAACGTTCACGGCTGCAACGATCGCCGCCAGTTCATCGAGCGGCGTGGGTGCGCGGCCACTGTGCTCACGGATTACGTCCTCGTCGCGACGCTCGTCGTAGCCCACGTGGTGCACGATATAATCGACGCCCAGGTCCTGCATGCGGCGCGCAGCATCGGGCTTGTCATCGCAGGCCAGATCATCGCCCATCACTTTCACTCCGTAATCGCGGCCGGCCCGCACCACGGCTTTGATGGTGGCCGGATGCGCGCGACCCATCACCACCACGTGCGTGGCTCCGGCCTGAGCCATCATTTCGGCTTCGAGATATCCGCCGTCCATGGTCTTGAGATCGGCCACGATAGGATGCAGAAACTCGCGGCGCAACGCACGCACCGCTTCGAGGCCTTGAGCAAGAATGAGCGGCGTTCCCGCCTCGAGCCAGTCCACGCCCGCCCGCACGGCCCGATGAGCCATTTCGAGCGCTTCCGGCAGAGTTGTGAAATCGAGAGAGATTTGAACAATGACTTCAGCGGTAGCCATAGGTCATTGGGTACGATGAGCGGATAGCTGCAAATCGCCAGTTTCACTGCTTCCCGCAGTCGTCCGGCATGCTCGTGTAAAACGGATTCGTATGGTACTTCAGCTCCTGCAGCGAACCGATCTCCGAGCTGTAGTAAGCCGACACAATCGAGCTTTTGATCGTGGCGAAAAGCTCACGGCCGTGGCTGACTTCAGGGTCGTCTGTGGAGTGCGTCAGCAGAGTGAGCACGGTCTCTTGATGCGCTTGATCCAGAGCGGTGAACGGCTTTGAATAGTGCGCCAGCGTGTAGCCGTCCAGCCAGTTCAAGGCGGCGATGTAACGCTTCTGGGCTTCGAGCGTGCCCTTACGCAACAAAAGATCGGTGAAATCGCTGCCGCTGCTCTCTTCGCCCGTGCCAGGGCCCTCGGTACTGAGCAGCAAGTCAATGAAACGGTCCACCTGGGCCGCGCGCGCGCCCGGCGTGTCTGTTTCGGGAATCATCAAGTCAGCCACGGCGAGTACGGTCTGGTCCTGGTGTTCATCAAAAAACCTGGGCTTCCAGTCGGGAGAGCTGAGACTTGGGTCGGGCGGCTCGGCAGATCCGAGGGACATTCCCCCGCTTTGGCCCGCGGCCTGCGCCGCACCCGCCGATCGCGTGGGCATCACGGCGCCGGCATGATCGGCGGCCAGTGAGCTTGCGGGCAACGCTACGGCAGCCCCCGCTGCTCCGGCGCCCGCCATCAAGCGGCGCAGTAGCTCGCGGCGGTCAAGACCCAGCTTCGCGCTTCCTTCATCTTGTTGCATGGTCCTCCTTGGAAGCTCCTCATCAGGCGACAGAGCCATTCACGCACATCTTCACCGCCCTGCTGCGGCACCGCCGGAGGGCAGATCACGGAACGAGAACTTCTTCTCGACACGGTCATAAGGCTGACCGTTCAACTCCACGTAAGGGTATACAAAGTAGTTCAGCGGAGGGCCACCCTGCGGCGGATTCAGCACAAGGTCGCGCCCGATCGTGAACTGCACCCGGTTGGTGTCGAGTGAACCGAAGAAAAAGTCGTGCCTGGCCGGGTCCTTCCAGGCTTCGGAGATGTCCACCGGCGCCCATCCCAATCCACTCAGGTAGAACTCTGACCAGCAGTGGTACCCGGGAATATCCCCCTGGCTGCTGTTGGCGGGAAGTGGAAAGCCAATTTCGAACCGCGCAGGAATTTTTTCCGCGCGCATGAGGGCCATGAAAAGCGAGTGAAAATCCGTGCAGTTTCCGTGTTTAGAGTCGCAAGCCCACATGGCATCGCCGCGCCCCCAACCCGTTCCCGACTTGTCATAGCGCAGCGTGTGGAAGACGTAGTCGTAGATCGCGTAAGCCTTCGCCACATCACCGTTCTTGCCGCGAGTAATGTCGGCAGCCATCGTCTGAAATCTGGTGTTGATGGGTACCATCCGATCCGGCTCCAGAAACCGCGCCAAGTCGGGCGGCGCAGGGTCGGAGTCCCGGTTGTAACGCATCAAGTCACTCACGCCGCCGCGCGAATACTCCTTTCGAGTCACTTCGTACGTTAGAGAGAGTGTGGCGGGCGCTCCGGCGCTCTCAACCTCACCGTAAAGCACAGAGTTGCCGTATTCGGAATCGCGCCGAGTCTCGGTGGGCACCGGGCTTGAGACGTTCTTCAAGATCACGTCCTGATTGTCGTCGGACGTGGCAACCGGAATCCAAACCCTCAGTGTGCCACCCGGCGCCGGGGCCACGGTCACCTGGTAAACAAAGTCGAATTTGCGCGCCTTGTCCGTCCCTGAGACTGGGCCTTTCGCGACCCCGGATCCGATAGCCGCCACGACGATAGCCAACAGCCAGGTTGGTCTGGTGTTCATCCCTGTTCTCCTTGAGCGGACGGATCTGCGGTCGGCCGCCAAGAAACTGCCCGGATACGCCTCGCGCCATCTCGACACACCATATTATCCGGTCGCGTCATCCTGCACAAACCAGAGCGAGGGGATTGTTGCAGCCCGCGAGGGGGCGCTCTGTCGCAGTTCAGGTCCAGGGCTTCTCGCGCGTCCCGGCCGAAGCGCATCATGAAATGCCCGCTTTGATGTAATATGCTCGTTTGGCGCGCATGAATCCAGTCGGGTTTCGATTTGATGCTCATGACCTGGCGCGGAAGAGGAGGAAACTATGAAGCGACGGATAGGAAGTGTAATCGGAGCAGCCACTCTTTGCCTAAATTTGGGTCTTTGTATCTCGTTGGGCAGAGCACAGGAACAAACGACCGCAAGCCCCAGTATGAGCCAGCAGGAACTTTTGAGAATCGCGAAGGAAGTTCGCAAGCAGATCGTTACCCTGCCTCAGTACGGAGTCTTTGACAACATCCATTTTGGGATTAAGCCCGACGGAACGGTTGTGCTTCGTGGGGAAGCGTCCCGGCCCATCCTTAAATCGAGCGCCGAAAATGTGGTCAAGAAGATCGAGGGCGTTACAAAGGTGGACAACCAAATCGAGGTTTTGCCCAACTCGCAGAACGACGACCGCATTCGTGCTCGAGTTTACGCCGCCATCTACAGCTCGGCTCCCTTGCAGAAATACACCGTCAATCGCAATCCGCGGCCCATGCCCTCCGTTGCCCGAGCGGCGGGCGGGATCACCAACGACCCTCCCCTTGGCTATCACGCCATCCACATCATCGTCAAAAACGGCAACGTGACGCTGACGGGTGTGGTGAACAATGAAAGCGACATGGCCATTGCTGGGATCCGCGCCAATGGAGTGCCCCTCGTGTTCAGCGTCGACAACCAGCTCCAAGTGGCAGACGAAGGGAAATAGGTGTCGCAGTCAGGACGACCGCCTGACGCCCTCTTTCGCACGGCGCACGCCTCCCAGTGGACCATCGACCGGGGAGAACCAGCTTGAAGATTCGCCGTCGATACGACGCTGAAGCGCCCGGCGGCAGCGTGTTGCAGTGCCAAGAGGCAGGCGTCTGGAAAGACCTGCCGGATTCGAATGGCTCCCTCAGGTGGCTGCAGAATCTGACGCCTGAGAACCCCGACCCGCAAGTCGGCACGCTCCCCTTCAGGCCGCTTTCGTTCCGTGACTGCATGCTGTACGAGCGCCACTGGGTTCAGGCGACGCGCGGCTACGTCAAGCGGTTCATGCCTGCGGCCTACCGCCTGGCGCGCATCTACGAGGTTGTGAGCCGGAGGACGTTTCCGGCGTTTCGTCCCCAGGCGCTTTGGCGGCGCCAACCCATCTACTATTTCGGCAATCACATGACCATCGTGCCCAGCGGCGCGGCGGTGACGACGCCAAGCTACACTCGCGCACTGGACTATGAGCTGGAACTCGGCTGGGTGCTGTCGAAGCCGCTCTTCAACGCGACCGCAGAAGAGGCGCTCGGAGCCGTCGGGGGCTTTGTGGTGGTCAACGATTTTTCCGCTCGCGACGTGCAACAGGCCGAAATGGAAACCGGGCTGGGACCGCAAAAGTCCAAGCACTTCTTGAGCTCGATGTCGCAGACGATGGTAACGGCCAGTGAGATCCTGCCGCGCGTCAATGAGCTGCCAGCTTCTGTTGACATCAACGGCCGCATCGTGACGCGCACGTCGACCCGCGGCATGCGTTACAGCGTGGGAGAAGTGCTGGCACACCTGTCACTCTCGGAGCGCCTCTACCCTGGAGAACTGATCGCCTCGGGCACACTGCCCGGTGGCAGTGGCATCGAGACGGACCAGTGGCTCCAGCGCGGCGACCTTCTGCGGCTCGTGATCGAGCCCATCGGAGAAATCGTTCATGCCATCCGATAGCGGAATCGCGATGCAGCAGGCTCAAGCGGAGTGGCTGGCTGGCCGGCCGCAGGCCGCCTCGGCACTCACCCGCTTTGGTGAGAGGGCGCTCTTTCGCGAGGGATGGTATCGCGTGGGGCGTAACAGCTACGCCTGGATGGTTCCCAACGGTTCCTGGGGTGAGACCAACATCGGCCTGATTGAGTGCAACGGGCAAAGCGTGCTCGTTGACACCTGCTGGGACGTCAAGTTTACCGAGGAGATGCTCCGCTTCGCGGATGCCATCGTGCGCCGTTCTCCCATCGAATACGTCATCAATACCCATTCCGACGGCGATCACTGCTGGGGCAACCAGCTTTTTGCGGACAAGACCATCATTGCCTCGCAGGCCTGCGTCCGTCAGATGCGCCACACGCAGCCGGGTTCGCTGCAGGCCTTGAAGATGGGCGCCCGTGTGATGCGTCGGCTTCCTTTATTCAGCCTGCACCGGTTCGGCCACTACATGTCGCAGATGTTTCAGCCCTACGACTTCACCGGACTGCGCATCCTCGAACCTGGTGAAGCATTCAGGGGCGAGAAGGTGATCACCGTTAAAGGCGTGGAAATCGTCATCACCGAGGTAGGGCCCGGCCACACGGATGGCGATTCGATCGTGTTCGTGCCCAGCGAGCGCGTGGTATATGCGGGCGACATTTTGTTTGTGGGAGTCACGCCCGTGATGTGGTCGGGACCAGTGGAGCAATTGGTGGCTGGGCTCAAGCGCCTGCTCACTCTGGAGGCAGACGTCATCGTGCCGGGCCACGGGTCATTGGCGACGCGTGCTGACGTCCAGAGCGTCATCGACTACTGGGATTTCCTGCAGACCGCGCTGCACCGCTGCTTTAGAATCGGAATGCCCCTTCTGCGGGCGGCGCGTGACGTGGTCCTCAGCCCGAGTTTCAGGACAAGCCCGTTCGCCCATTGGGACTCGCCGGAACGGATCGTGAGCAACGCGCACACGCTTTATCGCTATTGGGGCGCGAGCGTCGCCTCGCCGCCGGGCAAGCTAGGCATGATGAATCTTATGCGGCAACAGGCTGGCTTAGCATTCGAACTGCCTGAAGCCACCCCGCGCGCGATGCGCCATTTCTGAGCGCTGCCGGCGTCTATCGCGCGGCGCCATCGCTGGCTAAGACCTGGGCGGTCACCCAATCGGTCCACAGAGCCGTTTCGCCGCTCGAGAGGAGCGGTGCGCCGTCGAGCGCTGCATCCACAAAATTCTTCACGCAAGGATAGTGCAGGTTCGCGTGCGCCGGCACGCTTTCCTTCTCACCTGGATAGATCAACGCTGGGCCGCTGAGAGGTGACAGGTCCATTTCGCCCTGGGTCCCGATAATGCGGAACTCGTCGCGATCAACGCGAGAGTGCCACCGGACGTCTACGATGGCGCGCAGCTTGTTCTTATATTCAATCATCACCGTCGCCGAATCCTCCACGGCGAATGCGTGCACGGCGTTCGAGAGCTGACCGGTGGCCCGCGCGGGCTCCCCGAAGAAAAAGTTCAGCAGGTCGATGCGGTGGGAGGCAATGTCGTAGAGCGGTCCGCCGCCCGCCTTCTTGGGGTCCAGAAGCCACGAGCGGGGCGAGTTTTCGGCGACAGCTTCCGAGTGGCAGGCGGCCCAAGCAAGCACGGGCTGGCCAATCGCGCCTTGGCGGATCAGTTCCATCGCGCGATGTACTTTGGGATACGCCCGGCGATAGTAGGCGACGCCGAGGGTGCGCCGGCTGGTGCGGGCTTCCGCAACCATCTTCTGTGCCTCGGCCAGGTTCATGGCCATGGGTTTCTCGCAAAGCACATGCCTTCCGGCGGCGAGCGCGGCGATGGACTGCGATGCGTGCAGAAGGACGGGAGAGGCGACATAAACCGCCGTGGCTGCCGACTCCGCGAGAGCAGCTTCAAGAGTTGCAAACGCCGGGACGCCGTAGGGTGCAGCCTTCGCCGGGTCTCGGGTCACAATGCCCGCCAGCCGGCTGCGCTCCTCGGCCAGAATCGCCGGCAGAACGCGCCTGGAAGTGATGTCTCCGATACCGATCACGAGCCAAGTCAGCATCCCGGTATTTTACGCCGGCGGGACGCGACGAAACAGGTTATGACGCGCCGGGCACTCGCTTCCGCGTCAGCGACCCCAAGTGCTTCCGCCGTTCGGCTCGTCCTCTGTAAACATTGTTAGCTTTGTTCCGTTTATTCGTAACGTTCGTAACGTTCTGAATAATCCATACCTTTACCCGCTGTGGCCCCTTCTGATGCAGTTAGAAGTGGGGGTGCAGTGTGAGCGGGCAGGGGCGCAGCGCTGACATCATTCCCGGGACACATCCCGGCCCACGAAGCCAAATTCCCATCGCTGGGGAAGGGCTTCATGTCCGCGCCCACCTCCGCCAGTACGGTCACGGCCACCCGGCGATCCACGCCGGG